>Ga0208685_1000002_pt1 | contig 667639 bp, 621 predicted proteins | sample EasRivMeERMLT890_FD_187533 | JGI IMG/M metagenome (GOLD analysis project Ga0208685, IMG submission 187533) | Soil microbial communities from meander-bound floodplain in the East River, Colorado, USA - East River MetaG ERMLT890 (SPAdes) (version 2) | ecosystem: Environmental > Terrestrial >...
GCCGCGCAGTACAAGGGAAGCAACAACGGGGATCTAGCTGCCTGCTGGCGGCTCATGCAGCCGCGCGGATGGAAGTCCCGCGATACGCTGTCGCGGGCGCTGCGGGAATTGATTCACTTCGGCTTGATTGATCTCGCCAGGCAGGGCGGACTGCATCGGGCGAGCCTGTACGCGCTGACTTGGCGGGCTGTCGATAATTGCAACGGCAAGCTAGACGTATCGGCAACCAGTGTCGCGTCCAATCGATGGCGGGAAACGGTTGGATCGCCGCCACCAACAAAAAAACGCCAGCACGTCGGGCGTGTCAATGTGACACGCCTACCGTGTCAGTCGCGACAGATAACCGAGGGGATTGACACGCCTACCGTGTCAGTCATCGAGAAATCGGCCTGACGATTGACACGCCTGCCGTGCACCTTCTTAGAATCTACCAAGACACTCCGATGATTGAGAACAATCAATAACAATGGCCGACACGTCATCAGAGGAATCGAAGTCTCAACTGCGTTACTGGCCAAGCCGCACGGTCGAGGAGTGGCGCGCCTATCACCGCGAGTACTACCGCGCCCACGCAGAGCGGCGACGCGAGCAGAAGCGGGCTTCACATCAACGCAGGGCGCTAGTTCGAGCCTATGCACGCTATGGCGGCATCGTCCCGAAGCGTGTCATTCGAATGCTATTTTTGAGAAAAGGGTCAGCTCCTTCTCGGCCTAACAAATCAGCGACTTAGAATTGAATTGAATCGATTCAGGATCGCTGCAGTAGGGACACTCGTCACGGTAGGCAATTTCCCTCGAATCTATCATTAGCTAGTGCGCGCATCGCAAACTTATATTGGTGTCGGGAGGTTATTCATTTGTCTTGGTTGACCGAAATGAGATCTCTAGTTGGAGCATCGCTTGGGTTTCTCGCATTGACGCTTGGACTATCCGGCTGCGCCACGGTCGATCAAGCTCCTGCGAACGGGCTTTCCGACGCCGTCGCGGCTTACGATCGCAGCGACTATCTGACGGCACTTCATCTGTACCGATCGCTCGCCGAACAGGGCAATGCCATTGCGCAGCACGCGCTTGGCTTCATGTACTTCAGTGGGCGCGGCGTAGCAAGGGACTACGTCGAAGCAGAAAAGTGGTTCAGAAAGGCAGCAGATCAAGGCTACGCTTGGGCGCAAGGCAACCTAGCCTACTTGTACTACTGGGGACTTGGCGTTCCGCAAGACTACGCCGAAGCCGCCAAGTGGTATCGCATGGCTGCAAACCAAGGCGACGCAGCTACACAGCTGGTCCTCGGCAGGATGTATAGCCTCGGCCAGGGTGTGCCAAGAGATTACGCAGAAGCTATCAAGTGGTTACGTCTCGCCGCTGAGCAAGGTCTGGCCGATGCACAGAATGCTCTCGGGTTGATGTACGAAGATGGACTCGGTACGCCCCAGGACTACGCAGAGGCCATCACTTGGTATCGCAAAGGAGCTGAGCAGGGCGACCCGCACGCGCAGCACAACCTTGCCGACATGTACGCGTTTGGACTAGGCGTGTCGCAAGACTATACGGAGGCTGTCAGTTGGTATCGCAAGGCCGCTGAGCAGGGTTTCGCAGACGCGCAAAACATTCTCGGGGTTTTTTACAAGAAAGGACAAGGCGTTTCGCAGGATAACGCCGAGGCAATTAGGTGGTATCGAATGTCCGCTGAACAGGGCTTGGCAACCGCGCAGAACGAACTGGGGGTCATGTACCACGAAGGACAAGGCGTGCCGCAGGACTACGCCGAGGCTGTCATGTGGTATCGCAAAGCTGCTGAGCAAAATCTCGCTGATGCGCAAAACAGCGTCGGATACATGTACGAGTTCGGACTAGGTGTGCCGCAGGATTATGCGGAGGCAGTCAAATGGTATCGCAAGGCAGCAGAGCAAAATTTCTCCTATGCGCAGAACAAGCTCGGGCTCATGTACAAGAACGGACTGGGCGTGTCGCAGGATTATGTCGAGGCTATCAGGATGTTTCGGACGGCGGCTGAACAAGACTTCGCTGCCGCGCAGCGCAACCTTGGGCTCATGTATTACCATGGCATTGGCGTGGCGCAGGACTACGCAGAGGCCGTCAATTGGTACCGCAAGGGAGCGGACCAAGGCGACGCGGGTGCGCAATTCAACCTTGGCTACATGTACAAGAAGGGATTAGGAGTACCACAGGACTACGCGGAGGCGATCATTTGGTTTCGCAAGTCGGCCGACCAGGGAAACCCAGTATCGCAAAATGACCTTGGTCTCATGTATCAAGATGGACTAGGCGTGCCGCAAAACCACACGGAAGCCGTCAATTGGTATCGGAGAGCGGCTGATCAGGGCAACGCACTTGGGCAGAGCAACCTCGGTCTCATGCTCCAGAGTGGATTTGGCGTATCGCAGGATTATTTTCAGGCGTACAAGTGGTTGACCCTGGCGATTGCGAACTTGCCCGCATCTGATGTCAAAAATCGTGCGCGGACAACACAGTGCCGCGATTCCATCGTGGACCAGTTGACGCGCGAGCAGATTGCAGAAGCCCAGAACCTCGCCCGCGACTGGCGGCCGAAGCTTGAGAATCGCGATTATTGGGAACTGAAGTTTTGAACCCTGCTTTACCGACTTGAATGTCTATGTTGGTCAGGTGGGGGAGTATCGCCAGCGTAGAGGGATGCAGCGTGCTTGCGATGAGCTTGGATAAGTTGTACCGCGTCGCGTCATTCGGAGGCTATTTTTGAGAAGCTAGTCAGCTCGTTTGCGGGCTATCGAATCAGCGACTTAGAATTGAATCAAAGCGTTTTGGCGCGGTTCCGTCAAAAATGCATGGGGCGTCGGCTGAGCCACTGACGACATGATGCTTCCGGCATGGCCACCTACCCTGTTGTCTTGCGCGCGCATGCTATCGAGTTGGCCGACTACTGGAAGAAGTACCCGCCAATCGCCCTCGGCATCATTGGTGACGTGAACCACGAGGCCGAGGACCAGAAAATTCGAGTCGCAGCCGCTAAGGCAATTGCAGACGCGGAAGCGTGCGCTTGGTACACGCACGGACTGCGTAAGTCGTCATGAATATCGCATGGGGATAGCAATTGAACGCAAAGCCGGTTGACGGTCCGATGAAGTGGCTCGGAATCGCTTGACGTTAGAAATTGGGTTGACACTAGACGGGTTTTGGCCCGCCTTTGCGACGATGAAACGCGGGAGAGAGCGAGGGTGGCGTCGCTCTTAGTAAGAACTACGGCTCACAGTAATCCTTTGCTATGTCACTTGGAACTCTGGTGAGAGTGGTTCGCCGACCCGTTTTTACGTAGTGATACCAGGTGAGTCGGTCTTTCGACATGAAGTCGATGTTGTAGACACGCGTTGAGCCGGGATCGGCGAAGGGATCATCCGACTTAACCAAAGTTCTGATCAGAGTTTTGCCATGGATTTCCCAAGTGAATCTGGTGATCCATCGATTGCTGGGGTCTTCAATATTCTTACCAACGGAGCGGCAGTAGCAGGCTGTACCATCCGCAAAATAGCGGATCACGTAACTTCCTCCGGCAGTGGCCCATGTGCCGACTATCCCTTCGCGATACGAGGCGGGCGGCAGAGATTTTGTAGAAATGCAGCCAGCGAGTACGAACACCCCAGCCAGCACGAGGAGGGGTTTCAAACCCAAATTTCGAAGGTGCTTAATTCCCACTTGATTCCCACCAGCTGCTAGATCAATTGAAATAAAAGCTAAGTTATTGATTTAGTTGGCGCTCCCAGAGGGATTCGAACCCTCGTACCAGCCTTGAGGGAGCCGTTACTAGCGTCCCCGCCAGGGAAGGCTTGCGGGCCCGCTGGGCCAGCGCGCAGCCCGGGTGCCGCCGGTCTCGCGCGGGCCGGACCACATGGCGATCCGGACCACAATACGCTCAGGCATCGTTACCGATCAGGCTGCGCAGGGCATCCGCCGTTGCCGACGAATTAGGACCGACGACGAGGTGCAGGCTGGTCGGCGCGGGCCGAGCGAGACCGCGCAAGCCCAGCGAATCGAGTGCGGGGAAATCGACCACGTCGGCCTCACGCAGCATGACAAGGATGCGCGTCGATGCGGTGTCGAGCGAAACTACATTACCGCGGCCCCCAAGTGCCTTCAGTAGTCGGGACAGCAGGTCCGAATCCGCTGGCCCGCCAGCGGCTTGAACACCCTGTACTGCTGACCCCGTGCCTCGCAGTGCGTCGCGCATTTCGCCGGCCAGTTGGTCCGCAATCGGACCAATCACGACTTGCAACAGATTCGCGGACGGACGCACCAGCCCGCGGACGCCGAGGGCACGCAAGGCGGTTTCGTCGACTGTAGACTGATCCGTCACGGCAAGCCGAAGCCGCGTCGTGCACGCGTCCACGGAGACCAGGTTTGCGGCGCCGCCGAGCGCCGCTATCATCGCGCGCGCCCGGTCAGATTCAGGAACGGGCGCAGCAGCTGCCGGCGCCTCCGCTTCGCGGCCCGGCGTCGGCAGCGCAAACCGGCGGATGACGAACCGGAACGTGCCGTAATACAACGCGGAATACGCGAGCCCCAATGGCAGCAACATCCATGGGCGCGAGGCCTGCCCGAAATTGATCACGTAGTCGAACAGGCCGGCGGAGAAGCTGAAACCCAGCCGCACCTGGAGCACGTCCATGAGCACCATTGCGATCCCGGTCAGTACGGCGTGCAGCGCATAGAGAAGCGGTGCAAGGAACATGAACGTGAATTCGATCGGCTCAGTCACGCCGGTCAGGAAGGAGGTCAATGCCATCGACGCCAGCAGCCCGCCTACCGCGCGGCGGCGTTCAGGCTTGGCTTCGTGGTACATCGCGAGACAGGCAGCAGGCAGCCCGAACATCATCACGGGGAAAAAGCCGGACATGAAAGCGCCCGCCGCCGGGTCGCCGGCGAAGAACCGCTTGAGGTCTCCGGTCACGCCGCCGTAGTCGCCGAGCAGGAACCAGGCGATGTTGTTGAGGATGTGGTGCAGCCCGGTGACGATCAGCGCGCGATTGAGCACGCCGTACGCGAACAGGCCGAGCTCGCCGGAGCCGAGCACCGCGCGACTGAGTGCATCCATTCCGCGCTCGAGCACGGGCCAGCCGTAGCCGAAAGCGGCTGCGACCGCGAGGCCGGCAAAGCCACTTGCGATCGGCACGAAACGGCGCCCGGCGAAAAATGCCAGGTAGCTCGGCAGGCGAATGTCGGAGTAGCGGTTGTAGAGCATCCCGGCGATCACTCCGGAAATGATGCCTGCCGGCACGCTCAGCTTCGCGAGCTGCTGCGACTTGTAGGCGGCTGCCGCAAGGTCCACGGCCTGGCCTGCCAGCCCCGCGAGGGCATCGGGCGGTACCGAGATCAGGGCTTCAGCGCCCTTCGTCGCCACCAGGTACCCGACGACGCTTGCCAGCCCGGCCGCGCCGTGATTCTCGCGCGCGAGCCCCACGGCGACGCCGATCGCGAAAATGATTCCCAGGTTCGAAAAGACCGCGGCCCCTGCTGCGGCGAGCATCGGAATGCCGAGCAGGTCGGGCTGGCCGAGGCGAAATAGCAGTCCCGCGATCGGCAGCACGGCGATGGGCAGCATCAGCGCGCGACCGAGTACCTGAAGCCCGGCGAATGCATTCTTCATGGCGTCACCCGTCCGAAGCCAGCCGTCATTGCGGATCGACCGCGGCGGCGCGCGCCAGGTCGCGTACGGCCGCGGCCGACGAAAGTGCCAGCGCACGGCCGGCGAGCTCGCGGCATTGCGTCAACGTGCAATTGCGGACCAGGGCTTTGATGTGCGGGATGGCCCCCGGAACGATTGAAAGCTCCTGCACCCCAAGTCCCAGCAGCAGGGGCACTGCGACCGGATCGGAAGCCAGGCTCCCGCACACGGCGACCGGGCGCCCTCGCGCGACGGCAGCAGCCGCAGTTCCGGCGATGAGCCGCAGCACCGCCGGGTGCAACCCGTCGAGTTGCGCGGCCAGGTCCGGATGCGTGCGGTCCATCGCGAGCGTGTACTGCGTCAGGTCATTGGTGCCAATCGACACGAAATCAGCCGCTTCGCAGATCCGGTCTGCGATCACGGCCGCTGACGGCGTCTCGACCATCACGCCGAGCGCCGGGCGGTCGTCGATCCCAAGCCGGCCGGCGATCTCCTCAAGCAGCGCGCGCACGCGCAGGATTTCAGCAGGCTCATGCACCATCGGCAGCATCAGCCTGCATTGCACCAGCGGGCGTACCGAAAGCACCGCCTCGAGCTGCGTGCGCAGTAGTTCTGGCCGCCAGAAGCCGGCGCGTACGCCGCGCAGGCCCAATGCCGGGTTGTTCTCGTGCGGAAGCGGCAGGAAGGGAATGGCCTTGTCATCGCCGACATCGAGCGTCCGGATCACCACTGGCCGGTCGCCGAATGCCTCGACGACACGCTGGTACTCCTCGGCCTGCAACGCGGCGTCCGGTGCGCTCCGTCGCTCGAGGAACAGGAACTCCGTGCGCAGCAGCCCGCATCCTTCGGCCCCGAGTGCGACCGCATCCCGTGCCTCGGCCGCGGATCCGATATTTGCGAATACCATGATTCGCGTGCCGTCCGCCATCTTGCAGTCGGCCCGGGCAGCCGCACGCTCGACCGCGTCGCGCTCGCTACGCTGCCGGAGAGCATGCTCCGCCGCGGCGAGCTCGAAATCCGAAGGATCGACGTGCAGCGCGCCGCGCTCGGCGTCGAGCAGCAAAGGAGTGCCGGCCTCGATCCCTTGTACGCTCGCTCCCACGCTGACCAGCATCGGCTTGCCCATTGCCGCCGCAATGATTGCGACATGGGAAGTCGGCCCGCCGCGGGCCGTACAGATCCCGGCGAGTCGTCCCGAATCGAGCGCGACCAATTGCGAAGGCAGCAGTACATCCGCAAGCACGATTGCCCGTTCCGGCAATCGCTGATCCGGACTCCGGGTCTCGCCGGCAAGCGCGGCCAGCACCTGCGATTCCAGGTCGAGCAGGTCGTCGGCCCGCTCCGCGAGTCGCGCGTCTCCGAGATCGCGCAAGGCATCGGCGCTAGCGCGAATCACGCTGTGCCAGGCGTAGCCGGCGCTCTTGCCACGCAAGATCAGCTTGGCGGCCTCGGCCGCGAGTGCGGGGTCATCAAGCAGCTCGAGATGCGCCGCAATGATCTCGGCACGCGGTCCGGTCGCATCTCCCGCCTGCATCGCGAGCGATTCCCGGACGGTGGCGCGACCTCGGGCAAGCTCCGCAGTCTCCAGAGCCACGCCGGCGCCGGCTTCGGTCACCACGTGCTCCCGTCGCGTGATTGTCGCAGCGATGCCGGCCGCGATCCCGCGGGCAGCGATGACGCCGGGCAGTCTCGCGCCCGGCGGCGGCCGCAACGCGACGTCATTTTGCGTCGCGCGGGCCCGTCCGGGCTTGTCGGTGTCGGCGCGCGGACCCGCGTCGGCGTGGCCCAGCAGCGTCTCGAGCGCATCGACGGCCGCTCGAGCATCGCGGCCCGTCGCCTCCAATGCAATCTCATCGTCCATGCGCGCGCCCAGCGCCATCAGGGACACCACGCTCTTTGCGCTGGCCTGGCGGCCATGCGCCGTAACGCGCACGTCGGCATCGAGTTCCCGGAGCTTGTGCGCGATCAGTGCCGCGGGACGCGCGTGGATGCCATGCGGCAGCGCGACCCTGAACTCGCGGGTGATGACGAGGCCCGTCGCGCGCGGCTGCGTATCCGCGGTGGCGGCAACGGCGCGCAGTTCCATCAGGAATTCGCCCGGCGCCACCGCGTGGCCGAGGCGCCGGCGGACGATCTCGTACGCCGAGCCGTTCGTGACGATGAGCGGCGTGATGAGGCTCGGCGCGGCGCGCGCGACCGCGTCGAGATCGAAACCAAGCAAGATGTCGCCGGCTCGCACGCGGTCGCCCGTCGACGCGTGCGCCACGAATCCCTGGCCTTTCAGGGCGACCGTGTCGATGCCGACGTGGAGCAGCAACTCGGCGCCGTTGTCGGCGCGCAGTGTCAACGCATGCTTCGTCGGCGCGACCGAGAGGAGTTCGCCGTCACATGGAGCGCAGAGCTCGCCGCCGGTTGGATCGATCGCCACGCCGTCGCCGAGCATTCCGCCTGCGAAGACCGGGTCCGGGACCTCGGCCAGCGGCAGCACCCAGCCGGGCACGGGTGCGGTCAGTAGCAGCTGCGAGGGCGGAGGCTTCACGGCATGAGCTCGACCGATTCAATTGCCCACATCGGATCGATCGCGCGGCCCGTAAACGTGAGACAGAGATCGTGCGTCCCGCCGTGCGGCGCGATCACGGCGGCAGGCAGCCGCGTGACGCCCATGCTGCCGACGGCCGGACCGAGCGGCATGACCGCGATCGGCGGAGCATCGCAACCGTCGACGCGGACTTCAAGCTCGCCGTTCGGGCCGCGCGGTGTCCGCAGCTGGATCGCATCGCGGTCCTTGCCGATCTGGAAGTTGAACGGGAATTGCCCGACCGTCGCGGCGATCGATTTGATGCCATTCAGGTCCGCGCCATCGAAGATCCAGCACGGTTCCAGGATGTCGACGAGGAAGACCGCGCGCTCGCCGTGCACAGGCGAGTCGTCCTCGAGATTCAGCACGAGCTTTTCGCTGCAGGTCTTCAATTGCTGGCTATGGCGCACGCGCGCCGGCGATGGCCGTTGCGCCCGGAATTCCGTATCGGCGTAACCGAAACCAAGCGCCCGATACCACGCAAATGCGATATCGAGCCGGCTGCGAAAGTCCGCAAAATCCAGGCGCTCGGGCGGCGACCAGCCGATTTCCGCGATTGCCGCGGCGCGCGGCACGGCCATCCATTGCACGCGCTCCTCGGTGCGCATGTGCTCCGTCCACAGGTTCGCCTGCACGCCCAGGATATGACGCTGCTGCCCGGCCGCGAGCTGCCCCGGCATGGGGTCGAAGCGATAGACGTCCTCGAGGCTGACGATGCGGCCACGGCCCGGTGGTTCCGTGATGCCCGCGCCCTGGCGGTTGTCGAAGTAGAACGTGGGCCAGGGGCTCAGCACCGCATCGTGTCCGGCCGCCGCGGCCGCAACCGCCCCGTCAATGCCGCGCCAGGACATGACGGTCGCCTCCGGTGCCAGGCCACCCTCCAGGATCTCGTCCCAGCCGACCAGCCGCCGGCCGTGTGCCGAGAGAAACCGGCCCACGCGCTGGGTGAAATAGCTTTGCAGCGCATGCATGTCGGCGACACCGCGCTCGCGCATCAGCTGCTGTACGCGTCGTGACGACTGCCACTGAACTTTCACGGCCTCGTCGCCGCCCACGTGGATGTACTCGCCAGGGAAAAGCTCGATGACCTCGCTCAGCACGTCCTCGATGAATTCGAAGGTCGCGTCATCGACATTGTAGAGGTTGGGATAGATGCCCCAGTCTGCCGGCACGGAGGCAGGAGCGTGACCGTCGACGCCGAGCTCGGGATAGGCGACGAGAGCGGCGGTCGCGTGCCCCGGCATTTCGATCTCTGGGACGATCGTGACGTTGCGCGCGGCCGCGTGCTGCACGATACGACGCACTGTATCCTGCGAGTAATAGCCGCCATAGCGCCGCGGCTTACCGGTGGACGGGTCGACGTCCGCAGCAGGTCCCGCGCCCGCCGGTACCCGCCACGCGCCGATTTGCGCCAGCCGCGGGTATTTCCGGATCTCGAGGCGCCAGCCCTGATCGTCGGTCAGGTGCCAATGGAGGACATTCAGCTTGTGGAGCGCCATCCAGTCGATGAGCCGCTCAATGAATTCGGGTGACTGGTAGTGCCTTGCCGAATCGAGCATCAACCCGCGCCAGCGGAATCTCGGCGCATCCGCGACGCGCATCGCCGGGATCGAAACAGGCGCTGCAGCGCCGGCTTCCGGCCCCAACAATTGCCAGAGCGTGACAGCCCCGTAAAGGAGGCCGCGCGGGTCACTCGCGGACACCGTCACGCCTTGCGGCAGGATCGAAAGCGAGTAGGCCTCCGGCGACGCATCGGCATCGCGGTCGATGAGGAAGGCAATTCCGCCCTGCGCAGGCGCAGGATCCGGCCGCTCACCGACCTGCAGACTCAATCCACTGGAACGCCGCAACAACTCTGCGAAATACTGGGCGACACGCTGGCTGCCCGCATCGTTGCCGCTCGCGATCCTCGTTTGCGGCGCCAAGCTGAATTCGCCCCCAAGAAGCTCGGCGCGTTCAGGCGCTGGAATGACGGCGGGCCGCGCCGCAAGGGGAGGGCGGATCGCAGCCGGCGCGTGGGATCCCGCGACGAGCAGGCTCGCACCCGACAGGACCAGGATCCGGCGCAGCCTGCCCATGACGGTCATCATGACAGCCTGCACCTTAAAACAAGGGCGAAGGAGTTGCCTCCTCCGCCCCGTTGGATCATCAGCCCGCGCCGGATCAGAACTTGATGCGAGCGTTCAGGTAGTACTGCACGCCATTCTTGTAGAACGCGCGCGGCTGGTCCTTGTTGAGCGCGTAGTAGACGAGCGTCGGATCGTTGAGATTCTGGCCGTCCAGGGTCAAGGAGAAATTGTCGTTGAACGTGTAGCCGAGAGACGCGCTCAGCGTTCCGATCTCATCCTGGGAAAACGCCGTATTCCGGTCGAGGCCGCTGAAGAACGCCGAACGGTAGGTGTAGGCCACCCGTGCGCTGAAATGCGCGTTCTCGTAGTACGCACTGGCGTTGTACGTGTTCTTGGAAGTGCCGACCAGGCGGTCGTCTCCGGTGGTTACCTCCGAAGTCTGCTCGCCATCCGCGTAGGTGTAGTTCGCCGCGATCCCGATGTTGTCCGTGAGGGCCTGCTGGTAGGTCAGCTCGTAGCCCTGGACCCGCCCCGCGGCATTCACCGGCACGGTCAGCAGGTAGGGGACGTCCTGGCCCGCCGGGAATTGCTGGCTGATCGTGAAGTACGTGTTGGTCTGGCTGCCAAAGGTCACGTAATTGTCGAGATCCATGTAGAACAGGCCGGCCGCCAGCAGGGATCTCGGCGCGAAGTACCATTCGATGCCGGCGTCGTAGTTCGTCGAGCGGATCGGCTTCAGCTCCGGGTTGCCACCCGAACCCGTCCCCGTACCGTCCGGCGTCGCCGGCGGCGAAAGATTCGTGAAACCCCCCAGTGCCGAGTAGTCCGGGCGCGACATGGTCTTCGCGACCGCGAAGCGCGCCACCACGTCGTCGCTCACATCCCACTTGAGGTTGGCGCTCGGCAGGACGTCGGTGTAGGTGTTGGAAACCGGGATGCCGATGAACGGGCCGAATAGCGAGCCCGTGATCGTGTCCGGATCGGTCCCGTCGTTCTGCGTGTAGCTGACGACGTCCTCCTCGGTACGCACGTAGCGTACGCCGATGTTGCTGCTCCACCGCGTGCCGGCGAATTCGGCCTGCACGTAGGCGGCGGAGTTCGACTCCTTGACCTGGAACCAGAACTGGTAATAAGCGCGCGCCGTCGGATCGCGCTGCACGAGGCCCTCACCGTTGTAGTCGGCGAGCTGCGAGGGCGTCCAGTACCAGATCCCGGTAGGGATCGCGCCGCCGAAGGTATTGAAGTCGGACGGGTAGCTCGTGAATTCGTCAGGATAGTTGGCCGTGTCCACACCGCCGCCGCCGGTCGGGCCGCCGCTGAAGGTCGGGCCCTGCGCGATGGCGTCGAGCGACGTGCGCTCGTGCTCGTTGTAACGCGCGCCGAACTTGAGCCCGGTCCAGGCGCCGCCATCCGTGGCGAACTCGACGTCCAGCTTTGCCCAGTCTTCCTGGTCCTTCACGTCGACAAACTGCGCGCCGAAGATCCAGCCGAAATCGACCGGCGCACCACCGGGGAACGGCGTCGAGTTGTCGGCCGTACCCAGGCTGAAAGACGGACCGCTATCCACGCCGTGGAGCGACCAACTGGCGCCGGCGCCCGCGCCGGGTAGCGTTTCGGAAACGTCCTGCGTGCGCGTCTTGCCATGGCCGTCCGAGGTGCCGAACTGGCCTGACACGATCCAGTCGTCATTCACCTGGTAGCGGGCTTCGAACGTTAGGTATTCGGAGCTCGCGCTCTCATCGGGGCGCGAGATCTGGTCGTAGATTCCGTAGAAGGTGCCGGGCACCGGCGAGAAGCTGGCCCGCGTCAGCGTGTTGTTGGTAACGACGTAGCCGGGGTCCGGCGCCTGCCCGGCGCCGCCGGCAATGTAATGGGTGTTCCACAGCAGGTAGTTGCGGTTGTAATTCGCCGCGTCGAGATCGGACGTGAAGAACTGCACGCCCAGGTTCAGGTTGTCCGTAGGACGGAACTCGATGTCCACGAGGCCGCCGGTGCGCTCGCGTTTCTGCTCGAACAACGCGGCGCCGACGAGGGCGGGATATTGCACTCCCTCCAGATCCGGGTTCGACGTGGCGATGGTGCTGCCCGCAGCGATCGTCTCGTAACCGAGCAGCTCGACGCCGTCGCGACGCAGGTGCCGGGACTCCGAAAATGCCTGCAGCAGCAGGCCGACAGTGCTCGCTTCGTTCCTCCAGCTGAAGAGGCCGCTCAACTGCGCATCTGAATCCGACGGCAAGTCGGAATACACGCCACCCACGGATGCGCCGAACGCCATCCGCTCCGGAAGTTCCAGCGGGCTGCGCGTGATGATATTGACCGATCCTGCGACGCCGCCCTCAACGAGCTGCGCCTGCGAAGACTTGTGGACGACGACCTGGCTGACGAGCTCGGACGGCAACAGCGTGTAACTGACGCTGCGGCCCACCTGCTGCACCTGGTTCAGCACGAACCAGTCGCCCGAGGCGACGTTGTGGCCGTTCAGCAGGGTTTGCGTGAGGCTGGGATTGGTCCCCCGCAGGCTGACGCGGTCGTTCTCGTCGAATCCGCCCTCGTTGGCGCCGGCGGAGCTGGTGGTCACGCCGGTAACGCGCGCCAGCGAGTCCGCGATGTTCTTGTCGGGCATCTTCTGGATGTCCTCGGCCGTGACGACTTCCACCACGCTGGTCGAGGCGCGCTTGACGTCGAGCGACTTTTCCAACGAGACGCGGATGCCCGTGACCAGGACTTCTTCGAGAGCGGTTCCGCTCGGCTGCGTGGCGGGGCTCGCTTCCTGGTCCGCTGCGGCGCGCGCCGGGTCGTTGTCCCCGAACAGGGCGATGGCGACGGCTGTTCCGATCATGGTCGACCGTGATCTATTCATGTGCTCTGATCCCCCTAGGCTCCGTTCTGGCGGCCGCTCCGCGCAGATGATGTGAGTTCACTGCCACCTGGTCCGTCCGGTGTAGCCCAATGACAGAACCAATTAGATGCCAATATAATACCACCTCTGATAGAATGGCAAGCGTTGTGAAATATGGTGCATCGGCCCACAACGGGCTGCATGACCTGTCTCTTGTAAGCCACGCTGAGGCGCGCCAGGGGGCTAGTGGTATGGCAGTGGTATCAACTCAGGCACCGATCCGGAACAAGCAGAAGGGATCGGCCCGGATTTCGAAAGCGATCGGTCCGCTGCCTGTTTCGGGCAACCTGCCGCTTTACCAGAGGTTGCAGCGTGCGCTGCGCGAGGCCATCGATCGGCGCAGTCTGCGCGCCGACGACGCGCTCCCGCCGGAACGCGATCTCGCCGCTGAATTCGGCGTGTCGCGCATCACCGTGCGCAAGGCCATCGACGGGCTCGTGAATGAAGGCCTGCTCGTGCGCCGCCATGGCTCGGGCACTTTCGTGCGCGGGCGCGTCGAGAAGAATTTCTCGATGCTGACCTCCTTCTCGGAGGACATGCGTGCGCGAGGGCGCAATCCACGCAGTGACTGGCTCAAGCGATCGAATGGGACCGTCACGCCGGAGGAGGCGCTCAGCCTGCGCTCCAGCCCGGGCACGCCGGTGTACCGCTTCCACCGGCTGCGATTTGCGGACGACGCGCCGATGTCGATCGAGTATGCGACGATTGCCGCAGACTGCCTGCCGTCGCTCGACGCCGTCAAATCTTCGCTCTACCTGGCGCTGGAGCACGCAGGCAACCGGCCGGTGCGCGCATTGCAACGCCTGCGCGCCGTGTTGCTGACGCCGGAACAGGCCAGGTTGCTCTGCGCCGAGCCGGGAGATGCGGGCTTGCTGGTCGAGCGGCTCGGCTTCCTGAAGGATGGCCGCGCGGTCGAGTTCTCACAGTCATATTATCGTGGCGACACGTACGATTTCGTCGCCGAGCTAAGCGACCTTTCGTGAATCCCGAAACACGGATGTTCCGGGAAGCGGCGGATGCTTCCGCGGCGGTCCGCCGCCAATTGAAAGCGAATCGCGCCCTGGTGGAGGGCCTCGGCGGCGTGGTGCGGGGCCTGGCGCCGCGAGCCGTCGTGACCTGTGCGCGCGGCAGCTCCGACCACGCGGCGACGTTTGCGAAATACCTGATCGAAACCCGCACCGGCTTGCTTGCGTCGTCCGCGGCACCATCGATCAGCTCGCTATACGCGACCAAGTCGGACCTCGATGCGGTCCTGTTCATCGCGATCTCCCAGTCGGGCGCGAGCCCGGACCTGCTCGCCGCCGTGACGGCAGCCAGGAACGCCGGTGCGCTCGTGCTCGCTCTCGTAAACGATGAAACCTCTCCATTGGCGGGAGCCGCCCATCACACGATACCGCTGCAAGCTGGAGCCGAAACCAGCGTCGCAGCCACTAAGTCGTACATCGCCGCGCTCGCCGCGATCGTGCACCTGGTTTCGAGCTGGACCCGGGACCGGGACCTCGAGGAAGCGCTGGAACTGGCGCCGGACCAGCTCGCGCAGGCGTGGCAGCTCGACTGGAGCGCGGCAATCGCGCGCTTTCGATCTGCCGAAAGCCTCTATGTCATCGGCCGCGGACTCGGGCTCGGCATAGCGCAGGAAGCCGCGCTCAAGTTCAAGGAGACCTGCGGCCTGCACGCCGAAGCCTTCAGCGCCGCGGAGTTGCGGCACGGTCCGATGGCGCTCGTGCGCGCGGGTTTTCCGGTGCTCGCATTCATGCAGCAGGACGAGACACGCGACGGCATCGCGGCGCTCGCAGTGGAACTGGCGGGTGTCGGGGCAAACGTGGTGATGGCGGGGTGCGAGCGCCCCGGCTTGCTCTCGCTGCCCGTGGTGCGCGCGCATCCGGCAATCGAACCGCTGCTCATGATCCAGAGCTTCTACCGGCTCGCCAATGCGCTCGCGATCGCTCGCGGCTGCGATCCGGATCGCCCGCCTCACCTCCGCAAGATTACGGAGACGGTCTGATGCCCGTCGCGCTCGTCAACGGCCGGGTGCTTGGTGATGCCGGATTCCTCGAGGGTCGCGCCGTATTGCTTAACGGGGCACGGATTGTCGACGTCGTCGCCAACGACGACTCGCGATGCAGGAGCGCCGATCGCCACGACCTCGGCGGCCTGCTGCTGCTCCCGGGTTTTCTCGACACGCAGGTCAACGGCGGCGGCGGCGTGCTGTTCAATGCCGAACCGACCGTCGATGCCATCCGCGCGATCGGCGAGTCCCATCGGCGATTCGGCACGACGGGATTTCTGCCGACGCTCATCAGCGATGACCTGCATGTCGTAGCACGCGGACTGGAGGCTGCGCGGGCCGCGATCGACGCCCAAGTTCCCGGCGTACTGGGAATCCATATCGAGGGCCCGTATCTCAATGTCGCGCGCAAGGGCGTTCATAATTCCGCAAAACTGCGAGGGCTCGACGAAGGCGCGATCGGACTGCTGACCTCGCTTCGCGGCGGCAAGACCCTGGTGACACTGGCGCCCGAGATGACGACTCCCGGAATCATCGCGAAACTCAACGCAGCTGGCGTCGTCGTGTCGGCTGGCCATACCAACGCCACCTATGCCGAGATTCAAATTGCCCTGCGACACGGACTCAGGGGCTTCACGCACTTGTTCAACGCCATGTCGCAGCTCACGGGGCGCGAGCCGGGAGTCGTCGGCGCCGCGCTGGACGACCCGGATAGTTGGTGCGGCATCATTGTCGACGGACGCCACGTGGACCCGACGGTGTTGCGCATCGCCCTGCGTTGCAAGCGGCGCGACCGGTTCATGCTGGTCACGGATGCGATGCCAAGCGTCGGCGCGGCCGAAAAGTCGTTTACGCTCCAGGGCCGCACAATTTCCGTCACGAACGGCGTACTCGTCGATGAGGACGGCACGCTTGCCGGCTCGGACATCGACATGGCGACGACGGTGCGCAACGCGGTCGAGCTGCTGGGCATCGAGCTGCCCGAGGCGGTACGGATGGCCAGCCAGTACCCCGCGGAGTTCCTCGGGCTGGGCGGCGAGCTCGGACGGATTGCGCCAGGCTATCGCGCCAACCTGGTGCTCGCCGACGATGGGATGCACGTCAAGGAGACTTGGATCGACGGGCGCACGCCCGGCTGATCGCCACGCCGGAGGTCAACGCTGAAGTCTTGCGACCAGGAGATCCTTGACCCTCTTTGCGGCTTCCGGCGACATATTCGCAAGCACGCCTCGCCTGTGCATCGGGATATGCGCGTGGTTGTCGTCACTCGCACCGAAAATGTAGTGATGGAACAGGGATGCCCAGGCTGTCCTGAGCTCCGGTCGCATCGGCCTGATATTCAGGAGTCCATGAAGCAGGCAATCCATGGCAGATGCCGTCCTTCCGACCGCGCCGAGGGCGCCGTTCCACCAGTAATTGACCAGGACATTAAGCTTGGGGTCGAGTGACTCCACGTGGTGCCACCACAAGGTCGGAATGAAGAGCGCATCGCCGGGTTCGAGCTCCGCGACAAGCGCCGCAGAAAGGGCTTCCCGGAATCGCGGAAACTTCTCGAAGTCCGGATCGGCGAACCGCACCATGCTCATCGCGGCACCGGTCGGGGCGTAGTCGAGCGGTCCAATATAAAGGTTGGGTACCTGCTCCGGCGGGAACAGCGTGAACCGGCGCCTGCCTGCAACCACGCAGGCGACATTGTCCGATTCGTCGAAGTGGGCGGGCACCGTGACACGGTTGCCGAGCCAGAGCCGTGGTGCCACGGCTTCGTCGAGAATCGGCAGTCTGTTTTGCGCGGCAAAGCCAGGGAGGCAATCCGGTATCAGCGCGCTTTGCACGGCCACGGACGGCGATTCCTCGAACAACGCGTATCGCGACAGCTGCTCGACGATGGCGGACACAGGCAGGCGGTTGCGGGCGAAATTGAAGCCATCCATCGCATCGTTGTAGAAAATTGCTCCGCGGGCCTCTGGCGGCATCAGGATGGCGTCAACGGGGCTGCCATTATCGAAAGCGACCAGGTATCGGCTGGCTTCCGCGGGCGACCTGACCGCAGCCCGAACTGCCGGCCAATCCTTGACCAGGCCGCGCAGCACCGCCGGCCGGTATTGCGTGGCGACTTCGTCATGGAACGTCTTTGCGTCGACGTCGCGCCATTCGGAAATCGGTTGCGGAGTCTCATGCGGCATCGTATGGCGCTCCCAGAGGGATTCGAACCCTCGTACCAGCCTTGAGAGGGCTGTGTCCTAGGCCTCTAGACGATGGGAGCGAAGCGCCTTTGCATCTGGCCGGGGGCCCGCAAGGGGGCTGGTATTATATCGGCCCATCAATCGACCTCAAGCGGACCCTAACTCCTTGCAGCAACAGAACGACCGGGCGCCAGCGCCGGTGATCGTCGCACGCGCGGATCATCCGATCTCGCGATCGGAGATCTCCGGCAATGCGCTCAAGGTCCTCTATCGCCTCAAGGACGCGGGATTCCAGGGCTTCCTCGTCGGCGGCTGCGTGCGCGACCTCCTGATCGGCATCGTCCCCAAGGACTTCGACATCGCGACCGACGCGTCCCCGGAAGAGATGCGGAGGCTATTCCGGAATTGCCGGCTGATCGGGCGGCGCTTCCGCCTGGCGCACATCCGCTTCGGGCAGCAGGTCATCGAGGTGGCGACATTCCGCGCGTCCGGCGTTCCGTTGGAACCGGAAGGCGTGGATGAGGGCGACGGCGAGTCCGAGGATGCCGACAACGCGTCCGAAATGGAGCGTGAAGACGAACCGGAATCGTTGGATCGCGTCCACGACGACCGCGGGCGCCTGCTTCGCGACAACGTCTACGGCACGGTGGACCAGGACGTCTGGCGCCGCGACTTCACCTGCAATGCGCTGTATTACAACATCGAGGACTTTTCGATCTGGGATTACGTCGGCGGCGTCGAGGACATCCGCGCACGCACTATCCGCCTGATCGGGGATCCTGAAACCCGCTATCGCGAGGATCCGGTCAGGATGCTGCGCGCCGTGCGTTTCGAAGCGAAGCTCGGCTTCTCCATTCATGAATCGGCGCGGGCTCCGTTCGCGACGCTCGCAAGCCTGCTCGAACACATTCCTCCGGCGCGGCTACTCGACGAGTTCCAGAAGCTTTTCCTGGCGGGATTCGGGCAACGCTCATTCGACCTGTTGCGCGAGCATGGATTGCTCGAACACCTTTTTCCGGCGACCGCGGATCATCTTGCGAATGATTCGGGTGGCATGGCGCTGGCCCTCATCCGCGCAGGGCTTGCGAATACCGACCGGCGCGTCGCCGAGGACCGCCCAGTCACGCCCATGTTCCTGTTCGCCGTGTTGCTGTTTGGCCCGGTGTCGGCGGCCGCGCAGCGCCGTTTCGAGTCCGGCGTGCATCCGGGCGTTGCGATCACTGAAGCGGTCGACGAGGTTGTCGCGCTGCAGAATCGCCGCATCGGAATTCCGAAGCGTTTCTCCATCCCGATGCGCGAGTTGCTCGCGATGCAGCCGCGCTTCCATCGTCGCGAAGGCCGAAGGGCGCTGGCCTTGCTTTCGCATCCACGGTTCCGTGCGGCCTACGATTTCCTGTTGCTGCGTGCGGAGGCGGGCGCGGAAGATCCGGAAATCGCGCGCTGGTGGACCGAGATCCAGACACTGCCGCCGGAACGGCAACTCGAACTCGTCGGCACCGAATCGGGTGGCGGCCAGGATGGCGGACCCGGCCGGCGCCGCCGCAGGCGGCGTGGCGGCCGGCGTCACCGGGCGCCCGCCAGCGAGACCTGAGCCTGCCTGATGGCCTGGCGTCCCGCCTATGTCGCGCTCGGCAGCAACCTGTCCGAGCCGCGGCAGCAGGTGGAACGGGCGTTCGAAGCGCTTGCGGCAATGCCGGGCTCAAGGCTCGTGCGGCGATCAGGACACTGGCGAAGCCAGCCGATGGGCCCTCAGGACCAGCCGGAATTCGTCAATGCTGCCGCGGGCCTGGTGACGACAGCAGCGCCGCGCGAATTCCTGGATGAGCTGAAAGCGATCGAGCGCCGCCTCGGACGCACGCAGCCTGCGGTGCGCTGGGGCCCGCGGCTGATCGATCTCGACCTGCTCGTGTTCGGCGACATTCAGGTGGACGAGCCCGGGCTCGCCGTCCCGCACCCGGGCCTGCACCAGCGCAATTTCGTGCTGTATCCTCTCGCGGAAATCGCCGCGGAGCTCTGGGTGCCGGGACTCGCTCGGGTCTGCCGGCTCCGTGAACGGGTTTCGGGTGCGGGAATCGAGCGGCTGGCCGCACGGGGATCCGGTGACGACTGAAGAAAATCGCGAGAACTGGCCGCACCGGCTGGTGGTCGTCGAAGGCCTGATCGGCGTCGGCAAGACAAGCCTCGCGACCAAGCTGGCCGCGGCCGTGGGCGCCGGCACCGTGCTCGAGCTGCCGATGGAAAATCCCTTCCTCGAGCGCTTCTACAAGGACCGGCGCGCGGCGGCGTTTCCCGCCCAGCTCTATTTCCTGTTCCAGCGCGCGCGGCAGCTCTCGGAGCTGCGCCAGCACGACCTCTTCGCGCAGCTGCGTGTCGCCGACTACATGCTCGACAAGGACCGCCTGTTCGCCCGCATCGTGCTCGACGACGAAGAATTCAAGCTCTACGACCAGGTCTATACGCGGCTTGCGATGGATGCGCCGGTGCCGGATCTCGTCGTGTTCCTGCAGGCGCCTGTCGACATCCTGCTTGCGCGCATCGACAAGCGCGGCATTCCCTACGAGAAGTACATCGACGCCGCTTACCTCGAGCGGCTCGGCGAGGCCTACACGCGCTATTTCCACCAGTACACGGCATCGCCGCTCCTGATCGTCAACACGGCCGAGATCGACCCGGCCAACAACTCGCGCGACTTCGACGACCTGTTCGAGACGATCAGCCGCACGACGAGCGGACGGCACTACGTCAATCCGGTTCGCGGCTAGCCTCCTGGCGCGCCAGCGCCCAGCGCACGTGCTCGCGCACGACGGGATCCGGGTCATCGCGACGCCCGGCGAGCGCGGCGGCTGCCGACTCCGACCGCGGCGCGTTGCCGAGCGCGACTGCGAGGTTTCGAAGCCACCGGCGGAACCCGAGCCGGCGGAGCGCACTCCCTTCAGTCTTCAGCAGGTACTCCTCTTCGGACCAGCGAAAGAGTTCAACGAGGTCAGGAGCGTCGAGGCGATGCCGGACCTGGAAGTCCGGCTCTGCGGCAACCCGGGCGAACTTGTTCCAGGGACAGACGAGCTGGCAGTCGTCGCAGCCGAAGATGCGGTTGCCGATCGCGGCGCGGAGCCTTTCGGGTATGGGTCCGTGGTGCTCGATCGTCAGGTACGAGATGCAGCGGCGCGCATCGAGCTGGTAGGGTGCCGTGATCGCCCCGGTCGGACAGGCGGGAAGGCAGGCGCTGCAGCTGCCGCATCGATCGCGCGCGCGCGCGTCGACAGCGAGCGGAAGGTCCGTGAAGAGCTCCCCGAGCATGAATAGCGAGCCGGCACGCTCGTTGATGAGATTCGTGTGCTTGCCGATCCAGCCGAGACCGGCGTTGCGCGCGAGCGGCTTCTCCATCACGGGCGCCGAATCCACGAATGCGCGATAGCCGAAGGGCCCGATCTCGGCCTCGAGCTTCGATGCGAGCCCGGCAAGCCGGCCGCGCATCACCTTGTGATAGTCGCGGCCGAGCGCGTAGCGCGCGACATAGCCCTTCCGGCCGTCGGCCAGCACATCGCCTGCGGGCGCTGCGTCGGGCGCGGAGGCAGCCATGCGAACGCTGATGACTCGAATGGTCCCGGGCACGAGTTCGTCCGGCCTGCTGCGGCGCTGCCCGTGCCGCGCCATGTAGTCCATGCCGCCGTGGCGCTGGTCCGCGAGCCAGCGCTGGAGGTTTGATTCGTCTTCGGACAAGTCGATGCCCGCGACACCGACCTGGTCGAATCCAAGTTCGCGGGCGAATCCGTCGAGCCTCTCTCGCAGTCGCGTGAGATCGAGGGCAGTGAGCTTGCTTGCCATGTGGGGACGGGTGACCGGCGACGGCCAGTATAATCGCGCGGATGGAACCGCTGCCCGCCGAGGTCTATTCGGCCGCTTCTGTACGCGCCATGGACCGGCACGCAATCGAACGAGCCGGCATCGCGGGCTATACGTTGATGCAGCGCGCGGGCAGCTCGGCCTTCAACGCCATGCGAAGGCATTGGCCGGAGGCATCGACCCTGGCCGTAGTCTGCGGCGCCGGCAATAACGCGGGCGATGGGTATGTGCTGGCGCGGCTCGCGCGCGCAGCAGGAATTGACGTCCGCGTCCTTGCACTCACGGATCCGAAGCGCCTGCGCGGCGACGCGGCCAGGGCTCACGCGGAATTCGCGGCCGATGGCGGAAAGGCGGGCGAATTCGGCGCGCACTCGCTCGAGGGCGCCATGCTCGTCGTCGACGCCTTACTCGGCACCGGAATCGACCGGACGGTCGAAGGCCAATATCTCGACTGCATCGAGGGCGTCAATCGCGCGGGGCTTCCGGTCCTCGCGCTCGACATTCCTTCGGGCCTCGATGCGGATACGGGCCAGCCCCGGGACGCGGCGATCCGTGCCACCCGGACTCTCGCGTTCATTGCACTGAAGTGCGGCCTCTTCCTCGGGGCGGCGCCCGAGTACGTCGGTGCGCTCGAACTCGCAGGCCTCGACGTTCCCGCCAGCGTCCGCGACGCACAGGCGCCGGTGCTCCGGCGCATGGACGGTCGCCTCGCTGCAGCCGCGCTACCCGCCAGGCGACGCACGGCACACAAGGGCGAACACGGCAGCGTCCTCGTCATCGGTGGCTTTGCAATGGCGGGCGCCGCGAGGCTTGCAGGCGAGGCGGCGCTCCGGACCGGTGCGGGCCTCGTCACCGTCGCAACGAACGCGGAGGGCGCAGGCCCGATCGTCGCCACTCGTCCTGAGCTCATCGCGAGAGCCATCGATTTCGGCGAGGGCTTTTCGCAGCTGCTCGCGAACTCTGACGCGATCGCAATCGGCCCGGGACTCGGAAACGGGCGCAACGCGCGCCGCGCCTTCGATGCCGCAGCGGGCGCGGACCGGCCGATCGTCGTCGATGCCGATGCGCTGGCCCTCCTCGCCGCCCAGCCGCGAAAGCGCGATGACTGGATCCTGACACCGCATCCGGGCGAGGCGGCGCGCCTGCTCGGCGCACATGCATCGGCCGTGCAGCGCGACCGGCTCGGCGCCGTGCGGGAGATCGCGAAACGATTCGGCGGCATTTGCGTGCTGAAAGGCGCGCACACGCTGGTGCAGGGACCGGATTCACTGCCCTGGGTCTGCGACCGCGGCAATCCGGGCATGGCGAGCGCCGGGAGCGGAGACGTCCTGACCGGCATCGTCGCGGCGCTGCTCGCCGGCGGCTCTGAGCCTGCGCTCGCGGCCGCGGCCGGCGTCTTCGTGCACGCAGAGGCCGGCGATCGCGCAGCGCGTCGCGGCATGCGCGGCATGATTGCCGGCGACCTGATTGCCGAGCTGCAAGGCGTCGTCAACGCGCCATGGAAATGATCCTGGTCGACGAAGCAGCGACCACCTGTGCAGGTGCGGCGCTTGCTCGCGGCTTGCCGGATATCGCGGCCCACAGTGTCCTGCTGGGACTCTCGGGCGAACTCGGGAGCGGCAAGACGACGCTCGCGCGCGGAATGTTGCGAGAGCTTGGCGTCGTGGGAGCGATCAGGAGCCCCACGTTCACGCTGGTCGAGCCGTACGAAACGACTCGCGGGACAGTTCATCACCTTGACCTCTACCGCCTCGAGTCCGGCGCGGCTGCGCTCGAGGGCATAGGCTATCGCGACCTCAGCGGGCAGCCCGGGCTCGTCCTCGTCGAGTGGCCGGAACGCGCAGGCCCGGCACTGGGTGAACTCGATCTGCTCGTCCAGCTCGAACACCAGGGTTCGGGTCGCCGCATTTCGCTCTCCTCCCGGGGGGCAAGTGGGCGCGGCTGGCTGGCTGCGAGTCGCGCCGCACTCGAAGAGTGTGGTGTATCTAGCTGAAATACTTGAATTAAAAATGAGCCGTAGTTAGAGTACCCGCGAACTTCTGAGTGCACGGCAGTCATGCGGCCATTGAGGGGAATCGGGCTTTTTGTCCTGCTGCTCGCCTCGGGATCGGCGGCGGCCGCGGACGTTGCGCTCAAGGACGTTCGTCTCTGGGCGAGTCCGGATTCGACGCGCGTCGTGCTCGACCTCACTGCGCCGGCAAGCTACACGCTCTTCGCGCTGTCCGGCCCCGAACGCATCGTCATTGATTTCGACCGGATCGACGCGGACATCAAGTCTCTGCGGTTGCCGGAAGGCGCGGGCGTCGTGAAAGCCGTGCGACTCGGCGAGCGCGGCAAGGCCGGACTTCGCATCGTCCTCGACGTCAACGCGGCGGTCGAGCCCAAGGGATTCCTGACACCTCCGAACGAGACCTACGGGCACCGGCTCGTCGTGGACCTCGGCCACCAACAAACAACAAAGCCAGTCAAAGTGGCGACCGGCGACGGGCAGCGCGATCTCGTCATCGCCATTGATGCCGGCCACGGCGGCGAGGACCCGGGCGCCATCGGCAAGTCCGGCACGCGCGAGAAGAATGTTGCGCTCGCGGTCGCGAAGCAGCTTGCCGACCGCATCAACGCGGAGCCCGGAATGCGCGCCGTGCTGACGCGAACCGGCGACTACTTCGTGCCGTTCCGCGATCGCATCCGCCGCGCCAGGGAAGCGAAAGCCGATCTGTTCGTTTCCGTCCATGCCGATGCGTTCATGGATCGCGGCGTGCGCGGCTCGTCCGTATACGTCCTTTCCACCCGCCGCGCGAGCAGCGAGGCGGCCAAGGTGCTGGCCGACCGCGAAAATGCCGCGGATCTCATCGGCGGCGTGTCGCTCCACGACAAGAGCGATGTCCTCGCCTCGGTGCTGCTCGATCTCTCGCAGAATGCGGCGATCAGCGCGAGCCGCGACGCGGCAAGCCGAGTCCTCGCGGAACTCGACCACGTCGGCCAGCTGAAGAAGAGCGACGTGCAGCACGCGAGCCTGATCGTGCTGACTTCGCCCGACGTGCCATCGATGCTGATCGAGACCGCGTTCATCTCCAATCCGGAAGAGGAGCGCAGGCTCCGCGATCCGGGGCATCAGGAACGGCTCGCCGGGGCGATCCACGCGGGCGTGCGCCGCTACTTCTACGACAATCCCCCGCCGGGATCGCAAGTCGCGATCCTTGCCGCGCGCGAGCGCGGACAGGCGTTACGCCACGTCGTGTCGCCGGGCGAAACGCTTGTCGACGTCGCAGGGCGTTACGCGGTGAGCATCGACGACCTGCGGCAGCAGAATCACCTCAAGACCGAAACCGTAGCCTCGGGCACGATCCTCGAGATTCCCGTCGCCGGCACCTGAACTCGACCCGCTGCTAGACTGGCGCGGCGGTTAGCCACGCCATGCCCATCCGAATTCTCCAAGGCCCGCTCGTCGACCAGATCGCCGCGGGCGAGGTCATCGAGCGCCCGGCGTCCGTCGTCAAGGAACTCGTCGAGAACGCGCTCGATGCCGGCGCGCGCCGCCTGGACATTGACATCGAGCACGGCGGCATCCGGCTGATCCGCGTCCGCGATGACGGAGACGGCATCGAGCCTGCCGAGCTTGCGTTGGCGCTCGCGCGCCATGCGACGAGCAAGATCGCCTCGCTCGATGATCTCGAGCAGCTGCGTTCGCTCGGCTTTCGAGGAGAGGCACTCCCCTCTATTGCCTCCGTGTCGAGCCTCAGGCTGAGCTCCCGCGCCCGGGGCGGGGCAGTGGCGGCGGAAATCGAATCGATCGACGGTCACCCCGGCGACGCTGCTCCGGCCTCCCATCCGCAAGGCACGACCGTCGAGGTGCGCGACCTCTTTCACCGCGTGCCGGCGCGGCGCAAGTTCCTGCGCGCCGAAGCCACGGAATTCCAGCATGTGTTGAGGACGGTCACGCGGCTCGCCCTGTCCCGCTTCGACGTGGCGTTCACGTTGACGCACAACCGGCGCGAGCATTTCGCCCTCCCGGCCGCCGGCGGGCGACTCGAGCGCGAGGCGCGCATTGCGCGGCTCGTCGGCGCCGATTTCGTCGGGGAGTCCCGCTACATCACATTTGCCCAGGCCGGGCTCGCGCTCGAAGGCTGGATCGGCCTGCCATCGCAGTCGCGCGCACAGCCGGACCGGCAGTACCTCTATGTCAACGGCCGCATGGTGCGCGATCGCCTGCTAGGCAGCGCCGTGCGACTCGGCTATCGCGACGTGAGCTACGGAGGACGGCATCCGGCCTGGCTCCTTTACCTGACACTCGATCCGCTCCTGGTCGACGTCAACGCGCATCCCCAGAAGCTCGAAGTGCGGTTCCGCGATTCACGCGCAGTCCACGATTTCCTGTTCCGGACGGTTGAGCGGGCGCTTGCCGAATCGGGGCATGGCCCGGACGGCAATGCGCCGGTCGCGGCCGCGGGACTGTGGAGCTGGGCGGCGCAGGGAAACGCAGTGTTATCGCTCACCGAAGCGGCGGGCGTCGACGCGCTCACCGCGATTGCGGAAGCGCGAATCGCGGAGCCATCGGTCGACACCGATCTCCCGCTCGGCCACGCGATTGCGCAGCTTCATGGCGTATACATTGTCGCGCAGTCTGCCGAGGGCATGGTGCTCGTCGACATGCACGCCGCGCATGAGCGCATCCTCTACGAGCGGCTCAAGGCGGCGATGGACTCGGGGCGGGGCCCGCGCCAGTCACTGCTCGTTCCGGCGCTCCTCGAAACGACCGAGGCCGACGCGGCGCTCGCCGAACAGCACGAGGATGAATTGCGCGCCGCCGGTTTTGCCGTCGATCGCGTTGGGCCCGCGACGCTCGCGGTCCGCGAGGTGCCGGTCGCGCTTGCGGGCGAGGACGTCGCGGGCGTCCTTCGCGATGCGCTCGCCGACCTCGGCGCCGGAGGCACGGCGCACCGGATCGACACCAGCCAGAACGAGTTACTGGCCAACATCGCTTGCCGGAGCGCCGTACGCGCGAACCGGCGGCTGTCGATCCCCGAAATGAACGCGCTCCTGCGCGAGATGGAGCGCACCGAGCGCTCGGGTCAGTGCAGCCACGGCCGGCCGACCTGGACGCGGCTGACGCTGGCCGAGCTCGATCGCATCTTCCTGCGCGGCCGTTGATGGCTCGCAGCTCCGCGATCCTGCTGATGGGCCCGACCGGCTCGGGCAAGACCGACCTCGCGGCCACGCTCGTCGCGCAGTTTCCACTGGAGATCGTGAGCGTCGACGCCGCAATGGTCTATCGCGGAATGGACATCGGTACCGCGAAGCCCTCGCGCGAGCTGCAGGCGCGCGCGCCCCATCGGCTGATTGACCTCATCGATCCCGCCGAGAGCTATTCCGCCGCCCGCTTCATTGCCGATGCCGACGCCGCCATGAATGAGATCGCCGCCGCGAGCCGGGCGCCGCTACTGGTCGGCGGCACCATGCTCTACTTCAGGGCGTTGCAGTCGGGGCTTGCGCGACTGCCACCGGCCGATCCGGCAATCCGGCGCCGGCTCGAAGCGCGCGCCGCGGCGGAGGGGTGGCCGGTATTGCACGCAGAACTTGCGCGCCTCGATCCCGCCTCGGCGGCGCGGATCCGTCCCACTGACCGTCAGCGCATCCAGCGAGCGCTCGAGGTGATCGAGCGAAGCGGCCACCCGCTGTCGAGCCTGCTGGCCGAGGACCTGCGAGGCGGCACTCATGATGGGGATCTGAAACTCGTGATCGCGCCCTCGGACCGGGCCGTGCTCTTCGAGCGAATCGAGCAGAGGTTCGATGACATGATGCGGGGCGGCCTGCTCGAGGAGGTCCGGGGGCTGCACGGACGCGGCGACCTCAATGCGGAGCTGCCGGCCATGCGGCTGATCGGCTACCGCCAACTCTGGAATCACCTGGACGGCGGATGTTCGCCGGAAGCGGCCGTGCACAAGGCGGTGGCCGCGACCCGCCAGTTGGCACGGCGGCAGCTCACCTGGCTCCGTGCGGAACCTGGCGCCGACTGGTTCGATTCCCTCGATCCGGCGACGCCTGAACGTATCGCCCGGCGCGTTGCCGAATGGCTTCGAAAGCGATGAAACACGGTACGGAGGTGCTAGACTCGCTCCATTCGGGCGACGCCCCTTGCGTCAAATGAAGGCCCGGAACGACGAGATGTTTGAGCCGCCGGTTAAGCCTAGAGCGGCATGAAAGTGCTAGAAAAAACAAGGAGTTACCATGGCCCGAGGTCAATCGTTGCAGGATCCGTTCCTGAATGCGCTGCGCAAGGAGCGCGTGCCAGTTTCCATTTATCTAGTCAATGGCATCAAGCTTCAGGGCCAGGTGGACTCTTTCGACCAGTTCGTGGTTCTACTCAAGAATTCGGTGAGCCAGATGGTCTACAAGCACGCCATCTCGACGGTCGTGCCGGCGCGGAACGTCCGCTTGCCGTCGGCCGACGGAACGGAGGAAGCAGAGCCAGTCTCGGCGGAGACCGCTTGACCGGAGTGCCGGCAGGATCCCTTGTTCGAACGTCCTGAGCGCGGCGAACGCGCGATCCTCGTACGCATCGGTCTCGGCAGGGCGCCCGACGCCGACGAACTCGGGGAATTCGACGCGCTGGCCCGTTCTGCCGGCGCAATTCCGGTCGGGACGATTACGGGAAACCGCAGCCGCCCGGAGCCGCGCTACTTTGTGGGTAGCGGCAAGGCCGAGGAAGTTCGTGACCGCGCGAAGGCCGAGGCGGCCGACCTGATCCTCGTGGATCACGAACTCTCTCCGTCGCAGGAGCGCAATCTCGAGCGCCTGATCGGCCAGCGAGTGCTCGACCGCGCCGGTCTCATACTCGACATCTTTGCGCGTCGCGCTCGAAGCGCCGAAGGCAAGCTCGAAGTCGAGCTGGCGCAGCTCAAGCACCTTTCTACGCGACTAATCCGGGGCTGGACCCACCTCGAGCGCCAAAAAGGCGGCATCGGGCTTCGGGGTCCCGGCGAAACGCAGCTTGAGACGGACCGCCGGCTGATCGGAAAGCGCATCCGGACGCTGACTGCAAAGCTTGAAAAGCTCGCGCAGCGCCGCGACACCGGCCGCCAGGTCAGGAAGCGCGTGCCCGTTTCCGGAGTCGCGCTGATCGGCTACACGAACGCAGGCAAGTCGACGTTGTTTCGCGCGCTGACCGGTGCCGACGCCTATGTCGCCGACCAGCTTTTCGCGACGCTCGACCCCACGGTCCGGCGCCTGCGACTGCCGCACACGCCGGACATCGTCATTGCCGACACCGTCGGTTTCGTGCGCGACTTGCCGCACGAGCTGGTCGCGGCGTTTCGTTCGACGCTGATGGAGGCGCGCGAGGCGGACCTCCTGCTGCACGTCGTCGATGCCGCCGATCCGGAACGTGAGCAGCGCATCGCGCAGGTGGACGAGCTCGTCGAAAGCATCGGTGCTGCCTCGATTCCCCAGCTGCGCATCTACAACAAGGTCGACCGCACGGGCCGGACGCCGGAATTGATGCGCGATGCCACGGGCGCCCCGTCCGCCGTCTCGCTCTCGGCAATGACCGGCTCCGGTGTCGGCCTGCTGCGAGGCGCCTTTCAGGAGATCTTCGGGCAGGCGGCGATGCGCCTCGCCGTCGTCCTGCCGCCGTCGCAGGGGCGCCTCCGCGCCCGGCTCTACGAGTTGAGGCTCGTGCGAGCGGAGGAGGCCCTGCCGGATGGCGACACGCGCCTTACCGTCGAATCGTCGCACCAGGAACTCGAGGCGCTCTGCCGCGAAGCGGGTGTCGATTTCTCGGCCGTCGTGTCGCCTTGTTTGCCCGCGGCCGGCTTCGTAGAATTCCCGCGCGACACCGCGAGTTCCGCGGCCTGATTTCCCGAGCACACGGCGAGCACACACATGGCCTGGAACGAGCCCGGCAAGAACGAGAACCCCTGGCAGCGCAAGCCTGAGAAGGGCCCGCCGGACCTGGATGAGATCCTGCGCCGCCTGCAGAAACGGCTGCGATCGCTGTTCGGCGGATCCGGCCCGACGGGCGGCGGCGCTTCGAGCGGCGGCCGCGCGATCGGCGTCGGCTCGGTCCTGCTGGGCTTGGTCGCACTCTGGGCACTGTTCGGCAGTTTTTACCAGAACGAGGCAGCCGAGCGCTCCGTCATCACGCGTTTCGGCAAGTACGTCAAGACGACGACCGGGGGCCTCAATTTTCGCCTGCCCTGGCCGATCGACCAGCGTACGGTCGTGAACGTGTCCGAGGTCAGCAGCTTCACGCACCCGACACGAATGCTGACCCAGGACGAGGCGCTCGTGGTCATCGACCTCGCGGTCCAGTACCGTCGCGCCGATCCGGTCAAGTTCGCCTTCAACGTGCGCGTGCCGGAGGAGACGCTCGGCGAGGTGAGCGAGAGCGCGATACGGGAGATCGTCGGCCAGAACAGGCTCGATTTCGTGCTCGAGCGTGGCCGCCAGGAAATCGGCGCGAAGACGAAGGACCTTATCCAGCGCACGATCACCGCTTACAACACCGGCATCGAGGTCACGAGCGTCAACCTGCAGGACGTCGGCGTGCCTGAGCAGGTCGCCCCGGCGCAGAAGGACGCAATCAAGGCACGCGAGGACAAGGAACGCGCGATGCTCTCGGCGCAGACCTATGCGAACGATATCGTTCCGAAGGCGAGGGGCGCGGCCGTCAGCGTGGTGGAGGGCGCGCGCGCCTATCGCAGCCGGGTGATCGCGGACGCCGAGGGCGAGACCTCGCGCTTCCTGCAGCTCGCCAGTGAATACCAGCGCGCGCCGTCCGTGACGCGCGAGCGCCTCTATCTCGAGACGATGGAGCAGGTTCTCGGCTCGTCGACCAAGATCCTGGTCGACGTCGACGGCACGGGCAACATGATCTACCTGCCGCTCGACAAGCTCCTCGAGCAGCGGAGCAAGTCGCGCGGCCTCGTCGACACGCCGCCGACGATCCGCCTCGAGGACGGAAGCGAGGTCGAAGCCGAAGACCCGCGTGTCCAAAGGGAACGCTGATGAACCGCCCAATCTTCCAGGTCGTCATCGGCCTCGTCGTGGCGCTCTGGCTACTCAGTGCCTCGTTGTTCCAGGTGAAGGAGACCGAGCTCGCAATCAAGTTCCGGTTCCGCAAGATCGTCGGAACGGAGTTCGAGCCGGGCTTGCATTTCATGATCCCCTGGATCAATGCGGTGGAGAAGTTTGACCGCCGCGTGCTTACGCGAAATTACCCCGCAGAGCAGTTCCTGACCAGTGAAGGCAAGATCCTGAACGTCGACTTCTACGTGAAGTGGCGGGTCTCGGACGTCACCAGCTATTACCTCGCGACAAACGGCGACGAAGAAGTGGCGGCCGGACGGCTCGCCGAAAACGTCAAGGATGGGCTCAAGGGCGTCATCGCGAAGCGCACCATCCAGCAGGTCGTCGCGGCCGAGCGCTCCGAGTTCATCGGCGACATCCTGCAGTTCGCGGGGCAATCAGTCGGCCAGCTAGGGCTCACTCTCGTCGACGTGCGTGTCAAGCGCATCGACCTGCCGGACGAGGTATCCGAATCCGTTTACAACCGCATGCGGCAGAATTTCGCCCGGCAGGCGTCGCAGTTGCGCGCCGAGGGCGACGAGCAGGCGCAGCGGATTCGCGCCGAGGCCGAGCGCGAGCGCACGGAGCAACTTGCCGTCGGCAACCGCGATGCCGAAGTGATCCGCGGCGAAGGCGACGCGAAAGCGGCCGCCACTTACGCGGGCGCCTACCAGCGCTATCCCGAATTCTATTCGCTGCACCGGAGCCTCCAGGCCTACCGGAATTCACTCGGCCAGCCGAACGACGTGCTGGTCATCGCGCCCAAGGGCGAGTTCTTCAAGTACCTCAAGCAGCCGGGTCGTTAAGGACCCGGATGAACATTGCATGGCCAGACTTCGTGGCCGCGCTCGGCCTCCTGTTCGTGATCGAAGGCATCCTTCCATTCGTCAATCCCGGCGGAATCCGGCGCGCGCTCGGGCGGATCAGCGCCATGGATGACGCGACGCTTCGCGTCGCCGGCGCCGCGAGCATGCTGGCGGGACTCGCTCTTCTCTGGCTGATCCGGTCCTGAGCAGCCGCCGTGGGCCGTTTCGTCGTCGTCGTCGGCGCCCAATGGGGCGATGAGGGAAAGGGAAAGGTCGTCGACCTCCTGACGGAGCGCGTCTCCGGAGTCGCGCGATTCCAGGGCGGGCACAACGCGGGCCACACGCTCGTGATCGATGGCGTCAAGACCGTGCTCTCGCTGATCCCTTCGGGCGTGCTGCGCGATCGGGTCCGCTGCTTCATCGGCAATGGCGTCGTTGTGTCACTCGAGGCGCTCCTGTCCGAGGCCGACATGCTGGCCGGGCGCGGCATACCGGTATTCGAGCGCCTGCGCGTGAGCGCGCTCTGTCCGCTCGTGCTGCCGTCGCACGCGATGATCGACCGCGCGCGCGAACGAGCAAGCGGGGATCGCAAGATCGGCACGACTGGCCGCGGCGTCGGTCCCGCCTACGAAGACAAGGTCGCGCGCCGCGCCGTCCGCATTGGCGAACTCGCCGATCCCGCGCAATTCGAGTCGCGGCTCGGCGAGCTCCTCGAATACCACAACTTCCTGCTGGAGCGGCGACTTGGCGAGGCGCCGGTCGACTTCCGCCAGACGCTCGATGCCTGCTTCGCACAGGGCGAACGTATACGACCGATCGTCGGCGACGTCACGAAGGATTTGCATGAGCTTCGGAAGACCGGCGCGAACGTCCTCCTCGAAGGCGCACAAGGCACGATGCTCGACGTCGACCACGGGACATTTCCGTTCGTAACCTCTTCGAATACCGTGGCCGGGTATGCGTCGGTGGGAACGGGACTCGGGCCGCGCGACATCGATGACGTGCTCGGGATCGTGAAGGCCTATACGACGCGGGTCGGCTCGGGACCATTTCCCACAGAGCTCGGCGACGATGTCGGCCGGCATCTGTCGCGCGTCGGGCAGGAATTCGGCGCCGTGACTGGCCGGCCGCGCCGTACGGGGTGGTTCGACGCCGTGGCGCTCGCGCGCTCGATCATCAACAACGGGATCAGCGGTCTTTGCGTCACGAAGCTGGACGTGCTCGACGGCGTCGACCCGGTGAAGCTCTGCGTCGCCTACGGTCCGGACGGCGCACCGCGCTACGAGTCAATGCCCGGTTGGACCGGAAAAACCGCGGGACTCAAGTCGCTGGCCGAGCTTCCCGCCGCCGCGCGTGCTTACCTCGCGCGTCTCGAATCGGCCTGCGGCGTGCCGATCACGATGATTTCGACCGGCGCCGAGCGGGACGAGACGATCGTTTCCCGCCATCCGTTCGACTGAGGCGGCCGACACTGGCCGCCAGCTCGTCAACGCGCCGCTGCAGCGCGCCGAGTTCCTCCGCCGAAGGCATGCCGAGCTGCTGCATCGCGCGCTGCACGCGCGTCTGGAAAATCTTCTCGAGGTTGTCCCAGGTTTCGCCGGCTTGCGCTTGTACGTCATCAATGCGCTGGTTGACGGTCTTCTGCGCCCCACGGAATGCCTGCATGACCGCTTTCTGCGCGGCATCGAACGCGCCGCCCTGGAGCTTGCCGCCCTCGCGCATCAACTCGTCGAAGACCTTCGGTGCGCCTGCCTGTGCCCTTGCGAGCGCGCCGAGGCCGGCCTGCCAGATCTGCTGGGCGGAATAGAGGAGGTCCTGCTCGGGCTTTGGAGCACTCCCACCGCCGAGCTTGCCCTTTTTCTTCGCCGCCATGATCCTCTCCTTGCCGCGTGCTGCCCGCGGCCGATGCGGCAGAATACCGCGTTCCCGACAGGAGTTCAGGATGGCTGCCGCGAAGTCGCTACGCTTCCCTTACGAACAGAAACCCTATGCCTACGAGGGCGCCGAATTGCGGAAGGCCTGGGACCGGTTGCACAGGGGGGATCGTGAGCCCTATCCCGAGGCCGCTGCCCTTCAACAAGCCTGGCGCGCGTTTCATCGCGGCGACTTTTCGGAAGCAATTGCCCAGGGCATCACGCAGGGCGCGCCGGGTTCAATTGTCGCAAGCAAGTCGGCAGCGGTCGCCGCGACGTATCTCGAGGACGACGATCGTCGCGCACTGCGCCTGCTCGAGGAAGCAGCGAAGCGCGCGGAGCAAGCGACGCGGAAGCTGCCCGGTCATGCAAATGCCTGGTACATGCTGGCATTCGTCATCGGCCGGTACGCGCAACAGGTCTCGATCGTCAAGGCGCTGGCGCAAGGCATCGGCAGCAAGGTGCAAAATGCACTTGACCGCACGCTGGAACTCGAACCGAAGCACGCAGACGCGCACATCGCGATCGGCCTGTACCACGCCGAGATCATCGACAAAGTCGGCGCACTGGCCGGCCGCCTCACTTATGGCGCCGACGCCGCGAAAGCGGTCAAGCATTTCGAGCAGGCGATCAAGCTCAATCCTGACTCGGCGATCGCGCACATGGAATACGCGAATGGCCTGCTGATGCTGCACGGCGACAAGAAGAAGGGCCAGGCGGTCGAACTCTATCGAAAGGCGGCGGCCTGCAAGCCAGCCGACGCGATGGAGCGCCTCGACGTGGAGCAGGCGAAGGCGGAGCTGGAATAGCGCCGCGAGTTCAGCGGCCGTTTTTCAAATAGGGACCGAGCAGCACCGCAAGCACGACCTTCTCGAACTCTTCGCAAAATCGTGCCGTGACCTGGTCGGGATCGGGCACACGGCCTGCATCCGCGATGAGGCCGAACTGCACCTGGCCCGCATAGGAAAGGATGCTGATCCCGAGGCCGATATCGCCCGATTGCGGCACCCAGAAGATGAGCCGGCCAATGCGCGCGCCCGCGAGATAGAGCGCCCGTGTTGGGCCCGGCACATTGGTTGCGACTGCCGTCGCCTTGGTCGACAGCAAGTCGATCGCGGCCGCCTCGACGGTCGCTGGCATGCGACCGAGGGCCGCCATGAGGCCGAGCGTCAGCACCGGCTGATAGGAGCCCTTCAGCTGGGTCATCGCGGCATGTACCGCGAACAGGCGCTCGAGTGGATTGCGGATGCCGATCGGCAACTCGAGGAAGACGAGCCCGAAATAGTTGCCGAGGGACGCGGCCGAGGCGGGGTCGCGCAGGTTGACCGGCACCGCGGCGCGGATCGAAAGCCCGTCGGTATCCTCGCCGTGCTGGCGCAGGTAACCGCCGAGCGCGCCTGCAGCGGTCGACATCAGGAGGTCGTTGATCGTGCAGCCGAGCGACTTCGCGACGGACTTCACTTCGGCGAGCGGCAGCGGTTCGGTCCAGGCAGCAATCTTGCGCGTGCAGAGCGGACCCTTGAATCGAGTCGGCGGGTCGTCCGGCAGCAGCGCGACGCGGGTGAGTTCGCCCGCGATCCCGAGCGCATGGCCTGCGAGTTCTGCGGCTTGCTCCGGGTTCCTGGCGAGTTCGACCGCACGCGCGAGGAATGCAGTCCCTTCTGCATAGGCCTGTCGCAGCAGTCCGGCACCAGGAATCGCGAGCCGGCCGAGCCAGGCCTCGGTTTCATCCTTGTCTCTGCGCGGCGCGGCCGCGGCGTGCGGCAGAGCGGATCCCGCGGCGGGATTTGCTTCGGCATCGGTGAGAGTCAGGAAGACGCGGATCATCGCCATGCCGTCCGCATAGCAATGATGGATGCGAAGAATCACGGCGCTGCCGCCCTGGAAGCGCTCGACGAAATGGAACTGCCAGACCGGGTGGCTACGGTCGAGGTCGGTACTCGCAAGCTCCGAGACCAGGTCCTCGAGCTCGGCCTGACCCGCCGGGGCCGGGAGCTTCGCGCGCACCACATGCCGGTCGAGGTCGAAGTCCTCGTCAGGCTCCCAGTCCGCGGAAACGGTGTCCGGCCGGGCGCGGCAGCGGAACCGCGGGAACGCGAGGAAACGCTCCCCGATCGTGCGCCGGAAGCGGCGGAAATCCACCCGCGAATCGAATACGACGACTCCCACGATCATCATCAGGTTCGTGGAGCGATCCATGCGCAGCCACGCGGCGTCGACCGCCGACATACGTTCCGTTTCGTGGATCATGGGATTACAGTAAATGATAACCGCAATCGATCGGGGAGCAGAGCATGGCGTACTTCGTCACGGGCGCGACCGGCTTCATCGGCCGCTATCTCGTCGAGCGCCTGCTCGCACGCGGCGAGCGCGTATTCGTGCTCGTGCGGCCGCAGTCGATGCAGAAATTCGAGGCGCTCCGCGAGTTCTGGGGTGCGCGCGCGAGCCGCGCGGTGCCGATCAAGGGCAATCTGGCGGAGCCCAATCTCGGCGTGTCGAAGGCGGACCTGCGCAAGCTCGCCGGCAAGGTCGATCACCTCTTCCACCTGGCGGCGATCTACGACCTGCAGGCGACGAGCGAGGAGCAGGACCTCGCGAACATCGTCGGAACGGACCACGCACTGCAGTTCGCGGAGAGCGTGCAGGCCGGCTGCTTCCACCATGCGAGCTCGATTGCGGCGGCGGGCCTTTACCAGGGCAGCTTCCGGGAAAACATGTTCGAGGAGGCGACTGGACTCGAGCATGCGTACTTCCGCACCAAGCATGAGTCGGAGGCGCTCGTCCGCAATCGCTGCAAGCGCCCGTGGCGCGTGTACCGGCCGGGCATCGTGGTCGGCCATTCTCAGACCGGCCAGATCGACAAGATCGACGGGCCTTACTACTTCTTCAAGATGATCCAGAGGCTGCGGCAGTCCCTGCCGCCCTGGTTCCCGCTCGTCGGTCTCGAGGGCGGCTACATCAACCTTGTGCCAGTCGACTACGTCGTCGCGGCCATGGACCATCTTGCACACCTGCCAGGCCAGGATGGACAGTGCTTCCACCTGACCGATCCGCGTCAGAGGCGCGTCGGCGAGGTGCTGAACCTCTTCGCACGTGCCGGCCATGCGCCGACAATGGCGTTTCGCGTCGACCCGAAGCTGGTCGACCTGGTGCCGGCGAGCGTCACGGCTTCGATGTCGAATTACCGGCCGCTGCAGCAGGTGGTCGACACGATCCTCCGGGACCTGCGCATCCCACGCGACGTCATACAGTTCTTCAACTGGCAAACGCGCTTCGATTGCACGCGGACGCAGCGCCTGCTCGAAGGCTCGGACATCCGCGTGCCCGTCCTCGAGGACTATGCCTGGCGGCTGTGGGACTACTGGGAACGGCATCTCGACCCGGACCTGTCGCTCGACCACAGTCTTGCCGGCGCGGTTCGCGGCAAGGTCGTCGTGATCACCGGCGGATCGTCCGGGATCGGGCTGGCGGCTGCCGAACGCTGCGCCGATGCGGGCGCGACGGTCGTCATCGTCGCGCGCGACCCGGAAAAGCTCGAAGCCGCGCGCGCGAGGCTAGCCGAGCGGGGCAAGGTAATCGCCTATCCCTGCGACATCTCGGACTACGCGGCCTGCGACGCCCTCGCGCGCCAGCTACTCGCCGAGCACGGCGGCGTGGACTTTCTTGTCAACAATGCCGGTCGCTCGATCCGCCGGTCGATCGACCTGTCGCACGAGCGATTCCACGACTTCGAGCGCACGATGCAGCTCAATTATTTTGCAGTCGTGCGCCTGACCATGGCGTTGATGCCGTCCCTGCTCGAGCGCGGCGGCCACGTCGTCAACATCTCGTCGATCGGCGTGCTGTCGAATGCGCCGCGATTCTCGGCCTACGTCGCGTCCAAGGCGGCAATGGAGGCCTGGACCCGATGTGCGGCTTCCGAGTACGCCGACCGCGGCGTGACATTTACGATCATCAACATGCCGCTCGTGCGCACGCCCATGATCGCGCCGACGAAGATCTACGAGCAGATGCCGGTCGCAACGCCCGACGACGCCGCAGACATGGTGGCGGAAGCGATCACCGACCGGCCGAAGCGGATCGCAACTCGGCTCGGCATCGCGGCCGAAGTGCTGCACCTCGTCGCCCCACGCATCACCGAGGTCGTGATGAATACCGCGTACCGGATGTTCCCGGACTCGGCGGCGGCGAAGGGCGACCAAGGCGAGAAGAAACCGGAGGCGCCGCCGACGAAGGAAGCGGTGATGTTCGCGTCAATCCTGCGCGGCGTGCACTGGTAATGTGCAAGAATGGTGCCCAGGAGAGGACTCGAACCTCCACGCCTCTCGGCACTAAGACCTGAACCTAGCGCGTCTACCAATTCCGCCACCTGGGCACAGGCTGCGGCCGGGGACCCCCGGCGAGGGCGCGTCAATTTACGCAGGCACCCGATCGATGTCAATTTCGAGAATTCCATGAGTCGCAAGCCGCGCTGGCAGCAGGAAGATCCGCGCTTTCGCGAGGAGTCCAAGCGCTACGCGCAGCCGGTCCCGAGCCGCGACCTCCTGCTCGCGAAGCTGGCGGAGGCGAAAAAGCCGCTTGGCTTCGATGCGCTCGCTGCCGCCCTCGGCATTACGGACGCGGCCGAGCGCGAAGCCGTGTCGAAGCGTCTCGGCGCCATGGCCCGCGAAGGCCAGTTGCTCGTCAATCGCGCCAACGAGTATTGCCTGATCGAGCGGCTGCCGGTCGTGGTCGGCACCGTGAGCGGTCATCGCGATGGCTTCGGCTTCCTCGTTCCGGACGATGGCAGCGACGACCTGTTCCTGCCGTACCGCGAGATGCGGATGCTGTTCCACGGCGACCGCGCCGCCGGGCGCGTGACCGGCCGCGACGAGCGCGGAAGGCCCGAGGGCGCGATCGTCGAGGTGCTCGAGCACCGCACGCGGCAGGTGGCCGGCCGCTTCTCGCTCGAAGGCGGCATCGGGTTCGTGACGCCGGACAACCGGCGCATCAGCCAGCGCGTCGTGGTGCCGCGCGACGCCACCGGGCCTGCGCGTCACGGGGACCTCGCCGTCGTCGAGATTACGGAGCAGCCGAGCCGGAATCGAGACGCCGTCGGCCGCGTGCTGCGGGTCCTTCCGGACAGCGGTGGGGCTGACACGGCGATAGACCTTGCGATCGCGTCGCATGGCCTGTCGCACGCGTTTACGCCCGAAGCCCTCGCCGAGGCCCGCGGCTGCGGGCGCGAGGTGGCGCCAGCTGCGCTCGCCGGGCGCGAGGACCTGCGGAAGATGCCGCTCGTGACGATCGATGGCGAGGACGCCCGCGATTTCGACGACGCGGTCTGGGCCGAGGAGAGTACGGGCGGTTTCCGCCTGATCGTCGCGATCGCCGACGTCAGCCATTACGTCCGACCGGGCACTGCGCTCGACAAGGAAGCGCGCGAGCGCGCGACGTCCGTCTACTTCCCGAACCGGGTGCTGCCGATGCTTCCGGAGGAGCTCTCGAATCAGCTGTGTTCGCTGATGCCCGAGGTCGACCGGTTGTGCATGGTCTCGGACATGCAGGTCACGCGCGCAGGCACAGTTGCGCGCAGCCGCTTCTATCCGGCTGTGATGCGCTCCGCGGCAAGGCTCACGTACACGCGCGTGGCCGCGCACCTCGATGGCCGGGAGCCCGCGTCGCGCGGCGGTCCCACTGCGGTCGCGCCGGTCCTCGATTGCCTGCACCGTGTCTATCTGGCGCTCCGCAAGCAGCGCGTGCGACGCGGCGCGCTCGATTTCGAGGCGCCCGAGGTCAAGGTGCTCGTCGATTCCGCAGGCCAGGTCACCGATATCCGCGCGTACCCGCGTAACGACGCTCACCGCCTGATCGAGGAATGCATGATCGCGGCGAATGTCGAGGCCGCGGGCTTTCTGAAGAAGCGCAAGCTGCCCGCGCTTTTCCGCATTCACGGCAAACCGGACGAGGAACGCATCGAAGAGTTGAAGCGGTTCCTTTCGATGCGCGGCGTGCACTTCGAGATCGGCGGGGACCTGAAGCCCGCGCGCTTGCAGAAAGTGCTGGCCGGGATCTCGGGTCGGCCGGACGCCGGCGTGCTCGAAAACGCGATCATTCGTTCACTGCCGCAGGCACTCTACCAGCCGCTCAACATCGGCCACTTCGGTCTCGCGCTCGAGGAATACGCCCATTTTACCTCGCCGATCCGGCGCTACCCGGACCTGCTGGTGCATCGTGGGATCCGCCACGCGCTGGCCGGTGGCACGGCGTCGAACTTCGTTCACTCCGCGCGGGAGATGGAGGCGCTCGGCCAGGAATGTTCGCTTCGCGAACGGCGCGCGGACGAAGCGGCTCGCTCGGTCGTAGCCTGGCTCAAGTGCGAGTACATGCGGCCGCGCGTCGGAGAGGAGTTCGATGCCGTGGCAACGGGCGTCGCCGAGTTCGGCGTCTTCGTGCAATTGAAGCAGATGCAGATCGACGGCCTCGTGCACGTGACGGCGTTGCCGGCGGACTATTTCCATTTCCACGAGCGTGACAGGACGCTGGTCGGGGAGCGCACGAAGCTTCGCATCTCGATCGGCGACGAGATGCGGGTCCGGCTCGTGCGCGTGGATTCGGCGGAGCGCAAGATCGACTTCGAGCACATCGCGAAGACCGGAACCCACCACCATCCGCGGCGCCGCACCGCCAAGGCGCCGGCGCGGCACAAGTGAGCGGGTCAATCGTCTACGGCCTCCATGCCGTCCGGGCGGTGCTGACCCGCCGGCCTGCCGATGTGCTTCGCCTGTCCATTGCCGCCGCGCGGGATGACGCACGCGTCCGGGAGCTGCGCGAGATCGCCGCCGCGCGGGGAATGCGGCCGGTTGACTCGACGACCGCGGCGCTCGACCAGGAGACGGGCGGCGCGGTGCACCAGGGTGTCGTCGCGGAAGTACGCCCGAGCGCGCCGCTCGACGAAAATCGCCTGCTCGATCTCCTGACGGAACTCACGACGCCTGCACTCGTGCTCGTGCTCGACGGCGTGTCGGATCCCCACAACCTCGGCGCATGCCTTCGCACTGCCGATGCTGCCGGCGCGACGGCCGTCGTCGCGCCGCGGGACCGCGCCGCCGGTCTCACGCCCGTTGTCCGCAAGGTGGCGGCCGGGGCCGCCGAAACGGTGCCTTTCGCGCAGGTCACCAATCTCGCGCGGTCGCTGCGCGACATGAAGGAGGCTGGGCTGTGGATCGCCGGCACCGCGGGCGACGGCGAGCAGGAGCTTTTCGCGGCCGACCTCAGCGGGCCGCTGGCGATCGTCATGGGGTCGGAGGGCAGGGGTCTCAGGCGCCTGACCCGGGATTGCTGCGACTTCAGCGTCCGTCTGCCGATGCTGGGGACGGTCGCAAGCCTGAACGTTTCGGTCGCCGCGGGCATTGTCCTTTACGAGGCCCTGCGCCAGCGCCGGGCGAAGGTTGCAGAAAGCGAGCGGGTCCGGTAACTTACGCGGCCCTCGTCTCCGACCCCGGGGACGATTTTCTCCTTGCCTCACCGCGATCGCGTCAGCGGGAGGCTAAAACCACAGGGAGTAGAAGATGCGGCATTACGAGATCGTATTCCTGGTCCATCCCGACCAGAGTGAGCAGGTTCCCGCCATGGTCGAGCGGTATCGCGGCCTCATCGCCGCGGACGGTGGCAGCGTGCACCGGTTCGAAGACTGGGGGCGCCGCCAGCTCGCATTCCCCATTTCCAAGATGCACAAGGCGCACTACGTGTTGCTGAACATCGAGTGCAGCGGCAAGGCGCTCGAAGAATTGACCGGGTCTTTCCGGTTTAGCGACGCCGTGCTGCGTCACCTCGTCGTCAAGATGGATCGCGCCGTGACCGACCCGTCGCCAATGGCGAAGGAACCGGAAGAGCGCGAGCGCGATCGGGGCGATCGCGATTCGATGGGCGACGCCATGGGCATGGACTGAGCGGGAGACCACGATGTCACGTTTTTTCAGGCGCAAGAAGTTCTGCAAGTTCACGGCCGACGGCACAGACCAGATTGACTACAAGGACCTGGCGACGCTCAAGGCCTACGTCACGGAGACCGGCAAGATCGTCCCGAGCCGCATCACGGGCACGCGCTCGTTCTATCAGCGCCAGCTCGCGGTCGCGATCAAGCGGGCGCGGTACCTTGCGCTCCTGCCGTACACCGACCAGCACTGAGTACGCGGGGCGAAAGCCCGTGGCTCGCTCTGATCCGATGACGGCGCTGCTTCAATGGACGATCGCGAATCCGCTCCGGGCCTTCCTGGCAGCCGGGCTTTCGTCGCTCGTCGCGATGCTCGCACTGCCGATGCTGGCGTGGCTGCCGGCAGGCCTGATCGTAATTGGACTCCTCGCGAGCGGCCAGGCCGTTGCGGCCGCAGCCACGGCCGGAGCTGCGCTCGTTCTCGTGTGGGCATTCGCGGCGGTTTTCGGCATGAGACCGGCGATCGTCATCGCAACGGTCGTGCTGCTGCCGTCGCTGCTGGCGGCGGTCGCGCTCGAAAAGAGCCGGAGCCTCGTATTCGTGTTCCAGGCCTTGACGGTCGCGTCCTGCCTGCTGGTACTCGCCATTCACGGCCTGCTCGGTGATCCCGTCGCCGTGTTGATGCCGTTCATCGCGAAGCTGGAGCCGATGCTTCGTCGCACGGCCGAGACACTCCTGCAGTTCGGAATCAAGAGTTCGCCCGAGGAGATTGGTGTGGCCACGGCCCGCGCTGCCTGGGCGACCCTCGGCTGGATGGTGTTGCTGCAGGCCTTCGTCGCGCAGTGCGCCGGCCTCTGGGCCTACGGCCGCCTGAAGCAGCCGGGACTCTTCGGGCGCGAGTTCTGCGGCCTCCGGCTCGGCAGTTCCATCGCCTGGTTGCTGGTCGCCGCGTTTGCCGCAAGCCTGATCGCGCATCGCTACTTCGCGCCAGGCTGGCAGCCGGTCGACGATGTGCTGTTCGTGCTCGCGGCCGCTTTCCTGGTGCAGGCGCTCGCGGTCGTCCACGGCCTGCGCGAGTTGCAGGTCATCGGCGCAATTCCGGTGGTCCTCGCCTACGTGGCAGTCATTCTGGTGCCGATGGCCCTCGTGGGCATCGGGTTCGCGGATACCTGGGTCCGCTTTCGCGAGCGCTTTGCGCCGCGGCAAGGAGGGTAGATCGATGGAAGTCATCCTGTTGCAGAAGATCGCAAACCTCGGCGAAATCGGCGACCGCGTGAAGGTCAAGCCGGGATTCGGTCGCAATTTCCTGCTGCCGGGCGGCAAGGCGACGCTTGCGACGCCGGCGAACATCGCCAAGTTCGAGAGCCGCCGCGCGGAGCTCGAAGCCAAGGCGTCGACCGAGCTCGCGTCGGCGAAGGGGCGGGCGGCGGCGCTCGAGGGATTCACCCTCAGCATCGCGGCCAAGGCCGGCAGCGAAGGCAAGCTCTTCGGGTCGATTGGGACGTCCGACATCGCGGAAGCCTGCCTCAAGGCTGGCCACGACATTGAACGCGCCGAGGTGCGCCTGCCGGGTGGGCCTATCCGTACGGTCGGCGAGCACGTGATCTCGCTGCACCTGCACAGCGACGTCGACGTCCCGGTGCAGCTGACGGTGACTGCGGAAGAATAACGGCTGACTCGGCGCGCGCCCCGGCAGTATGCTCGGGGAAGGGAAATCGGGGAGCCTTGATGGTCGCGATGATGCGCCAGGATGAAATCCGGACTCCGCCGCATTCGGTGGAGGCGGAGCAGGCCGTGCTCGGCGGGCTGATGCTCGACTCGAATGCCTGGGACGCAGTCGCCGACATCATCGTGGGCGGCGATTTCTATCGCCGCGATCACCGGCTCATCTTCGAGGCGATCGTGGACGTCGCGGAGATCCGCGGCTCATGCGACGCGGTCACGATCTCCGAGCACCTCGAGCGCAAGGGCCGACTCGAGGAAATCGGCGGTCTCGCCTACCTCGGCACGATCGCGCGCGACACGCCGTCGGCTGCGAACGTGCGCGCCTACGCCGAGATCATCCGCGAGCGATCGATCCTCCGGCAGCTCGTCGCTGCAGGTGGCGAGATCGCGGCTGCGGCAACCGACAGCCGCGGCCGGTCGGCTTCGGATCTCGTTGACGAGGCGGAGCGGCGCGTCTTCGAGATCGCCGAGCGCGGTAGCCGCGGCAAGTCCGGATTCATCGCGATCAAGGACGTGCTGCCGCAAACAATTGACAGGCTCGACATGCTCCATCAGACGCCCGGCGAGATCCGCGGTGTTCCAAGCGGGTTCACGCAACTCGACCGGAAGACGACCGGCTTCCAGCCGGGGGACCTAGTGGTGATCGCCGGCCGCCCCTCGATGGGCAAGACCACTCTTGCGGTCAACATCGCGGAAAATGCCGCGATCGCAAAGGGCGTTCCTTCCGCAATCTTCTCGATGGAGATGTCAGCCGAGCAGCTGACGCTTCGGCTGATCTCGTCGCTCGGCCGCGTGAACCAGACGCATCTGCGCACCGGCAACTTCTCGGAGGAAGACTGGTCGCGCATCCAGGGCGCCATGGCGCAACTCTCGGTCGCACCGTTGTACGTCGACGAGACCCCCGCATTGACACCGACCGAGGTGCGCGCGCGCGCGCGGCGGCTGAAGCGCGAGCGGGGGCTCGGATTGATAGTCGTCGACTATCTTCAGCTCATGCAGGTCAGCGGCACCAAGGAGAATCGCGCGACCGAGATCTCGGAGATCTCGCGGAGCCTCAAGGCGCTCGCGAAGGAACTCCAGGTGCCCGTGATTGCCCTCTCGCAGCTCAATCGTGCCGTCGAGCAGCGTAACGACAAGAAGCCGGTGATGTCCGACCTTCGCGAATCGGGCGCCATCGAGCAGGACAGCGACGTGATCCTGCTGATCTACCGCGAGGAAGTCTACGATCCGAATACGACGCGCCGCGGCGTCGCGGACATCATCATCGCGAAGCAGAGAAACGGCCCGATCGGCGAAGTCCAGCTGACCTTCCTCGGCGAGTACACGCGCTTCGAGAACCTGGTGGCCGAGTCCTACGGCGAGGGCGCGTTCTGAGCGCGGCGCTGCGCGCTGTCATCGATACGGCGGCGCTCCGGCACAACCTCTCGCGGGTCCGCGAATTCGCCCCCGGCTGCCGCGTGCTCGCTGTCATCAAGGCGAACGCCTACGGCCATGGACTCGTCACGGTCGCCGAGGCGCTTTCGGCGGCCGACGCATTCGCCGTTGCACGGGTCGAAGAGGCGATCGCGCTCCGCCAGGCGGGCTGCCGGTCGCGCATCATTCTTCTCGAGGGCGTCCGCGACGCCCTGGAGCTCGAGACTGCCGCGCGCCACGCGCTCGAGCCCTTCGTGCACCAGGACCGGCAGCTCGCACTCCTCGAAGCCTGGCATGGCCCGCAAATCTTCCGCGTCTGGCTGAAAATCGACAGCGGGATGCACCGGCTCGGTTTCACCCCCGCGGAAGTCCCGGCGGCGGCAGCGCGCCTTGGCGCCTGCAAATTCGTGGCGCAGCCATTCCAGCTCGCGACCCACCTCGCCGACGCCGAGCGCACGGAGCATCCGGGTTCGCGGGCACAGATCGAAGGATTTGCGGCGGCGACCGCCTCGTTTGCCGGCGAGCGCAGCGTCGCGAATTCGGCCGGCCTCATCGCCTGGCCTGCGGCACGCGCAGACTGGGTGCGGCCCGGGATCATGCTCTACGGCATCTCGCCCTTCGCTGACAAGATTGGCTCCGATCTCGGACTCCGGCCCGTCATGACTTTCGAGACGCGCATCATCGCGCTCAAGGATGTCGCCGCCGGTGACTGCGTCGGATATGGCGGCACCTGGACCGCATCCGGCGCATCGCGGATTGCGGTCGCCGCCGTCGGCTATGGCGACGGCTACCCGCGTGCTGCCAGGAACGGCACGCCGGTTTCGGTGAACGGAGTCGCCGCCGTCATCGCGGGCCGGCCCTCGATGGACATGCTGACGATCGACGTCAGTGGACTGCCAGGCGTTGCCGTCGGGGACCGGGTCGAACTCTGGGGTTGCAAAGTACCAGTCGAGCGCGTCGCCGCGGCCGCCGGCACGATCGCCTACGAGCTCACCTGCCGCGTCGGAAGGCGCGTGAACTTCACCACTCGCGAACCGTGAAGGTCCTGGTCACAGGGTCGTCGGGACGCATCGGCGGCGCGATCGCCGCGAGGCTCACGCTTCGCCACCAGGTGACCGGCGTTGACATTCGTCCCGGTGCGCTCACGGCCGAGATCGCAGACATTCGGGACACGGAGCGTCTCGCGGCGCTCGTCCGCGGCTGCGATGCAGTCATCCACACCGCGTCCCTGCACGTGCCCGATCTTGCGGCGCGTAGCCCCGCAGAATTCCGGGCAGTCAACGTCGACGCGACGCGCCGGTTGCTCGAAGCCTGTGGCGAGGCGGGCATCGCCCGGTTCGTCTACACGAGCACGACTTCCCTTTACGGAGATGCGATGCTGCCGGAGGCGGGTGCCGCGGTCTGGGTGACGGAGGAACTGGAACCGCAGCCGCGCGACATATACGACGAGACCAAGCTGGCGGCGGAAGCTGCATGCAGGGACGCCGCGCGGCACGGCCTGCGCTGTGTAAGCCTTCGCATGTCGCGCTGCTTCGCGGAAGATCCGCGTCTCGTCGCAATCTACCGGTTGTACCGCGGCGTCGACGCGGAGGATGTCGCACAGGCCCACGAGCTCGCACTCGAACGGGAAGGCGCCGGATTCGAGGTCTTCAATGTATCCGCGCCGCCGCCATTCGCGCGGGAGGATTGCGGGCGGCTCTACATGGACGCCGCATCCGTAGTGCTCGAACGACATCCCTGGGCCGCGGCCGAATTCGAGCGCCGGGCCTGGCTGTTGCCACGATCCATCGACCGCGTTTATGTTGTGGACAAGGCCATCGCCGGGCTTGGCTACCGTCCGGTGCACGATTTTCCGTCCCTGTTCCACCGACAGGCGGCCTTGCCGGCCGCCCAGGAGAGATGAAGATGTCGAGCGTCGGTTATCACGAACCCATCGAGGAACTGTCGCACGAGACGCGGGACATGCACCGCGCCGTCGTTTCGCTGATGGAAGAGCTGGAGGCGATCGACTGGTACAACCAGCGCGCCGATGCCTGCAAGGATCCGGAGCTACGCGCGATCCTCGCGCACAACCGAGACGAGGAAAAGGAACACGCGGCGATGGTGCTCGAATGGATCCGCCGTCACGACCCCGTGTTGTCGAAAGAAATGAAGGAATACCTCTTCAGCAAGGGGCCGATCGCGCACGGCTGAGCCTGCGTGGCCCTCCGGTTCCTGCATAGCGCCATTCACATGACGAGCAACAGGGTCTTGTGGCGATTTCGCGTCTTCGCCGCCAGCTGGTTCGTGCTGCTCGCCTACTGGACTGCGCTTGGCGCAGCGCTCGTGACCGCGGGCAGCGCACCCGTGCCCACCGGCTGAATCCGCGCGGGTCCCCTGTCAGTACGCTGGCAAACGGATTACCCCCATGTGGACGGCATTCGTATTCGGCGCAGTCGTGGCCGGCTCGATCGGGCCGATCGCGCTCCTGATATTCGGAACGGCGGCTCGCCAGGGCTTCGCCGCCGGAATATTTGCCGGACTTGGAGCGGCGTCAGCCGATCTTTTTTATGCGCTTGCGGCGTTGTCGATCGGCGCGGCCCTCCTGCCGAGGCTCACGGCCTACGCGCAGGCGATTGAAGTCGGCTGCGCGCTGCTCCTCGTCGGGCTTGGCCTGGCCATCCTGATGCGGCAAGCCCGGAGGGACGAGATGGCCATCGAGGCGAAGCCGGCGTCAAGCTCCTTGCTGCCGACCTTCATGCTCACGATCGCGAATCCGATGACGCTCGTGGTGTTTGCCGGAATCGTGCCCCAACTGCCCGTCGCAGGCTCGTACGCGAACGCAGCGACGCACGCCCTTGCCCTTGCCGCGGGAAGCGCGCTGGTGCAGATCGCCATCGCGGCTGTGGGGGCTGCGCTCGGCCAGGCGCTGCCGGGCGCGGGCTGGCGACGCGCAGTCAGCGCCGTCGCCGCTTTCGGAATATTCGTGTTCGGGGTCTACAGCCTCTTTGCGGCCTTCTAGGCCACGAAGAATCCCATCTTCACGCCGGCGAGCGTCACGACGTCATTGTCATGCAGGCGGCGTGCCTGGGGCCCGATCGGCTGGCCGTTGACCATCGGGAAGTCGCCCGGTTTGCTGCTCTCCACGTGGACGACGTAGTAACCGTCGGCGCGGCGGCTGATCGCGGCGACCTGCACGCCCGGACGGCCGAGCGTCGTCAGCGTTTTCGCGAGTTCGAGCTCGCGGCCCGCAAATTGTCCCGAAAGCACCTGGAGCTTGGCGGGCCGCGCGGGCGCACCCTTTTCCTGGGCGGCTCCGGCAGCGGGACGCGATGTGGCGGCCGGTGCCGGCGAGGGTGCGGCGGCAGGGGCGATCGAATCGGCGGCGGCCTTGAGCCGCGCCTCGTTGACCTGGCCTGGCTGGATCACGAGCGTGCGCTCAAACTCGTCCTGCTCGGAGCTTTCGACCTGGCTGTCCACGAAACGCAGGTGGTGGTGCCCAATCGTGATCACGTCACCATGGGTCAAGGCGTGTTTCTTGATCAGCTTGCCGTTGACGTAAGTGCCGTTCGTGCTGTTCAGGTCCTCGAGGAAGGAATCGTTGAGGATGTTGATGATCAGGCCGTGATGACCGCTGACAGCCGCATTGTCGATGCGAACGTCGTTATCCGGCAGCCGCCCGACGGTGTAACGTTCCTTGGTCATGTTGTATTCGGCCATGACCTGACCGTCCAGACTCAAGATAAGCCGCGCCATCTTCTCCCTCGCAGTCGGTTATCCGAACCAGGCCAAGATTCTGTCAAGTATGCCGCGCCGCGCGGGGAAAAGTTCGACCACCTGCGCTAGCACGACCGAGATGTTGTCTCGACCGCCGCTATCATTGGCGAGCTGCACCAACTGTCTAGCAACTGTATCAAGATTACCGCCGAAAGTACTGATTGTTAAGTGAATATCCTCATCCTCGACCATGTCGGTGAGGCCGTCGGAGCAAAGCACCAACCAGTCACCAGGCTCGACCGGGAGCTCGTGCACTTCCACGTCCACGGTCACTTCGACGCCAAGCGCCCGCGTCACGTAGTTCTTGTTGGTGGCGCGCTGGGCCTCTTCGGCGGAGTAGAAGCCGCGGTCCACGAGCTCCTGGAGCAACGAATGATCCATCGTCAGCTGCTCGAAAGTGTCCTTGCGGAGCCGATACAGCCGCGAGTCGCCGACGTGCGCGATCGTGATGCGGTTGTCGTGCAGCAGGGCCGCCACGACCGTCGTCCCCATGCCCTCGCACTGGGTCTGCGATTTCGAGGTCTGGTGGATGATCTTGTTGGCGCGCGCGATGGCGTCGCGCAGGATGATGCTCGGCCGGTGCAGCCCCGTCGTCTTGTCGTTTCCGACAAGTTCCTGTCCTACGAATGCCTCACGCACCAGGTTCGTTATCGTCTTGACCGCAATGCCGCTCGCGACTTCGCCGGCGTTGTAGCCGCCCATCCCGTCAGCGAGCACGTATAGGCCGATGTCGCCGTCGAGGGCGATGGAATCCTCGTTGTGCTCACGCACCTTGCCGGTGTCGGTCAAGCCGACAGCCTGCACGCGATTGCGGAGCGAGACGTAGCGGCCCATCAACGCAGCGCCGGATCGATGTCGCGAGCGCAATCCCTGAGCGCTTGCGCCATCTCGGCGCCGTTCCGGTACCGGACCTCGGGATCCTTCTCCAGCGCGCGATCGATGATCGCGGCGAGTGTGGGTGGCAGGTCCGGGCGCACGACCCGAAGCGGCGGGTGCGGTTCTGCCGAGATCTTCTGCATCAGGCCCGGAATCGAATCGGAGCGGAAAGGCAGCATGCCCGTCAGCAATTGAAACAGCGTGACGCCCGTCGAGAACAGGTCCGACTGCGCCGTGACCGGCCGGGCGTCGAGCTGCTCGGGCGCCATGTAGGAAGGCGATCCGAGTATCACACCCGTGCGGGTCGCGCGGCTGTTCTCGAGCCGCGCCACGCCGAAATCCATGACGCGCACACGGCGGTTCTTCTGGTCGAACACGATGTTTGCGGGCTTGATGTCCCGGTGAATCACGCCGCGCTGGTGCGCGAAGTAAAGTGCGTCGGCGACACGAGCGCACATCTCGCAGACGAGCCGCGGCGGCAGCATGCGACCCTCGACGGCGTGCGTCGCGAGGTTGACGCCCTCCACGTATTCCATCGCGAGATAGACCTGGCCCTCGTGCTCGCCGGATTCGCGGATCTCGACGATGTCCGGATGCGTGAGGGAGCCTGCGGCCTCGGCCTCGCGCAGCAGCCGGAGCTTCGCCTCGTCGAGCAGGTCGTCCGGCCAGTCGTCCGTGAGCGAAAGAAGCTTCAGTGCAACGACGCTGTTCGTGCGCTCGTCGACGGCGCGAAATACCGTTGCGGTTGCGCCGCGCCCGAGCTGCTGCTGCAGGCGAAAATGATGAAACAGCTGGCCAGGCCGGAAGCTGAGACCACGCGAAGCGCGGCCCTGCATCGACTGACCGGCAGCCGGCGGCTTTTCGTCAACCGCTACCTCGAGCGGCTTGCCGAAGCGCGGGCTCGTGTCGCCCGCTTTCCGGCTTGACCCTGCGGCCAAGCCTCGCAGCCATCCGCCGCGATTCGAATCGTCAGGCATGCGAGATCCGACCCGTAGCCACCCTGATCCATGAATCATAAACGGGCCCAAGGCAGGCCGAAACCCGGGGTGGCCGGATTTTCAAAAGCTTATGCCCGAAACCGCGACCTGGGCCGCAGTCCGCTTCGCCCGGATGAGCGGTGGATCGCGTGCTAGCATCGCCGCTTCCCGGCCCGGACCCGCCCCATGGCCAAGCCCCGCACAGTCTTCGTCTGCTCTTCCTGCGGCGCCGATGCACCGCGATGGAGCGGCCAGTGTCCGTCATGCGGCGAGTGGAACACGCTCGCGCCATTCGCGGAAGCGCGTGTTCGCGGCGGAGGGCGCAGGGACGCGGGCGTCGCCGCGCGACCGGAGCCTGTCGCGCGGCTCGTCACCGAGCCTGAAACGCGTTTGACGACCGGGTTCGCGGAATTCGACCGCGTCCTGGGTGGCGGGCTGATTCCGGGATCCGTGACGCTGATCGGCGGTGAGCCGGGCATCGGCAAGTCGACCCTGCTCCTGCAATGCGCCGCGGCGCTCGCAAAGGATCACGGCGTTCTTTATGCGACAGGCGAGGAATCCGTGCGCCAGGTGGCCGAGCGCGCCAGGCGGCTCGGCGTGGAAGCCGGGAGTCTCAAGCTCGTCGCCGAAACCGCGGTCGAGCGCATCATCGATCTTACGACCGAGGCGGGCGCGCGGGTCCTCGTCATCGACTCGATCCAGACGATGTCCGTCGCCGGCCTCGACGCGGCGCCCGGGGCGGTGACCCAGCTTCGCGAATCGACCGCGAACCTCGTGCGCTACGCCAAGACGACCGGCGCCGCCATTCTCCTCATCGGCCACGTCACGCGAGAGGGCGTCATCGCGGGTCCGCGCGTGCTCGAGCACATGGTCGACACCGTGCTGTACTTCGAGAGCGATTCGGGCAGCCGTTTTCGCGTGATCCGCGCGGTCAAGAACCGGTTTGGCGCCGTCAACGAAATCGGCGTGTTCGCGATGGAAGAGCGCGGCCTGCGCGAGGTCCGCAACCCGTCCGCGATATTCCTGTCGCGCGGCAAGGATCCGGTTCCCGGCTCGGCCGTGACTGTCGCGCGTGAGGGTACGCGCCAGATGCTGATCGAAGTGCAGGGCCTCGTCGACGAGAGCCCGCTTGTCAATCCGCGCCGCGTAGCAGTCGGGTTCGAGTCGAACCGCGTTGCACTCCTGCTCGCCGTGTTGCACCGGCACGCGGGGATTGCACTTCACGCCCATGATGTCTTCGTCAACGTCGTCGGCGGTGTCCGACTCGCCGAGACGGCGGCCGACCTCGCTATCGTCAGCGCCCTCTGTTCCAGCCTGAAAGGACGGCCCTTGCCCCACGATCTCGTGGTTTTCGGCGAGCTCGGACTCACCGGCGAGATCCGGCCCGTGCCCTATGGCGAGGAGCGGCTTCGCGAGGCGGCCAAGCACGGCTTCAGCCAGGCCATCGTGCCGCTCGCGAACGCCCCGCGGCAGGCAATCGACGGAATCGGGATTGCGGCGGTAGGGAAGATCGAGGACGCGCTCGCGGCGCTCGGCTGAGCTCACTCGTCCAGGGGCAGGAGCGTGAGGCGCGCCATGCGCACGGCATTGCCGGCAACCTGCAGCACTTCGATTGACGAACCGCCGACGCGGACGACAGCCCCCGGCTCAGGGATCGACTCCAGTCGCTCGACGATGAGGCCCGAGAGAGTCCGAGGCCCGTCGACCGGCAGGGTCGCGCCGAGGCGGCGGTTGATCTCGCGAAGGCTCAGGTGCCCGGGCACCACGTGGCTTCCATCAGCGCGTGCGTCGATGCCGCCGAGCGGCGCTTCCAGCTGCGTCGTGAATTCGCCGACGACTTCCTCGAGGATGTCCTCGAGCGTCACGAGACCCTGCAGGTCGCCGTATTCGTCGACGATGAAGGCGATGCGCCGCCGGAGGCGCCTGAAGCGCAGCAGCTGCTCGTAGAGCGTCGTGCCCTGCGGCGTGAAGAGCGCCTCGCGCCGCGCTGCGATCTCGCGGAGCCGCCCGTGCGTCAGGCGGCCGGCGGCGAGCTCATTTGCGACGAGCCGCATGTGCACGATGCCGTGCACGCGATCGAGGTCGCCGTCGAAGAGCGGCATGCGAGTGTGCGGCGTCTCGCGGATCTGCCTGATGATCTCGTCCAGGCCGGCCGTGATGTCGATGCCGTGGATTTCGCTCCGCGGAACCATCACGTCTTCGACGCGGCGGCGCTCGAGGCCGAGCAGCGCCTCGACCATGCCCTGGCGCTCGGCAGGCTCGGCGACGAGGGCATCGGCGAGGTCCTCGATCGAGTCGGCGGTGTCGCGCGGCGAATCCGGGGCGCCATCGCGGAACGGCAGCAACAGGAAGAATGGCGCGACGAGCCAGGTGACGATTGCCGCCGACAGCTTTCGCAACATGCCGGCGCGGCGGAGCCAACCCAGGCCGCCGAGCAGGACGAGGAGGGAAAGGCCGGCCGCAGAGGCGAGTACGACCGCCGGCTGCAGCTCGGCGGGCGCGCAGATGATGCAGGCGAGCAGGGCGCCGAGCACGATCGCGCGCAGCAGCACCGCCGCGATGCGCGTGCGCCGTGGCTCGTCGGCCAGCTGCCTGCCGAGGCGCGCGATCCAGGGTTCTTCGAGCGATGCGGGGGCGGCGCGCCGCGCGCGCAAGGCGGGCATCGCCGCTTCGATGAGCGCGGCAAGTGCGATCAGTAGCAGCGCCGCAATCAGGAACACGATCTCAACCCCAATGCCGGTCGAGAATGATCTCCAGTACGAACTTGCTGCCGAAATAGGCGATCGCGAGCACGACGAATCCCGCGATCGTGTATCGCGCCGCCTTGCGGCCGCGCCAGCCGAAGCGCCAGCGGCCGAACAGAAGGCAGGCAAAGATTGCCCAGGCTGCGAGCGCAAGCACCGTCTTGTGCACGAGGTGCTGCGCAAACAAGTCGGTCACGAACAGGAGTCCTGCCAGGATCGCGACCGTGAGGGCCGCCGTCCCGATCGCGATGACGGAGAAGAGGGCGCGCTCGAAACTCTCCACGGGCGGCAGCGTCGCGAGCCAGCCGCCTGCGCGGCCGCTGCGAAGCGCGGAGTCCTGCAGCGCGAGCATGACCACGAAGACGGCGGCGATCGCGAACATTCCTGCGGATCCCATGGCGAGCACGACGTGCGCCCCAAGCGGCCATCCGGCGGCCGCAATCTCCTGCTGCGGCGGGAGGCTGCCGGTGCCGGCCGCGAGCAGCGCCGCGAGCCCGAGGCAGACAGCGGCGATCGCCCGGAAACGCGCTGCGAATACGGCGAGCAGGCCACCCGCTCCGACCGCGAGACCCATCAGGGACGCGCTGTCCGCGAGACCCAGCGAGAGGCCGCCGATGGGTTCGAGCGTATCTGCGAGCCAGCTCGCGTGCGCGGCCAGCGCGGCGGCCGCGAGGTAGAGCGCCGGCTCGTAAAAGGCAGGCCGCGGAGCTTCTCGCCTTGCCGAATGCAAGGCGGCCGCTGCTGCCACCAGATAGAGCAGGATGACGAGAAAACCGCTCAAGAATGCCGACTCCCGGGACGCGCCGATTCATTGTACAGGGGCAGGGAGTTGGCAGTTGCGCACGGCCCTATAATCCGTGGCCGCGACCGCGGATCGCGGCGCGACCGAGGATTCCGAGGATTCCGATGTTCGACATGCTCGCCGACCGGCTCGGCCAGGCCATCGATTCGCTGCGCGGGCGTGCGCGCGTGACGGAGGAGAACATCGCAGAGACGCTCCGGCAGGTGCGCATGGCGCTGCTCGAGGCGGATGTCGCGGTTCCCGTCGTCAAGTCGTTCACGGACGCGGCGCGCGCGCGCGCGATCGGCACCGAGGTCATGAAGAGCCTGACGCCGGGCCAGGCATTCATCGGCGTCATCCACGAAGAACTGACACGCGTCATGGGCGAGCCGGGCCGTGGCCTCAACCTGCACTCGACGCCGCCGGTCGTCGTCCTGCTCGCGGGCCTTCAGGGCGCGGGCAAGACGACGACAGCAGCGAAACTCGCGCGCCACCTGATCGAGAAGCAGCGCCGCAAGACGCTGCTCGCGAGCGTCGACGTCTACCGACCGGCGGCGATGACGCAACTCGAGCGTCTTGCTGCCCAGGTCGGTGCGGACTACTTCGAACCGCCGGCAGGCGCCGCGCCCGTCGCAATCGCGACGGCGGCGGTCGATCACGCGCGTCGTCACCAGCATGACGTAGTCATCATCGACACGGCCGGCCGGCTTCACGTCGACCAGGTAATGATGGAAGAGGTCCGCGCGATCGACCGTGCCGTCGGCGCGACTGAGCGCCTGTTCGTGGTCGACAGCATGGCGGGCCAGGATGCAGTCCGCGCCGCGGAAAGCTTCAATGCGGCGCTTGACCTGACCGGCGTGATCCTGACGAAGGCCGATGGCGATGCGCGCGGAGGTGCGGCGCTCTCGGTGCGCCATGTCACCGGCAAGCCGATCCTGTTCGTCGGCGTCGGCGAGAAGACCGACGCGCTCGAAACCTTTCACCCGGAACGCGTCGCCTCGCGGATCCTCGGCATGGGGGACGTGCTCTCGCTCATCGAGCAGGTACAGACGACGACGGACCAGGAGAAGGCCGCAAAGCTTGCCGAAAAGATCACGAAGGGCCGCGGCTTCGACTTCGCCGATTTGCGCGACCAGCTAGCCGAGTTCAATCGCATGGGAGGTATCCAGGCGCTGGCTTCGAAGCTCCCCAACAAGGCGCTGCCGCCCGGCGCGCTCGCCCAGGTGGACGATGGGGCGATCCGCCGCCAGCTCGGCATCATCGACTCGATGACGCCCGGCGAGCGGCGCCGGCCGGCGATCATCGCCGCCTCCCGCAAGCGCCGCATCGCGGCGGGCGCCGGCGTGCCGGTGCAGGAGGTGAACCGACTCCTCAAGCAGTTCATGCAAATGGAAAAAGTAATGAAAAAGATGCGTGGCGGCGGCCTCGCGAAGCTCATGAGGAGCCTGGGGGGCCAGTTCCCGGGTGGCCGCGGGCCGCGCTGAGGGGAGCCGGCCGGCTTGTCGGGGTAGTGTCTCAGTTTGGGGATTGACGAAAACCCTATGAAATGCCACGGTCTAGGCTATGCCTAACCGCTCAAGCAAGCCCAAAAGACCCCGCGACCCCAATCAGTTGGCCAAGCTTCTGGTGGACATGGCAACAGGGGAAGCCCCGCCCGATTCCACCGTAGACGGCAAGAACCCGGCCGCAGTCGCATTAGGCCGTCAGGGCGGGCTTAAAGGTGGCAAGGCGAGGGCAGACAGCCTATCGGCCAAACAGCGAAAACAAATCGCCAAGAAAGCTGCTGCGGCTCGTTGGAAAAAATCCTAGGGCAGTACGTCAAGGATAGGTCTAACGACTTTCTGGGCTTCGGCGCTTGGCATGGCCTTTACCCATTCGGCGCACATTGCCCGCCAAAGTGCTTCGCCCCCGTAACACATCTTGTTTGCAGCTGATCTAACCCATTCGTGATGATCGGATAGGGTCATTGCACCCGCACACGCATCGTGTACAAGCGATGTATCTCTAGCGACCCTAGTCCACAGATCACCCCAATTTTTTGCCTTTAGGTCTTTGAACACGACCTGCTCAGGTGCATCGTTACCAGGCAGTATTTGGCACCCATCGCCAGGAGTGCTGTCCCCGTCAAGAAATACACAGGTCGGTCGCGTGAACCTTTTGTTGGCGACCATCTGTCCTAAAGAATATCCAACATTGGCACCGCCAAACGGTACAACAGCGCAACGGTGTATGACTTCCTCGCCGTGTCTTGCTAAAATTTCCTCAATAAAGGTTTTGGCCGCATCATCTTCGACATAGACGTCGCACTCGGGGTGCAAGTCATCATCCATCTTCGTCATGGCGAATTCAGGGCTTATTCCCTGAATAAAGTCCTTAGAAGTTGCGCTCTCTACAATGCAGATCCTCGCTTCTAGCGGCAACTCTTCTAAAATATAGGGCGAGTGAGTTGTCAAAATAATCTGACACTCTTGGGTGCGGCATTGCTCCGCCAAATGACGGATGAGCCTTCTTTGGCCTCTGGGATGTAAGGACGATTCTATCTCATCGATTACGACAAGTCCGTACTTGGGCAGATCAGCGCGAAGCAATTCCGTAACGGTTATCTCGCCAGATCCTTGATGGTAGCCAGAATATTCAATGGCCTTTCTGCCGATTACAGGGACTTCGCGACTCTCATCAATATCTGAGAGTGCCATGCGAGCAGTATCGTATTCTTTGCCCATCACAAATGAGAGACGCCGGACTTGCTCTGCGTCAAACGACTTTGAGGATTTCTCGGTGTGTTTTGTTTTTGCAATTCGCGCATAACCAACACGCGCGCCAACTGGTTGAATTCGATTCAAGTCAATGTATTGAACTTGGCGAACAGGGCGATCCGTTTGCCCTAGCCAGCGAGAAGTTGGCTTGCGAAGAGAATCCTCTTTGTTTGCGCCACCCTCTTTGTATCCATATTTGATTGAGGCAACGGTTACCGTGTCCCAGGCCGTGTCAGGAAAAAACTCGCTCGGATACCAAGTACGGCCACCCGTTTCGGCGCGGTAGACGCAAGCAGCAGCCTGAAGAATTGAGCTCTTCCCCGATCCGTTTTCCCCAATTACCGCAACGATTGGAAAATCGAATTTGATGCGCTGGCTTTTCCAGCCGCGCACTCCCTCGATTTCCAGCCACTCAAGACGCTTTGGCCAACCCGTCTTGCTGTCCCACTTCTTCTGGAGCCGTCTGACTTCATCGTTAATTGCCATTGCTCGCTCCGAGGGAGGGTCACAGCGCCATATTAGCCCATTTAATTTGCAGGAATGAAAATTAAACGGCAATATGTGACGCGCTGAGCATGGCTAGAGCGACGAAATAGAGCCGGAACAAGCCCGGCAAGGCGAGGCTTCCAATAAACGCTATATAAAACAGTTAGTTAGGGATGATCGTGCCGTGTTGACTATGCTTGACCGCTCAAGCATAATGTTCACACAGAGGGATGTGAACATGAACCGCCTACCAATCGCCAAACGCGCTCAGATCCTCGGCCTCCTAGTCGAAGGGACCAGCCTCCGGGCGACCTCCAGACTGGCCGACGTATCGATCAATACGGTCACCAAGCTGCTGGTCGAAGTCGGCGCGGCTTGCTCCGAGTACCAAGACGAGGCCCTTCGGAATCTGCCCTGCAAGCGCGTCCAGATCGACGAGATTTGGGCCTTCGTCTATTCCAAGGAGCGCAACACTCCCGACGAAAAGAAAATCACGGGCGAAGCCGGCGACATTTGGACGTGGACGGCCATTTGTGCGGATACCAAGTTGGCCGCGTCATGGCTAGTCGGGGAGCGTGACGCAGACGCCGCGATCAAGTTTGTATGCGACCTCTCGGGCCGCTTGGCCAACCGCATCCAGCTAACGAGTGACGGCCTCCGGTTCTACGCCGAAGCGGTTGAGGCAGGCTTTGGTGACGACGTGGACTATGCGGTTCTGCACAAGCACTACGGCCAAGGCCCGGAGGGCTACCGCAAGTACAGCCCGCCCGTGGTAGTCGGCACCAAGAAGGTCTGCTGCAAGGGCAATCCCGACAAGGATCAGGTCAGCACGTCCTATGTCGAACGTCAGAATCTAACGATGCGGATGAGCATGAGGCGCTTTACGCGGCTCACCAATGCGTTCTCAAAAAAGGTCGAGAACCACGCCCATGCTGTGGCTTTGCATTTCATGTACTACAATTTCGGCCGCATCCATAAGTCTCTGCGGATCACGCCGGCCATGGCCGCTGGCGTATCGGATCACGTTTGGACACTGGAAGAAATCGCCGCGCTGGCTTGAATGCCGACAAATTCAGCCAATTCATTTTGGCTGGGATAACTTTGGCTGTTGCGACAGCTGGTCTGTGTCAAACCATCGACAAGCCAACTCCCGACAAACCAGTACCAGCCAATTCCCAGCAAGACAAGCCAGGGACCGAGCCAGAGACAAAGCCTGCTGCCGTCAGCGATTCCACGAATAAAGAAGAGCCACCCACCAAGCCATATAAGCCCAACTGCAACGCCCCCGACAATCACGGGGACGCCGATTTCTGTCAGCAGGCGCGAATGGTGGAGGCGTCCGAAGATCTCCTTGACCTCACAACCAGCCAAATCGACGTTGCGAGGGAACAAGTTGGCGTATCTAGGAAACAGTTGTCTTGGAACACGATAGAAGTAGTTGGGTTGCTCCTTTCGGTTGCTTTCACCGCTTACGCAGCGCTGTCTGCTGCTCGGGCCGCCAACGCGGCGCAATCCGTACTCAAAACTGAGCGTGCATGGATAAGCGCTGCTAGTGCGTACGGGCTTCTTTCGGTCCATACCACTAAAGACGATGCTGTTTATCCTTATGGCTTCATGTTTTTTACCCGTTGGGTGAATTCTGGTCGAACCCCTGCGTTGAAACTCGGGCTTTATGCAGAGCTCAGAGTGGTTCCAATTGACTCTGAGGTTCCTAGCTTTGCAGTCGATTGGGAGGGTGACGTAAGCGCTGCTGCATACGGGCCCGGTGTCGGTTTTACTACTGACGACCGGGGAATAATTGGCGAGCAATACGACGCCGTTTTCAATAGGCGCGCGAAAGTCATACTGTTTTCCGAAGCGCGGTATTTGGACATTTTTGACGGCGATACCTGGCGGTACAGCAGGTCTTGCTACGTGTTCGTCTATGACGGAATCAGGCACCACCCAGACGGGCGCACGGAGCCCCGCTTCGTTGTCAAACCCTTGGGCCCACAAAACACAGCCACTTAGGACTGCCAGGGCCAGTGTCTCAAACTGAGACACTACCCTTGTCGGCTAAGCCTTTCATTCAACGGGTGATTTGAGTAGAATGCGCGGCTCTTTGACGGGGCCGGAAGCCCCGCAGAACTGACGCAGCGAGGCTGCGAGGAATTCAATCGATGGTCACGATCCGACTGACGCGCCGCGGCGGCAGGAATTCGCCCTTCTATCACGTCGTCGTCACCGACAGCCGCAAGCGGCAGGGTGGCACGGTGCTCGAGCAGGTGGGTTTTTTCAATCCGGTCGCCCGCGGCAAGGACACCAGGCTCGTGCTCGACCTCGCGCGCATCGCGTACTGGACCGGTACCGGCGCGACGATGTCTGACCGCGTGCGCACGCTCGTCACGTCGGCCAGGAAGCAAGCGGCGGCCTGACAGGCCGGCGCGGCTCGCGCGATTCCGGTGACACGGGTCGTGCTCGGACGCATCACCGGGCCCTTCGGCGTGCGAGGCTGGATCAAGGTCGTCTCGTACACCGATCCCCCCGAGCAGATCCTGGATTACGCGCGATGGCGGGCAGATTCTCCCGGCAAGGCAAGCCGCGAGTTGCGGCCTGCGGAGGGTCGACGCCACGGAAAGGGCCTGGTCGCGAAGCTCGAGGGCATTGACGATCGCGACTCGGCGATCGCGCTCGCGAAGCTGGAATTGTGGGTTGACCGGCAGGAACTGCCGGCGCTGAAAGACGGTGAGCACTATCGCGCGGACCTGATCGGCCTCGAGGTCGTGAATCTCGCGGGTGTATTGCTGGGTCGGGTCGATCACTTCCTGGATATGCCGGCAAGTCCGGTGATGGTCGTGATCGGCGAGCGCGAACGCTGGTTGCCCGCAGGGCCGGGCTTGCTTCGGGTCGACCGGAAGCGCGGACGGATCACGGTCGATTGGGACGCGGAGTTCTGACCGGTGCGAATCGAAGTCGTCACGCTGTTTCCGGAGCTGGTGGAAGCCGGGCTTGCGGCGGGCGTACTCGGGCGCGCGGTAACGACGGGCCGGCTTGAGGTCGGGTTCGAAGATCCGCGGAGTCATGCAGACGATCCGCGTCGCACGGTCGATGACCGCCCATTCGGCGGCGGGCCGGGCATGGTGCTGATGGCCGAGCCGGTCTCGAGGGCGGTCGGTGCGGTCAAGACCCGCTTGCCGCCGGCAGCACCGATAATCGGGCTGTCCGCAGAGGGGCGTCCGTTCGACCAGGCAACGGCGCGGCGGCTTGCGAAACTTCCCGGTTTCGGGCTGGTGGCGGGGCGCTATGAGGGGATCGACCAGCGGGTTTCGGACACGCTGATCGACGAGGAACTGTCGATCGGCGACTATGTGCTGTCGGGCGGCGAGCTCCCGGCACTCATCGTGATCGATGCCGTGACGCGGCTCCTGCCCGGCGTGCTCGGAAACGAGGAGTCGGCCAGCCAGGAGTCGCATGACGCGGGGCTGCTCGACTGGCCGCACTACACGCGGCCGGAAGTGTGGAACGGCCGCCCGGTGCCGCAGGTGCTGCTCGGCGGCAACCACGCGGCGATCCGGCGGTGGCGCCTGATGCAGGCGCTGGGCCGGACCTGGCAGAAGAGGCCGGACCTGCTTGCGCGGCGCCGGCTGACGGCAGATGAGCTGGCGATGCTCGAGGAATATTGCGCGGCGGCCGGTGTCGAGCCTCCGCGGTGATTACCAGGATTGTCTTGGGTCGGATATCGGGAATCTGAAAATGAACAAGATCATGCAGGAACTGGAATCGCGCTCGCTGAAGCGCAAGTTGCCCGACTTCGGGCCCGGCGACACAGTCGTCGTGCAGGTCAAGGTGCGCGAGGGCGATCGCGAGCGCGTGCAGGCCTATGAAGGCGTCGTCATTGCCTGCCGGAACCGCGGGCTCAACAGCTCATTCACGGTGCGCAAGGTGTCGCATGGCGAAGGCGTCGAGCGCGTCTTCCAGACGCACAGCCCGTCCATTGCGGACATCGAAGTGAAGCGGCGCGGCAAGGTGAGGCGCGCGAAGCTCTATTACCTCCGCGACCGCTCCGGCAAGTCAGCGCGCATCGAGGAAAAGCTCGGCGGTTGATGGCGGATGCCCGTGCTCCATGCGCTGTGGTCCGTATTGAAGGGCATCTGGTTCGCCCTCGACGGCCTGCGCAAGGTCCTGCACCTCGTCCTGCTGCTCATGCTGTTCGGGGTGCTCCTCGCGGCGAGCCAGTCCGAACTGCCCTACGTTCCCGATACCGCGGCGCTCGTCCTTTCGCCTCAGGGCCACCTCGTCGAGGAACTGTCCGGCGACCCGCTCGAGCGCGCATTTTCTCATGCGATCGGAGAAGGCCAGGCCGAGACGCGGCTTCGCGACCTCGTCGACGTGGTCGACGAGGCGCGGGACGACGATCGCATCCAGGCGCTCGTGCTCGACCTTGAAGGACTCGAGGGCGCCGGCCTGCCGATGCTCCAGGACCTTGCCCAGTCGATCCGCTGGTTCCGCGAAAGCGGGAAGAAAGTCTACGCCTACGCGGAATCCTATTCGCAGCGGCAGTACTTCCTCGCGGCGCAGGCCGATGTGGTCTATCTCGATCCAATGGGCTATGTCCTGCTCGAGGGCTATGGCTACTACCGCACTTATTTTCGCGGCACGCTCGACAAGCTTGCCGTGGACGTCAATGTCTTCAAGGCGGGCAGCCACAAGTCGGCGCCGGAGGAGTGGACTCGGGCCGACATGTCGCCCGAGGACCGGGAAGACGCCGAGGTCTGGGTCGGCGCGCTCTGGGAAACCTACAAGAACGACGTCGGCGCGGCGCGCAAGCTCGAGCCGGGACTGATCCAGGCTTACGCGGACGAAGCGGCGGAGGGAATCGGGGCGACGGGCGGGGACCTCGCGCAGTACGCGCTGGCGAGAGGCCTGGTCGACGGCCTGAAGACGCGCCAGGAGTTCGAGGAGATCGTCGCGGAGATCGCCGGCGAAGACGAGGAAACCGGTTTCGCCGGGGTCGAATGGTTGGGATACCTGCCTTACGTCCGTTCCGAGCAGGCAGTGCGCGAGTACGGCGACGAGACGATTGGAGTCATCGTTGCGTCGGGCGAAATCCTGGACGGCGAGCATTCTCCGGGAATCGTCGGCGGCGATTCACTGTCGAAGCTGCTCCGCGAGGCGCGGGAAGACGACGACATCGCGGCCGTCGTGCTCCGGATCGACAGCCCGGGCGGCAGCATCATGGCCTCGGAGGTCATCCGGCGCGAAGTCGCGGCGCTTCGCGCGTCCGGAAAGCCGGTCGTCGCCTCGATGGGAACGGTTGCCGCTTCGGGCGGCTATTACATCGCGATGAACGCCGACCGGATCTTCGCGGCGCCAGCGACGATCACGGGTTCGATCGGGGTCTTCGCCGTGATCCCGACGTTCCAGCGCACGCTCGACAAGATCGGCGTCACGAACGACGGCTTCGGCACGACGAAGCTGTCGGGCCAGACTGACCTCGATCGCGAGCTCGGGCCCGAGGCGAAGCAGATCCTCCAGGCCTCGGTCGAGCACGCCTACCGCACATTCGTGAATAACGTCGCCCTTGCGCGAAAGCGCAGGCCCGAGGAAATCGACAGCCTCGCGCAGGGCCGCGTATGGACCGGCGCCGACGCCAAGGCCGCGGGCATCGTGGATGAACTCGGCGGAGTCGACGAAGCGATTGCCGAGGCGGCGAAACTCGCCGGCCTTGAAGAAGAGTATGACGTTCAGTGGATGGAGCAGGATCTGTCCTGGCGCGACGCGCTCGTCCTGCGGCTGCGTCAATCCGTGGCCTGGTTCGTCGAGGCCGTTGCTCCACGCCGTACGGCCCTGCCGCAACTCGGAATGGCGCTGGAGCGCGCGCGCGCGCTGCTCGCACTCGCTGCGGAAGGCCGGCCGGTCTACCTCTGCTCCTGCCGCGTCGAGTGAGCTAACCCGGAGGGGACTGTCCCCTAGGCGGCCCAGTCGAGGATCACCTTGCCCGACTGGCCGCCGCCCATGGTCTCGAACGCGCGGCCGTAGTCGGCGGCGCCGAAGCGGTGCGTGATCACGCCGCTCACGTCGAGTCCGCTCTGCAGCATCGCGGCCATCTTGTACCAGGTCTCGAACATCTCGCGGCCGTAGATGCCCTTGATGACGATGCCCTTGAAGATCACCTGGTTCCAGTCGATCGCGACTTCCGCAGGCGGAATCCCGAGCAGCGCGACGCTGCCGCCATGGTGCATTACGCGCAGCATGTCGCGGAACGCGGAGGCGTTTCCGGACATCTCGAGTCCGACGTCGAAGCCTTCTTCCATGCCGAGATCGCGCATCGCATCGTCGATGCGTTCGTTCTTCACGTTGAGCGCGCGCGTGGCACCCATGCGGCGCGCGAGCTCGAGCCGGTAGTCGTTGACGTCGGTGATGACGACGTGGCGCGCACCGATGAAGCGCGCAATGGCGACGGCCATGATGCCGATGGGACCCGCGCCGGTTATCAGCACGTCCTCTCCGACCATGTTGAACGAGAGCGCGGCATGGGTCGCGTTGCCGAGCGGGTCGAGGATCGAGGCGATCTCGTCGCCGATGCCGGCCGGCAGGCGGAACACGTTCGAGGACGGCAGCACCATGTATTCGGCGAAGCAACCTGGCCGGTTGACGCCGACGCCCAGCGTGTTGCGGCACAGGTGCCGGCGGCCCGCGCGGCAGTTGCGGCAATGTCCGCAGGTGATGTGACCCTCGCCGGAGACGCGGTCGCCGGCGGCAAGGCCGCGAACTTCGCTGCCGAGCGCCACGATCTCGCCACAGTACTCATGCCCGATCTGCATTGGGACCGGGATCGTGCGGCTTGCCCAGTGGTCCCATTGCCAGATGTGGATGTCGGTTCCGCAGATCGCGGTCTTGCGCATGCGGATCAGCACGTCGTTGGGTCCCGGTTCCGGCTTCGGCAGATCGCCGAGCCAGATGCCGGGCTCCCGGCGCGACTTGATCAATGCCTTCATGAGCGCCTCATTTTCCGGTGATTCCGAGTTCCCGGCCCGCCTGCGCAAAGGCCGCCGCCGCAGTCTCGAGCATCGGGCGCGTGTGGCCTGCGCACATCTGCGTCCGTATCCGCGCCTTGCCCATCGGCACGACCGGAAACGAGAAACCGATCGCATACACGCCGAGTTCGAGCAGGCGGTCGGCCATGCGCACGGCGAGCGCAGCGTCGCCGAGCATGACCGGGATGATCGGGTGTTCGCCGGGCACGAGGCGGAATCCGTCGGCTGCGAGGCGTGCTCGGAACCAGGCCGCGTTCTCCGCGAGCTGCCGGCGGGGCGCCGGCGAGGACTCGAGAAGATCCAGGACAGCGAGCGTTGTCGCCGCGACGACGGGCGCAATCGTGTTCGAGAAAAGGTACGGCCGCGAGCGTTGGCGAAGCCAGGCGATGATCGGCGCGCGCCCGGAAACGTAGCCGCCGCTCGCTCCGCCGAGCGCCTTGCCGAGCGTGCCGGTCAGCACGTCGACGCGTCCCATGACATCACAATGCTCATGGGTGCCGCGTCCGCCCGCGCCCATGAAACCCGTGGCGTGCGAGTCATCGACGATCACCGTCGCGCCATGACGTTCCGCCAGCCCGCAAATACCGGCAAGCGGGGCGATCGTGCCGTCCATGGAGAACACGCCGTCGGTGACGACGAGGCGGGTGCGCGAATCGCGCGCCTCCTTGAGGCGCTTTTCGAGCTCCCCGAGGTCGCCGTTATCGTAGCGCAGCCGCCGGGCCTTCGACAGCCGGATGCCGTCGATGATGCTCGCGTGATTCAGCGCATCCGAGATGATCGCGTCCTTCTCGTCGGTGATCGTCTCGAACAGGCCGCCATTCGCGTCGAAGCAGGACGAATAGAGGATTGTGTCTTCCGTGCCGAGGAAGGCGGACAGGCGCCGCTCGAGCTCGCGGTGCACGGTCTGCGTGCCGCAGATGAAGCGTACCGAAGCCATGCCATAGCCGTAGCGGTCGAGCGCTGCGTGGGCGGCGGCGATGATCGCAGGATGGTCCGCGAGCCCGAGATAGTTGTTGGCGCAGAGATTGACGACTTCGCGGCCGTCCTCGAGGCGGATCACCGGTTCCTGCGGGGACGCGATGATGCGCTCGCGCTTGAAGAGGCCCGCGCTCGCGAGTTCCGCGGTCTGCGATTCGAGCCGGTCGAGCAGGGCCTGGTCCATGCGGGGCGGATTATACCGGCCGTCCGCGCGCCGCCTCGTATAATCGCGGCCGGGAGGAATCTTGAGGACAGCCGAGCGTTCCGCGCAATCGAAGGTGGGCCCTGCGGCGATCGTGGCCTCGCGCGAGGCGCGGCTCTTCATCGCGCTCGCCGGGCTCTTCATCACCAATGCCCTGATTGCCGAGTTCGTCGGCGTCAAGATCTTCGCGCTCGAGGACACGCTCGGCGTCGCACCCTTCGACTGGCGGCTGTTCGGGCAGAGCGGCTCACTGTCCTTCACTGCCGGCGTGATGCTCTGGCCGGTCGTGTTCATCATGACGGACGTCATCAACGAGCATTTCGGCGTTCGCGGCGTCCGGCTCGTCTCCTGGCTCGCCGTCGCCTTCATCGTCTACGCCTTCCTGTTCGCGTACCTCGCGATCGGGCTCGCGCCCGCGAAATGGTGGGTGACGGTCGGCAGCGAGAGCGGCGTTCCCGACATGCAGGCGGCGTTTTCGAGCATCTTCGGCCAGGGTCTTTGGACGATCGGCGGATCGGTCACGGCCTTCCTCGTCGGACAGCTGACTGACGTCGCCATTTTCCAGCGCATCCGCGCCGCAACGGGCGAGCGCTGGATCTGGCTGCGGGCGACCGGCTCGACCGCGGTCTCACAGCTCGTCGACAGCTTCATCGTGTTGTACATCGCCTTCGTGCTCGGCCCGCAGCACTGGCCTATTCCACTTTTTCTCGCGGTCGGTACGGTCAATTACCTCTACAAGATGTCGATGGCGATCACCCTGATTCCGCTTCTCTACCTCGGCCGGCGCCTGATCCGCGACTACCTCGCCGCGCCCGCAACGAGCCGCGCCTGATGCCTCGCCCGCGCACGCCGGAGATCTGCGTCGACGTCGTAATCGAGCTGGAGGACCAGCCGGGCCGGCCGATCGTGCTGATCCGCCGTGGAACACCGCCGGCAGGCCACTCCCTGCCTGGCGGCTTCGTCGATGTCGGCGAGACGGTCGAGCAGGCCGCCGTTCGCGAAGCGCGCGAGGAAACGGGCCTCGATGTCAGGCTGGGAGAGTTGCTCGGCGTCTATTCTGATCCGGCGCGCGATCCGCGCGGGCACACCGTGAGCCTCGTGTACATCGCGACCGCGACCGGTGCCCCCGCTGCCGGCGACGATGCCGCGGATGTCCTCGTGACCGACCCCGAGGCAGCGCCAGCGCTCGTCTTCGATCACGACCGGATACTTGCCGATTACCTCGCCCGGCGGCGGGCCGCCGCTTCACCCCGCGGATAGAATTGCGGCATGAACCAACGCATGGCACCGCCATTCCTGCGCGCCGACGAAGGCGATTTCGAGTCCGCGGCAGGACGGGCGATCAACAGGCATTACCTCGCGGACGAGAAAACAGTCGTGTCGGAGCTGCTGGCGCTCGCACGGCTTCCGGAGGGCGACCGGGAGGCGATACGCCACGGTGCAGCGGATCTCGTCACCGCTGCGCGCGGCCGCCGCGCCGGCAAGAGCGGAATCGAATCCTTTCTCCAGCAATATGGTCTCGCGTCGCAGGAGGGCGTGGTGCTCATGTGCCTTGCCGAGGCGCTTCTCCGCATTCCCGACGCCGACACGGCGGATCGCCTGATCGCCGACAAGATCGCGATCGGCCAGTGGTCGGACTACCTCGGCGAGGCCGATTCACTCTTTGTCAACGCCTCGACCTGGGGCCTCATGCTGACCGGCAGGCTGGTTCGCGATTCCGAGATCGAAATCCGCGACCCGGCCAGTTTCCTGAGGCGCCTGGTCGCACGGCTCGGCGAGCCTGTCGTGCGCACGGCATTCCGCCAGGCGATGCGCATCATGGGCAAGCAGTTCGTGATGGGCCGCGACATCGAGGAGGCGCTGGCGCGCGCGGAATCGGACGAAGGCGCGCGCTATCGCCATACCTACGACATGCTGGGCGAGTCCGCGCTGACGGAAAAGGACGCTCATCGTTACCTCGAGTCGTACCGCGCAGCGATCGAGGCAGTCGGGCGCTCGGTGCGGCCGGGCAGCGAGCCCGCGAGCTGGCCGAGCGTTTCGGTAAAGCTTTCCGCCCTGCACCCGCGCTACGAGTACGGGCGCCAGCGTCAGGTGATCGACGAACTCGGGCCGAGGCTCGAAGCGCTCGCGATCGCGGCGAAATCGGCCGGCATCGCGCTCACCGTGGACGCGGAGGAGGCTGAGCGGCTCGAGCTATCGCTGCGGCTGATCGACCGGCTGCTCGAAACCGACGGGCTTGCCGGCTGGGACGGTCTCGGCCTTGCCGTGCAAGCCTATTCAAAGCGCGCGCCGGATGTCCTGCGCTACCTGCAGCACCGCGCGGACGAGGCCGGGCGCGTGTTGAACGTGCGGCTCGTCAAGGGTGCGTACTGGGACAGCGAAATCAAGCGCGCGCAGGAGCGGGGCCTGCCCGGCTACCCGGTCTATACGCGCAAGCCCAATACGGACGTTGCATATCTCGCCTGCGCGCGGATCCTGATCGAAGGCAGCCGCCGGGTGTATCCGCAGTTCGCGACGCACAATGCGCACACCGCGGTTTCCATCATCCATCTCGCAAAGGCCGGCAAGCGGCAGTTCGAGTTCCAGCGCCTGCACGGAATGGGCGAGGAACTTTACGCCGAGTTGACGGATCCGGCATGCCGCGCCCTGCCATGCCGGGTTTACGCACCCGTCGGCTCGCACGAGGAGCTCCTGCCCTACCTGGTGCGCCGACTGCTCGAGAATGGCGCCAACACGTCGTTCGTCAACCGCATCGTCGACGAGTCGATGCCGGTCGATGAAGTCGTCGGCGACCCGGTCGCGGACGTGGAGCGCGCGGGCAGCGGCCCGCATCCGCGAATTCCGCCGCCGCGCGGCATATTCGGTCCCGAGCGCGCCAATTCGTCGGGCTTCAACCTGCCGGACGGCGGCACGCAGAGCGCGCTCGCCGCGCAGTGCCGCGACGCGCTCTCGCGTCCGCTGCTCTCGCGGCCGATCGTCGGCGGCGAGGAGCAGGACGGCGAACGGCGCCCCTGCCGTTCGCCCTCAGACCTCGATCGGGTGATCGGCGAGGCCATCGATGCCGACGCGGCATTGGCGAAGCGAGCGATCGAGCTCGCCTCGGCCGCCCAGCCCGAGTGGGACCGGGTGCCGGCCGGTACGCGGGCGCGGATGCTCTGCGACGCGGCCGACCGACTCGAGCGCGAGACCGCCCGCTTCGTCGCGATTCTCGTCGCCGAGGGCGGAAAGACGGTGCCGGACTCGATCGCGGAAGTTCGCGAGGCGGTCGATTTCCTGCGCTACTACGCGGCGCGCGCCGAGGAGTCTTTCGGCAAGGCATTGCCGCTGCCCGGACCGACCGGCGAATCGAATCGGCTCGGATTCCGGGGCCGCGGCGCATTCGCCTGCATCAGTCCCTGGAATTTCCCGCTCGCCATCTTCACGGGGCAGGTAACGGCTGCGCTCGCGGCAGGCAACAGCGTCATCGCGAAGCCGGCCGAACAGACGCAGCTCGTCGCGGCAGCAATGGTCCGCCTCCTGCACGCGAGCGGCATTCCGGGCGACGTGCTGCATTTCCTCCCGGGCCGCGGGTCGAAGATCGGGCCAACGCTCACAGGCGACCCGCGCATTGCCGGCGTGGCCTTCACCGGCTCGACGGAGACGGGGCAGCTCATCAATCGCTCGCTGGCCGCGCACGATGGCCCGCTGCCGGTCCTGATCGCGGAAACCGGCGGCCAGAACGCGATGATCGTCGACAGCTCGGCGCTGCCGGAGCAGGTCGTGAACGACGCGGTGACCTCAGCCTTCAACTCGGCGGGCCAGCGCTGCTCGGCGCTCCGCGTGCTCTACGTGCAGGAAGACATCGCGCCGCGCGTGATGGAGCTGCTCGCCGGCGTCATGGACACCCTCGCGATCGGCGACCCGGCGCTGCTTTCGACGGACCTCGGCCCGGTGATCGACGCGGCCTCGCTCAAGACGCTTGAAGAGCACGCGCGCGGGATCGTCCAGGGCGCGCGCTGGCAGCACCGTGCCAGGCTTCCGGCTTCGCTCGCGCGCGGGCACTACTTCGCGCCGCTCGCTGTCGAGATCGACGGCATCGCGCGCCTCGAGCGCGAGGTCTTCGGCCCGATCCTGCACCTCGTGCGGTTCCAGGGCTCACGGATCGACGAAGTCGTGGACCAGATCAACGCGAGCGGTTTCGGGCTGACGCTCGGCGTGCACACGCGCATCGACAGCGTTGCGCGCCGCATCGCCTCGCGCGCCCGCGTCGGCAACGTCTACGTCAATCGCAACATGATCGGCGCGGTCGTCGGCGTGCAACCCTTCGGCGGCTGCGGACTGTCCGGCACCGGCCCGAAAGCCGGCGGCCCACACTACCTTCCGCGATTCGCCACCGAACAAACGGTCACCATCAATACCGCCGCCGTCGGCGGCAACGCGACACTGCTGTCGCTGGGGGAGAGCTGACAAGAAAGGGGAGTGTCCACTTTCTTGTCACATCATCCCCGTCTGCAGCTTCGCCGCCTCCGACATCATCGACTGGTTCCACGGCGGGTCGAAGACGAGCTCGACATCGGCACTGCGGATCGTCGGGATCAGCTTGAGCTTGTCCCGAATGTCCGCGACGAGCACCTCGCCCATGCCGCACCCGGGCGCAGTGAGCGTCAGCTTGACTGCGACATCGCGCGTGCCGTCGGGTGCCGGCTTGATGCTGCAGTCGTAGACGAGGCCGAGGTCGACGATGTTGATCGGAATCTCGGGGTCGAAGCAGGTCCGCAACTGGTCCCACACGACCCGATTGACGTCGTCGTCCGTCGCGCCCGCGGGCAGTTCCGGAGCCCGCAGGGGCTCCTTCCCGATCGCGTCGCCATCGACGCCCGCGATGCGGAACAGATTTCCTTCAACGTAAACCGTAAAGCTGCCGCCAAGCGCCTGCGTGATATAGCCGACGCTGCCCGTCTTCAGCTTGATCTCGACGCCGGCCGGCACGATCACGGCCCTCACGTCGCGGCTGACAACGATCGGCTCATGTCCAGCGTGGCGCATGCTCACTCGGTCGTGACGGGCTGCGGGCTGCCGGCGAGGGCCGCACTCAGGGTGTGCCAGCAGAGGCTTGCGCACTTGACGCGTGCAGGAAACGCGCGGACGCCCGCGAGCGCCGCAAGCTTGCCGAGCTGCGCGGAATCCGACGTTTCCGCCGTCAGCATGCGATGCACGGCGCTGAAGAGCTCGGCCGTCTCAGCCCGTGTCCTGCCCTTAACCGCCTCGCTCATCAGCGAGGCCGAAGCCGTAGAGATCGCACAGCCGCTGCCCTCGAATCGCAGATCGCGGATCACGTCGCCTGCGACCTCGACGTCGAGGCGAAGCCGGTCGCCGCAGAGCGGATTGTCGCCCTCCGCCTGATGCGTGGCCGCGGGCAGCCGGCCCCGATTCCGCGGGCTGCGGTTGTGGTCCACGATCACGTCGCGATAGAGGTCGGCGAGGTCCATCAGCGCAGCATCCGGATGGCGCCGAGGAGTGCGGCGTGCAGGGCATCGATCTCCTCGCGCGTGTTGTAGAGCGCGAAGGACGCACGCGTCGTCGCGGGCACGCCGAAGAATTCCATGACGGGCATCGCGCAATGATGCCCGGTCCGCACGGCAATGCCGCGTGAGTCGAGCACGGTGCCGAGATCATGCGGGTGGATGCCCTCGACCGCGAACGACACCAGGCTGCTCTTAACCGGCGCAGTTCCAATTAGCGTGAGTCCCGATATTCCCGCAAGCTTTGCCGTGGCATAGGCGAGGAGATCGTGCTCGTGCACGGCGATCCGCTCGTGGCCGATGCCGGCGATGTAATCGATCGCGGCGCCGAGGCCGACTGCACCGCCGATGTTCGGCGTACCGGCCTCGAAGCGATGCGGCAGGTGATTCCAGGTCGAGCCCGCGAAGGAGACGGACAGGATCATGTCGCCGCCGCCTTGCCAGGGCGGCATCGCCGCAAGCAGGGATTCGCGGGCGTGCAGCACGCCGATGCCGGTCGGCCCGTACATCTTGTGTGCTGAGAACGCGTAGAAGTCGCTGCCAAGCGCCTGCACGTCGACCGGCAGGTGGGGTACGGCCTGTGCCCCGTCGACGACCGTCGCGATGCCGCGCTCCCGCGCCGCGGCGATGAAGCGATCGATCGGGAGCACGGTTCCGAGCGCATTCGAAACATGCGCCAACGCGACGATGCGCGTATTTGGCCCCAGCACTGCAAGGTAGGCGTCGAAGTCGACGACGCCTCTCCGGTCGATCGGCACGACACGAAGCTTCGCCCCCGTCTGCCCGCACAAGAGCTGCCAGGGCACGATGTTCGAGTGATGCTCGAGATGCGACACGACGATTTCGTCGCCGGGAGCGAGACGGGGACGGCCGTAGGACTGTGCGACGAGGTTGATCGCCTCGGTCGTGCCCCGAACGAAGATGATCTCCGCGGTCGAGGCCGCGTTGATGAAGCGTCGCGTCTTTTCGCGGGCGCCTTCGTACAGCGCGGTCGCTTCCTGGGAAAGCGTGTGCACTGCGCGATGCACGTTGGCGTGGTGGTCCCGGGCGTAGCCGGCGACCGCATCGATGACCGCGGAAGGCTGCTGTGCGGAGGCTGCATTGTCCAGGTAGCACAGCGGATGGCCGTTGACCCGGCGCGCGAGCACCGGGAAGTCGCCGCGGATGCGGGCGAGGTCAAGCGTGATCGCGGATTCGCGGACGGCGGCCATCAGCCGAGTTCCCGCATCAGTTCACGGTCCGGCAGCGCGCCTGCGAGCAGCATTTCTGCGGCGGCCCGCACCGGCGCAAGCGGCAGTCGCCGCGTCACCTCGCGGCAGAACGCAAACGTCAGGAGCGCGCGCGCAGTCTCCGGGTCGAGGCCGCGGGACACGAGGTAAAAGAGCTGTTCGGGGTCGAGCGTGCCGGTCGTCGCGCCGTGACGGCACTGGACCTCATCCACCAGGATCTCGAGTTGCGGCCGCGCATTGATCTCCGCGAGCGGCGTCAGTAGAAGGTTTCGGCTCGACTGGATCGCATTCGCGCCCCGCGCGGTCGGCTGCACGACGATCTTGCCGTTGAACGCACCGCGGCCGCGGCCGGCCGCGATGCCGCGGTAGTCCTGCGTCGTTTCCGTCGCGGGGCCGACGTGGGTGATCGCCGTATGCAGGTCGACCTGCCGGTCTCCGTCCGCGAGAAAGAGTCCATCGAGGCGGCAGGCCGCGTCCCGTCCCTCGAGCGCTAGGCGGAGATTCGAGCGGACCAGCCGCCCGCCAAGCACAAGCAGATGCTGCTCGTAGCGGCTGCCGCCGGCGAGGCGCGCGACCCAGGTCTCGATCTGGGCCGCTGCCGGCGAATGCTCGTGCAGTCGCAGGTGCGTGACGACAGAAGACTCGCCGAGCGTCAGTTCCGCCGCGAGATTGCCAAGCGCCGCCGCGCCGCCCAGCGCGACGAAATGCTCCACGAGCGTGAACCGCGCGCCGCTTCCCGCCTCGATCACGACCCTGGATTGATGGACCGCAGGCGCGGCCGCGGTCGCAAGGTGAACGAGGTAGAGCGGCTCGGCAATCTCCATGCCCGGCGCAACCCGGATGAGGACGCCGCCCGTGGCCAGGGCGTCCGCGAGGAGTGCGAACCGGTCATCAGCGTCCTCTCCCGGGGCGCGCAGCATTGCGAGCGCTGACTGCGGGTCGCGTTCGAGGAGGACGCCGAGATCGATGATTTCGAGGCCAGCCGGGACATCACGGCCCGAGCAACGCGGCTCGTAGCGGCCGTCGGCAAGGACCACGCGGTGAGCGTGTTCGAGCGGCAGCATCCGCGGCGCGAGGGCGGCGGCGTCCACTGTCGCAGTTGGTGATACGTCGAACGGATACTCCGCGATGCGGGAATGGTCGAGGTACTTCCAGTTTTCATCGCCCCGGCCGGGCAGTCCGCGCGATGCGATCGTGTCGAACGCACGCTTGCGGCGACGCGCCCAGGCGGGGCCGCGCGCGGGCGGGTTCGCGAGCCCCGCCTCGGCGGCGGCAATGCGCTCGACCGGACCCATAGCGGTCATGCAGCCGCCGTTCCTTCGCGGAGCCAGTCATAGCCACGGCGTTCGAGTTCGAGCGCGAGCTCGCGGCCGCCGCTTCGGACGATCTTCCCGCCCGCGAGCACGTGCACGCGATCCGGAACGACGTGATCGAGCAGTCGCTGGTAGTGCGTCACGAGCACGATCGCGCGGTCCGGCGAGCGGAGCTTGTTGACGCCGTCCGCGACGACCTTCAACGCGTCGATGTCGAGCCCGGAGTCGGTTTCGTCGAGGAGCGAGAGCGTCGGCTGCAGGAGGCTCATCTGCAGGATCTCATTGCGCTTCTTCTCGCCGCCCGAGAAGCCTTCGTTGACCCCCCGGTTCAGGAGCCGCTCGTCCATGCGCATTTCCGCGAGCTTGCCGCGCACCAGGTTCAGGAACTCGAAGGCATCGAGCTCCGGCTCTCCGCGATGCCTGCGAAGCGCGTTCAGCGAGGCCTTCAGAAGGTATACGTTGTTGACACCCGGAATCTCGACCGGATACTGGAATGCAAGGAAGAGTCCCTCGCGAGCGCGTTCCTCGGGCGCCATCGCGAAGAGGTCGCGTCCGAGGTAGGTCGCTGATCCCGACAGGACCTCGAAACCCGGGCGGCCGGCGAGTACGCCGGTGAGCGTGCTCTTGCCGGAGCCGTTCGGTCCCATGATCGCGTGCACTTCGCCGGCGCGCACTGCGAGCGAAAGCCCGTCCAGTATCAGCCGCTCGCCGGCCCGCACCCGCAGGTCGTTCACCTCGAGAATCGAGCTCCTGGCGCCCCTCATCCCACCGCTCCTTCGAGGCTCACCGCCAGCAGATTCTGGGCCTCGACCGCGAACTCCATCGGCAGCTCGCGGAACACCTGGCGGCAGAAGCCATTGACGATCATGTTGACCGCGTCCTCGGCCGATATGCCGCGCTGCAGGCAGTAAAAGAGCTGGTCATCAGAGATCTTCGAAGTCGTGGCTTCGTGCTCGACGACAGCCGTCGGGTTCTTCACCTCGATGTAAGGGAAGGTGTGCGCGCCGCAATGCGGTCCCATCAGCAGCGAATCGCATTGCGTGTGGTTGCGCGCGCCGTCGGCGCCCGGCAGCACCTTGACGAGCCCGCGGTAGGCGTTCTGCCCGTGGCCCGCCGAGATGCCCTTCGAGATGATCGTCGACGTCGTGTTGCGGCCCATGTGGATCATCTTGGTGCCGGTGTCGGCCTGCTGGCGGTGATTCGCGAGCGCGACCGAGTGGAATGCACCCGACGAGCCGTCGCCGCGCAGGATGCAGCTCGGGTATTTCCAGGTAATGGCCGAGCCGGTCTCGACCTGCGTCCACGAGATCTTCGAGTTGCGACCGCGGCAGTCGCCGCGCTTGGTGACGAAGTTGTAGATGCCGCCGACGCCGTTCTCGTCGCCGGGATACCAGTTCTGGACCGTCGAGTACTTGATCTCGGCGTCGTCGAGGGCGATCAGCTCGACGACTGCCGCGTGGAGCTGGTTTTCGTCGCGCATTGGTGCAGTGCAGCCTTCCAGGTAGCTCACATACGCCCCATCCTCCGCGATGATCAGCGTTCGCTCGAATTGCCCAGTCTTCGACGCGTTGATGCGGAAGTAGGTCGAGAGCTCCATCGGGCAGCGCACCCCCTTCGGCACGTAGACGAAGGAACCGTCGGTGAACACAGCCGAATTCAGTGCCGCGTAGAAATTGTCGCCGATCGGCACAACGGTGCCGAGATAGCGCTCGATCAGCTCCGGGTGCTTCTGCACGGCCTCCGAGAACGGGCAGAAGATGACCCCGGCCTCGGCGAGCTTTTCCTTGAACGTGGTCGCGACCGACACGCTGTCGAACACCGCGTCGACCGCAACCCCTGCGAGGCGCGCGCGCTCATGCAGCGGAATGCCGAGCTTGTCGTAGGTCTCGAGCAGCTTCGGGTCGACTTCTGCGAGCGACTTGGGGCCATCCGTCCGCTGCCTGGGCGCCGAGTAATAGGAGATCGCCTGGAAGTCGATCGGCCGGTAGTGGACGTGGGCCCAGGTCGGCACCTCCATGCGCGACCACCGCCGGAAAGCCTTGAGCCGCCAGTCGAGCATGAACGCCGGCTCGTTCTTCTTTCCGGAAATGAGGCGGATGACGTCTTCGTCGAGGCCCGGCGCGACCGTGTCGCTCGCGATGTCCGTCACGAAGCCGTGGCGGTACTTGCGGGCGACCAGCGATTCGAGTTCGGGTTGCTTGGCCGACATGTTGCAATCCCTCAGCCGCGCGCCGGGCTGCGGGCAGGCGCGGCGCCCCGCGAGAAATCGGGTGTCGCGAACTGGGCGTCGCGGCGCACGAGCTGATCGAGGCTTACGTCGACGAGCGCCCGGCGGATCGCCCGGCTGATGCGCTGCCAGCCCTGGCCCACGAGGCAGGTCGCCTCGATGTCGCAGTTGCCCGCGCCGCTCGCGCACTCGGTCAGTGCAACGGGTCCCTCGACCGCGTCGATGATCTCTGCCGCATTGATGGAGGAGGCTGGCCGCGCGAGCTGGTACCCGCCGTGAGCGCCGCGAACCGAGCGCACGAGGCCCGCGTGCTGAAGTTCCTTGAGGAGCTTGCTGACGGTGGGAAGGCCGATGTGAGTGCGTTCCGCGATGTCGGCCGCACTGGCGAGGGCGCCTCCGCCGAGGCTGGCCAGGATCACGGTCGCGTAGTCTGTCAGGCGGCTGATGCGCAACATGGGGTCGGTCTCCGGGAGCCTGGAATTAAACAGTACGATTTTAGTACTATTACCGCCCGGGCGGTAGTGGCCGCCTCGCTCTGGTATTCTTCGCGCCCGGATTTCGGAGGGTCGTGACGACATGGACAGCAAGGAACTCGATACGAACGCGGCGGCAATGGTCGCGCCCGGCAAGGGCATCCTCGCGGCAGATGAATCGACCGGGACGATCAAGAAGCGCTTTGACAAGATCGGCCTCGAGTCGTCTTTCGAGGCGCGACGCGCCTACCGGGAGCTGCTGTTCACCGCGCCCGAGGCCGACAAGTACATTTCCGGCGTAATCCTCTACGACGAGACGATCCGCCAGCAGACCGCAGACGGCAAGCCGTTTCCACAGCTGCTTGCCTCGCGCGGCATCCTCCCGGGCATCAAGGTCGACGCAGGCGCCAAGGCGCTCGCCGGCTTCCCGGGCGAGACCGTCACGGAAGGGCTCGACGGCCTGCGTGAGCGCCTTGCGGAATACCATGGGCTCGGCGCGCGATTCGCGAAGTGGCGTGCCGTGATCGACGTCGGCGCCTCCATCCCGACGAATGCCTGCCTCGTGGCCAATGCGGAAGCGCTCGCCCGTTACGCCGCGCTCTGCCAGGAGGCCAGGATCGTCCCGATCGTGGAACCCGAGGTCCTGATGGATGGCGACCACACGATCGAACGCTGCGAGGAAGTCACGGATGCGACGCTCGAGATCGTTTTCGACGCGTTGTTCCTGCACCGCGTGCGCCTCGAAGGCATGGTGCTGAAGCCGAACATGGTAATAGCCGGCAAGAAGTGCCCGAAGCAGTCGCGGCCGGAGCAGGTGGCGGAAGCGACGGTGCGGTGCCTGCGCCGTCGCGTGCCAGCGGCGGTTCCGGGGATCGCATTCCTGTCGGGTGGCCAGAGCGAAGCGGTAGCGACCCTTCATCTCTCGCTCATGAATCGTCTCGGCAAGCTGCCGTGGGAGCTTTCCTTCAGCTACGGCCGTGCGCTGCAGCAGAGCACGCTCGACGCCTGGAAGGGCACTCCGGGCAATGTCGCCACGGCCCAGAAAGTCTTCCAGCGCAGGGCGAGGCTCAACGGCCTCGCGCGCGACGGAAGCTACGAAGCCGCGATGGAACAGGCCGCGGCTTAGGCCGCTGCCCCGGGCGCCTGGCTTGGCTTCCGAAGAGAGTCGCGCGCCCGGCGCGTTGGTTCGCGTCCGCGGCCTCCGCTACAGTGCAGGCCGCCGCGAAATTTTCGCGGGCGTCGATCTCGATTTTCCGCGAGGATCAGTCACGGCCGTCATGGGCCCGAGCGGCAGCGGCAAGACGACGCTGCTTCGCCTCATCACGGGACAGGCCCAAGCGGATCGTGGTCTTGTCGAGTTCGACGGCCGCAATGTCGCCACCCTTTCCCGCGGCGAACTGTTCCGCATGCGCCGCCGCATGGGCATGCTGTTCCAGAATGGCGCGCTGCTGACCGATTTCGACGTCTACGAGAACATCGCGTTTCCGCTGCGCGAACACACGCGCCTGCCGGAACGGCTCGTCCGTCACATCGTCCTGACAAAGCTGCAGGCCGTGGGACTTCGCGGTGCCGCGCGCCTCATGCCGGCGGAACTCTCCGGCGGCATGGCGAGGAGAGTCGCGCTCGCGCGCGCGATCGTGATGGATCCCGAACTCCTGATCTACGATGAGCCTTTCGTCGGCCTCGACCCGATCTCGATGGGCGTCGTGTTGCGGCTCATCCGCCGCCTCAATGACACGCTCGGCGTCACGAGCATCGTCGTGTCGCACGACGTGCGCGAGATCATCGCGGTCGCCGACTGCTGCCACCTGCTCTCGGGCGGACGGATCATCGCGAGCGGTTCGCCGAAGGAGGTTGCCGCCAGCGACAGCGAGGAAGTCCGCCAGTTCATGCACGGCCAGCCCGACGGGCCCGTGCCGTTCCATTATCCGGCGTCCGACTACGCGGAGCATGTCCGCCAGGTGCGCTGAATGGCCACATCGGTTCTCCGCGAATTGCACGAAAGCGTGGAGGACGCACTCCGCGCGCTCGGTGCGTACACGCTGTTCGCGGGCCGCCTCGCGGCGGAAACCCCGCGCGCGCTGCTGCGTTTCCGGCTCGTCGTCGAGCAGGTGCACAACACGGGCGCGCTGTCGCTCGTGATCATCATGATGTCGGGCCTTTTCGTCGGCATGGTGCTCGGACTGCAGGGTTTCGACCTGCTCGAGCGCTTCGGTTCCGAGGAATCGCTCGGCTCGGCCGCGGCGCTCGGCCTCCTGAAGGAACTCGGGCCGGTCATCACGGCCCTGCTGTTCGCGGGCCGGGCGGGCACGGCACTCGCCTCTGAGCTCGGATTGATGCGCGCAACCGACCAGCTGGCGGCGATCGAGATGATGGCGGTCGACCCGGTGCGGCGCGTCGTCATGCCGCGCTTCCTCGGCGGCATCATCTCGATGCCGCTGCTGGCCGCGATCTTCAGCATGATCGGGCTGTACGGAGCCCAGCTCGTCGGCGTACAGCTGATGGGCGTCGACCAGGGCCAGTTCTGGTCGCAGATGCGGGGCGCGGTCGAGTTCGACGACGTGATGGAGGGTGTGCTGAAGAGCGTCGTGTTCGGAATAGCCTGCAGCCTCGTCGCGGTTTACGAGGGCTATCATTCGATGCCGACCGCGGAGGGCGTGGGTCGCGCGACGACGCGGACTGTCGTGATTTCATCGGTCAGCATCCTCCTGCTGGACTACATGCTGACCGCAGTGATGCTTTAAGGAGTTGGACATGCGCCAGACACGGGCCATCGAACTCGGGACAGGGCTTTTCGTGCTGCTCGGATTCGCGGCGCTCTTCTTCCTGGTCACCCAGATCACGAGCCGGGAATTCGGGCTCGGCGAAGGCGGGTACCAGCTGACGGCATCTTTCGAGCAAGTGGGCAGCCTGAAGCCCGGCGCGCCGGTCTCGATGTCCGGAGTGACGATCGGCCGCGTGGAGTCGATCGCCTACGACTTCAACGAGTACCGCGCGCGCGTGGCGCTTCGCATCGAGCCTTCGTACGACCGTATTCCCGACGACAGCGACGCGGGCATCCTGACCGCGGGCCTTCTCGGCGGCCAGTACATCGGAATCGGGCCCGGAAGCTCGGAAACCTTTTTCAGGGATGGCGATCGAATAGAGTTCACGCAATCGGCCATCGTGCTCGAGAACCTGATCAGCAAATTCCTGTTCTCGAAGGCCGCGGAACAACAGCCGGCGGAGGAAACCGCCCAGGAAGCCACGAAATGACCCGACGCCTCGCATTCATCATCGCAACGATCGCCGCGCTCGCTGCCCTCGTGGGCGTCGCGCGGGCGGCCGAGAGCGTACCGGGCCCGTCGCCGCAGGAGCTGATCGAAACGACGGCGCGCCGCCTGCTCGAGGCGCTCGACGCGGACCGCGAACTCGCCCGCAAGGATCCGGCCCGGGTGCGCAACCTCGTGGACGAAATCCTGCTGCCGCATTTCGACACCGATTACTCGGCGCGCCTCGTGCTCGGCAAGCACTGGCGGACCGCGACGCCCGAACAGAGGCAGCGCTTCATCGATGCGTTCTACCAGTCGCTGCTCAGGAACTATGGCGCGGCGCTCGCCGAGTTCACGGCGGACCGCATGACAGTCCTGCCATTCCGCGGTGACGTCAGTTCGGGCCAGGCCAGCGTCCGGACCGAGGTCAAGCGCAGCAATGGCCAGCGCGTTCCGGTCAATTACACGCTGCGCGCGACTCCGGGGGGTTGGAAGGCCTGGGACGTCACAATCGAGGGAATTTCCTACGTGCGGAATTTCCGTAACGACGTCGGCGCCGAGGTGGACCAGACCGGGTTGCCGGCGGTCATCGAGCGGCTCGAAAAGGAAAATCGCGGTGGCGCGGCGAAAACTGCGCGCTGACGGGGCCGCCGAGCCCGGGCGGCTGAGCTCTGCGGGGTCCGGCATCTTCGAGCTATCCGGCGACGTCGGATTCGACGACGCCGCGCGGCTCCTACGCGAGGGCGACGCAGCGTTCGGCGACCTCAAGCAGGCGGAAATCGATCTCGCGCAGGTCGCGCGGGTCGACAGCGCGGGTCTTGCGCTCCTGCTCGAATGGTCGGTCGCGGCGCGTGCCGCGGGCAGGGCGCTTCGCTACCGAAACGTGCCGCCAGCGATCGCTTCGCTCGCCGGCATCAGCGATGTCGCGGAGCTGCTTGCGCCGGTCGCCGGCGTCTGATCTTCCGGCGGCAATACATCGTCGAACTCGCCCGGATCTTCGAGCGGCGCATCGTCCACGACTTCCCCGTCCTTGACCTGGTACTCGCGGCGCTGCAGCCAGGCATTACGTATGAATGCGTAACGGTCGAATGCGGAATCGAACGATGGGTCGAAGGGCAGCAGCTCAGAGCGGCGATGGACGATTGAAAGCACGCCGAGCGACCACTGCTCGGTGTCGTTGAGGCTCGCCCGCGTCCGGATGTCGGTGTAGCCGTCGGCGACGATCGACGGCGCGTCGCGTATCGTCGAAGGCCCGAGCAGCGGCACCACGAGGTAAGGCCCGGACGGCACGCCCCAGCGGCCGAGCGTCTGGCCGAAGTCTTCGTCATTGCGCGGAATTCCGATCGAGGAAGCCGGATCGAACAGTCCCCCAATCCCGAGCGTCGTGTTGACCGCGAAGCGGCCGAGGTCAATCAAAGCGTCCTTGATCTTGAGCTGCAGCAGGTCGTTGACGATCGTCGTCGGAAACGCGAGGTTTTCGAGGACGTTGTCGATACCGTTCTGGACGGGCTCCGGCAGGTGCTCGCGGTAGGCGGTCGCCACGGGTTTCAGCACTGCGCGGTCGATCGCATTGTTGAACCTGTAGGTCGCGCGATTCATGCGCTCGAGCGGGTCGCCGGGCGTACCCATGCCGGTCGTGGCGCAGCCGGCGAGCAGGCAGGCGAGCAATGCGCCGGCGACGGCGCGGATCATGAAGGACATTGGCATTTCCCGCTTCGGTTCCGGCCGCAATTCTAGCTTTCACCGCGGCTTTCGGGGTCGGGGCCCTGGGCTTCCGCGACTTCGCGCGCGCGCTTGCCCTTGGGCAGGTATTCCTGGAGCTCGCGGATTCGCGCATCGAATCGCTCGCGCTGGACGGCGTTGATGCCTGGCACCGCCTGCGCAAGGCGCAGCTGGTTGATCGCGAGCGCGAGGTCTCCGCTGATCACGTGGAACTCCGACATGTAGTAATAGGAATCGGCGACGTCGCCAGCCGCATTGGCTGCGATCGCCGTGAACCGCGCCTGTTCGGCAGTCGGCGGCGTATTGTTGAAGAGATCGAGGAGCACGACGTGCGCCCGCTTCGGGTCGCCCGCGCGCAGCAGCGTCTCCGCGTAGCGCATGGTCACGGGCACGCTGCGGGGGAACAGCTTCATCGCGTTCTCGAGCGTTTCGCGCGACGCATCCGTCCGTCCGGCCGCAAGCTCGGCCTGCCCGAGCGCGGTGTGATAAAGCGTGACATCCGGGCGCCGGTCGCGCAGGGCCTCGAGCGCCGGGATGGCTTCGTCGGCGGCTCCGGCACGGACGAGGGCGAGCGCGCGGCCGTACTGTTCAGCGTCGGTTGAAGGAAAATCGGCGCTCTTCGCCGCCGGGTAGAGGTCGCGAAGCTGGGCCTCCTGCGAGAGTGTCTCGAGCTCGAGCCGGTCCCGGATCAGCGCATAGCTGGTACTGTCCGGCGTGCGCGGGCGTTCCATCCGGCTCGCGCGGTCGCGCGTCTCGGCGATGCGCTCGCTGGTGACTGGATGGGTGCGAAGGAGAGCCGGGATGTTCCGGCCTGCGCCGCCCATGCGCTGCTGCATGGTGCCGAAGAATTCCGGCATCGCCACAGGATCGAAACCCGATGACGCGAGGATGTTGATGCCAACGCGATCCGCCTCGGCCTCGTTGGCCCGCGTGTAGTTGATCTGGCTCTGGGCCGCGAGGCCCTGGGCTGCGGTCACGGAGCCTAGAACGGCGTCGGTCGGTACGCCTGTGGTCGCGCCGATCAGGATCGCGGCGAGCATTGCGGCCGCCGACGCGAGGTTTGCGCGCCCGGCATTCTGGAGCGAGCGCGCGATGTGGCGTTGCGTCACATGCGCGATCTCGTGGGCGAGGACGCCCGCCAGTTCCGCTTCGCTGCGGGTCGCCTTCACGAGCCCGGCATTGACGCCGATGAATCCGCCGGGCAGCGCGAACGCGTTGATGCTCGAGTCCCTGACGGCGAAGAACGTGAACCGGTGCGCTCCCTCGTGCGCCTGGCTCGCGAGTCGCATGCCGAGGGACTGGAGGTATTCGTTGATTTCGGGGTCGTCGACGATTTGCCCGGCGTCCCTGAGGCTTCGCATGATCATCAGCCCGATCTTGTACTCATCGGCCAGCGAAAGCGTCGTGCTCGCGGGCGTGCCGATGTCGGGCAGGTCCGCGGTCGCCTGCGCGGCCGCCTGCGGAATGCCGGCTGCAAGCTGCAACATCAAGACCACGGCCAAGGCGCGCATCGGGGAGTTCCTGGCGGAATTGCCGGTTCGACCGCGAACGGCAGGCATCGTTCGCCGCCCTTCGCTCAGAGCGCTTCCGAGGCGAAATCGGCGAGTCGCGAGCGCTCGCCGCGCACGAGCGTCACGTGGCCCGCATGCTTCCAGCCGCGGAAACGGTTCACGACGAAGGTAAGGCCCGACGTCGTTTCGGTGAGGTAGGGAGTGTCAATCTGCGCGATGTTGCCGAGACAGACGAGCTTTGTGCCGGGCCCGGCGCGCGTGACGAGCGCCTTCATCTGCTTCGACGTGAGGTTCTGCGCCTCGTCGAGGATCAGGTAGCGGTTCAGGAATGTCCGCCCGCGCATGAAATTGAGCGAGCGGATCTTGATGCGGTGACGCAGCAGGTCCTGCGTCGCGGCGCGTCCCCAGCTGCCGCCCTCCTGGCCCTGCGTCAGCACCTCGAGGTTGTCCATCAGCGCGCCCATCCAGGGCTCCATCTTTTCCTCCTCGGTGCCGGGCAGGAAGCCGATGTCCTCGCCGAGCGGGATCGTCACGCGTGTCATGATGATCTCGCTAAAGCGGTTCGTGTCGAGCGTCTGCGCGAGCCCGGCAGCGAGCGTCAGCAGCGTCTTACCCGTGCCGGCCGGGCCGAGGATCGTCACGAAATCGATGTCGGGATCGAGCAGCAGGTTGAGCGCGAGGTTCTGCTCGCGATTGCGCGCCGTGATGCCCCACACGCCGTGGCGCTCGCTGCGAAAATCGCGCGTTACCTCGAGCGTCGCAACCTCACCGTCGATCGAGCGCACGATCGCCTCGAAGCCGTCGTTCTTGGCGTCGTAAATGAACTGGTTCGGGTGCCATTCGTTTACGAGCGGTCCGCGCACGCGGTAGTAGGTGCGGGACTGATCGTGCCAGGACTCGACGTTGTTGCCGTGCGTCTCCCAGAAATCCGCCGGAAGCGCAGTCACACCCGTGAAAAGCAGGTCGGCGTCCTCGATCGTGCGGTCGTTGTAGTAATCCTCCGCGTGGACGCCGAGGATCGCCGCCTTGATGCGCAGGTTGATGTCTTTCGAGACGAGTGTAACTCTCGTGCCAGGCAATTCCATTTGCAGCGCGAGCGTGTAGCCGAGCAGCGCATTGTCGATGCCGCGGCCGGGCAGGGTGTCTGGCAGCCCGGCCGCGAGGCGCCTTGTCTGGAAGAACAGCCGGCCGGATGGCGGCTTCTTGCCGTGGTTTCCGGAGCGGCCGACTGGCAGCTCGAGTCCGAGGTCGATCTGCTCCTTGGTCGCGTTCGCCATCAGCTCATCGAGGAAACGGCTCACCTGACGCACGTTCCTTGCGGACTCGGAGAGTCCCTTCTTGCCCGCGTCGAGCTCCTCGAGCACGCCCATCGGCAGGTAGATGTCGTGCTCCTCGAACCGGAACACGGCCGCGGGATCGTGCATCAGCACGTTCGTGTCCAGCACGAAAGCGCGGCGCGCACCCTTGACAGGCCTGCTCTTCACCATCGGCTCAGAGCTCGCGGGCCGCGGCGAGAACTTCGGCGGCATGGCCCGCCACGCGGACCTTGCGCCACTCGCGGCGCAGCGCGCCGCCCGCGTCTATCAGAAAGGTGCTTCTCTCTATTCCCATCATCTTCCTGCCGTACATGTTCTTCTCTTTCCAGACGCCGAAGAGGCCTGCGACTGAATGGTCCTCGTCCGAGCCCAGCTCGAACGGGAACTTCACCTTGTCCTTGAACCGCCGGTGCGACTCGAGCGTGTCCGTCGAGATGCCGAGTATCCGTGTGCGGGCGCGCCTGAATGCCGGCGCGAGGTCGCGGAAATCACTGCCTTCCAGCGTACAGCCCGGCGTGTTGTCGCGCGGGTAGAAGTAGATGACGAGGTTCTCGCCGGGCTTGCCGCCCGTGCGGAACTCGCCCGCCGTCGTCGGAATCGAGAATTTCGGCGCCTTCGCGCCCGGCTTGACCGCTGCCATCGCCTCAGTTCTTCACCGGCTCGAGTATGGCGTCGAGGTTCGACTGGTCGCAGAAATCCATGAACTCCTCGCGCAGCGCCCCGACGTGGATGCGGGACGGCACGTTCACGACCATGTAGACGGAGAACATCTGGGCGCCGGTGTGCGCGGCGGCGTAACTCCGAGTCGAAAGCTCGCCGATGTCGATGCCGCGCGCGGCGAAGAATCCGGAGAGGCCGGAGACGATGCCGGCCTGGTCTATGCAGACGACATCGACCGAGTAGGGGACCATGTCCTCGCGCACGGCGCGCTGCGTGGTGCGCCGGACCTGGATCGTGACGCCCGACGTCTCGGCCAGCTTGCCGAGGTCGGTCTCGATCCGCGCGATCGAATGCCAATTGCCCGCGACCAGCAGCAGCATCGCGAAATCGGAGCCGAGGGCCGTCATGCGGCTCTCGCTGATGCTGCCGCCGCAGTCCGCCACGACCTTCGAGAGGTCGTGGACCAGACCGATGCGATCGTCGCCGATGGCAGAGATTGCGATGAACTGTTTCATGCGGGGAAAAAGGGGGCGTGACGCGGAGTGTACCGGGATCGGATGGGTGATGATATCGCCGAGTCCGCTCACCTTGCGCCGACGAGGCGTGCGCCATTACGATCCCGCCTCCGGTGCCGGCCACTCGGCCGGGGGGTGACATGTTCCGCGGCAGCCTGGTTGCGCTCGTGACGCCGATGACGGAGTCCGGCGACGTTGATCACGTCGCATTCGGTCGCCTGCTCGACTGGCACGCCCGCGAAGGAAGCGAAGGCGTTGTGATCGGAGGAACGACCGGAGAATCCGCGACCATGACGGCGGCGGAATCGGCGGAGCTGATTCAGATCGCCGTGCAGCGGGTCGGCGGCCGCCTTCCCGTGATCGCGGGAACTGGAGGCAGCTCGACCGCGCAGTCGGTCGAGAGGACGCGCACGGCCTGCGAACTGGGCGCGGACGGCGTGCTCGTCGTCACGCCTTATTACAACCGGCCGCCGCAGGAGGGCTTGTACCGGCACTTCAGCGTGGTCGCGGATGCCTCGAGCGTTCCGCTCATCCTCTACAACGTTCCCTCGCGTACGGCCTGCGACCTGCTGCCCGAAACGGTCGAGCGCCTGTCCGGGCACCCGCAGATCATCGGCATCAAGGAAGCGACCGGCAACCTCGCGCGAGGCAAGGAAATCCTCGAGCGCTGCGGCGACGATTTTCTCCTGCTGTCGGGCGATGATGCGACTTGCCGCAAGTTGATCGGCGCAGGCGCGCAGGGTGTCATCACGGTTACCGGCAATGTCGCGCCGCGCCTGATGCACGAGATGGTCGAAGCGGCGCTGCTCGATGACCAGGAAGGCGCTCGGGAACTCGACGAGCGACTTGCGGGTCTTCACACTGCGCTATTCGTCGAGTCGAACCCGATTCCCGCCAAGTGGGCCCTCGGGAGGCTCGGGCTGATCGGGGCGGGTATACGGTTGCCGCTCGTCGGCCTGTCGGAAGCGCACCATGCAACCGTTCTCGCGGCCATGCGCCGTGCCGGAGTGATTGAATGACGATTCGCATGCTGCTCTTCGCGTCGATCGCGGCAACGCTGACGCTCTCCGGCTGCGGCGTGCTTCCCGACGCCTATTCGGGTTGCAATGAGGCGCAGCCCTACCAGACCGCGAAGGAGATGGATCCCTTGCGTGTCCCCGCGGGCGCGGACCAGCCGGACACGCGCAATGCGCTCAAGATCCCGGTGGCGAAGTCGCCGGAGCTTCCGCGCGAGCCGGAAACCTGCCTCGATCACCCGCCCGTCCTCGCGACCAAATCGGAGGCAGGCGCCGGCGCTGCTACAACGTCGGCAGTTGACGTTGCCGAGCCCGCTGCCGCTGGCCGTTCGCTGGATGTGGCGATGGATGATGGAAGTCCATGGCAGACTCGTCTCGGCGTCAACTACCAGCTCACGTCCGACACCGACTTCGACGGCGGCTCGACGGCCGAATTCAACAGCAGTCTCGGTTTCCTGGTCGGCCTCGGCTACGAGCTTTCGGAACACTTCGAGATTGGCGCGAACCTGAGCTTCGACGAGCGCGACTTCGACGCCAAGCTTGCCGGAGACGATCCGGGAGAAATATTCCCGATCAGCGGCGACCTCGAGACCATGGGTGTGATGTTTGATCTCACCTACTATTTCATGACGGGCCGATTCGCGCCATTCGTCACGACGGGTGTCGGCTGGAACTGGGTGGACACGAATATCCCAACCGAGCCGCCCCAGGTCGGCTGCTGGTGGGATCCCTGGTACGGTTACATCTGCGAGGACTTCCAGGACACGAAGAGCGTCGACGGGCTTTCCTACCAGCTGGGCGCCGGCCTGCGCTATCGCCTGAATAATTCACTCGCGTTGAACGGCAGCTACCGGATGAACTGGGTGGACTTTCCCAAGGCCAGGGGCACGCCGACTTTCGAGGGATTCCAGCTCATTCTCGACTGGGGATTCTGAACAGCAGTTTCTTCGGTTGCTGCCGGGAGCCAGCCTCCAGTAGGCTGTGCCCCCTTCGAAGGAGAGGTGGCCGAGCGGTCGAAGGCGCTGGACTGGAATTCCAGTAATACCTCACAAGGTATTCGTGGGTTCGAATCCCACCCTCTCCGCCAAATCCAGTGTCGACTGAAACGAGGGCTTCCGTTTTCCCGAAGGACCGAAGGAAAACGGAAGCCCTCGTTTCAGTCGACATTGGAAGGGCCGCGAGGTTGCTCGCCGGACAGAAAGATCAATCGTCGCGTTTGCCGGTGTCCCGGACGTCGCCGCCGGCGGCGATCGTTTCATAGGCCCGGGCGAAGGCGACCAGGAAGGCCGCGGGAAGGCCGGCGTCGCCCGTCTGCACGGTCGCGCGGAAGAGTTCCTGGTAGCGGTTCCACAGCCTTGCCTGCAAGTCGGTGCCGACGACGCCCTGCGCCCTGCGCCCGAGCTGTTCTTCGAGCGCCTCGGGATTGAGTTTCTCGAAGACGGCCGCGAGCGCTTCCCTGAGCGCACCGGTCATCGCCATTTCGTGATTGCGCGCGCGCGCGAACTGGCCGCGGATCTCGTCGATCGCCCGCGCGTCTCCAGGTCCGCGGCCCGCGAGCATCAGCTCCAGGATCTGCTCGACCGCCGCGATCTGAACGAGCGGGCTGGTCGCATCGCGCCGGCGCGCGCCGGACGAGATGCCGAACTCGCTCGCGAAGTCGGCGCGCGTGCGCGCGAGCTCGGTGAAGCCGACGAGCGTTTCACGCAGGAGCTGTCCCGCCTGCTGCAGCGCAGATCCCCGCACTTCGGCAGGCAGTGCAATGGGATCGATCCCGGCCCCCTTGCACAGCGCGGCGAGACCTGGCCATAGTTCCTGGTCCTCGCGCCCGCGTACCGACGGCGCCTGCGGCGGCGCGACTTGTGGCGGTGCTGCCGGGCGTTGCTGCGGTTCCACGCGAGCTCGCGGCGCCTGCGCATCGCGATTGCGGCGGCCTGTCGACAGGAATGACTTGACCTCGAACGAGGGGTCGACTTCGGCGTCGCTGACCGCGGCCGCCTCCTGCGCCGGAAAATCATTGCCGCCGGTGATCTCGACTTCGATTTCGTACTCGCCGATCCGGAAGTGGTCGCCATTCGAGAGGGAATGGAGGCGATCCGGGCCGAGCGCCTCGTCGGAATCGTTGACGAAGGTGCCGTTGGTGCTCGTGTCGCGCAGCATCCACGTGCCGCCCCGATGTTCGATTTCGGCATGGCGGCCGGACACGTAGCGGTCCGGATCCCGCAGCACCCAGTCATTGCTCGTGTGGCGGCCGATGCGTCCGCCATTGACGCCAAATGTCCAGCGACGGTTTTCGCCGGCATCTCCCGCGTTGTCGCTGACGATTTTCAGCCTGAGCGCCATCGCACGTATAATAACGCGCCCGCGGCAGCGCGACGCCCAATCCGGATCATGGCTTCAACTCACATATTCAGGATCATCTTCATCAACCAGGGCAAGGTCTACGAGATCTACGCCCGCAAGGTCAGCCATGGCGGGCTCCTTGGCTTCGTCGAGGTCGAGGAGCTCGTATTTGGCGAGCGCAGCAGCGTAGTGCTCGACCCCTCCGAGGAGCGGATCAAGTCCGAGTTTGCGGGCGTCAAGCGCAGCTACCTGCCACTGCACTCGGTCATCCGCATCGACGAGGTCCGGAAGCAGGGCGTCAGCAAGATCAGCGCGCTCGAAGGCGGCAATGTCACCCAGTTTCCGGTCACCCTGTATCCGGCCGGCGGCGACCCGGGCGTGAAGCGCTGACGGCTTGATGCTGCAGTTCCGGGGCGCACCCGCACTTTCAATCTTCCGGATCGAGAGACTGCTCGCGGCACTTCAGCGCATCGAGGCGCAGGTAAGCCGGGTCAGCGTCGACTTCATCCACTTCGTCGATTCAGAACGTGAACTCATTGCGTCCGAGCGAGCGGTCCTCGAGCAGTTGCTCGACTTCGACCCGGGTGCAATTCCCATGCCGGGCGGACAACTGCTGCTCACGGTGCCGCGGCCCGGCACGGTTTCGCCCTGGTCGTCGAAGGCGACCGACATCGCGCACGTCTGCGGCCTCGGCGCCGTTCGCCGCATCGAGCGCGGCAAGGCCTGGCACGTCGAATCCGCCGCCGTGCTGCCGCAGGCGGCGCTGGTCGCGCTCGCGGCCCCGCTCTTCGACCCGATGACCGAGGCGCTCATGCTGGACGCCAGCGAAGCGAGCCGGCTCTTCGGGACGCATCCGCGCGGATCGCTCGGTCACGTCGCGCTCGGCCCGGACCCGCGCGCCGCGCTCGCTCGCGTGAACGATGCGCAGGGACTTGCGCTGTCGGATGGCGAGATCGCCTACCTCGCGGACGTCTTCACGCGCCTCGGTCGCGACCCGACCGACGTCGAGGTGATGATGTTCGCGCAGGCGAACAGCGAGCACTGCCGGCACAAGATCTTCAATGCCGAATGGCGAATCGACGGCGTCGCCGCGGCACGCTCGCCGTTCGCGATGATCCGGAACACGATGGAGCGGAGTCCCGCAGGCGTGCTTTCTGCGTACAGCGACAATTCGGCGGTCATCGAGGGACCGAGCGCTTCGCGATTCTTTCCATCGACGGGCGGGCATGAATACTGCTGGCAGGACGAACCGGTCGACATCCTGCTCAAGGTCGAGACCCACAACCATCCGACCGCCATCTCGCCGTTCCCCGGCGCAGCGACAGGCTCCGGCGGCGAGATCCGCGACGAAGGCGCCACGGGGCGCGGCGCCAAGCCGAAAGCCGGTCTCGTGGGATTCACGGTCTCCAACCTCCGCATTCCCGGTTTCGTCCAGCCCTGGGAGTCGGACAACGGCCGGCCGGCGCGCATCGCCTCCGCGCTCGACATCATGCTGGAGGGACCGCTCGGCGCGGCAGCGTTCAACAACGAGTTCGGACGTCCCGGCATCCTCGGCTACTTCCGCAGTTACGAGCAGCGCATCGCCGGCGAAGGTGGTACGCGGATCCGTGGCTATCACAAACCGATCATGATCGCGGGCGGCCTTGGCAGCGTCCGGCGCATGCACGTCGACAAGAAGCCAGTTCCGGCGAACGCGCCACTCGTGTTGCTCGGCGGGCCCGCGATGCTGATCGGACTCGGGGGCGGCGCCGCCTCCTCACAGGGGAGCGGCACCGGCAGCGAGCAACTCGACTTCGCCTCGGTCCAGCGCGGCAATCCGGAAATGCAGCGTCGCGCGCAGCAGGTCATCGACGCCTGCTGGGCCATGGGAGAGGGCAATCCGATCCTGATGATCCACGACGTCGGTGCCGGCGGGCTGTCGAACGCCGTGCCGGAAGTCGTCGCACCGGGCGGTGGCCGGATCGAGCTGTCGCGAGTGCCCGTCGATGAGCCGGGCATGTCTCCCCTCGAAATCTGGTGCAACGAGGCCCAGGAGCGCTACGTGCTTGCCCTCGCTGCCGGCAGGCTGGACGACTTCATTGCGCTGTGCCGCCGCGAGCGTTGCCCGTTTGCGGTGATCGGCGAGGCGGCGGACGACGGGCGGCTCGTGGTCGATGACGCACGCTCGGGGGAGCGCGTGATCGAGATGGCGATCCAGGACCTCCTCGGCCGGCCGCCGCGCATGCAGCGTTCCGCCGTGCGTGCGAGACGGCGCGGCGATGGATTCGATCCAGAGAAATTCGATCCAGGCGAAGCCCTCGACCGTTTGCTGCGCCTTCCGGCGATCGCTGACAAGGGATTCCTCGTCACGATCGGCGACCGCAGCGTCGGTGGCATGATCAGCCGCGATCCGCTGGTGGGACCCTGGCAGGTGCCGGTGAGCGACGTGGCCGTCACGACTTCCGGACTTCGCGGCTCGACCGGCGAAGCCATGGCACTCGGCGAGCGGCCCGCCATCGCGATACTCGACGCGCCGGCATCCGGCCGGATCGCCGTCGGCGAGGCCATCACCAACATCGCCGCGGCCGACGTTCGCGCGCTCAGCGACGTCAAGCTGTCTGCGAACTGGATGGCGTCCTGCGGAGACCCCGCGGAAGACGCCGATCTCTACGACACGGTGCGCGCACTGGGCGAGGAACTCTGCCCGGCGCTCGGCATCGCGATACCCGTCGGCAAAGATTCGCTGTCCATGCGCTCGGCATGGAGGGCCGACGGCACAGAGCGTTCGGTGGTTTCCCCGCTTTCTCTCGTCGTCACGGCATGCGCTCCAGTCGGCGACGTGCGGCGGACTCTGACGCCGGCGCTCGCGACGGATGCGGACCCGACGGCGCTCGTCCTCGTCGACCTCGGCGCCGGCCGCGACCGCGTCGGCGGGAGCTCGCTTGCGCAGGTGTTCGGGTCTGTCGGCGATGCCGTGCCGGACCTGGACGACCCGCAGCGCCTCGTGTCTTTCTTCGAAGCAGTATGCGAGCTGCGCGATTCCGGCCTCTTGCTCGCATACCACGACCGGTCGGATGGCGGGCTCGCGATCGTGCTGCTGGAGATGGCATTCGCAGGCCGAGCCGCGATCGACGTCGACCTGGGCGCCGTCGCCCGGCCGATGTCAGCGCTCTTTTCCGAAGAGCTCGGCGCCGTGCTCCAGGTTCGCGCCGTCGACCTCGCCCGTACCGAGGACGTGCTCGCACGACATGGGTTGACCGCGCTGTCACGACGTATCGGCAGCGCGGACGCTGGAAGGCGGATCCGTGTTGTGGCCGGTGGCCGCGCACTGATCGACGCGGACCGTGCCGTGCTTCGCGCCGCCTGGTCCGAAACGACCTGGCGGATGCAGAAACTTCGCGATGAGCCCACTTGCGCCGACGAGGAGCGCGACGCGCGCATCGATGAGGAAGATCCGGGGCTGGACTGGCGGCTCCGCTATGACCCGGACGAGGACGTGGCTGCCCCATTCATAGTGAAATCGGCGCGGCCGCGGGTCGCGATCCTGCGCGAGCAGGGCGTCAACAGCCAGGTCGAAATGGCGGCGGCCTTCGATCGAGCGGGCTTCAGGGCTTTCGACGTGCACATGACCGACCTGATCGATGGAGGCGCGACGCTCGATGGCTATCACGGACTCGTCGCCTGCGGCGGATTCAGCTATGGCGACGTGCTGGGCGCAGGCGAAGGCTGGGCGAAGTCGATCCTGTTCAATGCGCGGGCGCGAAGCCTCTTTGAGGCCTGGTTCGCGCGCGAAGATCGCTTTACCCTTGGGGTCTGCAATGGCTGCCAGATGCTGGCTTCCCTCTCAGCGCTGATTCCCGGCGCGGCACATTGGCCGCGCTTCCGGAGAAACCGCTCTGAACAGTTCGAGGGCCGGCTTTCGATGGTGGAGATTGCGCCGACGCCCTCGCTTTTTTTCGCGGGCATGGCCGGTTCCCAGATCCCGATCGCCGTCGCTCACGGCGAAGGACGCGCAGAGTTCGCGAACGCCGGGGACGAAGCGGCCGTCCGCGCGCAGGTCGTCATGCGCTTCGTGGACAACCGCGGGCGCGTCGCCACGCGCTACCCGTCCAATCCGAATGGCTCTCCGGAAGGTGCGGCTGGTTTCACGTCAGCAGATGGCCGGGTGACGATCCTGATGCCGCACCCGGAGCGCGTCTTCCGCACGGTGCAGAACTCCTGGCACCCACGCTCGGCCGGCGAGGACAGCGGCTGGATGCGGATCTTCCGCAATGCCCGCGTCTGGGTCGGCTGAGAGCCGAATTCTAGGTGCGCGTGCCAGGCAGTGGCGTGACGTTCGAGGAATCGTCCGCGAAGTAACGCCGAACCATCATGGCCTGCTGCAGCCGTCCGCGCCGGACGTAGGCCTGGTAGAGAAGGTCCTTCAGGACCTCGAGCAGCACGCCGGCCTGGAATGCGTCGATCACGGGCAGGTTGCCGCGGCCCGGCTCGTCAAAATCGAAGAGCACCTTCTTGACGGCTTCGAAGGAATTGTCGTCGAGCTCGGCGAGTTTCCGGATGTTCGAGAGCTCATCGTAGAGCTCGAGCCTCCCGTCCGCGCCGAGGTCGGCGAATGTCCGCTGCGCGACGCGCCGGCACATTGACGCGAACGCGTTGTAGCAGGCCGCGCTGAAACAGGCAAAAGCCTCCTTCAGCAGGGTCTCCGTGTCCTCGGGAAGGTAGGTGAAATTGAACCGCTCGCGCGCGCGCTCCAGCTCGACGAAATTCGGCGCAAGCTCGACCCTGCTTCCGGCATAGAGCTTCACCTGGAAGCGCAGGAAGATGGGCGCGTTGCAGGACTCGCAGCGGTAAACGAGGCCGACCATCGCCGGCTTGTGTTCCTGGAGCGTGTTGAAATCGGGAACCGAGAGCGGCGCGATGTGCGCCAGCACCTGGCAGTGGGGGCAGTTGAGGGCGAGCCCGCTCTCCTGGTCGTGGTGCAGTCGTCCGGCCGAGTCGATGTAGACCGCCATGCCCTACCTTAGGCGTGCAGCGGCTTGTAGCGCAACCTGTGCGGCTGGTCGGCGAGCTCGCCCTTGCGGCGGCGGAGGTCGGCCACGTAGTCCTGGTAATTGCCCTCGAACCAGACGACCTCGCTGTCGCCCTCGAAGGCGAGGATATGGGTCGCGACGCGGTCGAGGAACCAGCGGTCGTGCGAGATGACGACGGCGCAGCCGGGGAAGTTCAGGAGGGCCTCCTCGAGGGCGCGGAGCGTCTCCACGTCGAGGTCATTGGTCGGCTCGTCGAGCAGGAGGACATTGGCGCCGCTCTTGAGGAGTTTCGCGAGGTGCAGGCGATTGCGCTCGCCGCCCGACAGCTCGCCGATCCGCTGCTGCTGCTGGTTGCCGCGGAAGTTGAAACGCCCGACGTAGCCACGGGATGCCGTCTCGTAGTTGCCGACCTTGATGATGTCCTGGCCGCCCGAGATTTCCTGCCAGACGGTCTTCGTATTGTCGAGCTTGTCGCGCGACTGGTCGACGTAGGCGATGTTGACCGTCGGGCCGGTCCGTATGGTCCCGGAATCCGGCTTCTCGGCGCCCGTCAGCATGCGGAACAGCGTTGTCTTGCCTGCGCCGTTCGGCCCGATGATGCCGACGATGGCGCCCGCTGGCAGGCGGAAGGAGAGGTCGTCGATCAGGAGCCGCTCGCCGTAGGACTTGCGCAGCTTTTCCACTTCGATCACGAGGTCACCGAGGCGCGGTCCCGGCGGAATGTAGATCTCGTTCGTCTCGTTGCGGGCCTGGAATTCGACCGACGACAGCTCATCGAACTGGCGGAGCCGCGCCTTGCTCTTGGCCTGCCGTGCCTTGGGGTTCGCGCGTACCCACTCGAGCTCGCGCGCGAGCGTGCGGCGGAGCCCTTCCTGCTGCTTTTCTTCCTGGGCAAGACGCTGCTCCTTCTGCTCGAGCCAGGAGGAATAGTTTCCCTGCCAGGGAATGCCGTGGCCGCGATCGAGCTCGAGGATCCAGCCGGCGACATTGTCAAGGAAATAGCGGTCGTGGGTCACGCAGATGACCGTGCTGGGATACTGCTCGAGGTACCTCTCGAGCCAGGCGACGGACTCGGCATCCAGGTGGTTGGTCGGCTCGTCGAGCAGCAGCATGTCCGGCTTGGAGAGAAGCAGCCGGCAGAGCGCGACGCGGCGGCGCTCCCCGCCGGATAGCTGCGACACCTTCGTTTCCCAGGGCGGCAGGCGGAGCGCATCGGCCGCGACGTCGAGCTGCCGTTCGAGATTGTGCCCGTCCACGCTTGCGAGGAAAGCTTCGAGCCGTCCCTGTTCCGCGGCCAGCTTGTCGAAGTCCGCTTCCGGCTCGCTGTAGAGCCCATAGACCTGTTCGAGCCGCGCGAGCGCATCCTTCACGGGCTTCGCCGATTCCTCGACGATGCTCCGCACGTCCGCATCCGGGTCGAGCTGCGGTTCCTGCGGCAGCAGGCCGACCTTGATGCCGGGCTGCGGACGCGCCTCGCCCTCGATGTCGGTGTCCGTCCCGGCCATGATGCGCAGCAGCGTCGACTTGCCCGAACCGTTGAGCCCCAGTACGCCGATCTTGGCGCCGGGAAAGAAGGACAGCGAGATGTCGCGCAGGATGTGCCGCTTCGGCGGCACGATCTTGCCGACGCGGTTCATCGTATAAATGTACTGGGCCATTCGATCTCGAGGCTCCGGGGGGCCGCGGATTATCTGCGAAGCAGGCCGCCGCCGCCAGCCGGCGGCGGGCCGTGCTAGTCTCGGGACCGCTCTCCACAATCGCGGCGGCATCGCGTGGCTGAAAACGGCGGATCGGGCACCTGCGTCGTCGCCGGCGAACGCATCGCCCGCTACGGATTTCCCGACGGCCATCCCTTCGGGCCGGACCGGCACGACGTGTTCTGGCGCGAGCTCGTGGCGCAGGGTCTCGACCGGCGCGTCCAGCAGCTCGCTCCGCGCACGGCGTCCCGGAACGAGCTCGAGCTCTTCCACGATCCTGCGTATGTCGACCTCGTCGAGGCCCGATCGGCGACCGGAGAGGGCTTCCTGGATGCCGGCGACACGCCGGCCTTCAAGGGAGTATTCGAGGCCGCGAGCGACGTCGTCGGCGCTTCGCTCGTCGCGGCCGAGAACCTGATGGCCGGCCGGTCGAAGCGCGGCTTCGTCCCGATCGCAGGACTGCACCATGCGGGGCGCGCGCATGCGGCAGGCTTCTGCGTCTTCAACGACATCGGTGTCGTCGTCGAGCACCTGAAACGCGCCCATGGACTGGAGCGCATCGCTTACGTCGATATCGATGCGCACCATGGTGACGGCGTCTTCTATGCATTCGAGGACGATCCGTCGCTGATCTTCGCCGACACCCACGAGGACGGCCGTTTCCTGTATCCGGGTACAGGCGCGGCAGACGAAATCGGCTCGGGTGCTGCGACCGGGAGCAAGCTCAACCTACCGCTGCAGCCGGGTGCCGGGGATGCCGAATTTCTGGAGGCCTGGCCGGCGATCGAGGCCCATCTCGAGCGCCATGCACCGCAGTTCGTCCTGTTCCAGTGCGGCGCCGACAGCCTCGGCGGCGACCCGATCACCCATCTGCAGCTGACCGAGGAGGCGCATGGCCATGCGGCCAGGCAGCTCTGCGCCATCGCCGATCGCCATGCCGCCGGGCGAATCCTTGGATTCGGCGGTGGGGGCTACAACCGGCGGAATATCGCGCGCGCCTGGACCCGGGTCGTCCAGGCCTTCGTCGAAGCGGCCTGAAAAGGCCCTTTCGGGTAGACTTCGCGCTCCGTTTTTCGGCGCGCCCGCAAGGAAACCCATGTTCGGACCCGGAATGAGCATCGAGTCCTTCGACCCCGCATTGGGCGGCGCAATCGCGTCCGAGCGCAAGCGGCAGGAAGAACATCTCGAGCTCATTGCCTCCGAGAATTACACGAGCCCGCGCGTGCTCGAGGCGCAAGGCTCGGTGCTCACGAACAAGTACGCCGAGGGCTATCCGGGCAAGCGCTATTACGGAGGCTGCGAGTTCGTCGACGTCGCCGAGCAACTTGCGATCGAGCGTGCGAAGAAGCTGTTCGGCGCGGCCTACGCCAACGTGCAGCCGCACTCCGGGTCGCAGGCGAACGCGGCGGTGTATCTGGCGCTCCTCGCGCCGGGCGAAACGCTGCTAGGCATGAGCCTCGACCATGGCGGCCACCTGACACACGGCGCCAAGGTGAATTTTTCCGGAAAGCTGTTCAATGCCGTCCAGTACGGGCTCGATCCGGCAACCGGCGAGATCGATTACGCGGCGGTCGAGCGTCTGGCCCGTGAACACCGGCCAAAGATGATCCTTGCGGGCTTCTCCGCCTACTCGCGCGTCATCGACTGGCAGCGCTTCCGCGCGATCGCGGATGCGGTCGGCGCCTGGTTCGTGGTCGACATGGCACACGTCGCCGGCCTCGTCGCGGGCGGTGTCTATCCCAATCCCGTCCCGCACGCGGACGTCGTCACGACGACCACGCACAAGACTCTGCGCGGACCTCGCGGCGGCCTGATACTCGCGCGCGAGCATCCGGACCTGCACAAGAAGCTCAATTCGATGATCTTCCCGGGGACCCAGGGCGGGCCGCTCATGCACGTGATCGCCGCAAAGGCCGTTGCGCTGCTCGAAGCGCTCCAGCCTGCGTTCAAGTCCTATCAGGAGCAGGTCGTCGCAAACGCGCGGGCGATGGCGAAGGCGCTCCAGGAGCGGGGTCATCGCATCGTATCGGGGGGTACCGACAACCACCTTTTCCTGCTCGACCTCATCGGCAAGGAGTACACGGGCAAGGACGCGGACGCTGCACTTGGCCGCGCCCACATCACGGTCAACAAGAACGCAGTGCCGAACGATCCGCGGCCGCCGTTTGTCACGAGCGGACTCCGGATCGGCACGCCGGCGATCACGACGCGCGGGTTCGGGCTCGAGGAGTCGCGCCGGGTCGGCGGCCTGATCTCGGAGGTGCTCGACGCAATGGGCGACGAGTCTGCAATCGCGCGCGTCCGTGCCGAGGTTCTCGCGATGTGCGGGCGCTTCCCGGTTTACGCGTGAGCGCGGCTGGGCTTCGGCCGTGCACTGCCCGTTCTGCAACCACGACGACACCAAGGTGACCGACTCGCGCCTCGCCGGCGAGGGGCACCAGATCCGCCGCCGCCGCGAGTGCCTGTCCTGCGGCGAGCGATTCACGACGTTCGAGACGGCTGAGCTCGTCATGCCGCAGGTCGTCAAGAATGACAACACGCGGCAGCCCTTTGACGGAGGGAAGCTCCGCGGAGGGATCATGAAAGCGCTCGAAAAGCGGCCCGTCGGCCGGGACGCGGTCGAGGCGGCGATCGAACGCATCGGCCATCGCCTGCGCGTCCTGGGCGAGCGTGAAGTGGCCTCACGCTCGATCGGCGAGATCGTGATGGAGGAGCTGCGCCAGCTCGACGAGGTGGCATACGTGCGATATGCCTCGGTCTACCACCGGTTCCACGACGTCGATTCGTTCCGCGAGCAGCTCGAGCAACTGGACAAGAGCCGGCGCAGTGATCCCGCGGCCGGCCAGATGTCGCTACTGCCATCACAGGCGCGCGATCCGCGCGGCAAGCGATGATCGGCGCAAGGTCGCGCGACGAAGCGCACATGAGGCGGGCGCTCGAGCTTGCGCGCCGTGGCCTCTGGACCACCGACCCGAACCCTCGAGTCGGCTGCGTGATTGCAATCGGCGACCGCGTCATCGCGGAGGGCTGGCACGAACGGGCCGGTGGCCCGCATGCCGAGGCGATGGCGCTTGCCGCGGCAGGGACTGCCGCGCGCGGTGCGACCGCCTACGTCACCCTCGAGCCATGCTGCCATTACGGGAGCACGCCGCCCTGCGCCGATGCGCTCGTTGACGCGGGCATCGCACGCGTCGTCCATGCGATGGGCGACCCGAATCCGCGCGTGGATGGCGGCGGTGTCGCGCGCCTGAAAGCCGCCGGAATCGCCGTGGACGGCGGCCTGCTCGAGCACGAAGCCCGCGAGTTGAACCCGGGCTTCATTTCGCGCATGACGCGCGGCCGGCCGTGGGTCGTCGTCAAGCTCGCCGCCAGCCTCGACGGCGGCACGGCACTGCCGGGCGGAGAAAGCCGATGGATCACGGGCGAGGCCGCGCGCGAGGACGTGCAGCACCTGCGCGCGCGCTCGTCGGCCGTGATGACCGGCAGCGGCACCGTGCTCTCGGACGATCCCCGGCTTGACGTCCGCCTCGAAGGCGCGACACGCCAGCCACTGCGAGTCGTGCTCGACTCGAGGCTGCGCACACCGCCTACGGCGAGAATCCTTGCACAGCCGGGCCAGGCGCTCATCATCTGCGCGGAAGAAATCCCCGTGCGCGCCGACGCCCTGCGCGCCGCGGGCGCCGAAATCGCGACGGTCCCATCCGCGTCCGGCGGCGTCGATCTCGGCGCCGCGCTCGAGCTTCTCGCCGCGCGGCAGGTCAACGAACTGCTCGTGGAGTGTGGCGCCGGGCTTGCCGGTGCACTGCTTTCGGCGGGACGGGCCGACGAACTGCTCATTTATCTAGCGCCGACGCTCCTCGGTCGTGGCGCGCGCAGGCTGGCCGACCTCGAGGCCCCGGTCTCCATGGCCGAAAGGCTCGAGTTCTCCATCGTCGATCGCCAGGATGTCGGGGATGACCTGTTGCTGCGCCTCCGGCCGCGGAACTGAGGAATCAGGGTGTTCACGGGAATCGTCAAGTCTGTGGGAACGGTGGCCGCGATCGGAGGCAGCACCGGAGCACGCAGGCTCAGCATCGAGACCGGCGGGCTCGTCACTGCTGGCTGGAATATCGGAGACAGCGTCGCCGTTTCGGGCGTCTGCCTCACGCTCGTCGCACTCGCCACAGGCCGCTTCGAGGCGGAACTCTCCGGCGAGACGCTCGCGCGCACGACACTCGGCCACCTCGTCCCGGGTGCCGCGGTCAACCTGGAGCCGGCGCTCGCGGCTTCGGCCGCGCTTGGCGGGCACCTCGTGACGGGACACGTGGACGGCGTCGCAACCGTGCGCGACTTCCGCGAGGAGGGTAATGCCCTCCATGCGACGATCGAGGCACCCGCGGGCCTTGCGCGATTCATCGCGGAGAAGGGCTCGGTCGCCCTCGACGGAGTGAGCCTCACGGTCGGGCGCGTCGCGAGCTCCAGCTTCGGTGTCGACCTCGTGCCGCACACGCGCGCGGTAACGACGCTCGGCAGCCTCGCGGCTGGCCAGTCGCTCAATCTCGAAGTCGACCTCATCGCGCGCTATCTGGACCGGCTGCTCGAGACGCGGGGCATCCGATGAACACGATCGACGAACTGCTCGCGGAGCTTCGTGCCGGCCGCATGGTGGTCGTCATGGACGACGAGGATCGCGAGAACGAGGGCGACCTTCTCATGGCCGCGGCCTGCGTGCGGCCGGAGGACATCAATTTCATGGCGCGCCATGGCCGCGGCCTGATCTGTCTCACGCTCACGGAGGAACGCTGCCGCGCGCTCAGGCTGCCGCTGATGGTGCGCGAGGCTGAAGACCGGCACGGGACGAATTTCACGGTGAGCATCGAGGCGGCGCAGGGCGTGACGACCGGCATCTCGGCGAAAGACCGGGCGCACACCGTGCGTACCGCGGTCGCGCCTGGAGCGCGGCCGGAGGATCTGCGCCAGCCGGGCCACCTGTTTCCGCTGATGGCCCGGCCAGGCGGCGTGCTGACCCGCGCAGGGCACACGGAGGCGGGCTGCGACCTCGCGCGTCTCGCCGGTTTCGAGCCGGCCGCGGTGATCGTCGAGATTTTGAACGACGACGGCACGATGGCACGGCGGCCGGAGCTCGAGCGATTCGCACAGGAGCACAGGTTCGCGATCGGCACGATCGCGGACCTCATTCGCCATCGCCTCAGCAAGGAAAGCTCGATCGAATGCGTGGCCGACCGCGTGGTCGAGACCGAATCGGGGACATTCCGCATGCGCTGGTACCGGGACCGGGTGCACCGGCGCCTGCACGTCGCGCTGGTACGAGGCGACCCGGGTGAGGAGCCGCCGCTCGTCCGCGTGCACCTGCGCGACACGCCCCGCGACCTGATCGGCATCCGCGGCGAGCACGCCGGCTGGACGCTTCGAGCGGCGCTTCAGAGGATTGCGCGCGAGCCGCACGGCATCGTGGTCGTGCTGAGGCCGGAAGAACTGGCCTCGGACATCGTCGCCGCCGGCCGCGGGGACCACAACGCGGATTCCGCAACAGCCGGCGCGGTCCTTCGCACCTACGGAATCGGCGCGCAGATCCTTCGCGACCTCGGCGTCACGCGCATGCGCGTGCTGTCTGCGCCGCGGCAGCTCCTCGGCATCGCCGCGTTCGGGCTCGAGATCACGGGCTACGAGGAGTGAGCGCGGAACCGCCTGATATACTCGCGGCGTGAACGCGATTCGCATTGTCGAGGGCGATCTGCGGATCGGCGACCTGCGCATCGCGCTCGTCGCGTCGCGCTTCAACGAGGCCGTCGTCGAGCGACTGGTGCAGGGCGCAGTGCAGGCGCTCGCAGCCCACGGGGCCGATCCCGCCCGCCTCGAGCTCGTCCGGGTGCCCGGTGCATTCGATCTCCCGCCCGTCGTCCGCCGTATCGCCGAATCGGGCCAGTTCGACGCGGTCGTCGCGCTGGGCGCGGTGATCCGCGGCGAAACGCCTCATTTCGACTACGTCGCTTCCGAATGCGCCGCGGGCCTCGCGCGCGTTGCAAACGAGACCGGCGTGCCGGTTGCATTCGGCGTCCTGACGACAAATACGGAAGAGCAGGCGATGGAACGTGCCGGCGGCAGCGAGGGCAACAAGGGCGCTGACGCGGCGCGCGCGGCGATCGAGCTCGCGAGCCTCATGCGCAAGCTCGGTGCCTGATGAAGGACGCTGAAGACCGGCGGCGGGTCCAGGCCCGCGGCGCCGCGCGCAGGATGCTGGTGCAGGCGCTTTACCAGTGGCACCTCGGCCGCCAGCCAGCCGAGGAACTCGTCGCGCAATACTCCGCCGGGCCGGAATTCGCGCGGGTCGATCACGACTATTTCCGCGAGGCCATCGCCGCGATCGTTGCGGACTCCGCGCGCATCGACGAAGAGCTCCGCCTGCATTCGGACATCCAGCCGGAGCGGCTCGATCCGGTCGAGCACGCCATACTTTCGCTCGGGCTCTGGGAACTGATGACGCGGCCCGAGGTTCCATACCGTGTGGTCATCAACGAAGGCATCGAGCTCGCCAAGCGCTTCGGCGCGACCGATGGCTATCGATACGTCAACGCCGTCCTCGACCGCGCCTCGCGCGTGCACCGGCCCACTGAGCGCGGCGAGGTTGCCTGAGGACATGCCAGCGGGTGAATTCGAGCTGATCGATCGTTACTTCACCCGGCGCGGCGCACAGCGCGAGGACGTGCTGCGAGGCGTAGGCGACGATGGCGCGCTCATCGCCGCGCCGGCGGGCGGAACGCTCGTCTTCGCGCTCGACACGATCGTCGAGGGCGGTCATTTCCCCGCAGGTTTCGATGCCCGCTTCGTCGGGCACCGCGCGCTCGCGGTGAACCTCAGCGACCTCGCTTCGATGGGAGCGGATCCGGCCTGGGCCCTGCTCGGATTGACCCTGCCCTCGGTCGATGAGCACTGGTTATCCGGCTTTTCCGCGGGCTTCGACACGCTCGCACGCCGCCATGGCGTGGCGCTCGTCGGCGGTGATACGACCCGCGGGCCGCTGAGCGCAACGGTCACGCTCGCGGGAACCGTGCCGGCCGGGCAGGCGATGCTTCGCGAAGGCGCACGCCCGGGTGATGACCTCTGGGTCAGCGGCACGCCGGGCGACGCCGCAGCCGGGCTCGCGATCCTGCAAGGCCGCTTGCCGGCCCAGGGGCGGGCGCGCGACGCGCTGCTTTCGCGGTTCCAGCTGCCGCAGGCCCGGGTTGCGCTCGGCGTCGCGCTGCGCGGCATCGCAACCGCATGCATCGACATTTCCGACGGCCTGGCCGGCGACCTCGCCAAGCTCTGCGCCGCGAGCGGCGTCGGCGCGGACATCGAGAGCCGCGAACTGCCGTTGTCCGCTGGCCTCTGTTCCGTGGTCGGGCCGGAGACGCGGCTTGCCTATGCGCTAGGCGGCGGTGACGACTACGAGCTGCTTTTCTCGGCGGATCCCGCCAACCGCCCGCGGCTCGCGACACTCGACGCGGGCGTGGTGTTGCGGCGCATCGGAGCGATCATCGAGGCGCAGGGCGTGCTCGTCGACGGCGCGCCGCCCGAGCGAGATGCCGGTCACGGTTTCGACCACTTCGCGCAGGGTGGGCCGGGCCCCGGGTGAAGCGCGATACGGTTCACGGTTCCGCCGGTTTTGACGAAATATCCTCGCACGCTATCCGGTGACCTTTGCCGCCGGACCTGCCCATGAGGAGCCGGCCATCGCTACCGCAACCGTGCCGACGATCCGAAGGCCCACCGAGGGCGATTCCGGCATCGGCGAGCGCATCGGCAAGTACGAGGTGATCCGCGAGGTCGGTCGCGGCTCGACCGGCACCGTCTACCTTTCCCACGATCCGTATTACGGGCGCGACGTCGCAATCAAGGCGTATCGCATCGCGGCCGACGACGACCCGGCGCGCGCCAAGGTCGCGCGGAAGATGTTCCTCTCCGAAGCTCACATGGTCGGGATGCTCCAGCACCCGAACATCATGCCGATCTACGACGCAGGCGAGGAGAACGGGTTTCTCTACGTCGTCACCGAATTCATCCACGGCGCGCGCACGCTGTCTGCCTACACGCGTCCCGACAACCTGCTGCCCGTCGGCGACGTGCTGACGCTGATGTTCAAGTGCGCCAAGGCGCTGCACTACGCGCATTCGCGCGGCGTAATCCACCGCGACATCAAGCCGAGCAACCTGATGCTCACGACGGACAGCGACATCAGGCTGATCGATTTCGGCATCGCGCTGCACAACGACGCGGACTTCTCGCGCATCGAGGGCATTGCCGGCAGTCCTAGTTACATGTCGCCCGAGCAGGTCCAGTCCTTCGACCTGACGAACCATTCGGACATCTATTCGCTCGGCGCGGTCATGTACGAGCTGCTGACGGGGCACCGGCCGTTTCGCGCCGGCGCGCTCGCGAAGCTCCTGCACGCAATCGTGTATGCGACGCCCGCTCCGATGCTGTCGCTGCGCGAGGAGCTTCCGGCCGAGCTCGAGAACGTCGTCGCCATGGCGATGCACAAGGAGCCCGACAAGCGCTACCCGAACGGCGCGGAGTTCGCGAACGCGATTGCCCGCATTCACGCTGCGCAACGCAAGGAATCCGACCGAAGCGACCGCCAGGAGCACTTCAACCTGCTGCGGCGCCTCAAGTTCTTCCACGACTTCTCGTCGGGCGAGATCTGGGAGGTGCTGCGCGCAGGGACCTGGCAGGCGCATGCGCGCGGCGACGAGATCGTGCGCGCCGGCGGCATCGACGACCGCTTCTACGTCATCGTCACGGGCAGCTGCTCTGTCGAGCGCGACGGCAAGATGGTCGGCCGGCTGGAAGCCGGCGACTGCTTCGGCGAGACGAGCTACCTGCGCGGCGCCAAGCGCCAGGCCGCCGTCGTCGCCGGCGACGACGTCACCATCCTTCGCGTAAGCTCAACGCTTCTCGAGCAGGCTTCCTCAGCCTGCCAGCTCCGCTTCAACAAGGTCTTCCTCAAGTCGCTCATCTCTCGCCTGCAGAACGGCGAATCCCGCACTGTGAGCTGACCGGGCCCGCCGCGGGGCGGGTGCGCTTGCGAGCGACTAAAGTTCCGGCGGAGCGAGCAAGCGGAACCCGCCCCAGGCGGGCCCGAGCTGATCATTGCGCGGGCTTCGCGTCCTTGCTTCGCTCGATGCGAGCGTAGGCCGAATGGTTGTGTATTGATTCGAAATTCTCCGCCTCGATGACGTACGCGCTGATGCGCGCGTCAGCGTTCAGGCGAGTGGCGACATCGCGAACGATGTCTTCGACAAATTTGGGATTGTCGTAGGCGCGTTCGGTTACGAATTTCTCGTCGGGACGCTTGAGTATGCCGTAGAGCTCGGAACTTCCCTCGTCCTCAGCGATATCGATCAACTCTTCTATCCAGACGTGCTCGGCGATCTTCGCGGAGATCGTCAGGTGTGACCGCTGGTTGTGCGCGCCGTAGTCCGAGATCTGCTTGGAGCAGGGGCAGAGGCTTGTCACCGGCACGAGGACCTTCAGCCAGGTCTCGATTCGGCCGTCCTTCAGCTCGGCGGCGAGCGTCGCCCGGTAGTCGAGCAGGCTCTGCACGCCGGTGACCGGAGCCTTCTTCATGACGAAGTAGGGGAAAGTCATCTCGAGATGGCCCGACTCGGAACTGAGCCGGGTGGTCATCTCGGAAAGCATCTGGTTGAAGGACTCGACCGAGATTTCGCGCTCGTGCTGGTTCAGGATCTCGACGAAGCGCGACATGTGCGTGCCCTTGAAGTTGTGGGGCAGGTACACGTACATGTTGAAGTTCGCGATCGTGTGCTGTTCGCCGCCCGAGCGGTCCTTCACCCGCACCGGGTGGTAGATGTCCTTGATGCCGACGCGATCGATCGGGATTCGCCTGGTATCCGGGCGTCCCTGCACGTCGTCGATGATCGGAGCAACGGTGAATTCCGCGGTTTTCGCGTTCATGCGTAAATCATACCATATTGGTCCTGATTAACCGGCAGGCACGGCGCGCGCAATGCCCTGGCTGCGCCAGAAGCGCTCGATGGTCGCGCGGATGGTCGGACCGTCGAGTCCGGCCGCCGTCAGGTTGTCCTCGCGCGAACCGTGTTCGACGAAACCGTCCGGCACGCCGATCTGCAGGACAGGCAGGTTGCTTCCGATGCGCTGAAGGACTTCGAGCACGCCGGAGCCCGCGCCGCCCGCCACCGTGTTCTCCTCGAGCGTGACGATTGCCCGATGAGAGGCTGCGATCGACGCGACGAGTTCCTCGTCGAGCGGTTTCACGAATCGCATGTTGACGAGCGTCGCATCGAGCGATTCGGCGGCTGGCGCCGCAGGTTCGACCATGGTGCCGAATGCGAGCAGCGCAAGTCCGCTCGCTCCGCTCCTGCGAACTTCAGCGCGTCCGACCGGCAGCGCCTGCATGGTGCGGTCAACGGCCACGCCCGGCCCGCGGCCGCGCGGATAGCGGACGGCGGCCGGCTGGTCCAGCGATCCTGCCGTATAGAGCATCTGGCGGCATTCATTCTCGTCCGCCGGCGCCATGACCACCATGTTCGGCACGCAGCGCAGGTACGTGAGATCGAAAACGCCCTGGTGCGTCGCGCCGTCGCCGCCGACGAGGCCCGCACGGTCGATTGCGAAGACGACCGGGAGCCGCTGCAGCGCGACATCGTGGATCAGCTGGTCGTAGGCCCGCTGAAGAAAGGTGGAATAAATGGCGACGACGGGCCGCAGGCCGTCGCAGGCGAGGCCGGCAGCAAGCGTGACTGCGTGCTGTTCCGCGATCGCGACGTCGAAATAGCGTTCCGGGAATCGCTTCTCGAATTCGACCAGCCCCGACCCCTCGCGCATGGCGGGCGTGATTCCGACGAATCGTGCATCCAGCTCCGCGATGTCGCAGAGCCACTCGCCGAAGACTTGCGAATAGGTCGGTCCCGCGGCTTTTTCCTTGAAAAGAGTTCCGCTTGCTGGATCGTATGGACCCGGCCCGTGCCACTTGACCGGATCCGCTTCGGCGGGTGCGTAGCCTTTTCCCTTCTGCGTGACGACGTGCAGTAACTGCGGACCTGGGAGCATCCGCATGTTGCCGAGGGTGGTGACGAGAGCGTCAACGTCGTGCCCGTCGATCGGGCCGATGTAGTTGAACCCCAACTCCTCGAACAGCGTGCCCGGCAACACCATGCCCTTGGCGTGCACCTCGGACCGCCGGGCGAGTTCCCAGGCCGATGGCATCGAGCGCAGGACTTTCTTGCCGCCGGCACGCAGGTGCGCGTACATGCGGCCGGAAAGCAACCGGGCGAAATAGTTCGACAGCGCCCCGACATTCGGCGAGATCGACATGTCGTTGTCGTTCAGGACGACGAGCAGGTCGATATCGAGGCTCCCGGCATGATTGAGCGCCTCCCAGGCGAGGCCGGCGCTCATCGCACCGTCGCCGATCACGGCGACGACGCGCCGGTCGCTGCCGGTCAGCCGGTTCGCGACCGCCATGCCGAGCGCAGCGCTGATCGACGTGCTCGAATGCCCGACGCCAAAGCTGTCGTAGACGCTCTCTGCACGCGCGGGAAAAGGCGCGAGGCCGCCGCGCTGCTTGATGCTGCCGAGCCGGCGCCGGCGTCCCGTCAGGACCTTGTGCGGATACGCCTGGTGCCCGACGTCCCAGATCAGCCGGTCGTAGGGCGTGTCGAATACATAGTGAAGGGCGACGGCGAGCTCGACGGAACCCAGGCCGGCGGCGAGATGCCCACCCATCTGCCCGACAGTCTGGATGAGGTATTGCCGGAGCTCGTCCGACAAGCCGGCGAGATCGCCGCGCTTGAGGGCCCTGAGGTCGGCCGGCGTTTCAATCGTGGCGAGCAAGCCGTCCGGCATTACGTCACCCATGGGCAGAGTTTACTGGAGCGACGACGCGGGGCATACGCCACGTGCGATCGCGCCTCAATGTCCGCGCCTGACGAGGTCGCCCGCAAATTCGCGCAGAGGCAAGGCCTCGGGCCCGAAGTCATCGAGTGCAGCGATGCCGTCTTCCGCGAGTTCTGCCGCGCGCAAGCGCGCCGCGGCAACGCCTGCAATCGCGGGATAGGTCGGCTTGCCGCGCAGCGCATCCGATCCCGATACTTTTCCTGTCATTGCGGGGTCGCCGAGAACGTCGAGCAGGTCGTCGACGATCTGGAATGAAAGTCCGACGGAGCGGCCGTAGCGGTCGAGCGCGTCGCGCTTCGCGGAATCGAGCGCCGGGCTCGCCGCGCAAGCGATCAGCACGGAGGCACGGATCAGCGCGCCCGTCTTGCGCTCGTGCATCTCCTCGATCTGACGCGGGTCAAGTCGGCGGCCCGTGGCGGCGAGGTCCATTGCCTGGCCGCCGGCCATTCCCTGCGTGCCGCTCGCGCGCGCGAGCAGCCGGATCATCTCCATGCGGGCCACGTCGCTGACGCCTGGCATCGGCGCGTTCGCGAGCAGGTCGAATGCGAGTACCTGCAGCGCGTCACCCGCGAGGATGGCTATCGCCTCGTCAAAGGCGCGATGTGTCGTCGGCCGGCCGCGCCGCAAGTCGTCGTCATCCATCGCCGGAAGATCGTCATGGACGAGCGAATAGGCGTGGATCAGTTCGACAGCCGCGGCCGGCGCGTCCAGGGCTTCCGGATCGACGCCCGTCGCGGCGCCCGCTGCATAGACGAGGAGCGGACGGATGCGCTTGCCTTCGCCGAGCGCGGCATAGCGCATTGCCTGGTGCAGGCGCGCGGGCTCCTTGTCCTCCGGCGGCAGGATCCTCCGGAGCATGCCTTCGACTCGCTCGCGAAATACCGGCTGCCAGTCGCCGGCTTGGGACAGGGCCTGCATCGGTATCCGGTCAGTCCTCGTCCTGTGCGTCGAGATCCTGTTCGACGAGCTCGCCGTCGCTGCCCTTCGCGAGCAGCTGAATTTTCTGTTCCGCCTGGCGCAGGGCCTTCTGGCAACTGCGGGTCAGCACGACTCCGCGCTCGAACTGGCGCAAGGACTCTTCGAGCGGGAGTTCCCCCTGCTCGAGCCGTTGGACGATGGTCTCGAGCTCGGCCAGGGCCGCCTCGAAATCGGGTATCGCCTGTTTCTGTCGGGTCACCGAGCGTTCGCCGGGGCGGGATGGGGCACGCAGTTTACTTCACGAGCCGAAAAGGAGTGTTAGAATCTGTCTAAATAGACGGTCGGAGCGGCCGGCCTGACGAGGAGGACATCGTGAACCTGAAGGGCAGCAAGACCGAAGGCAATCTCAAGGCGGCCTTTGCCGGCGAGTCGCAGGCGAATCGTCGTTACCTTTATTTCGCGCAAAAGGCCGACGTCGAAGGCTACAACGACGTCGCCGCCGTTTTCCGCTCGACGGCCGAAGGCGAGACGGGCCATGCGCACGGGCACCTCGAGTACCTCGAGGAGGTCGGCGACCCGGCGACGGGACTTCCGATCGGCGGAACCTCGGACAACCTGAAGGCGGCGATCGCCGGCGAGACGCACGAATACACGGACATGTACCCGGGCATGTCGAAGACTGCACGCGCGGAGGGTTTCGCGGAAATCGCCGACTGGTTCGAGACGCTTGCCAAGGCCGAGCGTTCTCATGCCAACCGGTTCCAGAAGGCACTGGACCAGCTCAACTGAGCCGGGCAATCCGCGGGATACGGCGCGGGTGAGCGAGCGCCCGAACCCGGCAACCCGCGAGGGCAGCCTCGAGGCGCCGACGCGGCACGCGCTCGACTGGAAGAATCCGGAATTCTGGGACGAATCCTCGCTCGATCGTGAACTCGGGCGGGTCTTCGACATCTGCCACGGTTGCCGGCGCTGCTTCAGCCTCTGCAACGCCTTTCCCGTCCTGTTCAATCATGTCGACGAGTCGCCGACCGGCGAGGTCGCCGCCGTGCCACTGGCGGCGCGATGGGAGGTGGTGGATCACTGCTACCTCTGCGACATGTGTTACATGAGCAAGTGCCCTTACGTTCCGCCGCACCCATGGAACGTCGACTTTCCGCACCTGATGCTCCGCGCGAAGGCCGTGCGCCTCGGTCGTGTGGGCGCGCCGTTCCGCGACCGGATGCTGTCCTCGACCGATATCGTCGGGCGGATCGCCGGGATCCCGGTCGTCCGCGAGATCGTGAATGCTACCAACCGCAGCCCGATGGGCAGGCGAGTGATCGAGGGCATGCTCGGCGTCCACCGCGAGGCCCCGATTCCGGAGTTCCATGCGCAAAGCTTCCGAAAGCGCGAGGCGCGCCGTGCGAAGCCCGCGCTCGATGCGGCGCCCGCTGCCGGCACGACGGGCCGTGTCGCCGTGTTCGCCACCTGCTACGGAAACCGGAACGAGCCGGACATCGTCGAGGACTTGGTCGCAGTGCTCGAACACAACGGCATACCCGTCGCGCTCGCGGCCGAGGAGCGATGCTGCGGGATGCCGAAACTCGAGCTTGGCGATCTCGAAGCGATCACGAAGCTCAAGGAACGGAACATCCCGGCACTCGCCGCGATGGTTGCCGGCGGCCATGACATCCTCGCCGCGATTCCTTCCTGCGTCCTGATGTTCAAGCAGGAGCTTCCACTGCTGTTCCCCGACGATCCGGACGTTCTCGCGGTCGCGAGGCGGACATTTGACCCGTTCGAGTACCTGATGCTCCGGCATTCAGAAGGGAAGCTGCGAACCGACTTCGCGAAGCCGCTCGGCAAGGTCGCCTACCACGTACCCTGCCACCTGCGCGTGCAGAAGATCGGAATGAAGACGCGCGAGCTGCTATCGCTCGTGCCCGGCACGGCGCTCGCGACCATCGAGCGCTGCTCCGGCCACGACGGCACCTACGGCGTCAAGCGTGAGTTCCGCGAGGTTTCCATGAAGATCGCGAAGCCCGTGGTGCAGCGGGTCGAGGCCGAGGCGGCGGCGCACCTCGCGAGCGATTGCCCGATGGCGGGCGCACAGATCGCATCGGGGCTCTCCAATGGCATGAAGCCGGAGCATCCGCTCCGGCTGCTGCGGCTCGCCTACGGAATCTGAGGAGCCACATGGCCGGCGCAAGACCGAAGCTCGAAGCAGGGGACCTCATGGGCCTCGAAAGATATGCGCGTGAGCGCGATGCTTTCCGCGCCTCGGTCATCGCGCACAAGCAGGCGCGCACCGTGGCCGTCGGGCCGAACATGTCCTGGGTATTCGAAGACCGCCTGACCATCCAGTACCAGGTGCAGGAGATGCTCCGGATCGAGCGGATTTTCGAGCCGGCGGGAATCCGCGAGGAGCTCGACGCTTACAACCCGTTGATACCCGACGGCGGTAACTGGAAGGCGACGATGATGATCGAGTATCCGGATCCGGTCGAGCGCGCAGTCGCGCTCGCTGCCCTCCGGGGAATCGAGGATCGATGCTTCATCGAAGCCGAGGGTTTGCCGCGCGTGCCCGCGATCGCGGACGAGGATCTCAAGCGCGAGAATGAAGAAAAGACCTCCGCAGTCCACTGGTTGCGCTTCGAGCTGGCGGCAGAACTCCGCGACGCGATTCGCCGCGGTGCCGCCGTCTCGGCCGGCACGGATCATCCGAAATACCGGCACGCAATCCGTCTCCCGAAAGCGACACTCGAATCGCTCGCGCGCGACTTCGATTGAATTGCGCCGGTACGCGCGGCTGCTAGAATCGCCGCGCCGGCGGCGCAGCCGCCCCACCTGAGTCACTCATGGCGCAGTCCTACACCGCATCGGACATCGAGGTCCTCAAGGGACTCGAACCCGTTCGCCGGCGCCCGGGGATGTACACTGACACGCGCAGCCCCAATCACCTCGTTCACGAGGTCGTCGACAACAGCGTCGACGAGGCGCTGTCGGGCCATTGCAAGCGCATCGACGTCACCATTCACAAGGACGGCTCAGTCTCCGTCGACGACGACGGCCGCGGCATGCCGGTCGACATCCACCCGAAGGAGAAGGTGAGCGGTGTCGAGCTGATCCTGACCCGGCTGCACGCGGGCGGAAAGTTTTCCGACAAGAGCTACGAGCAGGCCGGCGGACTTCACGGCGTCGGCGTCTCGGTCGTCAACGCCCTCTCCAAGCACCTCGAGTGCAACGTGCGCCGCGACGGGCGCGAATGGAACATCGGCTTCCGCGACGGCAAGTTGGTCTCGAAGCTCGAGGCAGTGGGCACCGTCAAGCGCGGACAGACGGGAACGACCGTCCGGTTCTGGCCGGACCCGGCGTACTTCGACTCGTCGAACATTTCGGTACCGCGACTCAAGCATGTCCTGAAGGCGAAGGCCGTACTTTGCCCGGGATTGCGCGTGAAGCTCGACGTCGAGGCGACCGGTGAGTCCGAGGAATGGTATTTCACCGGCGACCTCGGCGCCTACCTCGTCGAGCAACTCGGCAAGGCAGCCCGCCTGCCGGAAGAGCCCTATGCAGGCCACGTGAAAGGCGGAAACGAGAGCGCCGACTGGGCATTCTGCTGGGCGCCGGATGCCGAGACGCCCGTCGCCGAAAGTTACGTCAACCTCATCCCGACTCCCCAGGGCGGGACGCACGTGAACGGATTGCGCTCGGGCGTGACTGATGCAGTGCGCGAGTTCTGTGAGTTCCGGAATCTCGTGCCGAGGGGCCTAAAGCTCGCGCCCGAGGACGTGTGGCAGGGAGTCGCGTTCATCCTGTCCGTCAGGATGCCGAACCCGCAGTTCGCCGGGCAGATCAAGGAGAAGCTCTCGTCGCGGGAGTCCGCGGCCTTCGTCTCCGGTGTCGTGAAGGACGCTTTCGCGCTGTGGCTCAACCAGCATCCGGAGGCGGGTGAAAAGATCGCGCAGTTCGCGATCGACAATGCCCAGGAACGAACCAGGGCGGCTGCGCGCGTCACCCGAAAGCGCATCACCAGCGGTCCGGCGCTGCCGGGAAAGCTTGCCGACTGCACGCTGCAGGAACCGGAGCGCTGCGAGCTCTTCCTCGTCGAAGGCGATTCGGCGGGAGGCTCGGCGAAGCAGGCGCGTGACCGTTCGTTCCAGGCCGTCATGCCACTCCGTGGCAAGATCCTGAATACCTGGGAGGTCGAGGCCGCCGACGTGCTCGCATCCCAGGAAGTGCACGACATCACGACGGCCATCGGTGTCGATGCGGGCTCCGGGGACCTGTCGGGGCTCCGCTATCACAAGGTCTGCATACTCGCCGACGCGGACTCCGACGGCGCGCACATTGCGACGCTGCTATGCGCGCTGTTCCTGCGGCACTTCCGGCCGCTCGTCCTGGCGGGCCATGTATTCGTCGCGATGCCGCCGCTATTCCGCATCGACGTGGGCAAGAACGTCTACTACGCGCTCGGAGAACACGACAAAAGCGGCGTCCTCGATCGCATCCAGGCCGAAGGCATCCGCGGCAAGCCTGTCATCACGCGATTCAAGGGACTCGGCGAGATGAGCCCGCTGCAGCTGCGAGAGACGACGATGGCGCCCGACACGCGGCGCTTGGTTCAGCTCACCGTCGAGGCGAAGGACGGCGCCGACCAGCTCCTCGACATGCTGCTCGCGAAGAAGCGCGCGGCCGACCGGCGCGAGTGGCTCGAGTCGAAAGGAAACCTGGCGAGCGTCTGATGAAGGAACAGGCGCTCGATTTCGAAGGCATCGAGAAGCAGCCGCTCCGCGCATTCACGGAGAAGGCCTACCTCGACTACTCGATGTACGTGATCCTCGACCGCGCGTTGCCGCAGCTCGCGGACGGACTGAAGCCGGTGCAGCGGCGGATCATCTACGCCATGAGCGAGCTCAGCCTGTCGGCGGGCTCGAAGCACAAGAAGTCCGCGCGCACGGTCGGCGACGTGATCGGCAAGTATCACCCGCATGGCGACAGCGCCTGCTATGAGGCCATGGTCCTGATGGCGCAGGACTTCTCGTATCGCTACCCGATCGTGGACGGGCAGGGGAACTGGGGCTCGACCGACGACCCGAAGTCATTCGCGGCGATGCGCTACACGGAATCGCGCCTCCGGCCCTATGCGCAGGTATTGCTGTCCGAACTCGGGCAGGGCACGGCCGACTGGCAGCCGAACTTCGACGGGACGCTCGAGGAGCCGAAGCTGCTGCCCGCGCGCCTGCCAAACGTGCTCCTGAACGGCACCCAGGGCATCGCGGTCGGGATGGCGACGGACATTCCGCCACACAACCTGCGCGAGGTCACCGCGGCCTGCATTCACCTGCTCGACAATCCCGACGCGACGCCCGCCGAGCTTTGCAAGCACGTCCAGGGACCGGACTTCCCGACCGGCGCCGAGATCGTGACGCCGAAGACGGAGCTTCGCGCGCTGTACAAGAGCGGCAACGGCACATTCCGCGCGCGGGCCGTCTTCGAGGAGGAGGACGGCGAAGTGGTCGTGACGGCGCTGCCGTACCAGGTGTCGGGCGCGAAAGTGCTCGAGCAGATCGCGGGCCAGATGCGCGCGAAGAAACTGCCGATGGTCGAGGACCTGCGCGACGAGAGCGACCACGAGCACCCGACGCGGCTCGTGATCACCCCGCGCTCGAACCGCGTCGACGTCGAGCAGCTGATGACGCACCTCTTCGCGACCACGGACCTCGAGCGCAGCTACCGCGTCAATATCAACGTCATCGCGCTCGACGGACGCCCGCGCGTGCTTGGACTCAGGGAGCTGCTGACGGAGTGGCTCAGCTACCGCCGGGAAACGGTCAAGCGGCGCCTGCGGTACCGCCTCGAGAAGGTGACGGCGCGGCTGCACATCCTCGATGGCCTGCTGATCGCATTCCTCAACCTCGATGAAGTGATCCGGATCGTCCGGCGCGAGGAAGAGCCGAAGCCTGTCCTCATGAAGCGCTTCAAGCTGACGGACCTGCAGGCCGAGGCGATCCTCGAGACCAAGCTCCGCCATCTCGCGAAACTCGAGGAAATGAAGATCCACGGCGAGCAGAACGAGCTTGCGACCGAACAGGACCTGCTCGAAAAGACACTCAAGAGTCCTGCGAAGCTCGGCAAGCTGATCCGCGACGAGCTCGAGGCGGACGCCAGGGAATATGGCGACGCGCGCCGGACGAAGATCGTCGAGCGCGCGGCGGCGCAGGCGATCGACGAGACTGAGCTCGTGACCGCGGAGCCCGTCACCGTCGTGCTGTCGACGCTTGGCTGGGTACGGCAGGCTCGCGGCCACGACGTCGACCCGGAGCAGCTCTCGTACAAGACCGGCGACGCCTTCCAGGCCGCGGCGCGCGGACGCAGCACGCAGCAGGCCGTGTTCATCGACTCGACCGGGCGCGCCTATTCGCTCCCCGCGCACGGCTTGCCCTCGGCGCGCGGCCAGGGCGAACCGCTGTCGGGAAAGCTCGATCCGCCCGAGGGGGCGACCTTCGCCGCGGTGCTGATCGGTGAACCCGCAGACCGCTGGCTGCTTGCCTGCGACGCAGGCCACGGATTCATTGCGAAGCTCGAGGCACTGACCGGAAGGAATCGCGCCGGCAAGACCGTTTTCCGCCTCCCGGAGAACGCCAAGGTGTTGCCGGCGTCGCCAGTGCCGGCCGATGAGGGTGCGTTAGTAGCATCCGTCAACGACGACGGGCGAATGCTCGCATTTCCGGTTTCGGATCTTCCCGAGATGGAGAAGGGCCGCGGCAACCTGATATTCGGCATTCCCGGCAAGAAGGCGCGCGCGGGGGAGGAGCTGATGGTCGGAGCCATCGTCGTCGCGCCAAACCAGTCGGTCATCGTTCACTCCGGCGAGCGCAAGATGACGGTGACCTGGAAAGACCTCCAGCACTACCTTGGCTCGCGCGGCCAGCGCGGCGCAGTCCTTCCACGCGGCTGGCGAAAGGTCGACCGACTCAACGTCGAATAGCACCTGCCCGCGAGCGGGCCAGCGGGAATCGTCCTTCAGCCGAGGACGACTTCTTCCGGCGCATTGACGAAATAGCCCTGGATGAACTCGACCCCAAGCTGCCACAGCACCGCCATCGTGTTGGCGTCCTGAACGCGTTCACCGATGGTGATCGCCTTGCACTTGCGCGCGAGTTCCACGGTTTCCTTGACGCGCGCCTGCTTGTTCTGGTCGGCCGAAAGGCCCTGCATCAGTGCGCCGTGGATCTTGACGAAATCGGGCTTCAGGTGATTCAGCAGCTGTTCGGTGTCGCGGCCCATGCCGAAGCCCTCGAGCGCGAAGCGGAACCCGCGCTCGCCCAGGACCTTGTGCAGCGCCATCGCTTCCTTGATGTGCTGCGCGGCGATGTCCTCACGCAACTGGAACACGATGCGCGCGGGCTCGATCTTCGTCGCCTTCAACTGTGTCGCGAGCCAGCCCGGCAACGAGGGATCGGCAAGGCTTTCCTGCGACAGGCGGACGAAGAGCGCGCCGGGCTTGCGCGCGGCGCAGAACGACATGGCTGCGCCGATCACCCAGCGATCGACGTTCTTCATGAGGTCGTTACGTTCCGCGGCCGGAATGAAAACCGACGGCAGCACTTCCTGGCCCTGTTCGTCGAGCATGCGCACGAGCACGTCGAACATGCCGAGGTCCTCGCCCACGAGGCTCGCGATCGGCTGCTGCACGAGGCGGAAACGGTTTTCCATGAGCGCAGCCTTGATCTGCTTGACCCAGAGCCGGTCCTGGTCCTGCAGACGCAGCAACGCTCCCGTGTGCTCGAGCAACTGCACGCGATTGCCGCCCATTTCGCGGCCCTGGCGGTGCGCCATGTAGGCGTCGTTTGCCGGGCCCTCGGGTGTCCGCACTTCCGCAGGCACCAGTCCAAGGCCGACCGTGCAGGTCGTCGACAGGGACTTGGCGCCGGCCTGGAACACTTCGGTTGCGACCTTGTGCACTACGTGTTCGGACCAGGCTTCGACGTCCTGCGTGTTGCCGCGCTCGACCAGCATCATGAAGCCCTGTCCGCCGAAGCGGCCTGAAAGGTCGCCCGGCTGGAGCTGTTCGCGCAGCAGGCGGGCGAAATCCGACAGGAAATCCTCGCCGGCCAGTACGCCGAGCTCTTCGTGCATCGCCTCGTACTTGTCCGGCTCGATATAGACGAGGCAACGCACGCCGCCCTTGGCAGGCTCTGTGAGCCGCGCGCGCAGTTTCTCGATGAAGTAACGGCGGTGCAGGAAGCCGGTCGCGGGATCGCTCTGCATCGCGTCCTCGAGTTTGCGCTCGTATTCGCCGGCGTCCGCGACCCTGGCCGGCACGCAGACCTGCACGCAGGGATCGCCGTCGAACTCGGCGCGCACGAGCTGGAACTCGAGCGAGGGGTGATGACCGCTCACGACGAGCGCCGACGCATGCAGTGTGTGGCCTGACCACTTGCCCTGCGTGCAGGCGACGAGCGCGCCCTTGATCGCGGCATGGTCGTCGGGATCGAATGCGTCCATGAGGGTCGTGCCGACGACCTCCTCGGGATTCGAGTAACCGAAGAGCGTGAGCCAGGCGGGATTGGCGTCGACGATGATCCCTTCCTGCACCTGCGCGATCGCGTCGGTCGAGCCTTCGACAATGTGCTGCAGCTGCTTCTTGGCTTCGCGCGCGGAGGCGAGCGTCGAGGAAAGCGCTCGGTCGAGCCGGTACGTGCGAAGCTCCCGGCCGACGACGAGTTGCAGTCGCGGCACGTTGGAAAGTGTCACAGCGTCCTGGGCGCCGAGTGCCAGGGCCTCGGCAATCACGGTCTCGTCGACCTTCTCGCGCACCATGAGCACGGGCACGCCCGGGGCGAAGCGCGCGCGGAAATCCATCGCGCTCGCGAGATCGACGATGCCTTCATCGGCGAACAGCATCAGCATCTCGGCCGACGCCTGTGTCAGCGCGTCGCCGAGGTCGCGCGCGTCCGGAAGCCAGGTCAAGTGAACCGGGTGGCCCGCGTTCCTGAGCGCCTTGTTGATTGCCTCGACATTGTCCTGACTGCGCGTCAGGGCAATCATTGGCACGGCGGCGGGTGACTTCAAATCCGGCTCCGGGGGCGTCCTGCCTCGGTGGGTGGCGGCGGGATAGTAACACCCTGAATTCCGTCAATTTCGGGACCCGCGTCATGCTCCGGGGCGGGGTGGCCGGTGGATCGGGCAGCGGCTATGATACGCGGCCTTTTGGAAGCATCCGCCCGTCCGATCCGGGCCATTTCGGCGAGTCCCGATGTCCAGCATCAATACCAATGAATTCCGGTCCGGACTCAAGATCCTGCTCGACAACGACCCGTTCACGATCGTCGAGAACGAGTTCGTGAAGCCCGGCAAGGGACAGGCGTTCAACCGGGTGCGGATCAAGAACCTGCGCACGGGCCGCGTCATCGAGCGCACGTTCAAGTCGGGCGATTCCGTCGAGGCCGCGGACGTCGTCGACGTCAACATGCAGTACCTGTATGGCGACGGACAGTTCTGGCACTTCATGCAGCCAGAATCCTTCGAGCAATTCAGCGCCGGCAAGACCGCAGTCGGCGACGCGGCACAGTGGCTCAAGGAGGGCACGATCTGCATCGTCACGCTCTGGAACGGCCAGCCGCTCACGATCACGCCGCCGCCGCACGTCGATCTCAAGATCGTCGAGACCGACCCCGGAATGCGTGGCGACACGGTGACCGGCGGCACCAAGGTCGCAAAGCTCGAGACCGGCGCCGTGGTCAAGGTCCCGCTCTTCATCAACCAGGGCGAGATCATCAAGGTCGATACGCGCAGCGCCGCCTACATCGCACGCGCGAAGTAGTTCAAAGGGGACGCGCACCTTTAAAGGGGACGGTCACCTTTAGCCCCAAGAAACGGACCAGTCTATTTTTTGCTAGCTAAAGGTAACCGTCCCCTTTAAAGGTGCGCGTCCCCTTTGGAATCAAAACCCGTCGATGCCGGCAAGACGCCAATCGCAGGCTGCAACGATCTTTTCCGCGAGCGACTCGAGCAGTATTGCGTCCGCCGCGGTGAAGCAGTCGAGATGAGGACTGTCGACATCGAGCACCCCGATCAGGCGCTCGCCCGCCAGCAGCGGCACGACAATCTCCGAATTCGATGCCGCGTCGCAGGCGATGTGGCCGGGGAACCGGTGCACGTCGGGCACGATGACGGTCGTGCGCTGGCTGGCTGCAGTTCCGCAGACGCCCGAGCCGACCGCGATTCGGACGCAGGCAACGCGGCCCTGAAATGGCCCGACCACGAGTTCGCCGCCGCGCAGGAAATAGAACCCGGCCCAATTGAGGCCGGGCAGCGTCCCGTATACGAGCGCCGCGGCATTCGCCGCGTTGGCCCAGGGATCCCGCTCGCCGGCGAAAATCCCGGCGGCCTGCTGTAAAAGATCCCCGGAATCGTCAATCGCGTTCTGCATCGGCCTTCCTCAAGCCCGGCCCGAAGGAAATGCCATTGCCGCCTCGAGCGAGGGCAGCCGGTGGGCCGCCATCACGAGCCGGTCGAGGCCGAGCGCAACACCCGCGCAATCCGGCAAGCCCTGGGCAAGCGCCGCGAGCAAGCGCTCGTCGAGCGGATTCTCCACTTGCCCACGCTTGCGTCGCATCTCCAGATCCTGCGCGAATCGGCCGCGTTGTTCCACCGCATCGCCGAGTTCGCGGAATCCATTGGCAAGCTCGAGACCGTCCACGTAAAGCTCGAAGCGTTCCGCGAACTGCGAGCCGTCCGGTTCGCTCCTGAGGCGCGCGAGCGCCGCTTGCGAAGGCGGATAGTCGTGCACGAAGGCTGGCGCGTCCTTGCCGAGCGAGGGTCCGACCACCGCGCCCATGAGCAGGTCGAGCCAGTCGTCGCGATCCCAGGTTCCCGCATCCGCGGGTTCGATGCCGCGTGCACCAAGCGCCGCGCGGATTTCCGACTCACCGGCGATGCGGCTGTCGATGCCGCAGGCATCCCGGATTGCTTCGCAATAGGTGACGAAGCGGGCCGGTGCAAAATTCCGGATCTCGGCACAGGCGACCCGCAGCAGGCGCTCCACGTCGTGCTCCATCTCCGCAGCACCGAAGTCCAGCCGATACCATTCGATCATCGTGAATTCGGGATTGTGCAGGCGCCCTGACTCCCCGTCCCGGAAGACGGGACAGACCTGGTAGCAGTCGCCAATGCCGGCCGCGAGCAATCGCTTCATGGGATATTCCGGTGATGTCTGCAGGAAGCGTCGCTGGCCGCGGGCCGGCATCGCAGCAATCGACTCTATCTGCGGATCACTGACAGCCGCAGCGGACAGCACCGGCGTCTGCACCTCCAGCACTTCCTGCGAGGCGAAGTACGCCCGGATTCTTGCGAGCATCGAGGCGCGCGAGCGCAGCAGCTCGAGGCTCGCCGCCGGCCGCCAGTCCGATGCGCTCATCGCGGCATCGCGAGCCGCTCGCCGACCCGCACCGCCCGTCCGGGCGAGAAGCCCTCGACGAGGGCCGGGCCACGCGGCGAGAAAAGCACGACGACCGTCGAACCCATGTTGAACCAGCCGAGCTCGGCGCCGCGATCGAGCGCGATGATCGGGTCGCGGACCTGGAGCTCGCGCGGCTTGCGTCGGCCTTCGGCATCGATTCTTCCCGCCCAGGCCAGGCTCATGCTGCCGACGAAGAGGGCGCCCACCAGCACGACTGCCATCGGGCCCGACACGGTGTCGAAGACGCAGGCGATCCGCTCATTACGGGAAAAGAGCCCGGGCACGCTCTCGGCGGTCGCCACGTTGACGCTGAAAAGGTCCCCCGGGATGAATCGCGCGATGCGCAGCGTGCCCGTGAGCGGTGTGTGAACGCGGTGGTAGTTGTGCGGGGCGAGGTAGATCGTCGCGAAATCCCCGCCCGCGAACTCCGCAGCGAGCGCGGCATCGCCACCGAGCAGCGCCGTGGCCGAATAATCGATGCCCTTGGCCTGGAGCAACGTGTCGCCGGCGATGGGCCCGGCCTGGCTCACCACACCGTCGGCAGGACAAAGCGCCGCGCCCGGATCGCCGTCGAGGCTGCGGGCACCCGTGCGCAGCCGGCGCGTGAAGAAATCATTGAAGCTCACGTAGTCCCCGGGCCCGGTGCGGGCGGCTTCGGCGAGGTTAACGGGATAGCGATTGAGAAACATCCGGATCAACGCCATTCGGACGAATCCAATCCGGCTTTCCGCGACCACTCCGACGATCCACGACAGGAAGTGCTGCGGGAGCAGGTACTGCAGTCCGATGAAGGCGCGCTCGCCGAGGGTCCTGCCGCTCACGCCCCCCGCCTCAACGCGCCGCGACGATGCGGCGGAAATCGCCCGCGATCGTCGCCGTGTCGTGCGGTGTGCCGAAGAGCGCCGTGACCCGGGCCTCGGGATCGACCAGGAAAACCGCCGCCGTATGATCGACTGCGTAGCTGCCTTCCTCCGCCGGCGGACCAATGATGACGGCGACGCCGAGCGATTCCGTCAGGCGCGAGATGGCAGTTGCGTTTCCCGTCACGCCCGTAAACGACGGATCGAAGTGAGCCACATAGCGCGCGAGCGACTCGGGCGTGTCGCGCCCCGGATCGACGCTGACAAACACGACTCCAGGACGCTCATCCGCTGGCAGGTCGGTGAGCGCCTTGCGGGCGCCCGCGAGCGTCGCGAGCGTCGTCGGGCAGATGTCCGGGCAATTGACGAAGCCAAAGAACAGGAATGTCCAATGTCCGCGCAGCCGCTCGCGACCGAACGCGCGGCCCGCCTGGTCGACGAGCGCGAACTCGGGTAGCGCCCGCGATTCCTGGAACAACGTTGCCCGTTGGAGCACGGCCGGAGCGTTCGCGTCGTGCCTGAAGTAGAGCGCCGCGACGATGCCGGCGAGCATGCCCGCTAGTACGACGACGGCGACGCGCGCGTATTTCATCAGCACGAATTATCCCACGGCAGCGGCACAGAGGCGCGGACGGTTAGACTGCTGCCCATGGAAGCCAGGGCTCGCGGCGCCGGCCTGTCGTTTGCAAATATTGGCGAGCTGCTCGATTGGGCGACCGCCCGACTTCGGAAGGCACACCTTCATTACGGCCATGGTACCGACAATCCGCGGGACGACGCGGCGGCGCTCGTTTTCCATGCACTCGGTCTCGCGCACGAATCGGCACCCGCGAGCTATCGCCTCCCGGTAACGGCGCGCGCCGCGGCGCGTGCACTCGCGCTCATCGAACGCCGCATCGCGAAGCGCGAGCCTTCGGCCTACCTCACAGGGGTCAGCTGGTTCGCCGGGCACGAGATCCGCGTGACGCCGGACGTTCTCGTGCCGCGCTCGCCGATCGCGGAGCTATGCCTCGCGGGATTCTCACCCTGGATCGATCCGGCGCGGGTTCGCCGCGTGCTCGACATCGGCACGGGTTCCGGCTGCATTGCGATCGCCGCGGCGCGCGCCCTGCCGAGGGCGCTCGTGGACGCAACCGACGTTTCGCCGCGGGCGATCGCCGTTGCCCGGGACAACGTCCGGCGGCATCGACTGCAGAGCCGCGTCCAGATCAGGCGTGCCAATGTCTATGAAGGACTCGGAGGGCGGCGCTACGATATCGTCGTGAGCAACCCGCCCTACGTCTCCGCCGCCGAAATGCGCCGGCTGCCGCGCGAGCATCGCGCCGAGCCCGAGAAAGGGCTGCGGGCCGCGCGGGGAGGGCTCGCAATCGTCGAACGGATAATCGCCGGCGCGGCGGGCCACCTGGCACCAGGGGGGATTCTCGTCGTCGAGGTCGGCAATTCGGCGAATCGGCTTCGCCGCCGCTACCCGGAACTGCCGTTTACCTGGGTCGAATTCGAGCAGGGGCATTCCGAGGTGTTCCTGCTGCGCGCTGCCGAGCTTCAGGGCTGAACGGATGTCGGGCAATACGATCGGCCGCTCGTTCTGCGTCACGACGTTCGGTGAAAGTCACGGGCCGGCCATCGGCGCCGTCGTTGACGGCTGCCCACCCGGGCTCGAGCTTGCCGAGTCCGATATCCAGGCCGACCTCGAGCCGCGGCGCACCGGAACGTCGAAGCACACGAGCCAGCGGCAGGAGCCGGATCGCGTTCGCATCCTGTCGGGCGTCTTCGAGGGCCGCACGACGGGGACGCCGATCGGGCTCGTCGTCGAAAACGTCGACGCGCGCTCGCGCGACTACGACAAGATCAAGGACCGTTTCCGTCCCGGTCATGCCGACTATGCGTATCAACAGAAATACGGCATCCGGGATCATCGCGGGGGCGGGCGGGCCTCGGCGCGCATCACGGTCGCGACCGTCGCGGCCGGCGCAATTGCGCGCAAGTACTTGCGCGAGAAATCCGGCGTCGTGGTTGCCGGTCATCTTTCGCAGCTTGGTCCGCATCGACTCGAATGCGTCGACGAAGCGTCGGCTCGCGGTAATCCCTTTTTCTGTGCGGACCCGGAAATGCTGACGCTGCTCGAGGACTACCTGCGGCAGTTGCGCCGGGACGGGGACTCCGCAGGCGCCCGCGTGACCGTGCGCGCACGCGGCGTGCCGCCGGGGCTCGGCGAACCCATGTTCGATCGCATTGACGCGGATATCGCATTCGCAATGATGGGCATCAATGCCGCGAAGGCCGTCGAGATCGGCGACGGTGTCCTGGTCGCGGGTCAGCGCGGGTCGGAGCATCGCGACGAATTGAGGCCCGAAGGCTTTGCGTCGAACCATTCCGGCGGGACGCTTGGCGGCATCAGTTCGGGCCAGGACATCATCGTCCACGTTTCGTTCAAGCCGACCTCGAGCATCCAGGTTCCCGGCCAGACGATCGATGTACGCGGCCGCCCGGCAGAAATCGTGACGACGGGCCGGCACGACCCCTGCGTCGGGCTCAGGGCCGTTCCGATCGTCGAAGCCATGCTGTTGATCGTGCTGATGGACCACGTCCTTCGGCACCGGGCACAGTGCGCCGATGCGGCGTCGGCGACCCCTGTCATCACGCGCTGAATGCCAGCGAATCAACGCATTGCAGCGGGCAGTGAGTGGGGGTCCCCACGCCCGCCATTGCGTGACGCGGGGCAGGATTTTGGTAAATACGGCGTGTAAGCTATAGTCCCAAAGGATCAGGGACTTGTGATCGGTTTCACACCCATTTCGCAAGCTCGCGGCCCAGGTTTTGCCTGTCGCGACCTTGGGGAGTCACGATGAGCGGTAAATTGCGCGTACTCATTTCGGCGATTTTGCTGGCGCCGGCGGCAGCCTTCGGCCTCGGTCTCGGCGAGATTCGCCTGGGTTCAGCGCTCAACGAGCCACTCGCGGCCGAAATCGACCTCGTCGCCGCGACCCCCGAAGAACTTTCTGCGCTCGATGCGCATCTCGCGTCGCCGGAAGTCTTCGCACGTTACGGGCTCGACCGCCCGGCATTCCTCACATCACTCGAATTCAGCGTCGGCCGCGGACAGGATGGGCGCAGTGTGCTGCTCGTCCATTCGCGCAACGCCATCAGCGAACCATTCGTTTCCTTCCTCATCGACGTGAACTGGCCGCGCGGCCGGCTCTTGCGCGAATACACGGTGCTGCTCGACCCGCCTGCGTTGCTCGCGGCCAGGGATAGCCCGGCCCCAGCGCCACTCGCAGCGCCGACAACCACACCGTCCGCCATGCCGAGCCCGCCTCCTGCGCCGGCTGCGGCGCCCGAACCGCAGGCAACGTTGCCGGCTTCGGGCGATTCGACCTACCAGGTCGAGCGTGGCGACACGCTCTACGGCATTGCGGGTGCGATGTCGGGTGGCGACCGCCAGGCGATCCAGCGGACGATGATCGCGCTCTTCCGCGCCAATCCCGAAGCCTTCAGCGGCAACATCAACCAGCTGCGTGCGGGCGCAATCCTGCGCGTGCCTTCGTCGGACGACGTCGCAGGCATTTCGTCCGCGGAAGCGTCGAGCGAGGTCAGGGACCATAACGCCGCATGGCGTGCAGCGAGGGGCGCTGAAGACGCCGGCCGGCTGAAGCTCGTCACGCCGCCCGAGGGCGATGCCGAAGCTGCCACGGCGCCGGCGGCGAGCGGTCGTGTCGAATCACAGATTGGTTCGCTCGAGACGGACATCTCGGAACAGAAGCGGCTTCTCGAGCTTCGAAACCAGGAGCTCGCGGACCTCCAGAGGAAGCTCGCGGAGTCCCGCGCCCAGGAGGCGGAGGCTGCCCGGCCCGCGCCAGTGCCCGAGACACCGGTCGAGCCGACTGGCGAAGCCCCCGTGGCGTCCGAGGACGATGCGACGCAAGCCGAGACGCCGCCGCCTGTCGTTGCCAAGCCGGTGCCCGCCAGGACGAAGCAGGCACCCAAGGCAGATTCGGGCGAGTCGTTCTTCGACACGATGACCGACAACTGGACGATCCTGGTCGGCGCGGCCGTGTTGCTGCTCCTCGGCATGCTCGGCTTCAACTTCGTTCGCCGCCGGCGGGACGAGGACGTGGACGGCGCGCTCAAGGGATTCGACGTGCCGGCTTCCGCGCCGATACCGACGGAAACGATGCGCCTGCGGGCCATCGCGACGGGCGACAAGACCGCGGAAATAATCCGGCCGCCCGTCTTCGAGGACGACGACGACGACCAGGACATTGTCGTCGAAGAGCGTCCTGTCGCCCGCCCGAAGACCGAAGTGTCGCGGCCGAGCGCAGGGCACGAGGAGACGATCAGCACTGAAGCGGCCCTCGACCTGGACCAGGCCGATCCGCTCGCCGAGGCCGATTTCCACATGGCCTATGGCCTCTATGACCAGGCCGTCGACCTGGTCCGGATGGCCCTGCAGAAATCGCCGGACCGCAACGACCTCAAGCTCAAGCTCGCGGAGATTCATTTCGTCGCGGGCGACACCAACCAGTTCCTAACGGTAGCGCGTGACCTCAAGAGGTCACTCGGGACCGGCGGCGACTGGGACCGCATCGTCATCATGGGACGACAGCTCGCGCCGGACGAGCCGATGTTCGCGGGTGCGGTGCAGGGCTCGGGCGTCGATCTCTCACTTGAAGGCGGCGACAACCTCGTCGACCTCGACCTGCTTTCGGCGCCGGAAGGCGATGAAGGTCTGGACCTCGATCTCGGAATGGTCGCGGCGGCAACGCCCGATACCGAGGCGACAGGCGAGAACACTGCGCTTGAATTCGACCTCAGTGAAGGGCCGACGCAATTCACAACGACCCAGGAAATCAGGGGCCGCGAGTCGGCGGGCACCGTCGAAATGCCGACGCTCGAACTGCCATCGACTGAAACGCCAACCGTCGAGACGGCCGCCCTCAGGACGGCTAACCAGGCAGCGCGCGACCGGATGTCGCCGGCCACACCAGACTCGACGGCCGAGATGGCGATCGATGACCTCAACCTCGACCTCGGCAACCTGGACAACCTGCCTGATATCGACGATGCAACCGCGATTGCGACGGGCGTGCACGACGAAGTCACGCAGATTGCGCAGGAATACGTCGCAACGGAAGTACTGACGTCCGACTCGGCCGATGACGACGGCACGGCGTTGATGCCGGCCGGCGCAAGCGCAACGGCAATCCTGCCCAAGGTTGATTTTGGCGAGATCGACCTCGATGTCGGCTCTGTGCCCGATTCCTCCGACAGCTCGCCGACGATGCGCGACACCACGCTCAAGACCGAAAGGATGCCGCAGCTCTCGCAGCTCGAACCGGTGACGATGAGCGAAGTCGGAACCAAGCTCGACCTCGCGCGCGCTTACATGGACATGGGCGACCCTGACGGCGCCCGCAACATCCTGCAGGAAGTGCTGGCCGAGGGCAGCGTGTCCCAGAAGCAGGAGGCGCGCCGGCTCATCGATACCCTGCCGGGAGCGTGAGCGGCCAGACGCGACGTCTGGCCGTCGGTATCGAATACGACGGCACGGCTTACGCCGGCTGGCAGCATCAACCGGGCCGGGCGACAGTGCAGGACTGCGTCCAGAAAGCCATTTCCGCCGTCGCCGATCATCCTGTCACGGTCGCCGCGGCCGGCCGGACTGACGCCGGTGTCCACGCCTGGGCACAGGTCGCCCATTTCGATACGCGCGCCGAACGGCCGGTTCGCGGCTGGGTGCTCGGGGCCAACAGCCACTTGCCACCTGACATCGCGATCCACTGGGCCATGGAAGTGGAACCCTCGTTCCACGCGCGACATACCGCGCAGGGACGCAGCTATCGCTATTGCATGCTGCGCCGCGCGACCCGGCCCGCGATCCTGCGCGATCGCGTTTGCTGGACCCGCGCGACCCTTCATGCCGAAGCGATGCACGACGCGGCGCAGGCGCTGGTCGGCGAGCACGATTTCTCCTCGTTCCGCGCGGTCGAGTGCCAGTCGACGACTGCCTTGCGCCACCTGGCATCCATATCGGTGTACGCCGAAGGCCCGCTCGTCGTGATGGAAATCAGCGCGAATTCCTACCTGCAGCACATGGTCCGGAACATCGCGGGCACGCTCATGCAAGTGGGTGCCGGCGAGCGTCCGCCCGCCTGGGTCGCCGAGATCCTGGCGGCCCGCGACCGTACGCGGGCCGGAATCACGGCACCCGCCTGTGGACTCTATCTCTGGCGAGTCCGCTATCCGCCATCGCTGCAGATTCCCGAACCCGTCGCGAGCCGACCCTGGGCTATGATCGCCGGGCAGACGGGGGCGGAGAACCTCTGAAATGACCTGGTTCGAGAAGATCATCCCGTCGCGGATCAAGACGGAGCGCCGCACGCGCTCCGTGCCCGAAGGGCTGTGGATGAAGTGCCCGGCCTGCGATTCGGTGCTGTACCGCCCCGAAGTGGAAAGAAACCTCCAGGTCTGCCCGAAGTGCGCGCATCACATGCGCATCGGCGCGCGCGAGCGCCTTACCCAGTTCCTCGATCCGGACAGCGCGGTCGAGATCGGCGCCGACATCGCGCCGGAAGACCCGCTGCGGTTCCGCGACACCAAGCGTTATCGCGACAGGCTCGCCGCAGCACAGAAGGCAGTCGGCGAACGCGACGCACTGGTCGTCATGAGCGGGACACTCGAGGGAATCGAGATCGTCGCGGGCGCCTTCGAGTTCTCGTTCATGGGCGGATCCATGGGCTCGGTCGTCGGCGAGCGATTCGTGCGGGGCGTGGAGCACGCGATCGCCGGGCGCACGCCGCTCGTCTGCTTCTCCGCAAGCGGCGGCGCGCGCATGCAGGAAGGCCTGCTCTCGCTGCTGCAAATGGCGAAGACGAGCTCGGCGCTCGCCGGACTCGCGGCCGCGCGGCTGCCGTTCATCTCGGTCCAGACTGACCCGACAACCGGTGGCGTTTCGGCGAGCCTCGCGATGCTCGGCGACGTGAACATTGCCGAGCCGAAGGCTCTCATCGGGTTTGCGGGCCCGCGCGTGATACAGCAGACCGTTCGCGAAACGCTGCCCGAGGGATTCCAGCGCAGTGAGTTCCTGCTCGACCATGGCGCCATCGACATGATTCTCGATCGTCGCGACCTGCGCGAACGCATTGCTTCCATGCTCAGGATCCTGCTGCGTCGGCCCCCGGCTTCGGGCTGAAGGCGCAGCATGCGTTTCGCGGCGGTTGCGGCCTGGCTCGCATGGCAACAGACCGCGCATCCCGTCGAGGTGGACCCGGGACTCGACCGTGTCGGCGCGGTCTGGCGGAAGCTCAGGCTCCCGCTTGCCGCGACGGTACTGACGGTCGGCGGCACCAACGGAAAGGGGTCGGTCGCCGCCTACCTTGACTCGATCCTGGCGGCGGCGGGTTACGCAACGGGTCTCTTCACCTCGCCGCACCTCCGCCGCTACAACGAACGCATCCGCGTGCACGGGCGTGAAGTGGGCGATGACGAGCTGCTTTCCGCTTTCGCCACGATCGACGCCGCCCGCGACGGGATCTCGCTCACCTTTTTCGAATGGAACGCGCTTGCGGCTTTCGTCGCATTCACGCGCGCGCACGTCGACGTGGCCGTGCTGGAAGTCGGCATGGGCGGGCGCCTGGACGCGGTCAACCTGCTCGATGCCGATGCCGCGGCCGTCGTCTCGGTCGGCCTCGATCATCGTGAATGGCTCGGTGACACCGTGGAGGCAATCGGTGCCGAGAAGGCCGCGATCTTCCGCGCCGGCCGCCCGGCGATCTTCGGCGGGAGGCAGGTGCCGCAAAGCGTGATTGCAAGCGCTGCGGCCGCTGGCGCGCGGTTGAAGCGCATCGGCACGGACTTCGACTACGTCGAACGAGCGGACGGTTGGGACTATGTCGGTTTCGGCTCGCGGCGCCGGGAATTGCCCCTGCCGGCACTTCGGGGCTCGAGCCAGCTCGCCAACGCGGCGGTTGCGCTCGCCATGCTCGAGGCGGCGGAGCCGAAGCTCCTCGTGCCCGACCAGGCGGTCAGGGCGGGCCTGATGGCCGTTCGCCTGCCTGGACGGTTCCAGGTCATCGAGGGCGACCCCGAGTGGATCCTGGACGTCGCGCACAATGCCGACGCTGCGCTATCGCTTGCAGCGAGCCTCGCGGCACGCCCTTGCCGCGGCAGCACGATCGCCGTGTGTGGAATCCTCGGCGACAAGGACATCGAAGCAATCGTGGCCGCGCTCTCGCGGCAAGTCAGGCGCTGGATCGCGGTGGGTCTCGAGGGTCGGCGTGCCCTCCCGCCGGCGGAACTCGCGAGCCGAATCGGCCGTGCCGGCGCCTCATCGGTGCTCGCGGTGGAAAACGTCGCGGCCGGAATGGCTGAAGCGCGCCTCGCATGCAGGCCCGGGGACAGGGTGATCGTCTTCGGCTCCTTCCTGACCGTCGGGCCCGCGCTCGCCTGGCTCGACGCGGCCTCGTGATCGGCACTTAAACGCTACAATCATTCGCAATGGAAGTGCGCGTGCGCGAACGGCTGATCGGTGCGCTGGTGCTGGTCGCCATCGTAGTATTGTTCGTCCCCGCGATATTGAAGGGCAGGAGCCCGCCGCCCGTTGAACCGACCTCTCAACCGACGCGACGCGTCGAAGTTCCGATCGGCGATGCCGGGCCGCTGGTCGAGGAGCAGATCCTCGTTCCCGAGCCCACGCCGGTCACGCCTCCACCATTGGTCGGAGCGCCGCCCGCGAAATCCACATCCAAGCAGGGCGAAACGCGGGAGCGCCAGCCGGAACCCAAGGCAGCCGTTACGGGGAGCCGCGAAGTCCGCGCGGAACCGGCGGAGGCAAAGCCACCTGTTGCTGCAGCCAAGCCGGCGCCGGCCGCCGTGCAGACGCAGGCAGCGGCGTGGGCGGTGCAACTCGGTGCATTCTCGAATCGCGCAAAAGCGGAGCAGCTGGTTGCGGAGCTTCGCAAGCGCCGGTACTCGGCCTTCTTGCTCGAATACCGTGCGACCGGACAGGTGCTTTACCGAGTCAGGGTCGGGCCGGAACAGGATCGCGCGCGTGCGGAAGAGATCGCCGCGAGGCTTTCAAAGGACGGGTTTCAGCCGGTCGTCGCGCGACACCCCTGATCGGCTAGAATGCCGCACGTTTTTTGCGGGGTACCTGGAACCAATGGACGGCGCTGACCACGTTTTCGCAATCATCCTGCTCGTCTCGGGCGCGGTCGGCTATTTCCGCGGATTCGTCCGCGAATCCATCTCGCTCGTCGCCTGGCTGCTCGGCCTCTGGCTTGCCTGGCACTTCGCTTATATCGTGAATCCGTGGCTCGGGGGGGCGCTCGCCGAGCCATCCGTGCGCGAATGGACCGGCCGCGCGATCGTGCTCCTGCTCGTGCTCCTCATTGGCGCGCTCGCCGGCACCATCGTCTCGCATTTCGTGCGGCGCGCGGTGGGCCTCGCGGCGCTCGACCGCCTGCTCGGTGCGCTGTTCGGCCTGATGCGCGGAGTGGTGATCATCGGACTCCTCATCCTTGCGGGCCGTGCGGTCAATCTCGATCTCGAGCCGTGGTGGGAGCAGACCAAATCCATGCCCGCCGCAGAGGCCGCGGCCAACTGGCTCGAACGCTATGCGCAGCCGGCTGCCATGGAAGTGTACGACCGGGCCAAAGAGAAGCCGGGCACCTAGGTCATGTGCGGCCTCGTAGGCATTGTCGGGACTTCCGCCGTCAACCAGCGCATCTACGATGCGCTGACGGTGCTCCAGCACCGTGGGCAGGATGCCGCCGGGATCATGACGATGGACGAACACGCGCTCTTCGTGCGCAAGGACACGGGCCTGGTGCGCGACGTCTTCCGCGACGAAGACATGCGCCAGCTGGTCGGCAATGCTGGCATCGGGCACGTGCGCTATCCGACGGCGGGCTGCGACGGCGCCGACGAGGCCCAGCCTTTTTACGTCAACGCCCCCTTCGGGATCGGCCTCGGCCATAACGGCAACCTGACGAACGCCCAGGAGCTCTCGCGCACCATGGTCGACGAGGACCGTCGCCACCTGAACACGCGCTCCGACTCCGAGGTCCTCCTGAACGTTTTTGCGAGCGAGCTGCAACGCTCGACCTCGTCGAAGCCTGCGGCATCCGACGTGTTCCGCGCGATCGAGGGCGTATTCCGCCGCTGCCGCGGCGGCTACGCGGTCGTTATGCTGATCGTGGGACACGGCATCGCAGGATTCCGCGACCCGCACGGCATCCGTCCGCTCGTGCTCGGCAAGCGCAAGACCGCGCGGGGAATCGAGTGGATGCTGGCGTCCGAGAGCGTCGCCCTCGACATGCTCGGCTTCACGCTCGAGCGCGACGTCGGGCCGGGCGAGGCGATCTACATCGACATGCATGGCCGCATGCATTGCCAGCAATGCGCGCCGATGGGCCGCCATACGCCCTGTATCTTCGAGTACGTCTATTTCGCGCGGCCCGATTCGATCATCGACAATATCTCGGTCCACAAGGCGCGCATGCGCATGGGCGAGAAGCTGGCCGAGAAGATTGCGCGGCTGCGCCCGGACCACGACATCGACGTCGTGATCCCGATCCCCGATACAAGCCGGACGAGCGCGCTGCAGCTCGCCCTCGCACTCGGGGTGAAGTACCGCGAAGGATTCGTCAAGAACCGCTACATCGGGCGCACCTTCATCATGCCGGGGCAGGAGATGCGCCAGCGGTCGGTGCGCGGCAAGCTGAACGCGATCGACCTCGAGTTCCGCGGCCGCACCGTTCTGCTCGTCGACGACTCGATCGTTCGTGGAACCACTTCGGCGCAGATCATCGAGGTCGCCCGCGAGGCCGGGGCGCGCAAGGTCTATTTCGCATCGGCCGCGCCACCGGTGCGCTTCCCGAACGTCTATGGCATCGACATGGCGGTCGCCTCGGAGCTCGTGGCCAATGGCCGGAGCGAAGAGGACGTCGCAACATCGATCGGCGCGGACTGGCTGGTCTACCAGGACCTCGAAGACCTCGTGTCCGCCTGCCGGCACGACGATGCCCGGATCACTGCGTTTGACACCTCGTGTTTCTCGGGCGAATACGTGACCGGGGACGTGACCCGGGAATTCCTCGCACGCATCGAGCACGATCGCTCGGACGGCTTGCGGGCGCAGCGCCTCCTGGACCTGCCAGGCGGACGCACGGCCCGCGCCATCTAGGGAACGTGCGCAATGACCGGATCGCTGGCCGATCCGCGTCGCGAACTCCTGCTCGACCTCTTCCGCGCTGCGATTGCCGCGGTCGACGGGCGCCGGCGCGTGCGTGCGGCGCTCGCGGGCGGCGGCTTCGACGGTCCCGTCAGCGCATTCGCGGTGGGGAAAGCTGCGGCCAGCATGATGCAGGGCGCGATCGATGCCCTTGGTGGCCGCCTGCAGCGCGGGCTCGTCGTCGTGCCGGAAGGCGCGGTCCCTGCCGAGCTCAGGGGCATTCCGGGAATTCAGTGCCTCGAATCCGCCCACCCGCGACCGGATGAGCGGAGTCTCGCCGCCGGCCGGGCGCTTCTCGAATTTGCGGCGGCAACGCCGGCGGACGGCAGCGTGCTGCTTCTCGTCTCGGGCGGTGCTTCGGCGCTACTCGAGGTTCCAGCGCCAGGCGTCGGCCTCGCGGAACTGCGCGCACTCTATGACCGCTCGCTCACGGAGCGGCACGACATTGAACGCCTCAACCAGACCCGGATCGCCCACTCGCTGGTAAAGGGAGGCCGTCTTCCCGGGCTCTTCCGTGGCCTGCGGACCAAGGCACTCATGATCTCCGACGTGCCCCGCGACGATCCGGCCGTCCTGGCGTCTGGCCTGCTCGATGCGCCGGGACTCGCGCCTCGACTCGTCGGTTCGATCGACGAGGCCCTTGAAGCCGTTGCCCGTGCGGCGGCGGCACGAGGCCTGCGAATCGCCCGCGGAACCGAGCGGCTTTCCGGCGATGCCGAAGCGGCGGCGCGGCGCATCTGCCACGAACTCGCCGTCGGGGATGCGGACCTCCTGATCCACGGCGGTGAAACAGTCGTCGCGCTACCCGATCGGCCCGGACGCGGCGGGCGCTGCCAGCATTTCGCCGTCGCAGCCGCGCGCTGCATCGCGGGGCACCCGGAATTTCTCGTGCTTGCCGCAGGCACGGATGGCCGGGACGGAGCGAGCGAGGATGCCGGGGCGATCGTCGATGGGGAGACCCTGCAGCGTGCGGCCGACTGCGACATGGATCCTGCCGTCGCGCTCGCGGCGGCGGACACCGGGCCCTTCCTGGAGGCCACCGGCGATCTCCTCTACACCGGGGCAACGGGCACGAATGTCGGCGACATCGTCCTGGCATTCCGGCGGCAACCGGTAATTTCGCGCCCCATGTAGAATGCGCGCATGACCGTCCGGGTTCTGATCATCGACGACCAGAACGACTTCCGGCGGTTGCTGGCACGGCACGTCCTCACCGGTTTCGATTCTCCCTCCGTCGCCGAGTACGACCCGGCCGCGCGTGGCCGGCTGCCTGCCGATTTTTCGGGTAGTGCCTATGACGCCGTGCTGCAGGGGGACTCGGTCGGCGGGGAATTTGGAATCGATTGGCTCCGCGATCTCAGCCGGCGCAATGGATTTCCGCCGATCATCTATTTCCTGTCGAAGCGTTCGCCCGAACTCGAGGAAAGCGCCATTCATGCCGGCGCCAACGCCTGCCTGTCGCGCAAGAAGGTCGATCACGAAGCGTTGATTGCCGCGCTGCGCACGGTCCAGGCGCGTCGCGGCCAGTTTTCGCGCCCCGCAGTGCAGTCCGAGGATTCAACGCGCGCGACCCGATTTGGCGATGCGTCGATTCGCGGTTTCCGCTACGTGAGCCAGCTGGCCGAAAGCCCGGTTTCAAGTGTCTACCTGGCAGAAAGCGAGCGAAGCGGCTCAAAGGTCGCCCTCAAGGTCCTGCACCAGCCGCCAGACGAGGGTTCGGGGGTCCGCAACTTCGACCGCTTCCTGCGCGAGTACCAGATCGCGGCCGCGATAGAGCATCCAAACGTCGCGCGAGTCCACGATTTCGGCGTCGCCGACGACCACGCCTTCATTGCCATGGAGTACTTCCCACTCGGCGACCTCAGGGTTCGCATCAAGGAGGGCATACCCCCCCGGCGCGCGCTGACCTTCCTGCGCCAGATGGCCGAGGCGCTCAAGGTGCTGCATGACGCGGGTGTGCTCCACCGCGACCTGAAGCCCGGCAACGTGATGTTGAGGGACGAGTTGTCGGTCGCGGTGATCGACTACGGGCTCTCGAAGCATATCGAGCTGGATGCGACGCTCACGAACAGCGGCGAGATCTTCGGCACGCCCTATTACATGAGCCCGGAGCAGGGACATGGACGCGACACGGACGCACGCAGCGACATCTACAGCATGGGGATCATCTTCTACGAGATGCTGATGCGGCGGAAACCGTACGTTGCCGGCACTCCGATGCAGGTGATCTACAAGCACGCGCATTCGCCGCTGCCGGAGCTCAAGGCGGAGCTCAAGCGCTTCGAGGAGCTCCTCTACAACTGCATCGCGAAGGATCCCGCGCGGCGCTATGCGAGCGCGGACCAGTTGCTCGATGCGGCGAGAGAACTCGAGCGCGACGAAACCGAGCGCTAGAACGCGGACGCGGGCGCTTGCTTGGCCAGGCGGGTTTCCCTCGCTCGCTCAGAAGAACGGACATTCGCTCGCTCGGGACCCCGCCCGTCCGTCACGCGCCCGCGTGTGCGCTGGAGCGTCCGCCGGCGCGACCGGGTCGGCGGGCGGGTGGCGAGCGAGTAACCGTCTTTGAAGTCAAGCGTGGGTATAGCTGGCATTGAACTCGGTGTGGTTGCGCGCCATGGCGTTGAGGATGGTGATGAGCTTGCGCATGCAGGCAACGAGCGCGACCTTCTTGTACTTGCCGGCGTCGACTAGCCGCCGGTAGTGGGCGTGGATGATCGGGTTGTGACGAGTCGCGGTCAGGGTCGCCATGTAGAGCGTGCGGCGCAGCTCGAAGCGGCCGCCACCGATGCGGCGGCGGCGATGCAGCGTGCCAGAGTCGTGCGCCATCGGTGCCACGCCCACCAGGGCGGCGATCTGGCGTCGACCCAGGTGGCCGAGTTCCGGCAACTCGGCGAGCAGCGTCGCGCTCGCCACCGGGCCGATGCCGCCCATCGAGCGCAGCAGCCGATCCAGTTCGGCAAAGTGCTCGGTGACGTGCCGGTTCAGGTCGCGATCGACGTCGCGCAGCTGCTTCTGGATCGCCTTGATCAGGGCTTGCACGCTGGCCTGCACCTCCGGCAGCGCCAGCGCGAGTCGCTGCCGCTCCATGTGCAGCATCGTCACCAACTGTCGGCGGCGCGTCACCAGGGCCACCAAAACGCGCTGTTCCGCACTCGCCAGCGGACGCAGATAGCGCGCCAAGTCGTCGCGCGCCAACAAGGTTCGACCCAGCTCGGCCAGCGCCGCGGCATCGATCCGATCGGTCTTGGCCAGGTGACCGAGTGCCTTGGCAAAGGCATGCGCCTGGCGCGGGTTGACCACCGCCACCGCCAGTCCCGCAGCCTGCAGGGCACACACGATGAGCGACTCGTAGCCACCGGTCGCCTCCATCACCACCAACTGCGGCGCCAGCGGCTGGATCCAGGCCAGCAACGCCGTGTGGCCATCCGCCTCGTTCGCAAACCGCGCCGGCACCGCCGACGCGCCCACCACCGCAGCATCGAGCTGCGCCTTCGCCACATCGATGCCAACCACCACGGATGACTCGGTCATGGTCTTCGGCTCCCTTGCTTGTCCATGCGCGCTCATCGCGCGGGTAACCGTTCGGGCTTCTCGAAGACCGGCGCGGATCGTGCGCCATCGACTCGCTCGCGGGCTCGAGCGGCCCAGCGACTAACCAGGCTGCACGACACGGTCCGGTGATCTTCCAGACCAGCAAACCTTACCGCGCCGGTCGGCACATAAGATACAAGCGACTAAAGTTCCGGCGGAGCAAGCGAGCCAACCCGCCCGACGGCCAGAGTCGCGCCGGTGCCGATTCACACCGGGCAGGGGATGAGCTGCGGGCCCGATTCGTCCCACCGGATGACGTTCGCCTCGTCATGCCAGGCGCCGAGAACGATCCGGGTCCGAGCCGAGCCGTCAGACTCGAAGCGGTGCACGCCCGGACGATGCGTGTGGCCGTGGATCATGAGTTCGACGCCGGCCGCCCGCATGATCGATTCGACCGCGGACTGGTTGACATCGGTGATGTAGCCGGACGCATTCGCGAGATGCTCGCGGCTGCCCGCGCGCGCCTCCGTTGCGAGCCTGCGCCGCGCGTCGATCGGCAGGCGCGCGAAGGCCGCACGCAGGGACTCGTCGCGAACGAGCGCGCGCAATCTCTGGTAGGCGCGGTCGTCGACGCAAAGTCCGTCACCGTGACTCAACATCAGCCGTTCGCCGCCCAATGCCATGATCGCGGGGTCGTCGAGCAGGATCGCCCCGGCGTCTGCGCAGAAACGTTCTCCGATCATGAAGTCGCGATTGCCGCGCATGACATAGACGAGCGTGCCGCCGGCCGCGACCGCGGCGATCGACCGGACTACCTCGCGATGCGCGGGTTCCGGATCGTCATCGCCGATCCAGGCCTCGAAAATGTCGCCCAGCAGGAACAGGGACCGTGCGCCACGCACGGGACCTGCCAGAAATCGCTGGAATCGCGCGGCAATCTCCGGCGTCGAGGGATCGAGGTGAAGGTCGGAGGCGAACCAGGATGTCACTTCGTCTCGTCCGCCTTCTCTTCCTTCGGTGGCAGAGGCGGGGTTGCGGACGTGGACGCATCGACGACATAGGCGCGGCGAACGACCGGCTTCTGTACCGGAACGTCCGCGCCAAACGACTCGACGGTTTCAGTCGGGAGATAGCCGAGGCGGTCGACTACATCCATTCCTTCGACGACGTTTCCGAAGACGGCGTAGCCCCAGCGGTTCGGCCGTGGATCGAGCGCCGCGTTGTCGAGGAGGTTGATGTAGAACTGCGAGGAACCCGAATGCGGCGACTCCTCGCGAGCGAGACCGAGTGAACCGCGCCGGTTCGAGAGGCCGTTGCCGCTCTCGTTCGGGATCGGGGCTCGCGCCGGGCGCTCGGCGAGGCGCTCGTCATAGCCGCCGCCCTGCACTACGAAGTGCGCGATCACGCGGTGAAACACGGTACCGTCGTAGGCGCCGTCGCGCACGTATCGCAGGAAATTCTCCGCAGTCAGCGGTGCGCGCACCGTGTCGAGTTCCACGACGAAGTCGCCGAGCGAAGTCTCGAAGCGGACTCGCGGCGCTAGCGTGCCGGGCGCCTGCGCAAGCGCCGGCATGGCAGAAACAAGGGCGAACAGGAGAACGATGGATCGCAGCATGGAATGCACCTCGCGGCGATTTTAGCCTACCTCCCGCGTGAGGCGGCGGGTCCGATACCTTAGACTGTGAATGCAATGGAACCCGCAATCGTCACGCGATTCGCGCCGAGCCCGACGGGCGCCCTGCATCCGGGCAATGCCCGGACGGCGCTGTTCAGCTTCCTTTTCGCGCGCGGGAGGGGCGGCCGTTTCATCCTGCGGGTCGAGGACACGGACAGGGAACGCGGCAGCGATGAATTCGTCGCTGCGCAGCTTGCCGACCTCGAGTGGCTGGGCATCGACTGGGACGCGGGGCCAGGCCGCGACGATGGCAAGGGTCCGTATCGCCAGTCGGAACGTGGTGGTCTTTATGCAGCGCTCTTCGACCGTCTCGAGCGCGAAGGCCACGCTTATCCCTGCTATTGCACGCCGGCCGAGCTCGAAGTCGAGCGCAGGACTCAGCTCGCCGCCGGCCAGCCGCCGCGCTATGCGGGAACCTGCCGAGGGCTGGATCCAGCCGTGCGCGCAGAGCGCGCCGCAGCCGGGCGGCCTGCTGCGCTCCGCTTTGCGATTCCGGGATCCGAAACCATGCGCTTCGACGACCTCGTGCGTGGACCGCAGGCCGTGGAAGCCTCGTCGCTCGGCGACTTCGTCGTGCGCCGCGCGGACGGCGGGGCCGTCTTCTTTTTCTGCAACGCCGTGGACGATGCCCTCATGGGAGTAACCCAGGTGCTGCGCGGCGATGATCACCTGAGCAACACGCCGCGGCAGTTGCTCGTACTCCGTGCGCTCGGCCTTGAGGCGCCGCGTTACGGCCACCTGCCGCTCCTCCTGGATGCGAGCGGCGCGCCGCAGTCGAAGCGAAAGGGCAGCGTCACGCTCGCCGAGCTTCGCAGCCGGGGCTATCTCGCCGCCGCCGTGGGAAATCTGCTGTTGCGTCTCGGCCATCACGGGGCGCCGGACGAGTGGGTCGATCCGGTTGAGTTCCCGCGGCATTTCCACGCCGACCGCCTCGGGCGCGCGCCGGCGCATTTCGACCTAGCGCAGCTCGACCACTGGCAGCGCGAAGCCGTACGACGCCTCGACTCGGAATCCGCGGCGCGCTGGCTTGCGGCCGAGTTCCCGGCCGAATGGGCGGCGGAGCGGCGCGCGTCCGTCGCGAACCTGCTGAAAGGAAACCTGCTCCTTCCGCGCGACGCGCGCGACTGGCTCGCAGTCCTCGGCGGCGTGCTGCCGCCGATCGCGCCCGACGCGGCGAAGGCGATCGGAGAGGCGGGACCCGAATTCTTCGACGCTGCACTCGCGTCGTTCGCCGAGACGGGGGCTGACCTCCGTTCGCTCGCGGAGCGCCTGAAGTCGCGCACCGGCCGCAAGGGCGCAGCGCTCTACATGCCGCTCCGTTTCGCCTTGACGGGTCGCCACGACGGTCCCGAGCTCGCGGCGCTCCTGGCCGCGATACCGGCGGCGCTGGTGCGCGACCGGCTCGCGGGCGCATCGCGGATGCGTGGAGCCTGAGGGCGTGCTTCGCATCCACAACTCGCTGAGCGGCCTCAAGGAACCATTGGAACCGCTCGAGCCGGGTCACGTGCGCATGTACGTTTGCGGTATCACGGTTTACGACCATATCCACGTCGGCCACGCCCGCTCCCAGATCGCCTTTGATGTTGCGCGGCGCTGGATGCGCGCATCGGGTTATCGCGTGACCTATGTCCGGAACATCACCGACATCGACGACAAGATTCTCGCCCGCGCACGCGAGCGCGGCGAGTCCTTCGAGGCGCTGACCGCGCGGTTCATCGCGTCGATGAACGAGGACTTCGACGCGCTCGGCATGGAGAAGCCGGATTACGAGCCTCGCGCGACCGACTACATTCCTGAAATCGTCCGCATGATCGAGCAGCTGGTGGCGCGCGGCTTCGCGTATGCGGGCGCGAATGGCGACGTCTATTACGCGGTGGCACGGTTTCCGGGCTACGGCAAGCTGTCCGGGAAAAAGCTCGCGGACCTTCGTGCCGGTGCGCGCGTCGAGGTCGACGAAGCCAAGCGCGATCCGCTGGATTTCGTCCTGTGGAAGCGCGGGAAGCCCGGGGAACCCGCCTGGGACTCCCCCTGGGGCTCCGGCCGGCCGGGCTGGCACATCGAGTGCTCCGCGATGGCGGTCTCGATCCTGGGCCCGACGTTCGACATCCACGGCGGCGGCATGGACCTCATGTTCCCGCACCACGAGAACGAGATCGCCCAGAGCTGCGCCGCCTGCGACGCCTCCTTCGCGAAGGTCTGGATGCACAACGGATTCGTGCGCGTGGACGACGAGAAGATGTCGAAGTCGCTCGGCAATTTCTTTACGGTGCGCGAAGTCCTGCCGAAGTTGCGCCCGGAGGTCCTGCGTGCCTTCCTGCTGGCCTCGCACTATCGGGCGCCGGTCAATTACACGGATGACAACCTGCGCCAGGCGGATGCCGCGCTGCAGCGCCTTTATCTCGCGCTGCGTGACGTCGAGCCCGCGAAAGGCGCCGCGCCGGGCGAAGCCACGCGCGAATTCGCGGAGGCGATGGACGACGACTTCAATACGCCGGGTGCGATCGCGGCGCTGCAATCGGCGGCGCGCGAGCTCAATGTCGCGAAGTCGGCGGGTGATCGGGCGAAAGCATCCGCGCTTGCGGCCGAGATCCGTCAACTGGGAGGAGTGATCGGGCTCCTCGCGCATCAGCCGGCGGAATGGCTCGCGACCGCGTCGTCGCTCGCCGAAGGCATGGAAACCGCAAGGCCGGCGCTCGATGCGGCTTCCATCGACCGCCAGGTTGCCACACGAATCGAGGCGCGCCGGCAGCGCAACTGGGCCGAGTCCGACCGGATACGCGATGAGCTCGCCGCCGCCGGGATCCTGCTTGAAGACGGGCCGGGCGGCACGACCTGGCGGCGGAAGTAAAAGGGGACGCGCACCTTTAAAGGGGACGCGCACGTTTAAAGGTGCGCGTCCCCTTTGAGTCCCCGCCGCCGTTCGGCGGACTCGAGCGTGTTCTTCATGAGCGCCGCGATCGTCATGGGACCGACGCCGCCGGGCACCGGAGTGATGTGACTCGCTCGCTTCGCGGCCTCCTCGAACTGCACGTCACCGACCAGGCGCCCGTCCGGCAGGCGGTTGATGCCGACGTCGATCACGACGGCGCCGGGGCGGATCCAGCTCCCCGGCACGAACTGCGGCTTGCCGATCGCCGCGACGAGGATCTCCGCCTCGCCGACCTGGCGCGCGAGGTCGCGCGTCTGGCTGTGGCAGACGGTGATGGTCGCCGCTTTCATGAGGAGTTCGAGTGCCATCGGGCGGCCGACGATGTTGCTCTGGCCGACGATCACCGCATTCCGGCCACGGATTTCGAGGCCTTCGCGCTCCATCATCAGGATGATCCCGTAGGGCGTACAGGGCCGCTGTATCGGCATGCGCTGCGCGAGCCGGCCGATGTTGTACGGATGGAACCCATCCACGTCCTTCAATGGATCGATACGCTCGAGCACCTCGACCGGAGCAATGTGAGCGGGCAGGGGCAGTTGGACCAGGATTCCGTCGATCGCGGGATCGGCATTCAGCCGGTCGATCAGCGCAAGGAGCTCGGCGCCGCTCGTGGTCACCGGCAGGTCGTGCGCAACCGACACGACGCCGGTTTCCTCGCAGGCGCGGCGCTTGTTGCGCACATAGACCGCGGAGGCGGCGTTGTCGCCGACCATCACGACAGCGAGCCCTGGTCTCCGGAGCCCACGGCGCTCCAGCGCGTCCGTCGCGGTGCGGACCTCGCGCCGGAATTCCTCCGCAATGCGCCTGCCATCGATGATCTTCGCGCTCATAGGCATGCGGCCTTGTTGAAGTCTCCGATGGCAGCAGCCAGTACGGCGACTGCGTCGCGTTCCGCTTCCGTGAGCTGCGGGTTCCAGACGTCGACGATCAGTACGACGCGTGTCGTTTTCCCCCGGTTCCAGGCTTCGTGCTCGTAGGTATCGTCGAAGGCGACGGCTTCGCCCTCGCGCCATGCATGCTGCTCGCCGCCGACCACGAGCGCGCAGTCCTCCGGAACGACCAGCGGCAAGTGACACACGACGCGGGTGTTGGTGACGCCGCGATGCGGCAGGATGTGCGTGCCCGGGGCCAGCACCGAGAACATCACCTCGGGCGCGTTCTCGCGGATCCTGACGAGCGGGAGCGTCTCGAGGATCGCTGATGTGCGTGGGCACAGCGCGTGATTCTCTTCGCGCCGCTCGCCATGACGGAAGAAATAAAAGCCATTCCAGCTTGGCGCGGCCAGGCCACCCTTGAGTCCCAGGCGTTCGGCCTCGTCACCTGCGAAGACGCGTTCGCTCCGGTCGGCGCGCGGCATCACGGCCATGAACTCGTCGCGTATCGCGCCCGTCTCGCGCTCGAGGTTCCTGAACCAGGGAAATTCCGATCGCTTGAAATATGGTGCTGCGGGCAGCCCCGGAAAATAAAGCATGGATGGCTGCTGTCGCGGATCCGGCGGCTGCAAGTTCCGTTCGCCGACCTGGATTGCGAGGCATTCCTGGAAGCGTACAAGCGCGTCGCCACCGTGCCGCGCGACGACGGGCTCGAGCGCCTGCCCGAAGACGCGGCGCCGCCCGGCCTTCACGTAGCGCATGGCATACGCAACGCGCTCGACCAGCGCGGGCGGCGTCGTCGCCTTGCTGAGCCAGCGGCCCTGCCGCTGGGACTCGATGATGGCGCGGTAATAGGCGAGGAGGGCGTCACCGAGCTGCTGGCGCCCTTCGAGCGTGCGGGCGAGCTCGAGCCGCGCCTCGGGCGTCAGGTTCGGCCCGCTGCCGTGGACCGCATCCGCCATCAACTGGTCTCCGTCATCCCGCGGGAGCGGCCGCCGCGACATTATATTGCGGTCGCCGCCTGGGCCGGGCCGCAAGCGGGCAAAGAAAAGCCCCCTTGCGGGGGCTTTTCTGCGCCATTCCGGCGAAGCCGAGGTCAATTCTCGAATGTCGCCCTGACGTACCAGAACTGGCCCTCGATCGGGTAGAGCGTGCCGTCGAGGCTGTTCAGGTCGCAGGAGAAGCAGATGGGCGGCGACTCGTCCGTGAGGTTCTGCACGCCGACCGCGAATTTCCAGCCGCCGCCGAACAGATCCTCGGGCCCCCAGGCGAATTGCAGGTCGGTGTAGAGCTGGCTGTCCAGCTCGTTGGTCAGCCCAACAGGGTCCGAGCATCGGGCGGTCTCGCCGAAATCCGCCACCAGGCCGACGCACTGCTCCGTCAGTGCGCTCAAGTAGCGCAGCGAGAGCAGGCCTGAAAAGTCGCCCAGGCTCCAGAACGTATTGAGCGTCGCTTTCTCTTCGACGAAGCCTCGCGTCGGTGAGCCGAGCTCCAGGCCCGCGCGCGAGGAACGGTCGAAGCCTCCCGTCGAATTCGCAAACAGCTCGTCGTAATCGAACAGGAACGAGGCCATCAGCTGGAACCGGAACGTCCCGGCGCCCGACTCGCCCAGGCTGAGATCGAAGTTGAGGTCGACGCCCGAGGTCTCGATGCCGCCGATGTTGTTCAGCGTGCCCTCGATGCTCGTGATCGTGCCGCTCGGGTTACGGTTGACCTGGTTGCAGAACAGCGGGTCGAGCGTCGAGATGCAGGCATCCAGCGTGTCCTGCGCGTCCGGCGCCTGGATCGCGCCCTCGATGTCGATGTCGTAGTAGTTGGCCTCGACCAGCAGGCGCTCGAAGCTCCCGCTCAGCGGTACCTGCCACGTAAAGCCGGCGGTCAGCGTATCGGACGTCTCCGGCTGCAGGTCACGATTGCCGCCCGTATCGACGGACACTTGAGGATTCAGCTGCACGTAGTTGGCGGGCACGCCGAGCACGGCGCAGTTGGCCGGCTGAACTGGGTTGAGATCCGTGTTGCACGGGTCGGAGATCGACGAGTCAAACCGCGAGCCGAGGTTGTACAGCTCGCCGATGTTCGGCGCGCGGAACCCCTCGGCATAGCTGACCCGCAGCATCAGGTTCTCGATCGGGCCCCAGTTGACCGAGAACTTGGTGCCCGTCTCGCTATCGAACAGGTCCGAGTCCGAAAAGCGCGCCGCGGCGCTGAACGACAGCGAATCGAAGGCCGTCACGTCCTTCAGGATCGGCACGATGACCTCGCCGTAGAATTCGTCGACGCTGATGCCGCCCGCCGTCGGATTGGTCGGCACGTCCGCGGTCTCGCCGGCAGCGACCACCGGATCCGGGATGAAGCTGCCATCCTCCTCGCGGTGCTCGTAGCCGATCGCGAAGCCGAGCGCACCGGCCGGCAGTTCGAACAAGTCGCCGGAGAGGTTCGCACTGACGTCGACCAGCTTCTGGCTGCTGGTGTCGACGCCCGTGTAGGTCACGAAGTCGAGCATCTCGGGGGTCAGCGAGCCCTCACCGAAGATGTTGACCGGGACGCAGCCGGGCGTTGCGTCGCACACCGCCGGATCGCCGAGACCCACGTTCAGCATGCGCGCATTGAACTGATTGAGCTTCGTCTGCTTCGCGTCGTTCTCCGAGCGAATGCCCGTGATGTCCCAATACATCGCGCGGCCGCCGAGCTCGAATTCGCCCTCGAAGCCGCCGGACAGGTACCAGGTGTCCACGTCCTGGTTGAAGATGCGTGGACCCGCCTCGATCGGCCGCTTGGTGAAGAACGGCGCATTAGCCGTGCCCGTCGTGGCGCCGCTTCCGTCGAGGTCGATGCCGAAGGGATTGAACGCGTGATTCGCCGGCATGAAGAAGTTGACCATGTACGGAGTCGAGCCTCCATCCACGCCGAAGAACAGGGGCACCGGCGCCGCACGACCCTGCGACTTGCGGTTGGTAAAGCTCGCGAGCCCCCTGAAGCTGACGTTGTCGGAGATGTCGTATTCGCCCTTGGTGAACAGGTTGAAGCGCTCGTTCGGCGTCACCAGGTGATTAAACGGCTGGTAGTTGAAGCGGTCGGCCAGAGCGAAGCCGTGGAAATCGTCGTTGTCGGGATCGTTCGGGTTGTAGACCGGACCTGCTCCTGGCGGGCCCGAGAAGTCTGCCGTAATGCTGACCGTGTCGTTCGTCGGGGAATCCGGATCGCAGTCGAGATTGCAGAACACGTTGCGCCCCGCAGGCGTTCCCGAGCTGACGCCGTAGTTCGTGCCGGGAATCGGGAATTCGGAGGTCGAGCGATCGGCCGTGTTGACGGCTTTCTGGTCCGTGTAGCTGATGTCCAGAAATGCCCGCCCGCGCTCGCCATCTGCGCCCATGCGCATGTCGAACTCGGCGGTCTCGCCGTCGCCGTCGCCGTACTGGCCGGTGTAGCCTGTGATCTTGAACGTGTCGTAGTCGTCGGCCGTGATGATGTTCAGCACGCCGCCTATGGCGTCAGAGCCGTAGATCGCGGATGCGCCGTCCTGCAGGATCTCGATCCCCTTGATCGCATTCGCAGGAATCGAGTTGAGGTCGACCGCGCCCGAGACGCCGGAGCCGGAGGAGCCCTTGACCCAGCGGCGGCCATCGACGAGCACAAGCACGCGCTTGGACGCGAGATAGCGCAGATCCATCTCCGCGGCGCCGGCGCCGATGCCGCCGCCGTCCGGCGGATAACCCAGGTTGCCGGACGAATTGTTGGTGCGGTTGATCGCGGAGCCCGCGATCGGAAGCTTCTGCACAAAGTCCGCGATGGACGTCGCGCCACTTGCTTCGTAATCGTCGGCAGTGACTGAGAGCACCGGCAGGCGTTCCTCGAGGGGGTTCTGCCGGATGCGCGATCCGGTGATGACGACTTCATCCAGCGCTTCCTGCGAAAGGCCGACGGAAGAGACAAGTGCCGCGGAAAGGCCGGCGGCCCCCCCGATTGCGATGCGGATGGCACGTGCCAGTGGCGTTGCAGTTTTCACGGTCGACCCCCTCGTTTGCATAAATACGACAATCGCGAAGCGACTGTAATGCCTGAAATCTACACCTATCGATAACCGAAATGCCACTGTGGTTTAAAAAGAACAGTTTTGGCTTGGTTAACGGTCGAACCGGAAAGCTTGAAGCGGTAAATTGACGGCTCCCGGGTGCCTTCGTACGATGCCCGCGCATCGGGGCATGGCGCAGTCTGGTAGCGCATCTGCTTTGGGAGCAGAGGGTCGGGGGTTCAAATCCCTCTGCCCCGACCAAATTCTCGAGCCGCCGTTCGGTTTGGATCCGTTTGCTTCGACGCGTGCGCAGCGCTCTTTCGGCTAAACTCGGCGCGCTCTTCAGGCGGCGGATGCGCCCGTAGCTCAGCTGGATAGAGCAGCGGATTTCTAATCCGCCGGTCGGGGGTTCGAGTCCCTCCGGGCGCACCAATTCGCGCGTCCCGAACGGCCTTCCTATATAATTTTCGTGGACACGCTGGCGGGCGTAGCTCAGCTGGTAGAGCCCCGGATTGTGATTCCGGCCGTCGCGGGTTCGAATCCCGTCGCTCGCCCCAACTCGAATTCGGGCCATTAGCTCAATTGGTAGAGCTCCGGACTCTTAATCCGTAGGTTGTAGGTTCGAGTCCTACATGGCCCACCACTTTCCTGTTATTCACAAATACGCCATGCCGGAAACCCGTCGCGACATTCCCGAGCCGACTTATCAGTGGCCAGGCGGACCGTCCGCCGACGACGACCCGACGCCGATCGAGTCGGCTCTGGCGGCACTCAAGTTCGGGGCGATTCTTGCCGCCGGCGCAACGATCGTCTTTTTCTACCTCGCGACCTATACGGGTTTCGTGGCCCCGCGTACGAGGGCGAGCCTCGCAGTGCTCGCAGCATTCGTACTGCCGAGCGTGATCGCGTTCCTGCGGACAGCCTGGACCCGCAAACGTCGCCGGCCCCCGGCCGGCTGAATCCCTTACGCTATACTTATCCGCTGTAAACACGGCAGGGGGTGCCGTGTTTTCGGGCCGGTTCCAGATGCGAAAGTGGCGGAATTGGCAGACGCGCCGGATTTAGGTTCCGGTGGGGAAACCCTTGAGAGTTCGAGTCTCTCCTTTCGCACCACGAGGTTGATCGATCGATGATGGTTTCTGTGGAGACGCTGCCCGGGCTCGAACGGCGCATCGAGGTGTCCGTTCCGGCGACCCGCGTGCGCCAGCAGGTCGACGCGCGCTTGCTCAAGGTAAGCCGTACCGTACGCATCAAGGGCTTCCGGCCAGGCAAGGCACCGATCCACGTCGTTCGCAAGCATTACGGGCGCGAGGTGCGCGACGAGGTCGTGTCCGACCTCATCCGCGAAACGTTCGCAGAAGCGCTACGGCAGGAGAAGCTCCAGCCCGCGGGCGGTCCACGCATCGAGCCGCAGAAGACCGGCGAGCCGGACGACCTCCGCTACACGGCGACCTTCGAGGTCTATCCGCAGATTGAATTGAGGAACTTCGGCGCCATTCAACTGACGCGGCCGACGGCGTCCGTTGGCGAAGCGGATGTCGATGCCATGATCGAGAGCCTGCGTCAGCAACGTCCCGTCTGGACGGAAATCGCGCGCGGGTGCAAGGACGGCGACCGGATCACGATCGATTTCGAGGGCCGCATCGGCGGCGAGGCCTTCGAAGGCGGCAAGAACGAGAATCTCGTGATCGTCCTCGGCGTCGGCCGCCTGCTGCCGGATTTCGAGCAGGGCGTGCGCGGCGCGGCTGCCGGAGAGAAGCGGGAGTTTGACCTGCGCTTCCCGGAAGAGTACCCGGCCCAGCACCTGACGGGAAAGACAGCGCGCTTCCAGGCCATCGTCCGCAAGGTCGAAGAGAGCCATTTGCCGGAAGTCGACGCCGAGTTTTGCGAGGCGTTCGGCGTCACCGAAGGCGGCATCGGGGCGCTCCGCACCGAGGTGCGGGAGAACATGGAGCGTGAGCTTGCACAGGCCGTGCAGGCGAGGCTCAAGGGACAGGTGCTGGAACAGCTGCTCGCGGCAAATCCCGTCGCAGTGCCGAAGGCGCTCGTCGACGCCGAGATCCGCGACATGCAGATCGAGTTCCTGCGCCGCAGCAACAGCCGCGATCCGCGGCAGCTTCCGCCGCGCGAGTCATTCGAAGCGGGTGCCAGGCGCCGGGTCGCGCTCGGCCTGATCATGAATGAAGTGATCCGCCAGGCCGGAATCCAGCCGAATGCCGCGCAGGTCCAGAGCCGGCTCGACGAAATCGTCTCGACCTACGCGGACCCGGACGAGGCGCGCCGGCAATACCTGCAGAACGATGCGGCCACGCGGCAGCTCCAGATGGCGGTACTCGAGGACCAGGCCGTTGCATGGATCGTGAATGCGGCCCAGGTCACGGACCAGCCGGGCAGTTTCAAGGACATCATGAACTTCGGCGCCGAACCCGCGTCCGAAGCAGTGGAGTGACAATTTTGGGCGGAAATATCGAAACCAAGGCTCTGAATCTCGTCCCGATGGTGGTCGAACAGACCGCCCGCGGCGAGCGTGCTTATGACATCTACTCGAGACTGTTGAAGGAGCGCGTTGTCTTCATCGTCGGCGAAGTCGAGGACCAGATGGCGAACCTGATCGTCGCCCAGCTCCTGTACCTCGAGTCCGAGAACCCCGACAAGGACGTCCACCTCTACGTCAACTCGCCAGGCGGCGCCGTCACGGCGGGCCTTGCGATCTACGACACGATGCAGTTCATCAAGCCGGACATATCGACCATCTGTGTGGGGCAGGCGGCGTCAATGGGCGCGGTGTTGCTGGCTGCGGGCGCGAAGGGCAAGCGCTATGCGCTGCCGCATTCGCGAATCATGGTTCACCAGCCGCTCGGCGGCTTCCACGGCCAGGCGACCGACGTCGAGATCCACGCGCGCGAAATTCTCGATGCCAAGAGCCGCCTGAACAACATTCTTTCGCACCATACGGGCCAGCCGCTCGAGAAGATCAGCAGGGATCTGGACCGCGACAATTTCATGAGCGGGGAGCAGGCGCGCGACTATGGAATTGTGGACGGTGTCCTCGAAAAGCGCGGCCAGTTGCCGCACCTTGGTTAGTACGCGGTGAGACTCCGCTGGAGATAGCGGCGGCAAGTGATTGAGATAAAAAAGGAATTTACCGGAAGAAACCGGCATGCTATAAAAAGGCTGCCGGCCTCCCGGCTAGCGAGGGGCACGACGCATGGTCGATGACACGCGGGGCAAGCACGACGACGGCAAGCTGCTTTATTGCTCCTTTTGCGGCAAGAGCCAGCACGAGGTGCGTAAGCTCATAGCCGGCCCCTCTGTTTTCGTCTGCGACGAGTGCGTCGAGCTCTGCAACGACATCATCCGCGAGGAACTCGAGGAGAAGCAGGAGCGCTCGCGCGACCGCCTGCCGAAGCCGCACGAGATCCGCAAGGTCCTCGACGAATACGTAATCGGCCAGGACCGCGCCAAGAAAATCCTCGCGGTCGCGGTTTACAACCATTACAAGCGCCTGCAGGCCAAGCCAGGCGACAAGCGTCACCGCAATGACAAGGACGAGGTCGAGCTCTCCAAGAGCAACATTCTGTTGATCGGCCCGACCGGCTGTGGCAAGACCCTGCTCGCCGAGACGCTGGCCAGGCTCCTGAACGTGCCATTCACCATCGCCGATGCGACGACGCTGACCGAGGCCGGCTACGTCGGCGAGGACGTCGAGAACATCATCCAGAAGCTTCTCCAGAAGTGCGATTACGACGTCGAGAAGGCGCAGACCGGCATCGTCTACATCGACGAGATCGACAAGATCTCCAGGAAGTCGGACAACCCCTCGATCACGCGCGACGTGTCGGGCGAGGGCGTGCAGCAGGCGCTCCTGAAGCTGATCGAGGGCACGATCGCCTCGGTGCCGCCACAGGGCGGCCGCAAGCATCCGCAGCAGGAATTCCTGCAGGTGGACACGGCCAACATCCTGTTCATCTGCGGCGGCGCCTTTGCGGGGCTTGAAAAGATCATCGAAAAACGCAGTTCCCGCGGCGGCATCGGCTTCGCGGCCGAAGTCCGCGCGCCGTCCGAGCGGCCCCAGGGCGCGGACCTGTTCAAGGACGTCGAGCCAGAGGACCTGATCAAGTTCGGCCTGATCCCGGAATTCGTCGGCCGCCTGCCGGTGGTCGCGACGCTCGAGGAGCTCGACGAGGAAGCGCTGGTCACGATCCTGACCCAGCCGCGGAACGCGCTGTCCAAGCAGTACGCCCGGCTCTTCGAGATGGAAAGCGTGGACCTGGAGCTCCGGGACGATGGACTGCGGGCGGTCGCCCGCAAGGCCATGGACCGCAAGACCGGGGCGCGCGGTCTTCGCACCATTCTCGAGAACGTGCTGCTCGACATCATGTACGACCTGCCGTCCCTCAAGAACGTCGCCAAGGTCGTCGTGGACGAGACCGTCATCCTGGGCGACAGCAAGCCCTACCTCGTCTATCGCAGCGACGAGTCCCAGGTGGCCGTGCCGGAGATCCGGCGAGCGGCGGGGTCGGACTCGCACTGAGCGCGTGACGGCCTCCACATCTGGAGGGGAATGGCACCTTCAGATTCGCGACTTGTGGCGCACACCGGTTGCCCCCATGACGTATCCTTCCTGAAGCCACGGCGGCGCGAATGCGCCCGAGGATCCGACAGTGCCCGAAGCGAAAAGCAAGACTCCGAGTGCACCCCCGGCCACACGTGTACCGGTCCTGCCGCTGCGCGATGTCGTGGTCTATCCGCACATGGTGATTCCGCTTTTCGTCGGCCGCGACAAATCGATCCTCGCCCTCGACGAGGCCATGCGGCGTGACAAGCAGGTCCTGCTGGTCGCCCAGAAACAGGCCGACGTCGACGACCCGAAACCCCGCGACCTCTACACGGTCGGCACCGTGGCCACCATCCTCCAGCTGCTGAAACTCCCCGACGGCACCGTCAAGGTGCTGGTCGAGGGCGTCGCGCGCGCGATGGTCGAGAACATGGAGGCGGATGCCTACTTCACCGCCGACATGACGCCGCTGCCCGACGTCGAGCAGTACGAGGAGCGCGAAATCGACGTGCTGACGCGTTCGGTCGTGTCGCACTTCGAGCAGTACGTGAAGCTCAACAAGAAGGTGCCGCCGGAGATCCTGACATCGCTCGCCGGCATCGAGCAACCCGGGCGCCTCGCGGATACGGTCGCGGCGCACATGGCGCTCAAGCTCTCCGAGAAACAGAAAGTCCTGGAATCCCAGGACGTGCGCGCCCGCCTCGAACAAGTGATGTCCATGATCGAAGGCGAGATGGAAGTGCTGCAGATCGAGAAGAAGATCCGCGGCCGCGTCAAATCGCAGATGGAGAAGAGCCAGCGCGAGTACTACCTGAACGAGCAGATGAAGGCGATCCAGAAGGAGCTGGGCGACCTCGAGGATGCGCCAAACGAGATCGGCGACCTGGAGAAGCGCATCGCGAACGCCGGCATGCCGAAGGAAGCGCGCGAGAAGGCGAACGCCGAGATCAGCAAGCTGAAGCTCATGTCGCCGATGTCGGCCGAAGCCACGGTAGTGCGCAACTACGTCGACTGGCTCGTCAAGGTGCCGTGGAAAAAGCGCACGAAGGTGCACCACGACATCGCCGCCGCGCAGACGGTCCTCGACGAGGACCATTTCGGGCTCGAAAAGGTCAAGGAACGCATCGTCGAGTACCTGGCGGTGACGCAGCGCGTGAAGCGCCTCAAGGGCCCGATCCTTTGCCTGGTCGGTCCTCCCGGCGTCGGCAAGACCTCGCTCGGCCAGTCGATCGCGCGCGCGACGAACCGCAAGTTCGTGCGCATGTCGCTCGGCGGCGTGCGTGACGAAGCCGAGATCCGCGGCCACAGGCGCACCTACATCGGATCGCTGCCGGGCAAGGTGCTGCAGAACATGGCGCGCACCGGCGTCAGGAACCCGCTCTTCCTGTTCGACGAAGTCGACAAGATGTCGATGGACTTCCGCGGTGACCCGTCGTCTGCGCTGCTCGAGGTGCTCGATCCCGAGCAGAACACGTCGTTCTCCGACCACTACCTCGAGGTCGACTTCGACCTGTCCGAGGTCATGTTCGTCTGCACCGCGAACACGCTCAACATCCCGGCGCCGCTGCTCGACCGCATGGAAGTGATCCGGCTGCCCGGATACACCGAGGACGAGAAGCAGAACATCGGGCGCCGTTTCCTGTTGCCGAAGCAGATCAAGCAGAACGGCCTGAAGGACGGCGAGCTGACCATCGACGATCCCGCCATCCTCGACATCATCCGCCACTACACGCGCGAATCCGGCGTCCGCAATCTCGAGCGCGAGACTGCGAAGATTTGCCGCAAGGCGGTCAAGGAGCTCCTGCTCGAGCCCGAATTGAAGAAGATCGCCGTCTCGGCCGACAATCTCGACAAGTATCTCGGGGTCCGGCGCTTCCGCTACGGCCGCGCGGAGGAGTTCAACCGCGTCGGGCTCGTCACAGGACTCGCCTGGACCGAAGTCGGCGGCGAGCTGCTCACGATCGAGGCGGCCGTCGTGCCCGGCAAGGGCAAGCTGCTCTATACAGGCCAGCTTGGCGAGGTGATGCAGGAATCCATCCAGGCCGCGATGACAGTCGTTCGCAGCCGCTCCGATGGGCTTGGTCTCGAGACCGACTATCACCAGAAGATGGACGTGCACGTTCACGTGCCCGAGGGCGCGACGCCGAAGGACGGCCCGAGCGCGGGCTCTGGCATGTGCGCGGCGCTTGTCTCTGCGCTCACCAAGATCCCGGTGCGCGCGAGCGTCGCAATGACCGGCGAGATCACGCTGCGCGGCGAGATCCTGCCGATCGGCGGTCTCAAGGAGAAGCTGCTCGCGGCGCAGCGCGGCGGCATCGAGACGGTCCTGATCCCGAGCGAGAACGAAAAGGATCTCGTCGAGATTCCGGAGAACATCAAGGAAAAACTCGACATCCGCCCGGTCAAGTGGATCGACGAGGTGCTCGAGATCGCGCTCGAGCGCAGTCCCCTGGTCGCCACGAGGACGGCGGCCGCGCCTGCGCCGGCCGAGCCGGCGAAGGAGCCGGAGCGGCGCACGGGGCGCCGCACGATCAAGCCGATCCAGCCGCACTGAGCCGGCTCTCCGGCTTGGCCTTCGGGGGCCGATGCCGTATAGTTCCGCGCCTCCCAGGGGGGCCGGATTCCGGTCCGCCCGGGTGCTTAGCTCAGCTGGTAGAGCGTCGCCCTTACAAGGCGAATGTCGCAGGTTCGAGCCCTGCAGCACCCACCAGTGACCTGGAGCGGTAGTTCAGTTGGTTAGAATACCGGCCTGTCACGCCGGGGGTCGCGGGTTCGAGTCCCGTCCGCTCCGCCAATCTCATCGCGAAGGGTCGTCAGGAATGACGACCCTTTTTCGTTTCAGGCCGGCCGTCGTCGCTGCCCAGCCTGCGCGAGCCGACTCGCGCTCGCGGGCTCCGCCGGAACTTTAGTCGCCCGCTCGCGCGGTCGACTCGCTGGTCTGGGCGGGGTCGGCTGCAGGTTGGGACGCAGCTGCGTCGTGCTTGGCGAACCAGGCGAGGATGTAGGCGATGCGGGCGGCGAGCTGGCTTGGGCGCTGGTCGAGGGCGTGCGGGGCGCCGGGGACGCGCACCAGCAGGGTGTCGATGCCCCGGATGCGGAGCGCCTGGTAGTACTGCTCGGACTCCGAGATCGGCGTGCGGTAATCGAGCTCGCCGGTGACAACCATCGTCGGCGTCTTGACGTTTCCGACGCGCGAGAGCGGCGAGCGCTGCCAATAGGCCTCATAGTCCTCCCACGGTGGCGCCGGGAACCAGTACTTGTAGAAGAAGTTCGGCAGGTCCGCGGTCAGGGCGAAGCTCGCCCAGTTGACGACCGGCTTCTGCACGGCGGCAGCGCGGAACCGGTCGGTCGTGCCGACGATCCACGCGGTCAGCACACCGCCGCCGCTGCCGCCCGTCACGAAGAGGCGGTTTGCGTCGACGCCGCCGCGCGCGATTGCCGCGTCCACTGCCGACATCAGGTCATCGAAGTCGCGGCCCGGGTAAGCGTGGTGGATCAGGTTCCCGAACTCCTCGCCGTAGCTCGTGCTCCCGCGCGGGTTCGAGAACAGCACGTTGTAGCCGGACGCGGCGTAGAGCTGCAGTTCCGCGGTGAAGCGCGGACCGTAATTGGTGTGCGGGCCGCCGTGGATCTCGAGCACCAGCGGATACTTCTTCAACGCGTCGTAGCCGGGCGGCCGGATCAGCCAGCTCTGCACGCGGCGACCGTCGACCGGCGTCGTGCTCCAGATTTCCTCGACCTGGCCAAGCTCGCGTAGCGGGAGCAGGTCCTCGTTCAACTTCGTCAGGCGGCGTGCCTTGCCGCCATCGTAGACGCCCACGGCGGCCAGGTCGTAGTTATCGTTCGCGCTGTAAGCGATCGTGCCGTCACGCGCGACCGAGAAGGATGCGCCGCCGTAGGGTCGCGACCAACCCTCGCCGCCGAGATCATCGACGAGGTTCGCGATGCGTCCGGAAAGGTCGGCCTCCGCGATGCGTGTCGTGCCTTGGTCGTCGTACTGGAAGTAGATGCGCCGTCCGTCGCGGCTCCAGGCCGGGCGCTCCACGTCGCGGTCGAGGTCCGCGGCGAGCTCGCGGATCTCGCCGTTGTCGCGGCGGAGTAGGTAGAGTCGGGCGCGCTGGTATCCCTGGTAGCGGTCGTCGTAACCGATGTAGGCGACGTACTTGCCGTCGGGCGAGGCCGCGGGCTGCGCGTCGGGGCCGAAGCGCTTGGTGAGCGCGCGGATCGCGCCGGTCGCGACGTCCACGGCGTAGATCTCGCTGTCGTTCGGCTCGAGGTCGGCATTCTCGTGGCGGTTCGCGGAGACGAGGATTTCGCTGCCGTCGGCAGACCAGGCGAGGTCGTCGTGATCGAAGGCGCCGTCGGTCAGCTGGCGCGGCGTGCCGCCGTCGGCCGGAACGATGAAGATCTGGCCGAAAGCGTCCGGCAGGTAACCCTCGCCGTCGGCGCGGTACACCATGCGGTTGATGGCCTTGAGCGGCTCAGCCCACTTCGCGTCCTTGGGCGCCTCCAGCAGCTTCACCTTGAGCGGCTCTTGCTTCGCCGGCACGCGCATCACGAAGCCGAGCTGGCGCCCGTCTGGCGACCAGGCGAGGTTCGACGGTGCTTCCAGCAGGTTTGTGACGCGCGCGGTCACGCCGTCCTTGAACCAGTGCAGGTGAATCTGCGCGCCGTCGCCGTCCGAGGCGACGAACGCAAGGCGTGCGCCTTCCGGGGACCATCGCGGACTGCCCTGGCTGCCCGCGCCGCCCGCGAGCGGCCGGTGACTGCCGCCGTCGCGGTCCACGAGCCAGATCGCGCCGCGGCGCGTGTCCGTCTTCACGTCGAAGGAGCGGCGCACGTAGGCGATTCGCGTGCCGTCCGGGGAGATCTCGGGGTCGCTCGCCCACTCGAGCGCGAACACGTCCATCGGCGAAAACACGGGCTTCGACGTCGCGGCCGTAGCCGTCAGCGGCGCGAGGATCAGGAGGCTTATCAGCAAAATCGTCCGCAAAAGCATATCGACGCTCCGGGCTGTCCACATGGGAGAGGCGCAAACGACTGTTGTCGAGGCGCAGCAGTCTACCAAGCACAGGCGGGCCGGACGACCTTCAAGTGGAACTGAACGAGCGTATTGCTGACTGGCCTTATTGATAGGTTTCCGCAGTCGCAGAATCGAGTGAGCCGGTCAACAGTACTCGGCCATCGGCAAGGAGAACAGCGGCGGGCAGAAATCGCTGGCCATCTCCCATGCTGCCAGTTTGCAGAAACGTGCCGGTATTCGGGTCGTAGATTTCCGCAACAAACCCATGAATGACCTGATCGTCAGTCGTCTCGTTGGCGCCGCCAGTCACTAAGACGGTTCCGTCAGAGAGCAACGCTGCCACATGGGCCCAATGTGGCATCACCATGCGGGCTGTGGTGGTGAAACCGCCAGTCAAGGGATCGTAGATCTCGGCTGAATCGAGTCTCGAGCTGATGCTGAGTCCGCCCGTGATCAAGACGGTCCCGTCTGCAAGCGCGACAGCGGCGTGAAATGCGCGCGGGTCGGTCATGCTTTCTGCCGACGTGAAGGATTCCGCGACAGGGTCATAGAGCTCTGCAGACGCATGGATGTCCGCCACGTGTTGAGCCGCTCCGATGTGGACAAGGCCGCCGGTGACCAGGACCAAGCCGTTTGGCAGGCGCGTGGCGCCATGTCCGCTTCGTGGCACGACCATTCCGGCGCCAGCCGTCGGCGAAAACGTACCGGTCAACGGATCGTACAGTTCGGCGCTGGACAGGGCGGTAGTGCCCAATTGACCGCCGGCGATCAGGACCTTTCCATTCGGTAACAGCGTTGCGGTGTGCTGGAAGCGATTTGTGCTCATGCTGCCAGTCGCCACAAATGCGTTGGTTGCCGGATCATACAATTCGGCAAGCACACTGCCGCCGCCAGCAAGTAGCACCTGGCCATTCTGTAACGGCGTCGCCGTATGAAATGCGCGCTGCCGAATCATGTTGGACGCGAGCCGGAAATTTCCGCTCGCTGGATCGAACAGTTCCGTTTCCTGCAGGGGACAGACTCCGTCGTCGACCCAGCACGGGTCGCCCCCCGCGATCAATACTTCGCCGTTCGGCAGCAGCGTCGCCGTGTGCCCCATGCGAGGCAAGTTCAAGTCGCCTACGGGCTTGAATCCCTGCGGTACGACGGTGATGGGCACGGTCGTGCTCAAGCGGGAATCCAGCGTGCTCGTCGCGACGAGATGGTAAGTGCCGATATCCTCGGGCGCCGTGTAGTCATTCCCGCTGATCGAGCCACCGGCGGGACCTTCCAGAATGGTCCAGGAGACGCTCGGCACCGGAGGATTGACGTCGACACCGAAGCCTCTCAGGCCGCCCGGCCCCAGGGTGTCACTCGGGGGAAAGACAATTACCGCCGGAACGATCGTGATTGCGGTAGTCGCAGTTTGCGAACCACTGGTGGCCACGACATGGAAGGTGCCCAAGTTGACCGGCGCCGTATACAACCCGGAATTGTCGATCGAGCCGCCTGCAGCACCTTCACGAATGCTCCATCCTACCGGCGAGCGGGAAGCATCAAACTGCGTCTGTCCCAACTGAATACTGATCGAATCCGCGGGTGAAATTGTGAATGGCGCGGGTGGGGGTTCCGGCGCACCGGATCCACCGCCGCAGGATGCGATTCCGAGCAGCAGGACCGCAATGCCTAAGCGCATGACGGCCTACGATCTCAGCTTGCCCCTCCCCGCGCTAGTCGTCGTCGATGCGCTCGCGCGTCGATACCCAGATATCACGCAGGCCGGATCCGCCCAGCTGCTGGCCCTTCACAATGTAGAGCTGCGTGCCATCCAACGACATGCCCACGCCGATCTCGGCGAATTGCGTATTGACGGGCGACCCGAGGTTCACCGGCGGCGACCAGGGAGCATTGGCATGCGGCCGGGTGGCGGACCAGATATCCACGCTGCCACCGACGGAGCCGTCCCGCTGGGAAAAGAAGACTATCTCCTTGCCGTCGCCGCGGAAACGTGGCTCGCCGTCGAGCGCCCCGGGGGCGTTGATCTCGGCAACGGGCGCAGTTACCACTCCGCTGCGCGTCAGTCGCGTCTCGAAAATGTCCTGTTCCTCCGCGCTTCTCGTGAAGTAGAACGTGGGCCTGCCGAAAAAGCCACTCCCAAGCAGAAAGGCAGGCCCGAACTCGTGGTGCTCCGTATTCACGGAGGGTCCAAGATTGACCGGAGGACCCCAGCCGAAGTCGTCGTGCCTGTTCCAGCGAAACGAAACCCAGATGTCAGTATCGCCAAATCCATTCACATCGCCTGGTCGGTCGCTCGAGAAAAAGAGCAGGTGCCCGTCGGCGGAGAACGCCACCGAAGCCTCCTCGCCCGTCGTATTGATGTTGGGGCCGAGCAGTACCGGTTCCTTCCACGGGCAGGATTTGCAGTCGCGCCGCGAGACCCAGAGGTCGAAATCGCCGAATTCTGAAGGTCGATTGGACGAGAAATAGAGGCTGAGACCGTCGGGCGACACCTGCGGGCTGCCTTCGATCGAGCTTGAATTGACGACCGGCCCGAGATTGACGGGGGTTGACCAGTTCGTGAATTCCGTGTCGTCGGCAGAGCTGGTCGCCGGCACTGCGAGCATCGCGATGCAGGCCGCCCTTGCGGCATTGCGGGCCAATGAAGCATTCATGAGACGCTCTCCTGAACTGTTGCCACCCTGGCGTCCCAGTTGGCTCCCGAATGCCCGTCCGGCTCAATCTCCCGGGTCGCTCCTTTTCAACCGATGTTTCGCTCATGGATGATTCGCGGGGAATGCACGGCTGATCGGGAAATATCACCTGCCGGGAGATACTTGCGGCGATACACGGGAGTATCATCGGAGAGGGCAGGGAGAGCGCGATGCAATCCTCTGCGGGGAGTACTTCCAGTGAGCGCCCGCCGTTGGTCAACTTCGGCGAGTACCAGCTAGATCGGCCCAGTCGAGAGCTCTGCAAGTCGGGCCAGCGCGTCCGACTGCAGGACAAACCCTACCAGGTACTTTCGCTGCTGCTCGAACGTGCGGGCGAAGTCGTCACGCGCGACGAGCTGCGTCAGGCGTTGTGGCCTTCGAGCGTGTATGTCGATTTCGACCATGGCTTGAACAACGCCATCACGCGATTGCGCGAGACGCTTGGCGAAGATGCCGCGGCGCCGCGGTTCATCGAGACGCTCCCCCGTCTTGGCTACCGATTCATTCACGCGATTACTCCTGAGCCGCAAGGCATCGCAGAATCGGCGCGAGGCGTCCCGACGGCGAGCAAGACGGAATCGGTTAAAGGAAACGCGTCATCGCAGGAGGAGGCGCCGGGGCCGAGAAAGTCGCGGACGCCTTCGATAGCCGCCGCGGCGATCACGCTCGTAGTCTTCGGATTGCTGGCCGCCATTTGGCTGTCTGCCGGCACGGCCGAAAAAGCGCAACATGCGCCGGCGATTCCGGAGATTCCGTCGATCGCTGTCCTGCCGTTCGTCAATCTGGGGTCGGACCCAGAGAGTGAGTACTTTGCCGACGGCCTTTCGCAGGAACTGCTCGTCAGGCTCGGCGGCATCAGCGGGCTCAGGGTGGCGGGCCGGACGTCGTCGTTCTATTTCAAGGGCAGGCAGGAGCCGCTATCGGTCATTGCCGAATCGCTGAACGTCAGTCACGTGCTCGAAGGCAGCGTGCGGCGATCCGGCGAGCGGCTGCGGATCACGGCGCAGCTGGTCGACGTCGGGGGAGACACTCCCGTCTGGTCACAGTCGTTCGACAGGGAATTGACCGACGCTTTCCAGATCCAGGAAGACATCGCAATTTCGGTGGCATCTGCGCTGCAGGTCGAGCTCCTCGAAGAAGATGCAATGCGGCTGCGCAGGCGTGGGACCCGTGACCCTGAGGCGCATCGGCTCTATCTAATCGGCAACGCACACCTCACGGGCATTTCGGTCAAGCCCGATCTGCCGAGAGCGAAGCAGCTGTTCGAGCAGGCGATCGCGCGCGACCCGCACTACGCTGCCGCCCATGCCAGGCTCGCCTACTATCACTTCTACCGGGCCTGGGCGCTGGCGGAGGACGTAGGCGCCGAAGTACGGCTCGGCATGGCTTCTGCCCAGCGTGCAGTCGCGCTGGACCCCGGTTCCAGCGAAGCGCTGCAGGCACGAGCCAACTTCGCAATGTGGCGCTACCGCTTCCTGGGTGACTACGGCGCCTACGTCACGGCCAGCGACGACTTTCGCCGCGCCATCGAGCTCGATCCGTACAACGACACGGCGCACTTCGACTATGGCCGCGCCGTGCTCTGGCACGACCCGGGCCTCGCGCAAAGCCTGTTCGAGCGCACCGCGCAAATCGAGCCGCTCAGGCGCAGGGCAGGCGGCATGGCGGCCCTGGTGCTCGCAATGCGAGGCGAGCCGGATTCCGCACGCGAGCGGTTACGCAGGCGAGCCGAACAGTCGCCGATCCGCCAGCCCGGGGACGCGGCAGGCATTGCGGGACTCGAGCAGTATTTCGGCCGCCTCGACGAGGCGGTAGCTGCCGCGCGAAACGCGCTTCCCCGCGGCGGTCTTGAGGGTCCGATTCAGCTCTGGGGCCTTTACATGTCGCTGGGCGATGTTGATGCAGCAGGTGAGGCGCTTGATTTCGGCGACACAGATCTGGCCCGATACTTCAGCGAAGCCGCAGTCCTGACGATGCACGGGCGATACGGCGAAGCCTTCGAGCTCCTCGACCGGCACCGCGACGAATTCGCACCGAGTCGCATTCTCGATCTCCCCGCTGCGAGGCTGGCGCTGATCGCGGGCAGGCCGGCGCAGGCGCGCGCCATTCTGGAGAAGCGCATGCCTGATCTGGTTGCCGCGATAGAACCGATCAACGGACACAACGTCATGCCCGCGCTCGATATCGTCGCCGCCTGGCAAGCCACGGATGGGCATGCGCAGTCACGACAGCTGCTCGACCGGATCACGGCCTTCCTTGACGATCCGCATTCGCCGCGGCTCCCGGTGTTTCTCTACCTGCGCGCGCGGGCCCATGCATTCGCGGGCGAGCGCGAGTCCGCACTGCGTGCGCTCGATCGGGCTTACGACGCGGGCTTCAGGACGCTCTGGGCCAGCGACCTGCATCCGGAACCCATCTATTACGTCGATTCCATCGAGACGGATCCGGCGTTCGCTGCGATTCGTACCCAGGCCCGCTACCAGGGATGGCTCTCGCGCATCAAGGCCGACAATACCCGGCAGCGCGACCGGATGAGGAACGGCGTCGCAGACCGGCCTAACGCTTGAGGAAGTGCGCGCAACATGCAAGTGCAACGACCGTTGCCGGAATCCTTGTTGAGCACTCTGGTATTGGGACTGGCGATTGCGCCAGGGGTGGGCGCCCAGGAATCTGGCGGCGGGCAAAGGGCAGCAATCCAGGTGCACCCGATCCTGGGTGATGTCGTCGTAACCGCGCAGCGCCGGGAGGAGCGCCTCCAGTCGGTGCCCGTCGCGGCGTCGATCCTGTCCGCGAATCAGCTCAAGCTGCAGCAAGTTGGAGAACTGCGGGATCTGCAATACGCGGTCCCCAACCTCACGATGGTGTCCAACCGGAGCAGCGGGACGACGGCAAGCATTGCAATGCGCGGCCAGGTCGAGCTGGAAACGACTCCCACTGTCGATCCCTCGGTGGGGCTCTATCTTGGCGGCGTGTATCTGGCCCGCACGACCGGCGCCAACCTCGAGTTGATCGACATGGAGCGCGTGGAGGTGCTGCGCGGGCCGCAGGGCACGCTGTTCGGTCGCAACACGACCGGCGGCGCGATCGATCTCATTCCGCGGTCGCCTGACTTCGATCGCGAAGGTCAGCTTGAGGCGAGCATCGGCAACTACGATCTCGCCGTGCTCACCGCCATCGTCAACCTGCCGCTTGCAAGCAAGCGCCTGGCGGCGCGGCTCGTGGCCTCGCACGCCGGGCACGACGGCTATGGCCGCAATACACGGCTCGGCCTGGATCTCGATGACGAGGATACGGACTACCTGCGAGCCCAACTCAGGTTCGTCCCATCCGATCGATGGGACTTCCTGCTGTCATTCGATGGGTCACGGATCGAAAGCGGCGCGCAGCTACTGACGTTGCTCGACGTCGACCCGGACGCCGATGGCATTCCGGCCGTGTTCGGCAACCCGACGGACCTACTCTCGAACTACGTCGATCCGACAGCGCACCACATCGCGGCAGATCGAGCCGGTCCGGTGTCCACGAGAGTCTGGGGCACGTCGGGCACCCTGACGGTCTATTTCGCGCGTTTTACGCTGAAATCCATCACCGCGTACCGTGAGCTCAACGTCAGCGCTCATGACGTGGATCAGGATGCAACACCCTACGATCTCGGCGCAATTCTTTTCCGGGGCGATGAACAGCATCAGGTCAGCCAGGAGATTCAGCTTTACGGCGACGCAACGGGCGATCGCCTGCGCTGGATCGGCGGACTGCACTACTTCCAGGAGAACGCGACGTACGAACAGCAGTTCAGAAATTACCTGCCTGCTGCGTCCCGTTGGGACGTCGGCTGGCCGGCAGGTGATGTCAGGAATGATTCGATCGCGGCATATGCGCAACTTGCGTATGCACTAACGCCGCGGCTACGCACGACGGCCGGTGTCCGCTACAACGTGGACGGACGTCAGCTCACGTCGCGAAATCGACAGCAAATCGGCGACGTGGAGATCTGCCGCCTCGATCCGGCCTTGCGCGACGAGCCCGAGGCCTGCCGGGCGACATTGCCCAAGCGCACGTTCAGCTATGCACCTTGGACATTCGTCATCGATTACAGCCCGGCGCCCGACACGATGGCGTATGCGAAGTTGAGCCGAGGTTATCGTGCCGGCGGCTACAACATACGCGGCGCAACCGTGGTCGACCTTGATACGTTTGAGCCCGAGCGGGTCACGGCGGTCGAGGTTGGCGTCAAGCAGGAAATGTTCGATGGCCGATTGCGGCTCAACCTGGCATTGTTCCGGTCGCAATTCGAAGACATCCAGCTGACGCAACGCGAATTGACGGCGCCGGGCCTGCGCGGCGTGCGCTTCATCGAGAACGGGGGCGAGGCGACCATCGAGGGCGGCGAGCTCGAGGTCACGGCCATGCTGGGGCGGCTGCGGCTGGGCGGATTCTATGCCGCGACACGCCCGCGGTTTACACAACTCGACCCGCAGGTGGAGGGAGTCACCTTGGACTCCGTTTTCCCGATGACGCCCGACTGGAACGCGTCACTCATGACAGACGTGCCACTCGAAGCCGGCGCCTGGGAGTTCAACATTCATGCCGATTATTCGTGGCGCGATGACATGTCGTTCTCGTACGACCCTGCATCGCTTGCCCGACAGCACGCGCACGGACTGCTGAACGCGATGTTCACGGCCCGATACGTTCCGGTAAGTCTCGAGCTCGCCGTGTGGGGACGGAACCTGACCGATCGGCGCTACGTCGATCGCGCATTCGACACCGACTACTACATCAGCGCCGCGCCTGGGGATGCGAGGACCTACGGATTGTCGCTCACCTATCGCCTCGGCAGTCGATGAGCTGCGCCTGGCCGTGCTACCCTAGCGCCCCGTTTTTTGCGGCCCCGGCGAGAACATGCTCCAGACGATTCATGACAAGTTGAAGGGCATATTTGCCGTCACGATCCTGGTCGCGCTCGGCATCGTCTTCGTGTTCTGGGGCGTCAATTTCAGCACCGACGTCGGCGGCTTCTCGAAGGCCAAGGGCATCGAAGTCAATGGCCGCGAAGTCGCCGTCGAAGAAGTGCGCCGGGACTACCAGGAGCAGATGTCGCGATTCGAAGCCGCCATGGGCGAGTCGGGCGTGCCCGAGGAGATGCGCAAGTCGATCCAGCAGCGCGTGCTCGACCAGGCGGTGCAGATGGAGCTCGTCCGCCAGCGCACGCGCAAGCTCGATTTCGAGGCGACGGACGCCGAGGTTTTCGAGACCATCCAGTCCATCCCGGCGTTCCAGGTCGAGGGCAGGTTTTCAAAAGACGCCTACCAGGCGGCTTTGCGCAACAATAACCTGACGCCCGATCGCTTCGAGGCCGAGCAACGCGAATTCGTACTCGCCCGCCAGCTCGACCGCGGCATCGAGGGCTCGGCTTTCGTGCTGCCATCGGAACTCCAGCGCCAGGTGGCGCTCCGCAACGAGACGCGCACGCTCGGATGGGTGACGGTGCCCGCGCAGGAATTCGAATCGGCTGCCGTGATCGACGCCGCCGCCATCCAGAAGTACTACGAAGCGAATTCGTCCCGGTACATGACGGAGGAGCAGGCGACCGTCGATTACGTCGAGCTCGACATCGACGCGTTCGCGGCCGAGGTGTCAGTGACCGAGGAAACCGTCCGCCAGTACTACGAGGAAAACAAGGCGCGCTTCACGCAACCCGGCCGCCGCCGTGCGCGACACATCCTGATCGGGGCGGGCGGCGACGAAAAGGCCGCCGAGGAAAAGGCGAGGCGGGCCTACGAGCGAGCGAAGGCGGGTGAGGATTTCCCGGCGCTCGCGCGCGAGATTTCAGACGACACGGGGTCGAAGGAATCGGGCGGGGATCTCGGCGAGGCCGAGCGCAGCGATTTCGTCGGGCCCTTCGGTGACGCGGTGTGGAGCATGAATCCGGGCGAGATACGGGGACCGGTGAAGACGAATTTCGGCTGGCACGTGATCAAGCTCGAGAGCGTGACTCCCGAGACGACCCGGGGCTTCGAGGAAGTGCGCGCCGAGCTCGAGTCCGAGTACCGGCATTCACAGGTCGAGAAAGCTTTTGGCGACGCGCAGGAAGAGCTCGACACGCGGGCTTTCGAAGCGTCCGGCGACATCGCCGCCGTCGCCGGGCAGATGAAACTCCCGCTGAAGCGCATCGAGCGCTACACGCGCGGCGGCAGCGCCGAGCTTGGCGCGACGCAGAAAGTGACCGAAGCGGTGTTTTCTCCGGACGTGCTCGCAGGCCGCGAGTTGCGAACCGTGGAGCTTGCTCCCGGAAAGGTCATTGCGCTCGCGGTCAAGGCTCACGAGCCCGCGAAGGCAAAGCCGCTGGAGGACGTTCGCGGCGAAATCATCGAGTCCGCCCGGCTCGAAGCCGCGGCGCGGCTCGCCGCCGCGCGCGCCGCGGAAGTCGTCGCCGAACTCGGCAAGGGCGCCCCCTGGCCCGCTGCGGCTGCGAAGTGGAAGGGTGAGGCCGCGACCCAGGATCCGAAGCCCATGGGCCGGAGGCATCCTGCGGTGCCGGCCGAAGTGCTCGAAGCAGCCTTTCGTGCTCCGGCACCCGGCGGCGCGCCCCGCTACGGAGTCGCGACACTTGGGAATGGCGACACGGCAATCTGGACCGTGACATCCGCGGAGAAGGGCAATCTTTCCGCGCTGGCGCCGGATGCGCGGCAGGCCGCGCACGAAGATGCGCGCAATCGCGCGGCCATGTCCGACGCGACGGTGTACGTCACCTCAATGCGCGCGAACGCGGATATCGACGTTAATCCAAAGCTGTTCGAGTAGGGGCGGCGGGTCGCTGGGTCCGGCCGGCAGCCCGAGTTCGCTCCTGCGGCGACCTAAAGTCGCTCACTCGGGCTCCCGACCGGACCCTGCGAACGGGCGCCGTAGCCGATCGCGTCAATTCACGTCGCATCTGATTCAACCGGTAAGAGGGGACGACTCGCCGCGCTACCGGGCCTGGCGGGGTTCCCCGTGAGCGACTTTAGGTCGCCGCAGGAGCGAACGGGGAACCCCGCCAGGCCCGCGCGCGCGGAAAGTTATTCCGGGAAACTCATTCCGACGTGTGAATAGCCCGCGTCGACGTACAGCGTCTCGCCAGTAATACCTGCCGCGAGATCTGAACAGAGAAACGCCGCAGCGTTACCGACATCGTCGATCGTCACGTTCCGCTTGAGCGGCGACACCTGCTCGACGTGATGCAGCATCTTGCGGAAGCCCGGAATGCCCGCCGCCGCCAGCGTCTTGATCGGGCCCGCCGAGATCGCGTTCACCCGGATGTTCCTCGCGCCGAGATCGGCGGCGAGGAAGCGCACGTTCGCCTCCAGGCTCGCCTTCGCGAGTCCCATGACGTTGTAGGCCGGAATGGACCGGACTGCGCCGAGGTAGGACAGCGTCAGGATCGCGCCCGCACGGCCCTCCATGAGCGGCAGGCCCGCCTTCGCGAGGGCTGTCAGGCTGTAGCTCGACACATCGTGGGCGGAAGCGAAGTTCTCGCGGGTCGTCGCCTCGACGAATCCCCCGGTGAGCGCCTCGCGCGGCGCGAATGCGACCGAGTGGACGATGACGTCGAGTGAAGTCCATTCGCCGCGCAACTGCCTGAACGCGGCGTCAATCTGGGCGTCGATGGCGACATCCATCGGCATGACGAGTTTCGAACCCAGCTCGCCTGCGAGTTCGACGACGCGATCCTTGATGCGATCGTTCTGGTAGGTGAAGGCGAGTTCGGCGCCTTCGCGACTCATGGCCTGGGAGATGCCCCAGGCGATGGAACGATCGGTCGCGAGCCCGACGATCAGGGCTTTCTTGCCAGCCAGGAACCCCATGCCTTCCCTCCCGACGAACTCAACCGCCGACGCTTGACAGTCCCCCGACGTGGATTGTCAGGAACTGGCCGGCGCGCAGTGCGGTGCTGCCGCCCATGTTATTCCAAGCCTGGAGTTCGCGGACAGTCACCTCGAAGCGGCGCGCGATGTGCGAAAGCGTGTCGCCGCGCCTCACCTTGTAGTTCACCTTGCCCGCCGTTGCGGCAACCTTCGCCGTTTCCGTGGAAGCGGTTGCAGACTGCGCGCTACCGCCGCTGCCGGCGACCTGCAGGCGCTGGCCCGGCTGCAGCAGGGCTTTCGTCGATATGTGATTCATGCGCGCGAGCTGGGGGACGGTCATGCCATGGCGGCGCGAGATGCTCCAGAGCGATTCGCCGCTCTTGACCCGGTGCACGCGCCGTTCCATGTCCGAGCCGAGGCCGGCGCGCAGCTGCGACACGTCGCCCGACGGTACCCAGAGCTGGTCGCCGGGCTTAAGTCTAGCGCTCTCGCCCGTGTTCACGCGATCGACGAAGGTCTCCGGCACCTTGTAAAGGCCGGCGATCGAAGCGAGCGATTCGCCCGCGGCGACGGTGTGCACGCCGAGGCGCGCGCGCGCATTGCCATCGAGCGCCGCGAGCTTCGCGGCGAAACCGTCAGCTACCACTTCCGGGATGAGCACGCGATGCGGCCCATCCGGGTCCGTGAGCCAGCGGTTCCAGGCCGGATTCAGCGCATGCAGTTCCTCGGTCTCGACGCCCGCGAGCTCGGCCATGAGGCGAAGGTCGACCGGGCCGTTGGTTGGCACCACCCGGAAGTAGGGCGCGTCCGGAATCTGCGGGAGGTAGAAGCCGTAGGCGTCGGGCGTCCGGATCATCTTCGCGAGCGCGATCAGCTTCGGCACGTAAGCGCGAGTCTCGGCGGGGAGTGACAGCGAGAAGAAATCGGTCTTGCGGCCGAGCGCGCGGTTGCGGTTGATGGCGCGCCGGATGTTGCCCGAACCGAAGTTATAGGCGGCGATCGCGAGGAACCAGTCGCCGTCGAAGCGATCGTGCAGTTGCTCGAGGAACTCGAGTGCGGCGCTGGTGGATTCGATCACGTCGCGTCGCTGGTCCTGCCAGTAGTTCCGGTGAAGCCCGTAAAGCTCGCCGGTAGGCGCGATGAACTGCCAGAGGCCCGATGCGTGGCTGCGCGAATAAGCAAACGGGTTGAACGCGCTCTCGACCACTGGCAACAGCGCGAGGTCGCCGGGCAGGCCCCGGGCCTCGACTTCGTTCGCGACGTGGTGCATGTAGCGTTGCGCGCGGCCGAAGACGCGAGCGACGTAATCGGGATTGCGCTGCAGCCACTCGATCTCGCGATCGACACGCTGATGCTCGACCACGGGAAGCGACAGCTGGCCGCGGATCCGGACGAGCACGTCGCCGTAAATGACGGCGGGTGCAAGCGGCTCGACGGACGGCGCCTCGGCCTCGAGTTCCTCGGGCGGGGCTTCCGGCGCCCCTTCCTCGTCCGGAAAGGCGACTTCGCCCGGGTCGTTGACGATCTGTTCGGTGGGCAGCGAACTCGTCGGCGGCGGCACTGGCGTCGTGACGCAGCCGGCCAGGGCGAGCCCGATGAAGGCCAGCAGTAGGCATCGCGAGTCAGTCATCACAACGTATCCTTCCAGCTGCGAATGGCGGCAAACACTTCGACCGGCGTCGGCAGCATCCTGCCCGCGCGGCGTTCGGCCGATGATTTGACATTTTCATGTCGAATTCGCAGAAATGGATTGACGCGCTTCTCAAGCTCGACAGTGGACGGGAGTGTCGGACGGCCTTCAGCCCTCCGCCCGGACGCCCGTTTGACATAGTCCATTATGTCCGAGTTGCATGGCTCGACGGTCATTGCGAAGCGCAGGTTGGCCTCCGTGTACTCATGGCCGCAGAAAACGAGGGTCTCGCCGGGGAGCTCCGACAGGGCATCGAGGGATGCGAGCATTTGCGCCGCCGTCCCCTCGAACAGCCGCCCGCAGCCTGCGCTGAAGAGGGTGTCCCCGCAGAAGAGCGCGCCGTGTCCGACGTAGGCAACGTGACCCGCGGTATGGCCGGGCACATCCATCGTGGTGAACTCGAGCCCGAGCTCATTGATGCGCGCATGACTTCCACCGGACATCCGCTCCACGTCGACGGGCATCCGCTCGCGTGCCGGGCCGAAGACGACCGCGCCCGTCTCGGCGACGAGGCCTGCGACACCACCCACGTGATCGGCGTGATGATGGGTCGCCAGTATCGCCGCCAGGCGAAGCCCTTCGCGTGAAAGCGTCGCCAGAACCGGCGCAGCATCTCCCGGGTCGACGACGGCGACGGCGCGCGGATCGGCCTGGCCGCGGATCATCCAGATGTAATTGTCCTGGAAGGCCGGAATCGGCCGGATGTCGAGCATGCGCGAGTGTATCTGGCCGCGGCGGCGGGGCGGCGGTTATGCTTTCCCCATGTTTGCGCAAGCAAAGGACCTTGAAGCCTGGCTCGCCGGGCCGCTCGGCAGCATCCTGATCGAACAGGAGCGCGCGATCGTCGCGGACTCGCTCGAATGTTCATTCGGGCTCCACTGCCTGCAAGTCGGGGCCTGGGGCGATGCCGAGACATTTCTCTCCCGCGCGAGAACACGCCGTGCGGCGCTCGTCGCGAACCGGCCGATGCCCGGTGCGGCGCTCATTGCCGAGCCGTCGGCGCTCTCGCTGCAGGCAGACAGCGTGGACGTCATGCTCCTTCCGCACACGCTCGAGTTCGCGCCCGATCCGCATGAAGTGCTGCGCGAGGCGGCGCGCGTCTTGACCGGGGAGGGCGAGCTCGTAGTAATCGGCTTCGAACCGCTCGGAAGCTGGTCGCTCAGGAATTCTTTCACGCCCGGCGGCTGTCCGCCCGGCATCGGCCGCACGATCTCGGCGATGCAACTCGCGGACTGGTTGAAGCTCGTCGGGTTCGAAGTCGGGCCCGTGCAGCGTTACCTGTACGCCCCGCCGCTCGCGAGCCTTCGGACGGCGCGGGCGCGGGGCTTCCTGGAGCAGATTGGGCGGCGCGCCTGGCCGAGGTTCTCCGGAGCCTACCTCGTGCATGCGCGCAAGCGTGTGCAATCGATGACGCCGGTGCGCCTGCGCAAACGGCTTCGCACGGCCGTCATCGGCGGCCTCGTCGAGCCTGCCGCGCGGCGCGTCTCTTGAGTCGCGTCGAGATCTATACCGACGGCGCCTGCCGCGGGAATCCGGGCGCCGGTGGCTGGGGCGTGGTGATGCGCTACCGCGGACGCGAACGCGAACTTTCCGGCGGCGAGCCGGACACCACGAACAATCGCATGGAGCTGACGGCCGCGATCCGCGCGCTCGAAGTCTTGCAGCGGCGTTGCCGCGTTTCCATCTATACAGACTCGAAGTATGTCCGCGACGGAATCACGACCTGGCTTCCCGACTGGAAGAGCCGCGACTGGAAGACCGCGGACCGCAAGCCGGTCAAGAACCGGGACCTGTGGCAACGCCTGGAAGAGTTGAGCGCGGCGCATGACATCGAGTGGCATTGGGTGCGCGGCCACGCGGGCCATGCCGAAAACGAGCGCGCGGATGCGCTCGCCAATCGCGGCATCGACGAGATCAGGAACGATTCCGCCGGGCCCTAACTGGTATCCTTCCGCACCGTGCGCCAGATCGTCCTCGACACCGAAACGACCGGACTCGAAGTCTCCGACGGCCACCGCATCATCGAGATCGGTTGCGTGGAGTTGTTGCACCGGCGTCCGACCGGGCGGAACTGGCATCGCTACCTCAGTCCGGGGCGCGAAGTGGACCCGGGCGCGCTCGCGGTGCACGGCATCACCAACGAATTCCTTTCGACGCAAGCCACCTTCGCCGACGTCGCGGAGGAATTCCTCGCCTTCGTGGACGGCGCCGAGCTCGTGATCCACAACGCCGAGTTCGACGTCGGTTTCCTGAACGCCGAACTTCGGACGGCGGGCATTGGGCAGGCGATCACCGACCGCTGCCGGATCTGCGACACGCTCACGATGGCGCGTCGCATGCACCCCGGCCAGCGAAACAGCCTCGATGCGCTCTGCAAGCGCTACAACGTCGACAATTCTGGCCGCGACCTGCACGGCGCGCTGCTCGATGCCCGCATCCTCACGGACATCTACCTCGCGATGAGCGGCGGCCAGGCCGCCCTCGGCCTTGATTCGGCGCCTGCGGAGCCGGGAGCCGCCGCTGCGGCGGGCCCCGCGACGCGGGGCACGGTCAGGATTCCCGTCATCCACCCGAGTGAGAAGGAGCTCGCAGCCCATGAGACGGCGCTCGACGCGATCGATCGCGCATCGAACGGGCAGGCGCTGTTCCGGGCGGGATCACCCCGTGGCAGGTAAGCAGCCGACCGGGTTGTCGCTGCGAAATTGCCGCATCGGCGTGATCGGCCTCGGCTATGTCGGGTTGCCCCTCGCGGTCGAGTTCGGCAAGCGCTACGAGACGACCGGCTTCGACATCAATCCGGAGCGCATCGCGGAACTTCGAAAGCACAAGGACCGCACGCTCGAAGTCGATTCGAAGGAGTTGCGCGAGGCAAAGCGCCTGCGATTCACGTCGGAGTCCAGGGACCTGAAGCGTTGCAAGGTCTATGTCGTCACCGTGCCGACGCCGCTCGACTCCGACAAGCGGCCCGACCTGGGGCCGCTCGAGCGTGCGAGCGAGACCGTCGGCAAGGCACTGAAGAGCGGCGACATCGTCATCTACGAGTCGACCGTTTTCCCCGGCTGCACCGAAGAGATCTGCGTGCCGATCCTCGAGCGGCACTCGCGGCTCAAGCTCAACCGCGACTTTTACGCCGGATACAGCCCCGAGCGCATCAACCCGGGTGATCGCGAGCACCGGCTGCCGACGATCCGCAAGGTCACCTCGGGCTCGACGCCGGAGGCGGCTGCGTTCGTCGACAAGCTCTATGCGTCGATCATCACCGCGGGAACCCACCAGACGTCCTCGATCCGCGTCGCTGAGGCGGCGAAAGTCATCGAGAACACCCAGCGCGACGTCAACATCGCGCTCGTCAACGAGCTCTCCATGATCTTCAACCGGCTCGGCATCGATACCCAGGAAGTGCTCGAGGCGGCCGGCAGCAAGTGGAATTTCCTGCCATTCCGGCCGGGCCTCGTCGGCGGCCACTGCATCGGCGTCGACCCGTATTACCTGACGCACAAGGCGCAGCAGATCGGCTACCACCCGGAGATGATCCTTGCCGGACGGCGCATCAACGACAACATGGCACTTTACGTTGCGGGCGAAGTCGTGCGGCTCATGGTGGCGAAGCGCATCCACGTCAAGTCCTCGCGCATCCTCGTCCTGGGCCTCGCCTTCAAGGAGAATACGCCGGATCTGCGAAACTCCAAGGTCGCGGACCTCGTCGCGGAGCTCGAGGCGAACGGCGCGAAGGTGGATGTCTGGGATCCCTGGGTGAGCGCCAAGGAAGCCCGCGCGGAGTATGGAATCCCGCTCGTGAAGCGTCCGTCGCGCGGTCGCTACGACGCGATCGTGCTCGCCGTCGGCCACCGCGAATTCCTCGCGATGACACCGGCAGAAATCCGCCGGCTGGCGAAACGCAAGCACGTCGTCTACGACATCAAGTACCTGTTCGGGCGCGAGCAGGCTGACGGCCGGCTTTGATGAGGGTGCTGGTCACGGGTGCGGCGGGCTTCATCGGTTACCACGTGGCCGAGCGGCTGCTCGAGCGCGGCGATGAGGTCATCGGCCTCGACAACCTGAATCCTTACTACGACCCGACGCTGAAGGACGCCCGGCTCGCGCGGCTCAGCGCGCGGAAAAAATTCCGGTTCGAGAAAATCGAACTCGCCGATCGTGCCGCGATGGAGAAACTGTTCGCAGGATCGGCCTTCGGGCGCGTGGTGCACCTTGCGGCCCAGGCGGGAGTGCGTTATTCGGTCGAGAATCCGCACGCCTATGCGGACAGCAATCTCACCGGGACGCTGCACGTGCTGGAGGGCTGCCGCCATCATCGCGTGGAGCACCTCGTCTTCGCGTCGACGAGTTCCGTCTATGGAGCGAACACGAAGATGCCATTCTCGGTGCACCAGAACGTCGATCATCCGCTGTCTTTCTACGCCGCGACAAAGAAGGCCAACGAGCTGATGGCGCACAGCTACTCCTCGCTCTACGGATTGCCCGTCACGGGACTGCGTTTCTTCACGGTGTACGGGCCCTGGGGCCGGCCGGACATGGCGCTCTTCCAGTTCACGCGCAACATCCTGGCCGGGAAGCCGATCGACGTGTTCAACTACGGGAAGCACCGGCGCGACTTCACCTACGTCGACGACATCGCGGGCGGCGTCGTCGCCGCACTCGATCGCATCGCCGCGCCCGACCCCGGCTGGGACGGCAACGATCCCGATCCCGCGACCAGCATGGCGCCGTACCGGCTCTACAACATCGGGAACAATAGCCCGGTCGAGCTGATGCACTACATCGAAGTACTCGAGCTGTGCCTCGGCCGCAAGGCCGAGAAGAACCTCCTGCCGCTGCAGGTCGGCGACGTACCGGACACCTGGGCGGATGCCGAAGACCTCGTGCGGGACGTCGGCTACCGGCCTTCGACACCGGTCGAGACCGGCATTGCGAAGTTCGTCGAGTGGTATCTCGACTACTACCGGGACGGGGGCCCGGCGGATCCGCGGGTCACGAATCTTGGCTGACACGCTCGCAAGCCACGCGCGGCGACTTGCCGGCCGGCCCGTCGCCGGGCTCTTCGCCGGCGATCCGGACCGCTTTGGCCGTTTCTCGCGCGAGGCCTGCGGCTTGCTCCTCGACTTCAGCCGCCAGCGCCTCGATGCGGCCGCACTCGAGGCATTGGCCGGGCACGCGGATTCGAGCGGGCTCCGCGCACGCATCGACGCACTCTTCGCGGGCGAGCTGGTCAATGAGACCGAGCGGCGCCCGGCCCTGCACACGCTCCTGCGAGTTCCCGAGGGCAGCGCAGTATCCGCGCAACTCGCGCCGCTGCTCGCGGAGGTCCTCGCCGTGCGTGCGCAATGCGCGTCTTTCGTGAGCGACGTCCACACCGGCCGCCGCCTCGGTGCGAAAGGCGCGCGCTTCACGGACGTCGTCAGCATCGGCATCGGCGGCAGCGACCTCGGACCCGTGATGGCAACGGCCGCGCTCGCACCTTACGACGCGGGCCTCCTGCGCTGCCATTTCGTGTCGAACGTGGACGGCAACCAGTTCGCGGACATTGCGACCTCGCTCGACCCGGGCAGCACGCTCGTCATCATCTGCTCCAAGACGTTTACGACGCAGGAAACGCTTTCGAATGCGAGGCGCGTCCGCGCCTGGCTCGCGGCAAGGCTCGGTGAGCCGGCGGTTCCTCGGCATTTCGCCGCCGTGTCCACGAACGACCCGGCGATGGACGAATTCGGCGTCGGCCGCGACGCGCGATTCTCGATGTGGGACTGGGTCGGCGGCCGGTACTCGCTGTGGTCGGCCGTGGGCCTCTCGCTCGAGCTCGCGATCGGCACCACGAACTTCGAGGCGATGCTCGCGGGCGCCCGCTCGATGGACGAGCACTTCCGCAGTGCAGCTTGGCGCGACAACCTGCCCGTGCTGCTTGGACTTCTCGCGCACTGGAACCGGAACGGGCTCGATTGCGAGAGCCATGCCGTGCTGCCTTACACCCAGCGGTTGTCGCGGCTACCCGCCTACCTGCAGCAACTCGAGATGGAGAGCCTCGGCAAGCGTGCGACGCGCGACGGCAGGCCGGTCGCCGTCCGGACAGGTCCGGTGATCTGGGGCGAGCCGGGTTCGAACGCCCAGCATTCGTTTTTCCAGCTCCTGCACCAGGGAACGGCGGAGGTGAGCTCCGATTTCCTGTTGCCGCTCGCGGGCGGCGCCGATGCTTCGGCCGACGAGCTCGTGATCGCGAATTGCCTGGCGCAGGTCCAGGCTTTCATGAGCGGTCACGCCTCGACCGACTTGCATCGGCTGCACCCGGGCAGCCGGCCGCTCTCGTTGATTGCGTTTCCGCGCCTCGATCCCGCGACGCTTGGCACAATCGTTGCGCTCTACGAACACAAGGTATTCGTCGAATCGGTGCTCTGGGACATCAATCCCTTCGACCAGTGGGGCGTCGAGCTCGGCAAGAAGGTCTGCGCATCGCTGCTCCCGCTCGGTAAATCGCAGCCGCCACCGGAACTTACGGGCCTCGCCGACTGGATCGCGCGCCGCCGCTGATCCTGGGGCCCGGTTGCGCGACGCGCTCGGCAAGGTCTACAATGCCGGGCTTTTTTACCAATTGGATCATGTGCTTACAACTCTTTTCAAAGTAGCGGCGCGCAAGGCCGGACGCCGTGCCACGTCGTTCCTGCTGGCGGCCTGCCTGCTGCCTGCGGCGTATGCCGATCCCTGGCTCGAGCCCGGCGACGCGAGGCTTCGCCATGACCTGCAACTGCTGGCGGACGCCGGCATCGTGCGTGCGCCGCTCTCGACCTGGCCCGTGTCCTGGCCGGAGATTGCACGCGACGTCGGCGAAATCGCGGGAACGTCAAAGCAGCCGCTTCACGTCGAGGCCGCGCTCGCCAGGGTGCGCCGCGCCGCGACTGCCGCGACACGCGCCGGGGATCTCGAGGTCGACGCTTACGTCGCCGGATCCGAAAAACCGATGGAGCTTCGCCGTTTCGACGACGTCCCGCGCGAGTCCGGCGAGATTTCCGCCAGCGCGCAGTACATGGGAGAGCGCTTCGCGTTTCGAGCGCAGGCGACGGCGGTCGCCGACGCGTCCGACGACAAGGAATTCCGGCCCGACGGCAGTTACGTCGGCATGGCGCTCGGCAACTGGTTTCTCCACGCCGGCTACATCGACCGGTGGTGGGGTCCCGGCTGGGAAGGGAGCCTCATCTACGGCAGCAACGCGCGGCCGATTCCTTCCATCACGATCGAGCGGAATTATTCTGATCCCATCGATCACCCCTGGCTCGAGTGGATCGGCCAATGGCGCCTCGTCGCGACGATGGGCCAGCTCGAGGAAGAGCGGACCGACGCGCCGAATGCGCAGCTCTTTGGCATGCGCGTGACCTGGAAACCGCACGATCGCGTCGAAGTCGGCTTCTCGCGCACGGCGCAGTGGTGCGGCGATGGCCGGCCCTGCGATGCCTCGACCTTCTGGGATCTCCTCACCGGCAACGACAATGACCAGCCGCTCGCGGAACAGCCCGGCAACCAGCTCGGCGGATTCGACGCGCGGTGGTCGCTGCCCTGGGCGCCCGTGGCGCTCTATGCGCAGGCCATCGGCGAGGACGAGGCGAATTTCCTGCCGAGCAAGTACCTCGGGCTCGCCGGCGTCGAGATCGCGGGCGGCTTCGGCGAACGCTCATGGCGGGTGCACCTGGAGGCTGCCGACACCGCCTGCGGTTTCTACGAGAGTCCCCCGCAGTACGGCTGCGCCTACCGCAACGTGATCTACAGCGACGGATACCAGTACTACGACCGTGTCATCGGCCACTCGATCGACGGCGACAGCCAGCAGCTCGCTACCGGCGCGATGCTGGTCAACGGCGACGGAAGCAGCTGGGAAGTCGCCCTGCAGAGCGCGAAAGTCAACCGCAAGGGCGCCAACCGGGTCCATTCCGTGTCACTCGTCCCGCAGGACATACTGTCCCTGGACGTGCACCACCGCCGGGCGCTCTTCGGGGGTGACTTGCGGGTCGGCATCGGCTATGAAGAGCGCGACGCCGCGGAAGGCGGTGTCGACCAAGAAGACTTTCGGGGATACCTGCAATGGTCGGGACGGTTCTGATGGGTAGGCAGCGCAGGGCAGCCTGGCTGTGTTCGGCGTTCGTCGTCCTCGGGATCGGGACGATGCCGGCGGCCGCGCAGACGCCCAGCGCCGCGCAGATCGAGGCCTACAAGTCGCTGCCGCCCGCGCAGCAGCAGGAGCTTCTCAAGCAGTTCGGCATCACCACAGGCCCGATGGGACCGCAGCCGTCGACCACAACGCAGCCCACCTCGCAACTGAGGGAAGGGGCGGTGCCCATCGGCGTGCCGCTGCCGCCGATTGAGGGTGAGACGCTCGATACGGAGCCACGACTCCGAGCCGGAGACTGGCTGTTGGTCGACGTCACCGAATTGACCGGTCCCGACTTGACGATGACGCCGCCGCCTGTCGCCGCGGCGATCGCGCAGGGAATCGAGGAAGAAGTCAATCGGACCTTCGTCGAATTCCAGCGCGGGATTCACAACGGCAATCCCTATCGCCTGGACAGGGCGGGACGCCTGCTGCTGCCGGGCCAGATCGCGATCACGCTCGCCGGCCTCACCACGGCTGAGGCCGAGGAGCGATTGAATGCCGATCCGCGGCTCGAATCGATGGCCTTCCACCTGATGTACCTGCCGGTCGAGCCGGAGATCAAGCCGTTTGGCTACGACCTCTTCACGATGGTGCCGACGACTTTCGCCCCGGCGACAGACATCCCCGTACCTTCCAATTACGTGGTCGGGCCCGGTGACACCATCGAAGTGCAGCTCATCGGCGATTCCGCCGGATGGTATCCGCTGATCGTCGACCGCGACGGCCTGATCGACCTGCCGGAGCTCGGCCCGGTAGCGATTGCCGGCCTGACCTTCGACGCAGCAAAGGCGAAGATCGAGCAGCAGGTCGCCGGCCAGATGATCGGCACGCGCGCGAATGTCTCGGTTGGCGCCCTGCGATCGATCCAGGTTTTCGTGATGGGCGAGGCGGTGCGGCCGGGTTCGTATACGGTCAGCGGCCTGTCGACCATGACGAACGCGCTGTTCGCGAGCGGCGGCGTGCAGGAGATTGGCTCGCTGCGCCGGATCCAGCTGAAGCGGAACGGTAACGTCGTCAAGCAGCTCGACCTCTACGACATGCTGCTGCAAGGCAACACGAGCGGCGACGCGCGCCTGCTGCCGGGCGACGTCATTTTCATCCCGCCGGTTGGCCCGACTGTGTCGGTCACCGGCGAAGTGCGCCGGCCCGCGATCTATGAACTCAAGGACAGCGATTCCGCGGAGGAGCTCCTGCGCCTCGCCGGCGGGTTGACGCCGGACGCCGACACTCGCACGGCCCGGATCGAGCGCGTAGCCGACGCGCGCGGCCGCACGGCAATCACGCTCGATCTCGCGACGGCCCAGGGCCTCAGCGCGAAGCTGCAATCGGGCGATGCCGTCCAGATCGACGCGATTCGGGACCGCCTCGAGGGCTCGGTCGCGCTCATGGGTCACGTGCACCGCGCGGGGCGCACGCAATACCGGCCGGGCATGCGGCTGACCGATCTCGTCGGCAGCCTTGACGAGTTGAAGCCGCTCGCCGACACGCATTACGCCCTGGTTCGGCGCGAGACCGGGCCGACCCGTATCGTGTCGGCGATCTCGGCGGACCTGGAAGCTGCCTTCCTCGCGCCGGACAGCGACGCAAACATGGTGCTGCAAGCGCGGGACATCGTGTATGTGTTCGACCTGGCATCGAGCCGCGAGCGAGTCATCCAGCCGCTCCTGACTCAGCTCGAACGGCAAAGCGCAACAGGGCTGCCGCAACAGGTCGTCACCGTCACCGGCCGCGTCAAGGTGCCAGGCAGCTATCCGCTCGAGCCCGGCATGACGGTCAGCGACCTGCTGCGTGCCGGCGGCGGTCTCGACCAGGCCGCCTTCCCCGGGCAGGCCGAGCTCACGCGTCACCAGATTGCGGGCGGCGCCCGCCGCGAGGCGACGCTGCTGATGGTCGACCTCGACGCCGTGCTGGCGGGCGAGCCGAGCGCGGACACGCCGCTGCAGGCCTTCGACCAGCTCGTCATCAAGGAAATGCCGCAGTGGGAGGAAGACGCGACGATGTCGATCGTGGGAGAAGTCCGCTTCCCGGGCGACTATCCCGTCCGTCGCGGCGAAACGCTGCGCCAGGTCGTCGAGCGCGCCGGAGGCCTCACCGATCTTGCATTCAACGCAGGCGCGGTTTTCACGCGGGAGCAACTCAGGGAGCGCGAGCAGCGCCAGTTCGAGCTGCTCGCCCAACGTCTCCAGCGCGAACTCGCGACCCTCACGCTCGCACAGGCGCAATCGGGCGAACCGGGCGCCGCACAATCACTCACGGCCGGACAGCAGCTGCTCGCGGAACTGGAGACAACCCAGGCCGTGGGGCGGCTCGTGATCAACCTCGACGAGGTCCTGAATGCGGCCCCGGGTGCGCCCGAAGACCTGATTGTCCGTGGCGGCGATGCGCTTTTCATTCCCAGGCTGGCCCAGGAAGTCACGGTGCTCGGCGAGGTGCAGAACGCCACTTCGCATTTCTACCGGACGGGCCTGACGCGTGACGAGTACATCAAGCTGAGCGGCGGCGTGACGGTTGCCGCGGACGAAGAGCGGACGTTCATCGTGCGAGCGGATGGCAGCGTGTCTGCAGGCGACTCCAGCGGCTGGTTCAGCCGCGGCGCGCCGCAGAACGTGAACCAGGGCGATACGATCGTCGTGCCGCTCGACGCCGATCGCGTAAGGCCGCTCAGCCTTTGGACCAGCGTGACGCAGATCATCTACCAGATCGCCGTCGCAGTCGCGGCGGTGGCCCGGATCTGACCTGTGTCGCAGCCTGCGCCAGAACCGGCCCGGGGAGCCGCCGACCGCGGGCACTGGGTCTGGATTCCGCAGACGGCCGATTCCGGGTGGCTGCTCGCGGAGCTGCTCGGGGAATTCCGGCGCTATCGGAAGCAGCTCGCGATCGTATTCATCGCGGTCGGCGCGATCGCGTTCGTGGTCACTTTCTTCGTGCCGGTCCGCTACGCGTCGACCGCCATTCTCTCGCCGGTAGGCGATTCGCCCGCGTCATCGCTCGGCGCGCTCGCGAGCCAGTTGTCCGGGCTTGCCGGGTTGGCGGGCATCCAGGCGCCGGACTCATCCGGGGATCGCACGGTCGTGACCATCGCGACACTCCAGTCGCGCGGCTTCCAGGTGGACTTCGCCAACCGTCACGGCCTCGTTCCGCTGCTTTTCCCCTGGCGTTACGACGAGGCGGCCGAGCAGTGGAAGGGCGAGCTGTGGCCGCTCAGGGGCGGCCCGCCGTCAGAGGACGAGATCTTCGATGCGATGGGCGGCGTCGTCGAGGTTGCCCAGGACCCGCTGACCGGGCTCGTCGCGCTTTCCGTCCTGGGCTATTCGCCGGAGCAGGCGAAATCGCTCGCGACCGCATTCGCCGGCGAGATCAATGAACGCATGCGCGTGACCGAGGTGGCGGAAGCGGAGCGCAGCATCGAACACCTGAAACGCCAGATCGCGGGCACCGAGGTCGCCGAATTGCGGCAGGTGTTCTACGGGCTGATTTCGCAGCGCACCAAGGACGCACTGCTTGCCAACGTGGCCGACGAGTTCGCGCTTCGCACCGTGGATCCACCGTCGCTGCCGGACAGCCCGGCCAAGCCCCGCAGGCTCCTCGTCGCAGTGCTCGCCGCGGTGCTGGGCGTCATCCTCTTCTCCGGCTGGATCCTGTTGCGATTTGCGCTGCGCCCTTTCCGGGCGGCGGCTTGAGCAAGAAGCCCGATCCCGGCCCCGCGAACTCCGACGTCCACCTGCGAGAAATCGGTGGAGGTGCGATCGTCGCCTTGGGCATGAAGGCGATCGCCTTCGGCGGCGCGTTTTCCCTCTCGGTGGTCGCCGCGCGCATGCTCGGCGCGCGCCTTGCCGGCCTCTACTTCCTGGCGCTGACGATCGCAACGGTCGTCTCGACGCTGGCCCGGCTCGGCGTCGACAAGCCGCTCGTGCGTCACGTCGCGGCGTTCCAGGCGAATTCCGACCCGGAATCGATTCGCGGATTCGCGGCCACTTCCTCCGGCCTCGCTGCCCTCGTTGCGCTGCTCGCCGCGGCTGCAATAAGCCTTGGCGCAGGCTGGATCGCGATTCATGCCTTCGACGAGGCGGCGCTCGCCGGTGAGCTTCGACTCATGGCCTGGGCGATTCCGGGCATGACCGTGGCCGGCGTCCTGTCGTTCGCCTTCCAGGGCCTGCGGCGGGTGGCATCGCATGTACTTTACCTGTCCGTCCTGACACCGGCGCTCACACTCGCGCTTTACCTTGGCTTGCACTTCTCTGGTCAGCCAATAACGCTCGTCTCGGCAACCGTCGCTGCGGCGACGCTGACGGCGTTGCTCGCGATGGCGACCTGGTTCGCGGCCTGGCCCTGGCCGCGGCGGCTTCCCGAACGCGCAGTGCTCCGCACATTCATGTCGAGCAACCGCGCGACCTGGGTCGTCGTCGCGAGCCAGCTCGCGATGCTGTGGGCGCCGACGCTCTGGCTCGGTGCGCTCGCCGACAGCGAAAGCGTCGCCCGCTATCACGTGGCCGGCCGCACCGCCTTGCTGATCGGTTTCGTCCTGATCGCGGTCAACAGCATTGCAGCGCCGAAGTTTGCGGCGCTCTACGCCAAGGGGGAGGTCGCAACGCTCGAGCGGATCGCGCGCCAGACGACGCGCCTGATGACCGCGACGGCGCTGCCGATCGCCGCGGTCTTCGCCATCTGGCCGGAGATCGTGCTGCGCCTTTTCGGCGGCGAGTTCGTGGCCGCGGGACCCTTGCTCCGGATCCTCGCGATCGGCCAGTTCTTCAATTCGGCGACGGGTTCGGTCGGGATCCTGCTCCTGATGACCGGACATGAGCGCGACTACCGCAACATTTGCATCGCCGGGTCGATCATGAGCCTTGTCGGCGGGTATTTCGTCACCGTCCGGTTCGGGGAGGCTGGCGCCGCGTGGATCAGCTGTGGAACGCTCATCCTCGTGAATGCCCTCGCGGCGATCGCGGTACGCAAGCGGCTCGGATTCAGGAGTGCCGGCCTGTGACGGGGGAGGCGCCGGTGGTCGCCTACATTGCGGGCTATGGCCGCAGCGGATCGACCTGGCTCGCCCGCCTGTTGGGCCAGTCGCCGGGCGCGAGCGCAGCCGGCGAGCTCGCGCGAATCACGGACTGGATCGAGTCGCTGCGGCCATGCGCCTGTGGTGAACCGATCGCGGAGTGTCCTTTCTGGTCGCAAGTGCGGAGAGCACTCCCGACGGGTGACTCCGGCAGCCGTTTCTGGCGTGCGGCGCTCGAATCTCCCTGGGTCCTCTACCTGGGATTCTGGTGGATACCCGGATCCGAGCGCCGTCGATATCGCGACGAAATGCGGGCGCTCTATCAAGGCATCGGGGCGGCGGGCTGCGCCCGCGTCGTCATCGACAGCTCCAAGACCGCGAGGCGATCCGCCGGCCGGGCCGCGGCGCTTGCCGCCATCGCGGGACTCGATGTCCGGGTCGTGCACCTCGTGCGAAATCCGCAGGGCGTTCGCGCCTCCATCGAGCGCGGCACGAACAAGGAACTCGAGGGACGCGCGTCCCCTCGACGCTGGTTCAGGCGCACGCGCGCCTTCCTGGGCTGGACGACGGCCAACGCATTTGCGCTTCGCATCACACGGCGAAAGCCGCAGGGCGCGGCTTTCAGGCTCGATTTCGAGAACCTTGCCGCGACGCCGATTCCTGCGCTGTCAGAATTCGCCGCGTCGCTCGGTCTCTCGCTGACGGCGGTCGAAGCCGTGTTGCAACAGCGTGCGGCGCCGCGGACCGAGCACCTGGCCGAGGGCAATCGCATGCGCCTCGAACCGCTCGCGCCCGGGCAGGCCCGCCCGACGATCGCAACGGCCGGTGATCGCCTGCTCGGGCTGTTGTTCTGCGGATGGACCAGCTGGCGCCTCGGAATCTCGCCATTCGGCGCGGACCGGAGGCCCCGTGGTGAACGCTAGCGCGATCGGCCGCGCGATCGAGTCGCAGCGGCGCGCATTCCCGCACGGGCTCAACAGCCCCGTCGTCTGCGCCTTGCTGGCGGCATCGATCCTGATCTGGCCGGTCTACGTGTTTCCGCAGGGCTATCCGCAGCCGGTCACGCTGATGTTCCTGCTCGCGTTCCTCGGCGTGATGGTCAAGGATCCGCTCTCGGCGGTCGGGATGCTGCGCAAGCCCGAGATCGGGCTCATCGCCGCATTCCTCGCGTACACGCTCGTCGTCAACCTGAGCTTCGCGTTGATCTACCAGAAACCGGAGCCGGTGCGGCATTCGCTCTATTACCTGCAAGTCCTGCTCGCCTGCATCGCATTCATGTACGTGCTGCGCACCGAGCCTTCGGGGCCGCGGCTCATCGCACTTGCCGTCCTCGGTGCTCTTTCGCTTCAGGTGATCACGCTCGCCGTATCGGTGCCCGTGTACGGCGTACGGGAGACGCTGCTCTTCTCGAATCCGAACCAGCTCGGCTTTTTCGGCCTGCTCGGACTCGCATTCACGTTGCTGCTGCACCGCTACACGGGCTACCCCACGATCATTGCGGCCCTCGGCACGGCGGCTGCCGTGCTGCTCGTGCTCATTTCATTGTCGAAGGGCGCGATCCTCGCGGTCCTCGTCCTGCTGTTCCTGTATCTCCTGCTTGCGCCCCTGCGGGACACCCGATGGCGGATCCTGCGTCCCGTCCTCCTGGTCGCGTTTCCGATGGCGATTCTCGTGATCGCCGTGACTTTCCGCGACCAGATCGAGGTGCTCGGCGTGGTTTCCGACCGGCTTTCCCAGATCGGCGAGTCCGGCGACGACAGCCTGGCGGGACGTGGCTACGTGCGGATCCTGATGTGGCCCCAGTACCTGCTGCTGGGTGCGGGAGAAGGCCTGCTCGGGCGCTGGGAATATCCGCGCGAGATCCACTCGATGTTCGGCACGCTGCTGTTCAGCTACGGACTGCCGGGAATCGCGATCGTCGCCGCGGTGCTCGCGGTCGTCTGGCGCCGCAATGCGCGCGACTTCGTCATCTATTTCCTGCCGATCCTGCTGTACGCCCTGGTCCATCATCCGATGCGCCAGGCGATGATGTGGTCGCTCCTGATCTCGATCGCCCACTTCGGCCCGGTGGCGAGCTACAGGTCGACTCGTTAGGCCGCGGCCATGCTCTTCAACTCCTACGAATTCATCTTCGGCCTGCTGCCGCTGACCTGGCTCGTCTACTCGCTGATGCTGCGCGCGGGCCGGCGCGTAGCGGCGACGATGGCGCTGCTGTTCGCGTCGCTCTTTTTCTACGGCTGGTGGAATCCGCAGTATGTACTGCTGATCCTCGCGTCGATCGGCTTCAACTACACGATCGGCACCGTGCTGGAGCGACCGAGCCTGCCCAAGCCGCGAAAGCTCGCACTCATCGTGCTCGGCGTGACCGTGAACCTCGCGCTCCTCGGTTATTACAAGTACGCGGGCTTCGTCGTCGAGAACTGGAACACGATCGCAGGCGCCGCCAATCCGGTCCCCCACATCGTTTTGCCGCTCGCCATCTCGTTCTTCACCTTCCACCAGATCGCCTATCTCATCGATGCCTACCACGGAGATACGCGGGGCAGCACGCTGCCGCAATACGCTGCCTTCGTGACTTTTTTCCCCCAGCTGATTGCCGGGCCGATCGTCCGCTATCGCGAGATGATCCCGCAGCTGAAGGTGATCGGACGCGGGACGGTCACCGCGGATGGAGTCGCGATCGGCGTCTGCTTTTTCATCACCGGTCTCTTCAAGAAGGTCGTCATCGCCGACAATGTCGCCGTCTACTCGACGAGCGTGTTTGCCGCCGCCGACGCCGGCCAGCTTGTCTCGCCTCACATGGCGTGGATGGGCGTCCTTGCCTACACCGTCCAGCTCTACTTCGATTTCAGCGGCTATGCCGACATGGCGGTGGGGGCAGGGCGCATGTTCGGCCTCAGGCTGCCGCTCAACTTCAATTCGCCGTACCGGGCTGGGAACATCACGGAGTTCTGGCGCCGCTGGCACATGACGCTCAGCCGATTCCTGCGGGACTACCTGTACATCCCGCTCGGCGGCAACAAGCACGGCAAGTTCCGCCGGAGCCTCAATCTTCTCATCACGATGCTGCTCGGCGGCCTCTGGCACGGCGCGGGCTGGAACTTCGTCCTGTGGGGCGGCCTGCACGGCCTCGGCCTCGTCATTCATCACGCCTTCGAATCACGACGAAAATCCCGCCCCGGCACGCCGTCTGCCGCAGGCCGCTTCGCTGGCTGGTTCCTGACCATGCTGCTCGTCGTCGCGGGCTGGGCGCTCTTCCGCGCGACGACGCCCGACGGCGCGCTCGCGATGCTCGGGGGAATGGCGGGATTCACGAGCGAGGGCACCATCGCACCGGCGCCCGTTCAGGACGTCGCAATCGCCTGGCTCCTGATCGCGGCCGGCCTCGCGCTCGCGTTCTTCTTCCCCAATTCCCAGCAGTTGCTCGACCGGGAACCCGTCGGGCCCAACGAGGCGATGCCGTACCTGCGCGTCAGACTGTCGCTGTCCGGATGGACGGCTGCGGGTTACGCCGCAATGCTTTTTGCCTGCCTCGCCGGCATGAGCGACGTCTCCGAGTTCCTGTACTTCCAGTTCTGATGCAGCAAGCAACGAAATCGCGGTTCCCCCGGCTGCTCGGCGTCAGTGTCCTTTGCGCCGTGCTCTCCATTCCCGCGCTCAACCTGCTCGTGGACCCGACCGAGGTGTTCGGTTCGGGTCTGCTGCCGCATCGATTCCAGGTCAACGACCGCTACCGGAAGTTCGAATACCTGCTGACGGAATGCGGCGACTGCACGGGATTCCTGCTCGGGTCATCGCGCATGGGCTACACCGACCCCGCGCTCTTCGACGGCCTGCTGCAGTCGGGTCGCGCGTACAACATGAACATCAGCAGCGCAAACGCCTGGGACTACCTGGAGTTCGCGCGCTTCCTGGAGCGCAAGGGCCGGCATCCGGAACTCCTGGTCGTGCAGATCGACCTGACCGAGGAATTCGGCGATCGAGGCCGCTATCAGCATCATCCGGCGGTGATCGGGGAAACGCGATTCCGGTTCTTCTTCGAAAACCTCTTCTCGCTCCAGTACCGCAGCCTCCTCGGCAAGGTCTGGTACAACCTTGCCGGTCGCGACTCGTCGGGGTTCGACTGGACGACGGGGCAACGCTCGCGCGAGGATGCCGAGCGCGCGCTCGCCGCGGACGCCGGCGGCTACGTGCGGAATGAACCGGATTTCCACGTCCCGGCGGATTCCCGCCGTCCCGATCCCGTGGCGGTTTCGCTGGCGATCGATCGCAGCGTGCAGGCGATACGGGAGCTGAAAGCCCACTGCGACCGGACACGGACGCAGCTCATCGTGCTCGTGGCGCCGCACAATCAGCATTACCTCGACCGTTACAGGTACGAGGAGCTCGCGCGGCTGCTCCGCGGCCTCGCGGCCGTGACTCCGTTCTGGAACTTTGCTGCGTATTCTTCGGTGACGACGGATGACCGTAATTTCTACGAGACTTCCCATCACCGGCCCTACGTCGGCGAGTGGGTCGCGCGGCGGATCGTGGAGGGCGGCGCGGCGGACGTGCCGGCAGATTTCGGCCGATTGATCACGCCGCAGGACCTCGACGGCGAACTCGCCGCCATCCGTGCCGGTTTCGATGCTCGCGCGAGAGCCGATCGGGGCGGCTCGTGAGTTCACGCGAAGTGCTGCTCGTCGGGCTCCGCGGTTTCGGGTTTGCGAAATCCCGCCTGCCGCTGATTCGGCGGCTGCGCGATCGCGGCTGGCGCGTCACCGTGTTCGCCAGCCGCGATGCGCATGCCGAGGCGATCGAACAGATCGGCGGCGTCGAGTTCGTGGATGCCGGCTTTGGTGCGGGTTCACTTTCGCCGGCGAGCGACTTCGGCGCGCTCAGAAAGCTGCGCCGCAGGTTCAAGGCAAGCAGGCCTGCGCTCGTCCACTTCTTCAATGCGAAGCCGATGTTGCTCGGGCTGCTCGCAATCCGCGGGCTCGGGTTCACGGGCGTCGTCGTCTGTACGGTGACGGGCCTCGGGCACGCCTTCGTTCACAACCCGCTCGTGCGTGGCGCTGCGACCTGGCTCTATCGGGTCCACATGCGCACGGTCGACGCCGTGGTCTTCCAGAACCCCGATGACCTCGAATTCTTCGTCGGCCGTGGGCTCGTCGGCCGCGCGCGAGCGCGGCTCATCGTGAGTTCGGGTGTCGACGTCGAACAATTTCGGCCTGTCACATCGGGAGCAGTCCAATCGCGCCCCGTGACTGTGCTGATGGCGACCCGGCTCCTTCGCAGCAAGGGCGTGATGGATTATCTCGACGCCGGACGGCGCTTGAAGGCGGCGCATCCCGAGGTCCGGCTGCTGCTCGCGGGAGAAGTGGCCCCGGGCCACCCGGATGCAATCGATGAGACGGAATTGAAGGCCAGGGCGACGGCAGCGGGCGTCGAATACCTGGGCTATCGTTCCGACCTGCATCGATTGCTATCGCAGGTGGACCTGGTCGCGCATCCGTCCTATTACAACGAAGGCGTACCGCGGGTGCTGCTCGAGGCCGCAGCCTCCGGCGTCGCTGCAATTACGACGAACCTGCCAGGCTGCCGCGAGGCCGTTCTGGCGGGCGTCACGGGCGTCCTCGTGCCACCACGGGACTCCGCACGGCTCTCCGCCGAGATGGAGTCACTCATTTCGGATGCCGGCCGCCTGGCGTCGATGGGCCGCGCCGCTCGAAGGCTCGCTGAAGACCGGTTCGACATCCGGCGAATCACGGACGCCCAGGTCGCCTTGTACGACGAATTGCTCGCCGGAACTTCGGGATCGTGAGCGCCCGGCATCCCCTGATCCTGATCAGCGCCGCCCGCTCGGGCAGCAAATTGCTGCGCGATCTCCTGGGCAGCAGCCCGCGCTGCGCAGTCGTGCCCTTCGACGTCAATTTCGTGTGGCGGCACGGCAATGAGGACAGTCCAGACGATGTCCTGCCGGCAGAAGCTGCCGGACCGCGGCAGGCGCAATACATTCGACAGACCATTCCGCGGCTCGCCGGAGTCCGCGACTGGGGCGACAATCGACAGATCGTCGAGAAAACGGTGTCGAACAGCCTCCGCGTGCCTTTCGTCGCTCGCGTCTTTCCGGAGGCGCGTTACGTGTATCTGCTGCGCGATGGGCGGGCGGTGGCCGAATCCACGCGACGTGTCTGGCATGAGCCGGCCGAACGCGGATACCTGTTGTCCAAGCTGCGCTGTTTTCCGCTCAGCGATTACCGCTACGCGTTCTGGTACCTGCGCAATCGGTGGAAGGGTCGCGGCAAGGATTCCCGCGCGATGATCTGGGGGCCGCGTTACCCCGGCATCGAGCGGGATCTCGCGTCGTTCGACCTGCTCGAGGTCTGCGCCCGGCAATGGGCGGTCTGCAATGAGCTGGCACGGGCGGGACTCGGTCAACTGGGAGGCGGGCAGGTCTTCGAGCTACGCTATGAGGATCTCGTCGACGGCGACGAGCGCCTGGCGGAACTTTGCGCCTTCGCGGGAATAGGGGATTCTGCGCCAGTCCTGGCGGCGCGCCGCCGGTTCGTGGACCCAGGCTACCGCGATCGTTGGCGTACGGCGCTGTCGAACGAGGAACAGGGGCGGCTCGAGTCGATCATCGGTCCGCAATTGCGGACCATGGGTTATTCGAAATGACTGAACGCCACAAGGCCGAGTTCATTCCCTTCGCCAGGCCTTCCATTGGCGAAGACGAGATCGCGGAGGTCAGCCGCTGCCTGCGATCCGGGTGGGTGACGACCGGCCCGATGACCAAGCGCTTCGAGGCCGACTTCGCGGCGCGCATCGGCGCGCGCCATGCCCTCGCGGTGAATTCCGCGACCGCGGGGCTCCACCTTGCACTCGAGGCGATCGGAGTCGGGCCGGGCGATCGCGTGGCGGTGCCGGTCCATACGTTCACGGCGAGCGCCGAAGTCGTGCGCTACCTCGGTGCCGATCCCCTGTTCGTGGATGTCGAGCCCGACACGCAGAACCTCGATGCGCACCGCCTCGAACTGGCACTGAAGGAGAAAGGACCGGTCAAGGCCATCATGCCTGTGCACTTCGCAGGACAGGCCTGCGCCATGGACGCGATCGGCGCGATCGCGAGGAGCCACGAAGCGTTCCTCGTCGAGGATGCGGCGCACGCCTTTCCGGCGACGAGCTCCGGGCGGCTGATCGGGACGATCGGCAAGGCCACCGTATTCAGCTTCTACGCGACGAAGACGATCACGACCGGCGAGGGCGGCATGGTCGTGACGGACGACGACGCGCTCGCCGGGCGCATCAGGGTCATGCGGCTGCATGGCATCAGCCGCGACGTCTTCGACCGCTACACTTCGAACAAGCCGTCGTGGTTTTACGAAGTCATCGCGCCCGGATTCAAGTACAACATGACGGACATCGCGGCGGCGCTCGGAGTGCACCAGCTCAAGCGCGCAGAGGAGTTCCGGTCGCGGCGCGAAGCCATCGCGCGCGCCTATGACGCTGCATTCCGGGACTTGACCGTCGAGCTGCCTGCAGTGCGGCGCCCATCGGACACGCACGCCTGGCACCTCTATGTGCTCCGCCTGCGCCTGGAGTCGCTCACGATCACGCGCGACGATTTCATTGCCCGTCTTGCGGAGGCCGGCATCGGCACGAGCGTGCATTTCATACCGCTGCACCTTCAGCCGTACTGGCGGGATCGCTATGGGCTGCGCCCGGAGGACTTCCCCGTCGCTACCGACCTGTTCCAGCGCATCGTGAGCCTTCCGATCTACCCGGCCATGACCGACGGGGAAGTCGCGCGCGTCGTGTCCGCGGTGAAGTCAACGTTGCAGAAGGCTGCGACCCGTGCGGCCGTCGGCTGAGGAATTTCCAATGGCTTACAGCAAGACGATCGCCTGCCTGCTCGGTTGCCTGTGGCTCGCCGCCGCCGGTGCCGCCTGCGCCGGCGCGAAACCGGCGGTGTCCGGCAAGCCGACATTCGTCGGCGTCTTTGGGCTGCCGCCGGACCGCGCCGTCAACTGGCCATTTGCCGTCACACGCGCGGCGCCTGAGGAACTGCTGCAGGTTCGCGGCGCCGGGCTCAAGGCGCTCGTGGCGCTGACTGGCGCCAAGAAAAACTATAGCGACGCATCCGGATGCTTTCAGCTGTCGCTGTGGAAGCAGGCGCTCGATCGCCACGACGCGGCGCGCATCCGCGGCCTCGTCGAAGAGGGCGTGATCATGGGCCTCTATGCGATCGACGAGCCGCATGACTGGGCCTGCGGCCCGAGCTTCGCGGACATCGATGCCGCCTGCGCTTACGCCGGTACGAAATGGCCGCAGCTCAAGTGCGGCGTGAACGCTCCGCCGGGCTGGCTGAAACCGGGCCGCGCCGAGCTTCCGCATCTCGGGTTCCTGTTCTTCCAGTATGCAAGCGGCCGCGGCGATCCGGAATCCTGGCTCGCAAAGCAGATGGCGGACGCGAGCTGGTTTCACGGCGACATCTGGCTCTCGATCCAGCTCCTCAAGCCGCGCATTTCCGTGAGCGACTTCCGGCGGGCAGCGCTGCACTTCTGCAGCGCGCGGCCGACGGGCCTCTTGATGTGGAAATGGTCCGAAGAATGGTTTGCGCAGGCGGGTGTCACGAGCGCCATGCAGGAGGTCGCGTCCGCCTGTGGTTCGCCGGCACGGACGGTGGCGGGCAAGACGGCTACCGGCGCGCCCTGATGGCTTGGGCGGCGCACTTCGCGACTCGCGCCGCTGCAGCACTCACGCTCGTTGCACTCTCACCGCTCATCCTGCTCGCGGCGGCCGCGATCCGCCTGTCGTGCCGCGGTCCCGTGTTGTTTCACCAGGAGCGTGTCGGGCTGCACGGCCATCCGTTCAGGATCCACAAGTTCCGGACCATGCGAGCGGCGGCGAACGGGCCATCCATTACGGCGGGCCGGGATCCAAGGATCACCCGGGTCGGCGCGCTCCTGCGGCGATTCAAGATCGATGAACTTCCGCAGTTCTTCAATGTCCTGAAAGGCGAGATGAACTTCGTCGGCCCGCGCCCGGAATTGCCCCGATACGTCGCCCTCTATCCGGCGGCGCAGCGCGAGGTCGTGCTCTCGGTGCGGCCGGGCATCACGGACCTCGCATCGCTGATCTTCATCGATGAAAGCCGCCTGCTCGGGGAGGCAGCGGACCCGGAGCGGTTCTACGTCGAGACGCTGATGCCCGCGAAGCGCCGGCTTGCCGAAACCTATGTTCGCGAGCGGACCGGGTGGCTTGACCTTCGTATTCTTGCGGCGACGGCCACCGGAATCGTCGGCTGGCGCTGGATTCCGTCGCCATTTGACGACGACCGGGTCGAGATTTCGTCCACAACTCGCGGATCCAAAAGGCCAGACGTTGGCTGATTGGCGTACACTCGCCTCCCTAATGTCGCAGGAGTCATGACGTGCAGCCGTTGAAGGAACGACGCCGCGGGATCGCCGCATCCCGAAGTCGCCTGGTCAACGTCCTGCTTTCATGGCCGCGGCCGACCAAGCGTCTCCTGATGCTGGTGGCCGACATGATCGTGATTCCGGCCGCGCTCTGGTCCGCATTCGCCCTCAAGTTCGATTCCCTCTCGGAGGGATTCCAGCGCAGCCTACTTTTCTACGTCGGCGTCGCGGCGACCGGAACCCTGATCTTTGCGGGCAGCGGCCTCTATCGCGCGGTTGTCCGCTTCATCGGTGCGAGGGTCCTGTTCTCGATTCTCGCGGGCGTCACGGGTTCGGCGGTCGTATTCTGGCTACTGAGCGTTGCACTGCCTTTCATCAAGCCCGTCCCGATTTCGGTCGTCGCAATCTACTGGCTCATCGCGTTTGTCTGGGTCACGGGGACGCGTCTCATCGCGCGCTGGCTGCTGACGCCGTTCGACATCGACGGCACGCGGGTCGTGATCTACGGGGCAGGGGACGCCGGCGTCCGCCTCGCCCTCGCATTGGCGCCGGGCCGCAAGTTCGCGCTGCTCGCCTATGTGGACGAGAAGCGCTCGCTGCAGGGAACGCTGCTGAATGGCGTGCCCGTGATCGCGCCCGGCGACCTCGCCGAGTTCGTCGGCCGCTACGAGGTCGGGCGCATCCTGCTCGCGATTCCTTCGGCGTCGCGCAGGCGCAAGGCCGAGATCCTCCGAAGGCTTGAGCCCCTCAACGTGCACGTGCAATCGGTCCCCGACTTCAACGACGTGGTGAGCGGCAACGCGCGCGTCGATGACCTCCGCGAAATCGACATCGAGGACCTGCTCGGGCGCGACCCGATCTTGCCGAACCGGGCGCTCCTCGATGCCTCGATCCGCGGCAAGTGCGTGATGGTCTCGGGCGCCGGCGGATCGATCGGATCGGAGCTTTGCCGGCAGATCATATTGCTGGCGCCCAAACAGCTGATTCTCTTCGAGAATTCAGAGTACGCGCTCTACAACATCGAGCGCGAGCTGCAATCGATCATCGAGCTTCGCAAGCTCGACGTGAAAATCCATGCGCTCCTCGGCAACGCACACCACAAGTACCGCGTGCGGGACGTGATGCAGGCCTTCGGCGTGCAGACGGTCTATCACGCGGCGGCCTACAAGCACGTGCCAATCGTGGAACAGAACCTGGTGGAGGGAGTTCACAACAACGTTTTCAGCACCTGGCATGCAGCCGAGGCGGCGCTCGAGGTCGGCGTCGAGACTTTCGTGCTGATCTCGACCGACAAGGCCGTCAACCCGACCAACGTGATGGGCGCGACCAAGCGCCTCGCGGAGGTCGTGCTCCAGTCGCTGCAGACCCAGACCACCCGCACGCGCTTCTGCATGGTGCGCTTCGGCAACGTGCTCGGCTCCTCGGGTTCCGTCGTTCCGCTGTTCCAGGAGCAGATCCGGCGGGGCGGCCCGGTGACGGTGACCCATCGTGAGGTCCGCCGCTTCTTCATGACGATTCCCGAGGCCGCGCAGCTCGTGCTCCAGGCGGGCTCGATGGGAACGGGCGGCGACGTGTTCGTGCTCGACATGGGCCCGCCGGTCGAGATCGACGAGCTCGCGCGGCGCATGATCAAGCTGACCGGCCTGACCGTGCGCGACACATTGAATCCCGATGGCGACATCGAGGTCGAGTATTCGGGACTGCGCCCTGGCGAAAAACTCTTCGAGGAACTCCTGATCGGCAGCAACGTGACCGGCACCGAGCACCCGATGATCATGCGCGCGATCGAGCCGTGTCCGAGCTGGGACGAGGCACGGGAGCTGCTTTCGGAGCTCGCGATCGCCGTGAGCCGCATCGATTGCCGCCAGGTCATGGCGGTGCTCGAGAAGGGAGTCCTGGAATACCGCAGCTCGCCCGTCATCCACGATCTCGTATTCGGGCAGCGGCGAATGGTGCCCGAAGCGCCACAAACCATCGATCCCAAGGTCACGATCCTGACCGCGCACCGCGCGCAGAAGCTCCCGCCCGGCGAGGCCCAAGGTCCCGCCTGAGACTTGCCTCACGATGGGCGCGTCAGGCGCTTTACCATAGCGCCTCGATTGGGTAGTCTGCCGGTCGCTTTTCCGAAGAAAATCAGGGATCTATCTTGAGAATCACGATCTTTGGATCAGGCTACGTCGGGCTCGTCACCGGCGCCTGCCTGGCGGATGCCGGCAATGACGTCGTCTGCGTCGACATCGATGCCGCCAAGATCGCGCGCCTGAACGCCGGCGAGGTCCCCATCCACGAGCCGGGCCTCGACGAGCTGATCGCCCGGAACCGGGACAAGGGGCGGCTCTCCTTCACGACGGATGCAAAGGCCGCTGTCGCCCACGGACTGTTCCAGATCATCGCGGTCGGCACGCCGCCCGATGAGGACGGCTCGGCGGACCTGCGCCACGTGCTCGCGGTCGCGCGCACGATCGGCGAGCACCTGGACGAGTACAAGGTCGTCATGACGAAGTCGACGGTGCCGGTCGGCACGTCGGACAAGGTCAAGGCGACGGTCGGCGCCACACTGATTTCACGCGGCGTGACGGTGGACTTCGACGTCGTGTCGAACCCGGAATTCCTGAAGGAAGGCGCGGCGATCGCGGACTTCATGAAGCCGGACCGCGTCGTCGTCGGCACGGACAACCCGCGCACGGCAGAGCTACTCAAGGTGCTCTACGACCCCTTCACGCGCAATCACCAGCGCATGATCATCATGGACCTGCGTTCCGCCGAGCTCACGAAGTACGCGGCGAACGCCATGCTCGCGACGAAGATCAGCTTCATGAACGAGCTCGCGAATATCGCCGAGCGGCTCGGCGCCGACATCGAGATGATCCGCACCGGCATCGGCTCGGATCCGCGAATCGGCTACTCGTTCATTTATCCGGGCGTGGGCTACGGCGGCTCCTGCTTCCCAAAGGACGTCAAGGCGCTCGCGCGATCGGCCCAAGACGTCGGTCACGAGGCACGCGTGCTTGCAGCCGTCGAGGCTGTCAACGACCGCCAGAAGCACATCCTGTTCGAGAAGATCTCGCGTTTCTTCGGCGGCAAGGTGGCGGGACGCACGATCGCGGTCTGGGGACTCGCCTTCAAGCCGAATACCGACGACCTGCGCGAAGCGCCGGCGCGCGTCCTGATGGAAGCGCTCTGGGCGGCTGGCGCGAAGGTGCGCGCCTACGATCCGGTTGCCATGCCGGAGGCGCGCCGCATCTATGGCGCGCGGCCCGATTTCGCGCTTCTCCCGAGCGCGGTCGAGGCGCTCGACGGCGCGGACGCACTCGCCATCTGCACCGAATGGCAGGAATTCAGGAGCCCGGATTTCGCCCGCTTCAAAACCGCGCTGAAGCAGCCGGTCGTATTCGACGGGCGGAACCTCTACGAGCCATCCCTGATGGCGCGCCAGGGCATCCGCTATTTCGCAATCGGACGGGGAGAACGGTTGAGTGACTGACCTACGCCCGCACATGACGCAGCTCCAGCGCCTCGAGGCGGAGAGCATCTTCATCATCCGCGAGGTCGCGGCCGAGTTCGACAACCCGGTCATGCTGTACTCGATTGGCAAGGACAGCTCCGTGCTCCTGCACCTGGCGCGGAAGGCCTTCCATCCCGGAAAGCTGCCATTCCCGCTGATGCACATCGATACGACCTGGAAGTTCCGGGAGATGATCGAATTCCGCGACCGCATGGCGCGCGAGCTCGGCTTCGACCTGATCGTCCACACGAACGTCGAGGCGGCGAAGGCGGGCGTCACGCCATTCACCCACGGCTCGCGCTATACCGACGTCATGAAGACGGAGGCGCTCAAGGCCGCGCTCTCCAAGCACAAGTTCGACGCCGCCTTCGGCGGCGCGCGCCGGGACGAGGAGAAGTCGCGCGCCAAGGAGCGCGTGTTCTCGTTCCGCGACAACCAGCACCGCTGGGACCCGAAGAACCAGCGTCCCGAGCTCTGGAGCGTCTACAACGGCCGCATCCGCCAGGGCGAAAGCATCCGCGTCTTCCCGCTCTCGAACTGGACCGAGCTCGACGTCTGGCTCTATGTCCACATCGAGAAGATTCCCGTGGTGCCGCTCTACTTCGCGAAGAAGCGCCCGGTCGTCGACCGTGACGGGATGTTGATCATGGTGGACGATGACCGCATGCCGCTGAAGGATGGCGAGAAGCCGCGCATGGAGACCGTCCGGTTCCGCAGCCTCGGTTGCTATCCGCTCTCAGGCGCGTTGCGCTCCGAAGCCGCGGACCTCACCACCGTGATCGAAGAGATGCTGGTGACGCGCACTTCCGAGCGGCAGAGCCGCGCGATCGACTTCGACCAGGCCGCCGCGATGGAGAAAAGGAAGCGCGAGGGGTATTTCTGATGGCCGCGCCCCGGAAACTGGCCGAGTTCCTCCGCAGTCACGAAGCCAAGAGCCTCCTGCGCTTCATCACCTGCGGCAGCGTCGATGACGGCAAGAGCACGCTGATCGGGCGCATGCTGCATGACACGCAACAGATCCTGGAAGACACTCTCGCGGCGGTGACGAGCGACAGCCGCAAGTGGGGCACCACCGGCAACGAGGTCGACCTCGCGCTGCTCGTCGACGGCCTCCAGGCCGAGCGCGAGCAGGGCATCACGATCGACGTCGCCTACCGTTATTTCGACACTGACAAGCGCAAGTACATCATCGCGGACTGCCCGGGACACGAGCAGTACACGCGGAACATGGCGACCGGCGCCTCGACCGCGGATCTCGCGATCATCCTGATCGACGCCTCGCGCGGCGTCCAGGTCCAGACACGCCGTCACGCCTACCTCGTCTCGCTGCTCGGCATCCGCCACATCATCGTCGCCGTCAACAAGATGGACCTCGTCAAGAACGACGAGAAGGTTTTCCGCAGGATTCACGACGAGTGCCTGCAGATCCGCGGCATCAAGGACGTGGACGCGCGCATCGTCCCGGTTTCCGCGCTGAAGGGCGATAACGTCGTGACCGCGGGTTCCGCCATGCCCTGGTACAAGGGACCGGCGATCATGGAGATCCTGGACACGATCGACGTCAGCCGCGACCAGGAGCTGCAGGACCTTCGCATGCCGGTGCAGTACGTGAACCGGCCGGACCAGTCCTTCCGCGGCTACGCGGGCACGATCGCGTCAGGCAGCATTGCCGTCGGCGATCCGATCATGGCGGTGCCCTCGCGGCGCATGAGCAAGGTGCGCGAGATCATCACTTTCGACGGAAACCCGAAACAGGCCGGGGCGGGCATGGCCGTGACCCTCGCGCTCGAGAACGAACTCGACATCAGCCGCGGCGACGTGCTCGTGCACCCGGACCGCTCGCCGTCCGTGAGCCGAATCTTCGACGCGCACATCATCTGGATGAACGACACGCCGCTCCTGCCGGGCCGCCAGTATGAATTCAAGCTTTCGCACCGCTACCTGCGTGGCACGGTCGAAAGCATTCATCACCGGATTGACATCAACGATCTCACCGAGCATCCGGCGAAGGAATTGAGACTGAACGAAACCGGGCTCTGCCGCATCGTGCTGTCCGAGCAGGCGGCCTTCGACACCTACGGCACCTGCCGGACGACCGGTGCACTGATCGTGGTCGACCGGATCACGCATGCAACTTCAGGTGCGGGAATGATCCTCCGCAGTGCGGCGCCGCAAGGCTCCCAGCACGACGTATCCGTCTACTGGCAGCCGACGCGCGTGCAGCACGAGCAGCGGGCCAACCAGAAGGCACAGCGTCCCTGCATACTGTGGTTCACGGGCCTCTCGGGTGCCGGCAAGTCGACCATCGCAAACGCGGTGGAGCAGTCCCTGTTCCTCCGCGGTCACCACAGCTACCTGCTCGACGGCGACAACATCCGCCATGGGCTCAACAGGGATCTCGACTTCAGCGATGCGGGCCGCGTCGAGAACGTGCGCCGCATCGGCGAGGTCGCGAAACTCTTCGTGGACGCGGGCCTCATCGTCGTCACGGCATTCATCTCGCCCTTCCGCAGTGACCGCCGCCTCGTACGCGACCTCGTGCAGTCAGGCGAGTTCGTCGAGGTGTTCGTCAGCACGCCGCTCGAGGTCTGCGAGCAGCGTGACCCGAAGGGGCTCTACGTCAAGGCGCGCGAGGGCGCGATCAAGAATTTCACGGGCATCACCTCGCCGTACGAGGCGCCCGAGGCCGCCGAGATCGTCATCGACAGCTCGAAGTTCTCGGTCGCGGAGTGCGTCGACAAGGTCATCCGCTATCTCGAATCACAAGGACGTCTGAAGAGCTAACACCATGCTTATCCCAGTCATCCTCTCGGGCGGCGCCGGCACGCGCTTGTGGCCGCTGTCGCGCGAGCTGTATCCGAAGCAGTTCCTGCCACTCGTCGGTGACCGCACGATGATCCAGGACACTGCGCTCAGGGCGGTCGACTTGCCGGAAGTCACGGCGCCGGTCGTCGTCTGCAACGAGGCGCACCGCTTCCTGGTTGCCGAGCAGCTACGGCAGGTGGGCATCGAACCGCGCTCGATCATTCTCGAGCCGATCGGACGGAATACGGCGCCCGCAGTCGCGATCGCGGCACTTGCGGCCACGTCCGGTGGCGCGCAGGACAACGCACTCCTGCTCGTGCTTCCGGCGGACCATGTGCTCACGGACGTCGCGGCGTTTCGCAAGGCCGTCGCGACGGCGATTCCGGCGGCCCGTGAGGGCCGCCTCGTGACTTTCGGCATCGTCCCGGCCTATGCGGAAACGGGTTACGGCTACATCCGCCAGGGACTCGCTCGCGGCGCCGTGCACGACGTGGCGGAGTTCGTCGAGAAACCGGATGCCGCGCGAGCCAAGACGCTCGTCGCAAGCGGCGACTACCTTTGGAACAGCGGCATGTTCCTGCTGCCTGCGAAGGCTTACCTCGACGAACTGGGGCGGCTTGATTCCGTGATGCTTGCGTCCTGCCGCAAGGCGTACGATTCTGCCGTGCGTGACCTCGATTTTGTGCGCCTGGACAAGGCGGCCTTCGAGTCCTGCCGCGCCGATTCGATCGACTATGCCGTGATGGAAAAGACGAGCCGCGCCGCCGTCGTGCCGCTGGCTGCCGGCTGGAGCGACGTCGGTTCCTGGGCTTCGCTGCAGGATGCCCTGACTCCGGATGCCGCAGGCAACGTCACGCGCGGCGACGTGGTGGTGGAGGGCAGCAGCAATTGCCTGCTCTATTCGACCGACCGGCTCGTGGCCGCGGTCGGGCTCGACGAACACGTCGTAATCGAGACCAAGGACGCGGTGATGGTCGCGCCGAAGCGACGCGTACAGGACGTCAAGCGCCTGGTGGAACGCATGAAGCAGTCGGGCCGCACTGAGCCCAACCTGCATCGCGAAGTGTTCCGCCCCTGGGGCAGCTACGACAGCGTTGACGCCGGCCCGCGTTTCCAGGTGAAGCGGCTCACGGTCAAGCCGGGCGCGACGCTGTCGCTGCAGAAGCACCAGCATCGCGCGGAGCACTGGGTCGTCGTCAAGGGCACGGCCCGCATCACGCGTAACGAAGAGGTGTTTCTCCTTCAGGAGAACCAGTCGACCTACATTCCGATCGGCGCCGTGCACCGCATCGAGAACCCCGGCACCGAGACCCTGCAGATCATCGAGGTGCAGTCCGGCGGCTACCTCGGCGAGGACGACATCGTCCGGCTGGACGACAATTACGGACGCAAGGGTCGAACGGACTGACCATGAACAAGCCTTCCACGACCAAGGTTCCCTTGCTCGACCTCAAGCCGCAGTACCTGGCGCTGAAGACCGAGCTCGACGCTGCGCTCCTCAAGGTCGCCGGCTCGCAGCATTTCATCCTGGGCCCCGCGGTCAAGGAGCTGGAAGCCAAGGTGGCGGCGTACAGCGGCGCCAAGCATGGCATCGGGCTCTCCTCCGGCACCGACGCACTCCTGATCGCGCTGATGGCCTACGACCTCGGGCCGGGCGATGAAGTCATCACTCCCCCCTACACGTTTTTTGCCACCGGCGGGACCGTCGCGCGTGTCGGCGCGCGCCCCGTCTACCTCGACATCGACCCGGTGACGTACAACCTGCGCGTGGACCTCGTCGAGCAGTTCCTGGAGAAGGACTGCGAGCGGCGCGCAGACCAGGTCTACAACCGCAAGACCGGCGGACGCGTGCGCGCGATCATGCCCGTGCACCTCTATGGGCAGCCGGCCGACATGGAAGGCTTCACCAAGCTTGCGAGCCGCTTCGGGCTCGCCGTGATCGAGGACGCGGCGCAAGCCATCGGCGCCGAGTGCCCGGGCGGCCGCCGTGCGGCCGGCATTGGTGACATCGGCTGCCTGTCGTTCTTTCCGACCAAGAACCTCGGCGCCTTCGGCGACGCCGGCATGTGCGTGACGAACGACGATGCGCTGGCCGCGAAGCTGCGCGTGCTGCGCGTGCACGGCGGCGAGCCGAAGTATTACCACGCGCTGATCGGCGGGAATTTCCGGATCGACGAGATCCAGGCCGCCGTGCTGCTCGTGAAGTTCGACCACCTCGAGGACTGGCACCGGGGCAGGCAGCATAACGCAGCCTATTATGACCAGGCCTTCGCCAGGGCCGGGATTGCCGCTCAGGTCGTCACACCGACCGCTCGTCCGGGCTACCGGCACATCTACAACCAGTATGTGATACGAGTCCCGGCCCGGGACCGACTGCGTGCCTACCTTGGGGAGCAGGGAGTCGGCACGGAGATCTATTACCCCGTGCCGCTGCACATGCAGAAGTGCTTTGCCTACCTCGGCTACAAGCCCGAGGACTGCCCTGAATCGGCGAAGGCCGCGAGCGAGACGCTCGCCCTGCCGATCTACCCGGAACTCGAGGAACGGCAGTTGCAGTACGTCGTCGACACGGTCGCCGACTTCTACCGGAAGCGCTGAGGCACATGGACCTTTCGAAAAGCTTCAAGGCCTATGACGTCCGCGGGCGGATACCGGATGACCTGAATCCGGAAGCCGTCTACCGGATCGGCCGCGCCTATGCCGAGTGGTTGAAGCCTGGCCGGGTCGCGGTCGGCCGCGACATCCGCCATTCGAGCCAGGAGTTTGCCGACGCGCTTACGCGCGGACTCCGGGATTCCGGCGTCGACGTCGTCGACATCGGCCTCTGCGGCACGGAATGCGTGTACTTCGCGACATCGTCGCTCGGCCTCGATGGCGGCGTGATGGTCACGGCGAGCCACAACCCGCCGGACTACAACGGTCTCAAGTTCGTGCGGGAACAGGCGAAGCCGATCAGCGGCGACACCGGCCTCCAGGACATTCGCAAGCTGGCTGAAGCCGGCGAGTTCGTGGAAACGACGAAGAAGGGCACGGCCGTGCCGTTCGACATCCTGCCGTCCTGGCGTGACCACGTCCTGTCCTATGTCGACGCCGCAAAGCTCAAGTCTCTGTCCATCGTCTGCAACGCCGGCAACGGCGGTGCCGGCATCGTGCTCGACCTGCTCGAGAAAGAACTCCCGTTCCGCTTCACCAAGGTCCACCACGAACCGGACGGCGATTTCCCGAACGGCGTGCCGAATCCCATGATCGAGGAAAACCGCGAAGTCACGGCCCGCCAGGTCCGGCTCGCGCGCGCCGACTTCGGCATCGCCTTCGACGGCGACTTTGACCGCTGTTTCTTCTTTGACGAAGAGGGGCGCTTCATCGACGGGTACTACATCGTCGGCCTGCTGGCCTCGACATTCCTCGAGCAAAACCGCGGCGCGCCGATCGTCCACGATCCGCGGGTCGTCTGGAACACGCAACAGATCGTCCGGGCCCTTGGCGGCCGCCCGGTCCAGTGCAAGTCCGGCCACGCATTCATGAAGCACTGCATGCGCGAGGCCGACGCCGTCTACGGCGGCGAAATGAGCGGGCACCACTACTTCCGCGACTTCGCTTACTGCGACAGTGGGATGATCCCCTGGGTCGTGATGGCGCAGCACCTGTCGCGGACCGGCAAGCCGCTGTCATCGCTCGTGGACGAGCGAATGAAGCAATTTCCGTCGAGCGGCGAGATCAACCGCAAGATCGGCGACGTGCCGGGTGCAGTCGAATCGGTCCGCACGCGCTACAAGCCAGGCTCAGTGAAGGTCGAGAACGTGGACGGCCTGTCGATCGAACATCCGCGCTGGCGCTTCAACCTGCGGAGCTCGAACACCGAGCCGTTGGTGCGCCTCAATGTCGAATCGCGTGGCGAGTCCGCGCTCATGAAGGAAAAGACGGAAGAAATTCTCGAGATGCTCGGGCGCTTCGCATGAACGTTCTGCCTGGAAAGGGGACGCACCCCTTTACAGGGGAGCGTCCGCTTTTTGTAAGTTTTTGATTTCGCGGCAAGAGATGGTGGGCGGTGCAGGATTTGAACCTGCGACCCCTGCCGTGTGAAAGCAGTGCTCTACCGCTGAGCTAACCGCCCGCCGGGCCGGCGATTCTACGGGGGGCCGTCGGCAAGGGTCAACGCGTTAGAATCGCCGGCCCATGACCGTCCGCACCCGATTTGCACCCAGCCCGACCGGTCTCCTGCACATCGGAGGCGTGCGTACGGCGCTCTTCTGCTGGCTCTACGCCCGCCGCCACGGCGGCACATTCATCCTGCGCGTCGAGGACACGGATCGCGAGCGCTCCACCCCGGAAGCCGTGCGAGTAATCCTGGACGGCATGAAGTGGCTCGGCCTCGACGCCGACGAGGGCCCCTTCTTCCAGTCCCAGCGCTATCCGCGCTACGGCGAAGTGATCCGCCAGTGGCTTGCGGAGGGCAAGGCATACCGGTGCTACTGTTCGAAGGAGGAGCTGGAGCACATGCGCAACGTTCAGCTCGCGCGCAAGGAGAAGCCACGCTACGACGGCCGTTGCCGCGAGCGCCGCGAGCCGGTGGCGGGCGTCACGCCGGTTGTGCGATTCAGGAATCCCCAGGAAGGCGCCGTGGTCGTGGACGACGCGGTGCATGGCAAGGTCGTATTCCAGAACGCCGAGCTCGACGACCTCATCATCGAGCGCTCGGACGGCAACCCGACCTACAACTTCTGCGTTGTCGTCGACGACTATGACATGAAGGTCACCCACGTGATCCGCGGCGACGACCATCTCAATAACACGCCGCGGCAGATGAACATGCTTCGCGCGATGGGCGTCGAGCCACCCGTGTACGCGCACCTGCCAATGATCCTGGGGCCCGATGGAACCAAGCTCTCAAAGCGGCACGGCGCGGTGTCAGTACTTTATTACCGGGAGGAGGGGTATTTACCCGAGGCCCTGCTCAACTACCTGGCGCGGCTCGGTTGGTCGCACGGCGACCAGGAGATCTTCACGCTCGAGGAGATGACGGCGCTCTTCGACATCGCAGATGTCAACAAGTCCGCCTCGGCGATCAATCCGGACAAGCTCGCCTGGATCAACCAGCAGCACCTGATGAAGCTGCCGCCCGCCCAGGTGGCTCCGGAGTTGCGCTGGCAACTCGACCGTCTGGGAGTCCCGGTCGGGGAGGGCACGCAGCTCGAAGCCGTGATCGTGGCCCAGCGCGAGCGCTCGAAGACGCTCAGGGAAATGGCCGTCGCGAGCCGGTTTTTCTTCGAGGCGCCAACGGCCTACGACGACAAGGCCGCGCGAAAGCACCTGACGGCCGACGCCGCGCCGGTCCTCGAGGAGTCGATGGCCCGACTTTCAGCTCTCGAGGATTGGCGGGCGGAATCGATTCACCAGGCGATCCAGGCACAGGCCGAAACAAGCGGGTTCGGCCTCGGCAAGGTGGCGCAGCCGCTGCGGGTCGCGGTCTCGGGCGGAGGCGTGTCGCCGCCGATCGATCAGACACTCGCAATTCTCGGTCGCGAGGAGACGATCAGGCGCGTCCGCGCGGCGATCGAGTTTGCGGGCTGTTGACACGCTGGCCGCGAGTTAGAGCAAGGGGACTGCGTCCTCGAGGCTGGCGGACGCGACCCAGCCAGTCAGCTGGGTGCCGTCTCCTACCCGGAAACTGACCAGTGACCTTGAATCCTGCGTTTTCAGCACTGAAACAGGGAGGCCGCGCTTGACTACTCCAATGACAGCTTGCCTGGCCTGAGTGCCATAAACGCTCGCGTCGGTCCTCGCGATCCGGGTATGGAGCGCGCCAGGCCGGGCGAGCCGCTCATTGACGAGGCCTAGATTCTCCTCCGCGGCTTCGAAATAGCGCGGCGACGAACTTATTGCCAGGGTGAAATATTTCTGCGCGGCGGCGAGATCGCCGGCATCCATTGCGACTTCGCCGATCATATTGTGGGCCTGCGCCAAGCCGGTTTCCTTGAGCAGGCACTCGAGCGCTTCCGCATAGTGCCCCTGTTTCGCCTCTACCTTGCCGAGATTGACCCATGTGCCAGCTTGCGCCCCCAAGGCGATGGCTAGCCTGAAATCGGCATCCGCCCCGGCCAGGTCGCCGGCAAGCATGCGCGAATAGCCCCGATTGTTGACAACCGCCGCCGTGCCGGGAGCCAGCACAAGGGCCTTGTCGTAGTGGGCGATTGCCGCAGCGAAATCGCCACGCCGATCCGCCGCGATGCCGAGGCCGTTGTGCGACTGCCAACGGTCCGGATCGATCCGGGTGGCACGCTCGAAGAGCGCGCGTGCCTGTTCGGCGCGCTGTGAGCCGAGGTAAAGCAGCCCGAGCCGTTCGCATGCGCCCGCATTGCCCGGGTCGCGTTCCAACGCAAGCTCGAATGCCCTTTCCGCCAGCGGGCGATTGCCCAGCCGTTCATGAATCGCGCCAATCTTCAGGAAGGGTCCTGGCGCGGTCGCGTCGTAGGCGAGCGACTGGACGTACAGGTACACCGCAAGGTCGAGCTTGCCCTGTCGCCACGCATCGTCACCGCGCGCGATCCCTTCGGCCGCGGAGGCAACCGGATACTCGGTCGCGTGGACGACCGACGGTTGCCCGGCGTAAAGCTCCCTGGCAGCCTGCTTGTCACTCTCGGGCAAGCCCGCCGACGCATCCAGGGCCGCCTGGCTGGTGCAGCCGGATAGAAGCACCAGAACCAGCGCCACCATTGGCGGAAGTGCGGAGAACCGGCGAACAGTGCGCAGCTCCATGAACGTTACCTCACTTCGCGACCTTGTCGCCAAGGAACTCGAAGACACCGGCGATACGGATGACAGCCGGCCCAATGGCGACGATGAAGAACGAGGGGAACAGGCAGAACACGAGAGGAAACACGAGCTTCGTGCCGATCTTTGCTGCAAGTTCCTCGGCGCGCTGCATGCGCTTGTCGCGGAACTCCTCTGCATAGATCCTGAGGGTTTCGCCGATGCTGGTGCCGAACTTGAGCGTCTGTATCAGCAGGCTAACGAGACCGCGGATGTCCTCGAGACCAGTTCTGGCTGACAGCGCTCTCAGCGCGGCTTCGCGCTCCACTCCCGCACGCATTTCCGCCGTCACCTTGGCGAATTCCACTCCAAGTTCCGGATGGCTGATCTTAAGTTCGTCGGCAACACGCTGGATCGCGGCCGTCAATCCAAGCCCCGCCTCCACGCACACGACGAGCAGGTCAAGCGCGTCGGGGAAACCGTCGCGCAGCCGCTTCTGGCGGCGCTCAACCATGTGGTCAAGCACGTAGTTTGGCAGCATGAGTCCGATGAAGGCCGCGAACATCGCAAAGAAAATGAGCTTCGACGTGGACCACTGCGGGAGCCAGGCTGAACCAACCAGCACCGCCAGCAGGAACATCAGCGCGAGACCGGTCTTTATTGCGTAGAAGAGGGGCAGCGCGGTTGAGGAGCGCAAGCCTGCATATATAAGCCGCTGCTCCATTTTCCCGCGCTCGCTGCCCTTTGTCGGCAACAGGTAGCGGTTGATCGGCTCGATGATCCGCAATAGACGTGCCGCGAATTCGCCGCGCGGCTCGCCCCCCGACGCCATTGCGCTCAGGCGCCGGCGCACGGGATCCATGGCCGCGACCACGAGGAATGAAATCCCGAGCGCAAACAGGAACACGGTCGCGCCGGTCGTCAGCAGGAACAGCGCATATTGCGCGTCGCTGCTGATCGCCAATGACTGGAAGAATCCGATTATCGTGTCCATGGCTTCACAGGTCGATCCGAATGATCTTGCGCATCCAGAAGACCGCCACGACCATCATGACGATGGCAAAGGCGATCATCTTCTGCCCGTTGGGGCTTTCGAGCAGCGGAGGCAGATAGGACGGCGTCGTCACCCAGAGGACGCCGAACAGGACGATTGGCACCAGCGTGAGGATCCAGGCGGACATGCGACCTTCCGCTGACAAGGTGCGCACACGGCGGCCGAAGCGGAACCGGCTGCGGATAACCTGCGAGATGCGCTCGAAAATCTCCGCCAGGTTGCCGCCCGTCTCCTTCTGGATCAGGACCGCCGTCACGACCGCCATGAGGTTCGAACTCGGCACCCGCAGCAGCATCCCAAGCAGCGCGCGACGCAGGTCGTTCCCATAGTTCACGTCCGCAAATGTCTGCTCGAACTCGCGTGAGATCGGTTCATCCATGTCCTCGGCGACGAGCTTGATGCAGGTATTGAACGGGTGGCCGGCGCGCAGCGCACGCTTCATCACGTCCACGGCATCCGGCAGCTGTTCCTCGAATTTCTCGAGCCGTGCACGCCGTTTCCGGGAGATGAAGACGAATGGCGCAGCGCCGCCCGCGATGAATCCGAGCAACGCAATGACCAGGTTGTCGGACAGGATGTACGCCAGAAGCGCTGAACCGATCGCTGCCAGGACCGCAATTGCGACCAGCCTGTGTGCCAGGATCGAGTGCCCCGACTGCTCGATCATCCGCCCGAGCGATTCCATGTGCGGAGAATCCTCGAGACGCCTCGCCAGCGGCGAGAGTTCGCGCAGGTACTTTTGCCTCAGCAACGACGCCACTTCGCGCTCCGCATCCACTGCGTCGATCAGCGCCAGTTTTTGGCGGAGCAGCTTTCGGGTACGGGCATCCGAACCGAACGCCGGAACGATGAGCACCTGCGAAAGCAGGAACACGGCGCCACCGAGCAGCGCCAGGAATATGACGAGACCGTTCGTCATGACTGCCTCCTGCCGGCGGGCCGTTCGATGGAAAAGAGGTCGGGCGGCAGGACAAGCCCGCGCCCTGCGAGTCGCCGCTGGAAGGCGGGGATGACGCCGGTCGGCCTGAGCTCGCCGAGGACGTTGCCCTGGGCGTCAACGCCGGTCCGCTCGAACGCGAAAATCTCCGACATCGTGACGACTTCCCCCTCCATGCCATTGATCTCCTGCACGCTGGTCACGCGCCGGCGCCCGTCCTCGTCGCGCGCCACCTGGATCACGACGTTGATAGCCGAGGCCATCTGCGCACGCAACGCGCGCATCGGGAAAGTGATGCCGGACATCGAGACCATGGTCTCGATCCGGCTCAATGCGTCGCGCGGCGAGTTGGCGTGCACCGTGGTGAGCGATCCGTCATGGCCGGTGTTCATGGCCTGAAGCATGTCGAGCGCCTCCGCGCCGCGGACCTCGCCGACGATGATTCGCTCCGGCCGCATGCGCAGTGCGTTGCGGACGAGGTCGCGCTGGCTCACCTCGCCCTTGCCTTCGATGTTCGGTGGGCGCGTCTCGAGGCGGACGACATGCGGCTGCTGGAGCTGGAGTTCCGCGGAGTCCTCGATCGTCACGACGCGCTCGGACACCGGCACGAAACCCGAGAGGATGTTCAGGAGCGTCGTTTTGCCGGCGCCGGTTCCACCGGAAATCACGACATTCAGCCGACCGTGGACGATGGCCCGCAGTACCTGCGCCATTGGCTCGTTGATCGTGCCCAGGCGAATAAGGTCCTCCGCCCTGAAGAGCTCGATGGCGAAGCGCCGAATCGACAACATCGGCCCGTCGAGCGCGAGCGGCGGGATGATGACGTTGACGCGGGAGCCGTCCTTGAGGCGCGCGTCGACCATCGGGGACGACTCGTCCACGCGCCGGCCGACCGCCGAGACGATGCGGTCAATGATGTTCATGAGGTGCGCGTCGTCATTGAAGCGCACCTCCGTCAGCTCGAGCTTGCCGCGCCGCTCGATATAGACCTTCTGCGAGCCATTCACCAGGATGTCGGATACCGTCGGATCGGCGAGCAGGGGCTCGAGCGGTCCGTGGCCCATGACCTCGTCCTCGATCCGGCGCGTCACGAACTGCCGCTGCGCGAGGCTGAGCGGCGCGGATTCTTCAAGCAACAGCCGGGCCGTAATCTCGCGGATCTGGTGGCGCGCGGCGCCTTCCTCGAGCGACGCGAGCAGCGAGAGGTCGAGCACCTTCAGAAGGCGCTCGTAAATCCGTTGCTTCCATTCGCGCTCGGTGAGGCTGAGCTGCCGCATCGGCTCCGCTTCGGCCCTGCCTGCGGGCCCAGGGGCAGCCGGACGTCGTTCCATTTGTGCCATTGACATCATTCATTCCCTGTAAATAGCGGCAGCGCCCGGCGCAGGAAGCCGGTCCTTTCCGCGGGTGGTGATCCGCTCAGTTCGCGATTGAGCTCGACGATTGCCCTGGCGACCGGCGACGCTGGCTCAAAGTCGATGATCGGCAAGCCGGCGTCGATGCTCGACAGGACGCTCTTGTAATGGTTGGGGATGACGGCCAGATTCTCGCGCGCAAGCGTGCGCTGGATGTCGTCGAGCGCGACGGTCGAGCGCTTGAGGTAACGGTTGACGACGACGGTGATGCGGTCGTCCGGAACGCCGTACTCTGCGAAAAGGACGCGCATCAGTCGCGCGGCCTGCCTGAGCTGCACGACCGATTGCTGCACGACCACGACCACAGTCCTCGCCATTCCGAGCGTCGTCAGGTTGAGATCGTCCAGCACATGCGAGCCGTCCACGACGATCCGGCGATACCGCTCCGATAGCATTCCCATGAGCGCAGCGAAGCGATTCGCATCGAGGTCCTTGGGAAACAGGGATGTCTTGGAGGGCGCGCCCATCAGGTGCAGTCCGTTCCGGTGCTTCGTCACATAGCCGGCCAGCGCATGCTGGTCGAGGAATTCCACTTCGGCGAGGGCTGCCGGGAGCCCGCGTTCCGGAGCAAGGTCGAGGAAATTCGTCAGGGGTGCGAAGTTGATGTCGAGGTCCAGCAACAGCGTCGGCGTGGCCGAATCCCTGGCGGCCGCCTGTGCCAGGTTGCATGCGACGAAAGACGTGCCGATTCCGCCGGCTGCACCCAGGACCAGGGTCAACTCGGCCATCTGTGGCTTGGCTGCCTGGCGTCGCGGCTCGTGACGTATCCGCTCGATCGCCGCAATCAGTTCCTCCGGATTCATGGGCTCTGCCAGAAAATCCCTGGCTCCGCTGCGCACGGCCAATCGCATTGCCTCCGGGTTGCCGGCAGGACCGACGACGATCAGAGGAGGGCGCGTGTCCGGATTCGACTGGGCAAGCGTGGCGAGCTCGGCAAGGCTTTCGGCATCGAAGCGCAGCACGAGCACATCTGGCGCAGGATGAACGTCGTGCAGCGGGTCCGTGTGCCCATTACTAATGAGACGCGTCGAAAGCGTGACGTTCGGTGCGCTTGCGAGGCTCGCGCCCAGCACCCGAAGCGCGTCGGCTGAACGACTTGCGAGCAGGACTCTGTGTTTTAGGGCCATGGGACCGGGCGTCTCCGTCAGCAGGCAGGTGCCGCACCAAATCTCGGCACGCCCAGGCTTTCGCGCGGCATGATCGACGAGATTTCGGGCGCCGTGAAAAGGCTCGCGATGAATGGAAGCGCGACCGGGAAGCTGTAATCCACGATCCGGACACGCACAAATTCGATTGCCGCATAGTCGGCGCCGGCAGGGTCACCGAGCGGTGCGCCATCCTGGTCCAGGTACTCGGCGACTACGTTGGAATCCGAAAGATTCGGCAGGGTGACAAATGTTGCCGCGGCGGTAATGGCAGCATCGCCTACGGCGCAGACGGCGGCGACCCGCGTCGCGCGCCGTGCGCTTTCGTCCAGCACGTTCAGGGAGAACAGGATGCGGGCAAACTCGATCACGGTGAAGATCAGCACCAGCGCTACCACGCCGACGATCGCAAATTCCACCGTCGTCGTGCCTTTCTGCGATTGGCCGAAAGAATTCATCAGGAAATCGCTCGCATCGTGATGGCGATGTGCATGTTGAACGTGAATACGCTCGAACCGCCGCCCTGGAAGCCGAACTTCGGCAAGCGGGAGAGCATCGAGCGGTAAGGATAGGTAGCCGTCACGCGGATGTTGTCGCCGCCGGCGTCCGTGACCTGCACCTGACTCGTCTGATACTGGGGCAACCGCGCATTACCCGTGCCCGCTATGTTTCCGTAGACGGCGAGATTCCTCGCGCGCGTCACGGTGGTCGCACCAATCGAAACGACACCGGTCGTGCCGGCGATCGAATTCTCGGAGACGAAGCGGGCGCTATCGCGCACAAGGTTGGAAAGGGTCACATAATGGATGAATGAACGCCCGACCTCGGCACCGCCGAAGAGCAGGAGCAGGACGAACGGTGCGGTGACGACGAACTCCACGGCAGCAAGTCCGCGTGACAGGCGCGGGCCACGAAATTCGGCTGGAGCAGGAGTCGAGGCGCTCACGAGTCGGGACTCAGTGGATCGTTGTGCAGCACGATCTTGTAAATGCCCGGGCCCGCTTCGGGATCCGGGTCGGGCTCGGGACCCGGCGTGCCGTCTGCGACGCATTGCCCGATGTACTCACCGTATACGAAGTTCTCGGTCCCCTGCTGAACGACTCGCTGAAGGAGGTAGAAGCATCCGAGCCCGACGACGGGAAGCGTTCCGTGTCCATTCACGGCGCTCGTGCAGTTGACGAAAGGCACAGCCATGACCCTTCGCTCAGGTCGGCCGGTCGGAGCCGGAAAGTCGTGCGGACCGCCTTGCGACCGCGCCACATAGTCATCGTATGTAAATCCAAGTTCCTGGAAATTCGCGCTGGTGACTTCGACGCCGTTATCCGCAAACACGACAATTCCGTCATCCTCTTCAACGGGACGGATGGGTTCCGTCGTGACGAAGTCGGGCGGAAACGTCGCCTGGTTCATCCCGCCGCCCTGATAATCGCCGAAGCGTGTATTGAGACCTTGTGCCGTCGGTCCGACGTTGTTTCCCGGCTTGGTCGTGATGGTGCTGCCTGGGTCGATGCACGCTTCGTACGCGCCGGCCAGGTTCTGCCGGACAACGTTGGCTCCCGTTCCGCCGAGCTCGAAAAGCTGGAAATTGCCGGGCCCGATTGGCCCGGTGTGATTGGATCCGATCTTGAGCAACGACACGTTGTCCTGCTCATATCCAAAGTCGCCGGGCGCGCCCGGCGTCATGTCGGCGCAGACCATCATGGGCACCAGGTTGCAGGCCTCGTTGCCTGCCGTGAGGCCGACCGGGGCACTCGGCCCGGCAACCGCCGAGGCCGCGGTGTAAGTCTCGGTAATGCCGACCAGCGACGTGAAGCTCGTCCACATCGTGAAATCGTCCGCCACAACTCGAACATAGTTGGCCGGCACCGTGCCGGGCGCGAAAGGACTGAGCGTGTTGGAGTACTGCACAGTGATGTCCGCACCGCTCATGATCCTGGCAAGCTCGGGATGGTTGGTGGCATTGAGGTCGAATACGCTCCGCGCGGCCGCCGTCGCCTGAGCCTCCGAGCTCGTCTTGTCGAGCACCTTGGCGGCGGAGAGCGCCGCGGCGTCGACGGTGTTCTGGAGGCGCGACTTGTTGAGGATCACGTGGCCGCTGTCGAGCGCCAGTCCGACCATCGCCAGCAGGCCCAGCAGGCCGATGGCGACCATCACGGCGACGATTCCGCGCTGACGTCCACCGAACTGGTTCATGGTCAGGTCCCTCCCTGGCCGCCCACCCGGATTTCGATGGGCTGCTTGACTTCGGCAGGCTTCGACACGCTCTCGCGCATCGCCTCGATGACGTTGTCGGCGTAGTCCGGGTCGACGCCGGTTACCGTTTCCGTGCTCGGGTTCGAAGCAGCTGCCGGGTTCGCAGCCTGCGCCTTGATCATTGACGCCACCGAGTTGCCAAAGTCCGCCTCGGTCGCGGTCTTCGTCGTTCCGGCGCAGGCAGCGAAGCCCGCGACCGCGAAAAAAATGAGCGTGATCCTGGTCATCATGGGAATGTCCTCGTTCAATTCGTTTGATGGCCGCCGGCGGGCGCGGTGCCTTCGATCTTGCCCTGCCAGTAGAACTCGGCGTCGCTGGGCTCGACGAACTTGTCGGTCGGCAGCGTGACACTGCCCGGTGCAACCGGCCTTGCGAGGCGCGGCGTCACCATGATCACGAGCTCGGTCTGGCCCTTCTGGAACTGGTTGCTGCGGAACAGCGCGCCGATGATCGGTATGTCCCCCAGCCCCGGGAACTTCGTCACGAGCTCTCGGAGGTTGTCGTCGAGCAGTCCGGCGAGACCCATGGACTGCCCGTCGCCGAGCTCCACGGTCGCGCTCGCGCTGCGCTCGCGCAGCGACGGCACGAAGGTCCGTAGCGAGGAGCCCTGGGTCTGTAGCACGAGGCTCGCGGTATCCGTGAGCTCGCTGACGCTCACGTTGACCTTCAGGTTGATCCGGTTGTCGGACAGCACAACCGGCAGGAATTTCAGGCCCACGCCAAATTTCTTGAATTCCACCGTCACGCCGTTCAGCCCGTTGCTGATCGGAATCGGAAACTGTCCGCCTGACAGGAATTCCGCTTCCTGGCCTGTCAGGGTCGTGAGCGTCGGCTCCGCAAGAATCTTCGCGAGTCCTTTTTCCTTGGCCGCGTCTACAGCGAGGTTGAACAGGAAGTTGTCATTGATGAAGGTGCCGAAAAGACCCTGGTTCGCAATCGTCATGTCATTGGGCGCGAACTCGTCGAATGCCGGACCCCAAGGCGGCATATCGCCGGGCAGCGTAGGCCAGCGCGGCGAGCTGGGAGTGCTGGGGCTTCCAGGCACAGGAGAGTCAATAAAAACATCGGGAAACGATGCGCCGCCGTTCACGCCGCCGAGGGCCCCGCTGGCGCCCTTCCCGATCGAGTTGAACCGCGCCTGGAGGCGGCGGAGTTCCGTGCGCGAGATCTCGGCGACCTTGACCTCCAGCATGACTTGCTGGGAGCCCGCCACCTCGATCAGGTTGATGACCGAGCCGACCGCCTTGTCCTCGCGGCGGGAAGCGGAATCCTGTTCGAACTCCTGAGTCTTCTTGGCTGTCTGGATCTGGGCCAGGTATCCCTCCGCAACCCGGACCGCGGCGTTCATCGCGCTGATGTTCGAAGCGCGCCCCTTGAGGATGATCGAGCGCTGCGCCGAGTAGATTTCGATCGGCTCTTCCGGCATGAGCTGGTGGAGCTTGGCCTTGAGCCCGTCGAGATCGTGCACGACCTCGAGATTGATGGATCCGATCAGCCGGTTGTCCCGGCCCCAGAACAGCACGTTGGTCGTGCCGATGTCCTTGGCGAGCACGTAGAGCTGCGTCGGACTGATGACGACGATGTCGGCGACGTCGGGGTTGCCGACGGCGACGCGCCCGGTCGCCTGGTCCGCAACGACGACCCGCGACTTGAACAGCGGAATCGCCATGTTGATCGACGCGCCCGTCGGCAGCGTCTGGAACGCCGCCGACTGCGCGTGCGCCGTGCCGGCGAACGCCGCTACCGTCAAAAAGGTCACCAGGACCGAAATGACGGTCCCGGTGACCGAAGCCCTGTTGTGGTTATTCATTTCCCTTCCTCCCCCTTGCCCTTACGGCATCCCCATTGTTGTTACCGGCTGCCCTGAGCCTTCGGAACTTCCTTGCCCATGTCCGTACCGCGAATCACCGAGACGCCCGGCGCCGGTGGCGGCGCCTTCAACTTCACCGCCACGACCGGCGCGACGGGCTTTTCAGTGACCTTCTCATCGAGCGGATTGCGCAGTGCGAGCTGGATGGAACCGCGCTGCTCCGCGAGGATCAGCTTTTCGGCATCCTGCGGAGTGACTTCGAGCGTGACCGCGCGCACGATGACCGGCTCGTTCTTGTCGGACGCGGCGCTCTGGTCGATCGCGAGCACCTTGACGTTCTGGACGACCGTCTCCGAAAGCACATCCTGGCGGTCGCGATAGGCTGCGACGACGTCGACGCGGTTTCCTGGCAGCAGGAATCCAGCCACACCCACGACGTCATTCACGCGAACGCTGACGGCGCGCATGTTCTCTCCGACCACTGCGGCGAGCGCGCTGCCGCCACCCTGATCGGCAAACCGCGCTGCGATCAGTATCTCGCCCTTCATGACCTCAGAGAGGGCCACCTTGCCCTCGATCGCGGCGACATCCTTGAACGCCGCTTCCGGCGCGGTATCGGTAAGCATCTGGATCGCGACGACATGCCGGCTCTCCATGGTGGTGCCGAGCGGGATGTCGATGGCGGCCGTCAGGACGGAGACAGTGCTCGGAGTCGCGTTGCCCGATGCTGCCTGCGAGACGAGCCAGCGGTTCGCGACCCAAGCTGCGCCCACCGCGAGCAGCAGCGATATGGTGACCAGGATCGGGCCTCTGCGACTGAACATCGATTTCTACTCCCTGTTGGAATTCGAGGCGCTGAATTCACCATCGCCCTGGTGAAGGAAATAATTGTCCCAGGCCCAGCGAAGCGCTTCCGTATCGAGCCGCGCGCGCCCGAGATAGGTTGTGCGATCGAGCGCCATGCCAAGCAGGTCGCGCGGATGGCAGGGCAGCAAGGGCACGCGGCCCCGTCGATGCAGCTGCTCGACGACGTATTCCGCGAGTCCGCCGTCGTAGCCGATCGAATTCTCGGTGCAGACGCGCTGCCAGATCTGCTTGTATTCCTCGGGCTTGATCGGCAGCAGCTCGATCTTGTAGCCGAGCCGCCGCAGGAACGCCGGATCCGCGATCTGCTCCGGACGCAGGTTGGTCGAAAAGACGAGCACCAAGTCGAACGGCACTTCGAAATGCTGGCCGCGGCTGGTCATCAGCGAGTCGCGCCGCGAGTCCATCGGCACGATCCAGCGGTTGAACAGGACGGCCGGCTGGATGCGCTGACGGCCGAGGTCGTCCACCAGCAGGAAGCCGTTGTTGGCCTTGAGCTGGATCGGCGCCGAATAGGTCCGGGTCGACGGATCGAACTGCAGTTCCAGCATGTCCGCCGAGAGTTCGCCGCCGGTGAGCACGATCGGGCGCTCGCACGGTGCGTAGCGCGGATCGAATCCCAATTCGAGCAGCGCTGGCGACGGCGAATCGCTGAACGCAAGCTGCTCGTGGCAAATCGGGTCGTAGATCTCGACCACCGTCTCATTCACGGCGACCGCGTGCGGCACGAGCACGAGCCCGCTCAACACGGAGGCGAGCCGCCGCGCGGTGAATGTCTTGCCAGTTCCGGCATGACCGTAGAGGAAGATCGCCCGCCGCGAGTTGAGGGCGGGGCCCAGCCGGTCCAGCAGCTCGTCCGCGATGACCATCCCGGCGAAGGCCTCACGCACGGCATGGCGCGTTACTTTTTGGCGAAGCACCGACTGCCGGTGCACTATCTCCACGTAGTTGGCAAGCGGCACCGGGGCCGGGCCGATGTATCCGCCGCGGGCCAGTGCGTCGTTTGCCTCGAGCCGACCCTTGTCCGTGAGGCCGTAGCGGAGCTCGGCATCGAGTCCGAGTCGCGAGCGCACTTCGACGCGCCCCTCGGTACGCATGAAATTGAGGATTTGATTGACGATCGGGCCGGCAAGAGCCGCGCGATCGATCAGCTCGCTGGCCGTGAGAGTGCCGGCTGTGACGAGGTGCTTGCCGAGCAGGTCAGCCAGAAATGTGAGTGACAAGCCCGTTTGCGCAAGCGTGGTCGGCCGCGGCGCGAGTGTTGCGAGCCGCGCGAGCTCCGGCGAAACCCTGGAGGCATCCGAGTTCCCGCGCTCCTGCGCGGTGTCATTTGGTGCCGTGCTCATGTGAAGCTCCGGACAAGTGGGACGAACATGTCCCGCCACCACATCGTGGCGACGACACCGAGCGCAATCGCGGCCGCGTATGGAATTCGTTCCTTGCCCGCCTGCAACAGGGCCGCCCGGAATCCCGTAGCGGAGGCGATTGCGCCTTCGACGCCGGCCGCGGCGGTCCGCATTTCAAGCGCGCGCCACGCGACGACGACGATCGCGATGACCGCGCCGATCGCGAGGGAAAGTAGCGCGGCTATGACGGCATTCGTCAGCCCGAGAAACGAGCCTGCGGCTGCCATCATCTTGACGTCGCCTGCGCCCATTCCGCGGCCAAGGTACAGAGGCAGGAGGCAGCAGAGCCCCGCTCCTGCGCCCGCGATCGCGAATATGAAACCCTCAATCCCCTGCGCCATGGTGTGGTATCCCAGACCGGCGACCAGGGCCCCGAATGTGAGCACGTTCGAAATGCGATGCGTCGCAAGGTCCTGCCGCACCGCCAGCGCCATGACAATCACCAGCGCCACCGAAGCGGCCAGTGTCGTCGATTCCGGGCTTGTCAATTGCACGAGGTCGTCCTAGAGCGGGGTGACGGCGGCCGTAGCCGCCGTCGACCCCGCGTTGCACCGGGTGGATCGATCAGGCGATGACGATGGCGCTGACCGCCTGGTAGATCGCGTCGATCACGCGGAAGACTTCGTCGCCGAGCAGGGCGAAGGCGCCGATGACGCCTGCACCGACAAGCCCGCCCGCGATCGCGTACTCGACCGTGGTCAGGCCTTCTTCGTCCCGAATGAAAGAAAACAATGCCTTTTTCGTAAACATGGAATGGGTCCTCTCTTCTCCAATCTAGATTGAGTTGAAAAAGGGGGCTTGATTACGGTCGCCCTGCGTATCCCCCCTGAAGATCGCGGGCGCCACCGACTTGGAGCGGCGAGCAAATGGTGTGGCCTGACTGGCAGGGGCGGCTAGGCAAACGTTGCGCAACGAAATCGCCGGAAATCCGACCCCATCGCAACGGGCCGCAAGCAGGATTGGCCGGCTCAATGTTGCAGTATTGTGAGATGCGTCACGTTCAAGTCGTTGTTGATCCGGGATTTCCCGGGGTAATGTGCGTCTCGGGCCGGCACGTCATACGTATAGACATAAAACAGAGTCGGCCGCGCGGCGCCTTATATAGGCAATCGTTTTGCGGCCGCCGCCGATAGGGGGATGCTTGTCAAAGCCGCTACTGCTTTGGGTCGACTGCACGTCGGGCCTGCCGGACGCCGAACCGCGCGTCAGGGCCGCCAGCTTCTTCGAGATCGCGCTGGTACGGGGCACCGAGCAAGCCGCGGCTGAGCTGGTACGCCTCAAGCCGCATGCGCTGTGCTTCGATTTTGACTACCCGGACCAGCGCTGTTTGCAATCATTGCAGGCGATCAAGCAGGCGTATCCACGACTGCCTATATTGATGCTGACGCTCGAGCACTCGGAATCCCTCGCGGTATGGGCTTTTCGCGCGCGCGTGTGGAATTACCTGGTGAAGCCGATTGCGCCCGCGGAGATGGCGGAGAACCTGAACGCGCTCGCGAACCTGGGCATTCGCGGGTCGCCCCCTCGAACGGCTCAGTTGCTTCGCGCGGCCGTCCCGAGCGACCTGCCGGTTCAGCCGATCCCTGCAAACGTCGCACGACTGCAGCCCGCACTGCATTACGTGACGCAGCATTATCATGAACGGATATCGGCAAGCGCCGCGGCCAAGGCATGCGGCCTGTCGCGTTTCGACTTCAGCCGAAATTTCCGGAAGGCATTCGGAACCACGTTCCGAGATTATCTGGTGCGCGTGCGCATCACCGAAGCGCGCCGCATGTTGGCGGAGGGCAGGGTGTCCATCACGGGCATAGCATATTCCGTCGGCTTCAACGACGGCTCGCATTTTGCACGCCTGTTCAGGCGCCTCACGGGCGCCTCGCCCTCGCAAATCGCGGCAAAGTTGGCGCAAGCGCAACAGTCTGTGTTGACGGCGCCCGGCGCCGCGAACTCCGGGTTGTTACGGCGCGCTTCTGACCACGGGAACGCAGGCGTATCAGCCGGCTGATAGCTGCCTGTCGCCCTTCCCAGGGTCCCCATCGTCTAGAGGCCTAGGACACCGCCCTTTCACGTCGGCGACCGGGGGGTCTATTCCGGTCACATTGGTGACAGTCCATACCGCAGTCATTGGTGACGGTCTAGCGGCAAAGGAATCTTCGGTGCTTTCCAGTCGCCCTGGCTCGTGATCGAAGGAAGGCTAGGTCGTACCGCACGATGTTGACCCGCCAGAACTGGTCGCTGATTTGTTTGGCGCCTGGTTTCTGGTCTGCGAACACCTTGGCGTAATTTTGTCAGGGTACTTTTGACCGCGCGCAACACTCCTGGCTGTGTCAACAGGTTTTCCGGAACGACTGTAACTCGTCGGTTAGAAAGTGCGTCCAATCATCGGAAAACGTTCGGCTTGCAGTTTGAGCGAATGCTCGCGAGCGCTCTGCGCGACTTAACTTAATCGGTCTGTGGGACGAACCAGTGCCCCGCGCAAAACTGCGCGAGAAAAAATTATTGAATTAGCGCTTGTGATAGCCGAGCGGTTGCGGCGTATAGTCGCTCGAAAAATGAAATGCAACTGGTGCGGGCGACGCCAGTTGTCAATCTGCGATGCAGACGAGGGGATTCTCTGTGCGCAAAAGCGGCGCCCACCGCACGACAAATACTGGAATTCGGACGCTTTTTTGCGTCGTCTTTGCCGCACTTGCTCTGCCGCTTCCGGTCGCCGCCAACAATACGCAGGGCGCATGGTCGCCCGTCGCACCCTGGCCGATGATTGGCATCCACGCGGTCCTGATGCCCGATGGCCGTGTGTTGACCTTTGGCAACCAGGGCCGCTACGACGTTTGGGAACCGCCCGCCGGACTGAATGCCGGACATGTGACGCTGCAAAATTCCACTGGGGCGAGTCTTTTCTGCAGCTCGCAACTGGTTTTGCCAGGCGGGGCCGGCGTACTCATCGCCGGCGGGGCCCCCGTAGAGACTCCCAGTGCCGCGAGCAGGGTGTTTGACTACGGAAACGACACGCTCACCCGTTACGATGAATTGAACCGGGGACGTTACTACTCCTCGGTCACGACCCTTTTAAGCGGTGACACCTACATCCAGGGCGGCACCGGCGGCACGGACCACCCCGAGATTCGCGATTCGGATGGGGCTTTTCGTTTGTTGTCGGGGGTTGACACCAGCTTTCTTCAATCTCAATACCCACGCAATTTCGTGGCTCCGGACGGTCGAATATTCGGCTATGACAGCACCGGCAAGATGTACTTCGTTGAGACCGATGGCAACGGAACCTTGACGCGAGTTGGGACCTTTTCCGGTCCGCTTGGCCAGGATTCCAGCACTGCAATGTTCCGTCCCGGTCGAATCCTTCAGTTCGGTGGAAGTTCGAATGGAGCACGGGTGATTGACGTCACTGGCGCGATGCCGATCGTAACGGCCACACAGTCCTTGTCATCCCAACGCAGGCATGTCCTCGCAACGATTCTCGCCGACGGCAAGGTCCTCGCAGTTGGCGGCAGTACGGTCAAGAACGAGATGACTGGCGTCAATTACAGCGCGGAGATTTGGAACCCAAACACCGGCCAGTGGACCCGCGGCGCGAACAGCGATCGCGCAAGGTTGTATCACTCCACGGCATTACTGCTGCCTGATGCCAGCGTTCTGGTGGCGGGCGGAGGACAGCCAGGCCCGCAGTTCAATGAAAATGTCGAAATCTACTATCCGCCCTACTTGTTCAACGGAAGCGGCGGATGGGCGGCCCGCCCAAGCCTGGAATCGGCCCCGACATTCATCGACATTGGCCAGACTTTTGTGGTGGACCTGAATGAATCGCAAGCCATTCAGCGTGTCGCCCTGGTCAAGACCGGTTCCGTCACTCACAGCTTCAATTTGGATCAGCGCTTCGTCGAGCTGTCCTTTCAGCAAAGCGCCGCGAGGCTGACGGTACAAGCGCCGACGCGTGCCGCCGATGCTCCCCCTGGCTACTACCTTTTGTTCGTCATCAATCAGACGGGCACTCCGTCGATCGGCCATATTGCAAGGATCGGCGTGGCTGGAGCGCCGAATGAGGACGTGACTCCTGACCTGGACGATCCGGGCGATCAGGCGGCGCAGGTAGGAGCGACGGTGACACTCCAACTTACCGCTACAGATCCCAATGGCGACACGCTCGGGTTTGGCGCGACGGGTTTGCCGCCCGGCCTTGCGGTTGACGCGGTGACTGGCGAGATCTCCGGCGTTCCGACTACGGTGGGCGTCTTCAGTGTCGTTGCGACGGCAAGCGACGGCGTCAACGCAGATAGTGAAAGTTTCCTTGTGACCGTCAGTCAGGAAGCGTCCTCATTCACCCTGCATCCACCCCCGACTCCGGCACCCGTGCTTGCGGGTTCCCAGCTAACGTTTGAGGCCAGTGCCACTGGCGGGACGGATCTCCAGTACAAGTGGGACTTTGACGACGGCACGCCGGAGACGGAATACACTAGCTCGCCGGCGATCAACCATGTGTTCGAGAACCCCGGCATCTACTATGTGACTGTTACGGCCATCGATTCCGGTGGAATTCCTCAAGTTACGACGGTGGTGGTGACCGTTCACCTGCCGCTGACCGCGAACCGGCCGGCAGCTTCCGGCAATCTCGCCGTCGAGAATCGTACGTCGGCCGGCGACCGGCTGTGGGTCGTGAACCAGGACAACGACTCGGTCAGCGTTTTTGAGACGTCGACGAACACGAGGGTCGCAGAGATCCCGGTTGGCAGCGCGCCGCGGGCCGTGGCCATCGCGCCGAATGGCGAGGTCTGGGTCACCAATAAGCTGAGTGCGAGCATCAGCGTCATCGATCCCGCGGACTTGACGGTGATTCGCACGATTAACCTGCCATTTGCCTCGCAGCCCTACGGCATTGCCGCGGCGCCAACGGGCGGAGTCATGTACGTTGCGCTGGAAGGAACCGGGAGGCTGCTGAAGCTCGATGCGGGCGACGGCACGATTCTTGACAGCCTTGGTATCGGTCCTAATCCTCGCCACATCTCCGTGACGGGTGACGGCGGCCTCGTCTACGTATCGCGATTCATCACGCCGCTCCTGCCTGGCGAAAGCACGGGAACCGTGCAGACGTCTGCTGGCGTCGGCGCGGAGATCGTGGTCGTCAATGGGCCCGCAATGTCGCTGCAGGACGTCATCACGCTGCGACACAGCGACAAGCCCGATTTCGAAACCCAGGGTCGCGGCATTCCGAATTACCTCGGCGCAGTGGCCATTTCACCGGATGGCGAGTCCGCCTGGGTTCCGTCCAAGCAGGACAACGTCAAACGCGGCATGCTGCGCGACGGCTCCGGATTGAACTTTGAGAATACCGTCCGCGCAATCAGTTCTCGTCTGGATCTCGGTACCAACACCGAGTCTTACGCAGCGCGCATCGACCATGACGACTCCGGAGTAGCCAGTGCCATCCTTCACGACCGGCTCGGGGTCTACATGTTCGTCGCTCTCGAAACCAGCCGCGAGGTCGCGGTGGTGGATGCTCATGGCGGCTGGGAGATTTTCCGAATCGATACCGGTCGCGCGCCGCAAGGACTGGCGCTGTCCGTCGATGGTCGCACCCTGTACGTCAGTAGCTTCATGGACCGGACGATCAGCGTATTCGACATCGCCACGTTGCTCGACGAAGGCAATGCCGACGTGCCGCTGGTCGCCACGCGATCGACGATCAATACCGACAGGCTGAGCGCACAGGTGTTGCAGGGCAAGCGCCTCTTTTATGACGCGAAGGACACGCGCCTGGCCCGTGACGGATACATCAGTTGCGCTTCCTGCCACAACGACGGCAGTCATGACGGCCGGGTCTGGGACCTGACCGGTTTTGGCGAAGGCTTGAGAAATTCCGTGAGCCTGCGCGGCCGTGCGGGTGCGCAGGGGATGCTGCACTGGAGCAATAACTTCAATGAGGTGCAGGACTTCGAGGGGCAGATACGGGCGCTCGCGGGCGGTACCGGCCTGATGACGAATGCCCAGTTCAACACGGGAACGCGCAGCCAGCCCTTGGGCGATCCTAAAGCGGGGGTCAGCAACGATCTGGATGCGCTTGCAGCCTATGTGGCATCACTCAATGCCTTTGCGTCGAGCCCGTACCGGAACGCCGACGGCAGCCTGACCACGGCCGCGACCGCTGGCCGTGATGTCTTCATCGCCAAGAATTGCAGCAGTTGTCATGGCGGCACCGCATTCACCAACAGCGGCAACAACAACCCGCAGGACATTGGCACGATCACGGCCGACAGCGGCAAGCGGCTGACGGGCACCCTATCCGGCATCGACATCCCGACGCTTCGTGACGTCTGGGCGACTGCGCCGTATCTGCATCTCGGATCCGCAGCGACGCTTGCGGATGCAATCCGGGCCCACAGCGGCTTTACGATCACCGACGCGGAACTCACGAATCTGGTTGCCTACGTTTCGCAGATCGGCAATCAGGAAACGACGGCGCCAGGGGAGCCGCCGCCGCCGCCGCCACCGCCTACGACAAATACGGGAACCGGGCTCACCGGATCCTATTTCAACAACAAGACCCTTTCTGGGACGCGAGTACTTCAGCGCATTGAAGCCGTCAACTTTGACTGGGGCACCAACGCGCCCGGCGCGGGGGTCAACCAAGAGGGGTTCTCGGTGCGCTGGACCGGCAAGGTCGAGGCGCCTTCGACGGGAACATTCCAGTTCCAAACGGCCTCGAACGATGGTGTCCGCCTGTGGGTGAATGGCGTGCTGGTGATCAACAACTGGACCAATCACGCGACCACCAACAACAACAGTCCGACCATCACCTTGACCGCGGACCAGCGCTACACGATCAAGATGGAGTTTTACGACAACACCGGCGCCGCGGTCGCGCGACTGCGCTGGAAGCGGCCGGGGCAGACCGGCTACGTCGTCGTGCCCAAGACCCGGCTATACAAGAACTAACGCGCTCAGACGATCTCGGGCCGCATAGTCGTCGGTCGGCGTAAAGTCAGGTTCATGACTTCGCGACCGGTTTGGCTGATTGGTCTGGATGCTGCCGATCTCAGTCGGATCGAGCGGCTCGCAGCGTGCGGGGATATGCCTTACCTCGCGGAGATTCTCGGTCGAGGCGCGCGCGGCCGAGTCAGTTCGGTGCCCACCGGCTTGTCAGCCATGATCTGGCCAAAATGGTTTGAAGGAGGTCACACGGGCTCACGGTATTTTTCGAAGCAGTGGAATCCGGACCGCATGTGCCTCGAACGGATTACCGCTACTCGCGGTGATCCCGAACCCTTCTGGTGCGATCTGGACCGGCGAGGCCTGAAGGTCTGCGTAGTCGACGTTCCACAGGCCCCCAAGCTTCCGCTGCGGCACGGCGTGGCGATTCAGGGTTGGCAGGTACACGACCTGTTCGATCGATGGTCGGAGCCGTCCGGATTGTGGAAGGAATTGACCCGCGACCACGGCGCGCCTCTTCTCGGGCCGGAAAGTTACGGGCGGCAAACCCCTGCAAGCTTGCTGGCACTGCGCCGCCAGTTGCTTGCTGCCACCAGGCAGGCGGGCGAGCTCGTTCGTGGGTTGATGCGCCGCGGTCCTTTTGACGTCTTCGTCATGATCCTGGGTGGATTGCACCGGGGAGGGCACTACCTGTGGGATACAAGCCAGGTTGAGCTTCGTGGAGCGAACCGCGACGAGGTCCGGCTGCTCGAAACCGCTCTCGACGAAATTTACAAGGCCGCAGATCGTGCGGTCGGGCAACTGATTGAGCACGCGCCAGCGGGTGCGCGAGTCCTGGTTTTTTCGCTGCACGGCATGGAGTCGAATAACGGCTGGTCCGAGCGGCTGCAGTCCTTCGCAGGCATGCTTTCCGATGCGGGGAATCGCTCGGCTCGAGCCACGCTCCTGCAGAGCTTGAGACGCAGGGTTCCGACCGGCGCCATGCAACGTGCTTTGGATTTCTTGCCTGAGCGTCTCGGTAACCGGGTGCTGGAGTTTACGTCTGCGCGGATGTACGACTGGCAACAAACAGCCTGGTTCGTCCTCCCAAGCGACCTGGCCGGCTTCCTGCGGCTCAACCTTCTCGGTCGGGAAGCGCGCGGAATCGTGTCTTCGGGCGAGCAGGCGAATTCAGTCGAAGACATGCTCATCGAAACGTTCTCGCGGATCGAGGATCTGGACGGCCGTTCGATCGTGGCGACGATCGAAAGGGTCAACGACCTGGTCGCAGGGGCGGACCGATTCCGACGCTATCTGCCCGACTTGTTGCTTAACTGGCATCCAATCAAGGCGAGCGACACGGCGGGCCTGCGCCTGAATGGGCAGGAGATTGCCCGCTGGCCGGCCGGGGAGCCGTTTGATTCGGGACGCTCCGGCAATCACGCGACCGAGGGTTGGTTCGTGGCCTTCGGGCCGGGCCTCTCGCGCCGGACGGATCCGGCACTGCATGACATCAATGCCATTGTCCCTTCGGTCTATCGGTGGCTGGGGCTCGAACCACCGGGTCGTTTCGTGGGCAAGCCGCTTTTCAGCCTGATTCCGTCCCTGTAGGACAAATCGCGGTTCACGTCGGAGTTCTCCGACGCAGGCGTACTTTCTTGTCGCTTGCCGGAGACTCTCCCCGCCTGCTTCGGGCGCGTCAGCGGTGCTAAATGATCGTGGCTGGTGGAGCCAGCATGGATGCGTGTGTTCCACGGAAGGAGCTCCGATGACCCGATGGCCGAATCTCTTCATAGCCGGCGCTCCGCGATGCGGAACGACCTCGTTGCATGTGTGGCTCCCCTCGATCCCCGGCATCTTCATGTCGCGTATCAAGGAGCCAAACTTCTTCTCGCGCCGCGTCATCGGAAATCATCATCCGATGGTCAAGCCCATCCGGGATGAAGGCGAGTATCTGAATCTATTCAGCGCGGCCAACGGCTCAAGGTTCGTCGGCGAAGCCACGCCCTTCTACCTGCAAGATCCGGAGGCCCCGACGGAAATCAAGCGCAAGTCACCTGACGCGAGAGTCATCGTCAGCCTGCGCGATCCGGTCGAGCGCCTGTACTCGCACTACCTGATGATGCGCAACAACATGGCCAACATGGGCAGCTTCAGCGAAGAGATCGAGCGCGGCCTGCTGCAATCAGACAACCGGAATCTGGCCGTTCTCGACCCTTCCATCGGCCTCTACAGTCGGCAGATCGAGCGTTACCGCCGTGAATTTGGCAACCAGAGCTTCAAGGTGCTCGTGCTGGAGGAGTGGTCGCGGGACGCCGTGCGAACGCTGCGCTCCATCAGTGCGTTTCTCGGGCTCCAATCAGTCCTCAACGGCTTTGACGCGCCACCGCAGCGGCGTTACGGCGAAGCGCGTGGTTCTGTCGTGCGCTTCGTCTTCGGCAATCGACAGCTCTCCAGGGCTTCGGAAGCGCTGATTCCGCTTCGCGTGCGGAAATTCATCCGGAATGCGCTGCTAGTCAAGGAGGTGCCCAAGCCGCCGATGGACCCGCGAGCCCGAAAATTTCTGATCGACTATTACCAGAATGACGTGCGCAGAACGCAAGGCCTCCTGGGCCGTCGCCTGCCATGGCCAAATTTCGAGAATTTCGAGGTGCAGGAATCGACGCTGCTCGCCGGCTGACCCCAGGCCGCGACGCCGAGCGGCTTGCAACTCGAGTATCCGGGGCGGAGCGCCAGGATAACCTCCGCCCTCAGCTAGCCCCCACCCGTGCCGTGATCCTGACCACCCAGCGGACAGGTTCTACGTTCCTGGCTGAATGCCTGTCTTCCCATCCCGATATTCATTGTGCCGGCGAGATCCTGAATGGCCAGCCGGATTCGCCCATTCCGCCGCCGCGCGGCCCGTTCCGGCATTTCGTCAAGTTCGCACGTATCGCGCTAAGGGGCGCCTGGCTGCCCGCATTCCGGCTGGAGCAGTTTTACGGCCGCAGCAGGGAAGGTGTGCGCTGTTTCAAGGCCATGCACAACCAGCTCGCGCGCCCGTTTGTGCTCGAGTACCTCGTGAATCACCCCGAGATCCGGATCATCGAGCTTTCGCGGCAAAACCTGCTCAAGGCCCATGTTTCGACCCTGTTGATGCAAAAACGCAGGATCCTCCAGGCAACCGGCCCGGTCGCCCCCGTGTGGATCCGCGTCGATCCTGCCAAGGCAATAGTGGCCATGCGGAAGGCCAGCGCGCATTTCGCGTTTTACGACGCGCTTTTCGCGCTGCATCCGCGATTGTCGGTAACGTACGAGTCGCTGTTCGACGGCCCCTCCCTTCGCACCGACACTGCGTGGCGGATCTGCGACTTTCTGGGAGTTCCCAGGCATCCGATGCAATCCGGGATCGTCAAGCTCAACCCGGCGTCGCTGCGCGACATGGTCGAAAACTACGACGAACTGGCGTATGCCGTCGCGAGCAGCGAGTTTGCCGACCTGCTGTTGACCGAAGACCCCTGAACGTCCGGCACACCGGCATTCTTGCCGGCAAGTGACACCCCGGCGGGAGTTCCGGAGAATGCGCCCCCTCTGAATGGGGCCATAGCTCAGCTGGGAGAGCGCTTGCATGGCATGCAAGAAGTCGACGGTTCGATCCCGTCTGGCTCCACCACTATCCCGGGTCCTCATCGTCTAGAGGCCTAGGACACCGCCCTTTCACGGCGGCGACCGGGGTTCGAATCCCCGTGGGGACGCCACTACAGTTACCCCCTGGTCGGGTAGCTCATTTGGCCTGCGGAAATGTCCGCTAACACCTTGAGCGTACCGAGCCGGTGGTTCCAAAGATCCTCGAACATCGCTCGCGCTGCACGAAACAGACTCTGACGGTGCGTCAGACGCTCCGGCAGCTCGCCGAACTCGCCTTCCAGAACTTGATCGCCAAACGGACTCCCGATGGCTCACGCAACCCTTGCGAGCGCACAGGTAGTAAGGAAACCGATTTTTCCATCGACCGACTGACCAGCAGGCAGTCAGCGGGCCGCCGCAATGTCCACAAAGGACGAACCCGCGCAGCGGGAAATCGACGGCGATGTCCTTGCGCGCGGGCACTCGGGCGCCCCCGGCAAGTCGCTCCTGAGTTGTCTGGTAGGTTTCGGCGCCGATGAGCGGTTCGTGTTGGCCCTTGCGCAGCGTCACGCCCCAGCACGACGCTTCGACAAAGCCGGCATCAACCGGGCGGGTCAGCAAGTCCGTCACGCGCTGAAATCGGACTGTCGCGGTGCCGGATTTCGGGGACTCCGGCCGCGACTCCAAGAACCGTTGGACCTCTGCCTGGACCTGAAACCGCCCGCTGGCAATTCCTTCGAGCGCATCCTGGCAGGCGTTCGAGCTCGCCTTGGGCGGCAATGATGGTCTCGATGAATTTGTCTTCGGGCGTATCCTCGAACTCAAAATTGAGGCACTCGAGGGTCGCGTTGTACGCAGCCAGTCGCTCGCGCAAGATCAGATGGAACTTTGTATCGCGCGCGAAGCGCTTCAAATCACCGAATATGACGAGGTAGTTTTCACGCGCGTGGCGACTCAGGAAGCGCAGCATCTCGACCATGACGGGTCGGCCCATGAAATCTCCGCCGCCCGACACGTCGTGGTGAAAGACGGCTTTCACCGCATAGCCGCGCGAGGCAGCGTAGCGTGAGCGGCTCAATCCATCGCAGGGATGCGAGGCCATGGCCAGCGTGCGCGCCGCACGGCCGCGTGCGCCACCGATCATGGCAATCGCCGGCTGCGCGAGCGGCGTCCGTCCTATTGACCAATGTCTATGAGCAGGACCTCCGCCCTGGACATTCTGTCCTCACGCCGCAGCCTGCTTAGGGTCGCCCGCAGCATCTCGAGCACGGGCACTTCGTGCGGCGCCGATCGGTTGGCCTCGTCGATCAAGTCCATGAGCGAGACCTCGATTCTCTCGATTGGCGTTCCCGGTTCGACGGCAAGCAGATAACGAGCAGGCGCGATTTGGATCATTTTGATCCACGCGACGGTGTTCAGCGACTGGTGCGCGGGCACGACGACGAGACCCGTTCCCGGCGCCATCTCGAGAACGGCGATTTGCGGTTCCGCGTCCTTCCAATGGCTGACGGCGTCGTCCACGGCCTTGACGATCGCTTTGGCGCGATCCGCGTCGATCCATCGCAACGAGTTCAACGTCCGCTGCGGCAACGTGAAAGTCACCGATCGGCTCGGCTCGCGAAACTTCCGCGGCCTGCCGCCACCTCTCGCCCTGGTTCTGACCGCCAGGTTCGGTGTCTTCGACGTCGGTTTTCGCGGCATTACTTTTCCTTGCGGTCTTGTCTTGGCCCGATGCACTCTGCCTTATTTCCAATTAACAACCTAGAAAATGCCATGTTACCTCTAGAAAACTCGGCCAGCCCTTCCATTGCAATACCGAGGCTACGTAGGCTGCCGCGACAATCCCCCGACAGTGGGTGTCGATGGTTACCACCGCCGCGACGAAGGGTGTGCAGGCCTATGCGCGGAGGATCCGGACATCGCTTCGTTTACGTCGCAATACCGAACGCACTGCACGCGGAGTTTGCTGGCGGGACTCGACCAACCACACATCCCAAAGTGGGTGCTGTTCTTGCAGACTGCGTCTGACCGACCAATCCAGCAGGTCGTTTCGAACAAGCTTTTGCTGCTGATATTCGTGGCTGTGGCCCTGCTCGCTCTGCTCGCGGTGGCAGGAACCAATTATCTCCTTAACCCGATGATCTACAGTTCGTCGCATCTGCGGACTATTGCTTCGCGTCTGAACGCTGGCGGCAATTACGCGATATACGATCCCAACATCAACTGGAGGGCGTTACGCCGGGAGCACATTCGGATCATGACAACGACGCCCGACGTACTGCTCGGCGGCGGAAGTGACTGGCAGGAGGCCTCGGCCGATCTGGTGCAAGGCAAGAGCTTCTACAATGCCCACGTGCATGCCGATTTTGTCGAAGATATCTTCGCCCTCACGTACCTGCTCGAAGACTCCGGGCGCATGCCGGATACGCTGATCCTGAGTATCGGGCACCTGGCCTTTCAGCCACTCGACCGCCGTAAATTCACGGAGTGGCTCGAATGGGCACCTGAGTATCGTGCAATGGCTGACAAGCTGCAGATCGAGCCTCACTTCTGGTTCGAGATGCTCAGAACGAAAGATTGGCAAGCGTTGATTTCGCTTCGGGAGCTCAAGCGCGAGTTCGTCTTGCACCTTCGCCGCGCCGAGATGGCCGGGCCGACTGATTTGAACGAGACCGAATCGCTGGACGTCATTGTTGCTGACGGGTCGTTGGTGTGGTCCAAGGCCAGTCAAGCCAGATTCACACCGACCAATGCCCACGAGGCCTCTTTGGAGCAATTGAGCCAGTTACCCCAGATCGACGAAAATGAGCCACAGGTCGACCCTGCCCTGGTGGAGGCGACCGACAAGTTCATTGCCCATTTGAAGACCAGCGGAGTCAATGTGGTCCTCGTACTTGCGCCCTTCAATCCCGAATATTACGACGTCGCGCACCAATTGCCGTTCGGCAAGACACTTCATGAGGTCGATTCGATCGCCAAGCGGTTCGGCGAGAAATATGGCATTGCGGTCGTGGGGAGCTTTGATCCGCATGAGGTCGGATGTACCGCGGAACAGTTCCACGATAGCCACCACCCGACACACGCGTGCCTGAAGCAGGTGTTCAAACAGATTTCCCTAGCCGGAAGTCACGCCGACTGATCACACCTGGATACTGAGGGGCGCTGTCGGATAGACGGTGTACGCAGGCGACGTCTCGGGAAGTCATGATGCTTTTCTACACCACAGAATTTATTTTCATCTTCCTTCCGATCACCCTCGCGGGCTTCTGGCTGACGTCGCGTTATGGCGGCCAACATGGGGCATTGGCCTGGCTGGCAGGCGCATCCATCGCCTTTTATGGCCTCTGGGATCCCGGAATGCTGCTCCTGCTTCTTGCTTCAGTCGTAATAAACTTTTTCATCGGACGCTGCATCGGGGCGGCGCGTCATGCGAAGCACGGACGGCTCGCTTCATGGATCCTCGGCCTCGGCATCGTTTGCAACCTTGCCATTCTTGGCAGCTTCAAGTACGCGAATTTTTTTATCTATAACCTCAATGTGCTTGCCGGCAGCGAGTTCTCCTTCATCGACCTCCTGTTTCCCATCGGCATATCCTTCTACACGTTCATCCAGATCGGATATCTGATCGATGTGAAGAACGGCCAGGCGGGGCAGCCGCCGTTTGCCAAGTACCTGCTGTTCGCAACTTTCTTCCCGTACGTCACGGCCGGCCCAATCGTCCTCCAGCATGAGATCTTCTCGCAACTCGAGAAGGAGCCGCCCCGTTTCAACATCGATCGAATTGTGATCGGGCTTGTCTTTTTCTCCATCGGTCTGTTCAAGAAACTGGTCCTGGCCGACGGTGTCGCGGTATATGCCAGTGCGGCGTTCCGTGTCGCGGCACAAGGCGATGCCGCGATCAGCGCTCTCGACGCCTGGCTCGGCGCCTTTGCCTATACGCTCCGGTTGTATTTCGATTTTTCGGGGTACTCCGATATGGCGCTGGCGCTCGGCTTCATGTTCGGAATCAGGCTGCCGTTCAATTTCAATTCACCCCTCAAGGCCACGAGCATCATTGAATTCTGGCGTCGTTGGCACATGACCATGACTCGCTTTTTCACCAACTACATCTACACGCCTGTCGCGATGTCGATGACCCGCAGGAGCCTCGGGGCCGGCGATGGCGCATGGAAGCGATTCGCTGTGGCAACTGCTTATCCGATGATCCTCACTTTCACGATTGCAGGCCTCTGGCATGAAGCGGGCTGGATGTTCGTGGTGTTCGGCGCGATCCATGGCGTCGCATTGACTATCAACCATGCGTGGCGTCAGGCCGGTGCCCCGGCGCTGCCAGCGCCGGTCTGCTGGGCACTGACCCTCCTTGTGTTCGTGGTCAGTCTGGTGTTCTTCAGATCTCCTTCAATGGAGAGCGCATGGGTGATGCTCAAAGCGATGTTCGGCTTCGGTAACGGTACGACCTTCGATATAGTGCCAATTAGCGCGCTGCCTAAGCTGGCCTTGCTGCTTCTGATCAGCCTCTTGGCACCGAATAGCCAGGAATTGATGCGCCGTGTAGACCTCAGCTGCGATGCCGTTCCCGAAAGTGGCAGGCGGTGGCCCGATTGGCTGGCGTGGCGGCCGACACCTATCTGGACCGCGGCCGGCGCGCTGCTGCTTGCGGGCGCCATCTCCTTGGGCGCCGCCGGGTCGCCCTTCATCTATTATCAGTATTGAGCGTGCCAATTGCGCAGGGGCTTTTGATGGAGACGAGACTGGAATTCGCTCTCCCCGAGCGGTTAAGCGCCGAATTCGAGGATGAGCTCATCAAGGAATCGGCCTTTGTGTCGCCGGCAATCGAGCGCTTCGTCGTGGACGCAGAGCGCAATGTGGTATTGGTCGATATCGCTCCTCACGCCGACCGGTCGCAGGTAGCGAGCAAAGTCGAACGATTCCTGCACGTCATGCTGACCAATCAGCGCAATGTCGAGACCAAGACCATCCGGCGCACCGAGCGTAACGACGATGGCCCGCTCGCGGTTGACGTCCTGGGAACATTCAAGGACCGGGGCTGGCTGTTCGAGATCGGGCCCGGTCACATTGCTTTCGCCGGTCCGCCGTTACGCCTTGCCAGGCTCATCGACTCGATGGCCGCCGACCTGTACGACCGACAATTCGCGGCCGAGGAACGGAGCTTCCCGGCCTTCGTTCCGGCGACGACACTGGCGAAATGCGGGTATTTCGATTCGCATCCGAACAATGTCACCATGGTCACCCACCTCATCGACGATTTCGACGCCATCGAGTCGTTCAGGCGGCATGAGGGAGTCACCGGCGATTTGACTACGCTTCCCACGAGCAGCCTGACAATGCCCCATCTATGCCTGAATCCGGCTGCCTGCCTGCCGTGCTATCCAACCCTGGGCGACCGGGTGATCAGCGAGAAGGGCATGGCGCTCACCTGGCTGGGGCGTGTCTTTCGCTACGAATCGAAGAACCTCGTGGGGCTCGATCGGCTCTGGGAGTTCAATGTCCGCGAGCTGGTTCTGGTCGGAAGCGAGCAATCAGTCAGCGATGCCAGAGCGCGCTCTGTGGACACGGTTGCCTCGCTCTGTCATGCGTTGGACCTGGAGTGCAGCATACAGACCGCAACAGACCCCTTCTTTGCCACCGTTGCCGCCGCGAAAGCGTTCTGGCAACGGTCAATGGAAGCCAAGCACGAGATCCGTCTGACTGTCGCGCCGCATGGAGACGGCAGAGCCAGGACTACAGCCGCCGGCTCGATCAACATGCATGGCCGGTTCTTTGGCGATCGATTCGATATCAGGACGGAAGCGGAAGAAGCGGCGACAACGGCGTGCGTCGGTCTGGGTATAGAGCGGTGGGTCCTTGCCGCCTTCACCCAACATGGCTTCGACCGCGACCGCTGGCCCGACGATGTAAGCGACGTAGTATTCAAGAACACGTGATCCCTCCGACATGGAAACTCATCATGGCATCCCTCAACCAGGTCGTTGCGAAGCTGCTCCAGATCCCAGTCGCGGACATCAGCGATGACATCAGCCCCAGAACCATCCAAGCCTGGGACAGCCTCAAGCACATCGAGCTAATCATGACGATCGAGAGGGAGTTCGGCGTTCGCTTCGAAGCCAGCGAAGTGACAGCCCTGACCAGTCTCGGCAGTATTCGCAGGATCCTGGTCGATAAGGGACTGACGGAGCCCCGCCTCAACGATGGCAACTAGTGTCGTCGCACAACACGGGAAAGCAGCACCTTACGCGCAAAACGGGCGGATTTTATTGGAAGCGGCGGAAGGGATTTTTGTTGTCGCTTCGCGCACTTAGGCACGTTCGGTCTGGGGATTATTAATCCGCCGATGGCTTGCGCTCACGAGCTGGTCCAGGAGTGGCTTATGGACGCCAACTCTCATCGGTCTATTCCGGTCACATGGGAGTTCGAAGAACCCCAGGTCGCAGGTCATGTTCTGACCGGCGAGTACCTTGCTGAGATCTATCTTGCGGCGGCCGAAGCAGATGCGAATGCAGCGCGTGAGCGTGCGTGAGAACTACGACGCGCTGGCGGAGGCCGTCGCGCAGAGCGAATTCGCCGCAATGCTGGCCCCGGAAACCCCGCGCCGGGCCCGCTCCGCGAGTGCCCGAGCGGGCGATTGACACCCCCCGGGGAGAACGGGAGAATTCGCCCCCTCTGGAAGGGGCCATAGCTCAGCTGGGAGAGCGCTTGCATGGCATGCAAGAGGTCGACGGTTCGATCCCGTCTGGCTCCACCACTATCCCGGGTCCCCATCGTCTAGAGGCCTAGGACACCGCCCTTTCACGGCGGCGACCGGGGTTCGAATCCCCGTGGGGACGCCAACTTTCGCGGGTACCTGATGTCGGTGCGCTTGCCAAACTTCGTGGTCGTCGGCGCGCCCAAGTGCGGGACCACGTCGCTATATCACTACCTGCGGCAGCACCCCGACGTGTTCGTGCCGGAGCGCAAGGAGCTTCATTACTTTTCCTATCCGTACATGCGCCAGTTCATCGCCGGCCCGGGCGACGAATACCAGCTCACGACCCTGTGCAAGACCGAAGGCGAGTATGCCGGTTATTACGCCGGTGCGGGCACGCGCGCCGCGATCGGCGACGTCTCGCCGTCATACTTTTACTACGCCGACCTCCCGGGTTCCGACCTGTGCGAGCGCATGCGCGGCCTGCTGGGCGACGTGCGCATCATCCTCATGATCCGCGATCCCGTGCAGAAGGCTTTCTCGCAATTCATGCATCTCGTGCGGGATGCGCGTGAGACGCTCGACTTCGAACGCGCGCTGGCGGCCGAGGCGGAGCGCACCCGCAAAGGGTACTCGGCGATCTGGCGATACGCCGGGAGCTCCCTGTTCACGAACCGCACGCAGACCTTCATGGATGCCTTCGGGTCCGTGCGCGTCAAGCCGGTATTTTTCGACGAATTCAGTGCCCGGCCGCGCGAAACGATGAGCGAAATCTTCGCGTTCCTGGGAGTCGATCCTGACGCTGCCATCGACGTCGAGTCGACCTACAACCGGTCCGGCCTGCCGCGATCGCGGCTGGTTGCCGGGCTCTTCGCCAATTCGAACCCCGTGACCGCGCTTGCGCGTCGCATGCTGCCGCTTTCCGTCACCACGAGGATTCGCGACGTGCTGCAGCGGCTGAACACCGGCGCCAAGCCGACGCTCGATGCGGCGTCGAGGCGATTCCTGGAAGGGTACTTCGAGGACGACCTGCAGGCGCTGGCGAAGCTGCTCGGCCGCAGGGCTACTTCAGCAGCGACCGGATCGGATAGACGAACATCCTGACGTACGAGCCCAGGAGCTCGCGAAGCGAAGAGCCGCGCTTCGGATGCGGGAAGTTCTTGTCCTCGACTCCGGTGTCCGGATATGCCTCGAAATCGAGAACTTGGGTCCCGAACATGAAATCCCAGATTGAAAAAATGTTGGCGAAGTTCTTGTCGCGATGCTCGGGCAGGGTCGAATGATGAATGCGGTGCGACTGCGGCGTGACGAGGATGTACTTCAACGGCCCCATGTTCGTCCGGATGTTCGAGTGCGTGTACATCGCATAGACGCGGGCGACACTCCTCCATACTGCGAATGCGGGCACGGCCACGTTCGCGTCGAGCATTGCGAACGGCAGGAACCTGACCACGACGATCGCCAATTCGTCGATGGGGTGGACCCGGGCAGTCGAGAAGTAGTTCAGCTGTTTCTGCGCGTGATGGACCTTGTGGAATTCCCACACGAAGGACGACTTGTGCCTCACGACGTGCGCGACCCACGACAGAAAGTCGGAGAGCAGCGCAACGATCATTATCTGCAATGCGATGGGCAGGCTGTCGATCAGGACGAACTTGCCCAGGCCCAGGAAGCTTCCGTAGATCCAGCGCAGGCCGTCCTCGATTGGGATGATCAGCACGACAAAGAACACGGGCGCGAGGCAGAACCAGATGAAGTCGACCAGGAACCCGGGGGACCAACTGTCCTGCGACCTGTCGGCCGGCCATAGCCGTTCGAGAATCAGGATTGCAGGGAATGCCGCGATCGCGGAAATGGCAGCCAGGAGCTTGTTCGGCGCCGTCAGGCAACGATTCGCCGCAACCGTGTTCGAGGCGACGCAAAGGTCCTGGAGCGGCGCCAGAATCAGGGGCCAAACGAGGACCGCGATCGTCCCGAGGAGGCACAGGACGAGCACCAGCAGGCCGAGGCTGCGGCCGGCGGACCTCGTCGGGGCCAGGGTGTTCATTGCCTTGAAACTACTGCGCTGATTCGGGGAGCGATTATACCCGAAGCCCACCCGGCGCCCGCCGTGACGCAGGCGACATAACCTGCCGATTGGCGACCGGCGCGCGCGTAGGACTGGCCGCGTACGACCTGGTGCCGGGCGCCGGCTCATCGCCGACTTCGAGAGATCGGACGAATTCGTTAATTCCAGAACTTTAGAAATAAAAACTTCGCTCATCGTGCTGTTAAATTCGACACACGAAGCGATTCGTAGTGTTAGATTCGCGCGGCTTGACGCGCACATGGTGAACGCGCATTTTGAATAGAACACATTGAGGTAGGGGATGTTGCCGCGCGCAATGCGGGCACTTAGTGATTTGTTCCTGGCGACCGTGGCCTCTGCGGTCTCGTTTACCGCCTTCGCAGACAACGTCAATGGCGCTTGGGATTCTCCCGAGTCCGACAACTGGCCGATGAATGCCATTCACCTGTCGCTTACACCGGATGGCCGCGTGCTGAGCTTCGGTTCGAATGGTGACGGCACTCAGACCGGCTACTTCATCTACGACGTCTGGGACCCGAGCACCGGCCTCGGCGGCGGCCACCTGACGCTGCCAAACGTGACGCAGACCGACATCTTCTGCAGCGCGGCCGTCATCATCCCGGGCAGCGGCGACATCCTGATCGCGGGCGGCGACGTCGGCGACGGCACCGAAGTGGAGCACCTCGGCAACAACCGGTCCACGATCTATCGCGCGTCGGACGCGTCCCTCACGCGCGGCCCGGACATGAACTTCGGCCGATGGTACGCCTCGGTGACGCCGCTCCTGAATGGCGAGGTCTATGTTCAGGGCGGGAAGGGCACAGATGCGCTTCCTGCAGGCCCTGAAGTGCGCCGGCAGGACGGCACGTTTCGCCGGCTCGACGGCGTGGTGACCAGCAGCTATGCGTGGTACTACCCGCGCAACTTCCTGGCCCCGGACGGGGGCATCTTTGGCATCGATACGGGCGGGAAGATGTTCAAGGTGCAAACCGGTGGCGCGGGCTCAATCACGCCGAAGGGACAGTTCGATGCGTCCTTCGCAGGCAAAGAGTCCACGGTCGCGCCGTTCGCGCCCTACAAGGTCCTGCAAATAAGCGCGAACAACTCAAACGCGGTCGTGATCGACTTCAGCGGCCAGACGCCGGTCGTGACCCAGACCGCCTCGCTTTCGTCGCGACGGGCGTGGGCCAGTGCGACCGTCCTGCCGAACGGTCGTGTACTCGTCACCGGCGGCAGTGAAGTTCCGGATACGCTGACAGGGGTCAACACTCAAGCCGAGATCTGGGATCCGCAGACGGGCAACTGGTCGCTCGGCGCCCCCGGCGCAAGGCCGCGACTCTATCATTCGGCAGCGCTATTGCTGCCGGATGCGACCGTGCTGGTCGCCGGCGGCGGCAGTGCGCCGACGTCACCCGTCACCAACATGCACGCGGAGATCTACTTCCCACCGTACCTCTACGATGCCGAGGGCGGATTTGCGGCGCGCCCGACCATCGAATCAGCGCCCGACATACTCCAAATCGGGGCCACGGTTCCCATCGTTGCCGGTGCGTCGGACGTGATCCAGCGCGTGACGCTCGTGCGGGCAAGCGGTTCCACGCACGGCCTCAACAACACGCAGCATTTCGTCGAGCTTGCTTTCGCCGTAGAGGGCGGCGCGCTGAACGCGCAGATGCCGATCAACCCTGCGGACGCGCCGCCGGGATACTACCTCCTGTTCGTCATCAACGACGCCGGCGTGCCGTCCCGGGCGAGAATAGTGCGGATCAATCCTCAGGCCGGCGGCGGAGATCCGGAGCCCGACCCGGATCCCGAACCCGAACCGGAGCCCGCGGGCGATTTGGTCCCACCGACTCAGCCGACAGGACTCGCGTTGGCGCGCTCGGGGGGCGGTATTCGCGTGAACTGGAATGCTTCGGCGGACAATGTCGGCGTCGTCGCGTACGCGATCCACCGAGGGCCCGCGGACGTCGTTGGTCCGGAAGTCGCGCGCGTCGCGGTCAGGACCTGGACCGACAACACGGTGGTGGAGGGCGTCCGCTACGCCTACACCGTCCGGGCCTACGACGCGGCCGGTAACGCGAGCAGCGCGCCCCCACTCAAGCATCTCATCCCGTACCAGATTCCGACGACACCCGGGAGCTTTGCGCTCAAGCTCACGAACAAGAAGCCACAGCTCAATTTCACACGTTCGACTGACAACGTGGGTGTGGCTGGCTACAACGTTTACCGCTCCACGACCGGAAACATGGGATCGCTCCATGCCCAGATCGGCGGACCGGGATGGGTCGACACCGGCGCGCTGAAGGGCAAGACGTACACCTACGCCGTGCGCGCACGCGACGCGGCCGGCTACCTGAGCAACCGGACGCCGCTCAAAACTATCACCTCGCAATGAGGAAGCGCAGCGCCGCTGGCGCGGCCCAGGTCGTGTTGGCCGCGATGTTTCTGCTGACAACCCCCTTGGCCCTTGCAGCGGATGGTCGCGTGACCGTCGCGGAATCCGCGATCCCGCTCGGCGACTTTGAGCTCACCGACCAGAACGGCAAGGCAATTCAGTTCAGCAGCCTGCGCGGCAAGCCGGTGCTCGTCTTCTTCGGCTTTACGAACTGCCCGTCCATCTGCCCGGCGGCGATGAACGAGCTGCGAATCCTCACGGAGTCACTGGGCAAGAACGGAGACACGGTGCCGCAGGTCGTGATGATCAGCGTGGATGGCGAGCGCGACACGCCGGCCGTGATGCGCGCTTACCTCGAGCCGTTGTCGAAGGACTTCATCGGCCTGACCGGGGATCCGCGCCTCGTGCGCGACATCGCCGCGCGCTTTTCGGCTGTCTTCTTCAAGGGAATACCGGGAGACGACTCAGGCAACTACCCGGTGCAGCACACGAGCATGATCTACCTGGTCGATGCGGGGGGCACCCTGCGCGCGAGCTTCCTCGCGGCGCTGCTCGACCAGATGTCCGAAGAGATCAAGAAAGTGGCCGGAGCGCCCGCGAAGACGTCCTGACCGCGCGGCTCAGTCCATGGTGCGGCGCCCGCGCGACTTCCTGCGCTGGCCGCCGGCGTACCAACTGCCGCGTTCCCCTCCAAAGCTGGCTCGACGGTTTTCCTCGTCGTCACGGCGGTCGATGTACTTCTTGAATCGGCAACGGCACTGTTCAGTCGTCGAACAGTTAGGCATCGGGATTGCCGGGGCGTGACTGGCGAGAATTCGAACTCCATCCAGGACGTCGACGGCAACGCAGTGCTTGTTTCCCATCGCGACCGTCACGGAGGCGTAGGGCTTCGCGGGCATCTTTAGCAAAAAAAGGGGGCGGCTAGAGCCGCCCCCCATTCCCCAGCGGAACACTCAAATCTTGTTCTTGTGTTGCCTCCCCCCCTTCGATCTGGTCGCAGCGACGGCGCAATAACGCGTAAGGCGGTCCATGGCGATGTAGCCACGAACTGCCGTCACTGCATGAATTCCATCGGATGAAGCAATGCCGCAAGCTCCAGGGCCGGTTACGGGACAGTCAACCTGTTCGGTAACCCGGCAGTCTCCCCATTGCGGGAAGATCCGCGGCTTTGCGACCCCGCCTCGCAGCGGGTGTGCCATTTCGTCGGGAGCAATCGTAGCATTCCGTCGCCGTTCCGCGACAACGGCTGTCACAATAATCACGGACAGCAGGCGCCTCGCTCCCTGAGAATTCAACGGTTTCGCGCCATTTACCCTGGCGTGAAGCAGTTCTCAGTTTGTCCGGGAGCACATAACTAAACTCGGGCCTGTACAAGGGCAAACCCATCGAAAGGTGGGGACGCAAAGCTTCCGGGCTAACGACTCTTCGGAGTCCATGCCAGCGGGGTTGCCGGCAAGAGCGCACCGTCCGCATCATCCGCGACGACGCGCATTTGTCGTCAATGACCGACCAGCGGCGGCTGATCCGTTCCACCAGCCCGATTGGGAACGCCCTTTTGCAAAGCAAGAGGGGCGATCATGCAATCGAGACTTCGGCTGACACTGACGGTAGGCGCGGCATTGATCCTCAGTGCGTGCTTTGACGGCCTCGAGAAAAACCCGCCGGGGGTCGGCGAGAATCCAGTGGCGCTGAATAGCGCCCCGACCATCACGGGTGCGCCGCCATCGAACATCCTCGAGGGCGAGCTCTATGAATTCGTGCCTACGGCGAGCGACCCCGATGGCGATACACTTGAATTCTCGATCGCGCGCAAGCCCGCCTGGGCAAGCTTCGACAAGGCGACGGGCCGGCTTGCCGGCACGCCCGATTCCGAAGACGTCGGTAATTTCACGAATATCGCAATCACGGTATCGGACGGGAAGGACGCCGCATCGCTCGCGGCATTCAATATTTCGGTAAACCAGATTGCGGTCGGCCAGGCCACACTGTCCTGGTTGCCCCCCACGCAGAATTCCGACGGTTCCACGCTAAGTGACCTCGCTGGTTATCGGCTCTACTACGGCCGCAACCGCGACAACCTGACCCAGGTGATTGTCGTCAACAATCCGGGCCTCACCCGATACGTCATTGAGAACCTGACGCCGGCCCAGTGGTACTTCTCGATGACTTCGGTGAACTCCCAGGGCAATGAAAGCTTCCGCTCAGAATTGCTGAGCAAGACTATTTCCTGATTCGAATGCGACGGCATTGACGCCGCACCACCGCGCGCGCGACGATCGCACGGGGACAGCGGAGGCGAAGCCATGGCGGAGCTCGATAAGGCGTTCAAAGCTGCGCAGGCGGCAGCAAAAAAACTAAAGAGCAAGCCCGACAACGAGTCGTTGCTCGAGCTTTACTCCTACTTCAAACAGGCGACAGAGGGCGACGCCAGCGGCAGCCGGCCCGGTGCCTTCGACTTCGTCGCCCGCGCCAAATATGACGCCTGGCAGGCTCGTAAAGGCGTCAAGAAGGACGCTGCGATGCGCAGCTACATCAAGCTCGTGGAGCACCTGCAATCGCTGGTTAGCTGACACGGAATCCCCAGCGGTCAATTGACATAAGAAAATCAGGTTTCAAAGTCCTGCGGCGCGACCGAACGCCAATGCTCGAGTGACTTCAAAAACGGATATCGAAACTCGAACCCTCTGTCCAATAGTGTCTGGGGGACTATGTGCGTGGACATCCCGGCCTTCTTCACGCGGACGGGATGTAGCGGGCTGTTGGCTCCAAGGAAGCGCTGCGCGAAAGAGGCCGCGGGTGAAAGTACGGCCAGCGGAATCCGCAACACCGGCGCGGCGCTGCCGAGGAACGCCTTGGTATGACGAACCAACTCACCTAGCGGCTCCGTGGGCGACTCAACGTAGTTGTAGACGAACAAGCGCTCGTCGAGCCGCATCGCGAAGTCGATGCTCTCTAAGAGGCCGTAGATGTAGGCGTAGGACTTGAAGATACTGGGAGATCCCGGATAAGCGAAATACCCGCGCTTTATTGCGCGGATCATGCGTAGCATGTTTCCGGGATCACCGGGCCCGTAGACGACGCCTGGACGGCAAATCACGAGGCGACGACCTGCGTCGCCCGCAAGCCACGACTCATGGATCAATTCAGAAGGGTACTTCGACCCGCCGTAGGGCGACGTCGGGCAGATACGTGAGAGTTCTGTAGTTGGCCCAGTTGTCGGTCCATAGACACTGATGCTGCTCGTAAAAAAGATATTCTGACAGCCAACTGCATCCGCGTACGCGCAGACGTTGCGTGCTCCGGAGAGGTTCGTGTCGAAATACTCGTGCGGCTGGTGCCCCGGCTCGCGATGGACAGCGGCAAGATTGACGATCCAAGACGGACGTTCCGCAGCGAGCGTCGTCGGAATAGGCTTGCGGACATCGATTACCGAGGCATACGCGTTCTCGATCGCGCATCGTGGAGGGTTAACATCAGCCAGGTGCACTCGATCGAACTGCGTCGTCGCCAACAGGTGTCGAGCGAGATGCGTCCCGATGTAGCCAGCGCCACCGAAAATCACGCAAGCATTCATCCTACTCCTCCGCTCAGTGAAGCTTCCGAGATTGCATGATGCAACACTAAATCATAGCGACTTTCGAAGGAGCTATTGCTTGGAAGGAACGAATGCGCGTAGGCAGGAAATCCACGCACGGCTGTCACCGACACGATTGCCAACTATGGAAGCCCCTTCAAACGTCTGTGAAGGTGACTCGCCAATCGAATTGCGAGCGCGACATTGGTCAGGGTGGGATTAGCGTAACTGACAGTCGGAAATACCTGATTACCGGCCAAAAATAAATTCTCAATTCCGTGTACGGCGCAATTGGAGTCGACTACCCCCTCATCTGCGTGTCGCGCCATTCTGGTGCCTCCCATCTGATGTCCGCCCACCTGCATGAACTTCTCAATCGCCTCATCTTGATCGTAAGCGAACTCGCCACATCCCGAGCTCTTGAATGCTTCACGAAACAGCTGGAGCGTTCCCATAATCGTACGGCGATCGACGTCATTGGTACGCCAAGCAACCTTTACGTGCGGAACTCCGAATCGATCGCAACTATCTGCCAACAGGATGCGACTCTCGCGATTTGGTGACTGCTCGATATTGAAGTCAAGCAAATACGTTCCAGCATTACTATGTAGAGCGAGCGACGGCATCTTGCGCCGACGCAAGTTGCGCACCCAAAACCACCACGGAGCAAACGCGACCAGTCGTGGCAGATCCTTGACGACATTGAAGATGTGATCACTTAGCAGTCGCCAGCGACCCAACGCAGCCAATCGATCAGCCGTGCGCCGGTCTGTCCAGGAGATCCGACGATTGTACTCCGGAACAAGGAAGTTCTTCGCTAGGAATGCAGCCGAAAGTATGCCGTCGCCGTGAGTTGGGTCGGAAACGGGAGAGTGGTTGAGTCTGGCGATTGCATTGCCTGTACCGTGTAGCTCTTGAGCTGAAGCTGATACAGCAAATCGACGACGCACATAAATACCGTCATCGCTTTTCTCGTATCCCCAGATGACTTTTCTGTTTGACGGGGAAAACTTTAGCTCGCCAATGGAGCCTTCCAGGTGAGATAGATAACAGCGGCCGAGCCAATCGCTATGGTTGCCGATACCTTTACCTGCCGTCTCGCTTGACGCAAGCAGCAAGCGCACTGTCTCAATCGTCCCAAGCGCGAGAACAAAGCAATCGGCCACAACCGACAGCTTTGTGCCGCCTAGCGTACGGAGTGTAACCGCGTTTGCAGTGCAAGCGCTTCGGTGCAGGCCAATGTGTGTGCACACCGCATGATGCAGTAGTCGTAGCTCACGTAAACTTTTCAATTCATTTCGATAATGATGCCAAACGTTACTCGGCCGACTGAAGCGTTCGATGCGGTCGGTGTGAAGCCACGGGTGAGAAAAGCCTTCAATGAAAGGGCCCTTGTTCCGAAGGGATTCGGCGACAAGATAGTCAAATCTTCCGGCATCGAGAAACGTATTTGCGTGCTGGTACCACGGAAGAAGATCGGTGTAGGTGATAGGCCACCCGGAATCAGGAATCCACGGTCGCCTCTCAAAATCTATCGGATCAAACGGAGTGCATCGGCCGCCCCACACATAAGTCGACCCACCAATGACTCGGCGGCGATACATTTCGAGCGGCACATGCAGAGACCCGGTGGCGACTTCGCCTCCTGATAGAGATTCGGTGTCACTTTCTGGTCGAATGCCGCCGGCCTCAACAAGCACCACGTCATGGCGGGCTTTGGCGAGTTGAAGGGCAATGGCAATGCCGGCAGGCCCAGCACCTACAACGCATACACTTGATCGCAGCGACTTTCCGTCTGGAATCTCGGTTGCATTTAGCAGCAATTCGCATTCTCCCTATGCAAGTGCTGCCAGGTTTGATCGCAAGTGTTCACGACTGGACATGCCAATCAGGACTACATCAAGTCCGTGGAGTTCTACCGCTTCGCGGAGAACACTACGGCGCGCAGAATCACCCCCCTGTTGCGAGATGTCTCCGAAGACTTCGCGCCCGACGACGCCGAGTCCGCGCTGCCTGAGCTGCGACAAAAGTGGTACCAAGACGTCTTTCCTGGACTGTGAAATCGGCACCTGAACTGAGGATACCTCTGGTAGCTTCACGACGGGAGCAGCATGCTCAGCCTCGGCCACTGAAACACCTAGAGATCGGATTTTTCCAGATTGCGTTAAACGACCAAGTTGATGAAACAACTCTGCATCGGCGATTACTTCGATAGGCGGCGCATGCAGCATGAAAATATCGACCCAGTCGGTCCGTAGCCGCCTCAAACTGGCGTCCAATGCTGCGGTCAGGTGCTCATATGTGAAATCAAGCGAAAGGTTGTCTGATCGAGTGCGGACCGCGCGATTACGCAGACTTGGCGCGAGTCTGAGGGCGAACTTGAGGGGTCGCTTTATTCGAGCAGCGAGCCGGATTCCCCTGGAGAATTCTCGACCAGCCTTTGTTGTCAGCACCGCGCGACTACGGTCGTTCCCAAGCGCCGAACCTAGCAGGCGTTCGCTGTCGCCCTGAGCATAGATGTTCGACGTATCAAAGAAATTGATTCCGCTATCAAGAGCCAGTCGTACCGTTGACGCTCCTTCCTTGTCGCTTGTAGATGTCAGGAACGATCCCAATCGGCTGCACCCCATGCCCACAGCCGACACGCGGAGTCCAGTCGAACCGAACACTCGAAGGTCCATCATTGGTTTCGTGCCATCGACATCTGCGAACAGGACCTGCTACGGTAAGGCTGGGCGGTCGGGTCGAAGTTTCCGGAAGAAGGAAGCATACCTGGGGTGGTTGCACACCCGGCGCGATTGCCTCGGAGTTCCCTTGCCTCAATGAGAATCTTAGCGGTGATCGTAGAGGATGTCGTTTGAAGGTTCTAGTTGTAAATCCGTCATTGTTTGCTCCTTACTATGATTTCCAGTTCTGCAGGGCTCTGGTGAAGGCCGGAGCGTCAGTAACAATGGTGGGTCGACCACTCCGAGGTTACGAGCAAAGACTCGACCATGAGCTGTTTTCGTTCGCAGATCTTTTCTATCGCGGCACTAGTCGGCGTGAGACGGGCTGGCACACGTCAACCATGGGCCGAGTGCGAAAGGGGCTGGAACACGCTTCAGGTCTGCTTCGATTGAAATGGCTTGCCGCAGTTGGGCATGCCGATATCATTAACTTTCAATGGTTGGTGGTTCCTATCCTTGATCGCATTGCGCTTAGCGCGCTTTCGCGCAGTAGTGGACTCGTCTTGACGGTGCACAATGCGGAGATCGCGACACACAATCGCAGCGCCGTTGTCGGAAGGCTTGGGTCGACACTTCAGTCGTTGGGTCAGAAGGGCGCCGTACTGAGTTTCGATCGTTATGTCGCGCATACGGAAAGGACAGTAACTGCCCTAAATAGATTGGGAATAGAATCCAGCAAGATAATTCACGTGCCACACCCACCGCTTCTTCTCGACTGGAATTCGCTACCGGCGGCCGAGAATGCAAGAGTCGGACCGCTAAACATTCTCTTCTTCGGGCAGATCAAGCCGTACAAGGGCTTGGATGTACTTGTCGAGGCCGGTATCGCATTGGCGGCGATTCGACGGGATTTTCGAATCACGGTTGCAGGTCGACCATTCTTTTCAATTGATGGTCTGCGTGGCCGCATCAAAGATGCTGGCGCTGAAGAGCTATTTCACTTCGATCTTGACTACATTCCGGACCAGAGGCTTGCCGAGTACCTTGCGGCCTCCGACATCGTTGTCTTCCCATACAAGGAGATCGATGGCAGCGGTGCACTTTCGCATGCTGTGCTATTTGACAAGCCAATCGTTGCGAGTCGCGTGGGCGGGTTCGCTGAGAGTCCATTCAAGGATTTCGTCGAGCTCGTAACGCCCAATAGCCCCTCCGCATTGGAGGCAACTCTGATGCAACTACTTGATGAGCCCAGTCGCCTTGAATTTCTTCGCAAACAGACCATTAAACTGAAACAGCTGTTGCCAACGTGGCAAGAGTACGCACAGAAGTGCCTGGCTGCTTTCGGTGAGATTTCTCGAGGTCGAGCATGAATTATTGGCGGCTCTTTGCGGGTACCCAGGTCTGGTAGGTACGGCCGGACATTGCGTCGATTACGCCGATTCCAACTGCGACAATTGACACCAGCATTTCCGCTACAGTGCCGATAAGCGGCAACTTGAACCAGTGGGCAGCAACCAGGAAGGCGGCCCCGGAGAATACAACTGTAAAGGCTGGAACGAATCCGATAAAAACCGCCAATGCAATGGTTGCGGAGACTGAAACCAGCAATAGGCTCAAGAATGAGAACCAGCGCAGATACTTGTGGGAAAAATACTTGAACTTGTCGAGCGCCTTCAGATGGCGAAGTTGGGGCACCAAGAAACGGTGCGTATTATAGGCACGACATGCGATTCGTCGTTTGCGTCGAAACTCGTCGACGGAATCGGTCGTTGTTCGCTCGAATGCGTGCACGTCGGGGGCGCTCACAACTCTGTATCCCGCAAAAAGAGGTGTGATCGACGCAATCAGATCGTCCAGGAGATGGGGCGGAACCGTCGGATACAGACGACTACGTATTGCGAATATCGAACCATCCGCCCCCATCGTCGAACCGGTGGCAGATTCCAGTCCCTTGATCCACTCTTCGAGCCGCCAGAACAATGATCCAACCCTCGCAGTCTGACCTTCCTTGTCATTGACGTAGTGAAGAGTGCCAGCAACCGTACCGATTGAGGGATCCCGGAAATAGGCCAATAAGCGGTCGATAGCAGTGATTTCGAGGTTTACGTTTGCATCCGTACAAATGATTATTTCCGCTTGAGTAGATGCGACAAGTCTCTTCATCCCAGTTGCCTTGCCAAGTCTTTCGTCCCCTGCAATTACGCGAACTACATCTGGTGCGGTGGCCAACAGATCGAGCGTCCGATCAGTGCTGCAATCTGAGTACGCTATGATCTCGAGCGCCGGCGCGCGCTCCTTTATGGCACGAAGATTACGCAATTTCTCAGGGAGAGATTTCTCCTCGTTGTAAGCGCAGAAAACCAGAGCCGCACTCATGGGGCTGTCGCTTGATGTGGGTCGGGGAAACGGCCTGCGGGGCATCAAATTGAGAACTGCCGGGTAGATGACAAACGGATACGCCAACAGTACTAGAAGTAGAAATGTCGTTAGGAGGAGCGTTACTTCGGAACTCAATGCGGCTCCAAATGATCCAGTTTATTAGAGTCGTAGTTTCGAAACGCCACTGTCTTGTAGTCCGGCCTTACGAGGTACTTTCGATCGCGCGGGTATCCGCGACGGCCAGTACACCCCACATCGGCGCGATGAATCCCCAGAATCGAAAGCTGTCAATGCCTCCCTGCAATTGCGCCAACAGGGCAATGATTACGAGTAGCAAACCAATCCGCGCAACTCCGCTATGAGAGGCTTGCTTGATAAGAAACCAGGTGAACAACGCTACTCCCACCAGGCCGAGATAGATCCCCGCCTGCGCCAACCCGTTGGTGCCCCCAACAAACTTTGCGTTTAGACCCTGGAAGATTATGCGTTCCATTAACACTTCCTTTCCTCCAATCCCGGCGCCAAACACCGGCCATCGTTCCCAGACTTCGTAGAGTGTCAAGAACGGGTACACGACGCGCAAGTTTTCGCTTGAGGGTTCCGGATTTTCCTCGAGGGTCTCGTCGCCGATGCTTTCGATTCGGGTGGTCACATTTGACGTGGTCTCTTCGGCAAAGAAGACTACGAAAACTAGGCCTACCAGCAACGCCGCAATTACCATTGCCGCCTTGGATGCAACGCCCGCACCGCGATTCCAAACGAGTATTGCTAGTGTGATCGCGGCCGAAACCACAATCATCGGACTCCCCATGATGATCAACATGGTCGCGGTCGCTGCCAATGTCGCAAAGATCTTTGTCTTCGTGACTCGAAGCATCAGCCACGAGTTGACGGCAACGATAAAAATTGTCGAGACGTGAGAAGGCTCTGTGGAGAAGAGTTTTGGCCGCTCCCAACCGACGAGTCGCAGGTCGCGGTCAAATCCCGCGTATAGATGATAGGTTTCTTCGTAAGCCCAAGTTCGGAAGGCATCGCTAATTTCACGGGTGACTCCGGCAATCTCCAATAGGCATCCAACAATGATCAGCACCCAAAGTACAAGCAGTGCGCCTTCAAGCATTTCCGGGCGCAACTGTTGCATGAGTAGTACCGTCATCACCGTTACGGTAAGTGCCAAGCAACACTGGATCAGACTCAAGAACTTCTCGTTCAAGTGGTCGTAGCCGGGTGACAATGCGATTGTGAGAAGAAGCACAAATGTGATTTTCAGCAGGAACACGATATCGGTGGCTGTCAGGTCTTTTCGGATAGCCAGGAAAAGCAGGGGCAGCAACGCTACGGTCGGATACGAGGGTACGAGGAGGCGATCACCTGAGACCAACGGCACATTGAGATATGTAGATATCATCACTAGGATCAGCAATGTTGCGCGGAACCACTGAAGGCCGACCACCGGATGCTCAAGCGATCGGTATCCAGGACCGTTCCAATCCGCGCCACGATCGTGAGCCAACTGAAGTACCCTCCTGGTCATTCAAGCTGTCGAGTCGGCGTCTCGGTCAAGCGTCGCTAGCGATGACTAGACCAGTAAGAACGGAAGCGTTCGAGTTCTGGTCCGGAATAGAAGAAATTCGCGAACTTTGATTCGTACATTTTGGCCAAGTAATCCGCCGGCAATTCGAGCTTTTTCCTGAAATCGCGATATGCGCGATCGTAATCTTTGTCGTGTGCTTGATTGGCTTTGGTTAGAGCTATGCCGTCAACGGCCAGATAACGCTGCAATGCCAGTGGTGCAACTGTGTCCATGTCTTCAAGGCGGAGAACCAACAGTTGCACTTCGCCGCGCTTGTAAACAAATGTCCCGTGATCTCGATACTCAAGGTCTTCGGAGGAGAAGACGTCGATGCCAAATACGGCTTTCATCTCGTCGTCGAACCAATCAAGTGGATGATTGTGCTCGTGAAAGTCGCGCAAGTAGTGTTGCGTCAGTTCAGCAATGCCGATTTCACCCGCCTCATAACGCACAGCGCAATCTGGGACGAACATGTCGACGTTGGCAAAAAACGACGATACGTTTCTGGCGACGGGTTCGCGCACCAGCGAAATGATCTTCAATCGCGCATTCTGCCGATGCAGAAAGTGCCTCGTTACGAAGCGGCTTTCATAGATTCCCCAACGATTTACGCTGCCATGACGGCCAAAAGAGCGCAGCAGGATGTCTTCAGCGCGCTGAATATTCTGAGGATTGAGGAAATGGATGTGAAAGATCGGCCTATCGAGCTTGGCCGCCCTGAGGGAATCAAGGATTGAGCTCGAGCCGACCTTGCCCATCTGATAGATGAGGATCGGTTCCTGATTGCCCTTGTTTGCCAGCCGCAGTCGCGCCTCATGATAGATCGATGAGACGAGTTTGTTGCGTCGCAGCTTGTTGAAACCGCCGGTGACGACACGGGCGAGCATTAGTTGTCTGTCCCTCCGACCATCAGAAGGTCCTGTAATGAATTCACTTCTGAGAATCCAACTATACACTGCATTGTAGGAGCTACTCGCGAGCAGAGCGTGAGACTGGCAGATCGGACTTCGCCGCGCGTCGAGTCATGCGCCAAGCAAGCCAAAGCATGGCCGCCTGACTAATTGCCGAGGCGCCGCTGTACAGCCACACGGCGGTTGAGGATTGACATTCAGTCCAAATAATCAGCGCGAAGCTGACGATCAGTGCCATTCCATTGAGGAGCGACGTGTGGAACTCAAGATCCTGCCTGCCAAATACGTTAAAGGCTTGTGAGACTGGAACTGCTACAAACCGAGTTAGTTGATATGCAACCAAAGCCTGAGCAAAACTTCCAGCTTCTCGCCAAGGCTCCCCGAAAAGCAAAGCGAACAACCAAGGTCCTGCAAGCAAGAGCGGCGCCATGCCGGCAATTCCCAGTACCAAGAATCGAGGCAAAGTGCGCATGAATAGCTTGAGTACGTCTTTCGCGGAGCGCTGTGCAGCTTCAAGTAGAAAGACTTGACTGGCAGCGCCACTCAGCAGGCGAACAGGGACAGTAAGCAGACGTTGAGCGAGATCAAACCCACCCGCTACGGCGGGACCATACAGAGCTGCAAAGATGATTGTGGGTAGGAACTGAGTTGCCGACCGCAGGAGGCTCGATGCAGTGGAGTAGGTTGGGTAGCTCAAAAAAGTCTGCGCAAGATGACGAATCTGCGGAAGTCGTGCTGCAGCAATCGCTGCCCGATCGCCTGTGGGCAACGCGACCACAAACAATATGAGGCGCGCTACGTAGCCAAGCCCGTAGCCGACAGTGAGTCCCATGGCTCCCGTGCCTGCGAAGCCCAGGACGGATTGACTCACAGCTTGGCCACCGAATTGCACGACCCTGCTCGCACCGTTCAGTTTCAGTGTTTCTCGCCGAATCGACCAGTACTCGAAAAGCTGTCCGAGCCCAGTTATCAACAAAATTGGCGGCAAGAGCCACAGGAGCGGAACCAGTGCGGGAAGATCCGTCAGTTCGGCGAGTGCATCACCGAGTCCCCACACTAGTAGCGCTGACACCAGCGAGAGAAAGAGGGCGACAAGTGCGCCAAGCACCACGAGTGCCGCTGCATCATCGTCCTTCGCGACAAGTGGGATCGCGAATTCATATCGACACGCCATTACGATGCCGAAGATGCCGTTCAAGGCTCCAAGAACTGCGAATAGTCCGAAATCCTCGAGCGAATAGATTCTTGTTAGCAGTGGCATCGCGCCGACCAGCAGGATCTGGCCGACCAAGGTGCCACCTGTTATCCAAGCGAGGCGGCGGGCGAATTTCCCGCGAGGAAAAAGTCTTGCGATGCGCTGCCACATGAATCTGGACGCCGCAGGCTCTCAAACCTTTAGTCGGCTCCCGATGCGCGAGTTGGTCGGGTCCGCGATTTGGCTTTGAATTCTGCTTCGCACGTGCAATACGCCTCGTCAATTCTCATTTGACTGTCTCAACTCGACTCAGAAGGAAAAGTCCCCTGCAAACTCTACTTGTGCTGAGGGAGACTGAGGCTTCGCAACGCTAGTCTTAACCCTAGCCAAGCGCTGACTTTACAGGGGATCGATATTGATCGCGGGCACTATTGAGCCTTCTGCCGATGCCAAGCAGATTCACAGTGGCAATTCGCGTGTTATCAGAATGCGCCAACCAAGGCCAGATGCGGCTATCTGGATCGATCGAAGGATATGGTCACCGTCAGGATAAACGGGACGCGCTCTATCGCCCTTACCGATGAGTGACGGCCAGTTGCAGAGTATGTTCTGCCTCGGAAATTACCGCGCAACGCGGCACGTTAGGTATTCATTGGTTGCGCCAGTCAGTGCCGATGGGCCAACGCTTGCCGGCGACAGCCTAAATGCAGTCGAGAATCTCACGTTGGTCGATGCACTGATGGTCGTATTCTGCTCCCTTTCGAGTACCGGTTTGCCGCCAACGTGCCCTTCGACAGTTGTGTCAAGCGCCGGATATTGCGATGCACTGTTGTACGCTTTGCCGATGACCAGCGAGGTCGAGTCGTTGCCAGCTACCAGGGTGTGGAGCGCCCTTGAATAACCACCGCCGGCGTTATTCCAATCAAGATCCCCAGCCATCACAGTAAGCTGTCCGCCGCGCACGCGATTGCCGACAACCTTGTTGTAGCCGCCGTGGATCGAGCTGCCGCCGCTGTTCTCCAACCAGTTGCTCTCAAGCACGTTGTAGGATCCAGCCCTGGCGTCAAGTCGGCCACCAGGTGAATCGGAGACAGTATTGTATCGAACGACATTTCCGCCGCACTTGAGATCAATGATCCCATGGCCCTGCAAATGACGTTCGACGAGGTTCGATTCGATGTACCAGCCGGTTCGCATCAATGCTGTCGATTCTCTGCCAGATTGACAGACTTCAATCGCATCAGACTGACCCGAGTGATAGCTCTGAGGATCGGGCTTCGCGGGAAAGTCATGAAAATAATTGTGGTGGACCCAGGCATCAAAGTGAAAATTGGAAGGGTCCTTTTCCGCAGTACGAATTCCGATCCTCAGCGGGTAGTTACTAGAATCGTTGGCCACCCAGGCGTGCGGTCTAGAAAACTCGTTGTACGCTATTTCGCCTTGCTTTCCTTCCGCTGCCGTGACGGCAATCGATCGCCAATTCGTAAACCTGTTGCCAATGACCTTGTTGTTTGTTCCGCCAAGACGTACCCGCGCTTCGGAGCCCGAGAAATTGATGCCCGTCACGACCGTGCGTGTGCCGGCGACATCCATATTGGCGGTGATCGTAGACCCGAAGTTGGCTGCGCCTTGTATGATGACCGGCGCGGTCATCGGGCAATCATTGCGAATTGAGGATGCGGCGCCATAGGTACCCGGCGCGAGTTGAATCGTGTCACCGCAGTTGGCAATCGACATTGCATGCTGGAATGCCGTTGCCGTTGAGACTTGAACAACGCGACGCCCTTGCAGGCCAGAACAGGACGCCAGTGGATCCTCGTAATCGGGCGTGTCGGAGTTGCCTGAGCTGACAGTAGGGCAGGCTTGAGAACCTTCTACGACTGTGGAGTCTCCGTCATTGATTATTGACGGCGGACAGGGCCGTTCTGCTGCAGCGGCGGCTGAAAGAAGGGCGCTTGCAATCAGAAACCGACTTGCGAGACGTTGACTCCGAAAAGCGCGCACATACTTCGTCGCGGACGATTTATGTTCAGTCATGATCCGTCTTCCAGTACATTGACTAGCCAGAAATGATGTGGCAGATCCTACCATGCGAACTGCAACAAAATTGAACGCAGGTCACACTGTTGCCGGCCGAAGGCCCCCGAATTGTCGCCAGCGAGAGACACATAGGTCGCCTCCACGTTCTTAGACACTTTCACGAACTAGCATGTCCTGCCGCTTATTCATGACCTGCCGCCCTCCGTCAATGATCGCGCCAATTCGAGTCCTGCCGTGGCGCATTCTCCGGGGACGCGGCCTTTGCGAGGCATTGAAGTAGAACATGCAAGTGCGTTCAATAGTTTCGAAGATCACGAATAAGCCTTGGTTTGCGCCAACGTTGGCATTTTTCTGTGCATTGACGTTGTTTTCGCTGAACCTAGACCGCCCACCGCATCCTGACGAATTGCATCACGCATTGGCCGCACAAGACTTGTTCGAGACAGGAAAACCAACAATTGGAGGCGGGGAGTACTGGCGCGGGATTGTCTATACATGGCTGGTCGCCCTTAGTTACGAGCTATTCGGCGAAGGCCTTCCAAGTGCACGAATACCAGCCGTTTTGATTGCGGCGATGATTGCCCCGCTTTTGCTTTTCTGGGTGAGACGCGAAGCAAGTTTGCTCGCAGCTTGGATAACCACCGCACTTTTCATTTCATCGCCCTTTACCATCGAAATCGCCCAGTTCAGTCGGTTCTACTCACTGCAGATTCTGTTGTTCGCGCTCGGGGCGATTTGTGCCTTCTACTCAATGTCCAATGCTGTGGCTTCGTGGTGGCGCGTGGCGCTTGGAGTACTTGCAGCGACTCTTCTGGGGTTATCCGTCTCGCAGCAGGACACTAGTATCCTGGGAATTGCGGGAGTAATGATCTGGATCGCCGGGGCGCTCGCAATTCAAGTCTATTTTCGGCCGGTGACTCATCAGGCGACGCGGATATGGCGGATCGTTGTCCCGTTGTTTGCTGTGGTTTTGCTAGCTCTAGCAATTGCCCAAGTCGACGACCTGCGGTTTCTGTTGCATCGCTATCGATATGCGCCACCATTTGCAGCCGCTAGTGCCAGTGACTCTTGGTTCTACCATGTTCGCTTCCTGCTCTACTATCCAACGTTGTGGCCGCTCGTTGGAATCGCAACCGTCCTCGCGGTAAGGCGTAGCGCGAGACTCGGTTGGTTTGCCATCACCGTTTTCAGCATCAGCTTTCTGTTGGCCTCATTTGCCGCACAGAAAGCCACGCGCTACTTGAGTTTTGCGCAGCCGTTTCTGGCCATGATTTGGGGCATCGGACTGGCGGTCGTGGTACCTTTGTTTTGGCGCCATTTGTCGGCGGTACGCGGCGAGTTGGCGCAGACACTTGCCTTGCCCCAGCGACTTGGCTCTCTCGTTGCCAAGTCGCTCGTCTTCCTGGCAGTGGCAACGCTCTTTCTGACGAACCCATTCTGGCTGCGCAGCGCTGCGATGATAGGAAACGTTGCGCTGCCGCTTGAGACGCCAACTACGAATTGGCGGGTCGCGCACGAGGCCTTGAGACCGTGGATCAGCGGCGCAGAGATCGTAATAACAACTGAGGAGCTCGGCGCGCTCTACTTCTTGGGACGTGCCGACGTGAACTTCAACCCTTCGAAGTTTTCAGAAATTGTCGAACTAGCGCCCGAGAAGGCGTATGAATTCGCGACTGACTCGCGCACGGCCATTCCGACAATCTCCAGGGCGGAGTCCCTGCAGAAGCTAGTCGAGTGTTTTGACAGCGGGCTTGTGGTCGGCCCGCACGCAAACTGGGGTGATCCCATTCGATTCGATAGGGATGCACAAGCCGTCATTGTCAAATATGCAAAGCCCATAGTGGTGCCAGAACGGAGCCACCTGTTCGCCTGGGGGTGGAAGCATGCGAGTCGGAAGTGGAAGCCCACCTATTGCTCGGATCTAGCCCGCTTTTCAGCTTTGTGGCGCAGGAACCTCGATTCGCAGCCATAGTCCGCGGCACGGGCTTCCGCCTATAATTCTCCTCCGCGGTCTCGGTGAACGATTGCAGCCTCGCATTACATAAGCGGGAAATGACGCGGGTCACGCCCGGATGCGCGTCGATCCGTGACAATGGCCAGAAAGGGAATTAGGCCGGCGAAGGATTGACAATTCTCCAGCGATGAACGAACCGATCGTATACAAGCGCAGCCTCTTGATGGGTCAGCTAGCGCTGGCACAGGTGATGACGGCACCGCTAATCGCCGTCGGCATGCTTTATGGACTGCTTCTATTCTACGGAGTCCCATTCGACCGGGACTTTCGGATCCTCGCCGTGATGTTGGTGATTCTGGTCCCCTCAGTCTTACGGCGGCCGAGGTTTGAAGCGCTCGCGATACTGCCGCAGACCTGGTCCATCGCGACCAGCGTGGTGCTGCGCTGGTTGCTGTTGCTCGCCATCCTCATTGCGATCGGCTATGTTACGAAGACCTCCAGCGAATTTTCGCGGCGCGTCATCTTGACGTGGTCCGTCGTAACACCGTTACCGATCATCCTTGTGAGCGTCATCCTGAACGAATGGATTCGGCAGTTCATGAATTCGCCGAGGAACGCGCGCGTGGCCGTCATGGCTGGCTTCAACGACGTCAGCCGTCCGCTTGTCGCACGCGTCGGGGGCAACCCGGAGTTCGGGCTCGCCGTTAAGGGCTACTTCGACGACCGAAGCGCGGAGCGACTTGGACTCCCGCAGGGAAGCGTATTGCTCGGCGGCCTCACCGAGCTTGCCGATTACGTCAACAAGAACCAGGTGGACGTGATCTTCATTGCCCTTCCCATGCGGCAGGTGCAACGTGTCATGGATCTCCTCGAAGACCTCCGCGACACTACGGCCTCAATTTACTTTGTACCGGACGTTTTCGTGATGGACCTTATCCAGGCACGCACTACAGAGCTAAGCGGCGTGCCCGTCGTCGCCATGTGCGAGACGCCATTTCAGGGCCCAAGTGGACTGCTGAAGCGCAGTATGGATTTGGCGCTCAGCCTTCTGGCGTTGATTCTCCTTTCGCCGTTTCTGTTGCTCGTGGCGGTACTGGTCAAGCTGAGTTCCCCTGGGCCGGTGATCTTTCGCCAGCGGCGCTATGGTCTCGATGGCCGAATCATCGACGTGTACAAGTTCCGGACCATGACGGTTACGGAGGATGGTCCGGTTGTACAGCAGGTGACTCGCGATGACGATCGCGTCACGCCGATCGGACGGCTGTTGCGTCGTTATTCAATTGACGAGCTGCCGCAGCTGCTGAATGTCGTTTGGGGCGACATGAGCCTCGTCGGGCCGCGCCCGCATGCAGTCGCGCACAACGAGCTGTACCGGCGGCTGATCAAGGGATACATGGTGCGCCACAAGGTGCCACCGGGCATCACGGGTCTTGCGCAGGTGAACGGCTGTCGAGGGGAAACGAGCCGGCTCGAGGACATGCAGCGACGCATCGAGTACGACCTCGAGTACCTGCGCCATTGGTCACCGACGCTGGATCTCAGGATCCTGTTTCAGACCCTGCTTCAGGTAATCGGTGACCGCAAGGCCTATTGATTAGGCTACAGGTCCGGCTAGCCGTGCCGGTCAATAGTCGTAGTAGCCCTTCTCGCTGCGCTCGACAGTCTTGTTGAGCACGACGCCCAGCAGGTTGAACTCGGCAAGGGATCGTGCGGCGCTCGCGATGTCCTCGCGTGGAGCGCCTTTCTCGGCAACCACGAGCAGCAGCGCATCCAGCATAGGAGCCACCACCAGAGGGTCGTCCGTGGCGAGCAGGGGAGGAAGGTCGAATATCAGGATCGCATCGGGCAGCCGGTCGGTCAGATCATTCAGGAAGGCCTGGCCTTGCGGCGAGGCAAGCAGATCGGACGATCGATCGACAGGACGCGAACCCAGCACGCAGTGCAGGCCCTGTTCGACCAGGGAAACCACCAGCTGGTCGAGCGAGCTCGAGCGGCCCTCCAGGTAATCGCTCAGGCCCGTAAACTGGCTTTCCACAATTCCCAGGTATCGATGGATGCGCGGCCGGCGCAGGTCGAGATCCACGAGCACCACGGGTTGACTGCGCTCGGCCGCAATCGCGATCGCGAGGTTGATCGCGGTCAGGGACTTCCCCTCGCCGGGCCGCGCGGCGGTGATGCCGAGCCGGCGCCAGTTATTCGTTCGCATCTGACGAAGGACGCGCGTGCGCAGCATGCGGTAGGCGCCCTCTGCGGGCTGCCGCGGGTTGCTCTCGACCAATACCCGGTTCGCCCGCAGCACGCCATGGTCAGTAACGATGGTCGCCGACCTTGCCAACTCGATGGGGGGCAGGCGGCTGGCGGGGGCAGGATGACCATTCGTCGAATGTGGGGCTACCACCGGGCGACGACGACGGGACTCGCCGGCGGTGGTCCTGCCGGATTCCTGGTGCTCAACCTCGGATAACCCGGCGCCCTCGACTGGCTTGCGTCGTGCCTTGGCCATCTCGATGGCGCGTTCGATGTAACTCTTTGCCACGATAGTTTCGTCGCCGGCGTTTAACTGGAAACCACGAAGATGATCACGATCACGGTCAAGCCTACTAGTGCCATGAGCATGCGCGTCTTGCGCCGATGCAAGATATCGGCCGGGCTGTCAATGAACGGAATCATGGCCAGCGGCTGCATGTGCAGCAGTGCCTCGATGTCGCGCGAGCCGCGCACGCCGCCATCCAGGAATTCCGCTAGGTGTGCTGCACCGAAAGCAGCGCCTAAACCCAATAGAACTCCGAGAAGAATGAGAATCGGCCGGTTGGGTTCAATGGGCGATCTGGGTACGCGTGCCGGTTCTGCAAATTTGAGCACTTGGCCTTCATCCTGCGATTCGACAGACTCCGCCAATGTCGCTTGCGTATAGCGTTCTCGCAGGCCGTCGTACTGCTCCTGAAGAAGACTCCGCTCCCTAACGAGAGGCGCATATTTGGCGTCCATGTCCGGGTCGTACGAGTACTGCATCAGCCGGCCATAGAGCGCGCTGCGGCGGGCGCTCAGCTCGTTGATCTCGATCTCGGCCGTCCGAATCCGCGTCTGAAGCTGAAGGTAAATCGGATTGTCCGGCGGCTGCTGCACTGCCGGAGCCGAGCTGCGGCTTTCGGCATCGGCGAGCTGTTTCTGCAGGCTCTCGAGATTCTTCCTGAGCCGCACCAAGTCGGGGTGCTCTTCCGAATAGGTTTTCTCGGCCGTCGCGAGCTGCTGCTCCGTCGCGGCAATCGATGCCCGCAGCCGGGAGGCCAGCAACGCATAGTCCGCAGTACCGCCAGACAACGAGGCGATCTCGCGCTTGAGCCTCACGATGTCCGGGTGATCTTCGCTGTAACGCGATTGCATCGCGACGAGTTCCTGCTGAGCAACGATCAGGCGGTCCTCGCCGCGTATGACGGTCTGGCCATCGGTCATGATCGCGCGATACTTCGCGGTCTGGAGCGCCTCGGCCTCGTAGACGTCCTTGCGCTCGCGAGCGGCGCGCAGGCCGGCGTCGATCTGGGCCAGGTCACGATCAACCTGCTCGTATCTCTGTGCGGCTACCATCGGGTCCTGGGACGCGATCACGCCGCCCCCTTGGCTAAGCAAGGACGCGATCTTGGCTTGAACTTCGGTAATCTGCTTCCCGACCTTCTCAGCCTCAGACTGCAGGAACGCTGAAGTCCGGGCCGCCGTTCCGGACCGCATCGCGCTGTTCTCGCTGACATGGAGCCGGGCAAGCTCGTTGGCTACCTCGGCCGAAGTCGCGGCATCGGAGTAACGGAACGCGATCGCGTAAGCGTACGTGATCGTTGGCCCGCGGTTGTTCGCCCCCGTTGTACTTACGACCGTCGGCAGCACGACGGTATCGCCGCGGAACTTCATGACCAAGTCTTGAATTGATGCCGTCGCACGCACGTCCGAATAGAGCTGCAAATTGTCTATGACGCCCGTGACGTTTTCCGTGGAAAGGACACGCTGCGTTACTGGCACCAGCTGCTGGTCGGCGTACTCAGGCACTGTTTCGTCCGCGATGATTGGTCGTTCGACATGGATCGTGGCTGTCGCTTCGTAGACCGGCGTTGTCATGTACGCGTACAGGACAAACCCGACGAGAACGACGGCACCGGTCACGGCCGTGACCATCCAGCGCCGCCGAAACAGTGCTACGTAGTCGGAGAACGTGCGTTCGTCCGTCTTCAATTCGAGTCCTTCATTAAACAATAAGCGCCGCTAATCCCGCCGAACCCAGAAACAGCTTTCCTGCCCCTGCTGGCGTCTGATCATTTTACGACATAACCGTCACACGGAATATGCGATGCGGGCGCGATTTCCGGCCTTTAGTTCAATTGCGTGCCGAATCACGCATCGGACGCCGGATTCTGTTGCATTGGCAACTCCACAAGTACCCGAACTTTTGCAGGATTCCGCCGACGGTAGCTTCCATGCACCATGCGCTATGATTCAGGGGCTTTCGCACGGGTTCGAAGGCAGCGCGTGCTGCGCGCGGCGTCGAGACAGTCAAATCAAGGAGATAGCGCGGTGAACCAGCCTTGGCTTCGCACCATGATTGCAGCCCTCTGCTTCACAGCCGGCGTGCCGGCCGCGGCGCAGGAAGCGGGTTACACGGTCAAACCGAGTGACGTGCTCGCCGTCTCGGTCTGGAGGGAGGAAACTCTCCAGGGCGATGTGTTGATCACGCCCGACGGTGCGTTCGCGTTTCCGCTCGTGGGCCTCGTCGATGCTCGCGGCAAGACGGTGGACGATCTCCAGAAGATACTGACCGAGCGCCTGGCCAAGTACATTTCTGATCCGGTCGTTACCGTCGCGGTTCGCGAGATCCGGGGCAACCGAGTCTATGTCATAGGGCAGGTGAATCGGCCGGGAGAGTTCACAGTCAATCCCAGGATTGACGTCGTGCAGGCACTTGCCGTGGCGGGAGGTACGACGGCATTTGCCTCGCTCAGCAACATCCTCATCCTGCGCCGTAGCGGTACGAAGCAGGAGGCCCTGCGATTCGACTTTACGGAAGTCGCTAAGGGCAAGAACCTCGAACAGAATTTCGAGTTGCGTAATGGCGACATCGTCGTTGTGCCGTAACCGCGGGAAATGAAATCATGCGAACCAAAATTGCTGCTGCGATATTGCTCGCGGTCTGCGCCAGCGGCGCGGGCGCGGCGGATTGGACGATCGATCCCAAGATCTCCTTGCTTGGTGAATCGGACGACAATCATCGACTGAATCCTGTCGCAGGCGAGGAGATCAGCGTTACGGGCTTCGAACTGGACGCGCAGCTTTCAATGCGTGCCAGGACTCCCCGCAGCGACTTCCTCCTCGTTCCCCGGGCTCGCGTCGCCGTGTATCCAGACGAGGAAGATGACGATACCGAAGACGGATTCCTGCTCATGAACTGGGAATACCGCGGGGAAAAGTCGGTTGGCATCGTGAACGTCGACTACGCGCATCGGACTGTTCTCGGTCGGTTCATTCCGGATTCAGATGGAGGCGGTCTGGGCGAACCAGGCCAGGGTAGTGGGACTGGTATAACGACGGATCCAACTGATCAGGATGATCTGCAGTTCAGGCCGAGCTTCACGTATGACCTGACCGAGCGAACAGCACTGGTCCTGCGGCTTGGCTACCAGGACGTGGCGTTTGATGAGCAAGTCCTCGATGATCGGGAAGATTTCACGGCCGAAAGCGCCGAAGTTGGCGTGCAATTTCGAACTTCCCCGACTGCGAGACTGACCGTCCGCGGGGGAGCTTCTCGCTACGAGCCGGAAGATGAGTTCGTTACCGATTCGCATTTCGTGCACGTCGAGTGGTTCAACGACATCTCGGAAGTTTCTCGCGTGTTTTTGCGCGGGGGAGCCCGTCGCGCGAAAAACGAGGGGGCTATCGACCCCGATTGGAAAAACGGTTTCAGCGGCGGTGCAGGCGTCCAGTGGGCATTCGAAGTGACTGATCTCTTCCTGGAGCTGAATCACTACCTTGATCCGAGTTCGACCGGCCAGATGGTCAACCGCGACCAGTTGCGGTTTCGGTTGGTCCGGCGCTTCAGTGATCGGACCAGGCTCAGGCTTGGAGTCCGTGCTGTTCGCGACGAGGATATCGACGAAGGAGTTGATTTCGATACTCGCAAGTATCTCGCAAGCACAATTGCATACGAATGGCGCTTTACCCGCCAGTTCAGCATGGCCGTGGGCTACGACTACACCTGGCGCGATATTGAAGACGATCCGAGCAGTGCCGAATCCAATCGGGTGTTTGCGGGCGTTACTTACGAGCCAAATCGTCGTTGAGTTGACCGTCCGCTATCGCACGGCCCTATCTTGACTGCTCGGGCGTGAGAACTGGATTACGCGCTCGATCTGGTAGTCCTTGATCGCGCGCGCGTGCGTGAAGATGATCAACTCGCCCAGCAAGCCGAGCGCGAATAGCTGCAGCCCTAACACAACGAGCAAGGTGGAAAGCAGCAAGGCAGGCCTGCCCGCGAGCCCCTGGCCCAACAGCAGCTTTTCGGCGATCAGCCAGACAACCAGCAGTGAGCCGATGCCGAAGATTGTCAGGCCTACCATGCCGAAGAAGCGCAGCGGCTTCTTCGTGAACCGGACCAGGAAGAACACCGTGAAGATGTCGAGCAGTCCGCGGGCATAGTCGCGCGGACCATAGAGACCGGTGAAGCGGTCGTCCTTCGACTGGGCGACATCCACCTCGTGGACCACGAAGCCCTGCCGTTCGGCGAGCACCGCCAGGAAGCGGTGCTGGTCGCCATAGAGTTGAATCTCCTCGAGCACGCGGCGCGAGAATGCCCTGGCGCCGCAGCCCAGGTCGTTAAGTCTCACGCCCGTGATCCAGCCGAGGAGCCGGTGGAACAGCCCGCGCCGCATGCGCTCGAGCACGCTGCCTGCACGCGGCCAACGCCGGCCGACCGCGATGTCGCAGTCTCCCAAGGCCGCGACCAGCTTGCCGATCCCGTCACCGACGATCTGGTGATAGGCGGGCAGCGTCACGATGACGCGGCCGCTGGAATGCTCGAAGCCGGCCATCAAGGCCGTCGCTTCCCCGAATTGGCGCGTGAGCGAAACCACCGTGATGCGCTCGCCACGTTCGATGAGACCGTGGAGCGCATCCGAGTATTCGCGGCGCGGGCCGTCGAGAACGTAGATGATCTCGTAATCGCGCCCCAGTGAGTCGAGGCTCGCCTTGTACTCGGCATGCAGTCGGACGGCATCGGCCTGTCGCTCGCCGACCGGCACGATGACCGACACCTCCGGTCCAAGCATCGTGGCCGGACTATCCACGATCGGCGCTCCGGACCTTCTGCGTCAGGCGCGCGAACTGATGCTCGCGCAGGTCACCAAGCTTGTAGATCAGCTCACCCAGCACGCCGCTGCAGACCATGATGAGCCCGCCGACGAAGAGGATCACGCCCGATCCCGCGATCGGCAGCGGCAGCGGGCCCGGTGCTTCCAGCCACCCGGCCAGCGAATACCCGATTGCGAACAGGCCGAGCAGGAGGAGGGGCAGCGCGAGCAATGTAAACCAGAGGAGCGGACGCGACGTAAATGACGCGACGGTCTTGATGACCATCAGGTCGAGCAGCACTTTGTAGATGCGCGAGAGGCCGTACTTCGACTTGCCGAATTGACGCGCATGGTGGCGCACCTTGATCTCGGCGATGCGCGGTCCCGCGATCGAAGCCATCGCCGGAATGAACCGGTGCATCTCGGAATAGAGCGGGATCTGTTTGATCAGGGCCGCTCGATACGCCTTGAGGGAGCAGCCGTTGTCCTTGATCGGCACGCCGGTCACCCTGCCGATCAGCCAGTTCGCGATGCGCGAGGGAATCTTGCGGGAGACCAGCTTGTCCTGGCGGTTATGGCGCCAGCCGACCACGATGTCGTTGCCTTCCTCGATTTTCGCCAGGAAGTGGCCGATGTCGGCCGGGTCGTTCTGTAGATCCCCGTCCATCGTGACCAATACTTTTCCATGGGCCTGTTCGATGCCTGCGGCCATCGCAGGCGTCTGCCCGTAGTTGCGGCGAAATTTGACTACGCGCACGCGGGAATCGCTGCGGGCGAGGTCGATTGCGCGCTCGAGCGTGCGGTCCCGGCTGCCGTCATCCACGAAGACCATTTCGAACGACGTGCCGAGCGGCTCGAGCGCACCGATGATGGCGGCGTGCATGCGCACGATGTTGTCTTCCTCGTTGTAGAAAGGAACGATGACGGACAGCTCGGGTTGGGGGCTCGATTCGGTCAAGTCGGCAATTCTAGGGAAGCACGTGACATATATATGAGAAGCGGTTCAAGGGGAACTGCGGCTCGTCCTTTGTTTCCGCACTTTAGCATGGCTATAGTGACCCTATGACTGGTAGCAACGCCGCGCGGCACATGGACTGGCGCACCGCATTCCTCGTCTTCGCCGCGGCGCTGCTGCTGCGGCTCGCGCTGCTGCCCCTGGCTGAGCTCGATACGGGCGACACCGCCGCGAGAATCTGGCTGGGCTGGCAGTGGGCCGACGATCCGTTCCTCATTACGAGAGAGCTCTGGGGCCCGCTGCACTTCTACCTGATTGGTGCGGTGTTGAGCATCTGGCCCGATCCGGTGTGGGCGCCCCTCGCGTTGCATGTCGTGCTCGGCTCATTCGTTGCGGTCATCGCGTATCAATTGACGCTGGAGCTGTTCGGCGAGCGTCGCGCGGCCCTGGCAGCGGGGCTGATATTCGCGGTGTATCCGGCCGCTCTCGCGGTCAGCCTGGGCGCGCGGGCCGAAACGCCGTTCATGTTCTTCCTCGGGCTCGCCATGATCGGGCTCGTTCGCGCGTGGCGGCCGGACGGACGGCTTTCGCATGCGGCGTTCGCGGGAATCGCAGCGACTCTCGCCTCGGCGTTGCGCTACGAGGCCTGGTTGCTCCTTCCGTTCCTCGTGCTCGTCCTGCTGATTGGACGTAAGCCCAAGCACGCCGCCGTTTTCCTGGCCATCGCCATGATTCATCCACTAATTTGGATGACCGGGCATGCGATTGCGTTCGGCAATCCATTGCACAGCCTGATGACGACCGCAACCTGGTTGGAGGACGTCATGGGGCGGGCGCCCGACACGAGCCTGCTTCCGGGCATCGGCCGGATCATCCGGCTGGTGGGCCGCACGGCTGCGGAAATGACGATTCCGGTCTCGCTCCTGCTGGCTGCGGGAATCGTGCGCTGCTTGCGGCAAAAGCGGCTGGAGTCGGTCTGGCTGATACCACCGGTCGGGCTGTTCCTGATCTTCGCGATTTCACTCTTTCGCAACACGATGATTCCCAAGTCCGGGTACACGACGACTTTCGGCCTCCTCCTGATCCCGTTCATTGCCTGCGCACTGGAGTGGATGGGCGTTGCGCGCTGGAGCCGCGCGCGCGGCCTGGCGAGCGCGCTAGTCCTGTTCGTCGTCATGGCGACCTTCATGGTTCCCCCCGTCACGCGCCGCTTGCCAGCGAGCTCCTGGCTGGACGCGAATCCGGTTCCCTCGATTCCGGACGAGGCGAGCATGCGGAAACTCCAGTCCCTGATCGAGCGCGCGGGCTTGCGGCGCGAGCAGGACGGCCTGATCTCGGATTTCTTCGGCCACTTGCCGACGCCGTACGTGGCCTGGCAGACGCGCCTGCACCCGAACCAGATTTGCCGGGCCCCAGGCGGGCAGAATGTTCCCTTGACGGCGGAACAGATCGAGATCTTCCTGACGAACAACCGCAGCGGCGTCATCGTGACCCTGCCGGGCGGCCGTATCGCGGACCAGCTGAAACTCGGCGCAGATGGTTCGGGCACACTCGCCGGCATCCCGGTGCGGCTCGATCCGGTTGGCAAGCTGGACTGGGTCAGCAAGGACCGGGATAGCCAGTTCGGGACGTTGTCAGTCGCCCGGTACGAGGTGGTGGGTGGCGACAAGATCGCGGCGCGTCCGCGGCTGACCTGCACTGCGGCGTGCTCGACTTCGTTCTGCCGCGAGGCCTCGTCTTAATTGCGGGTGGTCGCGTATCCGTAACGCGCCATGGCGGGTCCGGCAATCCGCATGATGGCCTGCTCGTCCCGATCGCCGAATTCCGACTTGTAGTAGCTGGGTTGCCGCAGGCGAGCCGCCATTGTCGCGACCTGCGGCGCGTCCGCCTCCAGCCGGCAATGATCCAGGATCCGCTGCAGCTCATCCGCGGGTCGGGCGTTGAGATCTTCGTAGCGCACGATCAAGGCTGACTCGCGGAGCAGGGCGTCCTGCTCGACCTGGTCCAGCACCGCCCCGTAGACGTGGACCCAATACGCCGCCCAACCCGCGACTTCATCGCCGGCCGTCCATCGATCGAGAATCTCGCGCGTGTCCGGCGCGGCGCCCATGTTGATGGGTACGCGGTCCAGTCCGAATTCGAAATGGCCGACCCGGCGCAGGTAATCGCGGGATTCCGGATGCGTCCGTTGCGCGTCCGAGAAGACCTGGTGCTGCCGCATCAGCGACGCGATGTGGCTGACGGGATGGCGGATCGGTATCACGAATCGTGCGTTCGGAAACAACGCCTGCAGGTAGCCAAGCCTCGCGATGTTGTAGTTGCCCTTGGCCAGGTAGCGCCGGCCGCCCCGCACGAGCAGGAGCTTTCGGAGGTGGCGCCGGTAGAAATCCGCGAACGCGTCGTTCCGCGTGCTGGCGTCGAGCCGATTAGACAGACTCGGGTCGTGCGAGTCCGGGAAAAACCGCATCCAGATCGCTTCTTCCATTGCCTCCGGGCTATCCGGCGTGATCTCGATGCCGTCGCCGTGGGGCCGCTCGTGAGGCCGCGTATCGCGAGTGGGCACGAGCTCGAGGAACCGGTTCCACAAGTAGGGGGTCCAGATCGGCGGAAAATCGCGGTAGCGATGCGACGTCACCGATGGCAGTTTCGCGAGCAATTCGAGCAGGATCGTCGTGCCCGAGCGCGCCAGTCCCGTCACGTAGATCGGACTCTCGAGGGTGACTGCTTCGAGTTCCTCGCGAATCAACGAGGTTTCGAAGCGTTCGAGGCGTGCCCACAGCCCGGGATACTCGTGGCAGACGCGCCCGAACAGGCGCTCGCCGGGAGAGACCGCAAAGCCGTCGGAGGCGGTGGGCCTGGCAGCGCGCTCACTCAATGCGGAACAGCACCTTGATAAGGATGGACAGCACGATCAGGCTCAGGAAGAACGGCGCTTCCCAGCCTCGCAGCCACGCGGGGCCGATGCCATGCAGCTCCAGGGACTTGAAATCGAACTCCAGCCGGTCGATGGGCGATGCCTCAGGCAAGTAGCCCATCGGATTGCCGATGAGCGCATTCCACCATTGGCGTCGCTCGACGACATCGCTGCCCGGCGGTGCACCGAGGACTGTCAGCCCCGCAGCTTGGCGATCTCTCAGTTCGATGGTCGAACCGGACCGGGGCCAGTGAACTTCCCAACCGTCGACTTCCTGATCGAGCGCGGAAGTTGGCAGGGCCTGGATGATCTCGGATGCCGGCGAGACCTCGACCCGTACGGCCTGACCCGCGGAAGGGCTGCGATAGCCAAAAGTGGAATCGAGCCACACGAGGCAGGAGACGAGCGGCAGCGAAGCGATGACGGCAGGCACGAAGATCGTCAGGATCTGCCGGAGCGAGAGCTTGAGGGACTGTCCGACCAGCGACCATAAGGCGCTCATCTCGCCGTCGAAGCCTGCAAGCTTCTGGCGGGCCGCGGCCGTCTCCGAACGGAGTTGCGCCAGCTTTTGCTGGGGAGAGATCAGCCCGTATAGCAGCATCGAAAGGATGGCCATGAGGCCGCCCCAGAGGATCACGCGCGGCAAGGGCGCGAGCGTAGTCGCCATGAGGCGATCGACCGCCGTGAAGGCCGGAATCGCGAGCCCGAAGAGCGACGCGCCCGGCTCTGCCAAGTTACTTGGGTCCCGTTGCGGTTGGCTTCCCTGAGCCGTCGTTGCCGCCCGCCTGGGCAGCCTTGCGGCGCGCCAGGAATTTGCGAATTGGCCAGCGCAGCACGGCCCACAGTGCCAGCAGAATCGCCGACACCAGGCCGATCAGGGCGCCGATCAGCGTGATCCCGGCACCGGGACCGACATAGGCCTGCACCGGCAGGGCCGCGCAGAGGCCGGCGACGAGGAAGGCAGCCGCAAGGCGCCGCGATGTGAGCATCATGGAGTTTCCTGAGGTTTGGATTGCCCATTGAATTCGAACGAGAGGGACTCCGGCGCATAGCGCTTGGCTTCCAGAAGAGAGGGCGCGCGCATCGGGTTCACCGGCGACCGGCCCGGGCTGTTGAACACCCAGGCTGCGCGGCCGTCCCGCGTCAGTTCGACCACGCGCCCGGGCGCCGCTTCAGTCACCAGCACGTTGCCGTTGTCCAGCACCTGCTGGTTGGCGCCCCAACCGGAGTACAGGTCGAAGCCGTTTCCAGTGCGCGCCTGCCAGGTGATCTGCTGCGTCACCGGGTCAAACTCGATGACCCGCGAACGGCTGCCGCGAGCAAAATCGCCGCGATTGTCGAACAGCACGATGTGGCCGTTGACGATGTCCGGGTCGTGCTGCGCTCTCCAGCTACCGATTATCAGCCCCGTAATCTTTCCGGTGCCGAGATTAAGGGTGGCAAGCGCATCCATGTTGCGGATGGAGATGAGCACCTCGTTCTCGCGCAGGATCGGAATCCGGTTGCGGCTGTCGTAGGGCTCGATCGCGTTGACGTGCAGGAAATCGCCTTTCCAGTCTCGCCCCTTGACTAGCTGCTTGAAGGCCTTGGCAAAAGGTGTGCCGACGAAGGCTTCTATGATCGAGATGCGGTGGAGAGTCTTGCCGTCGTCGGAAACGACCAGCACGAAGTCGTTGAGGATCGGCGGCTTCAGGTAATCGAAATCCGGAATCCGATCCTCCCGGATCTCCTGGCCGATGGCGTAGATCAGCCCATCCTCGCCGACGGTGACGTCGTGATGCGCGTACCCGAAGTTTCCCCAGAGAACGTTGGAGTCCTTGTCGACCTTGACGAGGGCAAAGCCGTAGGGTGTCCACTTGGACCGTGTGACGACGGCGAGGAAATCGCCGTTCGGGTAGAGGTGGAAGGAGCGCCAGCCGTACCGCCTAGCGTCCGGGACGCGCTCCGCGCCGAAGTGCTCCCGCATCTTATCCTCGGACAGCGACCAGCGATGCACCGTATTGCCGGCGATGTCGACCATGACCGCCGCTTCCTCAATTTCCGACGTGTAAACCGTGTAACCGCCGGCCGAGAGGCTTGCATCGTGAAAGCTGACTCCGGCGAGCGTATCGGCGCGCTCGCCATCGACGAGGGTCGCGCCGGCTTCCTCTTCGTTGATCCAGCCTTGCCGAATGGCCTCCGCCCGAGCGGCCGTCACGGCATCGTCGACGATCGGGTACGGAAACCATCCGAGGCGCGCGACCATGAGCCCGCCGATGAAAAGCAGGAAGGCGACCGCGGCGAAGAAGATGAGGCGCTCGATGAGTTCGCGAAGGCTCGATTGCTCGGGGTTCTGGTTTGGTCGATTCACATGGAAGCCTTGATTCGTTGGCGCCGGGCGAAGTGTCACCGATTCCTGGCTGTTTCCACAATAGGCCAGTTATGACAAAGTTGCTGTAACCCCATGTTTAGCCTCCGTACTTGGAGCACGATTCGGCCGCCGCGGCGAGACTCCGCCCGTGACACACTGATGCCGTGACGGAGACCCGCAAATCGATCGGTGCGCAGGCTGCCGCGGGCGCGGCCTGGTCCGCGGCAGGGTTCGCCTGTCTCTCGTTGTGCGGGTACGCAATCGCCGTCATGTTGGCGCGCGGCCTCGGGCCGGCAGCCTTCGGCGTGTACGGCGTGGTCTATTCCGTGCTGCTTGCCTCCGAGCAGGTTCTGCGCTTCGGCATCCCGCAGGCGATGACGAAGCTCATTGGCGGCGGGTTGACGCAGGATCCCGCGCGACTCGAAGCGACGGGCGTCTGGCTGGCGCTACTCGTGAACCTCGGCGGTTTCGCGGTTCTCTGGACCACGGCGCCCTGGCTCGCGGACTGGCTCAATCTCGAAAACGGTGCGTTCTTCATCCGGATCGCGATCCTCGACCTGCCATTCTTCGGCGTGTACCGGGTCCTCACGCACGTCATGAGCGGCCGGCGAGACTTCCGGGCTTCCGGAATCGCGACTTGCGTCTACGGGATCTCGAGGGCGGGGGGAATCGCCGTGCTCCTCGCAATGGACGCACTGTCGATCAGTGGCGCACTCCTGGTCAATGCGGCGGCCTCGGTCATCGGTTTCCTGGTCGTGGCACGGCTGGTGGGCCGCAGGGCGTTTCGTCCGACGTTGGCGGAGGGGAGCCACGTTGCATCCACTGCCGTCCCGATTACGGTTGCCGACGTCGCAATCCAGAGCCTGCTGGGCATTGACCTCTGGCTTCTGAGCGCGACGGGTGCTTCACTCGCAACCGGCGTGCGCGGTGAGTACGTGGCCGCGATGAATCTTGCGCGTGGCCCGAATCTCGTCGCCTTCGTTCTCGTCACAGTACTGGTTCCCCTGATCGCGCGCGCGCAGTCGACCGGCCAGCACGAGGCCGCACGTCGACTCGTCACCGGCACGACGCGCTTCCTGGTGACGCTCGTGCTGCCGGCCTGCGCGCTGGTGGCCGCGAACGCCTCCGAGCTGATGGCCGTTTTCTTCGGCGACCGTTATCGCGACGGCGCGCCGCTGCTGGCGATCCTCGTGTTTGCGCAGGGCTTCGGCTTTACGGCACTCGCCTGCCTCCAGGCGATCATGATCGGCATCGGGCGGGCAGCCGTCACGGCCAGGCGCGCCTACGTGGCCCTCGCGGCCGCAGTCGCGCTCAACTACGCGCTCATTCCGCCATTCGGTGCGATCGGCGCCGCACTTGCCGCCATGCTGGCGTTTGCCGTGGTCAACGTGCTGGTCGGCCTGGCGATCCGGCGCGAAATCGGCGTGCTGCTCGACGTTCGCAAGGACCTGCGCGCCATTGCGGTGACGGTCGTGGTCGCAGCCGTTTCGTGGTTCGTCCCGGTTGGCCACGGCTGGGTGCTCGTCGAGATGTCTGTGCTGGCGCTCGCCTATCTCGCCATCGCCTGGTGGCTGGGCCTCATCGACAAATCGGATGTCGCCTTGCTGCGCGGCAAGTCGCGCGCGCCCGCGGTGGACTAGCGATCGATCAGTTCGCGGAACGCTTGCGCAGCAGGCCGCGGCCGCCGCTCCTGCGTGGTGAAATCCACTGCCGCAAGCCCGAACTTGGCGTCAAAGCCTTTGGCCCACTCGTAGTTGTCCATCAAGGTCCAGTACAGGTAGCCGATCACAGGGACGCCGTCGCGAACTGACTGTGCGAGCGTCGCGAGGTGATCCTCCAGATATTGCGTTCGGGCCGTTTCGTCGGTCGTCGCGATGCCGTTCTCCGTGACGATCAGTGGCAGCCCAAGCCGTGAGAGACGCTTCAACACCCGCGCCAGTCCGGGCGCGTGAATTTCCCAACCCATTGACGTGAATCGCCTCGGAGATTCGTGGTGGTCGGCTTTGCACTCGGAGCCGAACAGCATGGCCTTGAAAGGAGTGCTACCCCAACGCACGATCTGTCTCGCGTAGTAGTTGATCCCGATGTAATCCAGGACCTCATGCGCCGGCCGTCCGAACAAGCGGAACACGAGATCGTTCAATACGAAGTCCCGCGTGCGCGCGGCGAGCCGGTCCAACGGGCTCTGCGGATTGCAGGCGGTGACGTATGGAGCGCTGTGCGCGATGCCCACCATCGAATCGGTCCTGTATCGGTGCAGCACGTCATACGCGACCGCATGCGCACGGCACAGGTTTCGCAGGGCAGTCACCGCATGTCGCCAGGAGCGCCCTCCACAGGGCGGCCAGTCGCAGGTGACGTAGGCGTGTTTGACGAAGACGGTCGGCTCATTGATCGTCAGCCAGAACCGAACGTTTGGCGCCAGTCGGGCGGCCACGACATCGACATAGCGGGCGAACAAGTCAGGACTATCGTCCTGAAGCCAGCCGCCTCGATGCGCAAACCAGGCCGGATTCGTGAAATGGTGAAGCGTGACAACTGGCTCGATCTGCCGCTTCCGCAGTGCAGCGATTACCGCGGCGTAGTGCTCGAGCGCCTCTTCATTCCATTCTCCCGGCTTCGTTTCAATCCGGCTCCATTCGATCGACAATCGATGGGCGTTGTGGCCGAGGGACCGGGCGAGATCGAAATCGCTTTCGTACAGTTCGTAGTGGCGGCAGGCTTCACCGGACCGGTGCGGCAGCCGTCCGCTCTGCTCGAGCTCCCACCAGTCATTCCAGCGATTGCCGCCCTCGACCTGGTGACTCGACGTCGACGCGCCCCAAAGGAAGCCGTCCGGGAAGCGGGAATTCATCGGCCGTGAATCAGTCGCCGCGCCCGGCACGAGCGGCCTGCAGCGCGCGCACGCAAACCTCGTAGTAGGCCTGAGCGGTGGATTCCCATGTCATTTGCGGCGCGGCCGCCGCGGCGGCGCCCATCTCGGCCAGCCGTGCGCGGGATGGCAGGGCGCCAAGGAAGTTGCGCCAATCTGCCTGCTCGTTCGGAAACAGGAAGCCGGTGCGGCCATTCTCGATCAGCGAACGAACCCGGCCGCTGGGAACGCTGACGATCGCCCGCCCGACGCTCAGGTACTCCGGAATCTTCATCGTCGAGTAGCCGAGTTCGCCGGAAGCGAATGCCGCCGAGTCGTAGGGCGCCAGGCAGAGATCGGCGGCGGCGATGTGCCACGGCACATCAGCGTGCGGCACCTTGCCGTAGAAGCGTAGCTTGCGAGGGCAGTCGCGCGACATGGATTCATATTCTCCACGCCGCGCACCGTCGCCAATCACGTGCAGTTCGAGCTCCTGCGGGGAGGGTCCGAAAAGGGACTTGATCGCGGGCTCGAGATTGTGCGTCCAGTCGAGCACGCCGACATAGGTCAGGATCAGCGCGTCGCTCGACAGGCCCAGCTTGCGCCTCGCCTCGGCCTGGTCGATTGGACGAAACAGCGTCCCATCGACACCGAGGTGAACGACCGCGATGCGGTCCTCCGGCACGCCCCAATGCTGGTGAATCTCGCGCTTCAGGAATTCCGTTTCGGCGATGACGACGGGCGCCTTCTGCATGTTGCGCCGGGCCACCCATGCCCCCAGCTTGAGGCGCATGAGCTTTGTCCACTGTTGTCGCGCCGCGTGGCCCGGATTCTGGACGATGTTTTCGACAGGAATACCCGGCAGTCCACGCGACGCGCACAGCGCCGACACGTAGCCGGAAAGTAGCCAGCTCTTCTCGAGAATGACGTCGAAGCCCGCGAGGTCCCGCGCGACGAAACGGCGGACTTCGCGGAGGTAGCGGAGAAACTCGAGATATCCCATGCCGCTCGTCGCCGCGTCGTCGGCGCGGTCATGGGTCGCATCAGGCGCGATCTGAAGGATCGACAGGCCTTCGGGGGCAATCCGGTCGGAAACGCGACGGAATGCGACCGAGACGTCAGCCAGTGGCCGCATGGCCCGTGCGAGGTTGAGAACATTGCGCGTTGGACCCATCGTGGCGACGAGGTCGCTTCCCGGCACGACGTAGCAAATCTTCAACCGTCGCGAAGCGCTCACGCCGTACCCTGGCTGCGCTCGTGCCGGATCAGACGGGAAGCGATTGCCCAGTAGCCCGCTGAAACACGATTGAGCGTCCGGCGCGCAATGCGATCGAACGCCCCCACGATCAGTTCGGAACGGAACGGCAAGGGCCCGCCCGTGACCAGGTCACCATCGTGGCGTCGCCGCAGGCCCCGGAAGCGACGTCGCTCTCGCAGGATCGACGGCAGGTGTCCCGCGACCCAGACCACCGCACGCCACCATTCGCGCAACCAGCCTTTCTTGATGACGATGACGAACTGGGAGGCTTCGTACACCAGGAACATCGGCAACAGGACCAGCCAGGTGCGGAGCGAATAGATCTTCAGGAGGAAAAGCCAGCGGTTACGTATCAGGAAGAACACGCGGCGACTCGAGTAGGTGCCAAGCTGGCGGATCGAAAGCCCCGCCGTGCCCTTGCCATGAAAGCAGCGCGCTGCCGGAACCGCGATCAACGAGGTCCCGAGCGCGCGCAGCCGCACGCCAAACTCATGATCCTCGAAGTAGATGAAGAATGAATCGTCGAAGTACTCCGGTCCCGGCAGCCGGGCGCGATCGACCAGGAAGCAGCATGAGATGAGGGAGTGCATCTCGAAGACCGCCGAATCGATGCGGTCGACCGGGACGTTTTCGTTCACCAGGATCTGCTGGCCCAGATAGTGGCATCCGGCGCCGCAATACTGGATGACGGCGCGCTCGCCGCCTTCAACCACGGCCGGCACGGCGATCGAGGCCGCCGGATGCGAACCGAGGGCCTCGACGAGCTTGCGCACGCAGTCTTCCGTCAGCGCGACGTCGTTGTCCATCAGGAGAATCAGGTCGGAGGTCAGCAATCGCAGCCCGGCATTGCGGCCGCCGGCAGCGCCCAGGTTCTCTCCCAACTCGATGATCCGGACTGCGGGAAAATCCCGGCGCATCAGCTCGCGGCTGCCGTCCTGCGAGCCATTGTCGAGGACGACTATCTCCGAAAAGCACCCTGCAATTGCGCTGGCGGCGTCGAGCGCGTACGGAAGGATCGCCTCGCCGTTGTAGTTCAGGATGCAGAGCGCAGGCTTGGCGGCGTATGAACTCATGCGGTGAAAGCCCGCGGCGGATCCGCGAGAACCGTCAGGATTTGCCTTTCTTCAGGAGAATCCGGTCGAAGTACTCGATGGTCTTGTTGAGTCCCTCGTCAAGCTGCACCTTGGGTTCCCAGCCCAGCTCCCGCTTGGCAAGCCCGATGTCGGGCTTGCGCTGTCGCGGATCGTCGATCGGCGCCGGTTCTCGCACCAGCTTCGACTTCGAGTTCGTCAATGCAATGACGCGCTCGGCGAGCTGGATCATGGTGAAGTCGTGCGGATTGCCGAGATTGACGGGACCCGTGAAATCGTCGCGGGTCTTCATGAGCCGTAAGAATCCGTCGATCAGGTCGCTGACATAGCAGAACGACCGGGTCTGCAGTCCGTCGCCATAGATCGTGATCGGCTCGCCGAGCAGCGCCTGCCGGATGAAGTTCGACACGACGCGCCCGTCGTTCTGGTGCATCCGCGGCCCGTAGGTGTTGAAGATGCGGGCCACCTTGATCAGCAGCTGATGCTGGCGGTGGTAGTCGAAGAACAGTGTCTCGGCGCAACGCTTGCCTTCGTCGTAGCAGGCGCGCGGACCGATGGGGTTCACCTTGCCCCAGTAGTGCTCGGGCTGCGGGTGGACGTCCGGATCGCCATAAACCTCGCTCGTCGATGCCTGCATGATCCTGGCCTTCACCCGCTTGGCGAGGCCGAGCATGTTGATGGCGCCATGCACGCTCGACTTGGTCGTCTGCACGGGATCGTACTGGTAGTGGATCGGAGAAGCGGCGCAGGCGAGGTTGTAGATCTCGTCGACTTCCAGGTAGATCGGGAACGTGACGTCGTGCCGGATGAGCTCGAACCGGGGATCGTCGAGCAGGTGGAACACGTTCTGCCGGTTGCCGGTGTAGAAATTGTCGAGGCAGATGACGGAATAGTCCTGCGCGATCAGCGCATCGCAGAGATGCGAGCCGAGGAATCCCGCGCCGCCGGTGACGAGGACCTGTCTTGAATTCAGCAGTTTAGGCATGCGCCGGAATCTCCCCGTGACAGTCTAGCCCAGTCGAATTGCTCATTGCCCGCCGCGATACCAACTGTGACCTTCATATCGCTTCGGCGCGTCCACGCCGAGCAGGGAAAGCACGGTCGGGGCGATGTCGATTACGTGCGGATTCTGTGAAGTCGCCGCCTGTGTCCAGTCCGGCGCGCGGGTCAGTGCGAACGCGGTGGCGCGGTGATTGCCGGTGTAAAAGGGCGAAGTCGCATAACCCGCCTGGCCGTTGATCCGGCCGTGCCCCAGGGTGTCAATTGAATCGACGACGCGTGCACCCAGGTTCCATGAAATCACGGCATCCGGCAGGTCGGCACGCCGCGCTCCCGAATAGGTTCCGTCCATCAGGGTCGTGCGCTCCGCAGCTCGCAGGCCCGTGTGCGGTGCGCGAAGCGCAGCAAGTTCGGTCTGCAAGCGGCCGAGTATGTCGTCGTACTCCGCACCGGCCGCGACGATGCCTGTCGGTTCGCGTCCGCGGAGGTTGACGCGGAAGTAGCCTTCATTCGAATTCGGTATGCAGTACACGCGGGATTTCGCCCAATCGATGCTGGAGTTGACCCACTTCATGCCGAGCTTGTAGCGCACGTGCTTGGGAAGGCAGCGTGTCACGCTCTGCCGGAATCCCAGCGGCACCGCCTGGCGCAGGGACTGCAGCAGTCCAGTGCGCGGCTTGGCGCCCGGCTTTCGTCCGGCAACGCCGCCGCCGTGAAACAGGTCCATCCGGTGCAGCAATTCCGGCATCAGGTGGCAGCCGGAATAGTTCGGGCCCATGCCGTCGGCGGACGTCACGATTACGGTCGTGCTGTCGTCGACACCCGCCAGGATCTCGCCGATTGCGGTGTCCACGCCGGCGTACACGTCGCGCACCAACTGCTTTCCGCGCAGCGACTCCGTCGGCTGCAGCGGGTAGTCGCCGTCACCGATGTGCCATAAATAGTGCCCGGCGCCGTGTGTCTCGCCGAAAGTCACGAACAGGAAGTCCCAGTCCTGTTCCTGCATGAGGGCGCGGGTTATGCGGCCCTTGACCGCCGCACCGGCCACGAGCTGGTCGCGAAATCCCAGTGGATCGTCGGGCACCTGCACGAGGTTCGCGTGCTCGGGCGCCGGATAAGCGCCGAATCGGCGCTTCAGGTCGCCAAGCAGGCCGCGAGGCGTCGATCCGGGCTCGCCGAACCAGGTCCAGGTGCCGTACTCCAGGATCTGCATGCCATGGAATCCACGCAACCGGTAGTCCATGAAGGCGTCGAATACGACGCAGCGGCGGCCCGCGGCATCGAGCGTCTCCCAGAACGGCCGTTGCGCGCACCACCGCGGCTCGGTGCGCTGCACGCCGTAGTGCCCGGCACGCACCTGGAAGGCGTGATACATGCCGTGATGTCCTGGCGTCGTCCCCGTGTAGAGCGTCGGCCAGGCGGAAACGTGCATGACTTCGGCGGTGGTGCCGATGCGATTCCAGGCGCCGTCACGCCGCATCCGTGCGAGCACAGGCAGGGTGCCGTCGTCCGACCAGCGTTCAATCAGTTCGGCATCCGCGCTGTCGAGCCCGATGAGCAGGACGCGTCGTCGCCGCGCGGGACTTCCGCTCACGCCGGACCCGGATCAGGAACGGGATCGCCGTACACTTCGGAGAGATTCACCGTCCGGCGTTCACGGTCCGACAGTTTTCCTGCCTCGACCATCGCCACGGTCCAGATGTTGTCTTCGCCCCGTGTGTCGGCGCGACGGCCATGCAACACGGCATCGCGCAGGCTGTTCAACAGCGAGGTCGTGCCGCCCTGGGGGTAGGGCCGCTCGTCGCCCTTCGGCACCTTGTCATTCCGGATTGGCCGGAACCAGCGGCTGCCGCCCGGGCGCCAGGCGACCAGTTTCCTGTTGGTCCAGAGCACGCCTTTCTCGCCCTCGATCCAGAGCGAGAAGCCATAGCGATGCGACAGCAGCGTCCCGAGGTACTGGACCTGCATATGACCGAAATCGATGAGCGCCTCGGTGTTGGCGCCGTGGTGGTAGTCCGTCCACGGCGGATTCCAGCAACGCACGCTGAGCCCGACGGGACGTGAGCCGAAGAATGCGCGCAGGCTGTCGAAGTGATGCGTGGCAATTTCCTGAAGCTGCGGATACTCGATGCGGCCGAACCAGGGGCCTTCAGTCCGGCTTGGCTGATGCCGCCGATCGGTCATTGCCGCGTTGTCGATCTTGCCCAGGAATTCTTCGCGCAACAGGCGTTGAATGGTGCGTTCCGCTGGCCAGTAGCGATAATTCTCGGCCACGATGACCTGCTTGCCGACCGCGTGCGAATGCAGAAGGAGCTTGCGGCCTTCGTCGACCGTGACGGCGAGCGGCTTTTCGACCATGACGGTCAAGCCGGCGTCCAGGCACTCAGTCGCGGTGCGCGCATGCGTTTCCGAGGGACTGACGACCAGTACGGCATCCACGCGGCCGACACTCAGCGCGGCCGGGAGATCGGCGACGAGCTTGCAGTCCGGGCCGAAGACCGAGCCGGCCTTCTCCCTGGCCGCTGCGTCGGGCTCGACGAGGGCGACGCAATCGACGTCCGGATGAGCCTTGACGAACTGGGCCCAGTGACGGCCGCGGATGCCGGCGCCGATCTGAACAATCCTGATGCTCATCTTGGGCTCCTCTCCAATTCTCAGTGTGCGGTCAGTTCGGGCCAGGCGCGCCCGTGCATGTAGTCCGGTACCGCGACGCCGAGCCGCGCCAGTAAGGTCGGCGCGACATCGACGATGTGCCCGTCGCTCATCTGCAGCGCGGCCGGAATACCCGGGCCCTGCGCCAGGACGAATCCCGGACCCTGGTGCGTGCCGGGCCGCGGATCCGGTGACGCCCGGGTCACTACGCCAATCCGCTGCGACGCCACGGCTGAAATCGGGGCGCCGGGTTCCCAGCGCACGATCAGGTCCGGCAGGTAGGGCGTGCGCGGGCCGGGAAACACTTCATCCGATCTCAAAACGTCGCGAACGATACCACGCCCAGTCTGCGGGTCACGAAGCTCCCCGATCCCCTGCATGAGATCGCGCATTGCGCGCTCGCATTCCTCGCCCGGTGCGACAGTGCCCTGCGGTTCCCGGCCGCGCAGGTTCAGGCGGACGTAGCCCTCGAGATCGGTCGGAAGGCAGTAGGCCCGCGTCCTCGACCAGTCGATGTTGCCCGAATCCACGCGTTGCGCGAGTCGATCGCGCATCGCCGTCGGCAACAAGCGGGCGAGATTCTTTCTGAAGTCCTTTGGCAAGAGATCACGCAACGCCTTCACCGGGTCGAACTTGGGACGCGCTGTCGCGGTGCCGTCGCCGGGATTCTGTTGTGCGGGACCGGCGACGAATCCCAGTTTCTCCAGCACGTCGGGCAGCAGGTGCCATCCGGCATGGTTCGGGCCGACGCTGTCGCCCGACACCAGGACGACGGTCGCATCGACACCGGCTTCAAGCCGTATCGCGGCGACCGCCCGGTCGAGTTCCTCGTAAACGGACAACATCGGCGATTCACGCAGGCGGGCGTGCTCGTCCGCAAGTTCGCCTGACCAGCAGTAGTGGCCGGCGGCGTGCGTCTCCCCGAAAACACAAAACAGCAGGTCGTGCCGGCGCTCGCGCATCAGCCAGCGTGTCGCGTTCCCCTTGGCAGTGATCGACGCGACCAGCCGGCGCGCGGTCGTCGCGGAGTCGAGTGGAGCGAGCCCGAGGTCGTTCGCCTCGAGCCCGAGCGGATAGTGACCGCAGGCCCGCTCCATGCGAGGCAAGAGGTCGGTCGGCACGGAACCCGACTTCAGGTAATGAGCCCAGCTACCCCAGTCATGGATGTAAGAGCCGCCGAAGTCCGGCTCCGGGTGCGAATACGGCGCGTCGAGTACGGCACAAGAACGGCCGCCGGCATCGAGGAGTTTCCAGAACGTCGGGCGACCGTAAAGGCCGGTGTGGAACCGCTGGTAGCCTTGCAGGCCGGGGGCTGGCTGAAAAGTGAAATAGACACCGTGCTCGCCGGGTTGCACGCCGGTGTAGATGGAGGGCCAGGCGGAGATGTGCAGTTGATCCGCCGTCGTCTCGAGCCATCCCCAGCATCCGCGATCCATCATGTCGCGAATCGCCGGCAGCCGGCCCGCCCGCGCCCAGGCGTGCACCAGGTGCGCATCGCCGAGCTCGAGACCGACGACGACTGTTGCGCCCGGCGGGCGGGTCATCCAATCCAGCCTCTGACCAGGACCACCGAAGCGCCGACCACGATCATCGCCGAGAGGATGTTGACGTAGATTGCGCCCGCGGCGGAGCGATGGCCGAAGGCCGCCTGAAAAGCAACCATGGCCGCGACGAAGCACAGTTTCACCGCAAGAATCGTGCCCTGGGTGCCGGCGAAAGCCGATCCCGACAACAGGTCGGCAGGGGCGATCCCGCGCTGGTTCAGCAGGTAGAGACCGGTAGCGATCAGGATCACGAGTGCCGGCCACCCGAGGCCTCCGCCGGAAAGGCTGGCGGAACGCAATTCCTCGGCGGTGGAGGCGGGCTCGATCGCTTTCATTGCGGGACCCACGATGAGCGACCAGACGAGCATGTGGCCGAGCCACAGCGTCAGGGCAATCAGGTGCAGGCCGACACAGATCATGTACAGAGTCATGTTCGCCTCAGCGTACAGCCCAGCCGGAAATTACTATTGCCGAAATCACCAACGCGAAATTGATGCGGATGAGGCCGGCTGCGGGACGCCGCGTCAATGGAACCTGGACGATGGCTATCGCCACGAACAGGCCGAGCTTGATCCACCACAACAAGTCTCCGGAAAAACCCCGAAGTGCCAGGCTGATGGCCCCGGTGCCGGCAATCGCGGCAAGTGTCAGCCAGGCGATCCAGGGCAATGGCAGGCGCATCGAATGCGGAACGACGACGTGCGGCCAGCGGGCGCGGTTTGCTGCCTGAAGCAGGCGATCGGCTTCGGCGGCGCCGTGGCGCTTGTTGAGCGCGGTCACCATGATCATCCAGTAGAGCGCCTGCCCGACCAGCAGGATGCTGAAGATGATGTGAACGAATGCAGTTGCGCGGATGAGATCCATCGGGTGCTTCCTAGGCCGCGATCATCCGGCGATACAACGCTTCGCAGCGTTCTGCCACGATCGACCAGCGACAATTCTTCGAAACGTACTCGCGCGCCGAGTCTCCCAGCCGTGTTGCCAGCGCACGATCTTCAAGCAGCGTCACGACGCCATCTGCGAACGCCTGGATGTTTCCGCTCTCCGCGAGCCATCCTGTGCTGGCGTGAACCACTCCCGGCGCGGACGACGCAAACGAGACGACGGGCCGTCCGGCCGCCATGTAATTTAGCAGCTTGACGGGAATGCCGTCGCAGTCGACGCGCGGATTCAGGGCGACGTCGCCGGCAGCGAGCACGGCGGGCAGGTCCTTGAATGCCGGCGAACGGACAATGTCGATCTGCTGGCGGACACCCAGTTCGTTCGCGAGCGTCTCGTAGGCGTCGAACGGCGTGTCGCTCGCGATCACGAGCCGCGTGGCCGGCACGCGCGGCAGGACGCGCTGGAAGGCTTGCAGCATCAGGTCGATGCCCTGGTACTCGGCGAGATTTCCCGTGAAGACGAGCGTGGGCGGCCGGTCTGGCGGCGGGGGAGCCTGTTGAGGAGCATTGAAATGCTCGAACTCGACGCCGTTGGTGATGACCGTCAGGCGCTGCGGATCCATTCCGGCATCACGGACGAGCTTGTCGCGTATGGTTTCTGTCACGCAGACCGTGTGATCGGCGAGCCCCGGAATGTGCCTGTCCATCCAGACGCCCGCGGCACGCTTCACGCCGGCCGGCAGGCCGAGCGAATAGAACGGCAGTTCAGTCATCAGCAGGGTGTGCGCGTCATAGACCATCGGCAGGCGCAGGCCGCGTCGCGCCAGGGCGCCGACGAGGACACCCTCGTAGTGGTGGGCGTGGATGACGTCGAATTGCAGTTCCCGCAACAGCCTGCGAAGCAGCGCCTGCAGATACGGATCGACGAACAGGAGCTTGCGATACGACGGACCGGGACTCAATTTGCTGTAGAACTTGAGATCGCGAATGCGATGAACGCGGACCGCAGGCGCCACCACTCCCGAGCCCAGGTGATAGGTGACGACATGCACTTCATGGCCGCGCTCGGACAGCGCTTCGGCCATCCGAAGTATTCGAACGGGCGTGCCCCTGGCCAACGGGAAAGGGCATGCCGCGACGATGCCGACGCGAAGTGCTCGTTCAGGCCTCATCGGGCACCTCGAGCCGTTTTGCGAGTCGCAGCGCCAGCGCGACGATCGTCAAGGTCGGATTCGCGTGTCCCGCAGAGGGGAACACGGAGCTGCCCGCGACATAGAGGTTCTGCACGCCGTGCACGCGGCAATTGACGTCGACGACGCCCTGGCGGGGATCGGTGCTCATGCGCGTCGTCCCCATGTGATGCGATGCGTCGGTGAAGGTCGGCTCTTCCAGGCTCGGCTCCCACACGCCACCGCCGCTTCGCCGGAACTCCTTCGCGACGAGATCCTGCATCTTGAAGAGGCTTTCCCTGAAACTGCCGTCCAGCCGCCAATCGAGCCGCAGCTTGCGAAGGCCGAGCTTGTCCGATTCGTTCCCCAGGGTTACGCGGCTCGAGGGATTGGGTGGCTGCTCGCAGAAATACACGGCGACGTAAGTCTTCGGCTTCCGGGGCCGCGGCAAGCTGTCGCGGAGCGCGACATACATCCGGTAGAGGGAATGAGGCATCAGCTCCTTGGGACTGAGCAGGTAGATCATTTCCGGAATTTCCGCCATCCGGGATCGCGCCAGGTCGAGTCGACTGCCTGCATGGCCGCGACGCAGGACAACCTTCATCGTCTGGACGGCAGTGGCGTAGCTCGCCTCGGCATAGCCCGAAGTGAGCTCCTCGAACGTGACGTAGTGATTGAGCATCCGCTCACGCCGCTGCGCTTCCGGCGACAAGCCGATGCCGAGCTGAAACTTGCCGTCGCGCAGCGGCCGCCCGCGGAGCAGCGGAAGCTCGGCACCTTTGGGGACGCTCACCCGCCCGAAAACGGCCCGCGGATGATCCATGAAGTACCGGCCGACGAGATCGTGCCCGTTGCCGAGGCCCGCAGCATGCCGGTCGCGGGACACGAGCAGGAGGCGCGCGTTCTCGATGCCGCCGCAAGCCAGCACGAACTGGCGCGCGCGAATCGTGATGCGCTTGCCCTCGAGCGTGCGGGTCTCGATCGATTCGATGGCGTCGCCGGCGGCATTCGTGACGATATTCGTCGCGGAGAGATTGAGCAGGACCGTCAGGTTCTTTGCTGCCCGCAATTCGCCCTTGTAGCGGGGCCCGAAGCGCCTGGGACTGCGCGCCCAGACCGAGATCGTGGGTGCGAGCACGGCGCCCTGGAAGAGCATTCGCTCGTGCGCCGAAATCCGGGTCGGCACTTCGCGGGCGGAGACCTGTTCCAGGTCCGGCAGCCCGAGGATCCGCCCGGCCGGCCGGTAATACTGGGCGACTTCGGAGTAGGGGATGGGCCAGCCGCTGTGTGGGACCCAGTCCCGCTGTTCGAAATCGATTGGGCTCAAGGCCATGCTGCGGCCTGCCCACAGGTTGCAGCTTCCGCCGAAGTAGCGCGCCCGCGACATGTAGTCCGCACGCGGCGGATAACCAATGACGTCAAGGTCATAGAGGGTCTGGGTATCGGCATCGGGCGCGAGGCCACCGCTTTCCACGAGGCAGATGTCGCGGCCGGTGGGCAACAGGGCTGAAGCCAGCGTGATGCCGGCTGCGCCAGCGCCGACGATGCAAAGGTCGGCGCTCAACATCTGGGGCAGGAGCGCCTTGCGGGCGTCGACGAGGCTCAATGTGGGAGGCATGGTATCACGCGATCCAAACACGCCGGACGAAGCGAGTCTCGGGGCTCGCGGATCCTCGTTTCAGCGACGGCCGCGTCTTACAAAACCAGCTGCCGTGGCATTACATAATCGTCAAAAAATTGGACAAGTTATGGCGAGTGGCAGTTAATATGTTCAGGGCACACAGGAGGTGTGGCCGTGTCCTTCAATCTCTCGGAATGGCTCTTGCGTCGAAAGTTCGGCGCGCAGGTTCGCAGCGCCGGCCGTATCGTCGAGCACAGCCGGATCGCCAACCCTTTTCACGCAGTCAGCATCGAAGTCGGGTCCAAGGCCTGCGCCGCATCGCGCAAGCTCGAGGGCCACCGTTATCTTTCGTCCTCGGCGCCGATGCTGCCTGTGAAAGGTTGCACTGCGTCGACCTGCCACTGCCGCTACGTGCACCACAATGACCGGCGTAACCCGCGTGATCGCCGCGTCAATTTCGCCAATCCGCATGCGCACAAGATGAACGACCGGCGCGACGGCAGCGGCCGCCGGATGACCGATTAAGAAAAGAGGGGACGCGCACCTTTAAAGGGGACGCGCACCTCTAGAGGTGCGCGTCCCCTTTAAAGGTGCGCGTCCCCTTTGTTCTGACAACCACTTGACTTGGGCGCGACGCCCTTTCACGATCCGACCTCGAAGCATCCTTGCCAATTGACTTGCGAACGGGTACGCGGCCGTTGCTCAGCGGCCATCGGACTCCAATGAAAACGTTGTCCTGTTCGTGTGCGATCGCCACGCTGATAGTCGGCTTGGTTACGTTCCCCGCGGCGATTGCCCAGGACGCCACGCCGCAGGGCGAGGGGCGTTACCTGGTCAAGTTTCGAACATTCAAGGGCGCCGCCAACGCGACGACTTCGGCTGGCGGCCGCGTGGCGCGGGAACTGGCACGACAGAAAGTCGTCTCCGCGTACCTGTCCGAGCAGGCCCTCCGCCTCCTGCGGAACAACCCGGACGTAGAGTACGTGGAAGTCGACCAGCGGCGGTACCCGCTGGCCCAGAGCAAGCCTTATGGCATCGGCATGGTGCAGGCCGACCATGCCGACCTGACTACAAGCGTCGCATCGGCCGGCGCCACGGTTTGCATCATCGATTCCGGCTACTTCCAGCAGCACGAAGACCTGCAGGATTCGAATGTCACCGGCACGAATGACAGTGGCACGGGCAACTGGTTTGAGGACAGTTGCGGGCATGGCACGCACGTGGCCGGTACAGTCTCGGCACTCGACAATGCGGTCGGGGTCGTCGGGGTCAACCGCAACGGCCTGCTCCAGATTCACGTTGAAAAGGTCTTCAACGGTTCGAGCTGCGGCTGGTCCTACTCCTCGGATCTCATCGCCGCACTCAGCCGTTGCCAGGATGCAGTGGCCGGAACGGGCCAGAAGCTCGTCGTCAACATGAGCCTGGGCGGCCCCGCACCGAGTGCCGCAGAGGAGAGCGCGTTCCAGAGCGCTTTTAACGCCGGTGCACTGTCGGTTGCGGCCGCGGGCAACGGCAGCAGCACGGCGATTTCATATCCCGCCGGGTACGCATCCGTGATATCGGTGGCGGCGGTCGACAGTGCCGGCACTGCGGCAGGCTTCTCTCAGCGAAACGCCGACGTCGAACTGGCGGCGCCCGGCGTGGGCGTGGTCTCGACGACGCCATTCAATACGTCGAGACTGAGGGTGGGCGACAACACCTGGCTCGGAGCCAACCTGATTGGGTCGGCGCGCATCGATGCGGCGGGGGTCCTGGCCGATGGCGGGCTCTGCGATGCCATTGGTTCGTGGAACGGCAATGTTGTCCTGTGCCAGCGCGGCGTCATCCCATTCGCCCAGAAGGTGGCCAATGTCACATCGGGGGGCGGCGCAGGCGTAGCGATCTACAACAATGTATCCGGCGGCTTCACCGGGACACTGAATGGCACGAGCGTGATCCCCGCCATCAGCCTGAGCAAGGAGGACGGCCAGGCGGCGCTCGCACAGGTCGCCAATGCGTCGACGCTCGTCAATGCGGGGGGCTTGGGCAACGGCTACGAGGCGTACAACGGGACATCGATGGCGACCCCGCACGTTGCGGGCGTCGCGGCGCTGGTGTGGAGCCACTACCCATCAAAGTCCAACGCCGAGGTCCGTGACGCGCTGCAGAAGACTGCACTCGACAAGGGTACCGCCGGCAAGGACAACACTTATGGCTACGGCATCGTCCGGGCCAAGGTCGCCTACGACTACTTGGCTGGGATTTTGCCGCCGCCACCACCGCCACCGCCACCCCCAGCGACCATCACTCTCACGGTCACCAAGGTCAAATTGGATGGCAAGCGATACGCGCGGCTGAACTGGAGCGGCGCGAGCGGCAGTAGCGTGAACTACTATCGCAATGCCACGAAGTTCATTACTGCCAATGACGGAGTCCAACGCGATGGCCCGCTGGCGCTCGGCACGTTTACCTACAAGGTCTGCAAGCTCAATACGACGACCTGTTCCAGCAACGTGACCATCACGTACTGAGAAACGGCCGGATCGCGACAAAAAAACACCGGCCCCCCGAAGGGGGCCGGGTTTCGTGCGGGCACTGCGCGTGTGGCGTCCGGTGCCGGGCCAATCGATCGAACGGCTTCAGTTCAGTCATGTCTCCGGGACAGACTGTCTACCATCCTGGAACACGCTGCACGCCGGCGTCTGGCCGGGGTTGACTTTTTTCAGGATGAACGGATGGATCAAAGCGAACGTGAGAAAGTCTCCACCGCCAGCAGGGTAGCCGACATCGACTCTCAGATTGCAACGCCATTCATAGGGCGTTGCGCTGGTCTGGCCTGTGGTGCACTCCAGTACACCGTCACCCACCGGGAACGGAATGCCGAACTCGGGGAATCTTCTCAGCAGATGGACGTTGATACCCATGTGGGCGCCCGGTGCGTCGACGGTCTGACTGGTCGCGTACAGCGGTCTCCCAATGATGATGGAGCCGTCGACCGTGGTCATGAGGCGGATCTGGTTCTGCACATTGACGGTCGCATCGCAGGTTTGAGCGCCGGTGGTATTACAGAGCTCGATCAGGGCCGTGACCTTGCCGACCAGGCTGAAGGCGGTCTGCTTCAGGTGGCCGAAGTTCGTCGCTTCGGCGTCGGTGGTCAACGCTCCCACATTTGTTGGAATGTAACGCAGGACAAACGGCGCATAGCCGTCAAAGGTGCTGGCAAATCGCGGCTCGGGTTGAGTAAACGCATAGCAACTGCCGTGGGCCAGCGCAGTTGCCGGTGAGAGAATGCTGGCGAGCGCAGTAGCGCAGCCTATAGCCAGCGCATTGGAACGTGATTTCATTTTGGTATCCCCTCCGGGATCGGTCTTTCCCTATAAGTCTTACCTCCAGGATCTTTTGATCAGCTTCTTGCGAACCGTCCGCGAGTTCCGTCTCCGGGGCACTCCTTGAGGGAGATGCTCCTGCCTGTCGGGTTTCCCCACGGTTGCGAAGTGGAGTCTAGACCCAATAAAAGACAGTGGCGTGAATTTTCCAACTGACGAATGAACTTTATTCTTGATTTCATATTTGCAGTTTTCCGGGCATTCATCGGCAAATGCCCGCCGCGACCGAATGCGGCACCACCATGAAATGGCGCTCGCCATTATTGTGACTTGTGAAAAGTTTTCGGTATCGAGCGTAACTTGTTGAACGATCGCACTTAGCGGATCTTGAATTCTTCCGACTGCAGCCCGTGACGGGCGAGCAGCTTGTAGAAATCCGTCCGGTTCCTGCCGGCGAGCTTGGCCGCCTGCGTCACGTTGCCGCGCGTGATCTGCAGGAGCTGCACCAGGTAGTTCCGCATGAACTCATCCCGCGCCTCGTCGAAGGTCGAAACCTGCGGCGCCGTGCCCGTCCCGAGCGCGCGTTGCACGAGTTCCGCGCTGATGACCGGGCCGGTTGCGAGCGAGGCGGCGTGCTGCAGGAGGGTCGCGAGCTGGCGCACGTTGCCGGGCCATTCGCCGACCATGAGGAGCTCGACGGCTTCCGGCGCGAGCACGTGCCGCTTGCCGCTCGTGCGCGCGAGCTCGTCCATGAAGTGCGCGGCGAGCAGCGGCACGTCGTCGCGGCGCTGTGAGAGCGGGGGCAGGTCGATGCGGCTGACACTCAGGCGGTAAAAAAGGTCCTCGCGGAATCGGCCCCGCTGGATGAGATCCGGCAGGTTCCGCGCCGTGCTCGAGATGATGCGGATCGGCTCCTCGTCCTGGAGCGAGTTGAGCGCGATCTGGAGCTCCGGAGGCAAGTCGCCGACCTCGTCAAGGAGCACGGTGCCGGCCGGAGCATCGTCCGGGCGCGGCGGATCGTCGGGTTCCCCTCGGCCTTCGAGGGCGGCATGCAGCGACTCCTGGGTCGCGGTCACGCAGGCGAGGGTCAGGAACCTTCCGCCACGGCGCGGGCTCGCCTGGTGGATCGCGCGTGCGAGCTGGGCCTTGCCGGTGCCCGGCTGGCCCGTGACCAGGAGCGGTGCATCGGAGCCCGCCGCCATCAGCGCCTGCGAGAGCCGCTCTTCCATCACCGGATTGCGCGTGATGATGCCGGCGCGCCAGTCCTCGGTGACGCTGGCGAAACCCGAGACCTTGAGCGCCGCCCCGATCTGCTCGAGCAGCTGGTCTTTCTCGACAGGCTTCGTCAGGAAGGCGAATGCGCCGCTTTTCGTCGCGGTGACTGCGTCCGGGATCGTGCCATGCGCGGTCAGGAGGATGACGGGCAGGGCGGGATAGCGTCCCTGCAGCTCCTTGAGGAGCATGATCCCGTCCTTGTCCTTCATCCGAAGGTCGGTGACCAGGACGTCCGGCAGGAAACGCGGAACGGTCGTCAGCGCCTGGCTTGCGTTCTCGCAGGCGGCGACCTCGAAGCCTTCGGAGCGCAACCGGATCGTGATCAGGCGCAGGAGTCCCGGGTCATCGTCGACGAGGACGATGCGCGGGCGGCGGCCGAGTGGTGTCTTCACGGCCGCGGTTCCGTCGCGCTGCCTTCGAGGGTCGCGATCGCCTCGAGCTTGGCTTCCGCCCGTTCGAGCTCGCGGCGCAGGCGGTCTTTCTCCGCTGTCTCGAGCTGGAGCCGGCGATTGAGATCCGCAATGCGACTGTCGTCCGGGGGCAGATTGCTGCCGCTGCGAAGCGACGCGTTTTCGCGCGCGAGCGCAAGCCGCGCATCCAGGTCGCGAACCATGAGGTCCGCGAGCGCCCGTTCGGACGGCAACATCGTTTCCGGTGTCGCGAGCGATTCGCCGATCAACGCCCTCGCGCCGGCGGGATCGCTGGCGGCATGGCCGGGGACGGCCAGCACGAAGGCGTAGCGCAGGCGCTTGCGGGTCGAAGGATCAGCAAGGTAGGCGTTGCGTGTCGCTTCCAGGATCTCCGCCTGCTGCGCGTCGCCGCCGCGGCCAAGCCGATCGAGCGTCGTCAGGTAGTCGGCGACGATCTGGCCGTCGTCCGTCTGGGCGACCGGCGTCGTGTCCTTGCGCTTTTTGAGGCCGGACCAGTCGTCGACGCTCTTGCAGCCTGCGACGAGGCTTGCGGCCAGGAGGAGGGCGATGACGCGCTCATGCCGCATGAGCGGACTCCCTGCGAGACGCGGCCGGCAGGCGGATGCGCAGGTGCGCGCCGGGGAATTGTCCCGTCACGACCTCGACAGTCCCACCGTGAGCTTCCACGAATTCGCGGACGACCGAAAGCCCGATGCCCGTACCCTTGAGCGGACCGCCTTGCGGCGCGGCGCCGGAATAGAAAGCGTCGAATATCCTGTCCCGCTCGTCCGGCGCAATCCCGGGGCCGGTATCGGCGAAATCGATCACCGTCGTCACGCCGTCGGGATAGGCGTGCAGGTGGATCGTGCCGCCGCGCGGCGTGAACTTGAGCGCGTTCGAGAGCAGGTTCTCGAGCACGAGCTTGAGCTTCGCGCGATCCGCGACGAGGTGCAGGTCCGCGACCTGCATGTCGAGCGTCAGGTTCCGCGCGGCCATGGCGAGCCGCTGGCCGTCGATCACCGTGCCGACCAGAGAACTCAATCGGAAAGAAGTGAGCTCGACGCTCGATGCGCGCGACTTCCAGGCGCTGTAGGACAGCAGGTTCTCGATGAGCTGCTGCAACCGCAATGCATTTTCGCGCAGGATCGAGGCCACCTCGCGCTGGTTGTCGTCGATCGGGCCGACGGCGCCGTCGAGCAGGAGATCCGTGCCCTCGCGGATGCTCGCGAGCGGCGTCTTGAGTTCGTGCGACATGTGGCGGAGGAAGCGGTTCCGCTCGAGCGCGATGTCGAGGAGGCGCGTGCGCAGCCACTCGAGCTGGCGGCCCAGGGCCGCGAGGTCGGCGGGCCCGCTGATCGAGATCGCGTGCGAGAACGCCCCGCGCCCAAGATCGCTGATTGCCCGGTCGATCTCCCGTAGCGGCCGGAGGACGTAGAACCAGAAGATGCCGGCGATCGCGAGCGAAGCCGGCACGAGGCCGATGATGGTCCACAAGAGGCCCTGCTGGGTCGCGCTCGCGCGGCGCTGGGCCTGCTTGAGCCTGGAATCAATGCCGAGGCGTGCCCGTTGCGCAAGCCGGTTCGCCTCGACGCTGAGTTCCTCGAACCGGTTCACCGCCGACGAATCAGAATTGCCCGGCGCTCTGTGGCGCACGAGCGAAGCGGTCTCCTCGCCTGCGATGCGCACGCCGTCGATGTCCGTCTTCGGCACGTATCCAGCGAGCTTCTGGAGCGTCCGGTTGAAGGCGGTGAAGTTGGTCTCGAACAATTTGGCGTAGCGCAGGTCGTTGGTGACGCGGTAGTAGTTCGCGTTCCGTTCCATGGCCGTGATGTCCTGGAACAGCACCTGGGTGTGTTGCGTGAGAGTGATGCTGTCCCGCACGAGCACGTCGCTCGTGCGCGAGAGCTGGCTGAGCTGTACGCCCCCGTAGACGAGCGCCGCTGTCAGCGGCAGGACGATCAGGAGGAGCGCCGCCGACAGCAAGCCACTCAGAGACTGCGGGCGGATCCGTGTCATGCGCCTATGGTAACCGTCAGGCCATCGGTTGGCGCAGGAGCCGTTTTTCCCAGGCGAGAGCCGTGGCGACAATCCCGGCCAGGTCCTCGTGCCGCGGCGTCCACTGCAGAGTTTCCCGGATGCGGTGGGCGGCGGCGATGAGCTTGGGCGGGTCGCCGGCACGACGGCCGGCCTCGGTAATCGAAAGCTTGTGCCCGGAGATCCGTGCCACCTCATCGAGAACTTCACGGACGCTGAAGCCGCGCCCGTAGCCGCAGTTCAACGTCGTCGACGCACCGCCGCCACGAAGATAGTCGAGGGCCTGGAGGTGGGCGGCGGCCAGGTCCTCGACGTGGATGTAGTCGCGTACGCAAGTGCCGTCGGGCGTGTCGTAGTCCGTTCCGAAGATCGAGATCGCCTTGCGCCGTCCGACCGCGTGTTCACAAGCGACCTTCAGAAGGTGTGTCGCCTGCGGCGTGGATTGACCGATGCGGCCGCCCGGGTCCGCGCCCGCGACGTTGAAATAGCGCAACGCCATGTAACGCAGCGCCGTCACTTCAGCAACATCGCTAAGCATCTGTTCGCTCATCAGCTTTGACCAGCCGTAGGGATTGATCGGCATGGTCGGCGTGTCCTCGTCCGCGACTCCGCCGGCCGGCATGCCGTAGACGGCCGCGGTCGAGGAGAACACGAAATGCCTGACGCCAGCGGCGATGCTGCACTCGAGGAGCGTGCGCGTGTTCGCCGTGTTGTTGCGGTAGTACTTGAGCGGGTTCTCGACCGACTCCGGCACCTGGATATGCGCGGCGAAGTGCAGGACGGTGTCGACCTTGTGGTCCTTGAGCACGCGCGAGACGAGTGAGGCATCGCCCGTGTCGCCCTGGACGAATTCCCCGTTCAACACGGCGCCGCGGAAACCGGTCGAGAGATTGTCGAGCGTAACCAGTTTTTCACCGCGCTCGCCGAGCTGGCGCGCGACGTGGCTGCCGATGTAGCCGGCGCCGCCGGTGACGAGGATGGTAGTCATCAGGGCTCCACGATATGGTGCCCGCATGATAACCACGGCCGAATCGGCCCCGTTTGCGAACCTGTCACCAGATTTGATCGTGGATGCGGTGGAAGCCGCGGGATTTCCGAGCGACGGCAGGATTCTTGCGCTTGGCAGCTACGAAAACCGCGTATTCCAGGTGGGTCTCGAGGACGCCGATCCGGTCGTCGTCAAGTTCTACCGGCCCGGGCGATGGACTGACCTGGCGATCGCCGAGGAGCACGCGTTCGCGCGCGAGCTGGCGGCGGCGGAGATTCCAGTCATCGCGCCGCTCGACTTGCCGCCCGAGGAAGATCTCGGCGAGGGGCCGGTCCCGGTCTTCGGCGGATTCCGGTTCGCGATCTATCCGCGCAGAGGCGGACAGTGGCCGGAACTCGGGACCGAAGACGATCGCCAGTGGATCGGCCGTTTCCTCGGTCGCATTCATGGTGTCGGCGCAACCCGGCGATTCGAGCACCGCGCGCGACTGTCACCGCAGGCCATGGGGCGGGAATCGGTCGCGTACCTGCTGTCCGAGGACCGCATGCCCGATTACATCAGCCATCGATACGAACGCGTGACGGGCGAGCTGCTGGATCTCGTCGAGTCGCGATTCGAGCACGCAGGCACGTTGCGGTATTTGCGGATCCACGGCGACTGTCATCGCAACAATGTGCTGTGGACCGCGGCGGGGCCGCATTTCGTCGATCTCGACGACTGCATGACGGGACCAGCGATCCAGGACCTCTGGATGCTGCTCGCGGGCAGGGCGTCGGAGATTCGCACCCAGCTCGCGGAGATTCTCGAGGGCTACTCGCAATTTTCGGAATTCGATCCGATCGAGGCGACGCTGATCGAGGCGCTTCGTGCCTTGCGGATGGTGCATTACGCCGCGTGGCTCGCGCGCCGCTGGCACGACCCCGCCTTCCCGCAGGCGTTCCCCTGGTTCGGCGAGGTGCGCTATTGGGAGCGGCACGTTGCCGAACTCGAAGAACAGCTGATGGCACTCGAATCAGAAGACTAGCTAATCAATAACTTAGAGTGCTTTCTTGACGTAGATTGAAGCGGGTCCGCGGGTTACAATCCGCGGCCATTTCAAAGGGGACGCGCACCTTTAAAGGTGCGCGTCCCCTTTAGGTAAACCGCTTTCACATGATCCAGAACCTGCGAAATATCGCGATCATTGCGCACGTCGACCACGGCAAGACCACGCTTGTGGACAAGTTGCTGCGCCAGTCAGGCACGCTCGATGCGCGCAAGCCCTTGACCGAGCGCGTCATGGACTCGAATGCACTCGAGCGCGAGCGCGGCATCACGATTCTCGCGAAGAACACGGCGATCCAGTGGCGCGACTATCGCATCAATATCGTCGACACCCCCGGACACGCCGACTTCGGTGGCGAAGTCGAGCGCGTGCTGTCGATGGTCGACTGCGTACTGCTGCTCGTCGATGCGGTCGACGGCCCGATGCCGCAGACCCGATTCGTCACGCAAAAGGCTTTCGTCCACGGCCTCGCACCGATCGTCGTCGTGAACAAGGTCGATCGGCCCGAGGCCCGCCCGGAGTGGGTCGTGAATCAGACATTCGAACTCTTCGATCGCCTCGGCGCGAGCGAGGGCCAGCTCGATTTCCCGATCGTCTACACTTCGGCGTTGCAGGGCATCGCCGGCTATTCCCCGACTTCGATGACGGCGGACATGACGCCGCTCTTCGAGACGATCATCACGCGCTGCCCGGCGCCCGACGTGGATGTCGACGGCCCCTTGCAGCTCCAGGTCAGCCAACTCGATTACTCGAGCTATGTCGGGTCGATCGGCATCGGACGCATCCGCCGCGGGACGCTCCGGCGGGCGATGCCGGTTGCCGTCATCGATCGCGAGGGCGCCGTGCGCAGCGGGAGAATCGGCCAGGTATATGGCTTCATGGGCCTCGAGCGCGTGGAAGTCGAGGAAGCCCGCGCCGGGGACATCGTGGCCTTCTCGGGTCTCGAGCTGCCCGCGATCTCCGACACGATCTGCGATCCGGATTCCGTCGAGGCGCTTCCGGCGCTGGTCGTGGACGAGCCGACGATCAGCATGACCTTCGAGACGAACACCTCGCCGCTCTTCGGGCAGGAAGGCAAGTTCGTCACCAGCCGGCAGCTCCGCGAGCGCCTGCTGCGCGAGACGCTTTCCAATGTTGCATTGCGCGTCGAGGAAACCGACGACCCGGACCGTTTCGTCGTGTTCGGCCGCGGCGAACTGCACCTCGGCATCCTGATCGAGAACATGCGCCGCGAGGGCTACGAACTCGCCGTTTCGCGGCCGCGTGTCGTCGTGAAGGAAGAGGGCGGAGAACGACTCGAACCCTGGGAGCAGCTCACGGTCGACGTCGAATCGACGGCCCAGGGCGCTGTCATGGAAGCCCTCGGCGCGCGCGGGGCCGAACTCGCCGACATGGTGCCGGACGGCAAGGGCCGCGTGCGGCTCGACTACAGGATTCCGTCCCGCGGCATGATCGGCTTCCAGACCGATTTCCGCACGATGACGAGCGGGACGGGGCTCATGTATCACGTGTTCGATCACTTTGGCCCGGTGGTCGAGCGCACGCTTGCGGAGCGTTCGGCAGGCGTGATGATTTCGAACGGTCGCGGCCCGGTGCTCGCTTACGCGCTCTTCAATCTGCAGGAGCGCGGCACGCTCTTCGTCGGGCCGGGCGATCTGGTGTACGAGGGGCAGATCGTCGGCGAGACGAGCCGCGAGGGCGACATGGTCGTGAATCCCCTGAAGGGCAAGAAGCTCACCAACATCCGCACGCAGAGCAAGGACGAAAACGTGCTGCTGACGCCGCCGATCCGCATGTCGCTCGAGCAGGCGATGGAATACATCGGCGACGACGAGCTCGTCGAAGTCACACCGAAGAACATTCGTCTTCGCAAGCGCTACCTGAGCGAAGGCGACCGCAAGCGCGCCGAACGCTCGGCCTAGCCGAAGGGGACGCGCCCCTTCATATTCGCGAAGGGGACGGACCCCTTCATCGTCCGAAAGTCAGGTTTTCCGCTGGCCGCCGCGCGGCCGATATTGCAGGTCGCGCCCGGCAGCCTTCCCGAGTTCGTCGACGAATTCGGGTGATCCGCAAGGGAGGTCACGGCGCCCGTGACGCCGCAGCAGGTCCCGGCAGTCGTCGGGCACTCCGCGGGCGAGCCAGCTTGACCAGCAGGCGATGCCTCGCAGGTGGCTTGACCGGTGAAGCGGTTCGAGCAGGGGGTCCTGGCGGTTCCCGCAGTGAGACCCAGCGCTGGACCACGGGTAATCCTGTGCCTGCGGGACAAGGCCAGCATTGACGGGATTCAGCTCGACGTAGCGGATTGCATTTAAAAAGTGGTTGGCGTCCAGCGGCGAGGAGTGATAGCGACCCTGCCAGAGATGCCCGCCGATCTCTCTCATTCGATTGACGCGCTGCGCGTACTGGCTGTGCACGGCCCGCAGGGCGCGATGCATGCCGTCCACGCTCGACGGCACGACCACAAGGTGAACATGATTCGGCATCAGGCAATACGCGAAGATCCCAACCCCGTGACGTCGGGAATAGGCGTGCAGCAGGCTGAGATACGCCTCGGCATCCCCATTCCCGCAGAAGACGCGTTCGCGATGATTGCCACGCTGCGTGACGTGGTGTGGCACGCCGGGGAACACGACTCGGGCACGTCTTGGCACGACTAAACGGTAGCGGCATTCCCAAGCACGGCAGTGACGGCATGGTTGCGCAATGGCGCAAATATGAAGGGGCGCGTCCACTTCGCCACAATGACGCAGCAAATATGAAGGGGCGCGTCCCCTTTGATTCAAAAGGGCGGAAATGGGCGTCCCGGGGCAGGCCCAAAGGGCGCCTGGAACCGGCCCTCAATACCGCGTCCTGCATCACGAATCGGGCCCGGCCGAACCGCGAACGGGGTCACGTTCGCCCCCGGGGGCATCCCATAGCATCGCTGCATTACGTCGCATTCCCAGGGGTGCGACGGCATTGTGCTTGGGGTTGGAATGACGACGAATAGTCCGGCAAACGTCGTGATGCTGAAGAAATCCGCGGAGGCGGATACGGCGTCGCATGCGCGGCCGCAGGCCCCGACCCCGGAGCGGCGCAAGAGCAGCATTCACCCGGTGCTCGAGCAGCAGATGATCGAGGCCGCGGACACCGCCGGCAAGATGCGCTTGCGCAATCTCATCGAGATCATCAGCCGCCAGTACGAGCTATACGAATCGGACCGGACCAGCCTCGAGACCGTCTTGCGCCTCGCCTCGGACGAGGCGACCGCGATGACCGAGCGTCTCGAACGTGAGAGCGTCGTCCGGCTCCAGGCGATCCTCGACCACGTCAAGGACGGCATCATTTCGGTCGACCACCTTGGCCGCATCGAGAGCATGAACCGCACGGCCGAACGCTTCTTCGGCGTGAGGCAGACCGACGTCCTGTCAGACCTGCTCGACAGCCTGATTCCTGACGTCGCTCCGCATGGCGACTTGCCCAGCGCCCTCGAGGAGCTCGCGACCGCCCAGGAGACGACCCATTACGACCTCGCGGCCCGCGAGGTAGTCGCGAAGCACCGTCGCGGCGAGCTGATGCCGGCGGAGATCCTCGTCAGCATGATGAAGATCAAGCGCCGGCCGACGTACATCGTCTGCATCCGCGACACGGCAGAGCGGTCGAAGGCGGAAGACGCACTCAAGGACAGCGAGGCGCGCTACCGCGTGCTGGTCGAGAACGCGCCGGAGGCGGTCGTCGTGCTTGACGTCGGCTCGGGGCGCTTCATCGACTGCAACGACAACGCCGCTAACTTCTTCAAGATGGCGCGCGAGCAGCTCCTGCGCCTCGGCCCGGAGCAGGTGAGCCCGCCGGAACAGGCAGACGGCACGCCGTCCTTCGGGATCTCGCGTGGACACCTGGAGAAAGCTCTCGCGGGCGAAACGCCCGTATTCGAGTGGCTCCACAAGGATGCCGAAGGCAAGCTGATCCCGAGCGAAGTCCGGTTCGTGCGCCTGCCGAGCTCGAACGGCAACCTGATTCGCGCGAGCATCATCGACATCACGGAGCGCAAGCAGACGGAGCTAGTCGCCGCTGGCGAACGCCGCGCACTCGAGAAGATCGCATCGAGCGAGCCCCTCGCGGGCGCCCTTTCGTCGATCACGGAAGTTGTCGAGCGCGTACTGCCGGCTGCGATCTGCTGCATCCGGCTTTACGATCCGGTGAAGCGCGTCCTGACCCATGCCGCAGGCAAGAGCCTGCCGCGCGAATACGTCGCACTCATGGACAACTATCCGGCCGAAATCCGCTTCGGCTCCTGTGCCGCAGCCATCTCGCTGCAACGCCAAATCATCGTCCCCGACATCTCAAAGGACGCGCTCTGGGAGCACCGCCGCGAGGCGGCGCTGCGAGCGGGCCTGCACGCCTGCTGGTCGACCCCGATCACGGGCGCGGACGGCCGCATGCTCGGCACTTTCGCGACCTACCTCCGGCGCACCGGCATGCCGTCTCGCCGCGACCTCGAGCTCGTCGGCCGCATGGCCCAGCTCGCGCGCATCGCGATCGAGCGGCGGCGTTCTGAAGACGCGCTCCGCGAAAGCGAAAGCCGGTTCAGGGGCCTGTTCGACAACGTCGTCGAGGGCGTCTACCAGGTGACGCTCGACGGTTACCTGCTCTCCGCGAATCCGGCGCTGATCTCGATGCTGGGCTACGCCTCGCTCGAGGAGCTCCGCGCAATCGGATCGACCGAGGGGCTTTATCCCGATCCGGCAGTTCGCCGCGAGCTGATCGAGAAAATGAAACGCGATGGCAAGCTGGTCGAGGCCGAATACGAGCTGAAGCGCCGCGACGGGACCGTCATCACGATCACGGAGAACGCCCGCCTGAACCGCGACGAGCGCGGCCAGCCGGTCGGGTTCGAAGGCACGGTCACGGACATCACCGAGCGAAAGCGCGCGGAGCAGGAGTTTTACGCGGAGAAGGAGCGGGCCGAGGTGACGCTCCAGTCGATCGCGGATGCCGTGATCACGACCGATCGCGACGGCACGATCGATTACATCAACCCGATCGCGGAGAAGATGACCGGCTGGCCCTCGGACGAGGCCTGCGGCCGGAATGTCACCGAGATCGTCAAGCTCGTAAAGGACGACGGGCAGCATTCGGTGGACGACCCCGTGAGCCTCGCGCTCGCGAGCGGCGACCCGATTCACCTGGCCGACCAGACGGCGCTTGTCAGCCGCCGCGGCCTCGAAGTGCCGATCCAGGCGACCGTCGCGCCAATCCGCGACCGCTCAGGGCAAACCGCGGGGACCGTGATCGTGTTCAGCGACGTGAGTCGCGAGCGGCGCATGAAGCGGCTGCTCTCCTACCAGGCGGCGCACGACGCGCTCACGGGCCTCATCAACCGGCGTGAGTTCGAGAGCCGGCTCTCCAGCGCGATCGAGTCGGCGCGCGCGGACAAGGTGATCCGCCACGCCATGATTTACGTCGACCTCGACCAGTTCAAGATCGTGAACGACACCTGCGGGCACCCCGCGGGCGACCAGCTCCTGCGACAGGTCACCGGCCTGCTGCAGACGCGCGTGCGCGCGAACGACGTGCTCGCGCGCCTCGGTGGCGACGAGTTCGGCGTCCTGCTCGAGCACTGCACGCCGGACCAGGCGCTGCGCATCGCCGACTCGCTCCGCCAGGCAATCCACGACCTGCGATTCCAGTGGGGCACGAACACGATGCAGATCGGCGCCAGCATCGGCATCGTCGAGATCGACCAGCGCACGGAAAGCGTCGCGATGCTGCTGTCGGCCGCGGACATCGCCTGCTATTCGGCCAAGGATGGCGGCCGCAATCGCGTGCAGGTCTACGACCCGGCGAGTGCTTCGGCCCGTCACCGCGAGATGCGCTGGATGGCGCGGCTCACCAATGCCCGCGACGAGGGCAGGCTGGACATCATGTTCCAGCCAATCGTCCGCATCGCCGAGACCTCGAAAGCACGGCCGCATTACGAGCTGCTGCTCCGCCTCCTCGACGAGAACGGCAAGATTGTGCTCCCGGACGAGTTCATCCCGGCGGCAGAGCGCTTCAACCTGATGCCTTCGCTCGATCGCTGGGTGATCGAGAAGGTGCTGCGCGACTATGTGCCGTCGACGCGCGACGGGATCGAGGAGCCTGCATTTACCGTGGCGGTCAACCTGTCAGGCACGACGCTCTCGGATCCGGGCTTCCTCGAGTTCCTGATCGACGCGCTCGAGGCGCATGAGCCGACGCCGGGCGTCCTCTGTTTCGAGGTGACCGAGACGGCAGCGATCACGAATCTCGGACACGCAAGCTACCTGATGCGCGAGATGGCGAGCCGCGGCTGCCTGATCGCACTGGACGACTTCGGCAGCGGGCTGTCGTCGTTCAATTACCTGCGCACGCTGCCGGTGAACTACCTCAAGATCGACGGCAACTTCGTGCAGAACGTGGCGAGCGACCCGATCGACCGCAGCATGGTCGAGGCGATCGTCCAGATCGGGCGCGCGATAGGCATCGAGACGGTCGCGGAGCGGGTCGAGACGCCCGCAGTACTCGATACGTTGCGCCGCATCGGCGTCGGCTATGCCCAGGGCTTTCTCTGCGGCCGCCCGGCGCCGATGGCCGCCTTCCCCCACCGCAAATCGCCCGGACCGTCGCCGTAAAACATCACGCTGCACGGCGTCCCGCCGTCGTTTGGACATAAGTGATCGCCGCTGCGCAAAGGAGCGACGGCCCGCATTGTGACGCAGGCACGTCGCGCGGCGCCGCGAAGTCTTAAAGTCCCGTCTGGAGTGAAACGAGGCAAACCCGTCGAAAGGCGGGGACGCAAAGCTTCCGGTCTGTCGGCCGCAGGGCCCACGATAGCGGGGTTGCCACTTGGCCAGTGCACGCCCGTGCACCAGCGGCATCCTGTTCGTTCGCGCCCATGCGACAGCCCGGCCCAACGCGGGGTGTCAGCATGCGCGAGCAATGTATTTCGAAGACGGCTCTACCGAGCCGAGTCCTGGCGCTGCTGACGTGCCTGGCGGTACTAATCGTGCTTCAGGTGCCTGCGGTCGCGGCGCCGGGCTGCAAATCGAAGGCATGCCGGTCCGCTGCCGCGGACCGACCGCCGACCATCGATGGCGTTCCATCGAGCCAGGTGACGGCCGGCCAGGCCTATTCATTCACGCCGACAGCTTCCGATCCGGAAGGCAAGTCATTGAGCTTCAGCATCGTCAACCGGCCCCCATGGCTGAGCTTCAGCGCATCGACCGGACGCCTGAGCGGCACACCGGCGTCGTCGGCCGTGGGGGAATACGTCGAGATCCGAATTCAAGTCAGTGATGGGCGGTCGACTGCAACGCTTGGGCCTTTCTCCATCACGGTGCTGGATGCGAATCGTCCGCCCAATATCAGCGGTACTCCGCCGACGGCCGCACGCGAGGGCCAGGCTTACGAGTTCACGCCAATGGCTACCGATGCCGACGGTGACACCCTGACTTTCAGCATCAGCAATCGTCCCCCATGGGCTAGTTTCAACAGCGCGACCGGCCGACTCACCGGGACACCAGGCACGGGCTCCGTGGGAACTTACGCAAACATCACGATCAGCGTCAGCGACGGTGCGCTCGGCGCGTCGCTATCCCCGTTCTCGATCGCCGTGCAACAGGTATCGCTCGGCAGCGCTACGCTGTCCTGGCAGGCGCCGACACTGCGTTCGGACGGCTCCCCGCTGACCAATCTGGCCGGTTACCGGATTCGCTACGGCACTTCGCCCGGCAACTATTCGAACACGCGGCAGGTCGCCAATCCCGGAGTCACGACGATCGTCATCGACAATCTGCCAGCCGGAACTTACTACTTCGTCATGACGGCCTACGACAGCGACGGTCGCGAGAGCGAATTCTCGGCCGTCATGTCCAAGTCGATCAGCTGATTCATCGAAGGGGCGCGTCCCCTTCGATCGATGCGGGTTAGACTTGGTCACCCAATGATTGCGCTTCACCTCATACCGGTCGCGGCCCTGTTGGGTCCCGCTCTTGCCGCCGATCAGTCTCACGAAGGGCATCAGATGCCTATGACCATGATGGGCGCGCTCGGGTCGTACCCGATGTCGCGGGACGCCTCCGGCACGTCTTGGCAACCCGACGTGACGCCTCACGCCATGGGTCACTCGATGCGAGGCGACTGGATGCTGATGGGCCACACGATGCTGAATGCCGTGTACGACCGGCAGGAAGGCCCGCGCGGCGACACGCTGACTTTCATTTCCGGCATGGCCATGGGCTCGGCGCGGCGCGAATCCGCCGACGGCGACGCCCTGACACTGCGCGCCATGCTGAGTCCCGATCCTTTCATGGGGAAGCGCGGCTATCCGCTGCTGCTCGCGGCGGGGGAGACCGCGGATGGCGAAACGCCGCTCATTGACCGCCAGCATCCCCATGAACTCTTCATGGAACTTTCGGGAACCTACGCCTGGCGCTTTGAGGGCGAGCGGAGCGCGTTCCTTTACGCCGCGCTTCCGGGAGAACCGGCGTTTGGGCCACCGGCCTTCATGCACCGCATGTCGACGATGGCGAGCCCGGAGGCGCCGATCACGCATCACTGGCTGGATTCGACGCACATCAGCTTTGGCGTCATTACCGCGGGCTTTGTTCGTGACGACTGGAAGTTCGAGGCCTCGCAATTCACCGGCCGGGAGCCGGACGAGAATCGCTACGACATCGAGCGGCCGCGCATGGACAGCACGTCGCTGCGCGCCAGCTGGAATCCGGGCGAGCGCTGGTCCCTGCAGGCCTCCTGGGCAGACGTCGAGAGCCCGGAACAGCTCGAGCCCGAGATCGACGAATCGCGCTTGTCGGCGAGCGCCCTGTTCACTGCGGCGGTCGGGAACGGCGGCTGGTGGTCGGCAACGCTCGCCTGGGGACGCAAGGATCCGACCGGGCACGAACCGACGAATGCGGTCGCCCTGGAGGCGGCCTATGCGCCGAACCTCGAATGGCTGGTCTTCGCCCGCGCCGAATGGATCGAGAGCCACGAGCTTGGCCCGGACGAAGAGATCCACGACGCAGGCAAGCTGTCGGTTGGTGCGCGGCGCGAGTTCCAGCTAGGGGACCACATCCGCCTGGGGCTGGGTGCTCTCTATACGCTGAACGCGATCCCTGGCGCGCTCGAGGCTTCGTACGGCGGAAGCCCCGACGGCGCGATGATCTTCCTGCAGTTCAGCGCTGGAACCTGAGCCGAAGGGGACGCACCCCTTCATATTAGAGAAGAGGACGCACTCACTCACGAATATGAAGGGGTGCGTCCCCTTCGGCTCTAGAAGCGGGCGGTAATGTAGAGCTGGGGTCCCCAGTAGTCGAGCACGTACTCGCCGGTCCAGCGTGACTTTGCAGCATTAATGTCAAGCTTGAAACCATCTATGGCCACGCCGGCTCCGAAGCGGTCACCAAACCGGTATTCGGCGTACGCGCGAGCACTCACGAGTGATCCGCTCGCTTCGAACGTGCTCTCGGCGAACTCGATGGAGAAAAACGCCGCGCTTCCCCCGGCCGACCACTTGTCCGAAAAGTGATGGTCGAACCGGATACCGAAGAGCGGGAGCGGCAGGTCGGCGCTCGCCGAGGCGGTCGTCGATATGTCATCGGCGCTGAGCGAACTCGAGCCCGTCAGCGACAAGGTGATCTTGTTCCAGTTGACGCCCGCCGTAACGGCGAACTCGTTGGAATCGTTATTGATGAACGAGTACGAATAAGTGATCGGAATGAGCTCGATCTGGTGCGACGTGGTAACCGTGGCGTCGACCGGATAAATCTCGTCCCCGATCGTGATCTGCCTGTCAATGACGCGTGTTCCCGTCATCGTGAAACTGCTGTACATCGCACCGAGGCGATGTTTCTCGGCGATGCGCCATTCAAAACCCACCCAGCCGCCGGACTCGTCCTCGTCGACGCCGAGGTCGCTCCCGAGGGCGACGTCATCGCCCAGCTGGTCTTCATTGTCGACTTCCACATCGGTGTTGAATGCGGGCAGGAACCCGCCCAGCATCAACTTGAACTTCTCCTGTCCCGGCTTGATCGAATCGGCCCTTGCGCCGACGCTTGTCGAGCAGGCGAGCACGCCGATGACCGCAGTGCTGACGATAAGCAGTCGATTCATTTTGGTCCTGCCCTTGCGTTGATGTATTGCCGGCATCCAATCCCCCACCGGCGTCGCGGCTTGGGATATTACCATGCCGGTGAGGGAACCCCGAGGAGGCGCGTTCAGCCGTTGCAGGCTGACGGGCTGGCCCACTGGCGATTGACCGGGTTGGCGTATTCAGTCAAACCGTTGCTACGGCTCCGCATTCCGGACAATAGTGCGCGAAATGCCGTTCAACCGCCTGACCACTTTCATCGTGATTGGCCTCGTGGCCGGCATTGCGGCCGGGTACTTAAGCCATTCGGCGTTCCCCGAGAGCAGCGCCGGGTTCTCCGAGGGCATTGCCCTCCTGCCAGGCGCCTTCCTCCGCCTCATCAAGATGATCATCTCGCCGCTCGTGTTCGCGACCCTCGTGGTCGGGATCGCGAAGATGGAGGACATCCGGACGGTCGGGCGGATCGGCGGCAAGGCGCTCGGCTGGTTCATCTTCGCGTCGATCATCTCGCTGTCGCTGGGCCTGATCGTCGTAGGCCTTTTCGAGCCCGGCAAGGTCATGCAGCTGCCGATCCCGGCGGAGGATGCCGCAGCGATGGTCGGCGGCGAGACCCTGTCCCTGAAAGTGCTCGTGTCGCACGCGATCCCGACCAGCATCCTCGACGCCATGGCGCGGAACGAAATCCTGCAGATCGTCGTGTTCTCGGTTTTCTTCGGCATCGCCATGGCCGCCCTCGGCGAGCGCACGCGGGCGATCGTCGCGGCCCTCGACACGCTCGCGCACATCATGCTGAAAGTCACCGGTTACGTGATGCTGTTCGCGCCGTTCGCCGTCTTCGGCGCGCTCGCCAGCATCGTCGCAAAGGAGGGCCTCGGCATCGTGCAGCTCTATGGCGTCATGGTCGGCGAGTTCTACATCGGCATCGCCATCCTCTGGCTGGTGCTGATCGCGCTCGGCGCGCTCGTGATCGGACCCCGGGTCCTCGGCCTCGTGCGCAGGATCCGCGAGCCCGTAATCCTCGCGTTCTCGACCGCGAGCTCGGAAGCCGCTTACCCGAAGACCCTAGAGGAGCTCGAGCGCTTCGGCATCAGCAACCGGATCGCGAGCTTCGTGCTGCCCGTCGGATACTCGTTCAACCTCGACGGTTCGATGATGTACTGCGCGTTCGCAGTCATGTTCATTGCGCAGGTCTACGGGATCGACATCCCGGTCAGCCAGCAGATCGTCATGCTGCTGATCCTGATGCTGACGTCGAAAGGGATTGCCGGCGTTCCGCGCGCGTCGCTCGTCGTCGTGGCCGCGACGCTCGGGCAGTTCAATATCCCTGAAGCAGGGATCCTCCTGCTGCTCGGCATCGACCAGTTCCTCGACATGGGCCGCTCGGCGACCAATGTCGTCGGCAACAGCATCGCGACCGCCGTGGTTGCAAAATGGGAGCGCGAGCTCGGCCCGGAGTTGCCGGCCGCAGGCGAGGCGGCTCGTCCCGCGGCCGCGCGATAGCGGCTTCGTCCGCGATCAGTTCACCAGCGTGTACTGCCACGCGACGCCGTAGTTGGTGAAGTCGCTGCCGATGCGCGCGGTGGCGCCCTTGCTCCAATTGAGCCTTACGGATTGTCGCCGGCCAACGGGCAGGGACAGCGTGAGCCCCGCGCGCGAATTCGACTGGCGATTGGCTCCGGCAACGCCATCGACGGTTGTCCGACCTCCACCGTAGAAAGTGCCGTTCAGCGCCACCCATAGTCGCGGCCGGAACGTATAGCTCACGTGCGCCTGCATGCTCGCGAGGGGATCCTGCTCGCGAAAACGGCCGCCAAAGTAATTGTCGTTATCGCCAAACAGCCAGACTCCGATGGAGCCTTCCAGCAGCCAATTGCCGATCGGATGGAAGACTCCGATCTCGGGCTTGAACGCCCACCGGTTGGTGCCGACATTGATGAGCCGGTCCGGATCGTATTGACCTGTCGGCGCGGAGATCACGAGACTTGCGCCGACGATCGTCGACGGTTTTCTTTGTGCGAATTCCTTGAGGCTGAGCGCCGGGTTGCCGACCAGGTTGGTCGACAGCCGTATTCTCAAGTCGCCTGTACCCGATCGTGTGGCTTCGGCCGGCTCGCCTTCCAGGGTGCCCGTAAAGTGGCCGCGCACGTAGGGCAGTGCGACGGCAGCGCTCGCGAGGCGGCCAAACAAACCGAAGGTATGTCCTACACCGGCGGCGCCGGCGTTGATTTCCGCTTCGACGTCATCGACCGGCAGCGAAGGGTCGGTGAGGATGGCACCGGTCGAACGGGTGTAGGCGAGGGCGAAAAACGTGGCGCCCGTCGGGCTCGGCGAATAGGCGCGCGGGTCGATTTCCTGGGCGAGCGCTACCGGCGCCGCACACGCAGCGAGCACCAGCACCAAGGGGTGGCGTAGCATGCCTGAATATCCGTTCCTGCCATTGGCGTTGGAGGCTGACAATGAATCGTTCCCTGTTCCGGCCGGCGGCGGCTTTCATCGCCGCGATTTGCATTCTAATGTCCACAACGATCGCGCAGGCCGATCCGGCGGGCAAGTGGCGCGTTGAATTCAGCAGCCGCGCGGATAACGATGGAGTGCTCACGCTGAGCGTGAGCCCGGAAGGCGGCGCGCCGGTCGACGTCGAGACCAGGATCGCCGCCAAGAGCGGGGCGGACAGTGTAGCCAGGGCGGTTCGCGACTCGCTCAAGGCCTCCCTCGGCAAGGGCTATCACGTCGAAACCGACGATGGAGAGGACGTCGTCGTCTCCCGGAAAGGCAAGACACCGAAGTTCGAAGTGACGCTTGCCAGCTCGTCGTTGACCGGGCTCGAAATCAGGATCAAGCGCGAATAACGGGCAGGCGAAACCCGGGCCGTTTGCGCGGGCGGTTGTGTGAACCGGCGCATGCTTGTCATTGTCGCGCTGGCCGCCCTCGGCGGCTGCGTGGAGTTGCCGCCGCGCCCGGAGCTGCCCGATCAACTGGCGATTGCGCCCGCGGAAGGGGGTGCCGTGGACAATCTTGTGGCGGGGGTCGAGGCGCTGCATCCCGGGGAGTCCGCGTTCCGGCTCGTCACGGAAGGCACGGAGGCATTCGTCGTCCGCATGCAGAGCGCCCGGCTCGCGGCGCGAAGCCTCGACGTCCAGACCTACATCTGGCATGCCGATCTGACCGGCATCTATCTCGCGCAGCAGCTGCTCGAATCGGCCGACCGCGGCGTGCGCGTGCGGCTCCTCGTCGACGACCTTGACGCGCGCGCGAAGAACGACGGCTTTGCCGCGTTGGCGGCGCATCCCGACATCGAGGTGCGCATGTTCAATCCCTTCGTCACGCGGAGCGGCACGCTGCGCGGGGCGGGCGAGGCCGCGATGAGCTTCAAGCGCATCAACCGCCGCATGCACAACAAGAGCTGGATCGCCGACAACCGGGTCGCGGTCGTCGGCGGACGCAATGTCGGCGACGAGTACTTCGGCGCCGGCGAGGAGATGAACTTCATCGACCTTGACTTCGCGATGCTGGGGCCGATCGTGCGCGATGCCTCGGCGACCTTCGACAAGTACTGGAACTCCGGCTCCGCCTATCCGATGGAGACGCTCGATCCCGGCGGCGTCAGCGAAGAAGCGCTTGGAAAGCTGCGCAAGCGGCTCGAAAAATACACCAGCGAGACCGGGGACATCCGCTATGCAGAGGCGCTTCGCGGCGACGAGGTCGTGCAGCGGATGATCGCGGGCGACTGGCCGATGCAGTGGTCGGCCAAGTACCGCTTTGTCGCGGACGACCCGGCCAAGGTGACGATGACGAAGCGCGATGCGAAGCGAACACCGGTCGGTTCCGCCCTGCTACCGATAGTGCAGGCGGCCGCCAACGCGATCTACATCATCTCGCCGTACTTCGTGCCAGGCGAAGAAGTGACGAAGGCCCTGGTCGAGGCTGCGGGCGCGGGCAAGCAGGTGCGGGTCCTGACGAATTCGCTGGTCGCGAACGACGTTGCAGCCGTGCACGGAGGCTACTCGCGCTATCGGCGCCCCTTGCTCGAAGGCGGCGTGCAGCTCTGGGAGCTCAAACCGCAGCCGGGCAGTGCGACCGGTTCGAGCCTCTTCGGTTCTTCCGGCGCCAGCCTGCACACCAAGGCGCTTTCTACGGACGGCCGGACTCTCTTTGTCGGCAGCTACAACGTCGACCCGCGCTCCACCTGGCTCAACTGCGAGCAGGGCGTGTTGGTCGAGGACGCGGCTCTGACGGCACAGCTCGATGGATTGTTTGCCACGCACACGAGCGGTGCCCACGCCTGGGAGGTCACGCTGAAAGACGGGAAGCTGGACTGGAGCGATGGCACAGAGAATTTCGATTCCGATCCCAAGGCATCGGGATGGCGCCGACTCCAGGCCTGGATGACGCGGGTCCTGCACCTGGACGCCCAACTCTGAATAAATGGATTCAGCGCATGCTTTCGCGCAGGTCGACGAGTATCTGGTCCGCCTCGTCGATCCGGATCAGTCCGAGCCGCGGAAATTCGAGGTCGATGATCACGTAGGTCGTCGAGGAAATGATCGCTGCGAAGGCCAGCGTGTGCAGCCAGGTCCGCTGCTTGTTGACGGACGTGCCGTAGCCGACGAGAAGTGCGCCGACCAGTGCGAGCCCGGCGAGCATCAGGAACACGACCGGTGGCGGATGATTGTGTGTTGCCATCACGCGAGTCGTCGTGATGTCGATCATTTCATTCAACGCAGGAAGCAACAACATGGCGGATTGCGTGGGCAACCCCGGTTTCATGGACTCCGCGACGGCCCGCTTCCAGATCTGGCCTTGCAGCGCTGCGTCTTCCGCGAGACTCGCTCGCGTCGCGGACTGGTCCAGCGCGTTCCGGTAGGTTTCGAGCCGGCCATCGAGATACTGGCGGAACAAATCCTTCATTGCCGGCTGAGCATCCGGCGAAATCAGGTCGAGGCGGAGATAGGCGGTACCGATCGCGTTGGCCTCAGCGGTGATCAGGTGACGGCGGTCCTCGAATCTCGATGCCGCGCCTGAAAATGTGAAGGCTAGCAGCAATCCCAACAAGCCGAATACCGCGGCCTCCGCGGCGCCAATGCCCTTCGACAGGCCTTCCGGATCCCGCGCGATCTGCGCGACGCCGAAGCGCCGTCCCAATTCGGAAACTACCAGCATGGCCAGCAGGAATCCGCCTACCGCAAAAAATGTGATCATCGAGAAATTCACTATCCTTCACCCGGCACGGCTCGCGTCAAACGCCATTTTCGGTGCCACTCAACTGCTGTCCGCACAATATCAGTCAAGCCTGCAATCTCAGCCGTCCACTTCAGAACCTTGTTGGCGCGCTCGGGATTCGCGATCAGGACAGGGGGATCGCCGTCCCGCCGCGGCGCAGAGCTGGTCTTCACACATCTTCCCGTAACAGCTTCGACCGCCGTGACGACCTCCCTCACCGAATGGCCTACGCCGGTTCCGAGATTGAATGCCGCGCTACTGCCGCCATCGAGCAAGTGTTCCAGTGCGCGGACATGCGCGCGGGCGAGATCCATCACATGCACATAGTCGCGAATGGCAGTGCCATCCGGCGTCGGATAGTCCGTGCCAAATATTTCAAATGTTTCTTGCTCGCCCTGGGCCGTGCGGATCGCAAGCGGTATGGCATGGGTTTCCGGATCATGGCACTCGCCGATTTCGCCCTCCGGGTCCGCACCCGCCGCATTGAAATAACGCAATGAGACGGAACGGGTGCCATAGGCAAGCTCAAAATCCCGCAGCACCTGCTCCACCATGAGCTTGCTTGACCCGTAAGGATTGACGGGTTTCTGCGGATGATCCTCATCGATAGGCACGATTTGGGGAATGCCGTACGTGGCGCAGCTGCTCGAGAAGACGAAGTTACCGACTCTGGCGGCTCGAAGGGCGTCCAACAGTGCGATGCTTCCGCACAAATTGTTGCGGTAGTAATCCAGGGGATTGGAGACCGATTCGCCCACGTAGGCGTATGCGGCGAAGTGCACGACGGCGGCGGGGCGATATTTTTCGAGAACCCGGGTAACGCCCTTGAAGTCGGCGATGTCGACGACCTCCAGGGGCCCCCAGGAAAGCTCGCGAACACCCGCTCTTTCCAGGTTGTCCAGACCGATCGGCTCGAAGCCGCTGCGAGCGAGCGCCTTGCAGGTATGGCTCCCGACGTAGCCGGCGGCTCCGGTCACCAATACCCGCTTCACTGCCACGTTTTCCTGGTCGAATAGTCGAGGCAAACACCTGCCTCGGTATAGTCGAGCTTAAATGAAAACTCTGGATCGCCGCGTCGCCGTTGCACCCATGATGGACTGGACCGACCGGCACTGCCGGTACTTCCTGCGCCAGTTCTCGCCGAGGGTGCTGCTGTACACCGAGATGATCGTCGCGCAGGCGGTCGTGCGCGGCGACCGGCGTTACCTGCTCGAGTTTGAGCCCGAAGAGCATCCCGTCGCGCTCCAGCTCGGCGGTGCTGATCCCGGCCTGTTGGGTGAAGCCGCCGCGATCGGCGCCGGGTACGGCTACGACGAGATCAACCTGAACGTCGGCTGTCCGAGCGACCGCGTGCAACAGGCGACCTTTGGTGCCTGCCTGATGGCCCGACCCAGGCTCGTCGCAGACTGCGTCCGCGCGATGCAGGCGGCCGTGGGCATCCCCGTAACGGTCAAGTGCCGCATCGGCATCGACGATCACGACGACTGGGAGTTCTTGCGCGACTTCGTCGCGGCGGTGAGCGACTCGGGTTGCCGTGCGGTCATCGTGCACGCGCGCAAGGCGATCCTGAAGGGACTGACGCCAAAGGAAAATCGCGAAGTGCCGCCGCTCGACTATGCCATGGCCTGGCGCGTAAAAGAGCAGTTCCCCGCACTGACAATCGTCGTCAATGGCGGCCTGCGCACGGTGCCGCAGGTCACGGAGCAACTTGCGCACGTGGACGGCGTGATGCTCGGCCGCGAGGCTTATCACAATCCCTATCTGCTGCCCGCGCTCCACCGGGCCCTGCACGACGATGGATTCGAAACGCCGCCGGTCGAGCGCATCGTCCTGCGCATGCGCCATTATGCAGAACGACAGGTCGCGTGCGGTACGCCCTTGCGCTCGATTACACGTCACATGCTCGGGCTCTTCAATGGCCGCGCTGGCGCGCGTGCCTGGCGACGCGCGCTGTCGGAAGGCGTGAACCGGCGGAGCCCCTCGCCAGCACTCATAGATGACGCGCTTCGCGCGGCTACGTCGTGTACGTGACCGCCGCCTGGGATTGCCTGGGGACACCGCATTCAAGCACCATGTCCCGTGATGCCCGGAAATGATTCAATGAGTTGGCGTGCCGCCCTCCGAACGAAACTTCGTCGCTGGAACGTACGCATGCCGTGGGTTCTGAACCGAAGTTTGGAATCGCGCCCTCAATCTGCGCCGCTCAACACGGTCCGGCTGGGAGACTTGCGCTGCCTGCAACCCGTTAGTCGCGAATTTGGCTTCGATCGTGGGCAGCCGATCGACCGCTATTACATCGCCCGGTTTCTCGCCGCGAACGCATTGCAGGTGAAGGGCCGGGCTCTGGAAATAGGCGGACACGAATACACACGTCAATTCGGCGCGGGAAGGGTTACTCGCTCGGACGTCATGAATGTCAACGCGGGGGTACCGAACACTACCTTTGTGGCTGATCTCACGACCGGCGCGGGTGTTCCGGACGCCGCGTTTGATTGCGTGATTCTCACGCAGACCCTGCACCTGATATTCGACATTCCCGCGGCAATCCGCACATTGCATCGAATCCTGCGACCGGGTGGAACATTGCTGCTGACCGTTCCCGGCACGATCAGCCAGATTGAACAGGGCGAATGGCGCTCGACCTGGTATTGGGGATTCACGAAGCTCTCTCTCGAGCGGCTGTTCGCCGCCACGTTCTCCGATGCCCGGATTGCGATCAGCGAGTACGGCAACGTACTGGCCAGTGTTGCGTTTCTCGAAGGGCTCGTCGCCGAGGAGTTTGCGACGGCGGAACTGGACCACCGTGACGAGCTTTACCCGCTTTTGCTGGGCCTGTGTGCCACCAAGGCGCCATGAATGTCGGGAATGCCGTTCGCTCACTGTACCGGGCCGTGCGGCCCCACCCGAAATCACGTGCGGTCGTGCTCATGTATCACCGGGTCGCCGAGTGCGACATCGACCCGTGGAATATGTGCGTATCGCCGCTGCAGTTTGCCGACCAGATCGCGGCGCTGAAGCGTAAATTTTGCATCCTGCCGCTGCATGACCTGATTCATTCCGAGGCGCGGCGAAACGCCGTTGCAATCACGTTCGACGATGGTTACGCAGACAACCTTCACGCAGCCGCGCCGATTCTCGAGCACCATGGGGCGCCTGCGTGCTTCTTCCTGACCAGCGGCGCACTCGACATGACGCACGAGTTCTGGTGGGACGAACTCGCGCGACTGCTGCTGCGCGAAGCCGCCCTGCCGTCCACGATAATCATCAGTGTCGGCAGCCGGCGCCACTTCGAGCCGGGGCGCGCCGCCGAACCGGCAATGGATTTGCGCGGGCAGATTCGCGCCAACCCGCCCTGGAAAGCCGGTCCGAACACCCGGCTTGGTTTCTTTTATCTGATTTGGCGGGCCTTTCGGGTGTTGGACGAGCAGGCTCGTCGAACCGCGCTGGACGAGATCGCGGTGCAGCTGGCAGGGGATTCGGGGACTCGCGCCAGCCACCGCACTTTGACCAGCATGGAAGCGCAGAGGCTGGCGGGGATCCCCGGAATCGAGATTGGCGCGCACTCGGTGACCCACGCCGTGCTGCCGTCCCTGAATCCTGAAGCGCAGTCCCGGGAAATCGGGGATGCGAAAAGGGATCTCGAGAAGCTGCTCGGCCGGCCCATTACGGGATTTGCGTATCCTTTCGGCGACTACGGCGCCGAAACGGCTGACCTCGTGCGCGCGGCAGGATTCGAACTTGCCTGCACGACCGAAACCGGCGGCATCACCAGGAAGACCGACCGCTTCCGGCTGCCGCGACTCGGTGTCGAGGAATGCGACGGTCAGCAGCTCGTTCGTCGCGCAACCGAACTTTTGGGATGAGCAGCACGCCGCTGGTCTCGGCCATCATCATCTTCCTCAACGAGGAACGATTCCTGGCGCAAGCCGTCGGGAGCGTCCTCGAGCAAAGCCACGCAGACTGGGAGTTGCTGCTGATCGATGACGGCTCCACGGACCAAAGTACGGCCATCGCGCGCGATTTCGCGGCGCGGGATCCCGATCGGATTCGCTACCTCGAGCACGCCGGTCATGCCAACCGCGGCATGAGTGCCGCGCGCAATCTGGGCCTCGAAAATGCCCGCGGCCGTTACATGGGGTTTCTGGATGCAGACGACGTCTGGCTGCCGGGGAAGCTTCGTGAGCAGATTGCAGCGCTGAACGAGTATCCGAGGGCAGGCATGGTCTACGGCCGCACGCTGATCTGGCACAGCTGGCGCGGTGGGAACACGGCCGCGAGCGACGAGTTTTGCGAGCTCGGCGTAAAGGCGGATACGGTCGTCGAGCCGCCACAACTGCTGGTCAAGTTGATCGAGAATCGTGCGCAGACGCCAACGACCTGCAATGCACTGATGCGTCGCGAGGTCTTTGCAAAGGTCGGGAGATTCGAAGAGTCGTTTCGGGGCATGTTCGAGGACCAGGTGTTCTTCATGAAGCTCGCACTGGTCTCGCCGGTGTACGTGTCCTCAAAATGCTGGGCGCGGTACCGGCAACGCGAGGACAGCCATTCCGCGCAAATGGAGGCCTCTGGAGAAGTCGGTGCGGCACGCGCGCGACTGCTCGAATGGCTCGAAGCGTACCTCCTCGAACAGGGAACGACGGCGCCGGAAGTCTGGCGGATGCTGCGACGACAGACACACCGCCCTCGCTGGGCGTTCTGGCGTCGCCGGGTGCCGCAATGAACCCGAGCGGCGAAGCGCCGGGCGTTTCGGTCGTGATGCCATTTCTCGACGCCGGGCAATTCATGGAGGAGGCCGTCGAAAGCGTCTTGTCGCAGACAATTCCCGGAGTCGAGCTTTTGCTGATCGACGACGGGTCGACGGATCGAAGTACCGGCCTCGCCCGGAAGTATGCGATGGGCTTTCCGGAGAAAGTGCGCTATTTCGAGCACGCCGGGCATGCCAATCTGGGCAAGAGCGTATCGCGCAACCTCGGCATTGCCGAGGCGCGCGGCCAGTACCTGGCTTTTCTCGACGCGGACGACGTGTACCTGCCTCACAAACTGGCGCATCAGTCGGAACTGCTCGACCGTCATCCGGAAGTGGTGATGGTGTATGGAGCGACGGAGTATTGGACGAGCTGGGACACCTCGAAGCTGCTGCGCGGGCGCGACAGGCCCGGCAAGCTGGGCGTAAAGACTGAGCGAGTCTACCTGCCGCCCGATCTCCTGGTCTCATGGCTGCGTGCACCGGGCATCGTTCCTTGCATCTGCGGACTGCTGGCGCGCACGGACGTGGTGCGCGCCGCCGGGACATTTGACGAACACTTCCGGGATCTCTACGAAGATCAGGTCTTTCTCGTCAAGATGTTGATGGCGGGCGCCGTGTTCGTGGAGTCCGGCTGCGGCGAACGCTACCGCCAGCATGCCGGGTCCAGCTCCGCGCTCGCAATCGCAGCGGGGCAATATCATCCGCGGCGGCGACACCCGGCGCGCTTGATATATCTTCAATGGCTGCAGCAATTCCTGCGCGAGCGTGCGTGTCTATCGGGGGAATTGCAGCGCGCGCTTGATCGCGCCCTGCGGCCGTACGCCGATTCCTTTCTTCATCGGCTGCGATTGTTCTCCTGAATCGTCGGAAAGCCGGCAAATCCCAGCCAGCCGATCGTGCGTCGACAACCTTCGGTAAACGACACCACAGGCCGGTAGCCCAGCAGCTGCCTTGCTTTTGTATCCGGCAATTTCCAGGCACAACGGTACAGGCGGCTCATTTCGAGCGTAGCGGACGGTAATGGCGATGCCGGCGCAATCGGGATCGCCCAAGGGGATGCGTTGACCGGTGGCACGGGAGTCATCGCCGCACGAATGCCGAGGCGCACTCTCCTGGGTATGAGGGAGGCAATCGCGCGGCCTGGCCTGGTCCTTTCCATTGAGCGGGCGAGCTCAAGTATGTTGCCGCGTCGCGGCACGTGATCGACGTTCGGCAGTTGAATCGAATCGAAACCCATTGCCTGCGCAATCGGGCGGTAGAGGTCGGCCCAGGTGACGGTTTCCGCATCGCCGACGAGGAATGCCTGGCCGTCGATTCCGGGTGCCGTGAGAGCCAGTTGAATCGCGTGCACGAGATTGTCGACGTAGAGGCTGTTGCAGATTCCTCGGCCGTCATTGAGCCAATAAGCGGTGCCGGCCAGGAGTTCGATCGCAAAGCGCGTTTGCCAGATGGAGCGTGGCCCGGTGACTATCCCGGGTCGAAGAATCACGAGCTCAACCGCGCCCTTGGCGCGGAGACCGCGAAGCCGGCGCTCTGCGCAAGCCTTGGCGTTGTTGTACGCAATGGGCTGGCGGCGCCTCAAGGGGCTTTCCTCGTCGGTGCCGGGAAGCGGCGCTTGCCCGTGGACTGAGGCGCTGCTGAGATAAACGAGGCGCCGCACGCCGGCCTCGTGCGCCGCACGGTAGACCGGGGTCACCGAATCGCGAATCGTAGCGGGATCGCCGGCGATTGCATGTATTACGGTCTCGCAACCCGCAAATGCCTTGCACATCCCCTGTTGATCGCGGGCATCGGCAACGCGCCAGTCAAGATCGAAGCGCGACAGCCGTGCGAGCGCTCCAATGCTCCGCGTGACGGGCCGCACGTCGGCGAGGCCACCGAGATGGAACATCTCGACGATGCGGCTGCCGATAAAGCCGCTGGCGCCGAGAAGCGCGACGCGGTGGCTCACCGGGCAACGACTCCCGCCATTCTTCCGCCATTGAGCTCCCTGCCGCGCGCGATTTCACGATCATCGAGCCAAGGCATCGCCATGAGCGAACGCTGGCGGTAGCAATTCTCGATGAGCTCGATGCCTGCAATGCCTTCCGCGGCCGGCACCTGCAATTGTTCAGTCCCACGCAGCGCAGCAATCACGTTTCGCAGTTGGCTGAGGAACGACTGTTCGAAATTCGAGGCCGACTGATCGCGCGGCCTGGCCTGGACGACTTGTGCAGAATCTGCAAAGCCGAATTCAAATTGATCGACCTGTCCGGCCTGCCAGGACAGCCAACCGCGGCTTCCGCGGACCGTATAGCGATTTGCAAGTGCGCAGTCCCGACTGAGGCGCACCTCGCCCGTCGAACCGCATTCCAGGCGGCAGCGGATCAGGCAGTTGGCCTCGATGCCGCCCATGGCGTCGTCGGCATATTCGAGCACCGCGATTTTTCCAAGCCACCACTGCAACAAGTCCAGTGCATGGACGCCGGTGTCCATCAGCACGCCGCCCTGTGCCTCCCGCTTGCTGAAATAGCCGCGCGAAGCCGCAGGCCAATCGAAAGAGGCAAACCCTTCGCTGAATTCAAAGGATGTGATGTCGCCCAGGGTACCGAGCGCCAGCATGTGGCGGATCATCCGGGTAGCAGGAAAGTATCGACGCACGAGTCCGATGGCCAGCAGGCCCGGGCCCACGGATGCCGCCCGTATCATCGCCCTGGCATCGTCGACTGACGTGGCCATGGGTTTCTCGCAGAGTACGGAAACGCCGGCCTCCAGTAGTTCGATCGTCTGCGCAGCATGCAAGGAATGCGGCGATGCAACGATGGCCAGATCGAATCCTTGCCGCGGAAGGTCGGGCAGCTGGCGTGCCATCTGCGCCCGCGGAAAAGCCTCGTGCAGAAGGGCTGCGTGACCGGCAACCGGATCGAGGAGCGCGGCGACTTCGATTGAACCGGCTGCCTCGAGTTCACGCAGGGCCGGCATGTAGTAAAGTCGCGCGACCGCGCCACAACCAATCAATCCCACCCTGATGCTGGCGTCCTGTGCCCGCAAAGCTTAACTCCAGGTAAAGGCCCGCAAGATTTCTGCCAATACTCGCGGAGAAAACCGGAACCGCAACGCCTCACGCGCCTGCGCCAAGGCGCCTGACAAGTCCCGTTGGCGTAGTCGCTCCCGGGCAAACTCGACCGCTGACAATGCGTAAGTCTCGCGCGCCCGAAGCACGATGTCATGGGCGCTGCCTGGCGGAAGATATTCTTTGAACATTTCGATGGCCGCGCGCGTGTAACGCATGTTGTCCGCGTTATGTGTATTCCGCCCCGTATTCGAATTCGGATGCATTCTATAAGCCGCAAGCGGCTCGGGTTCGAAGCCGACGGGATAGTGAGCCGCGATGCGCACCCACATTTCCCAGTCCTCGCTGCACGGAAGCCGGTCGTCGAAGCCGCCGAGCCGTTCATAGACCTCGCGCCGAACGACCATGCTGGGAGTCATGATCTTCTGCTCCACGGCCAGGCGCTCTAGCGCGTCCGGCAGTACGCCGCTCGAATTCAGCTCCAGTGCGGATGTCGCCAGCTCGCGCCCGTGCTCATCGATGAACACGTGCCTGCAGAACGCAGCGCCGATTGCTGGATGCAATTCGAAAAGCCTCGACATGTGCTCATAAAAGCCCGCGCGCGCGCAATCGTCGCCGTGCAGCAAATGTACAAGCCGGCCATGGGCACGATTGAGGCAGGTGGCGAAGTTCCTGGTGATTCCCATGTTGCTGGGCTGGCGAAAGTAGCTCACGCGACCCCGGCCCAAGGCCGCCACGATTGCGGCTGGATCGTCCGTCGAATGATCGTCGACCACTTCAATGTGCATCACCGCGGGGCCGGGATCCTGCGCCAGGACGCTCTCAAGCGTGGTCTGGAGATACTGGTTGCAGTTGAAGGTCGGAATCATCACGGACCACAGCGCCCGCGGCGCTCCGGGCTGTAGGGGCTCGATTCGTGCCCGATGCGACGGGACGTTCATCATCGGGAGTCCCGGCTGCCCGGGAGAAGGAGTCGCGCGACCAGCGAAACGAGGCGCTTCAGCGAGATGTGTTCGTTGAACGGCCGTCCGCCAAGATACCGCCTGAAGCAATGCCAGGCGTTCGCCCGCTCGCGCCGCTCTGCGTATTCCTCGGCCCATTCAAAGAAATATTTCGACAGACAGGTGCGAACGAGCCGGTCATGGCGGTAGTCGAGGTTCGAATTCATGGTGAGGTAGAAATCGCGCGTCCTCTCGAGCTTCTCCCGCTGGTCGAATTGCGAATAAAGGCCTCCGGGGTGATACCGATAGACGCCCAGTACTTCGTCCAGGTAGCCGATGTCGCCACTTTGAGCGCTCAGGATGTGCAATGGCCAGTCGGTTATGGGAAACAGGGAGTCGTACCAGGCGGGAATCGCGCCCAGAGCCGAGCGGCGAAACATGATGGAGCAGGTCGCGATGAAATTGCCTTGCCAGATGTCCTTGAAAGTGGAGATCGGCGGGTGCCCGGTCGGCGTCCAGTTCCAGGGTGGCTTCGCTCCGCCCTCCTGCTCGACCCGGGCATTGTGAAAACAGCAGGAACACCGTGGTTGACGATCAAGGAAGTCCGCCTGCTTCTGCAGTTTGGCGGTAGAGATCCAGTAATCATCGCCGTCCAGCAGCGCAATGTATTCACCGCGGGCGGCATGGATACCACGGGCCACGACAGCATTGCTGCGAACGTTTTTCTCCGAGAGCAGCAGACGGATGCGCTCCGGGTATTTCTGCTGATACGCGATGACGGCCTCACGAGTGCCATCCGTTGAACAGTCTTCGCTCACGAGGATTTCGACGTCGAAACTCGTGCGTTGTCCGAGCGCGCTTTCCAGGGCCTGCGTCACAAAGCGAACGTGGTTGTACGTGACCACCAGCACCGTGACTTTCGGAATCGGCGAACTCACGCTTGGCGCAGGAATGCAAGTTGAACACGCAACCGGGCCTCGAGCCACAGGGCGCGCAGCCATGCAGGCAGAAATCGCAGCAAGGCGGACGACAAGCGCAGCACGGCCGGCAAGCGATGCATCCTGAGGCCGGCATCAAACTGCCTCAGCATTGGCCGCGGTGCATAGCGGCGCATGTACCTGATACCCGTGCGCTGGGCCCGCATATAGTCCGGCTTGTCCGCGATGAAGTGACTTTGTCCGGCAAATGCATCCAATGCGCCATTCAGCATGCGCGCGGGATCCATACTCATCGCCGCATCGTGACGACGATATTCCGCTATCACACGGCCGTGACTGTGCACGACATGGCCACGAGCGATGCGCAGGTACATGTCGTAATCTTCGCAGGTGGGCAACGCGCGATTGAATTCCCCGATCGACTCGAATACGGCGCGCCGGTACATCACCGTTGCATGCATGCCGATGTAGTTTCGTTGCAGGAGCGTGCGATATGCGTCTGGTTCGGGCGGCTGCTGCCTGAAATCTGGCCGCGGCGTGCCGTCCTCCCGCATCATCCGATAGTGCCCGGACACGAACGCGCATTCCGGGCGCACCAGGAAGCAATCCAGCCCGGTGCGCAGCGCATCCGGCAGCAGGCGGTCGTCCGCGTCGAGAAAGACCAGGTACTCACCGTGGCTTTCGCGGATGCCGGAATTGCGCGCGGAGGAGAGTCCGCCGTTTGGCTGACGCACGCATTTTACGGCCGGAAACTGAGCGGCCACGCCGGACGTATCGTCCGTAGAACCGTCGTCGATGACAATGATTTCACGTCGCGCGTGCGTCTGCGCGAGCACGCTCCCGATCGCGTCGGCGAGATACCTTGCCTGGTTGTAGCAGGGGATGATGACGGAGACGAGTGGTTCGTCCCGCCTGCGTCGCGCGGCCTCGAGCATCGTGGGATCGGTCAGCGCGCCGATGAAGTCCCTTTGTATTCCGGCGAGCAGGCCCGCCGCACGCACGCGGCACGCGTGCGCACGCTCCCGGGCCGCGTCTGTAAGGCAGTGGTCCAGTGCCGCCCGCAATCCGGTGTCAGTCGCTTCCTCCACGGTGAAGGCGACCGGCCACTGCAGCAGTTGAGCCTGACGCCGCACTTTTGCGCCGCCCGGTTCCGGGTCAATTGCCACGACAGGCACGCCATTCTTGAGCGCGAGTACCAGGCCGTGCAGTCGCGTAGTCACCACGACGTCCATGCGCGCCAGCAGGGACTCGATTCCGGCGGCATTCCGCAGTCCGGTGCTGTTCTCATCCAGCCGCGTGTCGATTGCGACCGGGACCATCTCGCTGGAAGCCACGAGACGATCTATTGCAGCGTCAGCCTCGTTCACGGAAGCGGAATCGTAGGCCTCGACGCGACAGATTCCAACGATCGGCACACGGGTAACGCGTGCAGCCAAGGCAATGTCCGGATTGGCCGCGCGATTGCTGTCGCGCTCGATGAGGTAGTCGAACGGATTCCAGGTCTCGAGCGGCAACAGCATCGAAAGATCGAGACCAATCAGTGTGCAGCGCCCGAAGCGAGCCAGGAACTCGACTTCAAGTGCGCCGCGTTGAAAGGGGCCGCAGACGAACACCACGTGGGTATAGCGCGCCGGATCCGCGGTGCGCCAGTCACAGCCCCGGCCAATTGGCGCGACCATGGCGAGGTCCACTTCGAAGCCCGCCTGTATCAGCCAGGCGCAGGCAACGTCTCCGGCGAGCACGTCGCCGGCGGTCGCATGTCCTTCCTCGAAACTGAACCAGCCTGCGACCAGTGCCTTCAGCACGGACCAACCCATCGATGCGGCATGTACACGCTCCCATATCCGGGAGTGGCTACCAGCAGTTGCGTGCCTGAAATTCCCTGGTCGACGTCCAGCATTGCAGCGCTTTCAACGTGGTCCACCAGTTCATCCCCGCAAGAAAGCGCTGCGTTGATGCGGTAGCGGCCTGGCGTCAGAAACAGCTCACTGAGCTCGCACACGAAAGACGACGTGCCGGTCACCGCGCCGGGATTCGGGCTGTCCTGCAATGCCGAGTCAAAACACGTGATAGCCTGGCCGATGGAATCGTAGATGGTAAAGGCGCAGGTCAATTCGGGCAGTCGCCCGGTCACATGAAATACGAATTGCACGGCCTGGCCGGCCGCGACCCTTCCCGTGATTGCTAGTTTGGAGTCCCTGATGTCAAGGCGTGACAGGCGAACCCGGCCCGTGCCGTGCCGCTGAGCGCGCTCGAGGAGATTGGCGGAAGCGGTTGCCTCGAATCTTTCAAGATATTGCGCCACGGTCGCATCCACGACGTCATCGCAGACCACACGTCCGCCTTCGATCAGGACGCCACGACGGCACATGGATTTCACGAGACCGAGGTTGTGACTGACAAAAAGGATCGTGCGACCCATTCGCGAGACTTCAGCCATTCGCTCGAGGCATTTTTTCTGAAACGCCGCGTCCCCGACCGCGAGTACCTCATCGACAATCAGGATATCCGGCTCCAGGTGAGCCGCAACGGAGAACGCAAGCCGCACATACATGCCGGATGAATAGCGCTTGACCGGCGTATCCAGAAACTGCGCAACTTCCGAAAAATCGACTATCTCGTCGAATTTGGCGCGAATCTCGCTTTTTGGCATGCCGAGGATTGCGCCATTCAGGTAGATATTCTCACGTCCCGTCAGCTCGGGATGAAAGCCCGTGCCCACCTCGAGCAGGCTTGCGGCGCGGCCGCGAATGCGCAGCCTGCCTTCCGTCGGTTCCGTGATGCGACTGATAATCCTGAGCAATGTCGACTTGCCCGCTCCATTGCGCCCAATCAGGCCTACCGTCTCACCCTGGTTGACTTGCAGGGACACGTCGCGCAGCGCCCAGAATTCCTCGAGGGTCGCTGCGCGCGGATCCGGCCCGGAGTTTCTGGCATGGGTGAGGCGTCGCAGGTTTTCAGCGAGCTTTTCGCGCAACGTGTCATAGCCGGCAACCCGATGCCGCAGCAGATACTGCTTTCCAAGTCGTTCTGCACTGAGGATTACGTCGGCCACGGTCAGGGATGCGCGCTAGATGACGTCCGCGAACCGGCGCTCGGTCCTGCGGAAGTACCACAGTCCACTCGCGAGCAGCAGCAATGCGAAGACAAACGACATCGCCAGACCCGGCCAGTAGAGATCCGGCGTACCACGCAAGATTGCCCAGCGAAAACCGTCGATGACGCCGACCAGTGGGTTCAGGGAATATAGCAATCGCCATTCTTCAGGTACCACGCTGCTGCTGAAGCCGACGGGCGATATGTACAGTCCGAGTTGTGCGATGAATCCGACAATAAAGCGAAAATCGCGATACTCCGCCGTTAGTGCGGCAAACCACAGGCCCGCGCCAAATGTAATTGCGGCAGCAAGGACGACAAAGAGCGGCAGAATCAGAATGCGCCAGTCGGGCGCGAATCCATACCACATGAGCAGCAGCGCAAGTACGCCGCTGGAGATTGCGAAGTCGACGACACTCACGATCATCGCGCTACCGGGGATGATCAGGCGTGGAAAATAGATCTTTGCAACCAGGTCGCTGTTGCCGACGAGACTGTTGCTGCAATCCGTGAGTGCGCTGGCGAAGAATTGCCAAGGCAACAGGGCAGCGAACACCAGCAGCGGGTATGGCACTCCGTCAGATGGCAGTTGCGCGACCCGACCGAAGACCACGGTAAGCACGAGCAGCGTTATCAACGCCTTGATCAGCACCCATGCAATTCCAACGGCGGTCTGCTTGTACCGCACCAGAATGTCGCGCCAGGCCAGGAAGTAGAAAAGCTCACGGAAATGCCACAGCTCGAGCAGGTACCGGCTGTCGCGATAGCCAGCCTCGATAATTCGCTCCTGCAGTGCGGAGTCACCAGGCGGCGGGTGCGATGAAGCGGCAGCGTGGATCACAATCAGGCCTTCTGGAGTGAACCGATCCGCGCGAGTCCGTCGAGCTTCAGCATCCATGGAATCATGGGGCCTCAGGGCACGCCTGCCAAGTCGCCGCCGCTAGCTGCTGTCCATGAACCGGCGGAAGCGGGATGCGCCCTGGCCGTCGCGCGGACCGAGCAGGTCATAGAGCGGAGTCGGATCGAGCCAGGTTGGCGCGGGATTGAGCCCTAGTGTTTCGCGCGCGCTCGAATGCGGCCAGTCGATCGAGCGGCGGACAAGACCGCCGCGCACCGGCGTAAGCAGCGCGTGCCGGGCGACTTCCAGGAGATAGATGTCCTGGTTCACTTTCGTCGACACGCAGTGGCCATGACGCAGGCGTCCGCCCGCGATCTCGTCGGTCGCGAGCGTAATCTTCGCAGCCGTCCCGCGAACGACGAAGTGCAGGAAGCGATCGGTGACGCACCAGACGACGCATTGCAGCCGGTGTCGCTGGCAGCAATCCGCGATTCGCGCAGCGGCCTTCGCGCGCGAGCCGGCATCCGGATAGAGCGACCGCCGGCCGTGCGATCGCGCGACGACGTGGCGCAGGATCGCTGCCGCCGAGATTTCGACGCTCAGGGCCATGGTCCGCCTCCCTGCGGAGAGGTATCGAGCATGCAGGCGCCACGGTTTGGCCGCAGTGCCAGTTTCCCGCCTATAATCCAAATTATGTAATCCGCGGCGGGGTGCGGGCCGGATGGGACAGGAGCAGGAACTCGCGATCCTATTCGCCGACGTCGTTGGCAGCACGCGGCTCTTCGAGATCCTGGGCGACGTCGCAGCACGCGACAAGGTCGCGGTCTGCATCGAAATCATGCGACGCGCGACGGAGCAGCATGGCGGCTCGGTCGTCAAGACCATGGGCGATGAAGTCATGTCGACCTTTACCAGTTGCGACCCCGCGATCGACGCCGCGGTCGAAATGCAGGCGGCGATCGCGGGCCATCCGGACCTGGAGGTCGAGGGTCAGCAGGTCACGATCCGCATCGGCTGCCACTTCGGGCCGGTCGTGCTCGAGACGCGGGATGTTTTTGGCGCCGCAGTCCATACCGCAAACCGCATGACGAGCCAGGCGAAGGCCGGCCAGATCATCATCACGGATGCAGTGCAAGGGCGGCTGGCCGAGCAGTGGCGTGCCGTGTCGAGGCGCGTCGACGTGCAGGTACCTCGCGGCCAGCACGACGAAGTCACGATCTTCGAGGTGCTATGGCAGCACGGCGAGACGACCAGCATGCTGCCGGCGATCGCGACCATCACCGAACTCCAGAAGCAGTTCCGGATCCGGCTCCGCTATCTTGGCACCGAGCTCGTGCTCGATCACCGCGACCGGTCGTCGGCGACGCTCGGGCGCGGCCAGGAAAACGACCTCGTGATCAAGGGCAACCTGGTCTCGCGCCTGCATGCCCGTATCGAGGCCGGCAAGAACCGCTTCATGCTCGTGGACCAGAGCACGAACGGTTCGTTCGTGCAGAGCCAGGACGGGGACGACGCCTTCGTGCGTCGCGACGCAATACCGCTCAAGGGACAGGGCGTGATCGGGCTCGGGCGCGTGCCGGAGCCGCAGTCGTATCACACGGTCGAGTTTTTCTGCGAGGACGGCCCCGAATTCGCGTCAGGCGCAGGATCCTAGGCTTCCGTCAGGCGGCCCGCAGGCGGGTCTTCAGTCGCGCGACCTCGTCGCGCATTCCAGCCGGCAGCCGCGCACCGTAGCTTTCGAGGTACTTGCCGATTTCGGCCGCTTCGTGCTGCCAGGCCGCATTGTCGACTGCGAGCAACTCGTCAATCGTCGCGTCGTCGAGCCCGAGGCCCGAGAAGTCGATCGCATCGCGGCTGGGCACGGCGCCGATTGCCGTATCGCGCGCCGGCGAATTTCCGGTGCAGCGCGCGATGATCCAGGCGAGCACGCGGAGGTTCTCGCCATAGCCGGGCCAGAGAAAGCGGCCGGCAGCGTCGCGCCTGAACCAGTTGACGTGAAAAATGCCGGGCAGGCGTTTGACGCGATCCTCCATCGACAGCCAGTGGCCCCAGTAGTCGCCGAAGTTGTAGCCCGCAAATGGCTTCATCGCCATGGGATCGCGGCGCACGACACCCACGTCGCCGGCAGCGGCCGCCGTCGTTTCGGAGGCCATGCCCGCGCCGACCAGCACGCCGTGCGACCAGTCGCGCGCCTGAAAGATCAGCGGCGCCAGGGTTCGCCTGCGCCCGCCGAACACGAGTGCCGTAATCGGCACGCCGGCGGGAGCATCCGCCTTGGGTGAGTAACTCGGGTTCTGCCTGGCCGAAACCGTGAAGCGGGAATTCGGGTGGGCGGCCGGGCCCTTCGACGGATCATACGGGCGGCCCTGCCAGTCGAATACCGGCTGGCCTTCGTCGAGACCCTCCCACCAGGGCTCGTTGTACTTCGTGAGCCCGACATTCGTGAAGATCGTGTCGCGACGGATCATTTCATAGGCGTGGTGGTTCGTCTTCCTGTTCGTCCCCGGCATGACGCCGAAATAGCCGGCTTCCGGATTGATCGCCCACAAGCGTCCGTCCGGGCCCGGATGGAGCCAGGCGATATCGTCGCCCACCGTCCAGATCTTCCAGCCAGGCATCGTGTCCGGCGGGATCAGCATCGCGAGATTCGTCTTGCCGCAGGCGGAAGGAAATGCGCAGGCGAGGTAGTGCGTTTGGCCTGCGGGATTCTCGACGCCGACAATCAACATGTGCTCGGCGAGCCAACCTTCCGTGCGCGCCTGCCAGCTCGCGATGCGAAGCGCATGGCATTTCTTTCCGAGCAGTGCGTTGCCGCCGTAGCCCGAGCCGAAGCTCTGGATCTCCAGGGACTCCGGAAAATGCATGATGAAGCGGCGCTCCGGGTCGAGTTCGCCGATCGAATGCAGGCCCTTGACGAACGTGCCATCGCGCGCGATGCGAGCGAGCGCGGCCGATCCCATCCGCGTCATCAGCTTCATGTTGGCCGCGACGTAGGCACTGTCGGTGATCTCGACGCCACAGCGGGAGTAGGGCGAGTCGATCGGGCCCATGCAGTACGGGATGACATACATCGTCCGATCGCGCATGCAGCCGGCGAACAGGGCGTCCATCTTCGATCGCGCCTCGGCCGGCGCCATCCAGTGATTGTTCGGCCCGGCGTCATCCCTGTTCTCCGTGCAGACGAAGGTCAGGTGCTCGACGCGGGCAACGTCAGAGGCATTCGAGCGGTGCAGGTGGCAACCGGGAAACGAAGATTCGTTGAGCTTGATGAGGTCGCCGGAGGCCATCATCTGGCGGGCCAGCTCGCGGTACTCGCCCTCGGAACCGTCGCACCAGTGAATCTGGTCGGGGCGCGTGCGCGCGGCGACCTGCATGACCCAGTGCCTGAGGGCTTCGGGTGCGTGCGTCGGTGCGGCCGATCGATCGGGTGCTGTCGCCATCCAGGCCTCGCGGGGAGGAACCCGAATATTAGCAGGCGATCGGGCAAAAATGGCCGGAACCGCGCCTGCGCGCGCGTGAAAGCCGTTGATCTCGAAAAGCTTTGCCCGGAGACTGATACGGTTCTGCAAGAAAACATTGCCGGGGGGAAGTCGAGATGAGTCTTGTGACGGCGGTCGCGGTGCTCGCGAAGCAGGTCGACGCGTACATCGCCCGCGCACGAGGCCCGTGAGCGGCCCCGGAGAATTCGGCCGCCTGCTCGGTCCCACCGGGCCGCTCGCGCGCGTGATCGAAAACTTCGAGTCGCGCCGCGAGCAGCAGCTCATGGCCGACTGGGTGGGCGAGACGCTGGCATCGCGCGGAATGCTCGCGATCGAGGCGGGCACGGGAACGGGCAAGACATTCGCATACCTCGTGCCGGCGCTCCTGTCCGGGCGGCAGGTGATCATCTCGACCGGCACGCGGACGCTCCAGGACCAGCTCTTCAACCGCGACCTGCCGACCGTCGCGAAGGCGCTCGGCCGCCCGGTGCGCGTCGCGCTCCTCAAGGGACGCGCGAACTACCTCTGCCTGCACCGGCTCGAGCTTGCGGATGCGATGCACGAACTTCCCGGGATTCATCCGCCCAATGCGCGAACGATGGCCCGGATCCGGCGCTGGTCCCGCGACACGTCGACCGGCGACCTTGCCGAGGTCAAGAGCCTGCGCGACACGGACCCTGTACGCGCGGCGGTCACCTCGACCCGGGAGAATTGCCTCGGCACCACCTGTCCCGTCTATTCCCGATGCCACGTCGTTGCGGCCCGGCGCGAGGCGCAGGCCGCCGACATCGTGGTCGTCAATCATCACCTGCTGCTCGCCGACCTCGCGCTGAAGGACGAAGGCTTCGGCGAGCTGTTGCCGGGTGCGGAGGCCGTCATCCTTGACGAAGCGCACCAGGTGCCCGAGATCGCCGCCCAGTTTTTTGGCCGTGAGTTCTCGGCGCGCCAGGCCACGCTGTTTTCGCGCGACGCAGTCGCCGAACTTTCCCGGCTCGGGCTTGCCGGCACGGCGGCGCGCGAGCGCCTCGTGGCACTCGATACAGCGATTGGCGAGGCGGCGGCAACGATTGCTGCGACCCGCGAGCGCATTGAGTGGGCGGAACTTCCGGAATCGTTTCTCGCCGCGCTCGAGCAGATCCGCGAAGCGCTGACCCGGGCCGGACAGGTGATCTCGACGGAAGCTGCGGAGGATCCGGCGCTGCGCAATAGTGTGCGCAGGGCCGCAAAGCTCACGGACTCGCTCATGGAGATCGTCGATTCCGGAGCAGACGCCGGAATGCGCTGGGTTGAGGTCGGCAAGGGCGGCTTCACGCTTGCGTTGACGCCATTCGAAGTCGCCACTCGCTTTGGCGAATTGATGCGCGCCCAGGGCGGCGCATGGATCTTCACGTCCGCAACGCTTGCGGTCGGGGACGACTTCTCCCATTTCCTCGGCCGCATCGGCGCGCCGGCCGCGAATGCCGTGCGCATCGAGAGCCCGTTCGACTTCGAGAGCCAGGCGCTGATCTACCTGCCACAGGGCATGCCCGATCCTGCGAGCCGCGACTACACCGGACAGGTCATTGCCGCCGCGCTGCCGCTCATTGCTGCGGCGGGCGGCCGCAGTTTCCTGCTGTTCACCAGCCATCGCGCGCTCGGTGAGGCGGAACGCCTGCTCGACTCGATGCCCGGATTCCGTGAGCGATTTCCGATGCTCGTGCAGGGCGAAGCACCGCGCGAGTCACTGTTGCGCCGCTTTCGGGAGCTCGGCAATGCCGTGCTCCTCGGCACGGCGAGCTTCTGGGAAGGCGTCGATGTTCGCGGGCATGCGCTTGCCCTCGTCGTGATCGACAAGCTGCCATTCGCCGCGCCCGAGGATCCGCTCCTCAAGGCGCGGCTCGAAGGCATTCGCCGCCGCGGCGGAAATCCGTTCCAGGAGTTCCAGCTGCCGCAGGCAGTCCTTGCCCTCAAGCAGGGATTCGGGCGCCTGATCCGCGATCGCGAGGATTTCGGCGTCGTCGCGCTTTGCGATCCACGCCTCAGGAGCAGGGGCTACGGGAGCCTGTTCATGAGGTCGCTGCCGCCGGCGCCGGTCGTGACCGACTGTGACGAGGCCGCATCGTTTCTCCGCCGGCGCCTCGCGCGCGCGGGTGTCACCGTGCCCGCGGCGCTCGAGGCATGAAGATCCTGGCGGTCGACGCGGCGACCGAGGCCTGCTCGGCGGCGCTGCTGCAGGACAGCGATGTCGCGGAGCGCTACGAAGTCATCGGTCGCGGACACGCGGGGCGGCTCCTGCCGATGGCTGACGAGTTGCTGAAGGATGCAGGCCTCTCGGCCCGCGAGCTCGATGCCATCGCATTCGGGCGCGGCCCGGGCGGATTCACGGGCCTTCGCATCGCCGCAGGCGTCGCCCAGGGACTCGCCGCCGGAAGCGGCCGACCGGTGCTGCCGGTCAGCAATCTTGCGGCGGTTGCGTCGGGCGCGGCGCGCTCATCCGGCAGCACGCGCATCCTGGTCTGCATGGATGCGCGCATGCGCCAGGTGTACTGGGCTGCCTACGACTGCTCGGGCGATGTGCCGGTCGCCAGCACGGCGGAGCATCTGGCCGATCCTGAAGCGGTGATGGCACCGGGCGAAGGGCAATGGTTCGGCGCGGGCCACGGATTGTCCGCATATCCCGGCATCATCGAGCGGCTTGCCGGGCGACTCGTGGGCTTTGACGTCGCGCTTCTTCCACGGGCTTCGGACATCGCGCGTATTGCGGCCTCCGATTTCGAAGCGGGGAAAGGGCTCGACGCAGCCCAGGCCTTGCCCGTGTACCTGCGAAACGACGTCGTTCACAGGCGCTGACGCGGTCGGTGTCATAATTCCTCAACAATGAGCCGTCAGTCTCACCGCCTGCGCATGGCGGACACCCGAATACTTGTCGTCGAGGACGAACAGCCGATCCGCGACCTGATCGCTTTCGGGTTGCGCCGCGCTGGCTGTGACGTCGCGCTTGCGGAGCACAGCCAGTCGGCGCTCGCGAGCATTGGCGACAAACGCCCGGACCTGATACTGGTGGACTGGATGCTGCCCGACATGAGCGGGCTCGAACTGATACGCGTATTGCGTCGCGATGCCGCCACGCGCGACATCCCGATCATGATGCTGACGGCGCGCGCGGAAGAAGCCGACAAGGTCGCGGGACTCGAGACAGGCGCCGACGATTACCTGACGAAGCCATTCTCGGCCCGCGAGCTGATCGCGCGCATCCAGGCCGTTCTGCGCCGCAGCGCACCGGCGGGCGACTCCGAGCGAGTCGAGGTCGAAGGCCTCGCGCTCGACCAGGCGGGGCATCGTGTCGCCGCGGCAGGCAAGACGATCGCGCTCGGCCCGACAGAATACCGCCTGCTCGCCTTCCTGATGACGCATCCGGACCGCGTCTATTCGCGGAGCCAGTTGCTGGACCGCGTCTGGGGCGGAAACGTCTACGTGGAGGAACGCACGGTCGACGTCCACATCAGGAGGCTCCGCAAGTCGCTCGAGGGGAGCGGCTACGATCGCTTCGTACAGACGGTGCGCGGCGCCGGTTACCGGTTCTCCGCGCAGCAGGACTGATCCTTGCTATCGGCCTGGTCATTCGCGCTCGTCCGGCTGGCGGCGGCGATCGCGATCGCGGCGCTGCTCGGATTCATCACGGGCCGCATGGCCCTCTGGCTCACGATCGTCCTCGGCGGGGTTCTGGCCTGGGAATTCGTCAACCTGTTCCGCGTACAGCGCTGGCTCAAGCATCGTGCGCAGGAGAATCCGCCGGACATCGGCGGCGTCTGGGGCGACGTGGTCGCGATCATCAACCGGATCTACCGGCGCAAGCAGTTCCACAAGCGGCGTGTGACCCAGCAGTTCCGCGAGTTCAGGCGGCTCTCCGCCGCGCTTCCGGATGGCGTCGTCCTGCTGTCGGAAAACCGCGAGATCCGGTGGTTCAACCGCATGGCGGCCGAGCGACTGGGGCTGCGCCGAAAGGTGGACCTCGGCATCCCGATCGCGAATCTCGTGCGCGATCCGGAATTCTCGGACTACCTGCAGGGGCCGGGCGGCGGAAACGGCGTCGTCGTCCGCCTCAAGGGCGGCGAGGCCTGGCTCGCGCTGTTCGTCATACCGGCCGGCAGCCAGTTCCTGATGCTCGTGCGCGACGTGACGCGCGACGTCCGCCTCGAGCAGATGCGCAAGGATTTCGTGGCGAACGCATCGCATGAGCTGCGCTCGCCCCTGACCGTCATTTCGGGCTACGTCGACGAGCTCGCGGGCGACGAAAGCCTCGGCGCGGAATGGCGGGAGCCGGTTGCGGACATGCGCCGCCAGGCCCTGCGCATGCGCGAGATCGTGGAGGACCTGCTCGAGCTTTCGCGTCTCGAATCGACTTCGGACGAAGCGCCGATGTCGCCCGTCGATGTGCCCGAACTGCTCGAGCGCCTGGTCCGCGAGGCGCGGGCAGCCGCACAGACTCCGCGATTTGATCTCGAGATCGACTACACCTGCGTACTGCGCGGCAGCGACGGCGAACTGCACTCGATCGCCTCCAACCTGATTTCGAATGCCGTGAAATACACGCCGGCCAACGGCACCATCACGATCCGCTGGGGGCGTGACACCGGCGGCGCGGTGCTCGTGGTGCGCGACACGGGCATCGGCATCGCGCCCGAGCATCTCCCGCGCCTCACGGAACGCTTCTACCGCGTGGATCGCGCTCGGGCGCGTGCGAAAGGCGGATCCGGTCTCGGTCTCTCGATCGTCAAGCATGGCCTCCAGCGCCATGGCGGCAGGCTCGAGATCGAGAGCGAGGAAGGCCGCGGCTCAACCTTCACCGCGCGCTTTCCGGCGCGAAGGTTTCTTGCCCGCGAGACCGCTGCAACAAAAGCGTCATAATCCGCCGCCATAATCCGGGCCGCTCGTGCCGTTCCGTCGGCACGGACATCAATCAAATACAACCCGGAGAACGGCTCGTGAAAAAGCTCTTGATCCTTGGCGCCATGGGGCTGGCAGCCGCCGGTCCGGCGCATGCCCAGCAATCCAAGTCGATGGAACAGATCCTGCGCGATCTGGAGGCTCTCAATGCGAGGGTCGGCAGACTGGAGCAGGACAACGTCCAGCTTCGCACCGAGAACGCCGCTCTCAAGGAGAGCACCGAACGCACGGAGGCGACATCCGAGTACCTGAAGGACAACGCTTCGGCCACCCGCAAGCAGCTCGCCCAGGACGGGCCAAAGGTTGCAGAGGCCGAGCGTATCGCGAAAGCGGCCGAATGGGCCTCGCGCATCAGCTGGAAGGCCGACATGCGTTACCGCCACGAATTCGTCGACCCGGAAGAGGCGATCGAAGACCAGACGCGTCAACGCATTCGCGCGCGACTCTCGATGACCGCCAAGATAAACGAAACGCTGACTGGAACGATCGGGATCGCGACGAACGGCGGCACCAGCGATCCGCGCTCGACTAACCAGACCCTGGGCGAGGGCTGGACGCGCAAGGGCATTGGACTCGACCTGGCCTATGTCGACTGGAAGCCGGCGGACAGCTTCGGCATGACCTTCGGCAAGATGCCGCAGCCCTGGTACAAGGTCAGCGGCTATTTCTTTGATGGCGACATCAACCCGGAAGGCATTTCCGCGCGCTTCGCGGGCGGCCCGTTCTTTGCGAACGCCTATGGCATGTGGCTGTCCGAGCGCAGCACGGCCTCGGACGCGACCTTGCTCGGCGGGCAGCTCGGCTTGACCGGCAATATCGGCGGAATGAAGCTGACGGGCGCAGTCGGCTACTTCGACGTCAGCTCGGTCGAGGGAAAGATCACGACGACGAATACCGCCCTCGGCTGCACGGCGAATACCGTTTTCTTCGGCGGGGCGCAGGGCAATTCGACAGTCGCGAACGGCGCCGGCTGTGCGACGCTGCTCAACGACTTCAACATGGTCGAGGCGCTGGCGCAGGCCGAATTCACGGTTGCCAATCAGCCGCTGCAGTTCTGGGGCCAGTACATCCAGAACAACGAGGCGGACGAACTCGATACCGGGTGGCTCGCCGGCATCAACTGGGGCAAGGCCAGCAACCCCCGGACCTGGGAATTCGGCTATGCCTACGGCGTGATCGAGAAAGACGCGCAGTTCGCCCAGTTCGTCGACTCCGACTTCGGCGGCGGCGTGACGGACGTGGACGGCAGCATCCTGAAGATCGGGTTTGCTCCCTCCAAGAACTGGGTCCTGAACGGCACGTACTTCATCAACAATCGCTTCATCGATGCACCCGGTACGGTGGAGCAGAGCTACGACCGCTACCAGATCGACCTGAACTGGAAGTTCTGATCCAACAGGTGTCACAAGACTGACACAGACCGCCAATAAGGTTGCAGAAGAAGCGAAGGAGTAGAAAAGACCATGAAAGCCATTTCACTGTTGAGCGCCGCGACGCTCGCGTTTGCGGGACTGGCGCTCGCGCCGAGGGCCGACGCCCAGGTCATCAAGATCGACGGCTCGAGCACGGTATTTCCGATCACCGAGGCCGTGGCTGAGGAGTTCCAGATCCAGAAGCGCGGCAAGATTCGCGTCACGGTCGGGATCTCCGGCACCGGCGGCGGGTTCAAGAAGTTCTGCCGCGGAGAGACCGACATCCAGGACGCCTCCCGACCGATCCTCGCGGCCGAGATGGAAGCCTGCCGCACGGCCGGCATCAAGTACTACGAGCTGCCGATTGCCTATGACGCGCTCACGGTCGTCGTGCATCCGCAGAACGACTGGATCACCCAGCTCACGATCCCGGAGCTGAAGAAGATCTGGGAGCCCGCGTCGCAGGGCAAGGTCACACGCTGGAACCAGATCAATCCCAAGTGGCCGAACGAGACGCTTGCGCTGTTCGGGCCGGGTTCTGATTCCGGCACCTTCGACTACTTCACGGAGGCCGTGGTCGGCAAAGCCAAGTCAAGCCGCGGCGACTACACCGGCAGCGAGGACGACAACGTGCTCGTGCAGGGCGTCGCCAGCAACAAGAATGCGCTCGGTTATTTCGGCTATGCGTACTACCAGCCGAATGCGAGCAGGCTGAAGGCCGTTCCGATCGTAGGCAAGTCCGGCAAGGCGACCGGCCCATCGCTCGACAACGTAGTGAACGGTTCGTACGAGCCACTCTCGCGCCCGATCTTCATCTATGTCGCCGAGAAATCGGCGCAGCGTCCCGAGGTCAAGGAGTTCGTGGAGTACTATCTCACCAAGGGCGTTCCGCTGATCGAAGAAGTGAAGTATGTGCCGCTGCCCGCCAAGGCCTACCAGTTGGCGGCCGATCACTTCCGCAACGGCAAGCTCGGCACCGGCTTCGGCGGCGTGCCCGAGGTCGGCCTCAAGGTCGAAGAGTTGCTGGCGCGCGAAGCCAAGCTCTGAGCCATTTGCAATGCAGGGGCCAGCGGACTAGCCTCTGCCAAACATGAAGAAGAAGGGGGCGGGATCGAAGGATCCCGCCCCCGCGCATCGGGGGAGCATCGGGCGGGAGCGTGCGCTTAAATAGGTCATGACCGAACCAACTGCCACCACTTCGACCGGCTCTCCCGCGGGCCTCGGTTTCCGCAAGGCGCGGGACCGCGTGGTCGAGGCTTTTCTCCTGATGGCGGCGCTGGTCGCCGTGTTCACGACGATCGCGATCGTGATCGTCCTGGTCGCGGAATCGCTGCCATTCTTCAAGGTGGTGCCGCTCAAGGACTTCCTGACCGATACAATGTGGATTCCCCTTTTCGCGGAGCCGCGTTACGGCGTCCTGCCGCTCGTCGCGGGAACGCTGGTGACGACTCTGGTCGCGCTCGCGGTCGCGATTCCCGCCGGAACCATAATCGCGATTTATCTCAGCGAGTTTGCGCCATTCAAGCTGCGCGAAACGATCAAGCCGGCGCTCGAGCTGCTCGGCGCCGTGCCGACCGTCGTCTATGGCTATTTCGCGCTGATGATCGTGACTCCGCTCCTGCAAAAGATCATTCCCGGACTTCCGGGATTCAACATGCTGTCGGCCGGCCTCGTGATCGGCATCATGATCATTCCCTACGTCGCGTCGGTCAGCGAGGACGCGATGAGGTCGGTGCCCAATTACATGCGCGAAGGCAGCTATGCCATGGGCGCGACTCGCTTCCAGACGGCGACACGCGTCGTCGTTCCGGGCGCGCTCTCGGGCATCGCGGCGGCATACATCCTCGGCATTTCCCGCGCTGTCGGCGAGACCATGGTCGTCGCAATCGCGGCGGGCTTGCAGCCAAACCTGACCTGGGATCCGACCGAGCCGGCAGCGACGATCACGGCGTTCATCGTGCAGGTGAGCCTCGGCGACCTGCCGCACGACAGCATCGGCTACCAGTCGATCTTTGCAGTTGGTCTCGTGCTGATGTTGATGACGCTCGTTTTCAACATTGCGGGCTTCTCGCTGACGCGCAAGTTCCGCGAGACCTACTGACATGCACGCAGCCACGGCGGACGCCGCACTCCAGCAGATTCGCGCCGACGTAAACCGGCGGAAGATCTTCGACAAGATCTTCGTCATGGTGGGCCTCCTGATCATGTTCTCCGCGCTGCTCGTCCTGGTCGTGCTCTTCATCGACCTCGTGCAGGAGGGCGCACCGCGGCTGAACTGGGATTTCCTGACTTCGTTCCCGTCCCGCAAGGCGGAGCGCGCGGGGATACTCTCGGCCTGGGTAGGCACGTCGCTGATCATGCTGACGACGGCTGCGGTATCCATGCCGGTCGGCGTCGCCGCGGCGATCTATCTCGAGGAATACGCTCCAAAAAACTGGGTGACCGCGATCATCGAGATCAACGTCACGAACCTCGCGGGCGTCCCCTCGATCATCTACGGCCTGCTGGCGCTCGGCCTCTTCGTCTACCAGTTCAACCTGGGACAGAGCATTGCGGCGGCGGGCCTCACGTTGTCGCTGCTGATCCTGCCGATCGTGATCGTCGCGACGCGCGAGGCGCTCCGCGCCGTGCCGCGCGCGATCCGGGAGGCGGCGTACGCCCTCGGCGCGACCCGCTGGGAGGTCACGGCGCATCACGTTCTGCCGTACTCGACCGGCGGCATCCTGACCGGAATGATCATCGGCCTCTCGCGCGCCATCGGCGAGACCGCGCCCCTCATCACGATCGGCGCGCTGTCCTTCATCGCCTTCCTGCCCGAGTCGCCCTTCAAGGGCGAGTTCCCGTTCTTTTCGTTTGCCTGGCTAAGGGAAGCGTTCACGGCGATGCCGATCCAGATGTTCAACTGGGTGTCGCGGCCGGATCCGGCGTTCCAGGTCAATGCCGCTGCGGCCGGCGCGATCCTGCTCGGCATGACGCTGCTGATGAACGGCGTTGCGATCTATGTCCGATACCGCTTCCGCAAGAGAATCAACTGGTGAACACGATGCAGTCAGGAATCACGGCCCAGGACAGCCCGGTTCGGCCGGGGGTGGCGACGCAAGGCGTCGACGGCAGGCTGTCGACGCCGCGTCCGTCGGTCGAGGTGGGGAAGCGGACTACCAAGGATGACGAGGCACTCGCCATCAAGTCGCGGGCGGAAGGACTCTCCTTCTATTACGGGGACGTCAAGGCGCTGAAGAGCCTCAACATCGAGATCCGCGAGAAGCGCGTGACCGCCCTGATCGGCCCCTCCGGCTGCGGCAAGACGACGTTCCTGCGCTGCTTCAACCGCATGCACGACCTCACGCCAGGCACCCGATACGAAGGCCGGATCATGCTCTACCCGGACTCGCTCGACCTCGTCGGCCGCGGTGTGGACGCGATCGAGGTGCGCATGCGGATCGGCATGGTGTTTCAGAAGCCGAATCCGTTTCCGAAGTCGATCTTCGAGAACGTGGCCTACGGGCTCAAGGTGCGGGGCGTCCGGTCGAACGCACGCATCGAAGAGCAAGTGGAGCAGGCGCTCCGTCGCGCTGCCATCTGGGACGAGGTGAAGGACCGCCTGGAAAGCTCGGGGCTCTCGCTTTCCGGCGGCCAGCAGCAGCGCCTGTGCATCGCGCGCGCGCTCGCAACCAACCCGGAGATACTCCTGTTCGACGAACCGACTTCGGCGCTCGACCCGATCGCGACTGCACGAATCGAGGAACTGATCGACGAACTTCGCGACCAGGTGACCGTCATCATCGTCACGCACAACATGCAGCAGGCGGCGCGTGTTTCGGATTACACCGCGTTCATGTACCTGGGCGAGCTGATCGAGTTCGACAGCACCAGCAAGCTCTTCACGAATCCTTCGCAGAAGGCGACAGAGGATTACATCACCGGCCGGTACGGCTGAGCCCGCCGGGAGCCATCGTGAAGGAAGGCAGCGAGGGTCACACTTTCAAGGCCTACGATGGAGCCCTGTCCGACTTGCGCGTGCGCGCCCAGCAGATGGGTACCCTTGTCGCGCAGCAGGTGGAGACCGCGGTGCACGCGCTGCTCCACGCCGACGCCGAGGCCGCCGAAAGCGTCTTGACCCGCGAGCATCGGGTCAACGCTTACCAGACCGAAATCGAGGCGGAGAGCTTCCGGCTGCTGGCGCAGCGCGCCCCGGTCGCGAGCGACCTGCGCATGGTGCTCGCGATCTCGCGGGCGGTCACCGACCTGGAGCGGGCCGGGGACGAAGCCAAGAAGATCGCGCGTTTCGCGCTCGCGAGCGCAAGCCGCGCTTCGGGCGGCCCGTCGCGCGTGGTGCGCAAGCCGCTCCGCCACATGGCGGAACTCGCTTGTGAATCGATGCGGGTGGCGATCGACGCACTCGATCGTGGCGACGCCCAGGTTGCGCACGAGGTCGCTCGCCTGGACCGCGAGATCGACCAGGAATTCGAGGCCGCGCTCCGCCAGCTCGTGACAGTCGCGATGGAGAAGACGCGATTGCTGCGGTCGGTTTTCGACACCGTGTTTGCGCTCAAGAGCCTGGAGCGGATCGGCGACCATGCGAAGAACGTCGCCGAGCACGTGGTGTTCCTGGTGAGCGGAGCCGACGTGCGTCATGCGGGCGCCGCGCGCGACGCTCCCGCAAAAGAATCGCAGCACTGAAACGACAGCACGGCCGGGACCGATGGTCACCGGCGGGAGAAGGTCGATGGAAACCGCCGATCTCAGTCAGCACACCTCGCGCCGCTTTAACGAGGACATGGAGCACGTCACCACGCGCGTCATGCAGATGGGCGGCTTCGTCGAGCAGCAGCTCCAGCGGGCGGTGACGGCCCTCATCGAGGGTAACAGCGCGCTCGGTGAAGAAGTTGCGCGCGAGGACTACCGCGTCAACCAGATGGAAGTCGAGATCGACGAGGAATGCGGCCGGATCATCGCGACCCGGCAGCCGACCGCTTCCGACCTGCGGGTCATGGTCGCCATCATCAAGACGATCACGGACCTCGAGCGCATCGGCGACGAGGTCGAGAAGGTCGGCTACATCGCGGCCCGGCTGGCGACGATGGAGAAGCCCTCCGACAACTACCGGGAGATCCGTCACCTCGGCAAGCTCGTGACGGAGATGGTGCACGATGCCCTGCATGCCTTCGCACGGCTCGACGCGGACGAGGCCTTCGAAGTCGCGCGCCGCGACCGCAAGGTCGACGAGGAATACGAGGCGATCCAGCGGCAGAACATCACGTTCATGATGGAAGATCCGCGCTCGATCCGCCGGGCTCTCGAGATCATGTGGGTCGTCCGCGCGCTCGAGCGCATCGGCGACCACGCCAAGAACATCTGCGAGTACACTGTGTACGTGGTGCACGGCAAGGACATCCGCCACCTCTCGCTCGAAGACGCGGAACGCCAGATCCGCGACTTCGCCCGCGAGCGAAAAGGGGCCTGATGCTGACACGGCGCCTGGGAAACTGGCTCGGAGCCGGAGTCGCTGTCGCCGCCCTCGCGTTCGCCTTTTATGCGCAGTACGGCATGGACCTCGTGCCCTGCCACCTGTGCATATTCCAGCGCGTCACCATGGCCGCCCTCGGCGCCGCCTTTCTGCTGGCGGCTCTCTTCTCGCGCCCTGGAGGCCGCGGAATCTTTTTCGCGATCCTGATCGGAATCGCCGGGCTCGCCACGATCGCGACGGCGGGCCGGCATGCCTGGATCCAGATGCAGCCCGAGGGATCGGTACCGGCCTGCGGCGCGGACCTCGCGTTCATGATGGATCTCTTTCCGCTGACCGAGGTGATCCTGAAGGTCTTCAAGGCGGGCGGCGAATGCGCCAGGGTCGACTGGTCCTTCCTCGGCCTCTCGATGCCGGCCTGGGTGCTGGTCATCGCGGTCGTGCTGACTGCAGTCGGTCTCAGGCTGAATCTGAAAAAATCCGCCTGAGCATATCGACGTAGACGCGATGCAGCCCGTCGATGTCCTCGACCGCACAGCATTCGTCAACCTGGTGAATCGTCCGGTTGAGCAGCCCGAACTCGACGACCTCCGCGCCGAGCGCGCCGAAGAACCTGCCATCCGAAGTGCCCCCGCCCGTGGAAAGCTCGGGTTTGCGTCCGGCAACGTCCTGCACGGCGGCGGCCACCCGCGAAGTCAGAGCACCCGGCACCGTGTAGTAAGGCAAGGATGCCTCCAGCCAGTCGACCGAGTGGCGGAGACCGTGCCGATCGAATATCGCGCCAACCGTCAGCTTGAGGCTGTCGAGTGTCTGGACGGGCGACCAGCGCAGGTTGAACTGCGCGGTCAATTCGCCCGGAATCACGTTCGCTGCGCCGGTGCCCGAGTGGACGTTGCTGACCTGGAAGCTGGTCGCCGGGAAATGCGCATTGCCCTCGTCCCAGCGCCGCGCGGCGAGCTCGGCGAAGGCGGGGATCACCGCGTGAATCGGATTGAGTGCGCGATCCGGATACGCGACATGTCCCTGGACGCCCTCGACGGTGAGCCGCCCGGAAAGCGAGCCGCGGCGGCCGATGCGCACGGTATCGCCGAAGGCCTGCTGGCTGGACGGCTCGCCGACCACGCAGTAGTCGATGCGCTGCCCGCGTTCGCGCAGGGTCTCGACGACCCGGCGCGTCCCATCCACCGACGGGCCTTCCTCGTCGCTCGTGATGACAAATCCGATCGCGCCCGGATACTTCGGCCGCGCGCCGATGTATTCCAGTGCGGCGGTCGTCATCGCGGCAACGCCGCTCTTCATGTCCGCTGAGCCACGTCCGTAAAGCAATCCATCGCGGATCGACGGTTCGAATGGATCCGAACTCCACCTCTCGCGCGGGCCCGGCGGCACGACGTCGGTATGGCCGGCGAAGCAGACGACGGGTCCCGCAGCTCCGCGATGAATCGCCCAGAAATTGTCGACCTTGCCGAACCGCATCCGCTCGATCGCGAATCCGGCGGGCTGCAGTCGTTGAATCAGCAGTTCCTGGCACCCGGCATCGTCCGGTGTCACCGACGGTCGCGCGATCAGTTCGCGAGTCAGTTCAACCGTTGCGGATAGTTCCTTCATGCGCGGCCTTTATACCGTTGTCGCGGCCGCCGCGCACGGGATCCGGCGGGGTTTCTCGCTCGCGAACCCTGCCGGAACTTTAAGGGTTCGCTCGCGAGAACCCCGCCACCTCGTGCGCGGCGGCCGAGGCGGCTGTAGCGGCGCGGACAAGCCAGGCGGGACCCGCGAGGGAGCGAATGTCCGATCTTCTGAGCGAACGAGCGGAGTCCCGCCCGGCGCAGTCCGCGCCGCGGCAACCGCTACGTCCGAAGCAGCTCGTTGATCGAGGTTTTCGCCCGAGTCTGCGCATCGACTTTCTTGACGATCACGGCGCAGTACAGAGAGTGGGAACCGTCGGAGGCGGGGAGCGAACCGGGAACGACGACGGAATTCGCGGGGACGCGGCCGAAGGTGATCTCTTTCGTCTCGCGATCGTAAATGCGCGTGCTTGCACCGATGAATACTCCCATCGAGAGAACGGCGCCGCGCTCGACGATGACGCCCTCGACGACCTCGGATCGTGCGCCGATGAAGCAATCGTCCTCGATAATGGTCGGGCGGGCCTGAAGCGGCTCCAGGACCCCCCCGATCCCGACGCCGCCTGATAGGTGCACGTTCCGCCCGACCTGTGCACAGGATCCGACCGTCGCCCAGGTGTCCACCATCGTGCCCTCGCCGACGTAGGCGCCGACATTCACGAACGAGGGCATGAGTACGACATCGCGGGCGACGTGCGCGCCGGCCCGCACGATCGCGCCGGGAACGATGCGCGCGCCGTCAGCCCGGAAGCGACCCTCGTCGTAGTCCGAGTGCTTGAGCGGGACCTTGTCGAAGAAGCGCAAGTCTCCGGCTTCGCGCACGACGTTGTCATGCGTGCGGAAGTGAAGCAACACCGCCTTCTTGAGCCATTCATTCACGCGCCAGCCGCCGGCGTCCGGCTCCGCAACACGGGCGCGCCCGCTGCCGAGGAGCGCGAGGCATTCGTCGATCGCCTGCAGCAGTTCGCGTGGTGCCGTTGCAGGTGCGAGCGCAGCCCGATTCTCGAATGCCTGCTCGATTCGTTCGCGTGTTTCCATGGTCGCCTCAGGCAGCAGCCGCGCGCGCATCGAGCGCAAGCGTCAGTGCATCGGCGAGCGCCTGGCAGCGCGTTGCCTCGAGCGGACGCCCGGTTTCATCGGCGACGGTGAAGACGTCCTCGGCGCGCTCGCCCACGGTCATGATCTTCGCTCCATGCAATTCAACCCTCTGGTCCCAGAACACCTGGCCGATCTGCGACAGGAGGCCCGGTTGGTCCCCGGCCACCACCTCGACCAGGGTACGGCCATTTTCCGCATCCGCGCTGAAGCTGACTTGCGTCGGCGTCGTGAACATCCGCACCTGCCGCGGAATCCTGCGAGTCACGGGAGGCGCCGACGCGCTCTTCTCCGAGAGCGCGGCCTGGAGCCGCCGCTCGATGCCCGCCATGCGCTCGCGATCCGTGATGGGGAGGCCCGTATCCTCCAGCACGAGGTAGTTGTCGAGGCTGCCCCCGTCGGCGGTCGGTGTGATGCGCGCATCCTGGATGCTGACACCGAGCTGGTCCAGCGCGGCCGTCGCGCGGGCAAAACTGTGGTGGCGCCCGTGGGTGTAGACGAGGACGACCGTCGCGCCGCCGCGTCCGGGGTGCTCGGCGACGGCGATCAGCGGGCTCGTATCGCCGGGCTCGCGCGCAGCGAGACCGGCCGTGTGCCATGCGATTTCGGCGGCCCCATGCCGCAGGAAATATGCATCGGTGAGTGTCGACCAGACGCGCTCGATGGCATCGGCGTCGACGCCCGCTGCCGCAAGGCGCTCGCGGGCGAGCGACTGCGTTTCCGCGATCAGCTGTTCGCGGTCGAGCGGTGACTCGAGGCCGCGGCGCAGAGCCTGCTTCACGCGTTCGTACAGCTCGTCGAACAGAGTCGCCTTCCAGGAATTCCAGAGCTTGGGATTGGTGCCGCGGACGTCGGCCACCGTGAGCACGTAGAGATAATCGAGGCGCGGCTGGTCGCCGACCTCGCGTGCGAAGGCATTCACGACCTGCGGGTCCGAGATGTCCTGCTTCTGCGCGGTGACCGACAGCTTGAGGTGGTGCCTCACGAGCCATGCGACGAGCCGCGCGTCATAGGGTGACAGGCCCTGCTCGAGGCAGAACGCCTCGGCGTCGACTGCCCCGAGCTCGGAATGGTCCCCGCCGCGGCCCTTGGCGATGTCGTGGAAGATTGCGGCGAGGTAGGCGAGCTCGGGCTTCGGCAACGAACGGAATATCTGTGCGAGCTTCGGAAACTCCTGGTCGTAGCGCTCGAGCGCAAAGCGCCGGAGGTTGCTCACGACGAAGAGGGTGTGCGCATCGACGGTGTAGGCGTGGAACAAGTCGTACTGCATCCGTCCCACGATGCGCCCGAAGGCCGGGATATAGCGGCCGAGCACGCCGTAGAGGTTCATGCGCCTGAGCTCGTGCGTGACTCCGGCGGGCGCCCGCAGGATCTCGAGCAACAGGCGGTGATTTCGCGGGTTCTGCCGGAATTCCTCGTCGATGAGCCAGAGATGCTCCGCAACGAGCCGGATTGTCCGGGCACGCACGCCACGCAGCCGCGGATTTTGCTGCAGCACGACGAAGAGTTCGAGCAGTGCCGACGGGTGGCGCGCGAAGACATCGTCGGTCACCGCCTCCAGGCATTCGTCGCGCTCCTGGAAATCGCCCGACAAGGGCAGCGCGGGAGCGCCCCGGTCGGCGAGTATCTCCTCGCGGAATTGCTGCAGGAGCAGCTCGTTGAGCCAGCTCACGAGCATCGCAGTCCGGTAGTAGCGCTGCATGAACTGCTCGACCGCGAGCGTATAGGTCGCATCCTCGTAGCCGAACAGCCGCGCGAGCCGGATCTGATGGTCGAACAGCAGGCGGTCCTCGCGGCGGCCGCTCACGAGGTGCAGCGCGAATCGCACGCGCCAGAGCCAGGACTGCGCGGACTCGAGCTGGGCCAGTTCGCGCGCTTCGATGAAGCCGTGAGCGGCAAGTCCTTCGAGCGTTTCCGCCCCGAAGTGGCGCTTCGCGACCCAGGCAATCGTCTGCAGGTCACGCAGGCCGCCCGGCCCCTGCTTGACGTTCGGCTCGAGGTTGTAGGCCGTGTCATGAAAGCGGTGGTGGCGCTCGGCCTGCTCGCGCAGCTTCGCATCGAAGAAATCCCGCGACGACCACATCCGGTCCGGTGCAAGGGCACGGCGCATGGCATCGAACAGTTCCGGCGAGCCGGCGAGGAGCCGGGACTCGAAGAGCGTCGTTGCGACACCGAGATCTGCGAGCGCCTCGCGCCTGCAGTCTTCGATCGTGCGCACGCTGTGACCGGTTTCGAGCCCGATGTCCCAGAGAAAAGTGAGGAAGCGCTCGAGCGGCGCGGTCCAGCCCGGATCCTCGCCTTGCGGCAGGAGGATCATGACGTCGACATCGGAACAGGGCAGCAACTCGCCGCGACCGTAGCCCCCGACAGCGAACAACGCGAGCGGGTCCGCAGCCCTGGCGGCATGCAGTCGCCAGGCGCGCGTCACGAGCGCATCGACGAGTGCGGCACGATCGCGCACCAGCGTTTCCACTGGCTCGTCGGCGCGGAATCGGCGCGCGAGCTCGCGGTCGCCTTCCACGAGCACGGATCGGAAGTCGGCAACCGGATTGGCGCAGGGGTCGAGGCGGACCGCCAGCGAATCGAGGTAATCCCACTGCGTGCCGGGCCCGGCCCTGCGCGCCGCAGGCCGGAGGGCCGCCTTGCCGGTGCCGCTCTGCACCGATCAGGCCGCGGCGCGGTCGGACGCGCCGAGCGTCAGCACTTCGACTCCATTGGCCGTTACGAGAACCGTGTGCTCCCACTGGGCCGACAGGGAATGATCCTTGGTGACGACGGTCCAGCCGTCGCCGAGCAGCTTCACGTGCCGCCGACCGGCGTTGACCATCGGTTCAACCGTGAACGTCATGCCAGGTTCCAGCGCGAGGCCCGTGCCTTGTTCTCCGTAGTGCAGCACCTGCGGGTCCTCGTGGAATACCCGGCCGATGCCGTGGCCGCAGTATTCGCGAACCACCGAATAGCCCTGGCCCTCGACGAAGGTCTGGATGTTATGACCGAGGTCGCCGAGGCGATTCCCCGGCGCCACGGTGCGGATGCCACGCCACATCGCCTCCAGGCTGACTTCGCAAAGGCGCTTCGCCTGGATTGAAGCCTCCCCGATCAGGAACATGCGGCTCGTGTCGCCATGGAAACCGTCCTTGATGACGGTGACGTCGACGTTGAGGATGTCGCCTGGCTTCAAGACCCGGTCGCCCGGGATGCCGTGGCACACGACGTGGTTGACCGAAGTGCAGATCGACTTCGGAAATCCCTTGTAATTCAAGGGCGCCGGAACCGCATGCTGAATATTCACAATATAGTCGTGGCAAATCCGGTCGATTTCGCCGGTCGTCATGCCGGGAGTGACCCGCGGCCCGATCATGTCGAGGACGTCGGCCGCAAGCCGCCCAGCGACCCGCATCGCCTGCTGTTCCGGGGGCGATTTGACGTGTACGCGGCTGTGGCTCTGCATCAACATGGCCTGGCCCCGCAATGGGAGGGCGAAAATCGCCTATCACGTTGTTTCAACGGGAAAAGGATGGTATAAAGCGCGGCGTTTTTTCTCAACCAAATCCACACGCGTACCGTCACGTGCGGCTGGGTGCCGGGTCCCTTGACCGGTTGCCGCATGCGGGTCCGCGGAGGACTAACCCGAAAGGAGTAATCATGGCCAGCCTGTCCATGAGGCAGATGCTTGAGGCGGGGGTTCATTTCGGTCATCAGACCCGCTTCTGGAACCCGAAGATGGCACCGTTCATCTTCGGCGAACGCAACAAGATCCACATCATCAATCTCGAGCGGACGCTACCGCTCTATAACGACGCCGCCGGCTTCGTAAAGGGCGTCGTTGCCGACGGGGGCAAGGTCCTCTTCGTCGGCACCAAGCGGAGCGCAAGGGATGCCATCCAGTCGGAGGCGATCCGCTGCGGCATGCCCTACGTCAACCAGCGGTGGCTGGGCGGCATGCTCACGAATTTCAAGACCATCCGCCAGTCGATCAAGCGCCTGCACGAGCTCGAAGAGCTGCGGGATACCGGCGCATTGGATCGACGCAACAAGAAAGAAGCGCAGATGCTTCGCCGCGAGATGGACAAGCTCATGCGCAGCCTCGGCGGCATCAAGGACATGAACGCGCTGCCCGACGCCTTGTTCGTCGTCGACGTCGGCCACGAAGAAATCGCCGTGCACGAAGCGCAGAAGCTCGGCATTCCGGTCGTCGCGATCGTCGACAGCAACTGCAGCCCGGAAGGCATTGAGTATGTCGTCCCCGGCAACGACGATGCCATGAAGGCAATCCTGCTCTATGCGGCCGGAATCGCCGACGCGGTGATCGACGGCAAAGAGGCGGTGCCGAGCGTGCCGGCCGGCGAGGACGAGTTCGTCGAGCTCGACGAAGAAGGTCAGCCGCGGCGCAAGTCGGTCCCGCGCGCCCCGCGCAAGGCCGCAATCGTGCGTCGCCGGGCCCCTGTGCGCTCCCGGCCGACGGCAGAGACCGCATCGGCGGCGACCATGCCGCCCGTCGGTGCGCCCGAGCCCGCGCCCGAGCCGGTGGAAGCGGTCGAGGATGAATCGTCGACAGAGGAGGCCGTCGTGTCACCCGAGGCTTCCCGTGCGAAGGCGCCGGCACGCCGCCGCCCCGCGCCGCGGAAATCCGACAAGAACGGGAACTGACGATGAGCATCAGCGCCGAGACGGTCAAGACACTGCGCGAGCGCACGGGCGCCGGCATGATGGAGTGCAAGAAGGCACTCATCGAGACCGGCGGCGACCTCGATGCCGCAGCGGAGATCATGCGCAAGGCGGGCCTCGCCAAAGCCGACAAGAAGGCCGGGCGCATCGCCGCTGAAGGCGCAATCGTCGCCGCGACGGGTAGTGACGGCCGCACGGCCGCGCTCGTCGAGGTCAACTGCGAGACGGATTTCGTCGCGCGCCAGCCCGAGTTCCAGGCCTTTGCGACGGATGTCGCCAGGGCGGTCCTCGGCGCAGGGGTTGTGACACCTGAGGCTCTCGCGGCACTCAAGCTCGCGAGCGGCGTGACGGTCGACGAGACCCGACGCAGCCTCGTCGCGAAAATCGGCGAGAAGATCGACGTGCGCCGTGCTGCGGTACTTCGCGCGCCAGAGCGCATTGGCAGCTATGTGCATGGCACGCGCATCGGAAGCCTCGTCGGCCTGAAGGGCGGGGACGAGTCCCTCGCGCGCGACCTTGCGATGCATGTCGCGGCCGCCAACCCGCAGTTCGTAGCGCCCGCCGACGTGCCGGCCGACATCGTCGCGAAGGAGCGGGAGATCCTCGCGGCCCAGGCGACGACGGAAGGCAAGCCGCCTGCCATCGTCGACAAGATGGTGGAAGGGCGGCTCCGCAAGTACCTGGCGGAGATCTGCCTGACCGGTCAGCCCTTTGTGAAGGATCCCGACACGAGCGTCGGCCTGCTGCTGGAGAAGGCCAAGGCCTCTGTCAGCGGATTCATGCGCTACGAAGTCGGCGAAGGCATCGAGAGGAAGCAGGAAAACTTTGCCGCCGAGGTCATGGCGCAGATCAAAGCCGCCAGGGACAAAGGCGAGCCCGACAAGCCGAGCTGAACCTGGAATGGGGCTCGCGGAGGAACAGTAAAATGGCCGACACGCAGGCCCGGCAGCCGCTAACCAGGATCCTGCTCAAGATCAGCGGCGAGGCCTTGCTCGGCGCCGCCGACTACGGCATTGATCCCGCGATCCTGAAGCGCATCGCGGGCGAGATCAGGGACGTCATGGCCCGTGACATCCAGGTTGCCGTCGTCATCGGCGGCGGCAACATCTTCCGCGGGGCGGGCCTTGCCCGCGCCGGCATGGACCGGGTCACGGCCGATCACATGGGCATGCTCGCGACGGTCATGAACGGTCTCGCGCTCCAGGACGCGCTCGAGTCCGTGGGCAGTTACGCGCGCGTGATGTCGGCGGTGCGCGTGCAGGAAGTCTGCGAGGACTATATCCGCCGTCGCGCCGTTCGCCACCTCGAAAAAGGGCGCTGCGTCATATTCGCCGCCGGCACGGGCAACCCGTTTTTCACGACCGACACGGCGGCTTCGCTGCGCGCCATCGAAATCGGCGCCGACCTGCTGCTGAAAGCGACCAAGGTCAACGGCATATACAACGAAGACCCGGTCCGCAATCCGAAGGCGGTTCGCTACCAGACCCTCTCCTTCGACAAGGTGCTGGACGACAGGCTCGGCGTGATGGACGCGACCGCCATCGTCATGTGCCGCGACAACGGGCTGCCGCTCCGTGTCTTCAACCTGATGAACGCAGGCGACATGCTCCGCATCGTCGACGGCGAGGATGTCGGCACGCTGGTTGCGAACGGGCTCTAGGCGGGGCGAGGGGGCTGGAACATGCAGGATGAAATGAGCCGCGATGCGACGCTGCGCATGTCTAAATGCGTTGCGCTCCTCAAGGACCACTACCGCAAGATGCGGACCGGCCGCGCGAACACCGGTCTGCTCGACGGACTCAAGGTCGACTACTACGGCAGCGAAGTGCCGATCAACCAGGTCGCGAGCGTCAACGTCGAGGACGCGCGCACGCTGGTCGTTTCGCCCTGGGACAAGTCGGCGGTCGCCGCCGTCGAGAAGGCGATCCTGAAGTCCGACCTCGGCCTCACGCCCAACACCGCGGGGCAGGTCATCCGGCTTCCATTGCCGCCCATGACCGAGGAGCGGCGCAAGGAGCTGACCAAGGTCGCCCGTCACGAGGCAGAGAATGCGCGGGTCGCGGTGCGCGGCGTCCGCCGCGACCTGATGAACGAATTGAAGGAGATGTTGAAGGAAAAGCTGATTTCCGAGGACGACGACCGCCGGGCCCAGGAGGACATACAGAAGCTGACCGACAGGCACGTGCACGAAATCGACCAGGTGCTTGCCGAGAAAGAGAAAGAGTTGTTGCAGGTCTGAGATGCCCGCAGCAGCCTCGCAAGTTCACGGCGCAGGCGTGGTGCCGCGCCACATCGCCGTAATCATGGACGGCAACGGACGCTGGGCCGAGCAGCGCTCGCTGCCGCGGGCCGCTGGACACCGCGCCGGCGTACGCGCCGTGCGTTCGACGATCGAGGAGTCCGTGCGCCACGGCGTCGCATCGCTCACGCTCTTCGCCTTCTCGAGCGAGAACTGGCAACGCCCTGCGGGCGAGGTCGGCGTGCTCATGCAATTGTTCCTCGAGTCGCTCGATCGCGAAGTCGCGGAACTCGATGCGAATGGCGTACGAATCCGTTTCATCGGCGACCTCGCCCGGCTCGCGCCGGCCCTGACGGACCGCATTGCTGCGGCCGAGGAGAGGACCGCAGGACGCGATCGCCTCGACCTCGTCATCGCAGTTGCTTATGGCGGCCGCTGGGACATCGCCGAGGCGGCGCGCCGGCTCGCCATCGAAGTCGCCGAGGGCAAGCGTGAGGCCGCGACCGTCGATGCCGACGCGGTTGCCGCGTACCTCGCGACCACAGGCCGGCCGGAGCCGGATCTCTTCATTCGCACGGGCGGCGAGCGTCGCGTCAGCAATTTCATGCTCTGGGACCTTGCATACACGGAGCTGTGGTTCACCGACACACTGTGGCCAGACTTCGACGCGGCCTGCTTTGCCGCAGCACTCGATTACTTTCGCAGCCGGGAGCGGCGTTATGGACGGGTCGCAAGTCAGGCGGGGTCGGGCTGATGCTGGGCCAACGGATCATGACCGCCGTCGGGCTTGTCGCGGTGCTCGCGCTCGTGCTCGTCGTGCTGCCGCATGACTTCGCGGTGATCGCGCTCGGCGTGCTCATATTGACAGGCGCCTGGGAATGGTCGCGGTTCGCGGGTCTCTCGGGACCGGCTTCCCGGGCCGCCTACGTTACGGCCTGTGCCGCTGCGATGGCTGGCCTCTGGTACTCGACGGCGCTGCCTGCGGATTTTTCGCGCGTCATGGTGCTCACCATGATCGGATGGATTCCGCTTTTCGCCTGGGTGGTGCTCGCGCCGACCTTTCGTGCAAGCGGGCTTGCCGCCATCGCCGGCCTCTGGGCGCTGGCGCCGACCTGGCTTGCGCTGTCCCGGCTTTACCTGCAGGCTGAAAACGGCCGCGAGCTCGTCGTCTTCGTGCTGCTCCTCGCCTGGGCCGCTGACATCGGCGCTTATTTTGCGGGACGGCGCTACGGCCGCCTCCAGCTGGCTCCGTTCGTGAGTCCCAACAAGACCTGGGAAGGGGTTCTTGGCGGACTCGCCGCAGGATTCCTGGTCGCGCTCGCGGGCCGCGCCTGGTTCGGACTGCCGACACTTGCCTTCCTGTCGCTATGTGTCGCCGCCGTTCTCGTCTCCGTGGTCGGCGACCTGCTGGAAAGCATGTTCAAGCGCCAGCAAGGCCTGAAGGACAGCGGGAGCCTGTTGCCGGGCCACGGCGGAATGCTCGACCGTATCGACAGCCTGACCTCGTCCGTGCCGCTCCTCGCGCTTGGATTCGGCTGGCTGGGACTCGTTGCATGAAGGGAATCGCCGTACTCGGTTCGACGGGGACGATCGGCGAGGCGACGCTCGACGTCGCGAGCCGCCATCCCGATCGCTTCCGCGTGGTCGCGCTCGCCGCCCATTCCAATCACGAAGCCTTATTCACGCAGTGCGAGCGTTTTCGCCCCGACTGCGCGGCGCTCGTCGATCGCACTGCTGCCTCGAAACTCGCGGAGCGCCTAACCTCCGCGGGAATTCCCACCCGGGTTCTCGCGGGTGCCGATGCGTTGTCGACCGTTGCGACGCTGGCCGAAGCCGATGTGGTCATGGCGGCGATCGTGGGCGCCGCGGGACTCGCGCCGACACTCGCGGCTGCCGCGGCCGGCAAGCAACTCCTGCTCGCCAACAAGGAGGCCTTGGTACTCGCAGGTCCGCTCCTGCTCGATGCCGCCCGCCGTTCCGGCGCGGTGGTACTGCCGATCGACAGCGAACACAACGCCATCTTTCAGTGCCTGCCCGTGGGCGGGACGCAGGGCGGCCGGCCGGCTGGCGTCGCGCGCATCGTGCTCACGGCCTCGGGTGGACCCTTCCTGCGAACTCGCCGCGAGGAGCTCGCGGCCGTGACGCCGGAGCAGGCGGTCGCGCATCCGAACTGGCGAATGGGCCCGAAGATCTCCGTGGATTCTGCGACCCTCATGAACAAGGGCCTCGAACTCATCGAGGCCTGCCATCTTTTCGCAGTACCGCCCGCGGCCGTCGAGGTCGTGATCCACCCGCAGAGCATCGTTCACTCGCTGGTCGAATTCGACGACGGCTCCGTGCTCGCACAGATGAGCCAGCCGGACATGCGTGTGCCGATCGCCCACGCACTCGGCTGGCCCGGACGGATTGCATCGGGCGCCGCCCGGCTCGACCTCGTGCAGATTGCGAGATTATCGTTTGAAGCCCCTGATTTAGAAAGGTTTCCATGCCTGGGGATTGCCCAGGCCGCTGCGGCTGTCGGGGGAACCGCGCCGGCAGTGCTGAACGCCGCGAACGAAGTCGCCGTCGCCGCGTTTCTTGGGCGGCGGCTGAACTTTGCGAGCATCGCGGCAGTCATTGAGAGCGTGTTGCAACAGCACGAGGCGGGGCCGGTGCGAAGCCTGGACGATGCGCTGGCAGCGGACGCCTGGGCGCGCGAACGCGCGCATGCCGCCCAGACGTCGCGGCAGGCAGCGGGCGCATGACGAGCAGCATCCTCACCTCGGTCATCGCCTTCATCGTCGCGATCGGCGTGCTCGTGACCGTGCACGAGTTCGGGCACTTCTGGGTTGCGCGCAAGCTCGGCTTCAAGGTGCTTCGATTCTCGCTCGGGTTCGGCAAGCCGCTCCTCTCGCGTGTAAGCCGCGACGCGGACCAGGTCGAGTACGTGCTGGCCGCGATTCCGCTCGGCGGTTACGTTCGCCTGCTCGACGAACGCGACGGGCCGGTGCCGCCGGGCGAAGAGCATCGCGCGTTCAACCGCCGGCCGCCGCTCGCGCGGATCGCCGTGCTGCTCGCGGGTCCCGGTGCAAACTTCCTGTTCGCGATCCTCGCGTACTGGGTGCTCCTGATGCAGGGCATACCCGGGCTGAAGCCGGTTGTTGGCGATGTCGCGCCGGACTCGTACGCCGCGCGCGCGGACCTGCGCCCGCTCGATGAGATCACGGCCGTCGGAGGCGTATCGACGCCGACGCGCCAGGCCGCGGTGCTTGCGATTCTCGAGGGCGTCGTCGACGAGGGATCGGTTCCGGTCGAGGTGCGGCGGGCAGGCGGCGCTCCACGCAAGTTGACGATTCGCGTTCCGGAAGGCGAGCGTCGCGCGCTGACCGAGCCGGGAATCCTGCTGCACGGGCTCGGCTTCTCATTCTGGTATCCGGCGCAGCCCGTGGTCGTCGCGGAGCTGACGCCGGGCATGCCCGCGGCAGCGGCGGGCCTCGCGATCGGCGATCGCGTCGTTGAAGTCGACGGCGTGGCGATCGACGACTACTCGAAGTTCGTCGGCGTGGTCCGCGGCCGGCCCGGGCAAGCCACGCGCCTCGTCGTATTGCGCGGCGGCAGCCGGATAGGCATCGACGTGGTTCCGAAGGCGGTGGTCGAAGAGGGGCGCACGATCGGGAAGATCGGCCTCGGCGCGGCACCCGGCGACGGCAGCGGATTTCCGGAATCCATGAAGACCGTCGAGCGTTATGGCCCATTTGCGGCGCTCGGGCCCGCCGTGCGTGAAACCTGGCAGAAGAGCGCGCTGACGGTCCGTTTCCTGTGGCGCATGGTCATGGGCGACGTGTCGACCAAGAACATCTCGGGACCGATCAACATCGCGCAGTACGCCGGACTGACGGCGACCGAGGGCTTCACTTACTATCTCGGCTTCCTGGCCCTCGTCTCGATATCGCTTGCAGTCCTGAACCTGCTGCCGGTGCCAGTGCTGGACGGCGGCCAGATCGCGTTCCAGTTCTTCGAGATCGTGAAGGGCGCCCCGCTTTCGATGAAGGCGCAGGTGCTCGGCCAGAAGGTCGGCATTGCGATGCTGGTCGTACTGATGGGATTCGCGTTCTACAACGACATCACGCGGCTCTTCGGTTGAAGGCGGAGGCGTAGCAGAAGCATGTTGCGGCAGGTGATCCTCGGAATCCTCATGGCTCATGCCGGCGCGGCCGCCGCGCAGGGCACGGATTCGTTTGCCGTCGGCGACATCCGCGTCGAGGGCCTGCAGAGGATTTCCGAGGGAACGGTTTACAACTACCTGCCGGTCAACATCGGCGATCGCCTGGACCAGCGCCGCATCCAGGAGGCGATCCGGGCCCTGTTCGGGACGGGTTTCTTCAGCGACATCGAAATGCGGCGCGACGGTGAGACGCTCGTCGTCGTCGTCCAGGAGCGGCCCTCGATCGAGAGCTTCGAGATCGCCGGCAACAAGGACATCAAGACCGAGGACCTGCAGAAATCCCTGCGCAGCGTCGGCCTTGCCACCGGCAAGACCTTCGACCGTTCGGTGCTCGAGGAAGTGCGGGGCTTCCTGACCGATCAATACTTCAGCCGCGGCAAGTACGCCGTGCGCATCGACCCGAAGGTCGAGGACGTGCCGGGCAACAAGGTCCGCATCAAGATCGACGTCGTCGAGGGCCAGCGCGCGCGAATCCGCCAGATCAACCTGGTCGGGAATACCGCGTACGACGACGAGGAACTGCTCGACGCATTCGAGCTCAGGACGCCGAACTGGCTCTCCTGGTACAAGCAGGACGACCGCTATTCGCGCGAGTCCCTGCAGGGCGACATCGAGAAACTCCAGTCCTGGTACCAGGACCGCGGTTACGCGAACTTCGCCGTGGAGTCCACGCAGGTCGCGATCGCGCCGGAGATGGACGACATCTTCATCACGATGAATCTTGATGAAGGGGAGGTGTACAAGGTGGGCGAGGTGAAGCTCGCCGGCACGATGAAGGTCCCGGAGGCGGAGCTCCAGCGCCTCCTGAAGGTGAGCCCGGGCCAGACGTATTCGCGCAAGCTCATCACGCAGTCGCAGGAACTGATCTCCTTCCGGCTCGGCGTCGAGGGATATGCCTTTGCGAAGATCGACCCGGTGCCGACGGGCCATGACGACACCAAGACCATCGACCTGACCTTCTTCGTCGACGCGGGCAATCGCGCGTACGTGCGTCGCATCAACTTCATCAATACCAGTGCGATCGACGACGCGGTGCTGCGTCGCGAATTGCGCCAGATGGAGGGCTCCTACCTCTCGAACGCGCTGCTCGAGCGCTCGAAGGAGCGCCTGCAGCGGCTGCCTTACATCGAGGAAGTCGACTTCGAGACGACACCGGTAGCGGGGACGCCGGACCTCGTCGACGTCGACTTCGACGTGAAGGAAGGACTGCCCGGGCAGTTCAGCGGCGGCATCGGCTATTCCGAGTCGCAGTCTTTCATGCTGAACGGAAGTTTCGTGCACTCGAACTTCATGGGATCGGGCGAGCGCGTGGGGCTCGAACTCGTCACGGGCCGCTACTCGCAGCAGTACAGCCTCACGCACACCGATCCGTACACGAACATCGACGGCGTATCGCGTACCATCGGCCTGCAGTACCGCGACGTCACGCAGTACGTGTCGGCAGCGTCGGATTTCTCGACGACCACGATGGCGGCGACGCTCGAGTTCGGCTACCCGATCTCGGAATACCAGGGCCTGCGCTTCGGGTTGATCACGCAGGTCTCGGACCTGATCGTCAACCCGGCCAACAGCGCGCCGGAAGCGGTCGACTGGGTGCGCGCGAACGGCAATCCGTACCGGCAGGTGATCGAGCGGGAAATCCCGGGCGCCGATCCCGACGATCCGCCGACGATCATCGAGACGATCCTCTTCGGGACGAAATTCAACACCTATGAGCTGGTGGGCAGCTGGTACTACGAATCCCGCAACCGCGCGATCTTCGCGGATCGCGGCATGCAGCATTCCGTGAGCCTCGCCGTTACCGCGCCGGGGAGCGAAGTCGACTACTACACGCTGCGCTACGACTACATGCAGCTGCTCCCCATCGCGAGGCAGTGGACCATCGCGCTGACGTCGCAAATCGCCTTCGGCGACTCGCTCGGCAAGGACACGACTTCGCTGCCGCCGTATCGGCAGTTCTTCGCGGGCGGCCCGGACTCGGTACGCGGCTTCACCGAAAGCCGCCTCGGCCCGAAGGACGGCTTCGGCAATCCCTACGGCGGCAACCTCAAGGTGATCGGGAGGGCCGAGCTCTTGTTCCCGGTGCCCGACAAGTGGCGCGCAAGCACGCGCATCAGCGCGTTCTTCGACATCGGCAACGTCTTCTCGCAAGGCGCCGCCATCAACTACGTCGGCCAGGACGGGCGGACGCCGGTCGACTACGAGTTCGATTACAATGAGTTGAAGCAGTCCGCCGGCTTGGCCATCCAATGGTTCGCGCCGCTGGGCATTTTCCGGTTCAGCTACGGCATTCCGCTGAACGAGTTCAAGGGCGACGGCATCCGTTATGCGGACGAAGTCGAGCGCTTCCAGTTCACGATCGGTTCCGCATTCTGAAATTCGAGGCTAGATGACACACATGACCAGGCACATCGTTTCCTGCGCGCTGATCGTCGGCGCGGCGCTCATGGCCGCACCCGCCATCGAGGCGCAGGCCCTCAAGATCGGCTTCGTCAACTTCGGACGCCTCCTCGAGGAGTCGCCGCAGGCCACCGTGGCCCGGCAGGCGCTCGAAGGCGAATTCCTGCCGCGGCAGCGCGACGTCGGGGCACAGCAGAAGTCGCTCCAGGAGAAGCGCGAGAAGCTCGGCAAGGAGGCCGCCGTCATGTCGGAGGCCGACCGCGTGCGCACCGAGCGCGAAGTACGCGACCTCGAGGTGAACGTGCAGCGCCGCTACAACGAACTGCAGGAAGACCTGAACATGCGCCGCAACGAGGAACTGGGCAAGGTGCAGCGCGCACTGCTGCAGGAAGTCCAGGCCTACGCGCGTGCGAACGGCTACCAGCTGGTCTTCGGCGAAGGCGTGCTGTTCGCCGCGGAAGGCGTCGACATCACGCCGCAAGTCGTGGCCGCGATCAAGGCCAAGTCTCCCACAGCCGCAGCGCCAACCAAGCCCTGAGCGCGGCCGGCCGCGAGGGGAACGCCGCGATGGCGATTACGCTCGGCGAGATCGCGGTCCGCTACGGGCTCGAGCTCACCGGCGACCCCGAACAGTCGATCGACGGCGTAGCCGCCCTGTCGGCCGCAACGCCCGGCAAGCTCAGCTTCTGCACCGGAGCGAAGTACCGCAAGCAACTCGCGGCGACGCGGGCGACTGCGGTGGTCCTGCCGCGTGCGCTCGCGGCGGATTGTCCGGTCGCGGCGCTCATCAGTCCGAAGCCGTACGCAAGCTACGCCCGGATCGCGGCCGTCCTCCATCCGCCTGCAGCAGTTACCGCCGGGCGCGGGCGCGGCGCGGAAGTCGCACCGTCCGCTTCGGTCGCGGCCTCCGCCTGGCTCGGCCCGAATGCCGTTATCGGCGCCGGCGCTGTGATCGGCGAGCGGTGCTCCATCGGCCCGAACTGCGTGATCGAGGACGGCGCGCGCCTCGGCGACGATTGCCGGCTGCAGTCCGGCGTCACGATCTGCCACGGCGTCACGGCCGGTGCGCGCTGCGTGTTCAAGGCGGGCGCCGTCGTCGGCAGCGACGGTTTCGGCTTCGCGCCCGACGTCGACGGCTACGTGAAAGTACCCCAGCTCGGCAGCGTGCGGCTCGGCAACGACGTCGAGGTCGGGGCCAACACGACGATCGACCGCGGCACGATCGAGGACACCGTCATCGGTGACGGCGTCAAGCTGGACAACCAGGTGCAGGTCGGACATAACTGCCGGATCGGGGCGCACACGGTGATCGCGGGCTGCGTCGGAATTTCGGGGAGTTCCGTCATCGGCAGCCGATGCATGATCGGCGGCGCCGTGGGCATCGCAGGGCACCTCGAGATCGGCGACGAAGTGGTGGTGACGGGCTATTCGCTGGTCACACATTCGCTCCCGGGACCGGGAGTCTATTCGTCGGGAATGCCCGCGATCGAAGCCGCCAAATGGCGGCGCGCGGTCGCGAGGCTGCACCGGCTCGACGGGCGCCGCCAGGGGCGCGAGCCGCCGCAGACGGGCGGGCGGGGGAATGAGCCATGAGCGAAGGCTTCTCAATGGACATCCAGGCCGTGCTTGCGCAGCTGCCGCACCGTTATCCGTTCCTGCTCGTCGACCGCGTCATCGAGTGCGTGCCCGGCAAGCGCATCCACGCGATCAAGAACGTCACGGTCAACGAGCCGTTTTTCCCGGGACACTTTCCGGGCCGGCCGACCATGCCTGGCGTGATGATCCTCGAGGCGCTCGCCCAGGCTGCCGGCATCCTTGCGTTCAAGACCGCGGGCGTTGTGCCGGACGAGAAATCGCGTTTCTACTTCGTCGGCATTGACGGCGCCCGCTTTCGCCGGCCCGTCGTGCCGGGCGACCAGCTGGCCTTGAAGGCGACGTTCGATCGCGCCATGCGCGGCATCTGGAAGTTCACGACCGTCGCCGAGGTGGACGGCGAAGAAGTCGCATCGGCAACGATGATGGTCGCGCCGGAGGTCAAGCCTTGATCGATCCGCGCGCCATCGTCGATCCCGGCGCAGAGATCGGTGAGGGCGTCGAAATCGGGCCATTCGCGGTCATCGGCGCAAATGTCAGCATCGGCGCGGGCAGCACGATCGGCTCGCACGCCGTCGTGAAGGGACCCACCACGCTCGGTCGGGATACAAGGGTTTTCCAGTTCGCGTCGATCGGTGACGCGCCGCAGGACCGCAAGTATGCGGGCGAGCCGACGAAGCTCGTGGTCGGCGACCGCAACGTATTCCGGGAATTCTGCACGATCAACCGCGGCACCGTCGGCGGGCGCGGCGTCACGACGATCGCGGACGACTGCCTGTTCATGGCGTACTCCCACGTGGCCCACGACTGCATCGTGGGCAGCCAGTGCATCATGTCCAATTGCACTGCCTTGGCAGGCCATGTCGAGCTCGGCGACTGGGTGATAATGTCGGGCTACTCGGGGATCCACCAGTTCTGCAAGATCGGCGCGCACGCCTTCCTCGCCAACAACGCCGCGGTGACGCGCAACGTGCCGCCCTACCTGCTGGTCGCCGGCTCGCCCGCCGAGCCGAAAGGCGTGAACAGCGAGGGGCTGAAGCGCCGTGGATTCGACGCGGCGCAGATCGCGAACATCAAGGCCGCATACCGGCTTCTGTACCGGTCGGGCCTCAAGCTCGCCGACGCGACCGAACAGCTTCGCGCGCTCGTACCGATCCAGCCGGAGCTGAAGCCATTCGTGGACTTCCTGGCCGCCAGCGAACGCAGCATCATCCGCTGATGGCCGGGAGCCAGAGGCTGACGATCGGCCTCGTCGCCGGCGAGTCCTCCGGAGACAACCTGGGCGCCGCGCTGATCGATGCGATCCGTTCCCGGGCGCCGGATACGCGTTTCGTCGGCGTCGCCGGGCCGCGCATGAAGGCGGCGGGCTGCGAGAGCCTTGCAGATTCCGGGGAACTCGCGGTCATGGGGCTCTTCGAGGTGCTGCATCACCTGCCACGCCTTCTCAGGCTTCGTGCCCGCATCAGGAGCGCCATGCTCGACCTGAAGCCCGATGTATTCGTCGGCATCGACGCGCCCGAATTCAATTTCGGCCTCGCGCCCGCACTGCATGCGGCGGGGCTGCGTACCGTCCAGTACGTCAGCCCCCAGGTCTGGGCCTGGCGGCGGGGACGCGCGGCCCGCATGTCCCGGTTCCTCGATCTCGTGCTCTGCCTGCTTCCATTCGAGCGCGGAGTCTATGACGAGGCGGGCCTGCGCTCGATTTTCGTCGGCCATCCGCTGGCCGACCAGTTGCCGCTCGTGCCCGATGTCCTTGCGGCGAGGCAGGCGCTCGGACTCGCCGCCGACGCCCGGGTCGTCGCTGTCCTGCCCGGCAGCCGGGCCGGTGAAGTTTCGCGGCTGGCGGCGGACTTTGCGGGCACGCTCGCCTGGCTCGCAGCGCGCCGTCCGGGACTGCAATTCATCGCCGCACTCGCGGGTGCTGAAACGCGGCATGTGTTCGAAGCTGCACTTGCCCGTCGTGCGCCGGGCGTCGCGGTCACGATCCTCGAAGGCCGTACGCAGGCCGCGCTCACCGCAGCCGACGTCGTTCTGGTTGCCTCGGGCACGGCGACGCTCGAGACGCTACTTTGCAAGCGCCCGATGGTGGTCGCCTACCGGCTCGGCGCGCTGACGGCATTCGCGCTGAGGCACTTCGGCCTCATGAAGGCGGAGTATTTCGCGCAGCCGAACCTTCTCGCCGGCAGGCGCGTCGTCCCGGAGCTCGCACAGGGCGAGGTCGCGCCCGAGCGCCTCGGCCCTGAGATTGAGCGGTGGCTGGACACGCCTGCGGCGGTCGCTGAGCTACAGACTCTCTTTGCGGCCATCCACAGGCAGCTGCGGCAGGGCGCAAGCGACCAGGCTGCGAGCGCGATCCTCGATCTCGCCCGCGGTGGGGCCCGATGAGCCGCGAGGGCGGACCGTGGCCACGCCTCGAGGGCGGCCTCACGGCAGGCGTCGACGAGGCAGGGCGGGGACCGCTCGCCGGTCCCGTTGTCGCCGCGGCGGTGATCCTCGATCCTCGCCGGCCGATCGCGGGCCTCCGCGATTCCAAGGCGCTCAGCGCGCCCGTGCGTGAAAGCCTCGCGTGGGAGATCCGCGCAAGATCGCGCGCCTGGGCGATTGGATGGGTCGATGCCTGCGAGATCGACGTGCTGAACATCCTGGAAGCGAGCCTCCTTGCGATGCGGCGGGCTCTCCTTGGACTCGCCGTCCTGCCCGCGCGGGTCTGTGTCGATGGCAACCGCTGCCCGGACGGCGCCATGCTGGGCCTGCCCTGCCAGATGGAGGCGATCATCCGTGGCGACGCGCGCGTCCGTGAAATCGCTGCAGCCTCGATCCTCGCGAAGACGAGCCGTGACGCCTGGATGACGCGCGTGGCGGGCGTGTTTCCGGAATACGGCTTCGAGCGCCACAAGGGCTACCCGACGGTGGACCACCTGGAGCGGTTGACGCGTGTCGGGCCCTGCCGGCTCCACCGCCAGAGCTTTGCGCCCGTAAGACGGTAAGATCGCCGGATGCCATCGACCGCGCCCCGCCGGGGCAGCCCCACGTTCGTTCACTTGCGGCTGCACACCGAGTATTCGCTCGTGGACGGAATCGTCCGCGTGCCCGGCCTCATGCGGGAAGTCGCCAATGCCGGCATGCCGGCCGTGGCCCTGACGGACCAGGGCAACCTGTTTGCGATGGTCAAGTTCCACCGTGAAGCCGAGAAGCGGGGCGTCAAGCCCATCGTCGGCGTCGATCTCTGGGTTACCGACGGAGGAGAGCGTGCCGAGCCTGCGCTCCTGACGCTGCTTGCCCAGGATGCGGCGGGATTCCGGAACCTCACGCGGCTCGTATCGCGGAGCTACCTCGAGGGCCAGGACCGCGGCCGGCCCATGCTCGCGCGCGCGTGGCTGGACGGCGCCTCGACCGAAGGATTGATCGCATTGTCGGGCGGGACACAAGGGGACGTGGGCCGCGCGCTGCTCGCGGGCCGGCTCGAAGAAGCCGATGCGCTGCTCGGGCGCTGGCAGGCGCTCTTTGGCGACCGGTTCTACCTCGAGATCCAGCGTACGGGCAGGCCAGGCGAGGAGCCGCACATTGCGGGCGTGCTTGCCCTCGTCGCCGCGCGCGCCGTGCCTGTCGTCGCGACAAACGACGTGCGCTTCCTCGCGCGCGACGAGTTCGAGGCTCACGAAGCACGTGTCTGTATCCACGGGGGCCACCGCCTCGATGATCCGGGGCGGCCACGGCCGTATGCGCACGAGCAGTACCTGAAGACGCCCGCCGAAATGGCGGAACTCTTCAGTGACCTGCCGGAGGCGCTCGAGAACAGCGTCGAAATCGCGCGGCGCTGCTCGCTGCCGCTCGCCCAGGGCGGGATCTTCATGCCCGCGTTTGACGTGCCGGATGGAACGAGCACCACGCAATTCCTCCGCCGCCTGGCGACGGAAGGCCTGACGCGCCGGATCGGCGCCGCCGCGAACGAGGCAGAGCAGTACCAGGCGCGACTCGACCAGGAACTGCGCGTCATCTGTGACATGGGTTTCGAGGGTTACTTCCTTGTCGTTGCGGACTTCATCCGCTGGGCCCGCGAGCAGGAGATTCCGGTCGGCCCCGGCCGCGGATCGGGCGCCGGCTCGCTGGTCGCCTGGTCGCTCGGCATCACTGACCTGGACCCGATCCGGCACGACCTGCTCTTCGAGCGATTCCTGAACCCCGAACGCGTGTCATTGCCGGATTTCGACATCGACTTCTGCATGTCCCGCCGCGACCGCGTCATCGATTACGTCGCGGACCGCTACGGACGCGACCGGGTCTCGCAGATCATCACCTTTGGTTCGCTCGCGGCGCGCGCGGTGGTGCGCGACGTCGGGCGCGTGCTGGGCCTGCCCTACGGATTCGTGGATGGCGTTGCCAAGCTGATTCCCTTCGAGCTTGGCATCACGCTCGAGGACGCGCTTGAAAAAGAGCCGGAGCTCGCGCGACGCTACGGCGCCGAGGACGAGGTGCGCGACCTGATCGATCTCGCGAGGAGGCTCGAGGGACTCGCAAGGAATGCCGGCACCCACGCGGGCGGAGTCGTCATCGCGCCGTCGCCGCTCACGGATTTCACCGCCCTCTACTGCGAAGCCGGAGGCGGCAGCGTGGTAACGCAGTTCGACAAGGATGACGTCGAGCAGGTCGGGCTCGTCAAGTTCGACTTCCTCGGGCTTCGAACACTCACGATCATCGACTGGGCCGTCCGACTCATCAACGCGAAACGCCTCGCCGCGGGTGAGGCGCCCCTCGACCTCGAACGCCTGCCACTCGACGACGCCGAGACGTTCAAGCTCCTGCGCTCGGGGCGCACGACGGCGATCTTCCAGCTGGAATCCCGCGGCATCACGGACCTCGTGCGCAAGCTCCAGCCCGACCGCTTCGACGACATCGTCGCACTCGTCGCGCTCTTCCGTCCGGGACCGCTTCAGTCCGGCATGGTGGACGACTTCATCGCCCGCAAGCACGGCCGCGGCGCGGCGACCATCGACTACCTGCACCCGAACCTCGCCGAGATCCTGAAACCGACCTACGGCGTGATCCTGTACCAGGAACAGGTCATGCAGATCGCGCAGACGCTGTCGGGCTACACCCTCGGCGGCGCCGACCTGCTCCGGCGCGCCATGGGAAAGAAGAAGCCGGAGGAAATGGCGACGCAACGCTCTGTGTTCGTCGACGGTGCAGTCGCGCGCGGGGTGCCAGCGTCCCGCGCCGGCTACATCTTCGACCTGATCGAGAAGTTCGCCGGCTACGGCTTCAACAAGTCCCACTCGGTCGCCTATGCGCTCCTCGCATACCAGACGGCCTGGCTCAAGGCGCATTATCCCGAGGCCTTCATGGCGGCCGTGTTGTCCTGCGACATGGAACATACGGACAAGGTGGTTTCCTTCATCGACGAATGCGTGGGCATCGGGCTCGAGGTGCAGCCACCCGACGTCAACGAATCGAGCTACGCGTTTACCGTCGCCGGGCCGGGAACGATCCGCTACGGGCTCGGCGCCATCAAGGGCGTGGGTGAAGGCGCAGTCGACGCAATCGTGGGCGAGCGCGAGCGTGGAGGGCCTTACCGCGACCTCGTGGATCTCTGCCGGCGCGTGGATTTGAGGCTTGCAGGGAAGCGCACGCTCGAGGCGATGCTGAAATCAGGCTGTTTCGATGCGTTCGGCCGGACCCGCGCCTCGCTTGCCGCGGCGCTGCCCGCGGCCATCCAGCTCGGTGAGCAGCGCACGCGCGCGATCACCGCCGGCCAGGACGACCTGTTCGGCGGGCTCGCGGAGCCTTCGACGGGGACCGTGCATCCGTCCTTCGAGTTTCCGCAGGTCGCCGAATGGAGCGAGGCCGAGCGGCTCGCGGGCGAGCGGGAAACGCTCGGGCTCTTCCTGTCGGGGCATCCGATCGCGGAATACGAGCAGGAACTGCGGCAGGTCGCGCCGGCGCGGATCGTGGATCTCGGCGGTCCACGGCCTGCTGCGGACACGCGCGGTTTCGGAGGCGGCAAGACCGTGACCGTCGCTGGCCTCGTGCTCGAGATGCGCCGGCGCGGCTCGCGGATGACGCTCGTGCTCGACGACCGGAGCGGGCGCATCGAAGTAAGCCTGTTCGACGATGTCTGGCAGGCGCACCGCGCCGTCATCGCCCGCGACGCGATCCTGGTGGTCGAGGGGCAGCTACGCTACGACGAGTTCATCGATGACTGGCGCATCAACGCGAAGAAGCTCACCCCGATCGACGAGCTGCGCGAGCGCGATGCCCGCCGCCTCGTGATCCGGCTGCCGGCCGGAGGCGGCGATGGCCGCATGCTTGCGAAACTCGAGGAGATCCTGCGCGGCGGCCGCGGCGGTCACTGCGCCGTCGCCGTGCACTACATCGGCTGCGAGGCGCGCGGCACGCTGACGTTCGCTGACGAGTGGTCGGTCAAGCCGACGAAGTCGCTGCTCGACGAGCTGGCGCGGCTCGTGGGCCGTGACGGCATCCGCCTGGGGTACGGGCCGAGGCCCGACTGATCCCACTATACTGGCCGCATGCCGCTGCAGTTCCTGGATTTCGAACAGCCGATCGCCGAGCTCGAGGCGAAGATCGAGGAGTTGCGTTTCCTCGCCGTGGACTCGGAGCTCAATACTGCGGACGAAATCGAAAAGCTCCGTGCAAAGGCCCGCACCCTGACCGGCAGCATCTTCGCAAACCTGACGCCCTGGCAGATCACGCAGCTCGCGCGCCATCCGCAGCGGCCCTACACTCTCGACTACATGCCGCTCGTGTTCACGGATTTCCAGGAGTTGCACGGCGACCGCATGTATGCGGACGACCAGTCGATCGTCGGTGGCGTGGCGAGGCTGTCCGGAACGCCCATGATGCTGATCGGCCAGCAGAAGGGCCGCGATACGAAGGAGCGCGTGCGGCGCAACTACGGAATGCCGAAGCCCGAGGGTTACCGGAAGGCGCGGCGACTGATGCTGACTGCGGAGCGGTTCGGACTCCCGCTCATCACCCTGATCGACACGCCGGGCGCCTATCCCGGCGTCGGTTCGGAGGAACGCAACCAGAGCGAGGCGATCGCGCGCAATCTCTTCGATATGGCGCGCCTTGCGGTGCCCATCGTCAGCTGCGTGATCGGCGAGGGCGGCTCAGGCGGTGCGCTTGCGATCGGCGTCTGCGACCGCCTGCTGATGCTTCAGTACAGCGTTTACTCCGTGATCTCGCCCGAGGGCTGTGCATCCATCCTCTGGAAGAGCGCCGACCGCCGCGAGCTCGCCGCTGACGCGATGGGCATCACGGCCACGCGCCTGCAGCAACTCAACCTGATCGACGAAGTCATTCCCGAGCCGCTCGGCGGCGCGCACCGCGAGCCGCAGACGACGGCGGAGAGGCTGCGTGATGCGCTTTCGCGGCATCTCGCCGACCTTTCGGACATGCCGGTCGAGCAGCTCCTCGCCGAGCGCCAGAAGCGGTTGCGCGGATTCGGAGTTTACGGCGGAGCCTGACATGCCATTCGGCGCTGAGCGCCTCGCCACGATGCTCTCGGCCATCGATCCTGCGTGGCGGGAGGCGAAATTCTGCGTCGCATTTTCCGGGGGCCTCGATTCGACAGTCCTGCTTCAAGCAATGGCGGCACTGATCGCGCAAGGCGGCGTTGCGCTTCGGGCCGTGCACGTGGACCACGGGATTCAGCCAGGCTCGGCGGACTCCGCGGAGCGCTGCAGGCAAACCTGCCGCCGCGCCGGAATCGCGCTCGACGTCATTGCGCTCGGGCTCGATACGACTGGCGGAGAAAGCATCGAGGCCGCTGCGCGCGAGGCTCGCTACGCGACGCTTGCGCGCCAGCTCGCGCCGGGGGAGTGGCTGCTGACCGCTCATCATCGCGACGACCAGCTGGAAACCGTGCTGATCCAGTTGCTGCGGGGCGCGGGCGTGGCGGGGCTCGCGGCAATGCCCGCGCGCGCGCGGCTGGGCCCTGGCTGGCACGCGCGCCCGCTGCTCGAAGTCGATCGCGCCGAGCTCGCCGAATACGCGGCGAGATCCGGACTCGACTGGCAGCAGGATCCGATGAACGACGAGACGCGATTCGACCGGGTCTGGCTCCGCACCCGTGTGCTGCCGGCGATCCGTGAGCGCTGGCCCGCTGCGGCGACGACCGTCGCGCGCAGTGCGGGACATTTCGCGGACGCGTCGCGTCTGCTCGCCGAGATGGCGGCCGCCGACGCAACCGGCCTGCTCGACGACGACCGGCTGTCACTCGAAGGCCTCGGGCGCCTTTCCCGCGAGCGCCGCGTGAACCTATTGCGCTGGTGGTTGCGGAGACAGGGATTGCGACCACCGCCGGCGGCGAGGCTCGCCGCTGCGATGCCCGGTTTCTTCGAGGCACGGTGCGACGGGGCGCCTTGCCTTCGCTGGGATGGTGGCGAGGTCCGGCGCTACCGCGGGCGCCTGTATGCATTATCGCCGCTGCCCGATGCGAGGCCCGCCGCGATTGCGGGCAATGGAGCCGAGCTCGATCTGGGGACGGGTCTTGGCCGCTTCGGGCTGATCCCGGGCGCGGACGGGGGACTTGCGGAACCGCTGCCTGAGCCAGTCGCGTTCAGGTTTCGCGTGGGCGGGGAGAGCCTCAGGCCGCACCCGGGAAGGCCGCGCAAGCGCCTCAAAGATCTATGCCAGGAAGCGGGTGTCGTGCCCTGGATGCGCGACCGGCTGCCATTGGTGTACGCCGGCGAGCGGCTCGCGGCAGTCGGCGATCTCTGGGTCGACGCCGATTTCGCCGCCGGTGTCGGGCAACCGGCGCTGAAGCCCGTCTGGGCCGGCCGGCCGCGAATTTTCTAGCGGCGCTTTTCGCGCCTCAGCGCCAGCATTCGGCCGTGTTGTCGGCGCCGCCCTCGTCGTCTGCAGTGCGAACGCCGCGATCCGTCACGGCGAACGTCTGACATTCGGCGTCCTGGGCCTGGTTTTGCCCGGCAATTGCCGTCGCAGTCACCGTGAAGCCAAGCGTCGGATTTGGGGCAGCAGTCGCAAGCTGGTACCAGCCATTCTTGCTCGTGGCCGCGCCCTGCAGCTCGCCCGCGGCGCAGTCGGTGGCCGCCGCGATCGACGTTGCGTAGGTGTTGCACTGCAGATAGTGCTTCTCCTGCTGGGTCGCGAGCGCGAGCAGGGCGTCCTTCGCATCGGAGCGCTGGCTGCGGATCACGTAGTTGCGGTATGACGGGATGGCGACCGCCGCCAGGATCCCGACGATGATCATTACGACCACGAGCTCGATCAGCGTGACGCCCTGCTGCCTGTGCATGCGTTTCATCAGTTCACTCCGGTCTGCCGCCAGAAGGTACGGACTGGGGCCAGGTTCACGCCGACGCCGCAGTTTTCGAGGCCGACGAGGCACACCGGGTCAGGGCGGCATTCTTCCCCGACGCAGGTCTGCGGGTTCTCAGGGCTCGGGAAGAGCCACACGACTTCCGGCGCGATGCCGCCCTGGGCAAGCTCGGTATCGCGGTCGTCCACGGAATCCGGCGGATCCGCCGGATTCTCGCGGTCGTACACCGGCGCGCCGGTATAAGCGCTGATCGAATAGAGGCGGTTGGTGCCGACGCCCGGCGCGCAGGAGTTGCTCTGCGGCGTCGATGCGTTGTTCGGCTCGTAGGTCGTGAACTGGATGATGCTCTCGATCGTCCGCGCTTCGGCGAGCGATTTCTCGCCGGTGAATCCCGCGGCCGGCCGGCGCAGGTCCAGGCGCCAGCCGCTCGCACCCGCTGGAATCGTTGGCGCGATGTCGGTCGTGATGTCGATCAGGTTCACGTCCGCTTCGGTGATCACGGTCGCCGAGTCGTATTGCGCCTGGGTCAGGCGGGCGAACGGCTGGTGATCGCGCAGGCTGTAGAAGCGATCCTCCGTATCGAGATTGAGCGGATGCGCCCGATACCCGGAACCGAGCGACACGTTGAGCCAGGTCCTGCCACCCGAACTGAGGAACGCGACGTCGGGTGCGCTGTAGAAGCGCCGTGTCGTGGCGTTCGGGTGCGTCGTCAGGTGCGCGTTGCCGAGCGCGGCAAAGACGCCGCCGGTGACGAGGTTGGTGCGTGTCTGGCCGTTGTGGATGTCAAAGCGCCAGACGCGTCCGCCCATGTCCGCCGCATACATCCGGTCCGCAAATCCATCGCCCGTCAGGTCGAAGACGCGGACGTCCCCGGGTATGCCGTGCGTCAACGATGCGTGGCGAAGATCCGCGCCGGTATCCGTTGACGGGCCCGCGCGCCAGAGCACGTCGCCGCTGAGCGTATCCACGAAGAAGATCTGGTTTCCGGCGGAGTCGGTCGCGTACGCACCGTTGTCCTGCACGGTGTCGTAGCCGCCGCCGAAGACCAGGACCTGGTTCAGGCTGTTCTGCGTGGCGCCGCTCACGTTGACGTTGGCGACCGCCGGCGTGGACCAGCTCTGCCCCGCACCAGTCAGCTGCTTGGCACCCGTCTCGTTCGGCCCGATCCTGAAGAGCAGGGACGGCGCATTGCGGTCCGTCACGTCCACGCCGTAATAGTCGCTGCCGCCGCGGCGCATGCCGAAGTAGAGCATCACGCGCTCTCCGAGCGCGGATTCGATCACGCCGTTTTCGTTGACTTCGTTGCGTACGACGCGGATGTTGCCGTCGAGGCCGTACTCGCGGTCTGAGACCGCCTCGTTGGTGTAGATGTCGCGTGCGCGGGCAAGCAGCTGCAGGGGCATGAAGGCCCAGAGCTCGTTGCCGGCGACGGCGTCGATCGCGTGCAGGTAGCCCTCGTTCGTCACCGCGTACACGACGCCGTCGTTCGGGTCGGGGTTGGTGACCGAGCCGCCGTAGATGACGGTGGCCGGCCGCCCGTGCATCGGATCGCCCATCGACTGGCGCGCGTCGGTCGTGACGCCGTCGCCGTCGCCGTCGTCGATGTCGGTGCCGCGCATCCAGTTGATGAGGTTATCGCGGCCCGGTGCCTCGGCGGCGCCGAGACCGAGCGTCGCGTTCGTGATGGCCGCGTTGGCCGTCGTGACGGCATTGGCGGCCGCCGTCAGCGCGGACGCCGTGTTGAGGTCGGTGTACACGTTGCGCGAGCCCGGCGCCGACGGCAGTTCGTGTGCCGCGCCGCCGAGGACGACGCTGTCGCCGTCCACGCCCGTGGTCCAGAAACTCTGCGACGTCGTGCGGAAGAATCCGGTCGTCAGCTCGACCGCTGGCGAATCGTTGACGTCGACGATCACGCCCGTCGGATCCAGCCGGTACTTCTTGATGTTGCCGTCCCAGGCGTAGGTCTCGCTCGGGCGGAACACCGTCACGTAGAGGTCGTTCAGGTTCTGCGTGCGGTTGAACGCGTTGACCGAGACGGCCGGCGCGGTGAACGACGTATTGATGTCGAGGATCGAGCGGACGATGTTCGTCAGCACCGTGGTGAGCGTCGCCGTGTCACTGGCCTCGTAGAACACGCCGCCCGCATTGGCGGCGGTATCCTGGAGGAGCGTCGAGTTATTGACCTCGGGCCCGAAACCGATCGTATAGGTTGTGACGTTCTGGAGGCCTGCGAGCGAGGGGCGCATGTCGTTCTCGTACATGTACTGGCTCATGTCATCGAGGCAGCGACCCGTGCCGCTTCCGTCGCAGCTGCCGCCGATGAGTGCCTGTATTTCCGGATTGGCGGAAGTGTCGGCCGTCGGCAATCCGTCGGTCAGGAGCACGATGAAATTGCGCTGGCAGGAAACTGTCAGCGGGCTGTTGTAGATGCCCGTGTTCGGCGCCGGCTGGCGCGAGCTCAGGACGCTCGGCTTCGAGCCGCCCGAGCCGGGGAACTTGCGCGAGTCCATTCCGTAATCGACGCTGCTGCCGCTCAGGTAGAGGTAGGCTTCGTACATCGACTCCGAAAGCGGCGTGCAGCCGTCGGCGTTCAGGGCCGCGATATCGGCCGTGAGCAGTGCCGCGTTGGTGCCAACCGGGCCCATTTCGCGAAGCACCATGCCGCCCTCGGACGTCAGCGTGTCGCTGCAGCCGTTGTTGGTGTTGTTGCTGAACTGCATCAGGCCGACGTTGACGTTGTCGGACACGGCCAGCTGGTTGATCGTGTTGGTCGCCACGTCCTGCATGATCTCGAGCCTCGACTGCGTGACCGTGCCCGCGTTGTCGAGCCAGTTGATGTAATTGCCGGAATAGAAGACGTAGCCATTGCCGGCGCCGTTTGCGTTCCAGCCGATTTGCTGGCTCGGGAGCGCTGTCCAGGGACCGTTGTTGCCGTCAGCGGCCCACAGCCTGGCCGTGTCGATTCCATTGCCGTGGATGCCGGCGTCCGTGCGGCATTCGACCCAGGCAGACGCGCCGTTGCTGCCATTGATGCCGCGCCAGCGAAGCGGGTTGCCTCGCCATTGCGCCGCGCGGTCGGCCACGTAGAAGCCGGCCATTGACATCTGCACGAGCGCGGCGTCGCACTTGAAGTTCGCCAAGGGCACCGAATTGGCATCGGTGCAGCTCGGCGGGTCGCTCGAATTCGAGCCTGTCTCGAAGTAGACCAGGTCGTCAGCGCAGGAGCCCGCGTAGTCGGTCGCCGGGTTGAACGCGACCTGGGTCTCGACTTCCTCGCTCATGCTGCCGGAGGTGTCCATGATGAAGAGGATGTTCGGCCGCTGGCTCGACACGGCGTTGCCCATGCCGACGAAAATCTCGCTCTCGTCGGCTCCCGCGACTCCCGCGAGTACGCAAAGCGCGGCGCTTGCCGTACAACTCAGGGCGCGGAGGAAACGCGTGGTGTTCTGTTTCATGGGTGCCACTCTTTAATTGCCGGCCGCGGCGAGCCGCAGCCGGGTCAGGGTCCGGTCGTGGAGCCGATAGGAAACTTGCAGGCGGATGTCGCCCTTGCCGGCTGCCTCGCGCAGCTTCGCGTAGGTCACGGGCTCGTCACTGATGAAATACCGGGTGTTGGCGTCGAAACTGACCCTTATCGAGGGGCAGTCGCTGCACTCGCGGGCAAGGAAGGAGCCGCGCGGCGCGGCCGGCAGGGTCACCAGGTCGGTGCCGGACTCGAGGCCGCCAGTTATGCCTTTCGTGCGCAGCTGCGCGACCGCGCTCGTCGCGACCAGCATGCCGCAGGCGAGGGCGACCCACGCCGCGTTTCGCCGGCGGCGCGCGCCCGCGAGGATGATTGCCGAGTCATGCCCAATCTTGCTCATGTGACTCTCCGCAAAATGCTCAAGTGCCGGGACCGACGACGTAAAAGCTCTGCGTGTGGTTCGAAACGGCGCTGTCAGGCCCGTTTCCCGTCGCGTCGACCTGGAAGTGATAGGTCATGAAACTTGACCCGATGCTGTAGCCCGTCATACCGGTGCCGAGAGGGGCCTGGCCGACGAACTGCAGCTGGTAGGAATACGTGTCGCCCGGCGAGTTCGGCACGGCGACGGTCGCCTGGTTGAACGCGGCGCTCGTCGAGAGCACCGGGTTCGCTAGCGCGTCCTCGACCGCGACCTCCGCGGCCTGGAAGGAGCGCTCCTGGCTCTGGTTGTTGCGGACCATGCGCAGCTCCATGGTCGACGTGAAGACGCCCGACACCGCGAGGATTGTCAGTATCAGGAGCAGGATCAGGCCGATGACGAGCGCGGCGCCCTGCTGGCGTTGATTTCCGAAGGACTTGCCGTTCATCGCCGTGTATTCCTGAGCGCAATGGTCTTGGTGACGAGTACCCTGCGGAAGGCATCCCCCGGCGCATAGGTGGCCGCGCCGGTGCGGCTCGCATAGTCGTAGGTGTTGCCGTCCGTGAAGCCGGATTCCTGCTGCTCCGCGCGCACGAGGAGCCACACGCGGACGGCGACGACCTGGTCGCCTGCCGGGATGACGGCGTTCGGCTGCACGAAGTAGTCGGCGTTCTGGTCGCCGTTGAAGTCGGCGCCAAGCTCGACCTGGAGGTCCTCGACGCCCGGCACGATCTGCAGGTCCGTGATCGTCGGGGCGCCGCCCGCGACATCGAGCTGCTTGCGGCGCAGCGACGGCGTGCCGTCGCGCTCGTCGGAATCCTGGTCCACGTAATACCCGTTCGCAATGAGCGCGCGGGACTCGGAAAGTGGCGGCGCGTAGCCGGCCGGGACGGCTCCATCCGCGAACAACGTGCCCTGCACGCGGCTGGTCTGGACCTTGATCTGGCCCGCGCTCGCCGCAAGCGCGGCGGGGGCGATCGCCTGGGTGGAGACGCGGCGGATCGTCAACTGGTCCGAGCCCGGCACGGCCGTGTCGAAGGCCGCGCAAGTGTAGCCATAAGCATCGTCGTTGGCTTCGATATAAGCCGGCAGCTTGATGGCCCACATCGCGCCGCAGTCGTCGATCGTGCCGGCATAGCCGGTGAGTCCAGCGGGCAACGTATACGTGGGATCGACCGCCGGGGGATTCGCAAGGTCGAGCGCCGGGCCGTTCTCGATCAGGTCTGCGCGGCTCATGAGGCCCCAGTAATTCGCCATGCGCAGGTCCGCCTCGATCGTGCCCATCGCATACCGCGCAGTTTCCTGCAGGCGCGCAGCGGCGTCGTTGGTCCGGTACAGGTCGCGGGTCTTGCCAAAGACCGTGATTGCTCCGGCGAGCAGGAAGGTGCCGATTGCGAGGGCGACCATCAATTCGACAAGGCTGACGCCCTGCTGCGAGCGGCGCATCGAAATGTCCCGGTACTTCATGTCGCGAACCCGATCTGGAAGGTCACCGGTGTGGCTTCGCCGACTTCGACCCATTGCACGGTCACGACGTAGTTTGCCGGCTCGCCGGCCGCGACCGGCGCGACTACGACGACCTGGCCCTCTCCATCCGGCAGGCGCTGGGCGATCGTCGCCTTCCAGTTGAACAGGTCGGTCGACGCGAGCTGGATATCGGTGCAGCCGCCGGTCGTCGCGCAGGCGCCAACTGGGGCTTCGGCGTCTGCAAATGGCGAGTCGTAGGCGGCCTGGGCCGTGCGATTCATGCGGATGCGGTCCGCGATGTCGGCCGCAAGCGTCACGGCCTGCGTGCGATAGATCGCAGTCCGGCCGGACTGGAGGCTGTTGAGGTAGAGCGCCGCGATCCCGAGCAGGCCGATCGCGAGCACCACGAGGGCGACCAGCACCTCGACCATCGTGAATCCCGATTGGGCCGGGCGCGCATTCCAGCCGTTGATGGATGATTTCATGACTTAAGCCGTGCAGCCGCCGACGTCCTGGGCGATGTCGTCGAGGAGCGCCTGAACTTCGTCCGTGTCCCGGGTGACGCCCGCGCGGCCCGTGACGGACACCAGGATTCCGCGTGCCGACGACAGTTCGCCGCCGGTCGCAACGTTGCCGCGCTCGTCACAGAGCACGAGCTGGGCGGCATTCGGATCGAGCGCAAAGCCATTCAGCAGGTAGGTCACCCGGAACGGATCGATCGAGGAACGGGCCGTGATCTGGGCGTTCATGGGCTCGTGGTTCAGCAGGATCGCCTCGCCGGCGTCCCGCTGGCCGCTCTGGTTCGTGTCCACGAAGGCGATCCAGCCAGTCAGCAAGGGCGTAGCGGCGCAGGTCGCATTGTCATTGGCGGTCCCGTCGGCGTTGATCGAATTCGCGCTCGTGCAGAGCGTGACAGGCGCGCGCCGCTTGACCGATTCCGAACGCGTGAAATGCAGGGCAGCCATGACGTCGTTGGCGGCGCCCGTGATCCGCGAATTGCGGATGAAGTTACCCATGGACGGAATGCCGATGGCGAGCAGGACGCTCCCGATCGCTATGACCAGCATCAATTCGAGCAGCGTGAAACCGGCTTGGGCTCTTTTCATGGCCTACACTATAAGGAGTGCAAACCCCGCAAAAGCGGGCCTTCCGACGGGCGCTCGCACCGCGGCGACGAACGGCGGAACGGCGGGTCCCGCCAGCCTCTTATGTCGGCTCGCGTGTGAACCGGTTCACATTTCCGCTGGCACCGGGGGCAGCGCTCAACTAGACTGAACTCCCGTCGTTTCAACCGACGGCGGGGACTCCGATGACTCGATTCGTGTTCGTGACCGGTGGCGTGGTGTCCTCGCTGGGGAAGGGCCTTGCCTCGGCCAGTCTGGGTGCGATCCTCGAGGGCCGCGGGCTCAAGGTCCGCATGGTCAAGCTCGACCCCTATATCAATGTGGACCCGGGCACCATGAGCCCGTTCCAGCACGGCGAAGTCTTCGTCACCGAGGACGGCACCGAGACCGACCTCGATCTCGGCCACTACGAGCGCTTCGTGCGCACGACCACCGGGCGCAACAGCAACTTCACGACCGGGCGCATCTACGAGCGGGTGATTGCGCGGGAACGTCGCGGCGACTACCTCGGCGCAACCGTCCAGGTCATCCCGCACATCACCGACGAGATCATCCGGAGCATCCGCCTCGGCGCCGGCGATTCCGACGTCTGCATGGTCGAGATCGGCGGCACGGTCGGCGACATCGAATCGCTGCCCTTCCTCGAAGCGATACGCCAGATGGGTTTCGAGCAAGGCCGCGGCAACTGCGTGTACCTGCACTTGACGCTAGTCCCGATCGTCGGCGGTTCCGGCGAGATCAAGACGAAGCCCACCCAGCATTCGGTCAAGGAACTCCGGGGCATCGGCATCCAGCCCGACGTGCTCCTGTGCCGCTGCCGCGATTCCCTGCCGGAGGAACAGCGCCGCAAGATTGCACTCTTCACGAATGTCGAGGAGCGTGCCGTCATCTCCGCAGTCGACGCCGACGACATCTACCGGATTCCAATCCTCCTGCACGAGCAGCACCTCGACGCGATCGTCTGCGACAAGCTCGGCATCGAGGCGCCGTCCGCGGACCTTCGCGAATGGCAGCAGGTTGTCTCGGCGCGCCAGCAGCACGACGCGACGGTCAACGTCGCGATGGTCGGGAAGTACGTCCAGATCCGCGACTCCTACATCTCCCTGAATGAGGCGCTGCGTCACGCGGGCCTGAAGACCCGCACACGCGTGCAGCTGCATTACATCGAGTCGACCGACCTCGAAAGCGCGGGCACGGCGAGCCTCACCGGCATGGACGCGATCCTCGTGCCCGGCGGATTCGGCGAGCGGGGAATAGAGGGAAAGATCGCGGCGGTCAGGTACGCGCGCGAGCACGGCGTGCCATATCTCGGCATCTGCCTCGGCATGCAGGTTGCAGTCATCGAGTTCGCACGCAGTGTCCTCGGACTTCCAGGCGCAAACTCGACGGAGTTCGAGCGCAGCGCCGCGGACCCGGTCATCGCGCTCATCACCGAGTGGCGCGACCGCACCGGCGAGACGCTCCGCCGCACCGACCGATCGGAACTCGGCGGCACCATGCGGCTCGGGGCCCAGGAATCCCGGATCCTGACAGGGACGCTCGCGCGCAGGGTTTACGGGCGGGACGTGATCCACGAACGGCATCGGCATCGCTACGAGTTCAACAACAACTACCTCGAGCGCATGCAGAAAGCCGGCCTTGCGATCTCCGCGTTCTCGGAGGACGGGCTCGCGGAAATCGTCGAGCTGCCGTCGCACCCATGGTTCATCGGCGTGCAGTTCCACCCGGAGTTCACGTCGAATCCGCGCGACGGGCATCCGCTGTTCTCGAGCTTCGTGCGCGCCGCACGCGAGCACGCAGTCGGCAAGCTCCCGCAGGCGGCCAGCGCGTGAAGCTCGCTGGCGCCGAAATCGGCCCGGATCGCCCTTTCTTCCTGATCGCGGGTCCCTGCGTGGTCGAGAGCCCGGAACTCACGCAGGAGATTGCGGGCACGCTCAAGGAGATCACGGGCACGCTCGGCATTCCGTTCGTCTTCAAGGCGTCCTACGACAAGGCGAACCGTTCCTCGCGTGCCTCGTTTCGGGGGCCGGGCATCGAGCAGGGATTGAAGGTGCTCGAAGACGTGCGGCGCCAGCACGGCGTGCCGGTGCTGACCGACGTGCACGAAGACACGCCGCTGGGCGAGGTCGCCTCGGTAGTCGACGTGTTGCAGACACCTGCGTTCCTGTGCCGGCAGACAAACTTCATCGTCAACGTGTGCTCGCAGGGCAAGCCCGTGAACATCAAGAAAGGGCAGTTCCTCAGTCCCTGGGAGATGTCGAACGTCGTCGAGAAGGCCCGTTCGACCGGCAACGAGTCCATCATGGTCTGCGAGCGCGGTTTCAGCTTCGGCTACAACAACCTGGTCTCGGACATGCGGTCCCTGTCGGTCATGCGCGAGTTCGGTGCACCCGTGGTGTTTGACGCAACCCATTCCGTGCAGCTCCCCGGAGGCCAGGGCAAGTCCTCGGGAGGCCAGCGCGAGTTCGTGCCCGTCCTCGCGCGCGCTGCCGTCGCAGCGGGTGTCGCGGGCGTCTTCATGGAGACGCACCCGGATCCGGCCAAGGCCCTTTCCGACGGCCCGAACGCCTGGCCGCTGCCGCGCATGCGCGAATTGCTTTCGCTTCTCGTCGAGCTCGACCGCGCGGTCAAGTCGCGTCCATTCGCGGAGTCCTCTCTGGGGAACCTCTGATTCACTCTCGCATGTGCGCGACCGAGTGTGATTTTGTTCCCTGGCAAGGCGCGAGGAGCGATGTGTATCAGGTGATACATGAGCGACGAGCAACGCAGCCAGGGAACAAAATCACCCGGTCCCTTTGGGTTACGCGCGGGCCTTGGCGGGACTTCGTTGCTCGCCTCATCCATAGTCCATGCTATGGGACTTCGGCTCGCGCCTTGTCCCGCCAAGGCGCGCGCGTAACGCGCCTCATGCGAGAGTGAATCAGAGGTTCCCTATGCGGATCGTCGACATACGCGGCCGCGAGATCATCGACTCCCGCGGCAATCCGACCGTTGAGGCCGACGTCGAGCTCGCCGACGGAACCATCGGCCGCGCGGCCGTGCCCTCGGGTGCGTCGACCGGCACGCGCGAAGCGGTTGAGCTCCGCGACGGCGATGCCACGCGCTACCTGGGCAAGGGGGTGCTGAACGCCGTCCAGCACGTGAATGGAGCGCTTTGCGACGCGCTCGTCGGCCGCGATGCAGCCGACCAGGCGGGCATCGATCGCCGCATGCGCGACATCGATGGCACGGAGAACAAATCGCACCTCGGGGCGAACGCGATCCTCGCCGTGTCGCTCGCGACGGCGCGCGCTGCCGCTGCGGCACAGAAACTTCCGCTCTTCCGTTATCTCGGTGGCGACGACGCGGTCGTGCTGCCGGTGCCGATGATGAACATCGTCAATGGCGGGGCCCACGCCGACAACAGCCTCGACATCCAGGAGTTCATGATCGTTCCCGCGGGGCTGCCCAGCTACCGGGAAGCCCTCCGCGCAGGCGCCGAGATATTCCACCGGCTGAGGAAGCTGCTGCTCGACCGCGGGCTCGCCACCGCAGTCGGCGACGAGGGCGGCTTCGCCCCGAACCTGCCGTCCAACGAGGCCGCGCTCGGAGTAATCATCGAGGCAATCGAAAAGGCGGGTTATCACCCGGGCCAAGACGTCTGGCTCGGTCTCGACGTCGCGAGCACCGAGTTCCACAAGGACGGCAGCTACTACCTGGAGTCCGAGGGCCGCAAGTTCACCGCGGCGCAGTTTGCGGATTACCTGGCTGAGCTCGCCCAGCGCTACCCGATCCTCACGATCGAGGACGGCATGGCGGAGGCGGACTGGGAAGGCTGGGGTACCCTGACACAACGGCTGGGGAAGAAGCTGCAGCTCGTCGGCGACGACCTGTTCGTGACGAATACCGAGATCCTTTCGCGCGGCATAGCGGAAAACGTCGCGAACGCGATATTGATCAAGCCGAACCAGATCGGAACGCTCACGGAAACACTCGCTGCGATCGACATGGCGACCAAGGCCGGCTACGCCTCGGTGGTTTCACATCGCTCGGGAGAAACCGAGGACTCGACGATCGCCGATATCGCGGTCGGCACGCCGGCAACCCAGATCAAGACCGGCTCGCTCTCGCGTTCCGACCGCATGGCGAAGTACAACCAGCTCCTGCGGATCGAGGAGCAGCTCGGCGCGCGGGCGCGCTATGCCGGTCGCGACGCATTCCCGGTCAAGCGGCGGTGAGCGGCGTGGCCTCCGGAATGCCCGAACGTGCTACTCTCCCGGCCCCATGAAGCTCGTCATCGCCGCGCTCATCGCCGCGCTCGTGCTGCTCCAGGTTCGCCTGTGGGTCTCGGACGAGGGCATGCGCGAAGTCTGGCAGCTCGCAGAGGCGGTCGAAAACCAGAGCGCCGAGAATGCGGTGCTGGTGGAACGCAATGCCCAGATCAAGGCCGAGGTCGGGGACCTCAAGCATGGCCTGACGGCGCTCGAAGAGCGCGCCCGCAACGATCTCGGGATGATCTCCGCCAACGAAACCTTCTACCAGGTGGTCGATTCGTCGCACCGGTTGCCCGACTCGGAGCAGGCAGCACCCGCGTCGAGACAGGCCTCGACGACGCCCTGACCAAGAGGTGGGCGGGCGCATCTGGTTCGTGATCGCCGCCGCAGGCCGCTCGGAACGCTATGGCGGCTCAGTTCCCAAGCCCTATCTTCGCATTGCCGGAAAGACGCTCCTCGAGCATTGCCTGCGCACGCTGACGTCCGCGAAAGGCATCGCCGGAGGAGTCGTCGTGCTCAATGCCGGCGACCGGCGCTTCGAGCGCCTGCCGAGACCGCTGCGCAGCCGCGTGGTTGCCGTGGCCGGCGGCGCGACGCGGGCCAGATCCGTACTGAACGGGCTCCAGGCGCTCATCACTGCGGACGAAAGCGACTGGGTGCTCGTGCACGACGCGGCCCGGCCCTGCCTCCGCCTGAAAGACGTCGAGTCGCTGATCTCCGCCTGCCGCCGCGATCCGGTCGGCGGCCTGCTCGCCTTGCCGGTCGCCGATACGGTCAAGCAGGCGGACGATGATGGCCGGAGCCTGCGGAGCCTCCCGCGCGAGAGGCTCTGGCGCGCCCAGACGCCGCAGATGTTCCGCCTTGGTGCGCTCGTGCGCGCGCTTTCGCAGTCGCTTGCGGAAGGGTTCGACGCAACGGACGAAGCAGCCGCGATCGAGAAGCTGGGATTGCGACCGCTCCTCGTTACGGGCTCGCCACAGAACATCAAGGTGACCCGGCCCGCCGATCTCGCATTGGCCGAAGCTTCACTGCGTGTCGCGGGGAGGCGGAAATGAGGATCGGCCATGGCTTCGACATCCACCGTTTCGGGCCCGGCGACTCCGTTCGCCTCGGCGGCGTCACGATTCCGCATTCGATGGGCGTCATCGCGCACTCCGACGGCGACGTCCTGCTGCACGCGCTGATGGATGCATTGCTCGGAGCCGCGGCGCTCGGCGACATCGGACAGCACTTCCCGCCACGGGATATGCGCCACGCGGGCGCCGACAGCCGCGTCCTGCTGCGCGAGGTAGCGAAGCTCATCGCCGGCCGGGGATTCACGGTCGGGAACTGCGATCTCATGCTGGTCGCCGAGGCGCCCCGGATCGGGCCGCATCGCGAGGCCATCTGCGCGAACATTGCTGCCGACCTCGGTATCGCGCGCGATCGCATCAACGTGAAGGCGACGACGGCGGAGGGGCTTGGCACGCTTGGACGCGGCGAGGGGCTCGCGGCGCAGGCGGTGGTGCTGCTCCAGGAATGACGGTGCCAGCTGGGTTGCCGACGATTGAAGCCTGGCACCGCCTCGCGATCGAGCCGCCGCGGGCCCTGGGCGAAACGCCGGTCTCCGGGGCCCTGCGTGTCGAAGCCAGGGATTTCATGGTGGAGGAACACCTCGGCTTCGAGCCCGACGGGGGCGAAGCGCACCGTCTTCTGCTCGTCGAGAAGGAAGGTGCCAACACCCTGTTCGTCGCACGGGCGCTCGCGGTTCGCGCCGGCCGGCCTCCCGGAGACGTCGGATTCGCAGGACAGAAGGACCGGCGCGCGATCGCCCGCCAGTGGTTCTCGGTGCCGGCGGCCAGGGACACTGCTTCCTTCGTCGGGTACACCGGCGACGGTTTCCGCGTGCTCGGCGAGCATCCGCATTCGCGCAAATTGCGCCGCGGCGCACTCGCGGGCAACCGGTTCCGCATCCGTGTCCGCGGCCTGCAGGGCGACGCGGGCGCGATTGGCGCTCGAATCGCACTCATCCAGGCGTCCGGCGTGCCGAACTATTTCGGCACGCAGCGCTTCGGGAACGATGGGGCGAATATCGGCAGGGTCCGCGAATGGCTCGAGAGCGGGCGCCTTCCAGGTGGCCGCGAGCCGCGCGCATTCCTGCTGTCGTCCGCCCGCGCGCTCGCCTTCAATGCGGTTCTCGGCGCGCGGGTGAACGCGAATACCTGGAACCGACTGCTGCCCGGCGAAGTCGTCAACCTGAGCGGCAGCAATTCCGTGTTCGCCGCGGACAGTCCTGACGAGGGGCTGGCCCGACGCCTGAAGGAGGGCGACTTATCGCCGACTGGTCCACTCTGCGGTTCCGGCGGAATCCTGCCGGGCGGCGAGGCGGCGCGCGTGGAGGATGCCGCCCTCTTGGCGGTCGCGCCGCTGCCGGGACTCATGGGTTCGGTCGGACTCCGCGCCGAGCGGCGCGCGCTCGTGCTGCGGCCGGCCGCATTCGATCACCGGCTCGACGCGGATGCGCTCGAAGTCGAGTTCGAGCTGCCGCGTGGCGGCTATGCGACGGCGGTCCTCCGGGAAATTCTCGATGCGCGCATTCCGGAGTCCGGCGGCGATAGCTAGTCGAGGAGCACGTAGGCGGCGCCAGTCCCGCCGTCGTTTCGGCGCGCCGAGCAGAATGCCCGAACACCGGCGTGCCGGCGAAGCCAACGGTTGACCGCGGACTTGAGGACCGGGCCGCGATTGCCCGAGCCGCGCCCCTTGCCATGAATGATCCGGACGCAGCGCCGGCCGTGGAGGGCCGATTCACCGAGGAACACCGCGAGGGCGTGGCGCGCCTCGTCCTGGGTCATGCCGTGCAGGTCGATCTCGTCGCGCACGGCGTACTCGCCGCGTCGCAGTTTCTGGAGGACGGATTCGGCAACGCCTTCGCGGCGATACCGGAGCTCATCGCCGGACTCGACGTCGAGATCCGCCGCATCGATCGAAAGCGATTCGGCAAGCACCCGCGCCTCGTCCGCACGCCTTGATGCGGCGCGCGGCCTCTTGCGCTCGCGCTCCGGGGGCCGCTTCGCATCGCGGAGCGGCCTCACGTCGCGCACGGCGGCGCGGAACAACTCACGTTCCTCGTCCTTGATGGCGGCATCCTCCGGCAATGCGCCGCGGCGACGGGGCTTACAGTATAGTGCGGCCCGGTCGCGTGGCACGCGACAGTGACGAGACACCCGACGTGAAGATCCTGCTGGCCAACGACGACGGATATCGCGCCGAAGGGTTGCGCTCCCTGCGCGAAGCGCTGGCCGGCATCGCGCCACTCACGGTCGTGGCTCCGGACCGGAATTGCAGCGGAGCGAGCCACTCGCTGACGCTCGAAGTGCCGCTTCGCGTCCAGCGCGTGGACGAGGACACCTGGTACGTCATCAATGGCACGCCAACGGATTGCGTGCACCTTGCGATGACGGGACTCTTCGATTTCGAGTTCGACATGGTCGTCTCGGGCGTGAATGACGGAGCGAACCTCGGCGACGACGTGCTCTATTCGGGTACGGTCGCCGCGGCAATCGAAGGGCGCTTCCTCGGGCTGCCGACCGTCGCAGTCTCGCTCGTGGCCCAGGGTGGCGGCGCGCCGAACTTTGCGACGGCCGGGCGCGTCGCGCGCGAGCTCGTGCTCCGGCTTTTCGCGAAACCGCTGCACCGGTCGATGATCCTGAACGTCAACGTGCCGGACCTGCCCTATGAATCCCTGCAGGGTTTCCAGGTGACACGGCTTGGCCATCGCCATCGCGCGAAGGCCGCAATTCGCGGGCAGGATCCACGCGGGCGCGAAATTTACTGGGTGGGGGCCGCGGGAGCGGGGCAGGATGCCGGTCCGGGAACGGATTTCCATGCGGTTGCCAATGGATACGTGTCGGTGACGCCGCTGCAGGTCGACCTGACGCGCCATGCGGCACTCGAGAGCCTTCGCGAGTGGCTCGAGGGACCGGCCGCGTGACGAGCGAGCGCAGCGGCATCGGCATGACGAGCGCCCGCACGCGCGAGCGCCTGATCCAGCGCCTCGTCGAGCAGGGCATCCGAGATCCGCGCGTGCTCGACCGCATCCGGAATGTCCCGCGCCACCTTTTCGTGGACGAGGCACTCGCAAGCCGTGCGTACGAAGACACGGCGCTGCCAATCGGGCACGGCCAGACGATCTCGCAACCCTACGTCGTCGCGCGCATGACCGAGGCGATCACGATCGGCGGAACGCCGGAAAAAGTGCTCGAGATCGGAACCGGTTGCGGTTACCAGACGGCGGTGCTCGCGCCGCTCGTCGGCCGGATCTACAGCATCGAGCGGATCGAACCGCTGCTCGACCGCGCGCGCGAGCGCTTGCGCGATCTCGAGGTGAAGAACGTGCGATTCAAGCACGGCGACGGCTCGGAGGGATGGCCATCCCAGGCGCCTTTCGACGGGATCCTGCTTGCCGCGGCGGCGCACGCCCTGCCGCAGAAGCTGCTCGACCAGCTTGCCGAGGGCGGCCGACTCATCGCGCCGGTCGGGCCGGAAGGACGGCAGGAACTCCTGCGGCTTACGCGGCGCGGGGACCAGTTCCATCGCGAGCGGCTCGGCTTCGTGAGCTTCGTTCCCCTGCTCGGTGGCGTGACCTGAATCGATGGGTCGCATGTTTCGCGGCCATCGCAATCGCCGCCTGCTCCGGGAATGACCGCCGGCCCTCTGCACCGGACTACCACGTGGTACGCGCAGGTGAGACTCTCTATTCCATCGCCAGGCGATACGGCCTCGACTACCGTGACATCGCGCGCTGGAACGGCATCGGCCGCGACTACCTGATCCATGCCGGCGAGCGCCTTCGCCTGAACCGGCCGCCGGGCGGTGCCGTCGCCGGCGCAAAAGCGCCTGAACCGGTGGCGTCGCCCGCCCGGCGTGCATCGCCGGATGATCCGGCGCACCGGCCGCCCGACTGGCGCTGGCCGGTCAACGTCGGCACCGTCGTCGGCACGGTGCGACAGCCTTCGGGAGGCGTCGGACTTCGCATCGATGGCGGCCTCAATCAGCCGATCCTGGCAGCGGCCGACGGCAAGGTCGTCTATACGGGCAGCGGTCTTCGCGGCTATGGAGAGCTCGTCATCATCAACCACGTGCGTGGCTGGCTCACGGCCTACGGACACAATGCGTTCGTGCAGGTGAAGGAGGGCGATGAAGTCCGCGCAGGCCAGCAGATCGCAGCGATGGGACCCGGCCCAAGCCGGCAGCCAATGCTCTATTTCGAAATTCGCCTCGAGGGCGAGCCGCTTGATCCACTCACGCAGTTGCCGCCGCGCTAGATCATCAGCGCGACGGCGACGTCGCGGTACTCCGATAGCAGCAGGTTGAACGTACGGCATGCGGCCCGGTTGTCCATGACCTCGAGGCCAATTCCGCGTTCCGCGAATGCCGCATAGAGGGCTGGCGAAGGCATCCGCTGGCGGCTCCCCGTGCCGAGCAGAACGACATCCGGCTTGAGCGCAATCAGCTTCGCGAAGTCGTCGATCGAAAGCGCTTCCGGAGCCGGAGGACGCCAATCGTCCTGGACCGTCTCACGGGTCACGATCACGCTGCCGGCGAACGCGCGATCGCGCAACCGCACCTCGCCCTCGGTGCAGGCGACGATTGCATTCGCCTCGAAGGCGGCTTCGCGCGTGAACTCCATCGCACCGGAAATATAGCCAATTGGCGGGGTCTCGCGCCGCTATCATGGCCGCCGATGAAATCCCGCGACCTTCCGCGTACACAGCCAGTCAAGCTCCGGCGCCGGCCGGCCGGTGAGATCGCCTCTTTCGACGTGCGCCTGCATCCCGTGCTTCGCCGGGTCTACGCGGCGCGAGGAGTCCGTGATCCCGCCGAGCTTTCCCTCGAGCTTCGCTCCTTGCTGCCCGTCTCGACGCTGGACGGAATCGGCCCGGCCACGGAACTGCTTGCCTCGCACATCGAGCGCGGTTCCAGGATCCTGGTGGTCGGCGACTTCGATGCCGACGGGGCGACCAGCACCGCGCTTGTCATGCGCCAGCTCGGCCGTCTCGGGCACGCGAACGTCGGCATGCGCGTGCCGGACCGGATGCGCCACGGCTATGGCCTGTCCCCGGTTCTTGTCTCGGAGCTTGTCGACGAACAAGCCCAGCTCATCATCACGGTCGACAATGGAGTCTCGGCCTTCGAGGGCATCGAGGCGGCTCGAGCGCTGGGAATCGAGGTCCTCGTGACCGACCATCACCTGCCTGCGGCATCCTTGCCGGCCTGTGCGGCGCACGTGAACCCGAACCTTCCCGGAGCCGGATTCGGAAGCCGGGCGCTCGCGGGAGTCGGCGTCGCTTTCTACCTGATGGCCTCGCTGACGCGCGAGCTCGAGAACCGGCAGAAACGCCGCTTGCCCGCGGTCGCGGACCTGCTCGACCTCGTGGCGCTCGGCACGGTCGCAGACCTGGTTCCGCTCGACTACAACAACCGGATCCTCGTGCAGGAGGGACTGCGGCGCCTGCGCTCGCGCGCGGCGACCCCCGGATTCATGGCGCTCGCACGGGTCGCCGGCTGCAGGCTCGATGAGCTGTCGGCGCGCCAGCTCGGTCACCAGATTGCACCGAGACTGAACGCGGCGGGTCGTATTGATGACATGGCGGTCGGCATCCGCTGCCTCCTGACAGACGACCCTGCGGAGGCGCTCCAGCTTGCGGGAGAACTCGACCGCCTCAATCGCGAGAGGCGCGAGATGGAGAGCCGCATGCGCGACGAGGCCGCCGTGGCGGTCCGCAATCTCCGTATCGCAGAAGGCGATCTCCCGCCCGGGCTCACGCTCTTCGATGGCGGATGGCATGCGGGCGTCGTCGGGCTCGTCGCGTCGCGAATGAAGGATCGCTTGCACCGTCCGGTGGTCGCGTTTGCGCCGGCCTCACAGGACGAGCTCAGGGGATCCGCACGCTCGGTCGCGGGCCTGCACGTGCGCGATGTACTCGAGGCAATTGCGACGCGAAATCCCGGCCTGATCGACCGTTACGGCGGGCACGCGATGGCCGCAGGGCTCACGCTCAAGCGAGCCCATCTCCCGCGCTTCGCGGACGCATTCTCCGAGGAGGTCGGGCGGCGGCTCACGCCGGAGCAGATGCAGAATGTTCTCGAGACGGATGGCGAACTGGCGTGCGAGGAAATTTCACTCGAAACCGCGCGGGCGCTGGAGGATGGCGGACCCTGGGGCCAGGGATTCCCCGAGCCCGTCTTCGAAGGCGAGTTCGACGTCGTCGAGGCGCGCACGGCCGGGGACCGCCACCTCAAGCTGTGGCTGCGCACACAAGCCGCGTCGCATCCCATCGAGGCGATTGCATTCGGCTACTTCGACGAAGACGGTGCAAGGCGTCCGGCGGCCGGATCGCGATTGAAGCTCGCATATCGCCTGCAGTCGACGACGTTTGGCGGCACCGCGCGCGTGGAGCTGCTCGCGGAGCACGTGCAGTTGCCGGCGTAGGCGTCTGCTAAGATGCCGCCGCCATGGAAACCGCGCCGACGCGCCGCCTGATCGAAGACCTCACGGAGCGCCTCAAGGCGCTGAGGGGGTACCTTTGATTACGAAGGCAAGCGCGAACGTCTCGAAGAGCTGAATCACGAACTCGGCGATTCCAAGATCTGGAACAATCCAGAGAAGGCGCAGTCCCTCGGCCGCGAACGTGCGCGTCTCGATTCCACCACCAGCGAGCTCGATCAGCTCGCGTCCGGCCTGTCGGACGCCGCAGAACTCCTCTCGATCGTAGAGTCGGAAAACGACGAGGCCGGGTTCGCGGATATCGTCAAGGATTCCGCAGAGCTCGAGCGGCGGGTGCGCCGGCTCGAGCTGTCGCGCATGTTTCCGGGCGAAATGGATCCACGCGGCGCCTTCCTCGACATCCAGGCGGGCGCGGGCGGAACCGAGGCGCAGGACTGGGCGTCCATGCTGCTCCGCATGTACCTTCGCTGGGCGGATTCGCGTGGCTTCGCGGCTTCGGTCATCGACCAGAGTCCCGGCGAAGTCGCGGGCCTCAAGAGCGCTTCGATCGAGATCGACGGCGACTACGCCTACGGGTGGCTTCGCACCGAGACCGGCGTGCACCGGCTCGTCCGGAAGTCGCCTTTCGACTCGGGCAACCGCCGGCACACTTCGTTTGCCTCCGTCTTCGTCTCGCCGGTGATTGACGACGAGATCCAGATCGAGGTGAATCCCGCGGACATCGAAATGGATACGTATCGCGCGAGCGGGGCGGGCGGGCAGCACGTCAACAAGACGGACTCGGCCGTGCGCCTGCGGCACCTGCCATCCGGAATCGTCGTCGCCTGCCAGGGCGAGCGCAGCCAGCACAAGAATCGCTCGACCGCGATGAAGATGCTGAAGGCGAAGCTGTACGAGCTCGAGGTGAACAAGCGCAATGCCGCCGCCCGCGTGCTGGAGGACCAGAAAACGGACGTCGGCTGGGGCCACCAGATCCGTTCCTACGTGCTCGACCAGTCGCGGATCAAGGATCTGCGGACGGGCCATGAGACCGGCAATCCGCAGGCCGTGCTGGACGGCGCGCTGGATCCTTTCATGGAAGCGAGCCTGAAGCAGGGCCTGTAAGCTTCCCGATATGACGCAGCGTGATCCGCCCGGACCACCCGATGACAATGCGCTGATTGCCGAGCGGCGCGCCAAGCTTGCGCGCCTGCGCGAGTCTGGTGCCGCCTTCCCGAATGACTTCCGTCGCGATGCACTGGCCGCCGACCTCCATGCAACCTGGGGCGGCAAGACGGACGAATGGCTTACCGCGAACCCGGTGCGCGTGCGCGTCGCGGGCCGGATGATGTTCAAGCGGCTCATGGGCAAGGCGTCCTTCGCAAAGCTCCAGGACTCGAGCGGTCAGATCCAGGCCTACCTGCAGGCTGACGCGCTTGGCTCGGCCTACGAGGAGTTCAAGGGCTTCGATGTCGGCGACATCGTTGCCGCGCAAGGCGTCCTGATGCGTACGCGGGCTGGCGAGCTTTCGGTGCGCGCAGAGTCCGTGCGGCTCCTCGTCAAGGCGCTCCGGCCCTTGCCGGACAAGTGGCATGGGCTTGCAGACACCGAGACGCGCTACCGCCAGCGATACGTAGACCTCATTGTCAATGGCGAAGCGCGCCAGGTGTTCGAGACGCGCACCCGGGTCGTGCGCTTCCTGCGCAACTTCCTGGACGCCCTCGGTTTCCTCGAGGTCGAGACTCCGATGATGCAGCCGATTCCGGGTGGCGCGGTCGCGCGGCCCTTCGTCACGCATCACAACGCGCTCGGCCAGGACATGTACCTGCGCATCGCGCCCGAGCTCTACCTGAAGCGGCTCTTGGTCGGCGGGTTCGAGCGCGTGTACGAGATCAACCGAAATTTCCGGAATGAAGGATTGTCGACGCAGCACAATCCCGAGTTCACCATGCTGGAGTTGTACCAGGCCTATGCCGACTGTCTGGATTTCATGGGCCTGGTCGAGCGGATGGTGCAGGGACTCGTGGACGCCATCGTCGGGGCGCGCAGCCTCGGCTACCAGGGGCGGCGCATCGATTTCGCCGGTCCCTTTGCGAGGCGTTCGGTCGAGGAGGCAATCATCGAGCGCAACCCGGAACTCGACCGGGCGCAGCTGCGCGACGCTCCCTACCTGCGGAGTGCCTGCGCACGACTCGGAATCGAGCCTGGGAAGGACGAAGGAGCCGGAGCGCTGCAGATGGCCATTTTCGAAAAGACCAGCGAGCAGGGCCTCCTGCAGCCGACATTCATACATTCTTATCCGACGGAAGTGTCGCCGCTGTCCCGCCGCCGTGATTCAGACCCGTTCGTCACGGACCGTTTCGAGTTCTTCATCGACGGGCGCGAGCTCGCGAACGGCTTCTCGGAACTCAATGACCCCGAAGAGCAGGCCGAGCGTTTTCTCGAGCAGGTACGCCGTCGCTCGGCGGGGGACGAGGAGGCGATGTATTTCGACGCGGACTACATCCGCGCGCTCGAATACGGCATGCCGCCCGCTGCCGGTTTGGGAGTGGGCATCGACCGGCTCGTCATGCTGCTGACGGACTCGCCCAGCATCCGCGACGTCCTGCTGTTTCCGCAGCTCAAGAATCTGCCGGCGGAGGAATGAACCAGAGGGGACGCGCACCTTTAAAGGGGACGGTCACATTTTCCTTCGGTCCTTCGGGAAAAAGTGACCGTCCCCTTTAAAGGTGCGCGTCCCCTTTAGTCTCCGTCGCCGTTGGATGAGGGTGCGGGAATGGCGTAGGGCAGATCGGCCGGTACGAATTCGGAGCCGCCCGGCTTCGCGCCGAGAAGGTCGCTGCAGAACCGCAGTTCCACGACGGCAAGGCATTGCGTGGACGACTCGTCGCGGACGCTGATGACGACCTGCGCGGCGAGCGTTTCGCCGCTGAAGAGCGCCTGCGCCGGTTGCAACTCGGAATCGGCGGGGCCGACGTAGCGCAGAGTGCGCCGCTTCAGCCGGCCGAGGTGCTGCGCGCGCGCGACGATTTCCTGGCCGACGTAGCAACCCTTGCTGAAGCTGATGCCTCCGATCAGGTCGAGGTTCAGCATCTGCGGCAGCCAGAGCGCGGCGGTGGCTGGCATGATCGACGGCTCGCCGTCCGCGACGCAGACGCGCTCCCAGTCCTCAGGGGCGCTCCGCGGCACTGCGGCGAGCACGGCGTCGAGCGCGGGGCGCGTGCCAGCGAGCAGGATCCGCCGTGGACTCGCAACGAGCATGGCGAGTCCAGCCGAGGCCGCCGCCGCCTGTGACCAGCGCGCGTCGGGCTCGGCGTCGATGAGGCCCGCGACCTGAATGTGCCTGCTGCGGTCCTCGAAGCGAACGTCGGCTCGCAGCAGGTATGCGGAAAGCTGTGCGACGAGGGTATGAGCAAGCTTCTGGTGCAGCACGAGCAGCACGTCGTCGCCATCCGCGGCGAGGCGCATCGTCGCCAGCACGCGGCCCTGCCTGTTGCAGGACGCTGCCAGCATTCCCGGATGACGCTCGAGGCCCAGGATGTCGTTCGAAAGCTGGCCCTGCAGGAAGGACCTGGCATCGCGGCCCGTGACCGCGATGACGGAATGCGAAGGAAGCTGGGTGCAACGCGTGGCTGCCATCGTGCCATCGTAGCGCAGCGCATCTCGTCGAACGCGCGACTATTGGCCGTGGGAAGGCCTGATCCCTTCTGGCAGAATAGCTTAGCGATGCCACTACCCGCCGAACGGCCGCTTTCTCCGCACCTGCAGGTGTACCGGCCGATGTACACGATGGTGCTTTCGATCATGCATCGCGCGAGCGGCCTGTACCTGTCGGGCTGTGGCTTCCTGTTTGTCGCCTGGATCGTTTCCGCTGCCCTCGGCCCTGCCGCCTATGCCTGCGTGAGCCGTTTTCTCTCGACGCTCCCGATGCGCATCGTCCTTGCCCTCGCGCTTGCCGCGTTCTGGTACCACCTGTTCGCCGGCATGCGCCATCTCTCCTGGGACGCCGGCTATGGTTTTGAGAAACGTTCGGCAAGGCGGAGCGGCGCGCTGGTCGTCGTCGCCGCGGCATGCGCATTTGCCGCGACGCTATTCCTGACACCCGCCGGTCGATTCTTGGCGGGGACGCCATGAGCAAGCGACCCGGCAGTGCAAGCCGTCATTGGCGCTACCAGCGGCTGACCTCGATCGCGCTTCTGCCGCTCGGACTCTGGTTCCTCGTTTCCCTGCTGCGCCAGCCCGCCCTCACGCACGAGATCGTGGCGGGCTGGTTCGGCAGGCCGTTGCAGGCCTTGCTTGCAGCCCTGTTCGGCGCGGCCCTTCTCTGGCATTCGATTCAAGGCGTGCAAGTCGTGATCGAGGACTACGTTGGCGGCCGGTTGCGCGCCGTTTCAATCGTGCTCGCCCGGTTCGCACACCTTGCGGCCGCGCTTGCGCTGGCATTCGCGATCTACACGCTCGCGAGCGGTGGCGGCGAGTGAGCGGCTACGCCCTCGTCGAACACCGCTCGGACGTCATCGTCGTCGGTGCCGGCGGTGCGGGACTTCGCGCTACGATGGGCCTTGCCGAGGCGGGACTCGATACCGCCTGCATCACCAAGGTCTTTCCGACGCGCAGCCACACCGTGGCTGCGCAAGGCGGCATCAGCGCAGCCCTCGGCAACATGGGCGACGACGACTGGCGCTTCCATTTTTACGACACGGTGAAAGGCTCCGACTGGCTCGGCGACCAGGATGCGATTGCCTACATGTGCCGGGAGGCGCCGGCCGCCGTCATCGAACTCGAGCATTTCGGCCTGCCGTTTTCGCGAACCGAAGATGGGCGCATATACCAGCGGCCTTTCGGCGGCATGACGACGAACTACGGCAAGGGCATCGCGCAGCGCACCTGCGCTGCGGCCGACCGCACCGGTCACGCCATGCTTCACACGCTTTACCAGCAATGCCTCAGGCACCGCGCCAAGTTCTTCATCGAGTTCTTCGCGATCGACCTGATCATGGAGGAGGGCGCCTGCCGGGGGGTGCTGGCGCTCGATATGGCGACGGGAACCCTCCACCGGTTCCTCGCTCAGGCGACGATCCTCGCCACCGGCGGCTATGGTCGCGCGTATTTCTCCTGCACCTCCGCGCATACCTGCACGGGCGACGGCAGCGGAATGGCGTTGCGCGCCGGCCTGCCGCTGCAGGACATGGAATTCGTGCAGTTCCATCCCACGGGCATCTATGGTGCCGGCTGCCTCATCACCGAGGGCGTGCGCGGGGAAGGCGGAATCCTCAGGAACTCGGCGGGCGAGCGCTTCATGGAGCGCTACGCGCCCAACGCGAAGGACCTCGCATCCCGCGACGTCGTGAGCCGCGCAATGACGATCGAAATACGCGAGGGGCGCGGCGTCGGTCCTGCCCGCGATCACCTCAACCTGCACCTCGAGCATCTCGGCGCCGACGTCATTGCGAAGCGCCTGCCGGGCATCGCCGAGACCGCGATGATCTTCGCCAATGTGGACGTTACGCGGGCCCCGATCCCGGTGCAGCCGACCGTGCACTACAACATGGGCGGAATCCCCTGCAACGTGAACGGCGAGGCGCTTACGCGTGCGGGTGGCTCGGAGGCGGTCGTCCCGGGTCTCATGGCGATCGGCGAAGCGGCCTGCGTCTCGGTACACGGCGCAAACCGCCTCGGCTCGAATTCGCTGCTCGATCTCGTGGTATTCGGGCGCGCGGCGGCGGCTCGCTGTGCGAAGACGCTGCGACCGGGTGCAAGCCATCCCGATCCGCGGGCGCGCGACGTAGAGCCCTTGCTCGACCGCTTCGACAGGATCCGTCACGCCGCCGGAAGCCGCCCCACGGCTTCGCTGCGCGATGAAATGCAGCGCGCAATGCAACGCGACGCTGCGGTGTTCAGGAGCGGTGAAACGCTCACGGAAGGCTGCGCGGCGCTCGCGCGTAGCCACGACGCGTTCCGTGACCTCAGGATTTCCGACCGCTCGCTGGTGTTCAACACCGACCTCGTCGAGGCGCTCGAGCTCGACAACCTGCTCCTCCAGTCGCTGGCGACGATCCACTCGGCGCGCAACCGCACGGAAAGCCGCGGTGCGCACGCGCGGGAAGACTTCCCTGCGCGCGACGACGCAAACTGGATGAGGCACAGCCTTGCCTGGGTCGACGAAGCGGGCGGCGTTCGATTCGACTATCGGCCGGTGCAGCTGCAGACGATGTCGGAAGACGTCGAACGGATTCCGCCGCAGGTCCGCGCTTACTGAAGGAGCCGCAAGAGCCATGGCACAGTTTCGCTTGCCCGCGAATTCGCGTTACAAGGAGTCCCCGGGCCGCCACCACGCGGCAGAGCCCGGCGCCCGTCGCGTGCGCCAGTTCAGGGTCTATCGCTGGGATCCGGATTCATCGGCGCCGCCACGCGTCGACTGTTACGGCATCGACCTCGACCGCTGCGGTCCGATGGTTCTCGACGCGCTCATCAAGATCAAGAACGAGGTGGACTCGACGGTCACCTTCCGCCGCTCCTGCCGCGAGGGAATCTGTGGCTCCTGCGCGATGAATATCGACGGCGTCAACACGCTCGCCTGCACGCAGCCGATCGCCGCGATCGAGGGGGATGTGCGGATTTTTCCGCTGCCGCACCTGCCCGTCGTGAAAGACCTGGTTCCCGACCTCAACGAGTTCTATGCGCAGTACGCGTCTGTCGAGCCCTGGCTCAAGACTTCGGGAACTCTGCCAGGCGAAGCGGAACGCCGCCAGGCGCCAGCCGACCAGGCACTCATCGATCGGCCGTCCGCCTGTATCCTATGCGCCTGCTGCTCGACCGCCTGCCCGAGCTATTGGTGGAACTCCGATCGGTTCCTGGGGCCGGCAGCCCTGCTCGCAAGCTACCGGTGGATCGTCGACACCCGCGATGGAGCGCAGGCAGAGCGCCTCACGCAACTCGACGAGTCCTTCCGGCTCTATCGCTGCCATACGATCATGAATTGCACGGAAGCCTGCCCCAAGGACCTCAATCCTGCGCGCGCAATCGCCGACATCAAGCGCCGGCTGCTCGACCGCGACTCCTGAGGCATGAGCGACGAGCACAAGGCGCGACTGAGATGGCGCTGCCGCCGAGGCATGAAGGAACTCGACGTGTTGCTCGGCCGATGGCTGGAGTTAGGCTGGCCCGGGGCGGGCGACGACAGGCGCCGCTCGTTTGAATGGCTGCTCGAGCAACCTGATCCGGACCTCGCAGACTGGCTGATCGGAGGGGGGCGTCCCGCCGACGCCAGTCATGCCGCCCTCGTCGATGACATCGTTCGCCGTCGCAATTGAGCCGGATGAATCGCCGCGGCTTGCGGCGTTGGCCTTGCTGCTGCACCTCGCAGCCGCAGCGAGTCCCTGGTTCGCGCGGGTGGCGGCACCGCTCGCGGCGGCGCTGGCGCTGCTCACGCTCGCAGGACTCGCGCTGACGCTCAATCGACTTCCTGGCCGGCATTGCCCGCTCGCGGCGCTTGCAATCGACGCGCGCGGCTGCCGGGTCAGGCTGCGCGGACAGCAGGATTTTCTCGTGGCCGAGCTCGGCACGGGCTCGCGAGCCTATCCGTGGCTGGTCCACGTTGACATTCGCGCCGGCGGCCGCCGCTTCGGGTGGCTGGTGGCCGCCGGATCACTGCCCCCCGGCCAATTCCGCAGACTGAAGGCCCGGATCCGCCTCTCTTGCTAGAATCGGGGCGTTGTCTCACGAAAGGAGCGGCTTTCGCCCGCCCAGCCACCACCATGCGAACTAACCAGGGGTCAGCCGGTCATATCCGGCGTGCACGTGGAGGGCGCAGCGCAGGTCGTCGAGCCTATGCGGGCTGAAGCAGGCGACATCGCGCTGGTACGCCGGGTCCAGAAAGGGGACAAGGCGGCCTTCGACGCCCTGGTGCTGAAGTATCAGCACAAGGTGCTGAAGCTCGTGCAGCGCTATGTTCGCAGCCCCGCGGATGCCGAAGACATCGCCCAGGAGGCGTTCATCAAGGCGTATCGCGCCTTGCCGGCATTCCGCGGTGAGAGCGCGTTTTATACCTGGCTGTACCGCATCGCGATCAACACGGCCAAGAACGCGCTCGTGGCGAGCCGCCGGCGGCCAGTCTCTTACGACCTGGACCTCCAGGACGGTTCGCAGGTACAGGCGCATGCGCGGCTGTCCGACACGGAAACGCCGGAAGCGCTCGCGCTCACGGACGAGATCCGGCGCACGGTGAACGAGGCGATCGAGGCACTCCCGGACGACCTCAGGCTTGCGATCGTGCTGCGGGAGCTCGAAGGCCTCAGTTACGAGGACATTGCGAAGACGATGGAATGCCCGGTGGGCACGGTACGTTCGAGAATATTCCGCGCGCGCGAGGCAATCGATCGCAGCTTGCGCGAGGTTTTCGACGGCGGCCTCGGACGAATCGGAGACATTGAATGACATATCGAATCAAGGAACAGCTCTCGGCCTTCCTGGACGGCGAACTGCCGGACCAGGAGTCGGCGCTACTGCTGAAGCGGCTCGAGCGCGACGACGACTTGCGAGGCGCCTTGTCGCGCTACTCGCTGATCGGCGCCGTGCTGCGCAGCGATGGGGACGTGCCCGCCGCCCGCCAGGTCGCGGCTCGCGTTAGTGCGGCCATTGCCAAGGAGCCGCTCCGCGCAAATGCATTCGCACGGATGCCAGGTCGCGCAACGCTGATGCGCGGCATCGCGGGCCTTGCTGTCGCCGCGGGCGTCGCTTTTGGTGCCGTCCTGCTCGTCCAGCAGCTCCGCACGCAGGAAAGCGCACCCGGCGCGGTCCTGGCGCGATCCGAGTTCGCGCCGATCGAATCCGTGTCTGTCGGGTCCGATGCGCTCGTCGATCAGGCGGAGCCTTACGTCACTCCGCCGGCGTCCGACACGCCGGGCGGCATCGCGCCGGCCGAACTTGCGAATTACCTCGTCGCGCACTACGGCTATGCCTCGCCGCTGGTGCGCCGCAGCGTCGGCGCCGGGCTCATCAGCGTCGACGATCCGGCGCTCGTCGATGCCGTACCGCCCGAGGACAAGGCCGGACAGTGACCTCGCGCGCGGCTATTTCGATCGCGCTCGGGCTCGCCGCGGCGCCCGCACTCGCGGAAAGTGGACAGGAGTGGCTCGCCCGCATGGGAGCCGCCCTCAATAACGCGAGTTATGTCGGCGAGTTCGTCTCCGAATCGGCCGGGCGCACCGAGCGCCTCACCATCACGCATCGCGTCCGCGACGGCGTGGTGTCCGAGCGGCTCGTTTCGCTGTCCGGGAACGGCCGCGAACTCGTCCGCGAAAACGACGAGGTGGTGGTCTACCTGCCTGACCAGAAGCTCGCGATCATCGAGCGCCGCTCCGGACGCAGCGACCTGATGGGTGCACTTCCCCAGTTCGAAGGACGCATGGCGACCTGGTACAAGGTCGACTGGGTGGGCCGCGAGACGCTCGAAACTTTCGGCCCGACCGCGGTCGTCGCCGTGCGGCCGCTCGACGGCTATCGTTTCGGTTATCGCCTCTGGATCGACGTCGATTCCCACATGCCGGTACGCAGCGATCTCGCCGACGGCACTGGTCGCGTGATCGAGCGCCTGCGCTTCACGAAGCTCGAGTTCGACGACAACATCCCGGATTCGGCATTTGAGCCCGGGCTCGATCGCAACAAGCTGCGCTGGGTCCGCCAGTCGCCGCAGCGGGATGATGGTGCGCCCGCCTGGCGCGCAGCGCAGGTGCCGCCCGGATTCAGGCTTTCGGTGAGCGGCATGCAGGCCGTCGCGGGGCCCGGCGGCCCGGTGAGCCACCTCGTCTATTCAGACGGCCTCGCCTCGGTGTCCGTCTTCATCCAGACGCCGGCGCCGGGCAAGGCGCCGAGCCAGGGCACGACGCGCTCCGGCGTCGCATCGGCATTCACGACGGTCGTCGACGGATACCAGGTCACGGCTGTCGGCGAAGTCCCGCCGCGCACGCTCAAGTACATCGCGACCGGACTGCGGCCCGCGGCGATCGCACCGGCCGCGGCCCCCGCCGCGGCCTCGAACCGGGACAATTGACGGTCCCGGATGCCGGACGCCCGGTTTCTCGTCTACACCCGGAACGATTGCGCGCTCTGCGACGAGTTCATCGCGGAGCTGTCGGAGTTGCTCGACGGCTTCGATGTGCGCGACGTCGATGACGATCCAACCGCCCGCCGCCGCTACGGGCTGAAGATTCCCGTGCTGACCTGCGACGGCAGCGTCGTCTGCCATGGCCGACTCGATCGGGCCGCGGTCGAACGGCTCGTATCGTGCTGAAGGAGCGGGTTCACCTCACTGCTATAATCCCATGTTCCCGGACGCGCCTGTCCGGCAAGGCGTCCCGATCCCCCCGATGCAGCAGCAGATACGCAATTTCTCGATCATTGCGCACGTCGACCACGGCAAGTCGACGCTTGCCGATCGCCTGATCCAGACCTGCGGCGGGCTCGAGGCGCGCGAGATGCAGGAGCAAGTGCTCGATTCCATGGACCTCGAGCGCGAGCGGGGCATCACGATCAAGGCTCAATCCGTGACGCTCAAGTATCGCGCCGCCGATGGCCGCGATTACCAGCTGAATTTCATCGACACGCCGGGCCACGTGGATTTCTCCTACGAGGTCTCGCGCTCGCTCGCGGCCTGTGAGGGAGCGTTGCTGGTGGTCGACGCGGCCCAGGGCGTCGAGGCCCAGAGCGTCGCGAACTGCAACACGGCGCTTGAGCAGGGACTCGAGGTGGTGCCAGTCATCAACAAGATCGACCTGCCTTCGGCGGAGCCGGAGCGCGTGATCGAGGAGATCGAAAACATCATCGGCATCGAGGCGACCGACGCGGTGCGCGTCAGCGCCAAGACCGGAGAGAACGTTCCGCAACTCCTCGAGGAGCTCGTGCGGCGCATACCGCCGCCCCAGGGCGACACGGAGGCGCCGTTGCAGGCGCTGATCATCGACTCCTGGTTCGACAACTACGTGGGCGTCGTGTCGCTCGTGCGCGTCATGAACGGCGTGCTGCGGCCGAACGACAAGATCCGGGTAATGTCGACAGGGCGGAGCTGGCAGGTGGATCAAGTGGGCCGATTCACGCCGAAGCGAATCGCCACGGAATCGCTCTCCACCGGCGAGGTCGGCTGGATGACCGCTGGCATCAAGGACATCGACGGTGCGCCGGTCGGCGACACGATCACGAGCGAGACGCGGCCCTGCGAAAAGCCGCTGCCGGGCTTCAAGCAGGTGCAGCCACGGGTGTTCGCGGGGCTCTTCCCGGTCCAGTCCGACCAGTACGAATCCTTCCGCGACGCGCTCCAGAAGCTCAAGCTGAACGATTCGGCGCTGCACTACGAGCCGGAAGTGTCCACGGCGCTCGGTTTTGGCTTCCGCTGCGGATTCCTCGGCCTCCTGCACATGGACATCGTCCAGGAGCGGCTCGAACGCGAGTACGGGCTCGCGCTCGTCACGAGCGCGCCGACGGTAATCTACGAGGTCGTCGCGAGCGACGGCGAAGTGATGCTCGTCGACAATCCCGCGCGCCTGCCGGCGAGCTACCGCGAACTGCGGGAACCGATCATCATCGCCAACATCCTTGTGCCGCCGGAGCACGTCGGCGGCGTGCTCGGCCTCTGCCAGGAGAAGCGCGGCGTGCAGAAGAAGATGCAGCAGCTCGGTACCCAGATGTCGCTGCAGTACCAGCTGCCGCTCGCCGAGGTCGTGCTCGATTTCTTCGACCGGTTGAAATCCGTGAGCCGCGGATACGCCTCCTTCGACTACGAGTTCAGCCATTTCCAGGCGGCGCCGCTGTCGCGGCTCGACGTGCTGATCAATGGCGATCGCGTCGACGCGCTTTCGATGATTGTGCATCGGGATAGCTCCTATCAGCGCGGCCGTGAGCTCGTGGACAAGATGCAGGAACTGATCCCGCGGCAGATGTTCGAGGTTGCGATTCAGGCGGCGATCGGCGGCCAGGTCATCGCGCGCGCGACGGTCAAGGCAATGCGAAAGAATGTGCTCGCCAAGTGCTATGGCGGCGACGTGACGCGGAAGCGCAAGCTGCTCGAGAAGCAGAAAGCAGGAAAAAAGCGGATGAAGCAGCTTGGAACGGTCGAGATCCCGCAGGAAGCCTTCCTGGCGGTGCTGAGCATGAACAAGAAGTGACGGTCGGGAGTGAATGATGGTCTTTGACTTTGCATTCGTGCTGGTGCTGCTCGCCGCGGTCACCGGGATCGTGTGGGGCGTGGATAGCTGGCTGTTTGCCCCGCGGCGCAAGGCGCGTGGCGTCTCCAAGGACCCGGTCCTCGTCGACTATTCGCGGTCGTTCTTTCCGGTCATCGTCATCGTGCTCCTGCTGCGATCCTTCCTCTACGAGCCGTTCCGTATCCCGTCGGACTCGATGATGCCCACGCTGATCCAGGGCGACTTCATTTTCGTCAACAAGTGGCGTTACGGCCTCAGGCTGCCGGTCGTCAATACGCGGATCCTGGAGATTCAGAGTCCGGCGCGTGGGGACGTTGTCGTTTTCCGCAAGCCGGCCGATCCATCGGTCGTGTTCATCAAGCGTCTCGTCGGCCTGCCCGGCGACACGATCCGCGTGGCCGGATCCCAGGTGCTCGTGAACGGAACGCCGTCGCAAATCGAGTCCCGCGAGTTGTATTCGGGCCCCAAGAACGAGCAGTATCCGTTCACGCAGGTGGGGGAGGAGCGCCTCGGCGACAGGTCGCACGCGATCCTGCTCGACCCGGCGAGGCCCGGCATGGAGGGTGAATGGCAGGTGCCTCCTGGCCACTACTTCATGATGGGCGATAATCGCAACAACAGCCGCGACAGCCGCTTCCGCGAGGTCGGATACGTTCCGGAAGACAACGTCATCGGAAAGGCCGAGGCGATCTGGCTGTCATTCAATCCGGAGCCGGGATCGCTCCTGCTCTGGAAGCGCATGGGAACAGGCATTCGTTAGGGAGTAAAGGTATGCAGCACAGACAGCGTGGCATGACAATGCTCGGGATCATCGTCGTCGTCATCGTCGTCGGCGCCTGGTTGTACGCCGGCATACGGCTCGCACCCAAGTACCTCGAGTACATGCGGGTCGCATCCACGCTTGAGAAGGTGCGCGACGAGTTCGACAGCAACCCGGGCTCCACCGAGTTCATGCTGCGCAAGGCTGTCGAGCGTCACTTCGACATCGACATGGTCGAGGTGATCACCTCGAACGACATCGAGATCAACAAGGAAGGCGGCACGTTCACGATGCGCGCGGCCTACGACGACACCGTCCCGCTCGCCGGCAACGTGTCGTTCCTCGTCGAATTCGACAAGTCGGTCATCGTCAACGCGCGCTGAATTGCCAAGGGCCGTGGAACCGGCTACCGGCTGGCTGGTGGATCGCCTCGGCATCGAGTTCTCGGATCCGGGCCTGCTCGGCCGCGCACTCACGCATCGAAGCTTCGGCGCCGCCAACAACGAGCGGCTCGAATACCTCGGCGACGCGGTGCTGTCCTTCGTCGTCGCCGAAATGCTGTTCCGCCGTTTTCCGGATGCGAGCGAGGGCGAGCTCTCGCGCTACCGCGCAAGTCTAGTCAGCGGCGAGGCGCTGGCGCCCATCGCCGCAAGCCTCGGCCTCGGTGAGCAGCTGCGGCTTGGCGACGGAGAGATGAAATCCGGCGGGCATCGGCGCGCCACGATCCTCGCCGACGCGCTGGAAGCCGTTTTCGGGGCGATCTACCTCGACCAGGGACTCGACGCCGCCCGCCGCGTCGCCGAGCGCCTGTTCAACGAGGCGCTGACCGTGCTGCCGACTGCGGCAGAGCTCAAGGATCCCAAGACCAAGCTGCAGGAATGGCTGCAGGGCCGCGGCCACGCGTTGCCCGCGTACACCGTACTCGAGGTTTCCGGCGAGCCACACGAGCAGCTTTTTCGCGTGCGCTGCGACGTCCCGGAGCTCGCGCTGACGGCCACTGCCGATGGCAGCAGCCGCCGGCGCGCCGAGCAGGAGGCGGCGCAACGGATCCTCGAGGATCCGGCGCTCCGGTCCGCGCGATGAGCAACGTAGCGCGCCAGCGCACCGGCACGGTCGTGCTTTCCGGCCGGCCGAATGTCGGCAAGTCCACGCTCATGAACGCGCTGGTCGGGCGCAAGCTCAGCATCGTGACGCCGAAGGCTCAGACGACGCGGCATCGCATCGAGGGCGAGGCATCCGGGCCGGGCTATCGCATGGTCCTCACCGACACGCCCGGCGCGGGCGCGGCGGCGGGAAGCCGGCTCGGGCATTTCATGAACCGCGAGGCCCAGGCTGCGCTCGGCGCTGCGGACGCTGCCATGCTCGTCGTGACAGGTCCACGGTGGACGTCGGGCGACGATACCGCGCTCCGGAGACTGAAGCCGATGGGCATGCCCATCGTGCTCGTGGTCAACAAGATCGATCTGGCCCGTCCGCGGGCACAATTGCTGCCATTCCTCGAGCGCTGCGCGGAGAAACATGATTTCGCCGCAATCGTCCCGGTGTCGGCGACGAATGCCGAGAACCTCGAGGCGCTGGTCCGGGTCGTGGCTGATTTACTGCCCGAGGCCAGCCCCGATGAGGGACCGAGGGCCATGGAACGGGGCGAGCGATTCCAGGCGGCAGAGGCGCTTCGCGAACAGCTGATGATCGCGCTGTCGGACGAGCTGCCCTACGGCATAGCGGTCGAGATCGAGCGATTCGAGCCGACACCGGATGGACGCACGGAAATCGACGCGGTCATCTGGGTCGAGCGCGTCGGGCAGCGCAAGATCGTCATCGGCGCAAAGGGTGCGCGGCTCAAGGCGATCGGGCAGGCGACGCGGCTCGCGCTGAATAAGCAGTTCGGAAGGCGCGTCCATCTGGCAACCTGGGTAAAAGTGCGAGAAGGCTGGAGCGACGACGACCACATGTTGCAGCGGCTCGGCCACGACCCGCCATGAGCGGGCAGCAGCGCAAGCTCCTCGAACCTGCTTACCTGCTGCACCACAGGCCCTGGAGCGACACCAGCCGGATCCTCGACCTGCTGACCCGCAGCAATGGCCGCATCACGCTCTTCGCGCATGGAGCACGGCGCCCGAAGTCGCCGATGCGCGCGGTGCTGCGTCCCTTCGTGCCGCTGCTCGTTTCATGGTCCGGGGGCGCCGACGGAGGCACGCTCACGGCAGCCGAGGCCCCCGTTGCAACGCCCGCCCTCGCGCCGGGCCGGTTGTTCTCCGGCTACTACCTCAACGAGCTCCTGCTCAAGCTCCTCCCGAGGGAGGACCGACACGAGACGCTCTTCGACGCCTATGCGGCTGCGCTCGTCGGGCTGGCTTCGGGCGATGAACAGTTGTCGCTGCGCTCCTTCGAGCGTGTGCTGCTCGACGAGCTCGGCTATGGCGTCGAACTTTCGCGGGATGCCGCAACCGGCCGGCCGCTCGATGCGGATCGGTACTATCATTTCGAGCCGGGACGCGGCGTTCTCGCCGTGCGGGATGCGGATCCAGTTGCCGGCGGGAATGCAGGCCGCGATGTGCTCGCAGTCGCTCGCGGAGACTTCGCCAGTCCGGAGGCGCTCAAGGCGGCACGCGCGATCTACGGCGCCGCCATCGCGCAATGCCTCGAGGGCAGGGGACTCGCGAGCCGTGACGTGATGCTGGCGATGCGCCGGCGGGGACGGGAAGGATGAGTGGGGCGGGAATACTACTGGGCGTCAATATCGATCACGTGGCGACACTGCGCCAGGCACGCGGTGGCCGCTCGCCGGACCCGCTGCTCGCCGCCCTCGTCGCGGAACAATGGGGCGCCGACGGCATCACGCTGCACCTGCGGGAGGACCGCCGCCACATCCAGGATCGCGACGTGCGCGCCCTGCGGACCGCGCTCCAGACCCGCATGAACCTCGAAATCGCGGCGACCCCGGAAATGATCGCGATCGCACTCGAAGTGCAGCCAAGGGATGTCTGCCTCGTTCCCGAACGGCGGACCGAACTGACGACGGAAGGCGGCCTCGACGTTGCGGGGCAACTGGCGGCAATCGCCGACGCCTGCCGACGCCTCGCGGCAGGAGGCATTCGTGTTTCGCTCTTCATCGATCCGGAGGCTGCACAGGTCGACGCCGCGGCACGCTCGGGTGCGCCGGTCGTCGAGCTGCACGCGGGTGCCTATTCGGAGGCGCAGGGACCGGATCGCGGACGCGAGCTCGCGCGCCTCGCCGAGGCCGCGCGGCGCGCAGCCGCCGCGGGCATCCTCGCGAATGCCGGCCACGGGCTCGACTATCACAACGTGCAGCCGGTCGCGGCCATTCCTGAACTCGTCGAACTGAATATCGGCCACGCGATCGTCGCACGTGCCGTGATGAGCGGGCTCGGCCCGGCCGTATCGGAGATGAAGCGGCTCATGGTCGGCGCGCGCAAGGCATGATCTTCGGAATAGGCACTGACCTGGTTCAGGTCGATCGCATCGAGGCGACCTACCGGCGGTTCGGCGAGCACTTCGTCGATCGTCTCCTGATGCCCGAGGAGCGCGCGTCCTTCGATCCCGATAGACGTCCCGTGCGCTTCCTCGCGATGCGCTTCGCGGCCAAGGAGGCGATCTCGAAGGCGCTCGGAACCGGCTTCCGTCACGGCGTGTGGATCCGGGATTTCGGCTTCAAGGCGAATGCCTGGGGCAAGCCGGAAGTCCTTTTCTCGGCTCGCGGCCGCGCGGTCGCCGACCGGCTCGGCGCCGGCGACGGTCACGTCAGCCTGACGGACGAGGCGGGGCTCGTGATGGCTTTCGCCGTCCTGATGAAAAAGTCGTGAGCGACACGATGAATTGCCTCGTCTTCGACATCGAGACCGTGCCCGACGCGGAGCTCGGCCGTCGGCTCGGGTTTGAGGGCGACGACCTGCAGGTCGCGGAAGCCATGCTCGCGCGTCGTACCGAGGAAACCGGCTCGACTTTCTTGCCGCTGGAACAACATCGCATCGTCGCGATCTCGACTCTGCTGCGCAGCGGCGACCAGCTGCAGGTCTGGAGCCTCGGCGCAGTGGACAGCCCCGAGGATGACCTCATCCGGCGGTTCTTCAGCGGCATCGACCGGCTCCGGCCGACACTCGTGTCCTGGAACGGCTCGGGCTTCGACCTCCCGGTACTTCACTACCGGATGCTGCGGCACGGCATACCGTCGCCGACATACTGGGATTCGGGCGATCGAGACCGGGACTTCCGCTGGAACAATTACCTGAACCGCTACCACGCGCGGCACCTGGACCTGATGGACGTGCTCTCCGCGTACCAGGGCCGGGGCCGCGCGAGCCTCGAGCACGTGGCGCTCCTTCTCGGACTTCCAGGCAAGCTCGGGATGGGTGGCGAGCAGGTGTTCCAGTACTGGCGTGATGGACGGATCGCGGAGATCCGGTCTTACTGCGAGACCGACGTCCTGAATACCTACCTGATCTGGCTTCGCTTCGAACTGATACGCGGCCAGTTGACGGCGGGCGAGCTCGCGACGGAACACGCGCGTGTCCGGGAATGGCTCGCCGAGCACGCGGAGCCGCATTGGCGGCAATACGCCGCGGCCTGGACCGTCGCTTGAAGCCCGCGCCCGCGATCGAAGTCGCGGACATCGAATCACTGGATCAGGAGGGCCGCGGCGTTGCGCACGTGGGCGGCAAGGCCGTGTTCATCGACGGCGCGCTGCCTGGTGAGTTGGTGAGATTCCAAAGGATCCGGCGGCAGCGGCGTTACGACGAGGCAGCGGTGGTCGAGGTGCTGCGCGTCGCGCCCGAGCGGGTGACGCCGCGATGCCGCCACTTCGGCGTCTGCGGTGGCTGCTCGCTGCAGCATCTCGAACATGCGGCGCAGCTTGCGGCCAAGGGCCGCATCGTGGCCGATGCGCTTTTGCGAATTGGAGGCCTTACACCTGGCACCTGGCTTCCTCCGCTCGCCGGGCCAGTCTGGTCCTACCGGCGGCGCGCGCGACTCGGCAGCAAGTTCGTCGACAAGAAAGGCAAGGTCCTTGTCGGCTTTCGCGAGCGCGGCAGCCCCTTGCTCGCCGACCTCGAGGCCTGCGAAGTGCTTGCGGAGCCCGTGGGCAACCTGATTACCCCGCTCGCGAAGCTCATCGGCGGACTCGACATCAAGCGTCGCGTGGCGCAGGTCGAAGTCGCAGTGGCCGGGAACGCGACTGCGCTCGTGCTGCGCGTGCTGGATGATCCGACGCCAGTCGATCTCGTGAAGCTGCGCGAGTTCGAAAATCTCCACGGGCTCGCGCTCTACCTGCAACGCGGGGGACTCGACACCGTCCAGCCGCTGACTCCTCCGGCCATGCCGCTCCGCTATGACCTGCCCGGCCTGCCCGCAGGGATCGAGTTTGCGCCGACCGACTTCGTCCAGGTCAATGGTGAGCTGAATTGCCGGATGGTGGCGCGGGCCATCGAACTCCTGGGGCCGCGGCCGGGTGACCGCGCCCTGGACCTTTTTTGTGGGCTCGGCAATTTCAGCCTGCCACTTGCGCTTCAGGTGAGTTTCGTGGACGGCGTCGAGGGCGACGCCGCGCTGGTCGCGCGCGCCCGGGCGAACGCCGCGCGCAACGCGATTTCGAATACGGCGTTTCATGCGGCGGACCTGGCGGCCGAGGCCGCGAAGGGCGACTGGGCGCGCGGCGCATACGACCTCGTCCTGCTCGACCCGCCGCGTGCCGGTGCCCGCGAAATCCTGCCGGTCGCGGTCGCCTCGCGCCCACGGCGCGTCGTGTACGTTTCCTGCCATCCGGGCAGCTTCGCGCGTGACGCAGGCATACTGGTGCAGCAACTGGGCTATCGCCTGGCCTCGGCGGGGATCATGGACATGTTTCCGCATACCTCGCACGTCGAGTCGATCGCGTTGTTCGAGCCGCAGCCATGAACCGCGGTAAATGGTGCGCAAGATGACACTCGGCCCGGTCATGGTTGACCTCGCCGGCATTGCGCTCGAGCCCGAGGAGCGCGATTTTCTCGCGCATCCGCAGGTCGGCAGCGTCATCCTGTTTGCCCGTAATTACGAGAGCCCGGAGCAGCTCGCGCGTCTCACGGCCGAGATTCATGCGATACGCACGCCGCCGCTCCTCATCGCCGTCGACCAGGAGGGCGGGCGAGTCCAGCGTTTCCAGGCGGGTTTCACGCGTTTGCCAGCGCTTCGCGAACTCGGCCGGCGGTATGCAGTGAGTCACGGAGAGGGACTCGCACTCGCGCGACAGCTTGGCTGGCTCATGGCGGCCGAGCTTCGCGCAGTCGGCGTCGACATGTCGTTTGCGCCCTGCGTCGACATCGACTATGGCGTGAGCCGTGCGATCGGCGACCGTGCGCTGCACCCGAATGCGGTCGCAGTGGCCGAGCTCGCCGTCGCCTACCATCTCGGCATGCGGGATGCGGGCATGGCCGCGACCGCGAAGCATTTCCCCGGGCACGGGGCGGTCGCGGCGGATTCGCATGTCGCGCTTCCGGTCGATCGCCGGGAATGGCCGGACATCGAGGCGGACCTGGGCCCATACCGCCGGCTGATTGCGAATGGCCTGCCGGCCGTCATGGCGGCGCACGTCGTTTTCCCCGCGATCGACGAGAGACCCGCGAGTCTTTCGCAACGCTGGCTGGGCGGCGTCCTGCGCGGCGACCTGGGATTCCAGGGCGCCATCTTTGCCGACGACCTGTCGATGGCAGGCGCAGCGGCGTTCGGCGACATCGTCGTGCGCGCGAAGCTCGCCCTCGAGGCGGGATGCGACGTGCTGCCGGTGTGCAATGACCGCGCAGCGGCGGTCACTCTCCTCGATTCCCTGAAAGGCACGCCGGATCCCGTCAGCCGCGTGCGACTCGTTCGCCTGCACGGCCGCGCCACGGGCACTGGAACATTGCAGTCCGATTCCCGCTGGCAGACGGCAGTCGCCGCCGCGCGCGATCTCACTGAACGGCCCGCCCTCCAACTCGACGCCGACCGTCCCGTCTAGCTTTCCAGCGCTTCCAGCACTTCTCGTGCCGCCGCAACCCTCGCGCTCGCATCGGCTGTCTCGATCTTGAGGCGCAACCGGTTCGGCCCATCGAGTCGGTAGCGGCCGCCCGGTTGTTTCACGAGGCGAACCACACGGTCCGGCTCCACCCGGTGCTCCGGTCCGAACTCGACGACGCCTGCCGCGGCGCCGAGTTCGAAACGACGGATGCCGAGAGTGGCCGCGCGTTGGCGAATCCGGTGAACGACCAACAGGGTCTTCGACGGCGGCGGCAGTGGGCCGAAGCGATCGACGAGCTCGGCTTCAAGGTCGTCCAGCCGGTCGGCGTCTGAAGTACTCGCCATTCGCTTGTAGAGCTGCAGCCGCAAGTGGACGTCGGGGATATAGTCCTCCGGCAGCAGGGCGGGTAGCTGAAGATCCACTTCGCTGCCGGAAGCGAGCGGCCGGTCCAGCTCGGGTTCGCGCCCCTCGCGAAGGGCGGACACGGCGCGCTCCAGCAACTCGAGATAGAGGCCGATGCCGATCTCCTGGATCTGGCCACTCTGTTCCTCACCGAGCAGCTCGCCGGCGCCGCGTATCTCGAGGTCCTGGGTCGCAAGCGTGAATCCGGCGCCGAGATCCTCGAGGGATTCAATTGCCTCCAGGCGCTTGCGCGCGTCTTCGGGCAGCGCGGCGACGGGCGGCGCCAGCAGGTAAGCGAAGGCGCGGTGATGCGACCGCCCGACGCGGCCGCGCAACTGGTGCAGCTGCGCGAGCCCGAAGCGGTCGGCGCGATCGACCAGGATCGTGTTGGCCGTCGGAACGTCGATGCCCGACTCGATGATCGTCGTGCAGACGAGTACCTGGAACCGCCGATGGTAAAAATCGAGCATCAGCTGCTCGAGGTCCCGCTCGCGCATCTGGCCATGTCCCACGCGGATCGTCGCCTCCGGTACCAGGCGGCGCAGGCGCTCGGCGAAGGCCTCGATGTCCTCGACCACATTGTGGACGAAATAGACCTGCCCGCCGCGGCGGATCTCGCGCAGGCAAGACTCGCGAACGAGGCTGTCACTCCACTCGCTGACGAAAGTCTCGATGGCGACGCGCTCGGCGGGCGGCGTCGTCATGAGCGAGAGGTCGCGCAAGCCTCCGAGGGCCATGTTCAGCGTACGGGGTATCGGCGTAGCAGTCAGGGTCAGTGTGTCGACGTCGGCGCGCAACTGCTTGAGTCTCTCCTTGTGGCTGACGCCGAAGCGATGTTCCTCGTCGACGACGACGAGGCCGAGGTCGTGGAAGCCGACGTCGCGTTGCAGCAGGCGGTGGGTCCCGATCACGATGTCGACGGCGCCGGCCTTCAATCCCTCGACGACCTTGCGCTGTTCGGCGCCGGTCCGGAATCGCGACAGGTTTTCGACCCGGACCGGCCAGTCCGCAAAGCGGTCGGCGAAAGTCTGGGCATGTTGTTGGGCAAGCAGCGTCGTCGGCACGAGCACCGCGACCTGGCGGCCGCCGGTGACCGCCGCGAACGCGGCGCGCAGCGCAACTTCGGTCTTGCCGAAGCCGACGTCGCCGCAGACCACGCGATCCATCGGGCGGCCGGACCGCATGTCGGCAAGCACGGCCTCGATCGCCTCGTGCTGGTCGATCGTTTCCTCGAAGGGAAATGCGGCTTCGAAGGCGCGGTAGCCGTCCTCGTCGAAGGCCAGCGGCCGGCCTTCGCGCGCGGCGCGGCGTGAATAAAGATCGAGCAGTTCCGCGGCGACGTCACGGACGCGGTCGGCGGCGCGCTTTCTTGCGCGGGCCCACTGTTCGGTGCCGAGCCTGTGCAACGGCGCGGCTTCCGGAGTTCCTCCGGTGTAGCGCGTGACGCGGCCGAGTGTGTGAACCGGAACGTACAGGAGGTCCCCGCCCGCGTATTCGATGACCAGGAATTCGGCCGGATTGCCGGCGACCTGCATGACCTTGAGTCCGCGGTAACGTCCGACGCCATATTCCTCGTGTACGACGGGCGCGCCCGGCGTGAGCGCCGCCAGTTCCCGCAGGATCGCCTCGGGATCGCGCTCGGCGCGCCGGCGCCGGCGTTCCTGCCGCGCGCGCTCACCGAATAGCTGCTCCTCGGCGACCAGCGCGAGCGGGCGGTGCGGCAGCAGGAATCCGCGAACATCCGGCGCAACCGTGAGACCCAGGCTGCTGCCGCCCTCGACGAAGGAAGGCCAGTCTGCGGCCACGTCTGCCGACAGGCCCTGGCGGCGCAGCATGTCGATCAAGACTTCGCGGCGGCCGGCCGAGTCGCTGGTCAACAAAACGCGGCCTTCGAAGTTTTCGAGGTAGTGGGCGAGCTTGGCGAGCGGTCTTGGAGCCCGCGTGTCGGCGCGCAGTTCGGGAGGAAGACCGGAAGCGAAATTCTGCAGCGGCACCGTGGCCGCGATCGGTTCCACCTTGACCTGCGTGAGTCCGATCCGCGGATGCGTGGCGAAAGCCTCGAGTACGTCCGCGGCTGGCACGAACGCTTCGAAGGGCGGCAGCAACGGCCGCTCGCGGTCATGGCGGCGCTCTTCGTGCCGTTCTTCGATCTCGGCCCAGAAATCTCCGATTGCCCGCTCGAGATCGACGAGATCGACGATCACACTGCGCGCCGGCAGGTAGTCGGCGAGTCCGGAGGTTTCACCGAAGAACAACGGCAGCCAGGATTCGATTCCCGCGGGCATCTGGCCGGCACTGACGGCGCGGTAGACGCTGCATTGCTGAGGATCGCCCTCGAAGCGCTCGCGCCAGCGGCGGCGAAATTCGGCGATTGCTTCAGGTGATGATGGAATCTCTCGCGCGGGCAGCAGTGGTACGGAGACGATGCGGCTGCCCGAGCGCTGGTCGGCCGGATCGAAGACGCGGACCGATTCGATCAGGTCGTCGAAGAGGTCGAGCCGGAAGGGCTGCGATGCGCCCGCGGGATAGAGATCGACGACCGAGCCGCGAACCGCGAATTCACCCGGGCTCAGGACCTGAGTGACCTGTACGTAGCCGGCATCGGAAAGGCGCTTCCGCAACTGCGGGAGATCGATGCGCTCGCCGGACGCGAGTGCAAAGGCGTGAGCCTCGATGAAGGTCCGCGGCGGCAGGCGATCGAGCAGCGCGGCCTGCGTCGTGACGATGATCCCGCGCTTGAGTTCCGGCAGCGCCGCGAGCGTTCGAAGGCGCTCCGAGACGATGTCGGGATGCGGAGAAAACGGGTCATATGGGAGAGTCTCGCGATCCGGAAACGGCCAAAGGCTGAGCCGGCCCGCGGCGAAGAAACGCAGCTCCGCCAGGTATTGGTCCGCCTCGCGGCCACTACCCGCGACGACGAGAAACGGTGCCGCCGCGCTTGCCGCCGCTTCCGTCAGAAAGTACGCTGGGCTGCTGCCGTACAGCTCACCCCATCGGACGGCTTCAGCGTCCGACGGCATTGTCAGAGCGGGGGCGAGCGGTTCGGTCATGCGGCATCCTGAAGGCAAGAGTCCCCGTTCCGGGCGAACCCGGCGGGGTCTCTGACATCAGGATAACGCGGCCGGAGGCGAGCGGCTCAACCGGCGGGCGCGCCCCTCACGATGACGGCGTGCAAGACCCGATCGTGCTCGAAATACACCGAGAATTGCGGGTAGTCCCACCGGGTAATCGGAGGATCGCCGACCGTGGCATGCCGATTGGTCGGCTCACCGAACCGGCCCTGGACCGTTGCCATCGAGCTTCCCCGATTCGGGCGGTCGGACGCGGCAGCGGGATCACCGGTGGCCGTGCTCAGCGTTTCCCCAAAGGCGGGCAGGGCGGTGCTGAGCGCAAGCAACAGCAAAATGCGTAGGATAGGCATCGCGATACCTCCGATTCGAGTGTAGCACCGGGTGGAAGCCTGTCGAGGTTGCCCCGATAAATCCTTGATAGGCATCCCGAATCCTGTGAACCATTGCTCATGTTGACGCCGTTGCCCCTGGGGCTCGGGCTCCGCTATGTCCGGGCCCGCCAGCACCAGTTCTTCGTATCTTTCATCAGCTGGGTCTCCCTGGCCAGCATTTGCCTGGGTGTGGCCGCGCTGATCGCCATCCTTTCGGTCATGAATGGCTTCGAGGGGGAGCTGCGGACGCGGCTTCTCGCGCTTGCTGCCCATGCAACGCTGCCCGCGAACGCGGATTCCGCCGGCCTGCGGACGCTTGCCGCCAGGGCTCGCAGCGTGCCCGGGGTCGCGAGTGCCGAGCCTTTCGTCGAGGTGCAGGGCCTGCTATCGAACGACGCGACCCTGGCCGGGGTGGTGCTCCGCGGCATCGATCCCGGCGACCACGGTGCCGGCGCGCCACTCGCCGATGCGATGGTCGAGGGCTCAGTGTCGGATCTCGCACCGGGCAGCGCGCACGTGGCCCTCGGCCGCGTGCTCGCCATGCAGCTGCAAGCCGACGTCGGCGATCACCTGAGCATGCTGCTGCTGCGGAGCGGCCCGGGCGGGGAACTTGCGCCGCGAATCGGCGCACTCGAAGTCAGCGGCAGGTTCGAGATCGGCCTCGCAGACCATGATGCGACGCTCGCCTTCGCTTCGCTGGAGGACGTATCGGCCCTTGCGGGGCCTTCGGCCATCGCGGGCGTGCGCGTGTTCTACACGGATCCGATGGAGGCGCCGGGGCGCACGCCTGTACTGGCCGATGCGCTTGGAACGGCCGCAGGCAGTGACTGGACCATCGAGCACGCGGCCTATTTCCGGGCGATCCGGCTCGAAAAGACAATGATGACCGTCATCCTGCTGCTGGTCGTCTCGGTGGCCGCTTTCAACATCATCGCGAGCCTGGTGATGGTGGTCTCCGAGAAGCGCAATGACATCGCGATCCTCCGCACCATGGGGCTCTCGCGCGGCAGCGTGATTGCGACTTTCATCGTGCAGGGAACGGTGATCGGCTGGGTCGGGACGCTTGCCGGCATTGGACTCGGAACATTGCTCGCCGTGTACGCCGGTGACATCGTTCGTGTGCTCGAAGGACTGTTCGGTTTCAAGCTGTTCGATCCGGCTGTCTACTACATCTCGCGCATCCCATCCGAATTGAGGGGAAGCGACGTTGCCCTCGTTTCGCTGACGGCGCTTACATTGACGCTTCTCGCGACAATTTACCCCGCCCGGCGTGCTGCCGCGACGGAGCCTGCCGAGGCACTCCGTTATGAGTAGTCGCACGGCTGCATGGATCGGGTTGCGCTACTTGCGCGCGCGCCGCGACAACCGCTTTGCCGGGTTCATCTCGGTCATCGCGATGGTTGGAATCGCCCTCGGCGTGGCGGCGCTGATCATCGTACTGTCGGTCATGAACGGTTTCGAGCGTGACCTCAGCCGGCGGATTCTCGACGTCGTGGCGCATGCGACGCTCGAAGGCGAAGGCGGCAAGCTCGGCGAGTGGCGCGAGATCGCGCGCAGCACTTCGGCCTCGCCAGGCGTTGTCGCAGTCGCGCCTTTTGTTGAAGGCCGGGGCATGCTGGTCGCGGGCGAGCGGTCCGCCGCGGTCGAACTCCGCGCAGTCCTGCCCGACGAGGAACGCCGCGTGTCCGCGCTCGAGCGGCACCTCTCGAACCGCGGCTTCGACGAGCTCGAGCCGGGACGCTGGCGGATCCTGCTCGGACGGGGCCTTGCGGAAAAACTCGGCGTCACGGTCGGTGATCGCGTACTCGTCGTCATCGCCCAGGGCAACGTGACCCCTGCCGGAGTCTCTCCGCGCATGCGCCGGTTCACAGTCGCGGGATTCATCGACGCCGGGATGTACGAGTTCGACCAGGGCCTCGCCATCGTGCATCTCGACGACGCGCGCCGGCTCTATCGGCTCGGCGACGCGGTCACCGGCCTGCGGTACGCGTTCGACGAACCGGCAGGCGCCGGCCAGCGTATCCGCGCAATTGCCCAGAACGTTCCGGGTCGCCCATACATCAGCGACTGGAGCCGCCGGCAGGGCAATTTCTTCCGCTCGATCCAGGTGACAAAGTCCATCATGTTTTTCGTGCTGTTGCTCGTCGTCGCAGTCGCGGCCTTCAACATCATCTCGACGCTCGTGATGGTCGTGAAGGAGAAGCGCAGCGACATCGCGATCCTGCGCACGCTCGGCAGCTCGCCTCGCGAGATGCTGACGGTATTCATGACGCAGGGGTCCATCATCGGCATCGTCGGCACTGCGGCCGGAGTTGCGCTCGGCCTCCTGCTGGCCGCGAACGTCACGTCGGTCGTCTCGGGCCTCGAACGGCTGATGGGAATTACACTGGTCGACCCGCGTGTGTACTTCATTTCGGAGCTTCCGTCCGAGATCCGTTCGGGCGACGTGCTCCTGATCGCGGGCGTCGCGCTGGCGCTCGGTGTGCTGGCAACCCTGTACCCTGCCTGGCGCGCCGCGAAGACGCAGCCCGCCGAGGCCCTGCGTCATGAGGTTTGAAGAAGATCCCATGAGCAGTGCCGTTGTCCTCGCGTGTGAAGGCCTGGTGAAGGAGTTTCACCAGGGGCCGGCGCTGGTGCGCGTGCTGCAAGGCGTCGACGCCGCGATCCGCCACGGCGAGCGCGTGTCCGTCGTCGGCGCATCAGGCTCGGGCAAGACGACACTTTTGCAATTGCTCGGGGGCCTCGACCTGCCCACGGCGGGCCGCGTGCTCATCGACGGGCGCGTGATGTCGTCGCTCGAGGATGCCGAGCGGGGCCGGCTGCGAAACGCCGCGATGGGATTCGTCTACCAGTTCCATCACCTGCTGCCGGAATTCAGCGCGCTCGAAAACGTGGCGATGCCGCTCCTCATCCGGCGTACGCCGCGTGCCGATGCGTTCCGGGAAGCCGGGACGCTCCTCACGCGTGTTGGGCTCGGTGAGCGGCTCGATCACCGGCCGTCGCAGCTCTCGGGCGGCGAACGCCAGCGCGCTGCGGTTGCGCGGGCACTCATCACGCGGCCTCGCATCGTGCTTGCGGACGAGCCGACCGGCAACCTCGACGGCCGCCATGCGCGCCAGGTGCTCGAACTCATGATGGAGCTCAATCGCGAGCTCGGGACGGCCCTCGTCATCGTGACGCACGACCATGGACTCGCGGGGCGGATGGATCGCGTGCTCGTGCTCGACGACGGAAAACTCCGCGAAAGCAACGCCTGATTCCGGTACGCCGCGGGAGTCCGCCGCGCAGTATGCACGGCGTTTCATCGCAGGCAATTCAAGATGTTCCGGATTGCGCTCGCGTTCTGCGCGGGAGCCGCGGCCGTGCACGCGTTGCCTGCCTTGTTGCCGGCAGGTGCCGTCTTTGTCCCGGCGATTGCGGCGGTGTTTGCCGTCAAGCGCTCTCCGGTCGTGGCGGCCGCGCTCGCTGGCTTTGCCTGGACGCATTGCCTCGCGTTCCTGTGGGTCGCGGACAGCTGGCCCTGTGCCCGCGACCGTGAGGAAGTCGAACTCGTCGGGCGAGTGTCTGCGCCATCGCTCGAGCGCGAGGACCGCACCGATTTCGACCTGGACGTGATTCGGGCGTCGGCGCGGCCACCCTGGCCGCGTCACGTGAGGCTCTCCTGGTACGAGGCCGACCAGAACCCCGGCCCCGGTGAAACCTGGCGGTTCGTTGCGCGCCTTCGCTGCCGCCGCGGCCTCGTCAATCCGGGCGCGCAGGACCGGGAACTTGCGCTTCTGCGCGAGCGTATCGACGCAACCGGCTATGTCGCCAGCAAAAGCCAGCCGGAACGCCTGTCGCCGCCGACGAATCGGCTGATCGCGCGTATGCGCGCGCGTATCGCTGCTGCGATTTCCAGCGCGCTGCCGCCAGGTCCGTCAGTCGCCGTGCTGCAGGGGCTCACGGTCGGCGTACGGGGGAATATTCCCGACGCGCTTTGGGAAGCATTTGCAATCACGGGTATCGCTCACCTGATGGCGATATCGGGCCTGCATGTCACGGGCTGCGCCCTCTCGGTCCTCGCATTGCTGCGGCTCGCCTGGAGAATGCCGGTCCTTGCGCGCCTGCCATCGCGCCTTGCGATCGAAACTGCAGTGGTCGTCGCGACGACTGCGGCCTATGCGTTGCTCTCCGGCGCGTCGCTTCCAGCCTTGCGCACGCTCGCGATGGTCGCGGCCCTGGCCTTCCTGCGCTGGTTGCGGCGCACGCTGCCGTTGCACGAAATGCTGGCCCTTGCGGCCATCGCTCTCGTCGCCAGTGATCCACTGGCCCTCACCGCCGCAGGGTTCTGGCTTTCATTCATTGCGACGGCTGCATTGCTTGCCGTCTTCGGCCTGGGTTCGGGCTGGCGAGGACGCGTCGCCGGCTTTGCGCGCGCACAGATCGCGATTACCGCGCTGCTCACGCCGGTGCTGACGGCGTCATTCGGAAGGGTTTCGCTCCTCGCGCCCGCGGCCAACGCGATTGCGATACCGATTTTCAGCGTCGTCATCCTGCCGGCCGTACTCGCTGGCACGGCGCTGGCAGTGGTCGCGCCAGGCGCGACGTCCGGAATCTGGCGTGCACTCGCCTGGCTCCTCGACCGCACCTGGCCGCATCTCGTGGCAGTCGCGTCCTGGCCGTTCGCTGCCTGGACACCCGCGGCGCCGTCAGTCGTCCTCATCGCCGCTGCCGGGGCTGCGCTGTTTGCGGCATTGCTGCTACCGATCGCGGGGCTCCGCCTGGCTGCCGCCGTCCTGGTTGTCGCCATCACCTGCTGTCGCGCCAGTCGTCCGGCCGAAGGCGCCTTTTCGCTGACCGCGATCGACGTGGGACAGGGCCTGGCCGTGGTCGTCGAGACCGCGCACCGTGTCCTCGTATTCGACACCGGTCCGCATTGGCGGAGCGGCGGCGAGGCCGCCCGGGTTTCGTTGCTGCCATACCTGCGCTCGCGCGGAATCCGGCGGATAGACCTGCTGGTCGTGAGTCATGATGACCAGGACCATGCGGGCGGCGCCGAACTCATCCGGCGATCGCTTCGCGTTTCAGAAACGATGCAAGCGCCTGGCAGCCTGTCCGCGGCCGGCGCGGCTTGCACGCGAGGCCGCGCCTGGCAATGGGACGGAATCTCGTTTCGCGTGCTGCATCCACCAGTCGCTTTTCACGGCAGCGACAACGACCGGTCCTGCGCGCTGTCGATCGCGGGTCCTGGGGGAACCGCCCTCCTGCTCGCGGACCCGGAGGCTGCTGCCGAGGCGGAACTCGGATCGCAGTCGCTCGATGCCGACGTCGTGCTGCTGCCACATCATGGCAGCCGCAGCTCGTCGTCTCCAGAACTCATCACCTCGATTTCGGCGCGCTACGGAATTGCATCGGCGGGCTTCGGCAATCGCTGGGGCATGCCTGATCGAGATGTCGTCGCGCGCTGGCGGGCGGCAGGCACGACCGTGCTCGTCACCGCGGATGAAGGCGCCATTCGTGCGCGGTTTTCGATGGAACCGGATTCGGTGAAGATCGAGACGGAGCGGCGCAAGTCGAGGCGCTGGTGGAGGGGCGGGTAGGGCGGCGCGGGCAGCAAGCGCGGCCGCACGGTATCATGCGGCGCCATGTGGGAAATCATCCTTGCCGGCGGCCCGGTCATGTGGCCGATCATCCTGTGCTCGGTCGTCGCCGCGGCGATCGTACTCGAACGGCTTTGGACCCTGCAGCGCAAGCGCGTCATTCCGCGCGAGCTGACCGACCGCATCTGGAAGCTCGTCGAATCGCAGAGCCTCAATGACCGCCACATCGAGGCACTGGCCCACAATTCCCCGCTCGGCCGGGTACTCGCCGCGGGTCTTACCAACCGGCATCTCGGCCGCGAGATCATGAAGGAAGCGATCGAGGACACTGGCCGGCACGTCGTGCACGAGCTCGAGCGCTTCCTGGGCACACTCGGCACCATTGCCGCGATCTCGCCGCTCCTTGGCCTCCTGGGCACGGTCACCGGCATGATCCAGGCTTTCGATGCGATCTCGGCCGAGGGCGTGGGCGATCCGAAAATACTGTCGGGCGGCATCGGTACCGCCCTGATTACGACTGCGGCGGGGCTCATCGTCGCAATCCCGGCGCTTTTCGCATACCGCCACCTGCGCGGTCTCGTCGACGTCCTGGTCGTCGACATGGAGAAGGAGGCGATGAAGCTCGTACGCGCGTTCGACCAGGTGAGCCGGCGCGCTGATCGTGGCTCCAGGCGCCGCGAAGCGGCTTCATGAAGCTGCGCGTCAAGCGTGCGGACGATCTGGAGCTCAACCTGATCTCGCTGGTCGACGTCGTCCTCCTGCTCGTCATCTTTTTCATGCTCTCCACGACCTTTGTCCAGGACTCGAGGCTGAAGGTCGAGCTGCCCCAGGCGGGATCCTCCACGGTTGCGCGCTCGAACAACCCGATCATCATCACGATCTCGGCACAGGGCAGTTATCGCGTCAACGACCGCGCCCTTGTCAACAATGAGCGCGCGACCTTGAGCGCCGCATTGCGGCAGGTCGGAGCGGGTTTCCGGAGCGAGCCGATAACCATACGCGCCGATGCGCGCGCAACCCACCAGTCCGTCGTGACGGCGATGGACGTGGCGGCGAAGCAAGGATTCACGCAGGTCAACATTGCGACAGTCAGCCAGCCCGCGGAAGAATAAGGCGAGCCTCCCGCCCCTGAGTGCGAGCGGGCTCAGCACTTACCTGCGCTTGCTCGCCTACGCACGTCCGTACTGGGCGATGTTCCTGCTCGGCGTCCTCGGGATGGTGCTGTTCGCCGCGGTCGACACGAGTTTCGCAGTCCTGGTGAAGAAGTTCCTAGACGGTGCATTCGTCGAGCGCGACAGCCGCATGCTGGTCTACGTGCCCGTGGGCCTAGTCGTGCTTTTCCTCGTTCGGGGTATCGGCGACTACCTCTCGATCTATGCGCCTGGCTGGGTGGGACGGCAGGTAATCAAGGCGATCCGCCACGACGTATTCAAGCGCTACCTCCAGCTGCCCGTGTCATTCTTCGACCGGAACGGCGTTGCGCAACTCCTGTCCCGGCTGACCTACAACGTCGAACTGGTGGCGGAGGCGGCGACGACAGCGGTCACCTTCATCATCCGCGACACGCTGACGATCATTGGACTGATCGGCTATCTCATCTACCTGAACTGGCGGCTGACCCTGTTCGCGCTCGCGGTCGCGCCGCTGATCATCGGACTCATCCGCGTCACGAGCCAGCTTTTCCGGCGCTACAGCGCGCGCATCCAGTCGTCCATGGGTGACGTCACACGCGTTGCGAAGGAGGCGCTCGAGAGCCAGCGCATGATCAAGGTCTTCAACGCGGAGGAGCAGCAGATCGGCGTATTCGAGGAAGTCAACGAGCGAAATCGCGCGAGCTTCATGAGGCTCATCACGGTGAGGGCGGTGTCGAATCCGGTCGTGCAGATTATCGCGGCCTTCGGCCTCGCGGCCGTCATGTACATGGCGATACGCGACGTCCTCGAGCAGGGGCTGACGATCGGGGAATTCACGTCCTTCCTGACCGCCCTCCTGCTCGTCACGGCGCCGCTCCGGCGCCTCGTCAGCGTCGTCGGGCCGTTGCAGCAGGGCATCGCGGCCGGCGAGAGCGTGTTCGAGGTGCTCGACTCTCCGGCGGAGGACAAGGGCGGCGACATCGGACTTTCGCGCGCGCGAGGCGACGTCGAGTTTCGCGACGTGAGCTTCACCTACGACAGCGAGAAGGGCCGCGTGCTGTCCGGCATCAGCTTCCGCGTCGCGCCCGGCGAAACCGTTGCGATTGTCGGCCGCTCAGGCAGTGGAAAGTCGACGCTGGTCAGCCTGCTGCCGCGCTTCCACGACCCGGATTCCGGCATGGTCCTGCTGGACGGCATCGACATCCGGAAGTACCGGCTGCCGGACCTGCGCAGCCAGCTTGCTCTCGTCAGCCAGGACGTGATGCTCGTGGACGACTCGATCCGCAACAACATCGCGTTCAGCGCGCCGGGCGCGGATGGAGAGTCGGTCCTGCGTGCCGCCAGGGCGGCGCACGTACTCGAGTTCTCGGAGCAATTGCCGGACGGGCTCGAAACGGCGATCGGCGAGCGCGGCACGCTGCTCTCGGGCGGCCAGCGCCAGCGCGTGGCGATCGCGCGCGCGATCCTGAAGGACGCGCCGATACTGATCCTCGACGAGGCGACTTCGTCCCTGGACGCAGAGTCCGAACACCTGGTGCAGACCGCGCTCGGCGGACTTCTGCGCGGGCGCACAACGCTCGTCATCGCGCACCGTCTGTCGACCATCGAGAGGGCGGACCGCATCATCGTCATGGACGAGGGCCGCATCGTGGAATCCGGTACGCATGCCGCGCTCCTCGCGGCCGGCGGCGTTTACGCCGCCTTGCACCGGATGCAATTCAACGTCTGAGCGCCAGCTGACCGCAAGCATGGACAGGCGCCTGCACGACTGGCTCGTTTCAACCTGGTACGGCGGCACGGGCCGGGGCCGGTGGCTGTTGCCATTCGCCTGGCTATTTGCGGCGGTCGCGTCGCTTCGCCGCGCGCTCTATGCGCGGGGGTGGCTTGCCTGTTACCGCTCACGACGGCTGGTCGTCATCGTAGGAAACCTGACGGTCGGGGGCGCGGGCAAGACGCCATTCGTGATCTGGCTTGCGGGAGAGCTGGCGCGCCGGGGGGTCCGGGTCGGCGTTGCAATGCGCGGCTACAAGGGAAGTGGCGGCACCGCGCGGCGTATCACCGACGTGGATTCCGCCGCCGCAGCCGGCGACGAAGCGCTGATGATCCGGCGAAGGCTCGCCGCGCCTGTCGCGATTGCCGCACGCCGTGCAGACGCCGTGCGGCTGCTGGAAGAGGACTGCGACGTCATCGTCTGCGATGACGGGCTACAGCACTATGCGCTTGCCAGGGACGTCGAGATCGTCGTCGTGGATGGGATGCGCGGATTCGGCAACGGCCGGCTGCTGCCGGCGGGCCCGCTTCGCGAACCGGTCTCACGGATCGGGGACGTCGATGCGGTCGTCATCAACGGGGCCGGCTTCGAGCGTCCGGGGGCGATTCGGATGCGGCTCGAGCCGGTCGCGGTCGTCGCCTTCCGCGACAGTTCGCGCCGCCCCCTGTCGGAATTTGCCGGGCGCGAGGTCGTTGCGGCCGCCGCGATCGGGAACCCGGAGCGCTTTTTCTCGATGCTGCGAGAACACGGTCTCCTCATCGAGACGCGGACACTTCCGGACCATGCGCGCTTCACGCCCGCGCTCGCGGGGGCCGGGCGGGGCAAGCCTGTCCTGCTGACGGAGAAGGATGCCGTAAAATGCAATGGCGTCGGCTGGAGCGAGGCCGGATACGTCGAGGTGGCCCCCGTGGTGGAAACGGCCTCGGCTGCGGCTCTCCTCGACGAAATCATCCGCCGCAGGGCTGCAATGCAAGGAAAGACAGGAAATGAGTGAGCGCCTGACCGACATACTCGCCTGCCCGGTTTGCAAGGGGCCACTCGTCTGGCAGCGCGAAACTGAAGAGTTTCTCTGCCGCGCGGACCGGCTGGCCTATCCCGTCCGGGACGGAATTCCCGTGATGCTGCCGGAGGAAGCGCGCAGACTCGCCCCCGACGACAGCGCGCTCGCGAGCCGATAGCCGGTGTTTCGCGTCGTCATCCCAGTGCGGCACGCAGCGACCCGCCTGCCGGGCAAGCCGCTCGCATTGCTCGCCGGCACGCCGATGATCCTGCACGTCCACCGGATCGCGCTCCGCGCTGGCGCAGCCGAGGTGATCGTCGCGACCGACGATGAGCGGATCCGCAACGCCTGCGCCGACGCGGGCGCCGAGGTCGAGATGACCTCGGAACTGCACCTGTCCGGCACCGACCGCATCGCCGAGATTGCCGGCCGTCGCAACTGGCCGGCAGACGACATCGTCGTGAACGTCCAGGGCGATGAACCGATGTTGCCTCCGGTGCTGATCGGGCAGGCCGTGAATCTGCTCGCCGCGACTCCTGGCGCCGCGATTGCAACGCTCGCATCGCCCATCGAACTTGAGGCTGAGTACCGCGATCCGAACGTCGTCAAGGTCGTGACGCGCGACGATGGGATGGCACTTTATTTCAGCCGCGCGCCGATTCCATTCGACCGTGATGGCGCGAGCGCTGGTCCCTGGTCGAATCGCGCCGCGCGGCGGCATCTCGGAATCTACGCCTATCGAGTTTCGGCCCTGCGCGCGATTTCAGCGGCGCCCCAGGCGGCGCTCGAGCGGCGCGAGCGACTCGAACAGTTGCGCGCGCTCGCAATGGGTTTTTCAATCGTGGTCGCAGATGCGATCGAGGCGCCCGGCCCGGGCGTCGATACGCCGGAGGATCTCGCCCGCGTCAACGCGCTACTTCAGAACCGGAGCGGAGGGTGATGAATCACGCGGCGGACCGGGTCACGCCCTTCTACGCGGTCGAAATCAACCGGCTCGCGAACGAACGTGAGAGGCGCGGCCTGCCGGTCATTCACATGGAGGTGGGTCAGCCTTCGGCAGGCGCGCCGGCGGCAGCGATTGCGGCTGGACACCGGGCGCTCGCCGAGTGTCCGCAAGGCTACTGGGAAAGCGGGGCGCTAGCGGAACGCATCGACCGGCATTACCGCGAGTCCTGCGGTCAAGCGCCCGGGCCATCCCGGATCATCCTCACCATGGGCGCATCCGCCGCGCTCGTGCTCGCGATGTCAGTCCTGTTTGCGCGCGGAGCGAGAGTCGCACTGCCGCGTCCTGGCTATCCCGCGCATCGCAACGTGCTATACGCGCTCGGGCTCGAGCCGGTGGAGATGGATTGCGGCGGGGAGTCGCGTTTCCAGCCGACAGCCGCCATGGTTGCCGCGCTCGACCCGGCACCCGCGGGACTCATCCTGACGAGTCCGTCGAATCCGACCGGGACCATGATCCCCGATGCCGAGCTCGCGGCGATCGCTTCCGTCTGTGCCGCGCGCGGCATCCGCATCATCTCGGACGAAACCTATCACGGCATTACCTACGGCGAGCGCGCTCGTACATTGCTCGACTACGCGCGCGATGCCATCGTCGTCAATACGTTCTCGAAGTACTGGTGCATGACGGGCTGGCGACTCGGCTGGGCCGTCGTCCCCGAGCCGCTCGTGGATGCCATGCGCCGCTTTTCAGGAAACCTCTTTCTCGTGCCCCCGACGCTGTCGCAGCACGTCGCACTGGCCGCGATGGATGAGACGGAAGAACTCGAGGCTCATGTCAGGACCTATGCGCGGAACCGGGAGCTGCTGACGGAGGCGCTCGTGGGACTCGGGATCGGACGGATCGCGCCGGCCGACGGCGCTTTCTATCTCTATGCGGACGTCGGCGACCTGACACGCGACTCCCTCGCCTGGTGCCGCGAGCTCCTCGATGCCACCGGAGTTGCGCTCAACACGGGGCGGGACTTCGACGGCATCCACGGCGACCGGTTCGTCAGGATCTCGTTCGCCGTCTCGACGGCCGAAGCCCTGCAGGCGATCGAATCGCTCGATGCATGGCTCAGGAGGCGCAAGCGCGCATGACGCGCGTACTGTTCGTCTGCCTCGGCAACATCTGCCGCTCGCCGACCGCCGAGGCGGTCGTTCGCGATTTCGCGGCGCGCCAGGCGCCCGGCCTCGAGCTCGAGGTGGATTCGGCAGGCACCCATGGCTACCACACCGGCAGCCCTCCGGATCAGCGCGCGATCGCCGCTGCCCGCCGCCGCGGCATCGACATGAGCGGCTTGCGGGCGCGGGTCGTGGAGCCGGGCGACTTCGAGCGCTTCGACCTCGTGCTTGCAATGGACAAGTCGGTCTACGAGCGCCTTCGCGGCATGGCGCCGAAATCGCGGGCGGAGCGCGTGCGCCTCTTTCTCCACTATGCGCCGCAACAGGGGCGCCGTGACGTGCCCGATCCGTACTACGGCGGCCCGAGCGGCTTCGAGGAGGTCCTGGATCTCGTCGAGGAGGCCGCGCGCGGCCTGCTGGCCGCGCTCGGCACCCGCGCTTGAGTTATTCCTTGGGCCCGAAGTGGTGCCCGTCTCCCGGAGTGGATGACCACACCGTATAGGTCGAGCCAGCCTTGGGAGCCTGCGAGCCCGCAGTGTCTTCCGGCGCCGGCATTGCGGGAGGCGGCGGAGGCGGGGCTGCCGCAACAGTGTCCATCGGCGGCGTCGCGTTCATTGCAGGAGGAACGGACTCTTCGCCCCGCGACGACGGATCGCCATTTCCATGTGCGATCGGCTGCGTGTCGGTTGGCCGGTACGATTCCTGCCGTCCACGGCCGCCGCGACCGCGGCGGCGCCGGCGGCGGCGCTGTGCGTCGCCTTCGGCGCCCTGCTGCTCGGTCTGCGGATTGGCATTGGCAGCTTGCGGCGGCCGCTGTGCCTCCGCAGGGCGCTCGCGATTCCGTCCTTGCTCGTCGCGCGATTCGGCGCCGCGGGCGCGATCCTGGCGGTCACCGCGTTCATTGTCGCGATTACGGTCCCGATCCCGGTTGCGATTCCGGTCGCGATCCCGATCGCGATCGCGGCGCGGTCCGCGCTCGCCGCGATGCGGTCTCCGGCCACCACGATCGTTGCCGTGATCACGTCCGTGACGGCCTCCGGGGCGATCCTCGCGTCGTGGCGCGCCGGACGATTCAACGGATTCGCGCGGCGCTGCTTCACTGCCCCGGAAGAATGCCGCGACCCGGGCCCAGAATCCCGGCCCGCGTTCCGCGCGCGCAACCGGTGCGGCAGGCTGCGGGGCAGGCGCAGAAGGCGCAATCGGCTGCACGGCGGCAGGCGCCGCGGCGGGCCGCTTGTCGGCCGGCGATTGGAAATCGAGCTCGACCGTTGCTTGTCCCGCCATCTGGTAGCTCGTCATGGCGTTCTCGGGAAGGGCCAACTCGTCGTCGCGAACTCGCCGGATGGAGTAGTTCGGGGTCTGCATGTTCGGATCGGGCACCAGCACGATGTCAATCTCGCGCTGGCTTTCGAGCCGGTGCAGCCATTCCCGCTTTTCGTTTATCAGGAAGGTCGATACGTCGACCGGCAGCTGCGCAACGACTCGCGTCGTGCGGTCCTTGCGGACTTCCTCGCCGATGAGGCGGAGCACCGCGAGCGCCATTGACTCGACACTGCGGATCGTGCCCATTCCGCTGCAGCGCGGGCAGGCCATGTGCGTCGATTCGCCGAGCGAGGGCCGGAGCCGCTGGCGAGACATTTCCATCAGCCCGAAACGGGAGATGCGCCCGAGCTGTATTCGGGCGCGATCCGAGCGAACCGCGTCACGCAGTCGATCTTCGACGCCCTGCTGGTTCTTCTTCGACTCCATGTCGATGAAGTCGATGACGATCAGGCCGCCGAGGTCGCGGATTCGCAACTGCCGCGCAATCTCGTCCGCCGCCTCGAGGTTGGTGTTGTAGGCGGTCGTTTCGATGTCGGAGCCGCGGGTCGCACGCGCCGAGTTGATATCGATCGACACGAGCGCCTCGGTGTAATCGATCACGATGCTTCCGCCGGAGGGCAGGGTGACCGAGTGCGAATACGCCGACTCGATCTGGCTCTCGATCTGGAAGCGCGTGAAGAGCGGGACGTCGTCGCTGTAGAGCTTGATCTGGCGCTGCCCGTCGGCCGTCTGGAATCGCTGCACGTACTCGAGCGCGCGCTGGTGTGCGCCCGGCTCGTCGATCAAGGCTTCGCCGATGTCGTCAGACAGGTAGTCACGCAGCGCCCGCGTGACCGCGTCGCTCTCCTGGTACACGAGGAAAGGCGCGGAACGCTCGCCGGCAGCCGTGACGATGGCGTCCCAGTTCGCGCGAAGGTTGTCGAGGTCCCACTGGAGTTCATCGGGGCCGCGACCGACGCCGGCGGTGCGGACGATCGTTCCCATTCCATCCGGGACGTGGAGCGATTCGAGCGAATCGCGAGTTGCGTCGCGCTCCTCGCCCTCGATACGTCGCGAGACGCCGCCTGCGCGCGGGTTATTCGGCATCAGGACGAGGTAGCGGCCTGCGAGACTGATGAATGTCGTGAGCGCAGCGCCCTTGTTGCCGCGTTCCTCTTTCTCGACCTGTACGAGAAGTTCCTGGCCTTCCTGGAGCACGTCGCGGATGTTGAATCGCGCGCCCGGTGCCGGCTGGAAGCGGAAATATTCCCGGGCGACTTCCTTGAGCGGAAGGAATCCCTGGCGTTGCGCGCCATACTCGACAAACGCGGCTTCCAGGCTTGGCTCGACACGCGTGACGCGCGCCTTGTAGATATTGCCCTTCTTCTGCTCGCGGGACGGTAACTCGATCGAAAGGTCGTACAGCTTCTGGCCGTCAACCAGAGCGACGCGCAACTCCTCTTGCTGAGTTGCGTTGATTAGCATTCGTTTCATGTGCCCCACCCAAGGTGCTTGGGGCCGCTTCGCAGAGGATGTCACGCACTTTCACTGGATAAGTCCGCAGCCCCGCATGCGCGGATCTCGGGCGCAAAGGAGCGGGCCGCAGCCGCTGGCTGCGGGTCGTATCGCTCCTGCACGATTCTCGGAGATCAACACGCGCGGGGAACATCACATCCGATCGAAGGGGCCGGCGATGGTCCGGGCGAACCGGACCAACTAACATGCGGCCTGCCCGCCACGACACTACGATAGAACGAGGCCGAATGGGCGGAACCGCGTACCGGTCAGCGGCCACGCTTCGCTTCGCGAAGCCTGCGCCGTAAGACCTGACTGCCGCGTAAGATATCAGATGCGCCCGGAAAATCAACACGTTAGCGAAACTCCGTGACTGCCGGTCGAAATCAGGTGCTTGGCGTCCGCCGGGTACGCGCCGGGGAGGGCGCAGAAGGCCAGCGGCTCGACAATTTCCTGCTGCGGACGCTTGCCGGCGTGCCGCGAAGCCGCGTCTACCGGTTGCTTCGCCGTGGCGAAGTGCGCGTCAACGGCAAGCGCAAGCAGGCCGACTATCGCCTCACCGCAGACGACGAAGTCCGCCTGCCGCCTGTGCGCGATCTGCCGGCGAGCGGGCAAGGACCACCACGGGTTCCGGATGCCCTGCTCGCGAGCGTGCGGGACGCGATCTTGCACGAGGATCCGCGACTTCTCGTCCTCGACAAGCCTGCCGGTCTCGCCGTGCATGGCGGGTCGGGCCTCTCATTCGGCGTGATCGAGGCGTTGCGGGCCCTGCGACCCGATGAGCCGCTCGAGCTCGCACACCGGCTCGACCGCGACACGAGCGGTTGCCTTCTCGTTGCGCGCTCCCGCGCTGCACTTCGAAGCCTCCATGCCCTGCTTCGCGAGGGTGCGGTAGAAAAGCATTACACGGCGCTGCTTGCGGGCCGTTGGCGGCTTGGCCGCAAGACGATTGACGCACCGGTGCTCACGAACACGCGCCAGGGTGGCGAGCGCGTCGTGCGTGTGCACCAGGCAGGCAAGATCGCTGTTTCGGTCTTCGATCCGGTCACTCATTACCGCGAACTTGCGACGAAGATGGATGTCGCGATCCGCACCGGGCGCACGCACCAGATACGCGTGCATGCATCCTTTGCCGGCCATCCTGTCGCCGGCGACGAGAAATATGGCGACCGCGAATTCAACGCACGGCTGCGCGCATTGGGGTTGCGCCGCATGTTCCTGCACGCCTCATCCGTCTCATTCCGGTGGCCGGATGGAGGCGCTGATTTCCGGGTCGAGGCACCGCTGCCGGCCGAATTGCTCGCACCGCTCGAAAAGTTGCGCGAGCTGCGATCTCAGGATTGAGCCGCAGCCAGCGGATCGAGACCCGCTGCGCGAAGCGCATTCGCAACCCAGATGAGCGGCAGGCCGATCAGGGCCGACGGATCCTGCGTTTCGATTGCCTCGAACAGGGCGATGCCGAGCCCTTCGCTGCGAAAGCCGCCTGCGCAGTCGAAGGGCCGCTCGATCTCGACATAGCGAGTGATCTCGGGAAGGGAGAGAGACCTGAACCGGACAACCGTGGTGTCCAGGTTTTCACGGATGCAGCACGGTTCGACCCGATGCAGCACCACGGCGGTGTGGAACTCGACGGACTGCCCGCTGCTCGACTCGAGTTGCTCCCGGCATCGACGCGCGTCGCCCGGCTTGCCGAGGACGCGTCCCGCACAGACGGCCACCTGGTCCGAGCCGAGCACCCAGCTGTCGGGATGCCGGGCGGCAACGACAGCCGCTTTGGCTCGCGCAAGGCGCAAGGCGAGTTCCGTCGGTTTCTCACCTGCGAGGCGGTTCTCATCGACACCGGGAGCTTCGACGGCGAAGAGGATGCCAAGCCGCTTCAGTAGCTCGGCCCGATGGCGGGAGGTCGAAGCCAGGTAAAGGCGAGGGGTCATGGGTGCTCAGTGCTTAAAAAACAAGGATTTGCACCGCAGCTTCTTTGACACTCCCGGGGCCTCTCACTATCATACCGCCCCCATGTCGACGCCCCCCGATCGACCGCTCGACGCGCTCGGGCTGGCGCGTGGCGGCTCGCTGGTCGAACGCGAATTTCCGGTCGCAGGCTTCACCCGTCTGCGTGACCAGCTCGCGGAGCCGACGGGGAGGGCGGTCGCGCGCGCCGAGTTTCGCCTGGAGGGGCGATGGCCGGCGGCGCTGCTGAGGGTGAACGCCGACGTCGTGCTGACTTGCCAGCGCTGCCTGGGGCCGATGCGCCGAAGGCTCGAGTCGGAATCACGGCTCGTGTTTGCCGCTGAAGGATCGCCGGAGCTTCCGGACGATCATGAGGCCGTCGGCGGCGATCCGCGAAAGCAGGATCTTGCGACGCTCGTCGAAGACGAGTTGTTGTTGTCATTGCCGCTGATCGCGCAGCATGAAGTGGGAGAGACTTGCGTGCTGCCGGACGACACGGTGAAACCGGCGACCGAAGCAGAGCCGGCGGAAATGCGCCGGCCGTTCGCAGGATTGAAGGATTTGCTGAAAAACTGACCTGGAGAATTTTTCATGCCTGTTCAGAAAAGCCGAAAGACGCCATCGAAGCGTGGCATGCACCGCTCGCACGATGGTCTCTCGAAGCCCGCGCTGTCGAAGGACCCGACGACGGGCGAAACCCACCTGCGCCACCGCGTGAGCCGCGACGGCTTCTATCGCGGGCGCAAGGTGATCGAAGTGCCGGTCGAGGACGCGGGCCAGGAGTGAGCCGGCCCGCGGCCCGGCAGCCCGCCATTCGATGAATCGCTACTCGCGAGTCGCCGGCACCGGCAGCTACCTGCCGGAAAAGGTCCTGACGAACAAGGACCTCGAGGCCTCGATCGACACCACCGACGAGTGGATCCGCACGCGCACCGGCATCGAGCGCCGGCACATCGCGGGGCCCGACGAGACGAGTTCCTCGCTCGCCGAGCACGCGGCACGGCGCGCGTTGAAATCGGCCGGCATGACACCGGCCGACGTTGATTTCATCGTCGTCGGCACGACGACGCCCGACCTCATCTTCCCGAATACGGGCACGCTCCTGCAGCAGCGCCTGGACATCCATGGCTGCCCCGCGTTCTCGCTCGAGACGGCCTGCAGCGGATTCGTCTATGCGCTTTCGATCGCCGACAAGTACGTGCGCCTCGGCGAGTCGCAATGCGCACTCGTGGTCGGCGTGGAGTGCCTCTCGCGTTTCGTCGACTGGACTGACCGCGGAACCGCGGTCCTGTTCGGCGACGGTGCGGGCGCCGTCATCCTGACGCCGGCGGACGAACCGGGCATCATCGGCACACACCTGCATTCCGACGGCAAGTACCAGGACCTGCTCTACTTCCCGTACGGCGTGTCGAAGGGGTTCGACAAGCTGCGCAACAATTCGACCGACGGCCTCAAGATGCAGGGCAACGAAGTCTTCAAGGTCGCCGTGCGGACTCTGTCGAAGCTGGTCGACGAGACGCTCGCGAAGAACGGCATCGAGCGGAGCGACATCGACTGGCTCGTTCCTCACCAGGCGAATCTGCGCATCATCCAGTCGGCCGCCGACAAGCTCGGGCTGCCGATGGAGAAGGTGGTCGTCACCGTGCAGGATCATGGGAACACTTCGGCTGCCTCGATTCCGCTCGCGCTGGACACGGCGGTGCGCGACGGCCGCATCCACCGTGGGCAGCTCTTGCTGCTCGAGACCTTCGGCGGCGGCTTTACCTGGGGCTCGGCGCTGATACGCTATTGATGCGGAATCCCGCGGCGGACAGGATGGTCCATTCACGCATGCGTTTCCTTCTGACGATCCTCGCACTCGCGACTTCGTGGCCGGTCGTGGCCGAAGAGTTCGCGTTGCCGCCCGAGGGCAGCGACGTGATCGGCGAAACGCTCAGGACCCAGGCCGATACGAAGGACACGCTCCTCGATGTCGCACGGCGCTATGGGCTCGGCTACGAGGAAGTGACGAACGCAAATCCGGGTGTCGATCCGTGGCTGCCCGGCGCAGGCACCGTGGTCGTGGTGCCGAAGCAGCGCCTCCTGCCGCGCGCGCCGCGTACGGGTGTCGTGATCAACCTGCCGGAGCACCGGCTGTACTATTTCCCGCCGGCTCCGGACGGCAAGCCGCCGGTCGTCTGGACCTTTCCCGTCAGCATCGGGAAGATGGACTGGAACACGCCGCTCGGAAAGACGACGGTGGTCGCCAAGGTCAGGAACCCGACCTGGACTCCACCGAAATCGGTGCGCGAGGAACACGCGAAGCGTGGCGACATACTGCCTCCGGTCGTTCCAGCGGGACCTGACAACCCGATGGGACTGTATGCGCTCCGTCTCGGCATACCCGGCGGTGCGTACCTGATCCACGGCACGAATCGCCCCGCCGGCGTCGGCATGCAGGTGACGCACGGCTGCATGCGACTCTATCCGGAAGACATCGAGGCGCTGTTCAACAACGTCCCGTTGAACACGCCGGTCATGATCGTGAACCAGCCCTACAAGTGGGGATGGCACGACGGAGAACTCCTTATCGAGGTGCATCCGCCGTTGCAGGAGGATGCAGTCGCGGTCCCGTCGCTCACCGACCTTACGCGCCTCATCGTCGAGGCAACCCGCGTCAAGCCGCTCGCGATCGACTGGATCGGCGCGGAGCGCACCTGGCGCGAAGCGCGCGGCGTGCCGACACCCGTTTCAGTCGCGGGCTCGCGTACCGCGGCGCTGCCGCCCGCGCGATAGACCGGTCCCCCGGAAAAGCAAAAGCCCCGCGGTGTCACCACCGCGGGGCCTTACTGTTGGCGTACGGCGTCGATTACTTCGACATCGACTTTTCGAACATGCGATTGAGCTTTTCGCTGTTCGCGTCGCAGCACTGCTGCGCCGCCTGCGCCGCAGACGCAGCCTGATTGGCCGAGTTCTGCGCCGAGGTGGCAGCCTGCTGCGCGGCGGCCGCGGCACGGCTTGCGCCATCCGCTGCGGTCTTCACGCCGTCGAGGTCACCCGAGAGCTTGGATACCTGCGACTTGAGCGAGTCGACTTCCGCCTGCAAGGGCTTCAGATCGGTGCAGCCGGCGCCCAGGGCGATAACGGCGGCAGCGACGCCCACCTTCAGGATTTTGGTCATGAGATTTTTCTCCACAAGGTTGCATGGAACGTTACAAGCCGCTTGCGCGGATGCACGGCGCCGGCGGCCCTTCCTCTCCGCGCGGCTGGCGATGCGGATCGTAACGTATCAGCGCGGCAGGTGAAAGCCGCTTGCATGATTGTCGCTGGTCGGCGACATGCGTTTGTCAGTCTTTGTCGGACACGACCGGTGTAGTTCTTGCGTCTGTGCGTTCGCGGACTGGCGTCGGGAATGCACGCGGGCCTGCAGCCGGGACTCGGCTCGTTCGCTCCGCCGGAACTTTAGTCGCTCACTCGCCGGTCCCTGCTGCAGGCCCGCGTGCGTGCCCAACGTGGAGTGGTGATCGCGGAGCGGGGACGGAAAGTCGGGACCGGTTTTGCGGCGGCGCTTGCCAGGACGCTCAACCTGTATATAATTACAGCACCTGAATATCCATACAGGTGGACCATGTCGGACGAACTTACGCCCCGCCAACGCCAGATCCTCGAGTTCATCCAGGACGCGATCGCCGCGAACGGCCTGCCGCCCACGCGCGCGGAAATCGCGAAAGCGCTCGGCTTCCGCTCCGCCAACGCCGCAGAGGAACACCTGCGTGCCCTGCAGCGCAAGGGCGTGCTCGCGCTGATCGCGGGCAGCGCGCGCGGCATCGTGCTGAAGGACGCGCTGCGTGAGCAGTTCGGCCTGCCGCTCATCGGCCGCGTGGCCGCCGGCCGCCCGATCCTCGCCGAGGAGCACATCGAGGGCCGCTTCCAGATCGACCCGGCGCTGTTCAACCCGCGTCCGCATTACCTGCTCCGCGTCAGCGGCATGAGCATGCGCGACGTCGGCATCCTGGATGGCGACCTCGTCGCCGTGCACCGGTCGCCCGACGTCCGCAACCGGCAGATCATCGTCGCGCGGCTCGAGAATGAAGTGACCGTCAAGCGCTATCGGCAGGAAGGCTCGGTTGTGTGGCTCATGCCGGAGAACCCGGAGTTCGAGCCGATCCGCGTCGACCTGCGCAAGCAGTCGATGACGATCGAAGGCGTGGTGGTCGGCGTCCTGCGGCGCGGTCGCGCGGATGTCATGCAGTGAGCGGCGTCGCGGAGCTGCTGCGTCATCCCGCGCTCTGGCGCGGCGGCGGTGCGAGCGCTCCCGAGACCGTCCCGACTGGTTTTCGCACCCTCGATGCCTGCCTGCCGGGCGGCGGCTGGCCTCTCTCCACCTTGATCGAAGTCCTCGTGCCCGCCGCGGGCGTTGGTGAAATCCGCCTGCTGTTGCCGGCGCTCAGGACCCTCGCGACGGCGGATGGCGGGGCGCCGCGCTGGATCGCCTGGCTTGCCCCGCCGCACCTGCCTTACGCGCCGGCGCTTGTCGACGCCGGGCTCGATCCCGCGCACATGCTGGTTATCCGTCCGCGCGCCGGGCTCGACAGGCTCTGGGCGATGGAGCAGGCCCTGCGGTCCGGCGCTTGCGCAGCGGTGCTTGGCTGGACCGGCACCGCAAACGACCGGGTGCTGCGCCGGCTGAAGCTCGCGGCGGAAGAGGGCCGCACACCGGGCTTCCTGTTGCGGCCCTCCGTACATCGCACCGACTGCTCGCCGGCCGCGCTCCGGCTCGCGCTCGCTACGCGCGACTACGGCCTCGACGTCGAAATCCTGAAGTGCCAGGGCGGCGGACCGGCGCGCATCGAGCGCCTGCCGATCCACTAGGGCAGGACTTCCCATGCTTGAAGGACGTCCGGCCACGATCACGCCGGCACCGGCAAGCCGTCAGCGCGCACTCGCATCGGTGCCCGCGCCGCGCGCGAAACCCATTGCAGGCAGGGGCCAGCTCTGGCTCGCCGCGCATTTCACCCGCCTGCCGCTCGATGCCCTGCTGCCCGGCACCGGGCAGGCGCGCGCGGCGGTGGTCACTGCCCCCGACGATCCACGCCGTGCCGTCGTCGCCCGCAACGAGCGCGCAGCGCGCCAGGGCATCGCGCCCGGCATGAGCCTCAATGCGGCACTCGCGCTGGTGCCGGGCTTGCGCGTCGAAGAGCGCAGGCCCGCGGCGGAAGCGGCGCTGCTCGATCGCCTGGGGCGCTGGGCGCTGCAGTTCACGCCCGTCGTCAGCCTCGAACCGCCGGCAGCGGTGCTCGCCGAAGTGCGCGGAAGCCTCGATCTCTTCGGCGGCGCCATGGCGCTCGTGCGCCGCGCACTTGCGGGCCTCTCGGCGAGCGGCCTCTCGGCCTCGCTCGCGCTCGCACCGACGGCGCGCGGCGCACTGTGGCTCGCTCGCGCCGATCTCGCGATGACCGTGACCCGCATCGACGCGATGCCGGGCATTGCGGGGCGGCTGCCGCTCACCTGCCTGCAATGGCCCGAAGACACGGTTGCGACGCTTGCCGGGCTCGGCATTGCGAGTGTCGCCGACCTTCTCCGGTTGCCGCGCGCGGGATTCGCCGCGCGCTTCGGGCCGCGGTTGCTCGACGAGCTCGACGAAGGGCTGGGCCGCCGCCCCGCCGCACGCCGGCGCCACGTCGTGCCGGAGCGCTTCGACGAACGGCTCGATCTTGAGGACGCCGTTGAAGCCACGGGCCGCCTGCAACCGCCGCTCGAACGTCTGCTGGCCCGGCTTGGAGGCTTCCTGCGCGCCCGTGCGTCCGGCATCGGCGTCCTGCGCGTGGACCTCGTGCATCGCAGCGGAGCGCCCACGCGGCTTCGCCTGGCGCTCGCGCGCACCGCCTGCGATGTCGCACACCTGCGGGAACTCCTGCGCGAGCGGCTCGGGCGTTGCCAGCTCGCTCTACCTGTCGTCGCGATCCGGGTGCGCTCCGGCGTCCTGCTGCCGCTCGCGCTGCGCGATGCGGGACTCTTCGAGCGCGGCCGGAGCGCGAATCCGGACGCGACCGCGCGCCTGCTCGACCTGTTGCGCGCGCGGCTCGGGCACGAGGCGGTGTTCAGCGTGCTGCCGGTGCCCGAGCATCGTCCCGAGCGCGCGTGGCGGATCGTGGAGCCGGGCAGCACGGCCTCATTGCCGGTGCCGTGGCACGCTGCGCGCCCTGCACGCCCGCTGTGGATGCTCGCCGAGCCGCAGCCGCTCGAGAATTGGGAAGGAGCGCTCGTCACCGGCCCCGAGCGCATCGAGACCGGCTGGTGGGACGGCCACGACGTCCGCCGCGATTACTACGTCGCGCTTTCCCGCGCGGGCGTCCGCCTCTGGATCTTCCGCGAGCGACCACCGGGACAGGGCTGGTTCCTTCACGGCGTCTTCGGCTGAGCACGCTCGTGTCGAGCGTCGCCAAGTTCGACCGCCCCGCGCGGGATCCGGCGAGGGACTCACAGCGCGCGGGCGTTGCGCGGCCGGGACTCCGCTCGTTCGCGCCGGAACTTGATGCGCTCACTCGCGGGTCCCGTCCGCACGCACCGCGCGCCGCTCGGCCGCGACGGGCCGCCCCGCGCGAGGTGGCGTGGGTGTCCCTGAGCGGAGCGTAAAGATCGGGCGGAGCGAGGGGACACCCCGCCGGATCCCGCGCGGGGCGGCCTCATGGGGGATGACACGCGATGTATGCCGAGCTTCACTGCATCAGCAACTTCACGTTCCTGCGCGGCGCCTCGCATCCAGCGGAACTCGTGCAGCGGGCGTCACAACTCGGTTACGCGGCACTGGCGCTGACGGATGAATGCTCGCTCGCGGGAATCGTGCGGGCCCATGCCGCCGCGCGCGAGACCGGGCTTGCGCTCATTGCCGGCAGCGAGTTCACGCTCGCGGACGGCCTGAGGTTCGTCTGCCTCGCCACCAGCCGTCGCGGCTACGCGGCGCTTGCGCGCCTGATCACGCAAGGCCGCCGGGCGGCGCCGAAAGGACAGTACCGGCTTGCGCGGGCGGATCTCGACGCGGGGCTCGAGGACTGCCTTGCGCTGTGGTTGCCGGGCGCCGAGCCCGCGCACGCAGATGCCGAGTGGCTGCGCGAGCGTTTCGCCGGCCGCCTCTGGATCGCGGTGGAACTCGCGGCCACGGGCGCCGATAGCGAACGGCTCGGGCGCCTGACTGCGCTCGCGGACGAACTTGCGCTTCCCGCGGTCGCGGCCGGCGACGTACACATGCACCAGCGAAGGCGACGCGCGATGCAGGACATGCTGACCGCGGTGCGCCTGAAGACGACCGTCGCGCGCGCCGGTCATTCGCTCCACCCGAACGGCGAGCGGGCGCTCCGCCCGCTTGCGCGGATCGAGGCCTTGTACCCGCGAGCGCTCATCGACGCGACCCGGGAGATCGCGGAACGCTGCCGGTTCTCGCTCGACGAGCTTCGCTACGAATACCCGGATGAGATCGTGCCGGCAGGCACGACGCCTGCGCTGCACCTGCGCCGCCTGGTCGAGGCGGGCGCCGCGCGGCGCTGGCCAGCCGGGCCGCCGCAGGCGGTGCGGGAACTCATCGAGCGCGAGCTCGCGCTGATCGCCGAGCTCGGTTACGAACCCTATTTCCTGACGGTGCACGACCTCGTCGAGTTCGCCCGCGCCCGCGGCATCCTGTGCCAGGGGCGGGGCTCGGCGGCGAACTCCGCCGCCTGCTACGCGCTCGGCATCACCGAGGTGGACCCGGCGCGGATGTCCATGCTGTTCGAGCGCTTCATCTCGCGCGAGCGCAACGAGCCGCCCGACATCGACGTGGACTTCGAGCACGAGCGGCGCGAGGAGGTGATCCAGTACCTCTACGCGAAGTACGGCCGTGCCCGCGCCGCGCTCACGGCGACCGTGATCTGCTACCGGCCGAAGAGCGCGGTGCGCGACGTCGGCAAGGCACTCGGGCTCGACGCAGCCCAGGTCGACCGCCTCGCGCACGCGATGCAGTGGTGGGACGGCCGCGAGGTCGAGGACTCGCGGATCCGGGACGCGGGCTTCGACACGGCGAACCCGCTCATCGCCCGCGTGCTCGCGCTCACGCGTGAGTTGATCGGGTTTCCGCGTCACCTGTCGCAGCACACCGGCGGCTTCGTGATCTCGCGCGGCCCGCTCGACGAGCTGGTGCCGGTCGAGAACGCGGCGATGCCGGAGCGCACCGTGATCCAGTGGGACAAGGACGACCTCGACGAGCTCCGGCTCCTGAAGGTCGACGTGCTGGGCCTCGGCATGCTGACGGCGATCCGTCGCGCGCTGGCTCTCATCTCGACGCGCCGCGGGCGGGAATTTTGCCTCTCCGACATCCCGGCCGAGGATCCCGCCGTCTACGAGATGATCTGCAAGGCCGACACCGTCGGTGTGTTCCAGATCGAGTCGCGCGCGCAGATGGCGATGCTGCCGCGGCTGCGGCCTGCGTGCTATTACGACCTCGTCATCGAGGTTGCGATCGTGCGTCCCGGCCCGATCCAGGGCCAGATGGTGCATCCGTACCTGCGCCGGCGAAGCGGGCGGGAGCCGGTCGCCTATCCGGGCCCCGAGGTCGAGGGGGTGCTCTCGCGCACGCTCGGCGTGCCGATCTTCCAGGAGCAGGTGATGCAGCTCGCGATCGTCGCCGCGGGCTTCACGCCGGGCGAGGCCGATCGCCTCAGGCGCGCGATGGCAGCCTGGAAGCGAAAGGGAGGCCTCGGCCCGTTCGAGCAGCGTCTCGTCGAGGGCATGCGCGCGCGCGGCTACGACGAGGGCTTCGCGCGGCAGGTGTTCCAGCAGATTCTCGGCTTCGGCGATTATGGTTTTCCGGAAGCTCACGCCGCGAGCTTCGCACTCCTCGTCTATGACTCGGCCTGGCTCAAGCGGCACGAGCCGGCCGCATTCTGCTGCGCGCTCCTGAACAGTCAGCCGATGGGCTTCTACGCGCCCGCGCAGCTCGTGCGCGACGCGCGCACGCACGGCGTCGTGGTGCTCCCGGCCGACGTCAACGCAAGCGCCGTGGAGTCGACGCTGGAGGACCCTGACGGTGATGGCGGGGCCGCAGTGCGCCTTGGCCTTGGCCGGGTGCGAGGCCTCCAAGGCGAGGCCGCACAGCGCATCGCCTCAGCGCGCACGGAAGGCAGGTTCAGCCGGGTGTCCGAGCTCGCGCGCCGCGCAGGCCTCATCCGGCGCGACCTCACCTCGCTCGCCGCCGCGGGCGCGCTCGCGGGACTCGCCGGCCACCGCCACCGCGCCGCATGGGAAGTGCTGGGCATCGAGCCTGCGCTTCCGCTCGTGCCGGTCGCCGAGCGGGAGGAGGGCGTGCCGCTCCTCTTCGCGCCCACCGAGGGCGAGGACATCGTCGCGGATTACCGCGCGCTCGGATTCACGCTGGCGCGGCATCCGCTCTCGCTGCTCCGCCCTCGGCTCGAGCAGGACGGCTGGCTTACGGCGAGCGAGGTAGCCGGGCTTGCCGACGGCGCTACCCTCAGGACCGGCGGGATCGTCGTCACGCGCCAGCGGCCGGGAAGCGCCAGCGGCGTGATCTTCGTGACGCTCGAGGACGAGACGGGCTACGTGAACCTGATCGTATGGAGCCGGATCGCGGACGCGCACCGCAAGGCGATGCTGGGGGCGAGGCTGCTCGGGGTCAGCGGACGCCTGCAGCGGGAGGGCGAGGTGAGGCACGTCGTCGTCGACGCCCTGGAGGACCGCTCCGCGCTGCTCGGAAGCCTCATGGCGCGGGCACGGAGCTTCAGATAGCGAAGGGGATGCTTCGCATTTTCCCGAAGGACCGAAGGAAAATGCGAAGCATCCCCTTCGCTACCTAACGCCGCCGGCCGGGTCCCGGCCGCTTCAGGGGCCGCGCGCCGGTCTCATCGATGTCGTAATCGTCGAAGTCCGACAGGAGGCCGGCCGTGCGCTTTTCCTCACGCATACGCTCAAGCTTGCGCCAGGCGGGCTCGCTCGCCGCCGTGCGCGCACCGCGACGCTTGCGGGTGTCGAAATCCCGCATCAATTTGTCGACGTCGAGGTCCTCTGCGGCTTCCTCGAGTTCGTCGGGTTCTTCGTCCTCGAATTCTTCCTTGGGCTTCTCGCTCATGCGACCAGTCCAGGATCACTGCGGGCCGACTTATAAGACGCCAAGGCCCCGGCCGCAAGGGGTCTCAACGCACCAGCTGGTTCAGCTGGAAGATTGGTAACAGAAGCGCGATGACGATCACAAAAACGAACCCGCCCATCAGCAGGATCATCATCGGCCCCAGGATGCCAACCGCGGTATTGACCACGCCGTCGAGCTCGCGTTCCTGGTTGTCGGCGGCCCGTTCGAGCATGTTCTCGAGCTCGCCACTCGTCTCGCCGCTGGCGATCAGGTGCACGAGCATCGGGGGAAAGAGCTTGCTGGCTCCCAGTGAGCGCGCAATGGGCGCACCTTCCCGGACGCGGACCGCGGCATCCTGCACGGCGCGGCGCATGGTGGTGTTGGTGACCACCTCGGCCGCGATGCGCATTGCCTCGAGCACGGGCACGGCGCTCGCGGTGAGGATCGAAAAAGTGCGCGCGAAGCGGGCGGCATTGTTGCCGCGCGTGATGCGTCCTATGAGCGGAAGGCGCAGTTTGAATGCGTCATATCGAAGCCGTGCCGCGGGTTCGCGAACCCAGCGGCGAAAACCCCAGACGCCGCCGGCGACAGCCGCGAGCAGGAGCCACCACCAGGAGCGCAGGAAATCGGAACTGGCAATCAGGATCCGGGTGAGGATCGGCAACTCCTGCTCCCCGGCCTCGAATACGCGAACGACTTCCGGCACGACGTAGATCAGCAGGAGGCCGACGATGCCGAGGCAGATGACCGTGAGAAGCACGGGATAGATCATCGCATTCCGGATTTTCTGCTGGAGTATCTGGCGATTCTCGGTGAAGTCGGCCATGCGCTCGAGCACCGCATCGAGGTGGCCCGACTGCTCGCCCGCCGACACGGTCGCGCGGTAAATCTCAGGGAACACGGTCGGAAACGCCCCGAGGCCCTCGGCCAGCGTGCGGCCCTCCATCACGCGCGATCGCACGCCCGCGACCACGCTGCGCACGCGGGCCTTTTCGCTCTGCTGCGAGACCGCACCCAGGGCCTCCTCGAGCGGTATCCCCGAGCGGACCAGGGTCGAGAGCTGACGCGTCAGGAGCGCAAGGTCGCTCGTGCCGATCCGATTGCTGAGCGAGAACGACAAGGTCTTCGAGGGCGCCGAATCGCTGACCTCGGTGACGGTGACGGGCAGGAGCGACTGGTCGCGAAGCAGCTGTCGGATCTGGCGTGCGCTGTCGCCGTCAAGCACTCCGCGCAGTTCGCGGCCGGCGGGATCGAGCGCCGTGTACTCGAATGCAGCCATCACTCTTCGCGCGCGACGCGGAGGAGTTCCTCGAGCGAGGTGCTGCCTGCGAGCACTTTTGCGCGCCCGTCATCGCGGATGCCGGGCGTCACCTCGCGCGCCTGGCGCTCGAGTTCGTGCTCGCCCACCCGGTCGTGGATCATGATGCGCATGCGGTCGTTGACGATCATGAGTTCGTAGATACCCGTGCGGCCGCGGTAGCCGCTGCCGGAATCCGCCCCCGGGCGGTAGAGCGTCGCACGTCCTGCGTCGGCGGGATTGAGGCCGAGCAGCTTCGACTCGTAGTCGCCCGCCGGATAACCAATGCGCGTGTCCGGGTTCAGGACGCGAACGAGCCGCTGCGCGACGACGCCGAGGAGCGTCGAAGCGAGCAGGAAGGGCTCGACGCCCATGTCGCGCAGGCGCGTGACTGCGCCCACAGCCGTATTGGTGTGCAGGGTCGACAGGACCAGGTGGCCCGTGAGCGAGGCCTGGACCGCGATCTGTGCAGTTTCGGTGTCGCGGATCTCGCCGACCATCACGACATCCGGGTCCTGGCGGAGGATCGCCCGGAGCCCGCGCGCGAAGGTCATTTCGACCTTGGTATTGACCTGGGTCTGGCCGATGCCATCGATGTAATACTCGATCGGGTCCTCGACCGTCATGATGTTCCGCGTGCGGTCGTTGATCCGCTCGAGCGCCGCATAGAGCGTCGTGGTCTTGCCGGAACCCGTCGGCCCCGTGACCAGGATGATGCCGTGGGGCTTGTGAATCAGGTCGTCGATCATTCCCTGGACGCGCGGTTCCATGCCGAGCGAAGACAGGTCGAGCCGTCCGGCCTGCTTGTCGAGGAGACGAAGTACGACCCGCTCGCCGTGGCCGGATGGAAGTGTGGAGACGCGCACGTCGACAGCGCGGCCTGCGATGCGCAGGCTGATGCGTCCGTCCTGCGGCAGGCGCTTCTCGGCGATGTCGAGTCGCGACATGACCTTCACGCGCGAGATCAGGAGCGGCGCGACAGCGCGCTTCGTCTGCAAGACTTCGCGCAGCACGCCATCTACGCGGAAGCGGATGACGAGCCGGTTTTCGTAAGGCTCGATGTGGATGTCGGAAGCGTTTTCCTTGATCGCCTGCGTCAGTACCGCATTGATCAGCCGGATGACCGGCGCGTCGTCCTCGCTCTCCATGAGGTCGGAGGGCTCCGGGAGGCCCTCGGCCAACCCGGCGAGATCTGTCTCGCCCTCTATTCCTTCGACGATCTGGCCCGCTTCGCCGCTGCCGCCCTCGTAGGCCTTGCGGAGCAGCTCATCGAAGGCCGATTCCGCGACGCGCTCGATGATGAGCGGTATGCCGAGGAAGCGGCGGAGTTCGGCAACGGCCGAGGGCTGCGCGCCCTCGCGATAGACGATCTGCGCCTTGCCGTCGACGACGCCTCGCACGAGGACGCCGTGTCGCTTCGCGAAGGCAAATGGCAGGCGGCCGACAGGCGCGATCGGTTTCGGCGGCGTGCCCGCGATCATCTGCCGTTACCCGTCACTGTGGCGGACTGGCGGTGGCGTCCGCAGGCTCAGGTGGCTGCTCCGGCTCGGCCTGCGCCGGTGCCGGCGGGGGCGTCGGCTGTGTCGGACCCACGAGCGGATCCAGCGTCGGCTGCTTCGTGCCCGGCATCATCTTCACCTTGCCGTCGTTGCGTTCGAGCTGCAGGTTCCGCAGGTAGTTGTACTTCGCATTGGTTTCGATTGCAGCCTGCTCGGCGGTCCGGATCACGCGCGGGCGAATGAAGACCATCAGGTTCGTCTTCGTCTTCTGGGTGCTGCGGACGCGGAACAGGGCGCCGATCACGGGGATTTTGCCAAGCAGGGGCACGCGGCTCTCGCTCTCCGTCAGGCGATCTTCGATCAGCCCGCCGAGCACGATCATGCCGCCGTCGTCGACGAGCACTCGGGTCGTGATCGTGCGCTTGTTGGTCACGAGATCGGTGTCGGAGACCTGGGCCGCGGCGGCCGCGATGCTCGAGGCTTCCTGTTCTATCTTGAGGAGAATCGTGTTCTCGTCGGTGATCTGCGGGGTGATCTTCAGGATATTGCCGACTTCCTTGCGCTCGATGGTCTGGAAGGGGTTCACCGAGCCGCCCGCGGTACCCGTGTTCGTGAATGATCCGGTCAGGAACGGCACTTCCTGCGCCACCTTGATCTGTGCTTCCTCATTGTCGAGCGTGATCACCGAGGGCATCGAGACGATGTTCGTGTCTCCGCTGCTCGCAAGGGCGCGGAGGATCGCCGCAAAATTGGTGCCGCTGTCCTGCTGCCGCCCGCCGCCGAGGGTGAACCCGCCCGGAGCGGCCCCCGCGTCCTCGCCGATGACTCCCGCGGCAATGTCCGAGATGCTGGTGCCGGCGATCGGCTGGTTGAAAAGGCCGACGAGCAGGTTGTCGCCCGAGGCATCGACGACCCAATTGACGCCGAGGTCCCGCGCGGCGTCGGTCGACACCTCGACGAGCATCGCCTCGATGATCACCTGCGCGCGGCGCACGTCGAGCCGGTCGATAACCGCCATGAGTGAGCGCATTGTTTTTGGCGGAGCAGTCATCACGAGCGCATTGGTCTCGGGATCCGCCCAGATCGTCACCGACTTGTCGGCGCCGCCAGCCGCGGCCGCCTGCGCTGCGGCCTGGCCCCCGGCAGCAGCGACCGTCGCGCCCGACTGTTCCTTGAGCTTGGCGGCGAGCTTCTCGGCGTCGGCGTAGCGCAGGTAACGGACCTGCGTGTCACCGCCGGCCTCGAGCGGCGTGTCGAGGTGGGTGATGAGCGTGCGGTATCGCAGGCGCTGCGACTGCTCGCCACTCACCAGCACGCTGTTCGTGCGTTCGTCGGCGACGATACGCGAGCCACCTGCCGCCTCGGCACCCTGGGCAGCGGCGAGGGAGTTGATGACGCGAACGATTTCGTTCGCGGACGCATGCTCGAGGCGGATCAACTCGAAGTCGCCATCGCCGCTGTGGTCGATGCGCTGGACGATGCGGACGATCCGGCTCACGTTCGAGGCGCGGTCCGAGATGATCAGCATGTTGGCGGCCGGGTAGGCGGCGAGATGCGCGGACTGCGGCATCATCGGGCGGAGGATCGGGACGAGCTGCCCGGCGGAAACGTTTCGAACCTGGACGACCTGGGTGACGATCTCGTCGGAGGTGGAGCTGACGCGGTCCGGCAGGTCGTTCGCGGGCACCTGCCGCGCGGTGGCGTCCGGCATGATCTTGATCACCGCGCCGGACGGCACGGCGATGTAACCATGGACCTGCAGGATGGCGAGGAAAGCTTCGTAGAAGGCTGCCGGGCTCATCGGTGCCGTCGAAAGCATCGTGACCTGCGCCCGGACCCGGGGATCCACGATGAAATTCTTGCCGGTCACCTGGCTGACCGCCTCGATTACCTGTCCGAGGTCAGCGTCCTTGTAATTAGGCGTGATCTGGGCTCCCTGCTGTGCTGCGGCCGCAAGCGGCAAGGCCCATCCGAGCAGCACGGCCAACCGGATGAATCGCATCATGGAGTCGTTCCTTTGGGAGCGGCCTTCACTCGGTTGCCTCTTCTGACTCGTCTTCTTGTTGTTCTTCAGCCTCTTGTTCTTCGGCTGGCGTCTGCAAGTCCTCGGCAACTGCCGCCGGGTCGACGGTGATCTGTTGCTGCTGGCCGCCGCGGTCGATCGTCAGCGTGACGGCGGAGCCCTGGCCGATCCCGCGCAGGATCTCGAGGCCCCGATTCGGGTCATCGAGCGCTGCGCCATTCACGGCCATCACGAGATCGCCCGGCTGGAGCCCGAGTTTTGAGAACTGCGCTCGATTACGTCCGGGGTAAACGCGATAGCCGCGGAGCGACCCGCCTGCGAAAACCGGCTGCGGGCGAAGCAGATCTCCGCCTGCCGAGGGATTCTGCACGAGTAATTGGCGCACGCTGTCGGCGAGCGTGGCGTTGGATGCCGCAGCACTCGGCAGGCCCGCGACTCGCGGTGGTGCGGCTCCCGTGCCGCCGGACAGGCGCGGCAGCAGCAGCGATTCGCGCGAACCGCTGCGATCGAGGATTACGCGATCCGGGTAGACGGCGAAGAGTTTGGAACCGCCGGGGAGTGACGCACCGGTTGCATAGACGCGCGCCGGTTGACCGGTGGCAGCGATGATTGCCCAGCCCTGTTCGGGTTCGCGCCCCGCGAGCGTGCCAGCGAGCGCCAAGTTCGCCGACGTCGCCGGTGCATTGGATGGGTCGCCGGAATCGGCGGCGACTCCGAAAAGGTGCGCATTCACGATGGCGGTGAGGTCGACGGCCGGCGTCTTCGGCTGCACCAGCGGTGCGGGCGTCACCTCGTCCTGCTCCGAAGAGCCGAGTGACCGCCATAGGAGGGCCGCGAGCTGCCCGGCAATCACGACGATCAGGATGACGCTCACGATCGTCGGCGCCGCTCCGGCGAGACCCGGGGCCGCGCCGCCCGCCGGGCGGCGCCATGGCGCGACGATACGATCGACTAGCTGCATCCGGTGTCTGGTCCGCGAGCCCGGGAAACCGCGCCATGATACGGGTTGGCGGCGCGCGGCCACAAGGCGAATAGGTGCCGGAAACCGAAGCAATGGCGGGCACTTGTGCGACACTTCTCAAACTGGGCTTGCAGTGGTGTCGCCATTTGGCGAATGACGCCTGTGTCACTTGTGCGGCGGGCATTCGAACCCTATAAATGAGCCGAAGGCGAAGGACGGACAGAAAGCGGTGGCCGGAGACAAGGAACGGGATATCGGGCGGGGTGGCTTGGACCTCGTGGTCGAGGAGGCGCAGCCGAAGCTGCGCAAGCCGCCCCTCTACCAGGTGGTGTTGCTGAATGACGACTACACGCCGATGGAATTCGTGGTCGACGTGCTTGAGCGGATCTTCAGCCTCGACCGGATGCGGGCGACCCGCGTGATGCTCGAAGTCCACACGAAGGGCAAGGGCGTCTGCGGGGTGTTCACTTTCGAGATTGCGGAGACCAAGGTAGCGCAGGTGATGACATACGCAAGGCAGCACCAACACCCGCTGCTCTGCACGATGGAGGAGAATTGATTGCTTTCGAGTGAGCTCGAGTACTGCCTGAACGAGGCCTACCAGAAGGCCCGCGACGCGCGTCATGAGTACATGACCGTGGAGCACCTGCTTCTGTCGATACTCGACGCGCCGCGCGTGCGCGAGATCCTGAAGGCCTGCGGCGCCGACATCGCGCGGCTTCAGGGCGAGCTCCAGAAATTCATCGACGAGACAACGCCCGCGCTCGCCGCCGAGGACGACCGCGAGGTGCAGCCGACGCTGGGATTCCAGCGCGTGCTGCAGCGTGCCGTCTTCAACGTGCAGTCGAGCGGCAAGAAGGAAGTTACCGTCGCGAACGTGCTGGTCGCGATCTTCAGCGAAAAGCAGTCGCACGCGGCCTATCTGCTTTCACTGCAGGACGTCACGCGGCTCGACATCGTCAATTTCATCTCGCACGGACTGCCGTCCTCGGGCGAGGGCCGGGAAGCGGCGCGCGAGGAAGGCGCCGCCGGAGAGCGCGAGTCCGCCGACGACAGCGGTACCGCCGCACTCGAGAAATACACCGTCAACCTGAATGCCCAGGCGATAGCCGGCCGGGTTGACCCGCTGATCGGACGCCAGCTCGAGGTACAACGCACCATCGAGATCCTGTGCCGGCGCCGCAAGAACAACCCGCTCTACGTCGGCGAAGCGGGCGTCGGCAAGACTGCAATTGCCGAGGGCCTGGCGCGCCTCGTCGTCGAGAAGAAAGTCCCCGATGTGCTCGCAGACTGCACCATTTTTGCCCTGGACATGGGCGCCCTGATCGCAGGCACGAAGTACCGCGGTGACTTCGAGAAGCGACTCAAGGGTGTCGTCAGCGAACTCAAGAAAAAACCGGGTGCGATCCTCTTCATCGACGAGATCCACACTGTGATCGGCGCAGGCGCTGCCTCGGGCGGCGTGATGGATGCCTCAAACCTCATCAAGCCCGTGCTTGCGAGCGGCGAGCTCCGCTGCATCGGCTCGACCACTTACCAGGAATATCGCGGGATTTTCGAAAAGGACCATGCTCTGGCGCGGCGCTTCCAGAAGATCGACGTGGTCGAGCCCTCCATCGCGGAGACGATCGAGATCCTGCGCGGACTCAAGACCCGCTTCGAGGAGCATCACGGAATCACTTATGCGGATGACGCGCTGGTGGCTGCAGCCGAGCTCGCCGAGCGTCACATCAATGATCGCCACCTGCCGGACAAGGCGATCGACGTGGTCGATGAGGCAGGCGCCTCGTTGCGGCTCAAGCCACAGGCAGAGCGCGAGACCACCGTGAATGTCGCCCACATCGAGGCGGTGGTCGCACGGATTGCGCGCATTCCGGCAAAGAACGTCTCGACATCGGATCGCGAAGTGCTCGCGAACCTGCAGCGGAACCTCAAGCTCGTGATCTTCGGACAGGACGCGGCGATCGATGCGCTGGGTGCCGCGATCAAGATGGCGCGCGCAGGCCTCAGTGACGATCGCCACCCGGTCGGCAGCTTCCTATTCGCCGGCCCGACGGGTGTCGGCAAGACCGAGGTCACTCGCCAGCTCGCAATCGCGCTCGGCGTCGAGTTCCTGCGTTTCGACATGTCGGAATACATGGAACGTCATACGGTCTCGCGCCTGATCGGCGCGCCGCCCGGCTACGTCGGATTCGACCAGGGTGGGCTGCTCACCGAGGCGATCGCGAAGCAGCCGCATTGCGTGCTGCTGCTCGACGAGATCGAGAAGGCGCACCCCGACGTGTTCAACCTCCTGCTGCAGGTCATGGACCACGGCACGCTCACGGACAACAACGGGCGGAAGGCCGACTTCCGGCACGTGATCATAGTGATGACGACGAATGCCGGCGCCTCTGAAATGAGCCGCTCAAGCATCGGATTCACCCTGCAGGACCACGCGACCGATGGCATGGAAGCCGTGCGCCGCATCTTCTCGCCGGAGTTCCGAAATCGCATCGATGCAATCATCCAGTTCGCGCCGCTCGACGGACCGACGATCGAGCGCGTGGTCGACAAGCTCGTGATCGAAATCGAGGCCCAGCTCGAGCAGAAAGGAGTCTCGCTGTCCGTGGACGACGACGCTCGCCGCTGGATTGCGGCGCGCGGCTACGATCCGAAGATGGGTGCACGGCCGATGGCGCGCGTACTCCAGGAGCACGTCAAGCGGCCGCTCGCAGAGGAACTCCTGTTCGGCCGCCTCGCGGGCGGCGGCAGTGTCCTCGTCTCACTTGCACCCGGAGGCGAGGGACTCACTCTCGATATCCGGCCCGCAAAGGCGCCGGAGCTGCTCGGCCAGGAATGAAACGAAGGGGACGCACCCCTTCATATTCTCGAAGGGGACGCGCCCCTCCACGAATATGAAGGGGTGCGTCCCCTTCGTTTCAGCGCGCGCGGTAGATGATGCGGCCCTTCGTGAGGTCGTAGGGCGTCAGTTCCACGGTGACGGTGTCTCCCGTCAGGATCCGGATGTAGTGCTTCCTCATCTTTCCGGAGATGTGGGCAGTCACGACATGGTCGTTCTGGAGGCGCACGCGGAACGTCGTGTTCGGCAGGGTCTCGACGACCTCGCCTTCCATCTGGATTGCCTCTTCCTTCGCCATTCTGCCCCGGTGCTGTAGCGGAAACCGCGCGGATTGTGCCGCACGCGGCCCGCAGGCGCAATTGACTGTTTCATTGGCGCCACACGGGCACGCGCGAGTCGATCAGGGCGGTGAGTCGCGACTCGAATTCCCAGCGTGGAATGCTGCGGCTGCCGAGGCTCGTGAGGTGCGGGCTTGGCATCTGGCAGTCGATCAGTGGCACGTTCCGCGCGGCGCATTCGGCCACCATTCGCGCGAGCGCGACCTTCGATGCGTCGGTTTCGCGGGTGAACATGGATTCGCCGAAGAACATGCGGCCGAGCGCGACCCCGTAGAGGCCGCCGATGAGCCGGCCTTCGTGCCAGGTCTCGAAGGAATGCGCGAGTCCGCGGCGATGCAGCAGCACGTAGGCTTCGTGCATCTCGCGCGTGATCCAGGTGCCCGGCATGCCGCGACGCGGCCCGGCACAGGCCTCGATGACCTCGGTGAAGGCGGTGTTGACGCGGGTCTCGTAGCCCCGCTTCTTGATTGAGCGGGCGAGGCTCCGCGAAATCCTGAACTCGGACGGAAGCAGCACGGCGCGCGGATCCGGTGCCCACCAGAGAATCGGCTGCTCGGCCGAGTACCAGGGAAACACGCCGTGGCGATAAGCGTGGATCAGCCATTCGGGCGTCAGCGCGCCACCGACGGCGAGGAGGCCATTCGGTTCGGTGAGTGCGCGCGATGTCGGCGGCAGTGCCGAGGGCGAGTCAGTCTTTTGTAGCCAGGCGATGCCGGACATCAGGATCGAGCCTAGCCGGGATGTCGCTTCGCCGGAAGGGCAGGTGGGTTGCGGCTTGCATAAGCCAGGTGCGGCGCCCGGCGCGTTCGCGCTCGAGCCACTCGCCGATGGCGGCGCCGAAGCGGCTGTCGGCAATCTCGTGCATCGACCAGACCGGTGTCGGCAGGAAGCCGCGCAGCAGCTTGTGCTCGCCTTGCGTCCCCGGCTCGAATCGGCCGAGGCGCTCGCGGATGCAGTACTCGATGCCGCGGTAATAGCAGAGCTCGAAGTGCAGGCTGTGAAAGTCGCCGCTCGCACCCCAGTAACGGCCATAGAGCGTGTCCTGGCCCCGAAGCGAAATCGCGCAGGCGACCGGATCACCGTGCATTGATGCCAGCTCGACGACGAGTGCATCCGGCATCGTGCGGGCGATCCGGTCAAAGAACGCGCGATTGAGATAGGGCGCATGGCCGTAGCGAGCAAAGGTCATGGCGTGCAGCCGGTAAACGACGTCGATCGTCGCTTCATCGAGGTCGCCGCCGTGAAGCGTCCGGCACTCGATGCCCGCCTCGCTCACGCGGCGCCGCTCGCGGCGAAGCTTCTTGCGTTTCTCGGATTTGAAGCTGGCGAGAAAATCCTCGAATGAAGCGTAATCTTCGTTTCGCCAATGGAACTGGCAGTCGAGACGCGGCAGCAGTCCCGTGGTTTCGAGCAATGCCCGGTCGCGCTCCCCCGGAAAGAGGAAGTGGAGCGAGGAGACGCCGAGCGCCTGCATCTGCCTGCGGGCCGCAGCGACCAGGCTTGCGCGGACGTCAGCATCGTCCGCAAGCAGGCGGGGCCCGGTCGCAGGCGTGAAGGGCACGGCGGACACGAGCCGCGGGTAATAACGAAGGCCCGCCCGGTGGTAGGCATCGGCCCAGGCAATGTCGAACACGAACTCGCCCCAGGAGTGCGACTTCAGGTACAGCGGCAAGGCGCCGCAGAGCCGGCCGTCACGACCGGTCAGAAGGATATGGTTCGCTTCCCAGCCCGTTTCGGGCGTGGCACATCCGGATTCCTCCATCGCCAGGAGGAATTCGTGGCGGAGGAACGGCAGCTGGGCACCGGGCAAGGCATTCCACTCGGCCCCGTCCACGTCGGCGAGCGTTCCTGCGATGCGCGTTTCCACGAGGTCAGGCGGTGGCGAGCCGCTCGAGATAGCGGTCGGCGTCGAGCGCGGCCATGCAGCCCGTGCCTGCGGAAGTCACGGCCTGACGGTACACGTGATCCGCCACGTCACCTGCGGCAAATACGCCAGCGATGCTCGTCGCGGTGGCGTCGCCCGCTGCTCCCGACTTGACGGTGATGTAGCCGTCCTTCATGGCGAGCTGCCCCTGAAAAAGTTCGGTGTTCGGCGTATGGCCGATCGCGATGAAGAGCCCGGTGACAGTGAGGTCGCGCGGCGACTTGTCCTTCGTCGACCGCACGCGGACGCCCGTCACGCCTTGCGCGCTCCCGAGGACTTCATCGACAGCGTGATCCCACAGGAACGAGACCTTGCCCTGGTCCGCGAGTGCGCGGAGCCGGTCCTGGAGGATCGCTTCGGCGCGAAGTTTGTCGCGTCGATGCACGAGCGTGACATGCGAGGCGATGTTGGTCAGGTAGATCGCTTCCTCGACAGCCGTGTTGCCGCCGCCCACGACAGCGACTTTCTGGCCGCGGTAGAAAAATCCGTCGCATGTTGCACAAGCGGAAACTCCGCGGCCGCGGAATTCGGTTTCTGAATCGAGGCCCAGATAGCGGGCGGATGCGCCGGTCGCAATGATGAGCGAATCGCAGGTGTACTCCGCATTCTCGCCGATCAGGAGAAACGGGCGCCTGGCCAGTTCGACCTTTGCAACATGATCGGAGACGACCTCGACGCCAAATCGCTCGGCGTGACGGCGCATGCGGTCCATGAGGACCGGGCCCAGCAGGCCCTCGACATCGCCCGGCCAATTGTCGACTTCGGTCGTCGTCATGAGCTGGCCGCCCGGCTGAAGTCCGGCGATCAGGAGTGGTTTGCGATTCGCGCGCGCGGCGTAGACCGCCGCCGAGTATCCCGCCGGGCCGGATCCGAGGATGATCAAGCGCGAGTGACGAGGGGGCGTCATGTATAGTCTTCTCCGCATCGAGCGCGCGCCTCGCGCTCGCAGGCTTTCGAGCATGGGTGCTTGCTGCTCGATTTGCAACGCTCTTATAATCAACTGCTTATGACTTTTTCCTTATCAGGATTCTGACCCGTGTCGAAGACCGCAACTGACGCCATGCGCCCGGACGCAAAGCTCGATCCGGTCTTCGCGCGTGCGCTGCGCGAGGCGCTTTTCTGGCTCCTCATGGCGCTCGCGCTCGTGATGCTGATCGCGCTCGCGAGCTTTGACGCTTCCGACCGCAGCTATAGCTACACGGGAGAGCCGGGGCAGGTCAGCAACCTGATCGGGCCGCTGGGCGCCTGGCTTGCAAGCGCATTCTTCCTGCTGTTCGGTTGGCCCGCTTTCCTGTTTCCGATCGCGACCGCATTTACGGCCTGGTCAGGATTCAAGCGCCAGCCCGGAGAGCCGGGACAGGGCCGGTCGACGATCGCGCTTCGCATCAGTGGACTCGTTGCCGCGCTTGCGGCGAGTTGCGGGCTTGCGGCCCTTCACTTCTCCGGCGGCGCACTGCCCGCAGGCGCCGGCGGCATCCTCGGCAGCCTCATCGGCGAGAGCCTCGCGCAAGTAGCCTCTCTACTCGGCGCCACAATCGTGCTGCTTGCGCTGTGGTTCGCGAGTGTCCACCTCTTCACGGGTGTTTCCTGGCTGACGATCATGGACTACCTCGGTCATTGGGTGCTCCAGGGCGCCGCGGCGATACGCGCGCGCCTCGCGACATCCCGTGACCACGCGGTGGGGCGGGAGTCGCGAGAGGCCCGGGAAACCGCCGTGCGCGAAGTGCAGAAGAGGGCGGAAAAGCGCACGCCGCCGCGCATCGACCTTCCCGCGCCGCCCGTTGCGGCAGAGCCAAGCAGGCGCGTCGAGAAGGAAAAACAGGTTCCACTCTTCGCCAAGCCGCCCTCGCGCGACCTGCCGGAACTGAAGCTGCTCGACGAGCCCCCGGTGCGCGAGAAGACGTATTCGCCCGAGGCGCTCGACGCGATCTCGCGCCTCGTCGAGATCAAGCTGAAGGACTTCGGCATCGATGTGGAGGTCGTCGCGGTGCAGCCGGGCCCCGTCATCACGCGTTTCGAGCTGAAGCCGGCTCCCGGGGTGAAGGTGAGCCAGATCAGTGGGCTCGCCAAGGATCTCGCGCGTGCACTCTCGGCCATCAGCGTCCGAGTCGTGGAAGTCATTCCGGGCAAGTCGGTCGTCGGTCTCGAGATACCGAACGAGTCGCGCGAGCTCGTGACTCTCGGTGAGATTCTCCGCTCGCGTGCCTACGACGAGCTGGCATCCCCGCTCGCCCTTGCGCTTGGCAAGGACATTGGCGGTGCGCCGGTGGTAGCCGATCTCGCGAAGATGCCGCACCTGCTGATCGCCGGCACGACGGGTTCCGGCAAGTCGGTCGCGATCAACGCGATGGTGCTCTCGCTCCTTTACAAGAGCTCGGCCGAGCACGTACGGCTCATTCTGATCGATCCGAAGATGCTCGAGCTTTCGGTTTACGAGGGCATCCCGCACCTGCTTGCCCCCGTCGTCACGGACATGAAACACGCAGCGAACGCGCTCCGCTGGTGCGTCGCGGAAATGGACCGGCGCTATCACCTGATGAAGGCTCTCGGCGTGCGCAACCTCGCCGGGTTCAATCGCAAGGTCCGCGAAGCAAACGAGGCAGGCAGGCCGATTCCCGATCCCATGATTGCGCGGCTGCTGGCGGCCGGCAAGTTCGAGGGCGAGGTGCCGTCGTTGCAACCCGTGCCGTTCATCGTGGTCGTGATCGACGAGCTCGCGGACCTCATGTTGATCGTCGGCAAGAAGGTCGAGGAGTTGGTCGCGCGCCTCGCGCAAAAGGCGCGCGCATCGGGCATCCACCTCGTACTTGCGACACAGCGACCGTCCGTCGACGTGATCACCGGCCTCATCAAGGCCAACATCCCTGCGCGGATCGCGTTCCAGGTATCGGCGAAAGTCGATTCGCGCACGATCCTCGACCAGAACGGCGCCGAATCGCTGTTGAGCCATGGCGACATGCTTTACCTGCCACCGGGCACGTCGACACCCGATCGCGTCCATGGCGCATTCGTTTCCGACCGCGAGGTGCACGCGGTTGTCGAGTCGCTGAAGGGCGGCAGCGCGCCGGTCTATGTGGAAGAGGTCTTGACCGGGCCGCCGGAGAGTGTGCCGGGCCTGCCTGACGAGGGCGGCAGCGCCGGTGGCGAAGGCGATGCGGATGGCGAGCAGGATCCGCTGTACGACGAGGCGGTTCGAATCGTGACGGAATCCCGGCGTGCCTCCGTGTCGGGTGTCCAGCGTCGCCTCAAGATCGGCTACAACCGCGCCGCGCGCCTCGTGGAATCGATGGAAGCGGCGGGGCTCGTCGGGCCCCTGCAGTCGAACGGCAGCCGCGAAGTGCTGGCGCCGCCCCCGCCGGAATCCTGATGAAAAGCGTAATGCTGGCGATTGCGTCGATGCTGCTTCCCTGGATCGCCGATGCGGACGCGACGGCCGACGCGAAAGCCACAGAGCGCCTCGAAGCCGTCCTGGGCGAGTTGGCTGGCCTGAAAGCCGAGTTTCGCCAGACCGTCACGGACGCGAAAGGCGTCGTCACCGAATCGGCCGAGGGCACGGTCGCCCTTTCACGTCCCGGGCGGTTTCGTTGGGACTATCGCGTACCGGCGCAGTTGATTGTCTCCGACGGCACGACTGTCTGGTTCCATGACATCGACCTCTCGCAAGTAACCATCCACTCCGCCGCGGAGACACTTGTCGGAACACCGGCACTCCTGCTGTCGGGCAAGGGCGACCTTCGTGCCGAGTTTGAGATCGCGGACGATGGGCAGGAGGACGGCCTGACGTGGAGCAGGCTTACGCCGCGGAATGCGGATGGAGACTTTCGCGAAATGCGTGTCGGCATCGCAGCGGGTCAGCTGCGCCGCATGACGCTCGTCGACCGCCTCGGCCAGACGACCCGCCTCGTCTTTGACAAGCTCGAGCGCAATCCGCGGTTCGATCCCGCCACTTTCAGCTTTACTGCGCCGCCCGGGGTCGATGTCGTGGGTCGCGCGCCGGCGGCCGCCCCTTGACCGAAAGCACGCTTCGCCACCTCTGGACCCTGGCGATCCTCATCCTGGTCGCAGTCATCATCGCCGCGAGCCTCGCGCCGAGCCCGTTGATTCCCGACGCAGACTTTTCTGACAAGGTCGGCCACTACATTGCCTACCTGACTCTCGCACTGCTGGGTTCAGGTATTTCTTCCCCCGAGCGGCTGTGGCGGACAATGCTCCGTTGCGCCCTTCTCGGTGCCGCGCTCGAGATCGCGCAAGCGCTCCTGACCGTCCATCGTGCTGCGGAGTGGGGCGACATGCTGGCCAATGTTTCGGGCATCCTGACGGCCTGGCTCGTCGCCGGCTCCGGTCGAGCCGGATGGGGCCTTCGCGCGTTCGCGAGGCTCGACCGCCGCCGATCATCCTGAGAAAGTCCGTGAGCGGATAGAATCCGCTGATCGTGCGCAAGCAAGTGGAACTGCCGATCGATTCACCGCAAACCGGCTATCGCCCGCTTGCGGATCGCATGCGGCCGCGGACGCTGGCGGAGTTCGCGGGTCAGTCCCATCTGCTCGCGCCGGGAAGGCCGCTTCATCGCCTGTTGACGGACGGCGTTGCTCACTCGATGGTTCTCTGGGGACCGCCGGGCAGCGGCAAGACGACGCTTGCCCGCCTCGCAGCGCAATCCTGCAAGGCGAACTTCATTGCGTTTTCGGCGGTCGTCGCGGGCGTGAGAGACATTCGCGACGCGGTGGACGAGGCCCAGGCATCGCGCCGCGCCGGCGGCCCGCCGACCGTGCTTTTCCTGGACGAGGTCCATCGCTTCAACAAGGGACAGCAGGACACATTCCTCCCGTTCGTCGAGGACGGCACACTCGTATTCATCGGCGCGACGACCGAGAACCCTTCGTTCGAGCTCAATTCCGCGCTGCTCTCCCGTGCCCGCGTCTACCTGCTGAAAGCGCTGACGACAGCCGAGCTCTCGGGTCTCCTCGAACGAGCGCTCGCGGAACCGGAGCGGGGGCTCGGCGCGGGCGGGCTGTCGGCGCCGCAGGAATCAATTGCGCTCCTCGCTGACGCGGCCGACGGGGACGCGCGCCGCGCCCTGAACCTGCTCGAGGTCGCGGCCGACCTCGCGACGGATTCCGAATCACCCGGAATGATCACGCTGGAAATCGTTCGAGAAGCGACTGCCGGCGGGCATCGACGCTTCGACAAGCGCGGCGAGCTGTTCTACGACCAGATTTCGGCGCTCCACAAGTCGGTGCGAGACAGTGATGCGGACGCCTCGCTCTATTGGCTATGCCGCATGCTGGACGGTGGCTGCGATCCCGGCTTCATCGCTCGTCGTCTGGTGCGCATGGCGAGCGAGGACATCGGCAATGCCGATCCGCGTGCGCTCACGCTGACGCTTGCCGCCTGGGATACTTACGATCGACTCGGAAGCCCGGAAGGGGAGCTGGCGCTCGCGCAGGCCTGCGTGTTCCTGGCGCTCGCGCCGAAGAGCAATGCGGTCTATACGGCATTCGAAGCCGCCATGCAGGATGCAGAAACTCTCGGTACGCTCGATGTGCCGTTGCACCTGCGTAATGCGCCGACGCGCCTCATGAAGGATATCGGATACGGCAAGGGCTATCGCTATGCGCACGACGAGCCGGAAGCGCTCGCGCCCGGGCAGACCCATTTCCCGGCTACGATGGAGCCCCGCCAGTATTACGAGCCGGTTCCGCGCGGGCTCGAACTCAAGCTGCGGGAAACCCTCGAGCGCATACGCCGGGGTGCGGAATCGAGGGCGCGAGGGGTGACAGAACGGAACGACGGCAATGCTTGACGTACGGCAACTCCGGTCCGATCCGCAGGGCGTATCCGCCAATCTTGCCCGCAGGGGATTCGCGCTCGACCTCGCGCAGTTCACGGCACTGGAAGCACGCCGCAAGGAGGCCCAGGTTGCCGTCGATGCGTTGCGCAACGAGCGCAACACGCGATCGAGGGCGATCGGCAACGCGAAGGCCCAGGGACAGGACATGGCGCCGCTTCTGGCCGAAGTCGAGTCTCTCGGCGGGCGGCTCGCGAAAGCCGAGCAGGAACTCGTGAGCCTGCAGGCGGAACTCGACCGCTTGCTGCTCGACCTGCCGAACCTGATCCACGAGAGCGTGCCGTCGGGCAGGGATGAGTCCGCGAACGTCGAAGTCCGACGTTGCGGCGAGCCGCGGCGTTTCGATTTTGCGGCCGCGGATCACGTGGCCATTGCCGAAGGGCTTGGCGGTGTCGACCCGGCCGCCGCAAGCCGAATTTCCGGGGCGCGGTTCGCGGTCCTCACGGGTCCGGTCGCAAGCCTGCACCGCGCGCTCGCGCAGTTCATGTTGGATCTGCACCAGCGCGAGCACGGTTATCGCGAGGCCTGGGTGCCCTATCTCGTGACCAGAAGAGCGCTCACCGGCACCGGCCAGCTGCCGAAGTTCGAGCAGGACCTCTTCAAGCTGGCGCGCGAGACGTCGGAGAGCGAGATGTTCCTGATTCCGACGGCGGAGGTCCCGCTGACAAACCTTGCCGGCGACCGAATTTTCGATTCAACCGAGCTGCCCCTGAAGCTCGTCGCCCATACGCCATGCTTTCGCTCGGAAGCGGGCTCTTACGGCAAGGACACGCGCGGCCTGATCCGGCAGCACCAGTTCGACAAGGTGGAACTTGTCCAGATTGTCCGCCCGGAGGATTCCTACCGCGCCCTCGAGGAACTCACGGCGCATGCCGAGAAGGTTCTCGAACGGCTCGAGCTGCCGTACCGCGTGGTCGCGCTCTCGTCCGGCGACATCGGGTTCGCAAGCGCGAAGACCTACGATCTCGAAGTCTGGCTGCCGGCGCAGGCCGCGTATCGCGAGATTTCCTCGTGCAGCAACTGCGAGGCCTTCCAGGCCCGGCGCATGCAGGCTCGCTGGAGGAACCCGGCAACTGGCAAGCCGGAACCTGTCCACACGCTCAATGGTTCAGGAGTCGCCGTCGGCCGGGCGCTCGTGGCCGTGCTCGAGAACTACCAGCAGTCGGATGGCAGCGTCGTCGTTCCCGACGTGCTCCGCACGTATCTCGGAGGCGTCGACCGCCTCAAGCCAGCCTGATCACTCGTCGCTCGACATCCCGAGCAGGTGCAGGAGGCTCGTGAACATGTTGTAGATGGCGACGTACAGCGTCACCGTCGCATGGATGTAGTTCGTCTCGCCGCCATGCACGATCTCGCCGGTCTGGTAGAGGATGAGGCCGGTCATCAGCAGCACGAATACACCCGAGACGGCCAGCGAGACCATCGGCATCGAGAAAGCGAGAGCAGCCAGTCCCAGAAGGAACGCGGTCAGGATGCCGATCGCCAGGAACCCGCCCATGAACGAGAACCGGCGACCGCTCTTGATTGCGTAGGCGGAGAGGCCGACGAAGGCAATTGCCGTAATGCCGAACGCCGTCATGATGACCTCGTGGCCATTCGGTATTGCCTGTACATACAGGCTGAGGATCGGCCCAAGCGTGAAACCGAGGAAACCGGTCAACGCAAAGACGGACAGCAGGCCCCAGGCGCTGTCGGCGGTCTTGTGCACGGCGTACAGGAGCGCGAAGTAGACGATCAGCGTGAACCAGGGGCTGAGGAAGGGAAGGTTCAGCGCATAGGCGATGCCGGCGACGATCGCGCTGAAGGCGAGCGTGGCCGAAAGCAGCATATAGGTGTTCCGCAGGACCTTGTTGGTCGCGAGCGGGGATTCGCGGACTTCGGTACGCGTCGTAATTGCGATTGGGTTGCGTTCCATGGCCTTAACCTCTTTCCCGGCTTGCCGGCAACCACCACATTATAGTGACTCGGGCCGGCGGCTGCCGCTTGGGGGAAGTACCGTATATGGGCACCGCTTGTTCAATTCAACCGCCTGGCGAAGCCGTTAGAATCCCGCCCGGGCAACAGTTCGGCACATCGGAGAGGTGGCAGAGCGGTTGAATGCACCGGTCTTGAAAACCGGCAGCCCTTCACGGGGCTCGTGAGTTCGAATCTCACCCTCTCCGCCATTCAAACAAATCAGTATCTGGAAGGAGTACCGTGGGAGTGGGCGTCTACAGGAGGGGTTCCCGTCGGGGCGTTGATCTAGCTCCTGAAAGCCAATGGGAGAAAGCAAATGGCAAGAAAGTTGTGTTGGGTGATCGCGGGTGCCTTGATAGCGACAAGCTCTGCCTGGGCGGGCCCTCAACTCGAGTCCCTAAGGGCTGGCTGCACCACGATCAATTGCGGGGGTATGTCGATCCGGGGTATTCACCAGAGGGCCGAACCATTCATCGTCCAGGTTTTCGCAGCAGTGGATGAATGCCTCAGGCTTGATATCGACGAGCAGACGGAAGACATGGCGTTGGTCCTGATCAGTCCATCCGTAAATCTTGCCGGGATCAATGACGACCGCGACTTTGTTGGCGGGGATTTTCGACCATTGTTCACCTTGGATCCGGTTCCATTTACCGGTTGGTACACCGTAGTCGTCAGTTATTTTGACCTGGATAACAGGGTAGCCAGGTTCAATCTCAGATACGCGCGCTACCGTGGCGGCAACCCCAATTGCCTGCCACCGCCCGCAGCGACCGCTCAGACCTTGCAACCACTGAGCAGCAATCCGTCCAAGGTAGCGGTGCCCGAGGCCAGCGCGACCGTCAATCCCAGCCAGAACGAGTAGGAATCAACACAAGCCTGATCGAAGCACATGAACGCGGCCCCACCCAAGCGGTGGGGCCGCTCGATACCTGGTCATGCTCGCGGCAATGCCAACCGCGGTTACCAGCTCACGCGCTCGTTTCGTGCGCTCAAAGTCCGGATGTCGATCCAGACTTTTGGGCTCGCCCGCTTTCGTGAGGCGATCCGGCGTGCCATCGAGTACGCGGATGAGGCGGGCAGGCTGGTCGCGAGAACTCCTGGCCTGGAGCTCTTGAGCCCGCCCTCGCTCGGCGTGCTGTGTTTCCGCTACCGGCCCGCCGGCGACGCGTGGTCACAAGAGCGCATCGACAAGTTGAACGAGGCGTTGCAGGCACGCGTGATCGCCTCGCGCACCGCCATGATTTCTTCGACGCGGCTGCGCGGCCTGTACTCACTGCGTCTCTGCATCATGTCGCACCAGACGACCTGGGACGACGTTCGCGAGACGATCGAGCGGATCACGGAGTTCGGGCGCGAACTCGCCCGCCCCTGATCCGGGCGAGGTCTGCCGGCCGGTCGATGTCGGCTGCGGCGCCCGGGATCTCAAAGGCGATCACGCGGCGCAAAGGATCGCGCAACAACTCTCGCGCCCCCCGATCTCCGCGCAGGCGCCGCAGATCCCGAAAGAGGTGCCGGGGCAGGATGGCCGGCGGACCCAGTACGCCGCCGGCGCGAGCCGCGACGATGGAGCGCGGTGACTTGCGCCACGCGGCGGACAGCAGTTCGAGTTCGGCAGGGCCGATCGCGGCCTGGTCGACCAGCAGGATCAGCGCTGCGCGCGCGCTCTGGGGCAGTGCGTCAATACCCGCGGCGATCGATCGGGAAAGCCCTTTCCGCCATTGCCCATTGACGACGATCGTGACGGGCAGCCTACGCAGTTCGCGCCTCAGTCGGGGGGCCGCCGCACCGAGGACAACCACGCATCGCCCCGGCGCGACCGCGATTGCGACGCGCGCCATGCGACGGAGCAGGGATTCGCCCCCGATGCGCGCAAGCTGCTTCGGACTGCCGAAGCGGCGGGAAGCGCCCGCTGCGAGCAGGAGGACCCAAGGGCGCGCTATCATTCGCGGCATGCGCAAAGAATACGCGAGCCTGCGACGCCGGCCCCTGCTGGCCCCCGTGTGGCTCGCGGCGCTTGCCGGCGTCCTTGTCATCGCGCTTGGCTTCTGGCTCGTGATCGCAGCCTCGACGACGACCGTTTTCGTCATGCGTCACGCGGAAAAAGTGACTTCCAACCCTGACGACAAGGATCCGCCGCTCGCCCCGGCCGGCGAGGCGCGCGCGCTGGAGCTGGCCCAGTTCTTCGGTCGTGCGCCGAAGGGGCAGGGGCTTGACGCGATCATCGTCAGCGAATTTCGCCGCTCACAGGACACGGTTCAGCCCCTCGCGAACCGCCTCGGGATTCCGGTCATCGTCGTGCCAGCCGCTGAGCCCGCCGCGGCGGCCAAGCGCGCGCTCTCCGAGAATCGGGGTGGACGGGTCCTCATCGTCGGTCACTCAGACACCGTGCCCGAGATCGTCAATGAGCTGGGTGGTGTCGACGTCGGGCCGATGTCGGAAGCTGAGTACGGAATCATCTATGCGGTTGCCGTACCCCGCTTCAGCCACGCCGCCGTTACGCGCTTCGACCTTCCCTAGCCGCAATCGCACGTTCCACGAATTCCTGGTGCCGGCTGATCCGGAGGTCAGCAAGCACCGCATCCACGATGCGCTGCTTGCCGTCGATCAGGAAGGTCGCGCGCCGGACGCCGATCCCGAGAGGCCCGTCGACGTCAAAGGCCTTGATGGCCACTTTTTTCTCGTCCGACAACAGCGTGAAAGGCAGCGAATGCTCATCCCGGAACTTGCGGTGGCTTACCGGGGACTGCGGGCTCACGCCGACGACGCGGAGGCCAGAAGCAAGGATCTTCGTATGCAGGTCGCGGAGATCGCAGGCCTCCTTCGTGCAACCCGGTGTGAAATCCGCCGGGTAGAAGTAGAGGATCAGGGGCTTGCCATCGATGAGCTCCGAGAGACCGCGGCTTCGGCCGTCCTGGTCCGGCAGGGCGAAATCCGGCGCTTTTTCCCCGTTCTTCAACATGGCTACATCTCCTCATGGGACTCAGGTCCACGGTAGACGGTTTCCATGACGCCGTAGTTCGAGCGGTGCATGCCAAGCCGGGAGTAGACCTCCTGTGCCCGCTCGTTGCTCCTGTCGACATAGAGGCGGATGCCGCAGATTCGCGAATCGACACGCGCCAGCTCGGTCAGGTGGCCGAAAAGTGCACGGAATACGCCGTTGCCGCGGTACGCAGGCAGCACGTAGACCGATTGGATCCACAGGAACATCCCGTTTCGCCAGTCGCTCCATTCGAATGTTGTCATCAACTGGCCGACGACCTTGCCCTCGATCTCGGCGACGTAATAGCGCGCGAGACTCGGGTCATCCAGGACAGCCTGAACACCCGCCCGCAACAGCCCCGGATCCAGGGTCTGACCCTCGGTTTCCGTGGCCAGGGCCGCGTTTGCCGCTGCAATGAATGGCAGGTCTTCCTGCGTGGCAATTCGAATCTTCATCGGCCGGCAAAGGTACACGAACGCAGGGCGAGGCGTCGCCATGCGCAGGGGTGCTTGCTTGCTGCCCCGGCGCCGCCTCATTACAATCCCGCCCCTCTTCGTGGGGCGGTAGCTCAGCTGGGAGAGCGCTGCGTTCGCAATGCAGAGGTCGAGGGTTCGATCCCCTTCCGCTCCACCAATTTCCCTCCTTTCTCTCGTTGACACTGCGCCGCCGCAGGCCTAGCTTGAAGGGCCGGGCGTGGCAAGCCGCGACGCCAGTGTCGGCGTCAGCATTTTCTGGAGAATTCATATGGCAGCGAGAAAGAAGTCATCGAAATCCGCGCGACGCCGCTCGACCAAGAGCAAGCGTCGCCAGGTCCGTCGGAAGGTGGCGCGTACGAAGCGGACAGTCAAAGCCCGCCGTGTCGTTCGCAGGGCAAGTGTCCGCATGAAGGCCAAGGCGGCAGTCCGAAAGGCCGGCCGGCAGGCCAAGAAAACGGTGCGCAAGGCAGCGCGTTCTGCGCGCCGGAATGTCAGGGTCGTCAAGCGTGAAGCGCGCTCAGCGATCCGCGGCACGGCAAAGAACGTCCGCGCCGCAACACGTAAGGTGGAAAAAGCGGCCAACCAGCTCGTCAGCACGACAGCCGCGAAGGTCGAGCAGGCAGCCGTCGCAGTCGATCAGTCGATGGCTGAACCGCGGCCGATTCCGGTCCCCGTGGCGGCCTAGGCGGCCTGATCCGCTCATCCGACGTTTGATTACCCCGGGACCGGCCTTCGAGGCCGGTCCTCGGGTAAGATTTTCCGGCCCGCCCCGGTAGCTCAGTGGATAGAGCGGCCGCCTCCTAAGCGGCAGGTCGTCGGTTCAACTCCGGCCCGGGGCGCCAGTCCTACCGTCCCTGGGCCGCGCGCCGGATTGCCGCTTCGTCGCGCACGGTGACGCTGCCACGGCCCAGGTCGACCCAGCCCTGGGCTTTCCATCCCTGCAGATACTGGTTGACGATCTGTCGCGACACGCCGAGGAAAGTCGCGAGGTCTTCCTGCGAGATCTTGAGGGTCGTGCCGTCCTTGGTCCGCTGGCCATGCAACTCGCTGAGGCTCAGGAGCCGTTTCGCCAGGCGGCCCGCGGCATCGAGGAGCGCCGCGTCCTCAACGAGACCGCTGGTCCAGCGCAGCCGCTCGCCGCAGAGCTTGAGCAGCTCGAGCGCGACCCGCGGCTCGCGTTCCAGCAGGGCGGCAAAGTGATCGCGACGGATCGAGACGAGTTCCGATGCCTCACTGGCTGTAGCCGTCGCGGTGCGCGTGCCCCCATCGAGGAGTGCGATTTCACCGAAGGTGTCACCCGGCTCCATGATGTTGAGCGAGATTTCGCGCCCGTCAGCAGTACCGGAGCTGATGCGAATACGCCCCGCGACGACCGCGTAGAGCGCGTCGCCCGGATCGCCCTGGCTGAAAATGATCTCCCCGAGCCGGAAGCTGCGCTGCACGGCGAGGCTGACGATCCGGTCCAGCGACGGTCCAGGCAGTCCGCGAAAGAGCGGACTGCGTTGCAGCATCATCTTGCCTGCGAGCGTCGTCATTGCCTTTCCCGGTGGTGCACGTCAGGCGAAAAGCCGATGATACGCCTCATGCGACGCCAACTGATTGCCGCCGCGATCCTGCTGCTGCATGCAGCGGTATCGCTTGGCGCGGATTCACCCTACCGCTTCGATGGTGTCAATCGAATCGTCGTATTCGCGGACGTTCACGGTGCGCATGAACAGCTCGTCGCCCTCCTGCGCGAGACGGCCGTCATTGACCAATCCCTCCGCTGGCGCGGCGGCAATACGCATCTCGTCGGACTCGGCGACCTGCTTGATCGCGGCGCGGATTCGCGCAAGGCCCTCGATCTCCTGATGCGGCTGGAGGGTGAGGCGAAGGCGGCCGGTGGCGCCGTGCACGTGCTCCTCGGCAACCACGAAATCATGAACATCGTCGGCGACCTTCGCTATGTCAGCCCGGCGGAGTACGCGGCATTCGCGGGCAGCGAAGACACGACGCTGCGCGAGGCCACATGGCTCGCCGTGTCCGCGAAGGATCCGGCAGCGTTACGCCCCGAGTTCGACACGGCGTTTCCGGCAGGCTACTTCAGCCATCAACAGGCCTTCTCGCCGGATGGGCAGTACGGTCGCTGGCTCATGGAAAGGCCATACCTGATCGTCATCAATGACTCGGCCTTTGTGCACGCCGGGCTGTCGCCGATGGTGACAAACCTCGGGCTCGAAGCGACCAACCAGGCATTGCACACCCAACTACGGACTTACCTCGAGACCTGGCGCTCGACCGCAGAGGCCCAGAACCTCGTGCGGCCGATCGAATTTCAGATTCGACCCGAAACGCTTGCGGCAATGCAGGCCCTTCCACAGTCCGAGACGATCGCGCATCTACAGGATGGCGAGCTGTTCACGCCCACTGGTCCGACCTGGTATCGCGGGCAGGCGCTCTGCTATCTCGATACGGAAACCGAGAATCTCGAGAACGCCCTTGGGAAGCTCGGCGTGCAGCGTGTGATCGAAGGCCACACCGTGTCGCCGACTGGACAAGTCCTCAGCCGATTCGACGGGCGAGTGATCCTGCTCGACACCGGCATGCTGGAGCCGGTTTACAAGGGTCAAGCATCGGCATTCGTCTTCGAGTCGGGACGATGGAGTGTCGCCTACGCTGACCAGCCGGGCCAGCGCTTTAACCCGCAGATGCCGCCGCGCGAAGTGGGTTCGCGGCCGCGCGGCCTCGATGACGATGCGCTCGAGCGCTGGCTCATGGAGGCTGAGATCGTCAGTGTGGAAGAGCTCGACACTGGCATTACCAAACCGCAACGCGTCACGCTGCGCAAGGATGGCGTCGAGCTGCGCGCGGTGTTCAAGCGCCTGTCCACGAGCTTCGAAAGCGCAGGCGCTGGCCGGAGCAGCTTCGACTCGGATCGATTCGAGTATGAATTGGCCGCTTACAGGTTAGATCGCCTGCTCGGGCTTGAAATGGTGCCGGTGGCCGTCCCGAGGACGGTCGACAAGCATCGCGGCATCCTGCAATTCTGGGTCGAAGATTCAATCAGCCTCATGCACATGCTCGAGCAGAAACTGCAACCGTCAGGCTGGTGCCCCGCGAATCCGCAGTACAACCTGATGAACGTATTTGACCTGCTGATCAACAATACCGACCGGACGCAGCAGAATGCGCTCTTCACGCGCGACTGGATGCTCGTCCTGATCGATCATTCACGAGCCTTCTCGACGGACTCGAAGGAGCCCATGCTTCTCTACAAGAACCCCGTGCAGCTACCGCCGTCCCTGGTGAAGCAACTTGCGACGCTCGACCGGGCATCGCTCGATGCGGCGATTGGTCCTTATCTTCACAAGAAGCAGATCGACGCGCTGTTGAAGCGCCGCGACCGCCTACTGAGCCAGTACGGTGTGCCGGTCGCCGACAGGAAGGTCGCTGCCCCGTGAGCTGGGAGCGCCTTGACCCAAGCGGCGGGCGTATTCGCGCCCGATGAGCCAGGCGACCGCAGTCATCGTGGCGCTCAGGACAACGATCAGCCAGACGAACTGCTGGCGTGGTTCGTCGAAAACCTGCAGGCCGACGAAGACTCCGAGCGTCGAGAGCAGGTCGCCCGCACGATAGAAGAGGGTGTCGATGGCGGTCTTGGCCTGATACTTCTCGTCGCGCGTGGTCGGCAGGAGGAGGGCGCTCCGTGTCGTATTGAGCAGCGAGTAGTCGAGGCTTCGCTGGACGACGAGCGCCGACTGCATCAGCGCGAAGACGGGCAGGAAGCCGATCAGGCAGAAACCGCCCAGAATGACGACGGGCGTCACGAGTAGGGCACGCGAAAGACCTGCGCCGTTGATGATCCGGGACACGAGCAAGAGCTGGATCAGGAATCCGACCAGCGTGATCGCGGAGAAATAACTGCCCATGAACGCGCCAATGAACGCGCCCGGATTCTGGGGCGACTGCTCGCGAGCCATCTCAGTGAGCCAGTTCGAGAGCACGTAATCGCCGGTCGAAGTAATCCAGTTGATCAGCACGACGAGTGCTGCGATGCCGACCAGGTAGCGGCTGCTGCCGACGATGGCGATTCCGCCGAGCCAGCGACGCGCCGTTTCGCCGACTCTGATTGACTGGGAACCAGCCTGCGCTTTCTGTTGAGCGCCTGCATTCGCGATTGCGCGCCGCGCACGCTCGCTGAGGTAGATCGAGAAGCACAGGACGCCGGCGGACGCGAGCATGAGCCCATAGGGGCCGATCGACTTGAAGCCGACGGATGAGATGTTGGCGCCCACCAAAGCACCGGCCGACACGCCGGTGGCGATGACTCCAAAGAGCCGGGTGCCGGAAGTCACGTCGAGCACGTCCGTCGCGAAGGCCCAGAACTGGGCCACCGCCATGACCGCGAAGATACTGGCCCAGACGAAGAAGATGAAACTAAACCGGACACCGGCCTGCCCGATCAGGAAGAATGCCACGAGGTTGAGCGCGAAAAATGCCATGACGAACTGGAAGACCCGATTCGAGACGATCCGGCGGACCAGCAGCCCGTAGGCGGGCAGGATCAGGAGCAGCAACAGCGCCTGCACGCCGACAGCGTAGCTGCGCAGCTCCGCCGTTCCTTCCGTCAGGATGAGCGCCTCACGCACCGGCCGGATCAGGTAATAAGCGACCATGAGCGTGAAAGCCTGGAGCGCCAGGATGCCGACGCAGCGACCCTCGCCGGGATGCACGCGCGTGAAGAGCGTCAGGAATCGCTCGACGGCGGTCAGGTTCTGCGTGTGATTCATGGCGATTGCCCTGGATTGAGGCTTGAAAAAGCGCCCGGCCTATTCCGACCGGGCGCCATGCCAAGGCACGTGTCAGGTCCAGCGGTCGAGCGCGTCGCGGCGCACGGCGACGACTGCACTGACCGGCTGGGAAGACGCAATCTCGCTCTGCTTCAGAAGACGCGAGTCGAAGGAATTGACCAGTGTCGACATCAGCAGGGCCGTGGTCGCGACCGCCGCCAGGCCGGAGACGATGTGCCTGATGCGGGGAGACATTCCGTTACTCATGACCTTCCTCCTCAAGTTGGTTATCCGATGCGGGAGTGATGTTGGGCGCGGGCCAGCCGGCGTTCTGTCAACGAGGCGACACAAGTGAGGAGATGGCGCCCGGCCGGTGCGTCATGCATGATCCGGGCGCCCATGAAAAGCCCATGGATCACGCTTGGATCCGGGATCGCGGTCGGCGCGTTATGCGCCGCGCTCCTCGCGATTCCCGAGATTCGGGGCCTCGAGCAGCAGGTTGGCCTGCAATGGCTCTTCAGCCTTCGCGGACCGGTCGAACCGCCGGGGCAGGCAGTCCTGGTGCTGATGAACGAGCGCTCGGCCGACTCGATCTCCCTGCCGCGGGATCCCGAACGCTTTCATCGCTGCGAGGATCTACGGGTCGGTGCGAAGCCGGCGTCCCATGTGAGCCTCCCAGAGATGCCTTCGCGCTGGCCGCGCTGCGTGCATGCACGCCTTCTCGATCGGCTGGCCGAATCGGGCGTGCGCCTGGTCGTGTTCGACGTGCTGTTTCGCGAGCGTCCGCCATTGCCTGCAGCCGCGGGCGACCTGCATGCATGGCAGGACGAAACGTTCGCGCGCGCGGTCGCGGCAGGCCGCGTCGTGATCGCACAGAAAGTCGAAGTGCGTGATGGCCACGAGGAGTTCGCGGACCTGAGCCCGGCTATTGCGCGTGCGGCGCTCGGCGCGGCGCCATTTCCGCTGGTAACGGAATCGAATCGCCGCTTCGACCAGTTCATTGCCTTCAAGGAAGAGGGGCTCGTCACGCCGACGCTGCCTGCGGTTGCACTGCAGGCCTTTGCGATCGAGGGATACCCGTTCCTGCGCGATTTCCTGGCGCGGCATGCCGGAGAGAATGCAAGCCTTCTGCCGCAGTCCAGTAACGACCTGGAATCGCAGGGACAGCTGCAGGCGACGGCCCTCCTGATTCGAAAGCTCGCGCATGACGATGGCACCGTCGCCGAGCAACTGCGCACCCTCGCATTGCAAACCCGTTCGGCGGTCAAGGATGTCGAGACGGCGAAGGCGATCGGTGCCCTGGGCACCCTTTATTCGGGCAGCGGAACTCGGCTGCTCAATCCTTATGGGCCGGCGGGCACGATGCCGAGCGTTGGCTATGACGAGGTGCTGACCGCACCGACGCGCGAGAACGCCATGCGGTTCGGTGGACGCGTGGCTTTCGTGGGCTATGGCGAGACCACCCGGTCCGAGCAGATCGAGCATTTTGCGACCGTATTTTCGCAAGGAGGCAGCGCTGACCTGAGCGGAGTTGAGATCGCGGCAACGGCATTTTCGAACCTGCTCGACGACCGGACATTGCGCGAGCTGCCGCGGCGCGATTGGCTGCTGCTGATGTTCGTTGCCGGGTTCCTGGCCTTTACCGTGTGCCACGCATTCGGGGATCGCGTGGCGGTCACGATCGTAATTGCAGTGGTCGGCGCGTACACGGCGACCGCTTCGCACTTTTTCAGCTCTGCGCAGTTGTGGGTGCCGCTGGTTCTGCCGCTCGCAATTGCCGTGCCGATCGGGATGCTCACGGCGTTCGGCGCCAAATTCTGGCTGGCCCAGCGGCAGCGCGCCCGGCTGCGTGATGCCTTCAGTCATTTTGTCCCACAGGAGGTCGTCGACAAGCTGGAGCGCAACGCGAGCGAGCTGGGCACGTCGCAGGAGTCGATTGAATGTGCCTGTGTCGCGACGGACGCCGCGAACTTCACGCCGCTTGCGGAGACCATGTCGCCGGAACAGCTCGCGCAGTTCCTGAATCGTTATTACGATGCGCTATTCGGCCGCGTGGCGGAGCGGGGCGGCTTCGTTTCGGACGTCGTGGGCGACTCCATGGTCGCGATCTGGGCGGACCGCACGCCGGATACCCATCGGCGCGTGCTGCACGCACTGCTCGAAATGCGCGACGCGGCAGAGCTTTTCAACACGCGCCTTGCCGGCAATCGGCTGCGGACCCGGTTTGGTGTCGACTGGGGCCGCGTGGCGTTGACGACCGTGGGTGCGGGAGCGCATTACGAGTACCGCGCGGTCGGCGATCCCGTGAATACGTCGAATCGGGTCCAGGACCTCAACAAGCAGTTGGGGACGCGTATCCTGGTCACGGAGCCCGTCATTGGTGGCGCCGGCGGGGAATTCCTTCTGCGTAACCTAGGACGCTTCCTGCTGCGCGGGAAAAGCCATGCCGTACAGATTCTGGAACTGATGTGCCTGAAGTCCCGCGCCACACCCGGGGAGGCCGAGCGCTCCGGGCGGACCGCTGAAGCCGTCGAGTTCCTGGACCGGGGCGACACGCAGGCTGCCCGGGTTCTGCTGGCGCAGGTCCGCGACGCATTTCCTGAAGATGGACCCGCAGCCTTTCTGCTGAGCAGTATCGAGGCCGGGCTTCCGCGAGAGAACGGGGCCTGGGTTATCCATTGATTGATTGCTTGTCGCATTCAGGGTGCGCTTGTGTCAGCCCCCTGACAGTTGCCAAGTCGACCTTCCGCTAACTTCTAGACAGTTTCTAAGCGAGCAGTGGCCGTCGCGCCTCGTTGCGTTGGCCGCCGCAAAGGACTACTTTGAAACGACAACTGCATAGTAGAACGATGCCCGAGCGTCCTGTGCCAGAACCTTGGGGCGGGAAGATGGGGGAGAGCGAAACACATGCGGCGGCAGAGAGTCGTTTCGGACTCCTGCTGGCCGGCCTCGCCTTGCTCGCGGGCGCTATGACGACCGTGGGCAACTCGGCATTCGCGCAAGAAGCAGCGACCTGCGCGCCCGCGGTAGGCCGTGTCGTTTCACTTCAAGGTAACGTCGAAGTGCAGCGAACCGGCAGCGGAGCCTGGGTGTTGATCCGACGACTCGATACGGTGATCTGCGCCGCCGACCGGCTGCGCACCGACGCGTCGAGTCGCGCCATGCTGGTCGTCCAGCCCGAAACCTTCGTGCGCGTGGACCAGAACACCACGATCACGGTCAATCAGTCGACCGACGAGATTGAGGTCGAATTCTTCGCATGCGAGCTAGCCCAGACGTCGAACACCCAAACCTGCGGCGCAGGGTACTTCATCACGCGCTTCCCAAAGAAATTCAAGGTGACGACGCCACACATGAATGCGGCGGTCGAGGGTACCGAATTCATGGTGGAGTCGAGCCGCGTCGCGACGAAGCTGACGGTGCTCGAAGGAACAGTCTCCTCGGAATCGGTCGCGACACGCGACACGCAGCTGGTGACGGCGGGCCAGAGCCTGCAAAGCGGCGCGGCAGGGCCCGCTGCTATCAGAGCCGTCGTCAAGCCGCAGGACGCGGTGCAGTGGGTCCTGCGATATCCACCGCTGCGGGACGTAAGTGCCGCAGAAGAAATTCTATCCGCTGAAAAATGTCGCAAGGAGCCCGTTTCATCACAATCAGCGTGTCTCACAGAGCGAGCCGAAGCACTTCTTGGCCGCGGGCAAGTGGAGGAGGCTCTGGTTGGTATTGACCAAGCGCTCATTCTCGACAGTCGCAACAGCGACGCGAGCGCCCTTCAGGCGATCGTGCAGATAGCAAAGAACGACGGAGCCGCTGCGTTGGCGGCGGCGAACACCGCGGTTGCTGCCAACCCGACCAATGCCCGCGCCTGGCTCGCGCAATCCTATGCGCAACAGGCAGCCTTTGATTTGAATGGCGCACTCGATAGCGCAACGAAGGCGCAATCTTTGCAGCCCGACAGTTCGATTATGCATACACGCGCAGCCGAGCTGTTGCTGTCGCTGGGTAGCAAACGAGGCGCGGCGGCAGCGGCTCAAGCGGCGGTTGCAGCAAATCCGCGGGAAAGCTCGGCCCATGCGATGCTGGGTTACGTGGAACTCGCGCAGATCGACACGGCCGCAGCACGGCGTGAATTCGAGACTGCCATCGAGCTCGATTCGTTTGCCGCAATGCCGCGATTAGGACTCGGGCTTACCATGATTCGGGAGGGCGACTTGACCGCGGGCCGAGAACAACTCGAAATCGCAGTTGCTCTCGACCCGTCCAACTCCTTGATTCGAAGCTACGCTGGAAAGGCATATTACGAGGAAAACGAGGAATCACGTGATGAGCTCGCCGCTTCGCAGTTCGACCTGGCCAAGCAACTCGATGCGCAAGACCCGACGCCGTGGTTTTACGACGCGATACTGGACGAAAGCGGCAACAAGCCGGTCATGGCGTTGCAAAACCTGCAAGCGTCCATAGCAAGGAATAACAATCGGGCTGTCTACCGTTCCAGGCTGCTGGTGGACGATGATGCCGCCGGGCGTACTGCGAGCGCGGCCAACATCTACGAGAATTTGGGTTTTGAGAAGCTTGCTGTCGTGGAAAGTACGAGGGCGCTCTCTGCGTCCCCGGGCAACTATTCCGCTCACCGGCAGCTTGCCAGCGCGTACGCAAACCTGCCGAGGCATGACATCGCTCGTGTGAGCGAGGAATTGCAGGCGCAAATCAGGCAGCCTGTTTCACTTTCCTATGTTGGCCCTCAACTGAGCACAGACAACCTCGGCATCAGCAAGGACAGCGGCCCGGCGCGGCCAGGCACGAATGAGTTCAACGCTTTGTTCAACCGGAATGACGTGCGGGTTCAGTTCGACGGCGTTGTCGGCGGTCGTGACACGTTTGGAGACCAGTTCGTTGCAAGCACGCTGGCCGACAAGTTCTCATACACGCTGAATCAACTGCATTACGAAACCGACGGATTTGTCGAGAATGACGCCGCGGAAAAAGACATCTATGGATTGCTCGTGCACGGACAGGTTACTGCGGGATCGTCCCTTCAACTGGAGGCGAAACGCTCGGACCTGGAAGTTGGCGAAACTTTTGCCTCATTCGACGAGTTTGCGTTCCCGGTCACGATCGGCGACCGCAGCGACACATTGCGACTCAGCGGCTACCATGACATGGAAACTGCAGGCAACTGGATCTGGTCTGGGGTCGTCGAGAATCGCGAGCGTGACGTCAGGAGTTTCCCGGACGGCGCGCTATTTACCAACTCCGATGCGAACCCATTTGCATTGGAGCTCCAATATTCGGGTGCAGCGGGTCCGCTTGAGATTATCGCCGGCGCAGGCTACGTGCAGGAAGTCGAGCGCTTTGAGCTTCAATTGGTAGACATACACAGCGAAAGCGCAAACGCCTACGTTTACTCCCAGTGGAATCCAAGCAAATATCCACTCAGCGTGCAGGTCGGGCTTGCTGGCGAATGGTTGAAGGTTAGGAGTTTTTCGGAGCTTTCGCCTGACAGGGACCCCATCGATCGAAACCAATTGAGCCCAAAGCTCGGTATCTTGTGGTCAATCGGTCCAGACACCACCCTGCGGGCAGCGGCCTTTTCGGCCGTTCGTCGCCCGTTCATTCGCAGCCAAACCATCGAGCCAACGCAGGTTGCGGGCTTCAATCAGTTCTTCAAGGGATTCGAGCAGTTTTATGGCGACGTCAATGGCTTCGTGTCCGACCGGGTCGGCGCAGCCATCGATCATCAATTTTCTCCAACCGCATTCGGCGGAATAGAAGCGAGTTACCGGGAAATCACGGTTCCGGACTTCGCGCTGGACCGGGATTTCGACTGGTACGAGAAGACGGCACACGCATACGTGTACAAGACGCTCGCGCCGATCAGCGGTAAGGGAGCGTTAGCCAACTGGGAGATGTCGCTGTCGGCCGATCTCGAGTATGAAACAATCGATCGGCCACAGATTGTGACTGGGGCGGAAGGAATAATGGAATTGGACACGCTGAGGGCACCGCTTGGGCTCAGACTGTTCAATGGGCGTGGGACGACGCTTCGCCTTGCGACGACGTACGTCAAACAAGACGGCGTTTTCTCCATCGCAATCGACTTCCCAATCGTGAAAAAGGAGGACGACGCGTGGATCACCGACATTTCAATCGAGCAGAGCCTGCCACGCAGGCGTGGCGCCGTTTCCATCGGCGCGAGGAATATCTTCGACAACCAGATTGATCTGCTGGAAATTGATCCATTGAACCCTCGTGTCGCGACCCGAAGAATCGTCTACGGAAATTTCAAACTCGTCTTTTGATCATCAATGGGAGGCTTAACTATGTGGAGACCCAAAAAAGCAATTGCGACGCTTGGCATTGCGTCGATCATGTTTTCAATTACCGCACAATCTGAGGAGCCAGTGGGGAGTGTACAAGTCGCAGGCCCGGAGAATCGTCTCCATGAATTTCACGAAACACTGCTCAAGACTCTTTCAGTGCTCCTAGGTAATGATGATCAATCGAACTTTCTTGTTGTGTGCGACATACTTGGGCGCGCTGGGTTGAATTCGGAGTGCTCCAAGCTCAAAAAGACGGAGGAGGATCCGGCGAAGATTCATTACACGTATCGGCGAGATCACGCACGGTTGGAAGCGTTTGTTCTGTCCTGGAATGAAGTTCAGAACAACGAACTTGATGCCGACGTTAAAATGACTTTCGACATGAATATTGCGCCGCAACTTTGTGCCACCGCACTAAAACCGATTTGCGTGTTCAATCCGGTCTGCCCGGGTCCGCCGCGGCGTTGCGAGAAAACCGCTGGAGCTCCATGTGAGCCATGCTGAGATCGCGCGTGCAGGCGAGACGTCGCTGACAATGATCCAGGGGTGATGAGCTAGCTCTAATCAGGCGCAGTGCCTTCGGCTGGCAGCCAGGGCACTGCGCAAGAGGGTCAAGACATGCTACGCAAGTTAGGTTGGCTTATTGAAGCAGGCCGAGTCAGCTCGAGAGCTGGCTTGTGCATTCCTTTATTGCTGTTGAGCGCATGCGACGTTCTTTGGGAGCCAATCGAAAGCACGGAAGAAATCACCTCGACACCCCAGGCAATCGATTCGATTACGGTCGAGTTCGATGTCGACCAGCTCACGCCGCCTGGCAATGAAACGATTAAGCTCACCCTTCCCGGGAAATTAAAAATTGTCGCCAAGCTGACCGATTTCGAGAATACGGGAGATGGGAATCGGAGCTTCATCTGGCGCGGCGACATCAAGGACGATCCTGGTGGCACGGTCGTGTTGTCCGTGATCAACGGCAAGCTTTTGGGCGACATCCACACGTCCGGCGGCCGGATGTTCACAATTCGATACATTCGAAGGAATGTGGCCCTTGTGGAGGAATTGGATGCCGCCAAGTTTCCGCGCGAGGAAGCTGCTGGACGAGAGATAGAACAACTGCCCACGAGACCGGGTGCGCTGGTCGTCCGCCCTGGTACTATCAGGCGGTCAACTGCGCTCGCTCTACTACCGCCTCATGTGTCTGGGAGCCCGTCGGACGAGGCCGAGCCTCCGTCCGAAGACGCGGGACCTGCCGCCGAAGTCGTCGAACAGCCCGCGAGTGAGCAACAACTGGCGGCTTCTACGATCAGGTACGTCGATGTTTTGGTCCTTTACACGGCTGGCGCGGCAGCCTGGGTCAATGGGGACCCCGAGCTGGTAAAGGGAAAGATCGATCAGGCCATTTCCGACACCAACAATTCGTATAAAGACAGCCTGGTAGATCACGAAGTCAGGCTGGCCTTTCACAAGGACACAAAATACACCGAGCAATCGGCACTGGACCTGGACTGGTTGACGCTCAAGGACCGCTTGGATTCCCGGTTCCAGGAAGTCAATGGCCTAATCACCACCCATCAAGCGGACGTAGTCGTATTGCTGACAAAAGTCGTGCCGGAGGAGGCCCAAGGCGGTTCGTGTGGAGCCGCCAGTCAGATGCACAAGGTCAAAAAATCATTTTGCGCTTCCGCCGTGGCAGTTGTGCCAATCAACTGTGCAACGACTCTACACTCGTTCGCTCATGAGCTTGGTCACGTAATGGGCGCAGACCACAATAATGGAGCTTTCGTATTTAGTCCGCCTTTTGACCATAGCCGTGGCTATGTGCACCCCGGCAACAAGTGGCGCACGATCATGGCTGAACCGACTACACAGTGCGCTCCGCCGGCGTGCCCACGTATCCGTCACTGGTCCAACCCATACGTCGAATATGCGCCGACAGAATTTACGGGTAGCCCCGGGGAAGATAACGCAAAATCGCTTAACCTGACGGCGAGTTACGTTTCGGAGTTTTCGGACGAATGCATCACGAACCAGCTGCTACCGGCCAATGGATATTAGTCGGGAGGTCCGATGTTGAGCTGCCGGTGGGTCCGGTATAATTTGATGGGCCATGAGCCGCTCCCTCCGCGAACTCTACGAATCGAGCCCGTTCTCGAGCGCGCAAGCACCGTACGTCGAAGAGCAGTACGAGCGCTATCTTTCCGATCCCGCGAGTCTCAGTCAGGAATGGCGTGATTTCTTTGGCCAGGTCGGCGGCGGGCCGCGCACTGAGCGACATCCCTTGCCGGCCAGGCCAGTCCCTGAATCTCCGCGGCAGGTAGCACCGGCAGCAACTACCCCCGCGGCCGCCTCCTACGGTGAGAAGCAGTCTGCCGTTTCGCGCCTGATCCAGTTCTACGCCAACCGCGGCCACTTGATCGCAGACATCGACCCGCTCGGCCTGATGCAGCGGCCGGTGCCGCGCGTGCTCGATCCCGCTTACGTTGGTCTCACCGAGGCCGACATGGACCTCGACTTTTACACCGGCAGTCGCACCAGCGGCGTCGACAAGCAGATGAAGTTGTCGGAGATCCTGAAGCAGCTCCGGCACATCTATACGGGGCGCATCGGCGCGGAGTTCGCGCACGTTTCGACGAGCGAGGAGCGGCTGTGGCTTCAGGACCGCTTCCAGGACGGTCGACTCAACCACCGCTTCACAAACGACGAGCGCCTGAATCTGCTGTGGCAACTCTCGGCCGCCGAAGGCCTCGAGCGCTACCTGCACACGCGTTACGTCGGTCAGAAGCGCTTCTCGCTCGAAGGGGGCGACGCGCTGATCCCGCTCCTCGACGACGTGGTCCAGCGCGGCGGCGCGACTGGCGTCGAAGAGATCGTCATCGGCATGGCGCACCGCGGCCGGCTGAACGTCCTCGTCAATGTGCTTGGCAAGTCGCCCTCGATGCTTTTCTCTGAGTTCGAAGGCAAGTTCGAGCACAACGCCTTAAAAGGCTCCGGGGACGTCAAGTATCACAAGGGTTTCTCCGCGGACCTGCGCACGACGGGCGGCAATGTCCATGCCGTGCTCGCATTCAATCCCTCGCATTTGGAAGTCGTGAACCCGGTTGTCGAAGGTTCGGTGCGCGCACGCCAGGAACAGCGCGGTGACTCGACGGGCAGCACGGTCCTTCCGCTCCTGATTCACGGTGACGCGGCATTCTCGGGCCAGGGCGTCGTCATGGAGACGCTTCAGTTCTCGCAGGCGCGCGGATTCACGACGGGCGGGACCCTGCACGTCGTTATCAACAACCAGGTCGGTTTCACGACCAGCGATCCTGCGGACGCACGCTCGACGCTCTACTGCAGCGATGTCGCGAAGATGATCGAGGCGCCGATCTTCCACGTCAATGCCGACGACCCCGAGGCCGTCGTCTTCGTCGCGCGCCTCGCGCTCGATTACCGGATAAAGTTCCGCAAGGACGTCGTGATCGACCTCGTCTGCTACCGCCGCCACGGCCACAACGAAGCGGACGAGCCGGCTGCGACCCAGCCGATCATGTACCAGGCGATTCGCAAGCACCCGACTGCTCGCCAGGTTTATGGCGAGTGGCTTGAGAAAGACGGTCTGCTCGCCGAGGGCCAGGCCGCGAAGATGATGGAGGACTACCGCCGGGGCCTCGATGAAAATCGCCCGCAGGCACGCGCCTTTGCGGGCACGACGGGCAACAAGTTCACGGTGGACTGGAGTCGCCACCTCGACGGCGACTGGTCCGAGCAGGTCGCGACGTCAGTTGACCGCAAGCGGCTCGATGCACTCGCGAAGACGCTCACAAAGCCGCCCGCAGGCTTCACCCTGCATCCGCGCGTGTCGCGCATCATCGACGACCGGGCTCGCATGTACGCGGACGAGCTGCCACTTGACTGGGGTGCGGCGGAAACCATGGCGTACGCCACGCTGCTCACGGATGGCTACGACATCCGCCTGACCGGCCAGGACACGGCGCGCGGAACGTTCTTCCATCGGCATTCGGTCCTGCACGACCAGGCGACCGGCAAGACCGACATACCGCTCGCGCGTGTCGCCAAGGACAAGGTGCGCTTTCGCGTGACCGACTCGACGCTGTCCGAGGAGGCTGTGCTCGGCTTCGAGTACGGATACTCGACCACCGACCCGTCGACGCTCGTCATCTGGGAGGGGCAGTTCGGCGACTTCGTGAACGGCGCGCAAGTCATCGTGGACCAGTTCATCACCTCGGGTGAGGCGAAATGGGGCCGGCTGTCCGGCATCACGCTATTCCTTCCGCATGGCTACGAAGGGCAGGGTCCTGAGCACAGCTCCGCGCGGCTCGAGCGCTTCCTGCAGCTTTCGGCCGAGTTGAATCACCAGGTCTGCGTGCCGTCGACGCCGGCCCAGATGTTCCATATGCTGAGGCGGCAGATGCTGAGGGCGCTCCGGAAGCCGCTCATCGTAATGACGCCCAAGAGCCTGCTCCGGCACAAGCTGTCGGTGTCGGTCATGGCGGACCTAAGCGAAGGGCGGTTCCAGCCGGTGATTGAAGAGGTTGATCCCATCGACGCCACGAAGGTTCGGCGAATCGTTTTTTGCAGCGGCAAGGTGTATTTCGACCTGCTCGAGCGGCGGCGTGCGGAGAAGAGTCCGGAGGTTGCGTTGGTTCGCATTGAAGAGCTTTATCCGTTCCCTGCGGACGACTACCAGGCGGTCCTCGACCGGTATGCAAAGGCTTGGGAAATCGTCTGGTGCCAGGAGGAGCCGCAGAACCAGGGCGCCTGGTACCAGATCCGTCATCGCCTCCAGGCACCGCTGGACGAAAAGCGGACGCTTCATTACGCAGGCCGAGAGAGCACGGCGGCGCCAGCGACGGGGATTTACGCAATCCACCAGCGCGAGCAGGAAGCTCTCGTCGCGGCGGCATTGACAGGGAAGCATTCATGACATTGGAAGTCCGAGTTCCACAATTGCCCGAGTCCGTTGCGGACGCGACGCTCGTCGCCTGGCATAAGAAGGTCGGAGAATTGGTTTCGCGCGACGAGAATCTTGCGGACCTCGAAACGGACAAGGTCGTGCTCGAAGTTCCGGCTCCGGCGTCGGGAGTCATCAAGTCGCTCGACAAGACGGCGGGCACGACGGTGACGAGCGGTGAATTGCTCGCGGTCATCGAGGAGCAGGCGACGGGAGCCGCGCCCAAGTCACCGGCGAAGGCCGAGGCGAGCAAGCCGGCGGAGACGAAGAAGACGACCCAGGCGCCTGCTCCGACGCAGCTCGCGCCGAAAAAAGAAGAGCCGGCCGGCAAGCTTTCGCCGGCCGCGCGCCGCATGGTGGAGGAGAACAAGCTGTCCGCCGGCGAAATCGCCGGAAGCGGCCGCGACGGGCGCATTTCCAAGAGTGACGTCACGCACCATCTGGAGGCGGCTCCGGCGCCCAGCTCGACGCAAACGGCCTCCGCAGGGCGTGTCGATCAACGCGTGCCGATGTCGCGGCTTCGCGCGCGAATCGCGCAGCGGCTGGTCGAGGCGCAGACGACACAGGCGCTGCTCACGACCTTCAATGAAATCGACATGCAGGCCCTGATGGCGCTCCGCGCGCGCTACAAGGAGCCGTTCGAGAAACGCCATGGCGTGCGCCTCGGGTTCATGTCCTTCTTCGCCAAGGCTTGTGTTGAAGCGCTACGCCGGTTTCCGGTCGTCAACGCCTCGGTCGAGGGCAGCGACATCGTCTATCACGAGTATTACGACCTGGGCGTCGCGGTCTCGACAGATCGCGGGCTGATCGTCCCCGTGCTGCGGGATGCGGACCGGATGGATTTCGCGTCAATCGAGAAGGCGGTCACCGGCTTCGCCGAACGCGCCCGCGCTGGCACGATCACGATCGAGGAACTGACGGGCGGCACCTTCTCGATTACCAATGGCGGCGTATTCGGCTCGCTGATGTCGACGCCGATCGTCAATGCGCCGCAGAGCGCCATTCTCGGCATGCACAAGATCCAGGACCGGCCGGTCGTCGTCGACGGTCAGGTCGTGGTCCGACCGATGATGTACATCGCGCTCACCTACGACCACCGCATCATCGACGGCCGCGAGGCCGTCCAGTTCCTGGTTGCCGTCAAGGAGTCCCTCGAAGACCCGGCGCGGCTCCTCCTGCAGGTTTGAGGAATCCCAATCATGTCTGACAGTTTCGACGTCATCGTCATCGGCGGCGGGCCGGCAGGCTATCCGGCGGCGATTCGAGCGGCGCAGAACAAGCTCTCGGTCGCCTGCATCGACGAGTGGAAGAATCGCGATGGGAGTTCCGCGTTTGGTGGCACCTGCCTCAATGCGGGCTGCATTCCATCAAAGGCGCTGCTGGAATCCACCGAGCTTTATCACCGTGCCCAGCACGAATTCGCCGCGCACGGCGTCAAGATTGAAGGGCTCGGTTTCGACGTCGCCGCGATGCAGAAGCGCAAGGGCGGCATCGTCCGGCAGATGACCCACGGCATCCTCGGGCTATTCAAGGCGGCGGGCGTCACGCCGCTCGCAGGCCATGGCCGACTCCTGCCAGGTCGGAAGGTTGAGTTCACGGGCAGCGACGGCGCGAAGCGCTCGTTGCAGGCGAAGCACGTGGTGCTCGCTTCAGGTTCCGACCCGATGCCGCTGCGCGGCGTCGATTTCGACGGAAAGCTGATCGTGGACTCCTGGGGCGCGCTCGAGTTCGACGCGGTTCCAAAGCGGCTCTGCGTGATTGGCGCAGGCGTCATCGGCCTCGAACTCGGCAGCGTCTGGTGCCGGCTCGGTTCCGAGACGGTGGTGCTCGAGGCGCTCGACCAGTTCCTTCCGATGGCGGACGGCGCGCTCGCGAAGGAAGCGCTGCGGCATTTCAAGAAGCTGGGCCTCGACATCCGTCTCGGCGCCAAGGTGTCCGGTGCAAAAGCAGGGAAGGACGGCGTCCAGGTCAGTTACACGGACGCTTCGGGCAGCCAGAACCTCGCCGTCGATCGCGTCATCGTCGCGATCGGGCGGCGGCCGTTCACGAAGGACCTCCTCGCCGACGGGACAGGCGTCGTCCTCGATCAACGTGGCTTCATCCAGGTTGATGATCATTGCCGCACAGGCGCGGCCGACGTCTGGGCAGTCGGCGACTGTGTCCGCGGGCCCATGCTCGCGCACAAGGGAAAAGAGGAGGGTGTGGCGGTCGCGGACCGGATTGCGGGCCTGTATGGGGAAGTGAATTACAAGGTTATTCCCTCAGTCATCTACACGGCTCCCGAGATCGCCTGGGTCGGCCAGTCCGAGGAACAGGCCAAAGCCGCGGGGCGCACATGCAAGATCGGCAGCTTCCCGTTTGCCGCGAGCGGCCGGGCCAAGGCGATGGAAGGCGGCGCAGGCTTCTGCAAGATCGTCGCCGATTCTGGCAGCGACGAGATCCTCGGCATCCACATCATCGGGCCGATGGCGGGCGAACTGATTGCCGAGGCCGTGCTTGCGATGGAGTACTCCGCAAGCAGCGAGGACCTCCAGCGCACAATCCACGCCCACCCGACACTTTCCGAGGCGGTGCACGAAGCTGCCCTTGCTGCGGACAAGCGGGCGATCGACATTCCGAACCGGTAAAAAGGGGACGCGCACCTTTAAAGGTGCGCGTCCCCTTTAGGTGCGCCGGCGGGCGCTGATGATGCCGGGCATCGCGGAGAGGCGGGCGAGGAGACGCGTGAGTTCCGTGAGCCCTCCGACCGCGACGCGGAGCGAAAGATCAGCGCTTCCCTGCGCCGAGTCGCCCTGCGAGGCGAGCCGCTCGATATCGATTCGTTCTTCCGCCACGACCGTCGTGATGTCGCGCAGCAGGCCGCGTCGGTCCATCGCGTGCACGACAATCTCGACGGGATAGCGCCGCCCAGCAGGCTTCCCCCAGTCCACGTGGAGTAGCCGTTGTGGCGCCCGCGCGGCAAGCCTCGCGAGGTTCCGGCAGTTCGCCCGGTGCAGGGTGATGCCACGACCGACGGTGACATAGCCCGTGATCGGCTCCGGCGGCACGGGATTGCAGCAGCGTGCGTGCGTCGACAGCAGGTCGCCGACGCCCTCGACCTGCACCGCGGCCGCCTGTTCGCGCCGGGTCCTTCCGATCGGCGGAAAGTCTGCCTCCGGACCCGGGATTGGCTTTCCGCGGGAACGCCTTTCGATCGCGCCTGCGATTTGCGAGAGGCTGAGTTCGCCCGAGCCGATGGCGAGGTAAAGGGCATCCGCACTCTTAAGGCTGAATTCGCCGATCAGGTCCGAGGTCAGCGCATGATCAGCGTTGAGCCGCGATAGCTCGCGGTCGAACATCTCCCGGCCCGCGCGGCTGTTCTCGCCCATGTCGCGCCGCTTGAACCAGGCACGGACCTTGGCGCGGCTGCGCGGGGAGGCGAGGAAACCTTCGCGCTCGATGAGCCAGTCGCGGCTAGGCTTGGCCTCCTTGCCGCCGATGATCTCGACGACCTCGCCGTTCGCAAGCCGGTGCTTGAGCGGCACGATGTGGCCATTGACACGCGCGCCGCGGCAGCGATGACCGAGCTCGGTATGCACGTGGTACGCGAAATCAATCGGGGTCGCGCCGCTCGGCAGGTCGACGACCTCGCCCTTGGGCGTCAGCGCGTAGACGCGATCATCGAACAGGTCCGCGCGCACGCGCGTCAGGAAGTCGCTGTCGCTCTCGGATTCCGAAGCGGGCGCAAGCAGCTCCCGCAGCCATTCGATCTTGCGGTCATAGGCTGCGTTTCGCGCCGCGCCTTCCTTGTAGCGCCAATGGGCTGCTACCCCGAGCTCGGCATGGTCGTGCATATCGCGCGTGCGGATCTGGATCTCGACCGGCACGGCCGATGGCCCGAGTACCGCGGTATGCAGCGAGCGATAAAGGTTGTCCTTGGGCGTCGCGATGTAATCGTCGAACTCGCCCGCGATGTAGTGCCAGCGCCCGTGCACGATGCCGAGTGCGGCGTAGCAGTCAACGAGCGAACCCGTGATGATCCGGACGGCCCGAACGTCGAAGACTTGTTCAAACGCCAGGTTCTTCCGGTGCATCTTCCGCCAGATGCTGTAGATGTGCTTCGGCCGCCCGACGACTTCGGCGGCGATTCCGGCGCGCGCAAGTTCTTCCGTGATCTCCGCGATCACTGTCTCGATGTATTTCTCGCGGTCGACACGAGACTCGTTCAGCCAGCCTGCGATCCGGCGGTATTCGGCGGGCTCGAGGTAGCGGAACGACAGGTCCTCGAGCTCCCACTTGAGCTGCCAGATGCCGAGCCGGTTTGCGAGCGGCGCGTAGATCTCGCGCGTCTCCCAGGCAAGGTTCAGGCGCTCGGCCTCTTCGAGTTCGCGGGCCCGGCGCATGCGGCGCAACTGCTCGGCAAGGCGCACCAGGACGAGTCGGGGGTCCGTGACAACCGCAAGCAACATGCGGCGCAAGCCATCTGCCTGTCCCGCGGAGAGTCCACGACCCGGCGACCACTGTGGATTGGCTCGAAATTCCCCGAGGCGCTCCAGCTCCTCGGCAAAGGCAGTCGCGGGCTCGCCGAAAGCGGCGACCGCCTCGGCACGCTTCAGGAGGCTTCGCGCCAGCAACGGCTGAAGCAGGGCTCCTGCGATGATCTCGCGCTCGGCATCGAGCGCGCCGATGATCGCTGCAGTGTCATCGCCCTGCTGTCGCGCGGCCGCCCAGCCGTCAGCCTCTGGCGTCCGGGCATCGAGCGCAGCGCGTAAATCATCCAGCACGGCCGCTCCGGCGGCCGCTCCCGTGGTCGTCGTCTTCATGGCGAATGGCTATCATAACTCCCATGGTGCGCATCCTCGGCCTCGATCCCGGGTCGCGAATCACGGGTTACGGCGTCGTGGACGTCGACCGCTTGGCTGTCCGCTACGTCGCAAGTGGCTGCATCCGGGTCGGCAGTGGCGCGATGGCAGGCCGCCTCCTGGAGATCCACCGCCACGTCACCGAGCTGGTAAACGCCTACCTGCCCGGCGAGATTGCGATCGAACGGGTCTTCATGCATCGGAACCCTGACAGCGCCCTGAAGCTCGGCCAGGCGCGCGGCGCCGCGCTTTGCGGGGCTTGCCACGCCGGCGCGCCGGTCTTCGAGTACGCACCGCGTGCGGTCAAGCAGACGGTCACCGGCACGGGTGGCGCCGAAAAAGCGCAGGTCATGCACATGATAAAGGCGCTCCTCGCACTGCAGGGACGCGTAAGCGCGGACGCCGCCGACGCGCTCGCAATCGCGCTCTGCCATGCCCAGCACCGCAATGGGGCCGGCAACCGGCGCACGGGAACCGGCGGGTGATCGGGCACCTCCGCGGGCGGCTCGTACGCAAGGCGCCGCCGGCACTCATCGTCGATGTCAACGGCGTCGGCTACGAGCTGGAAGCGCCGATGTCGACCTTCTACCGGCTGCCCGAAATCGGCAAGGACGTGGAACTTCATACCCACCTCGTGGTGCGCGACGACGCCCATCTGCTCTATGGCTTTGCGACCGAGGACGAGCGTCGCCTCTTTCGCGACTTGCTGCGCGTTACCGGCATCGGGCCGAAGATCGGGCTCGCGCTCCTGTCCGGGATCGACGTCGACACCTTCATGCGTTGCGTCGAGGGCCAGGACGTCGCGGCCCTGACCCGGATTCCCGGCATTGGCCGCAAGACCGCGGAGCGTCTGCTCATCGAGATGAGGGACCGTATCCGCGCGCTCGGGCAGTTGCCGTCTTCGTCGCCGAGGTTCGACGCGACCGCTGGCGCCCGCGCCGAGGCCTATGCCGCCCTCGTGGCGCTCGGCTATCGGCCCGTCGAGGTGAACCGGCTCCTACAAGGCGTCGAGCAGGAAGGCGCGGGCACTGAAGAATTGATTCGCCGCGCATTGCAGGCGGCGGCCCGGTAGGATTCGACCCGATGATTGAGCAGGATCGTGTCACTGCAGCGATGGCCACGCGCGAGGACGAAGAAATCGCGCGCAGCGTCCGACCGCGCCGGCTCGACGAGTACATCGGCCAGTCCGCCGTCAAACAGCAGATGAGCATCTTCATCGAGGCTGCGCGACGCCGGAATGATGCCCTCGACCACGTGCTGATCTTCGGGCCACCCGGCCTTGGCAAGACGACGCTGGCGCACATCGTGGCGCACGAACTCGGTGTCAACCTCCGCCAGACCTCAGGCCCCGTGCTGGAGCGTCCCGGCGACCTTGCTGCCATCCTGACCAACCTGCAGCCACGCGACGTGCTCTTCGTCGACGAAATTCACCGCCTGAGCCCCATCGTCGAGGAAGTCCTCTACCCGGCGCTCGAGGACTTCCAGCTCGACATCATGATTGGGGAGGGGCCCGCCGCCCGATCGATAAAGCTCGACCTGCCGCCGTTTACGCTGGTCGGCGCTACGACCCGCGCGGGCCTCTTGACCTCACCGCTCCGCGACCGCTTCGGCATCGTCCAGCGTCTCGATTTCTACGCGCGCGACGAGTTGCGCCAGATCGTGCTGCGCGCCGCCGGCATCCTTGGGCTTCGGATCGATGACGCTGGGGCGACCAGCCTCGCACACCGCTCGCGGGGCACACCGCGGATCGCCAATCGGCTATTGCGGCGCGTGCGCGATTACGCAGAGGTCAAAGCCTCAGGTCATATCGACGCCGCGGTGGCGCAGAGCGCGCTTGACCTCCTCGAAGTGGATCTCGAAGGCTTCGACCTGCTCGACCGCCGGTTCCTGCTGACGGTGATCGACAAGTTCGCCGGCGGTCCGGTCGGCATCGACAGTCTTGCGGCGACGCTCGGCGAGGAACGCGACACCCTGGAGGACGTCGTCGAGCCTTTCCTCATCCAGCAGGGCTTCCTCGTGCGCTCGGCTCGCGGTCGCATCGCGACTCCATCGGCCTGGCGGCATTTCGGCCGTGAACCGCCGCAAGTCGATGCCGGCGGCGGCAGCCTGCCGTTGTTCCGCGGATAGGACGGGAACTTGGGACTCTTCAGGTTCCCGGTGCGGGTCTACTGGGAAGACACCGATGCAGGCGGCGTCGTGTACTACGCGAGTTATCTGCGTTTTCTCGAGCGCGCGCGAAGCGAGTGGCTGCGCTCGCTCGGCATCGACCAGGCGGCGATGTTGCGCGACGAACGGCTGCAGTTCGTCGTGGTCGAAGCGAACATCCGTTACCATCGGCCGGCGCGCTTCGACGACGAGCTCATGGTGTCGGTGAAGCTCGACGAGCTTCGCGGCGCATCGGTCGTCATGGGGCAGGAGATCCGGCGCGGGCCCGGCGAAGGGGAACTCCTGATCAGTGCGACGATTCGCGCCGCCTGCCTCGCGTCCGACAGCCTGCGGCCAAGGCCGCTGCCCAGGATCCTCGCCGCGCAAACCTGAAGGATTCGACTTGAACGACCAGCATTCGGTACTGCAACTGATCCTCCAGGCCGGCCCGGTCGTGAAGGTCGTCATCGCGATGCTGCTGCTTGCATCGCTGGCGTCCTGGTCGATCATCTTCCGCAAGCGCCGCCTGCTCAGCCAGGCCGAAAGCGAGGCCAACCGCTTCGAAGGGACATTCTGGTCCGGTGGCGATCTCGGCAAGCTTTATCGCGAGATCGGCGCGCGCAACCGGCAGGCAGTCGGGATGGAGTGCATTTTCGAGGCCGGCTTCGGCGAGTTCTCGCGCTTGAGGTCGCAGTCCGTGCCCGGCACGGAACTGCTCGAAGGCGTTCGTCGCGCGATGCGCGTCGCGCAGCTTCGCGAGATCGATCGGCTCGAGGCAAGCCTTGCAACCCTCGCGACCGTGGGTTCCACCAGCCCCTATGTCGGACTGTTCGGCACGGTCTGGGGGATCATGGGCGCCTTCCAGGGGCTCGGAAACGCCCAACAGGCGACGCTCGCCATGGTCGCTCCCGGCATCGCTGAAGCGTTGATCGCGACGGCGGCGGGCCTTTTCGCAGCGATTCCCGCGGTCGTCGCGTACAACCGATACGCCGACAAGGTGAGCCGGCTCGAGTTGCGGTACGACGCATTCATCGACGAATTCTCGACCCTGCTGCAGCGTCACGCGGCCGGGCGGACCTGAAATGCCGGGGATCAAGAAGCGCCGCCGCTTGATGGCCGAGATCAACGTCGTTCCGTACATCGACGTGATGCTCGTGCTGCTCATCATCTTCATGATCACTGCGCCGCTCCTGACGCAGGGTGTGCAGGTCGAGCTCCCCGATGCGAATGCGAAACCGATCGACCCGGAACTTCTGAAGAATCGCGAGCCGCTGGTCCTGTCGGTGGATCGCGACGGACGTTACTACCTCAATGTCGGCGGCGACGAGGATAGTCCGGCGGGCGAAGCCGAGATTGCGCGCAGGGCCGGCGCCGTGCTCGAGCGCGACCCGGCGACGCCCGTTCTGGTGAAGGCCGATGAACGCGTACCGTACGGAAGCGTCGTGCGCGGCATGGTGATACTGCAACAAGCGGGCGCGACCAAGATCGGCTTCCTGACCGATCCGAAGGCCGCCAAGGCGCTCGAGGAACTCGAGCGCAGGCGTTGAGCGATACCGTGCGGCGACCCATCGCACCCATCGGCTGGTCGATCGCATTGCATGCGGTGCTTGCGGGACTGTTGTTCTTCGGGCTGAGCTTGCCGAAGCGGGACGAGGAACCCGTCGTGCTCCCGATCGACGCGGTGGTCGTCGACGACGCGGTACTCCAGGCCGCTGGCCGCAAGCGCGACGACAAGGCTCGAGTCGAGGAAGAACGACAGAAACGCGAGGAAAAGCAGGCCGAAGAAAGGCGGCTGGAAGAAGAACGGCTGCAGAAAAAACAGGAGGAGGATCGCGTCGCCGAGGAGGAACGGGTCGAAGCCGAGCAAAAGGCCCGAACCGAGGCGGAAGCGAAGCAGAAGGCGGAAGACGCGACGAAGCGCAAAGCCGAGCAGGAAGCGAAGGCCAAGGCTGCGGCCGAGAAGAAGCGCGTGGACCAGGAGGCGCGCCAGCGTGCCGACAGTGAAGCGGACCTGCGTGCGCGCCTGGCCGACGAAGAGACCCGAACCAGCGCGGGTTTCCAGAGTCTCAAGGCAAGCTATGTCCGTGCGATCCAGGCGCATGTGGAGCAGCGCTGGTATGAGCCTCCGGGCATCGCACAGGGACTAAGCTGTACGATCTACGTCACGCAGATTCCGGGGGGCGAAGTGGTCGGCATGCGATTCGGGACTTGCAACGGCGGCGCCGCGGTGCGCCAGTCCATTGAGACTGCGGTCAGGAACGCCTCCCCCTTGCCGGCGCCCCCGGAGCCAGCGCTGTTCGAGCGCGAGGTCGAACTCGTTTTCACGCCAAAGGAGTCCCGCCGTTGAAGTTACGCCGCACTTTGCTCGTACTCGTCGCCCTTGCATGGCCGGTGAGCCAGGCCGGGGCCCAACTGACGGTCCAGATCCTGAAGGGCATGGCGGAGTCCGTGCCGATTGCGATCGTTCCGCTCGCCTGGGATGCGGCGGGCGGGGTGCCTTACGACGTCGCGGCGACGGTCCAGGCGGATCTCGAGCGCAGCGGCCGTTTCCGTCCACTGCCACGCTCGCAACTCGTCGAGATGCCACACGCGGCAAGTGAAGTGGACGCCGCGGACTGGCGCATGCTGAAGGTGGACTACGTGCTGGTCGGCAAGTTGGAGCCAATGCCCGACGGTCGCTACGAGCTTCGCTATGAGCTCGTTTCCGTTGCGAACGGCGAGCGACTCCTCGGTACTGCGATGCCCGTCGATGCGAAGGCGCTCAAGCGGGCGAGTCACCGTGTATCCGATGCCGTCTACGAAAAGATCCTGGGCGTGCGCGGGGCCTTCGCGACGCGCATCGCGTACGTCGCCGTGCAAGGGCCAGTCACGAAGCGCAGCTATCGCCTGGTCGTGTCGGATGCGGACGGCGCGAATGAGTACACCGTGTTCGGCTCGCCGGACCCGATCATGTCGCCCGCGTGGTCACCTGATGGGCGCTCTCTCGCCTACGTCTCCTTCCACACCGGCCTTGCGGCCATTTACGTCCAGACCCTGAGTACCGGCAATCAGGTCCAGGTGTCGGCGAAGTCGGGCATCAACGGCGCACCCAGCTTTTCGCCTGATGGCAAGCAGTTGGCGCTCGCGCTGTCCCGTCGCGACGGCAACGTGGACGTCTACGTACTGACGCTTGCGGACCAGAACCTGAAGCGCCTGACGGACGATCCATCGATCGACACCGAGCCGGCCTGGGCGATTGATGGCCGCTCCATCTATTTCACGTCGGACCGAGCCGGAGCGCCCCAGGTGTACAACGTCGGGCTCGAGTCCGGCGTCCGCCCGCGCCGGGTCACATTCGAAGGCAGCTACAACGCCAGCCCGCGCGTTTCGCCGGACGGGCGCCTGATTGCGGTTGTCACGCTGGACCGCGGCGGCTACCGCATCGCGTCGGTCGACGCCCAGCGCGGCGGACTGCAGGTACTGAGCAGCGGCCAGCTCGACGAGTCCCCCTCGATAGCGCCAAACGGCGCCGACATCATCTACACGAGCCGGGTCGGCGGGCGCGACTCGCTTGCGATCGTCTCGAGCGATGGCCGGATCCACCAGCAGATTGCGACGAGCGCCGGCGAACTGCGGGAGCCTGCCTGGTCGCCGTTCCAGAATTAGCAAGCGTGACGCCCTGACGTGGCTGTGTTAGAAGATCGCGGCACCTGCACCCAGGTCTGATGAATCAAGGAGTCCGAGCGATGCGATCGTTGCCTGTCCTCTTGCTGCTGATTGGCACACTGATGCTGGCTGGTTGCCCGAAGAAGCCGACGACCGTACCCGAGGGCTCGGGATCGACGGCCGAGGAAAGCGGCGCAAGCGAGGGCCAGGGCGAGGGCCAGGTCGGCGCGGGCCGTGACCTCCCGGGAGCTTCCGGCAGTCCCACCGGCGGGCCGGCGGGAATCAGCAACGTCATCTACTTCGACTTCGACCGGAGCGACATCCGGCCGGAGTACGCAACGGTCATCACCGCGCATGCCAGGCACCTGGCGGCGTCCGGCGGCGTGAAGATCCGCGTCGAAGGCCACACGGATGAACGCGGTTCACGCGAGTACAACATTGCGCTCGCCGAGCGCCGTGCCCAGGCCGTGCGGCGCGCGCTCATGCTGCAGGGCGCAGGCGACACGCAGCTGACGACCGTCAGCTACGGTGAGGAGCGGCCGACCGCCCCGGGCAGCGACGAGTCCGCCTATGAGAAGAACAGGCGCGTCGAACTGGTCTACGGGCGCTAGCGGGCTGGAAATGAGGTTCGCCGGCCCGCTTTCGGTCGCATGCATTTTGGGCATGGCGGCAGCCCCCGCCTGGGCCCAGTCGAAGAATGATCGTCTCGACATGCTCGAGTCGCGCATGGGAGCCGTCGAGCGCCAGCTCGAGAACCAGGGCCTGCTGGAGATGTCGCGTCAGATCGAAGCGCTCACGGAAGAACTGCGCAAGCTCCGCGGCGAGTTCGACCAGGTGCAGCATGAACTCGAGCGTTCGCGTACACAGCAGCGCGACCAGTACGTGGACCTCGACACGCGCCTGCGCGCCGCCGAGGCGTCCCTGACGGCGGCCCAGGCCGGGGTGACGCCCGGAGGCCCTGAGGCCGAATACCAGGCAGCCTTCAACCTGCTGAAGGACGGCAAGTACGACGAGGCGGCCATGGCACTGCGTGAATTCATCGCACGGAATCCACAGCACGAACTCGCCCCGAACGCGATGTACTGGCTTGGCGAGGCGCATTACGTGCGCCGCGACTACCCGGCGGCGCTGGCCGCATTCGAGGGCTTGCTGAAGGACTATCCGGCCACGCGCAAGGCGCCCGATGCGCTGCTGAAGGCAGGCTACTGCCAGTACGAGCTGAAACGCCTCGGTCCCGCGCGTACGACGCTCACGAGAGTCGTACAGGAATTCCCGGATACGCCTGCGGCCGCCGAAGCCAAGGCTCGGCTCGAGCGCATCGGCTCCGCAGGCGGCTGAGGAGGGGTCATGTCCGCCGAGATCTCGGCCGTCCCCGCGGCCGCGCGACTGCGCATCACGGAAACGTTCCTCTCGCTTCAGGGCGAGGCCGACGCCGTCGGCTGGCCGACGTTCTTCATCCGACTGACCGGCTGCCCGTTGCGCTGCAACTATTGCGACACGGCCTATGCCTTCCATGGCGGCGAATGGCGCACGGTCGCGCGCCTCATCGACGAGGCGCGTGAGTCCCGCGTTGAGCGCGTTTGCGTCACTGGCGGCGAACCGCTCGCCCAACGCCAGTGCCTGACGCTCCTGACGGTGCTCTGCGAGGCCGGCTTCCAGGTCTCGATCGAGACGAGCGGGGCGATCGACTCGAGCGCCTTGGACCCAAGGGTGGTGCGCGTCATCGACGTGAAGACCCCGGGCTCGGGGGAATCGCAGCGCAACCTCGAAATTTCGGTTCATGAGCTCCGCAAGACCGACCAACTGAAATTCGTCATCTGCGATCGCGCCGACTACGAATGGAGCCGCGACCGCGTCCGCAACGAACGTCTCGACGCGAAATGCCCGGTGCTCTTCTCGCCGAGCTACCAGCAGCTCGCGGCTGGCCAGCTCGCGAACTGGATCCTCGCGGACAAGCTCGGGGTCCGGTTGCAAATCCAGCTACACAAGGTGCTCTGGGGTGAAGTCCCAGGCCGCTGACTCCGAGGATCTCGCGGGAAAGTCGGCCGTTGTCCTGGTCTCGGGAGGTCTCGACTCAGCGACGACACTCGCGATCGCACGCGAGCGCGGACATCGCTGTCATGCCCTGTCATTCGACTACGGACAACGGCACGCGGTGGAGCTGGGTGCCGCGCGTCGCGTGGCCAAGGCGTTCGGTGTCACGGAGCACCGCGTGCTCGCCATTCCGATTGGGGAATTCGGCCATTCGGCGCTGACGGATCGGTCGATTGCCGTGCCGGAAGAGAAGGGTGACGGCATTCCTGTCACTTATGTGCCTGCGCGCAATACGGTTTTCCTCGCCTGCGCCCTCGGCTATGCGGAAGTGCTCGGCGCTCAGCACATCTACGTCGGCGTGAACGCAGTCGACTATTCGGGATACCCGGATTGCAGGCCAGCCTTCATTCGCGCATTCGAGACCATGGCCAATCTCGCGACCCGGGCGGCGGTCGAAGGACAGCTGGTGCGAATCCATGCGCCCCTCATCGAAATGACGAAAGCCGACATCATCCGCCGGGGCCTCGCGCTCGGTGTCGACTACGGAATGACGGTGTCCTGCTATCAGCCGGACGCGGAAGGCCGCGCCTGCGGCCGCTGCGAGAGCTGCAGGCTGCGCCGTGAAGGGTTCGAGAAGGCCGGCGTCGCGGACCCGACGCCTTATCGATAGGCCGGCCTCAACCTGCCGCCGCGGCATGAACCGCGGCAAGAAACTCCGGGTCGCTGCCAATTTTTTCCGTGCGGGCAAGTACGCGCCCTTCCGCGTCGACCAGGACGAGCATCGTAGAGTGATTGAACTCGCCGTCTGACAAGGCCCGGTAGCGAATCCCCAGCACGCCGGCAAGCGCGCGCAGGTCAGCCTCGGCAGGCCGGAACAGGGCCCATCGAGAGGGGTCGAGCTTTCGGTCGTCCATGACTTTCTTTAGGGCCGCGGGACTGTCGCGCTCGGGGTCCATGCTGATCAGCGCGAATCCGACGCGTTCCCGTTCCTGTGCAGTCAGCCCGCGCTCGATGGCCTTGACGCTATCAACGATCAACGGGCAGATGTATTGGCAGCTCGTATAGAACATCGTGACGACGCGTGGCCGGCCTCGCAGGCCGCTGAACCGCATGGCCTGACCGGCCTGATCCGTCAACGCCGCATCGAGTTGGTAGATGGAGTCACGCGGCAGCGTAGGGGCGGAGTGGGCGACTAGCGCGCCCAGCGTCAAGGCGATGAACGCCAACTCGGCAGCGGCGATCTGCAATCGCTTCATGGTCCGCGTGCGCAGCGAAAGCCGACATTGGCAGTCGTATTCGCGCCCTCGAGGGCGGAGAGCATCGCGACACGCATCAGCACCGCGTAGTTTTCGCGGTCCGAGGTGGAGATCGCCCCGGCTCCGCAGAACCTGAGTTCGTCCGCGTCGCCCTGTTCGCGGTTGTCGGCGGAGACGAGGAGTGCCGAATAGTCCTCCACCCACTCCCATACCAGGCCGTGCAGGTCGCGAAGCCCGTATGCATTGGCTGCGTCATTGCCGACCGACGGAAGGGCCGCGACGGAAGGCTCCGCGTACCACGCGAGAATGCGCTCGCGCCATGCAGGATCGGAGCGCGCGTCGCGTCGCGTCGCGTCTGCGGCCGCGGCATACTCCCATTCCGTCCAGGTTGGCAAGCGTGCGTCGCTCGAACGGCAATAAGCGTCCGCAGCAAACCAGCTCACCCAGACGACGGGACTGTTCGGGAGCGAGCGGTTTCCGAGCTGCGTCGGGCCATCCCAGTGCGAAAGGTAACGCGGTTCGGCGAGCGCAGTCGGCACCCGGTCGCGCAGCCAGCGTGGATTTGCCCGGACGAATTCGAGGAACTGCCGATTGGTAACCGGCGTTTCCATCATGACGAAGCGCACCACCGGTGAGCCTTGCGGTGCGTCCGCCAGTGCGAGCGCCGAGCGGAACCGACCACCCGGAACGGTCGCCCACCCGCTCGTATCCTCGCCGGCGGCCGCCGAAGTCGCGGCCAGTAGCGCGAAAGCGATCAATCCGGCGGTGCGGCCCAACTCAGTGCTCCGCCGGCGCGGGCGCCGCTTGCTTGCGCATGGCGGTGACTTCAGCTTTCGTAACGCGGCCGCCTGGATTGCCCCAGCTGTTCAGCACGTAAGTAGCAATGTTCGCCACTTCATCGTCCGTGAGCTGCGTCATCGGCGGCATCACGGAGTCATATTCCTTGCCATTGACCGTGACTTTCCCCTGGATGCCTTGGAGCATCGCGAGCGGAACTTTGCGCGTGTTTTTCGCGAACCAATCGGATTTCGCGAGCGGCGGAAAGACTCCTTCGAGGCCGCGACCGTCGGGTTGGTGACAAGTCGAGCAGGTGCCGGCGAATAGCGCCTTGCCGGCCTCGATCTGTTGCTGGACAGTCAACTCGCCGGTCTTCGCGGCGGCCGCCGCGGCGGTGACCGCCCCGAGATTGGGCAAGGCACGGTCGCCAAGATACATCTCGTCGACCTCTTTGCCCGAATAGATCAGCTTGTTCTCCGGTCCTTCTGCCTTGAGGCTAGCGAGCGCGCCCTTGTTGAAGGCGCGAAATATGCTGTGATCCACGAGGATGTAGCTTCCGGGCACTTCGACGTGGAAATCCATCATCGCCGCACCGCCGGCCGGGATCAGCGTCGTCTGCACGTTTTCCTGGAAGCGCGTGCCGCCTTCGAACCACACGCGGTCGAAAATCTCGCCGATCACATGGAAGCTCGAGACCAGATTGGGCCCGCCGTTGCCGACATAGAGCCGCACTTTCTCCCCGGTCTTGGCCGCAAGCGCCTTGTCGCCGGTCAACGAGCCTTCCGACCCGTTGAACAGTACGTAGGTCGGGTGCTCGTCGATCGCCTTTTCCATGTCGAAGGCCTGGTGGCCTTTCTCGCGGTAGCGGCCGGTCGTGTAGAAGTCGCCTTGCATGACGTAGTACTCGCGATCGACGGCCGGCAGGCCCTCGGGCGGCTCCACCAGTATGAGTCCGTACATGCCATTCGCGACATGCATGCCGACGGGCGCCGTCGCGCAGTGGTAGACGTAAAGGCCCGCATTGAGCGCCGTGAAAGTGAAACGCGAGCGATGGCCAGGCGCCGTGAAACTCGAAGCCGCCCCGCCACCAGGGCCAGTGACGCCGTGCAGGTCGATGTTGTGCGGCATCTTGCTATCCGGCGCATTCAGCAGGTGGAACTCGATCGTGTCCCCTTGGCGCACGCGGATGAAACTGCCTGGCACCGTGCCGCCGAAGGTCCAGAACATGTAGGTCGCGCCCTCCGAGATCGTCATTTCCTTCTCAACGACCTCGAGCTCTACGATGACCTTCGCGGGCGTGCTGCGGCCGGTCGGCGGCGGCACAAGTGGCGGTGAGGTGAGCACGGCTTTGACCGGGTCTCCCTGGGGTGGCCCGAGATCGCCCTTCGCCGATCCGCCGGTATCGCCAGCGTTCGTACTCCCCGTACCGGGACCACAGCCGGTAATGAAAAGAATTGCGGCAAGGAGGGAAGCGAGGCGAATTGTCATGAGCATCTCCGCATCGAGTTACCGAAACCAGAATGCAGGCGTTCTGCGGATACCGCACTGACCCAAATCAAGACGTCGTCGTCAGGCCTGATCCAGCTCAAGTGCGCAGCATCGCCTCGGCAAGCGTCTTGAGGCCCGCTGCATCCTTGAGCTCGACCTCGCGTTTGCGGACGGCGATCCGGTCTTCGTCCTGGAATCGCCGCAACACGCGACTGACGGTCTCGGGCGCGAGCCGGAGATAGTTGGCGATGTCGGTGCGTGGCATCGTCAACTGGAATCGGCGTGCGGAGAAACCCCGGGCCGCCAGGCGTCCGGAAAGTTCGATGAGAAAACCGGCAACCCGCTCGTCGGCGGATTGATGAGCGGACAACCTTTCCGCATGCCCGATGTCCCGGCTGAGCAGGCGGAACAGCTGCTTCTGCAAGCCCGGCAGCCGCGTCGCGAGCACAGCTATCTTGGGGAACGAAAAGCGGCACAATTGCACCTCGTCGAGCGCGATGGCATTGCTGGGGTAGCGTTCGCCGTCTATGGCGCTCAACCCGATGATCTCACCCGGTATGTGGAATCCCAGCACCTGCTCACGGCCCTCGCGGTCCACGCGGCTGGTCTTGACGGTACCGCTTCGAACCGCGGCAATGGCGTCGAATGCATCGCCCGCGCGAAATATGTGGGTACCTGGCGCGAAAGGGCCGACGTGATCGACCAGCATGTGCAAGTCGCGCAAGGCGTTCTTGTCCAGACCCTCGGCCGTACAGACTTCCGAGAAGGCGCAGGTGGAACAGAAGCGAAACTCGTCGCCGTCGGACCTGAACAGCTCGGGGGCGATTGACGGAAAGACGGTCGTGCTCACGACATGACCGCCCGCAGGATCAGTGCCGGAGGTCCTGGCCTAGCTGATCGGTCCGATCGTAGATCCCAGCGTGGAAGCACAGCGCAATATTACGCAGCCAGGGCCACGCCCGCGAGCAGACCTCGATCCGGTTGCCGTGGTCGACAACGAGGCCGAGCGTGAAGCAGGGCGCGAGCTGGGCGAGCTCTTGCCAGAAATAGCGGCGAAATGCAACGCCGTGGTCACGCTCGAGCTCGTCGATGGCGATCACCCGGCGGCAATACAAATGCTGGACCAGGTCTGCCCGCAACTCGTCATCGGCCGTGAGGTGGCAGCCGCGCTGGGCAGGCAGGTGTCCGGCATCGAGAGCGTTCCTCCAGCTCGTCACGTCGCTTGCATTCTGGCTGTGGAAACCACCCACGCGAGTGATGGCGCCAACGCCAAATCCAAGCAGGTCGCAATCGGCATGTGGCGTGTAACCATGCGGACCGAACTGGAGGCCGGCCGTTCGACTTGCGACGGCCAGCTCGTCGTGCGGCAGGGCGTAGTGATCGGGCCCAATGTAGACGTAGCCGGCTTCCTGCAGGCGTGTGCGAATCAATTCCGGCCATCCGGGGCAGACACGCGAGTCCGGAAGTATTCCCTGTACTACGAGGCGGTCAGGCCTGAGCGCCAGTGCGGCATCCAGCGTCGGCAGGATTGCCGCGCCTGAAGGTTGTGCTTCGCTGTACCCGATTCGCGCGCCAATTGAGCGGATTCCGGCCGCGCGGGCCGCGTCCAGGAGCGATAGTTCGAGCTGGTCAGCGGCGAAGACGATGCGATTGAATCCGCTCGCAGCCAGGATCCCGATATCCGCGGGCTTCAGGAGGCACGAACCGACGTCCAGCGAGATTTCGCGCGTCGGCGCGTTGCACAGGTGAAACTGCAGCTGGATCGCTTCTGCCAGCTCGCGGAGCAGGGCGACGGCGAGCGGCCGCCCTTCGTCCAAGGGCTCAACGTGAAGTTCGACCACAACACGGTCCCGATCCAGCAACCGGGCGACTAGGTCGATTTCGCGATGCATGCGGGCGAAGTCACTTTCCTGTTCGGACGCCGAACTCGCCGGTGGGCAAAGGACGATCGCCAGTTGGCGAGGGATCGGGTCATCGTTGCTCGCCAGGATCGCGCTTCTAAGGTCGGCCTCACCGACGCCGGTGTGGAAGCGCGTTGCAGGAGGATAAAGGTCGCGAGAAGCGGGCAGCATGGCGGGAGACTAAATCCGGCCGCCGTCGAACTCGTTGATCCAGGTCAATCGGGTATCATTCGCGCTCGCCCGAAGGGCCGTTAGCTCAGTGGTAGAGCATCTGGCTTTTAACCAGTTGGTCGGTGGTTCGATCCCACCACGGCCCACCAACCACAGTTCCGCGACGGGTCGAGTTACCTTCAAAACGTTGCGCCGAACTGCACCCAAAGTTTCCGAGTATTGGTAAATCCATCGTCGGCTGCGTAGTCCGCATACTTGAGCAGCAGGTCATAGCGTTCCGCAAACTTGCGCCTGACCGCGAGGTCGATTTCGCTTCCATAGTGCAGCTCCGTCGCGTCAGCCGAGAAGTCGTGCCACGTCGCTTGCCAGTTCCAGCCGGCGAGCTTCGTGTTGAATCCCACGTAGGTGTCCTCCATTCCGGCAGGTGGCGTGGTCGGGAACTTGTCGGCCCAGCCTTGCCATTTGTGCAATGTCGCCAGCGGCGTCTGAAACGCGGGATTGTCGTTTGCAGCAAACGTGCCGCGCTCGCCTGAAAGGGTCTCCTGGCCGACGAAAAAATCAATGTTGGCCGTCTGCAGGTGCAGGTCCAGCAAACCGTAATGCGCATCGACGCTCGCGGGATTTTCGCCCGCATCCTGTTGGCGCGCATATTCTAGCCCCCAGCCGAAAGACCATCCCTCGCCGAGTTTCCATTTGCCCTCGTAGCGTGCGCCCATGGAGTCAGACGAGAATTGCGGCGCATCCTGGAAGTCGAGAAAGTAGCCATAAGCCACGATCGCCCCGACCGGGAGCGACGTGACCTTCATGTTCAGGAAGTGGCTCGAGCTTGCGAGTGTCGCGGGCGGAGTGCCCGAGTCCGGGCCAAATACGCGATCGACCCGGTCCACGAAGATGTAATCAAACGTGGCGCCCTTGAGTCTCTTCGTTTCGATTCTGAACGCGTCAAAGGTCTGCTCGTTCTGGCGCCAGTCAGAGGATCCGACGAATCGCTGGTTGTCGATGTTGATGCGTTGCCTGCCAACACGCACCAGCATTTCGCTCGGACCGAGATACTGCAAGTAGGCTTGATTGAGGTCTGTCCCCTCGGGATCCGCGATTACCGGATAGTCCGTGAGTCCGTTGCGCGTATCGTCGTAGCGCTGCTCGCCTAGCGCCTCGTTGTGGTCAAGTTCGAGGAATCCGGAGAAACCGGCGACTTCACCGGATGCGAGACCTAGCCGAAACCGAAGAGTATTCGCGCCGGCGGTCAACGGCTTGCCGTCCTGTTTGACACTCTCGTAGCGGTAGCGAAGGTCGAAATCCGCCTTGCCCCCGCTGACGAGCAGATCGAATGCGTCTTCGCCGGCGGCCGGCAAGGCGAGCAAGAGCAAGGGCAGCACCGTGATTCCCTTTCGCATGCCGTCATCGTCACGCTGCTGCGTGGGCGTCGCATTGACCTGAATCAATCCAGTGGCAAACTATCCCCTCAAGGCTTGCGACCGGAGGTCACGGATGACTGGAAATCGCACTCTCATTGCCCAGTTCTGCGATGACGTCAGGCAGGAGATCGGCAACAAGTTCTCGCTGATGGGCTGCTACGGCACGGATCTCTACGTGCCGTCGTTTCCGATCACGCTGCCGAAGCTCTGCGTCTTCGTCAACGCGCGCACGCCGCGTGAGAATCCCTTTCGGCAGTTGACGCTGCGGCTGATGAAGGCCGACGAGGTGCTATCTGAGCTGGTCGCGAATCCCGAAAAGCTGACGGCAGACGATGCGGCGCCCGAGTGGACACGCTGGCTCACGATGACCGGCATCCTGGTGGTCACGCCATTTCACGCAATCGGGCCTTGCCGGTTGCGCGTGCTGGCGGAGACGGAGTCCGGGATCGTCGAGAGCGGCCAATTTCTCGTCGACAAGATGCGCTCTAGCGTGGCCTAGCAGCAGCGATTCACCTTCGACCAGCGACGGTCGAGTTCCGAGCGATAGAACGATCCGCGGTCGAGAAGCGCCGCATCCGGATGCCGGAGTTGGCAGTGCTCGACGTAGCGGTCGTAGGCATCATCGCCCGTGATTGAGCGCAAGCCCGCCCAGAATCGCCGCCATGCCATCCTGAAAGCGTTCACGTCAGCTGCGTCGCCACGTAGGGCGATTCCATGCTTCGGGCCGGGCGCATGCCAGACAGGTGCTGGTAACAGCCGCGCAACATGTCGATCACGATCGTCCAGACGACGATCAGGAAGAACACCGTCAGCCAGCCGTCGAGTTGCTGATTGAAGATTAGCTTCGACGCCACGGCCGCGCGTTCAGGCGGCAGCGCACCCGTCGCAAGTTTTTCCGCCATGTCCCTGGCTGCCGCGAAGAAACCGATCCTCACATCGTCGCTGAATATCTTTTGCCACGCTGCGACCGTCGTGACCGTCACGAGCCAGGCGAGTGGCAAGCCCGGCACGCAGGCGTAGCGCAGCCGTCCCGATTTCACGAAGATTGCCGTGACGACGGCGAGGGCGATGGCGGCCAGCATCTGGTTCGCCATGCCGAAGAGCGGCCACAGGATGTTGATGCCGCCGTTGGGGTCGATGACACCGATGTACAGGAAATAACCCCAGCCGAGCACGACGAGGAGGCTCGCAGCCCAGGCCGACGGATACCACGAAGTCCGCCCGAGCGGGGCCCAGACGGACCCGAGTGCGTCCTGCATGATGAAACGGCCGACGCGAGTGCCGGCATCGAGCACGGTCAGGATGAAGACCGCCTCGAACATGATGGCGAAGTGGTACCAGATCGCGAACAGGCCGTCGCCGAACGCGGAGCCGAAGATGTGCGCCATGCCGACCGCGAGCGAGGGCGCGCCGCCGGTGCGGCCGTAGAGCGTCGTCTCACCCATGCTGCGGGCGAGTTCCTGCATCTGCGCCGGGTCTACGGGAAAGCCCCAGGCCGTGATCGTGGCGGTCGCGGTCACGGGATCCGCGCCCACCACGCCGGCGGCCGTGTTGATCGCGAAATAGACGCCGGGATCGAGGACGCAGGCCGCGATGAGCGCCATGATCGCGACGAAAGACTCGAGCGCCATCGATCCGTATCCCACCATGCGAACATCGGTCTCGCGCGCGATCAGCTTGGGCGTCGTGCCCGACGAGACGAGCGCGTGGAAGCCGGAAATCGCGCCGCAGGCGAGGGTGATGAAGAGGAATGGGAACAGCGCGCCGCTGAATATCGGGCCCGTGCCGTCGATGAATTGCGTCAGGGCGGGCATCCTGATGTCCGGCTGCAGCACGCAGATTGCGACCGCGAGCAGGAATACGACGCCCAGCTTGACGAAGGTCGAAAGGTAATCCCTCGGAGCCAGCAACAGCCAGACCGGGAGGATTGCCGCGACGAGGCCATAGCCGATCACGAACCAGGCGATCGTCACGCCGTCGAGGTCGAACCAGGCATGGAGCGTCGGGTTCTGGTCGACCCATCCTCCGCCGGCAACGGCGAGCAGCAATAGGACGACACCGATGATGGTCGCCTCGAGCACTCGGCCGGGCCGGAAGACGCGGAGGTAAACCCCGACGAGCAGCGCAATCGGTATCGTCGCAAACACGGTCGACGTCGACCACGCGCTGTGTGCCATCGCCTTGACCACGACGAGCGCGAGCACCGCCATCAGGATGATCATGATGAAGAGGGTGCCCAACATCGCGGCCGAAGCGCCGACCGGCCCGAGCTCGTCGCGCGCGAGTTGCGCGAGGCTTTTTCCGTCACGCCGCGTCGAGCAGAAGAGCACGAGCATGTCCTGCACGCAGCCGGCAAGCACGGCGCCGGCCAGGAGCCAGAGGGTGCCGGGGAGGTATCCGAACTGGGCGGCGAGGGTAGGCCCGATCAGCGGGCCTGCGCCGGCGATCGCGGCAAAGTGATGGCCGAACACGATCGAGCGATGGGTCGGCATGAAGTCGCGGCCGTTGTCGAGGCGTTCCGCCGGGGTCGCGCGCGTCGGATCGAGCTTGAGGACACGCGCCGCAATCCAGCCGCTGTAGAAGCGGTAACCAATGAGGTAGACCGACACCGCGGCGACCACGAACCACATCGCGTTGATGCTCTCGCCGCGGTTCAGCGCGATGCCGCCGAAAGCCGCCGCGCCCGCAACAGCAATGGCGATCCAGATGGCGCCGCGCATCAGGCGGGGGGTCGACATCGGTTCATATCTCCATCAGCGGCGCCACGATAATCGGGGAGACTGGCCGCGACAAGCGCGGGCAGCCGCGGCATCAGAATTGCGGCCGGCGATCCGGATCCTGGAGGGCGCGCGCGAGAAAGCGCCGGATGGCGGGCAAGGCGTCGTCAGCCGGCATGAGCTTCTGCTGTTCCATGAGTCGCGCCATGTCCCGGATGGTGCGCTCGCCGTCGATCATCGCAAGCAGGAAGGCGTAAACGCGGGTCGCGAGTGCCTGGGCGCGGAACTCGGGCAGTGCCGGTACGGGCAAGTCCGTACGCCGTATCCAATCGGCCAGCTCGCGGCCTGCTGCGGGCGCCGCCACATCGCGCTCCTTGCGTGCAGAGAAGGTGATCACCGTCTCCTGCCGCGCATGGCGGCTGGCGGGAGACGAGAGATAGGGCTGACGCGATTCATTTGCTGCCGCGCGCGTGAGTCCGGATTGCGGCAGGCGCTCGAGCAGTTCCTCGAGGCTCAGGGCATCGGCCGGCGCGGCGTCTGCAAACGCGAGGGAGCCGTGATTGACCCAGAGTCCCCCGGTTGCGAGCAGCGCATTGATCCGCGGGATCAGGCGCGAGACAGGCTCGCTTGCGACGTCAATGAACCAGGGCGTGATCACCAGGTCGAACTGGCCCGGCCGGAAGGGCGGCGAACTTGCATCTGCGAGGACGAATTCGAAGCCCGCCGACGCCGGCGAAGGCGCCGCGTGACGCCGGAGCACGGCGTGATCGGCAATCGTGCGTGGAGCGATCGGGAATTCGTATAGCTCGAGCGGCGGCCCGGCAAGTATGCGCGATGCGGCGAGCAGGAACAGCGGGTTGAAGTCGAGCGCGACGGTGAGTCCAGGTTTCAATTCCTGGTGCAAGTCGTATGCGAGCCTGCCGGCACCGGCGCCAAGCACGAGCATGCGCGTGGTCCCTGCGCCCTTGGGAAGGCAGGCGCGCACCGCCTCGAGGCTCGCGCGATTCTCCGCTTCGCCCCAGCACCAGTCCCGGTGGAGATTCGGGTAGTAGGTGGAAAGCCCCTGGTTAACCGGCAGCTCCGTACCGAGGGCGACATGCACGGCGTGCGCTTCGCTCCGCCGATCGATGCCAAGCGGCTGCATCAGCTCCCGCATGCGCCGACCCTGGTCATCGAGGGCGTTGGCGACGTGCTCGATTCGCTTGCGTGTCAGGCTGCCGTGCTCGAGTACATTGAGCGCCGATCGCTGGCGTGCTGCCTCCGCGGCGTAGTGCGTCAGGAGGTGATGCAGGCGCCCGCGCCATTCCGTCAATGCGAGTCGCGGCTCAGGCATCAGCCACGGAATCCCTGCAATCGTGGGAAAGTCGATGCGACATGAGAGGCAGCTCGCGCCGGTCAATCGCGTACCACAGGCGGGGCAGGCGAGCAATTCAGCAAGTCCCGCATTGATGCGCATGCGCGCATCATGCCGGAATGCCAGAGCGGTGGTTACTGCGTGCGCCGCCGACTATCATTTGCGTATGCCAGCCAGCGCTTCCCGGGATTTTCGCCTCATCGATCGCACGGGTCCCGGACAACGGGCCGTGATGAGAAATGCTGCCGAGGGCCGCTCCGACTTCCTGGTCATCAGCGGATTTCGCGGTTCGCCGTTGCCCGACACGATCACGAATCCGCGCATGGAGACACGTGGAGGCCCCGAGTCGTGGCGCATGGTTGGCAGCCAGGGAACGTTCGACTTCGAGGCGCGAGCCGTCGACGAGATTGAAATTCAGCCTGCGCTGTACCAGGAATTGCACCGGCCATTCGTCCTGACGACGGGCGATCGTTTCGCCGTGCGTTGCCTGCTTGCGCTCCTGCGGCTCCCGGGCGGTGCGAGGCTGCTGCGGTTGTGGCATGCGAGTCGCAGCGCTTGAACGTGAACGACATCATCGTCCAGGTCACCGTCGGCATCATGGGGCTGGCGCTGGTGGCGACGGGCGCCGTCTGGGCATATCACCGCTGGCGCGCGTATCGCGCGCGGCGGCAGCTGGTCAGGTCATTCGAGGTCGTATCTGCCGCGGTGCTTCGCGACGTGCTGATACCCGACGGCAGCGGCGGCCAGCTACACATCGATTTCCTGCTCCTCACGGGCCGCGGACTCCTGGTCGTGGACTACCGTGACGTCGAAGGCGTCGTTTTCGGCGGCGAGCACATGCGCGAATGGGCTGTCATGAACGGAAGCCAGCGCACGACTTTCCTGAATCCGCTCGAGCCGCTTTACGACCGAATCGCCGCTGTGCGCCTCCTGGCGGGCGAAGCGCCGGTCGATGGCCGCATCGTCTTCACGAACCGTTCCAAGTTCCCGAAAGGTCGGCCGCCGCGGGTGATGCGCCTCGACCTGCTGGAAGCGGAGTATCCCGCGCCGGTCGAGGGAACGTCGCATCCGGGTGAACGATACCGCTCCGACTGGGACCAGCTCGTCGCGCAGGTGGAGCCGAGTCCGCTCGCGCGCCGCTAGTCGGCGCATCTCGCGTGGTGGTCGGCGACCACCTTTGCCACGCAGGCGGTGAGCTTCCGGGCGCAGTCGAGGTGCAGGAACTCGTTCGGTCCGTGCGCGTTCGCGTGGGGACCGAGGACGCCCGTCACGAGGAACTGCGTTTCCGGGAACCGCTCGCCCAGCATGCCGATGAACGGGATGCTGCCGCCCGTGCCGAGATACATCGCGTCCTTGCCGAAGGTTGCGCGGGATGCCTCGTGCATCGATTTTTCGAGCCAGGGCGCGACGGGCGGCGCGTCCCAGCCAGCGAGCGACGAGCCGACGTCGAACTTCACGCGTACGCCATAGGGTGGATCCGCTTCCAGTCGCTTCTTGACGGCCTTGGCGGCCGCTTCCGCATCGGCCGTCGGAGGAAGGCGGAACGAGAGCTTGAATTCAATGCGCGGCAGGAGGACGTTTCCCGCGTTTTCCATGGCCGGCAGGCCGGCCGCGCCCGTGACTGCGAGAGTCGGGCGCCAGGTGTTGTTGAGCACGAGCTCGACAGGCGAATCGGAAAGCGCCCGTGCGCCCGGCACGAATGGCAGCTTGCCTGCTATCTTGTCGCCGAGAACGCCCGCGGCTGCGCGCGCCTGGTCAATGCGCGCCGCCGGTATCGGCACGGTCAATTCATCCACGAGGAGATCGCCATTGACGTCGCTTTCCACGCGGGCGAGCAATGTACGCGCGATACGGAATACCGAAGGAGCGATGCCGGTTCCCGAGCCCGAATGAACGCCTTCCGTGAGGCCCTCGATCAAGAGGTCGCCGACGAGGTTTCCACGCAGTGAAGTCGTGCACCAGAGCTGGTCGTAGTTGCCACACTCGGCATCGAGGCAGACGACGAGACTCGGGGAACCGATGCGGTCCGCCAGGCGATCGACGTAATGCGGCAAATCGTAACTGCCGCTTTCCTCGCAGGCCTCGATCAGCACGACACAACGCGCGTGCGGAATCTTCTGCTCCTGCAAGAGACGGATCGCGGTCAGGGACGAGAAGACGGCGTAGCCGTCGTCAGCGCCGCCGCGGCCGTAGAGCTTGCCGTCGCGCAGCACGGGCTCCCAGGGCGAGAGTCCATCCGCCCAGCCCGTGAACTCCGGTTGCTTGTCCATGTGGCCGTAGAGGAGAACGGTATCCTTGCCGCTGCCCGGAATCTCGCACAGCAGCACCGGCGTGCGGCCAGGCTCGCGCACGACCTCAACCTTGAGCCCGGCGATCGGTTGCTCCCGGCACCAGGCCGCCATCAATTCGGCGGCGCGATCCATGTAGCCATGTGACTGCCATTCGGCGTCGAACAACGGCGACTTGTTGGGAATACGGATGTATTCGGAAAGCGTCGGGACGATCGAATCCCGGAAAGTTTTCGCCGTCGTGTCAGAGGCTCGCTTGAAGTCCATTATTACTGCCTGATATCAATAGGTTGCGCTAGTCTCTTAATCTGCGTTCTACCAGCGAGGGTGTCTCGCCCGGCGGCCCGCCCAGTGTAAGTCCAAAAAAGCGGCAAGCGTTCGCCGTCGTCGATGCGGCGAGCACATCGGGCTCTTCACCGCGACATCGCGCCGTTTCCGCGAGAATCGTCGGAAGCGTCGCGGGCTCGTTTCGATGGTGCGCAGGTTTCGGCTTGATCGTCCGCGGAAGCAGGTAGGGTGCATCCGTTTCCAGCATCAGGCGGTCCGGAGGAATGCGCGGCGCAGCTTCGCGCAGTCCCTGGCCCCGTCGCTCATCGCAGATCCAGCCCGTGATGCCGATGGAGAGGCCAAGCGCCAGGCAGTCCTCGAGTTCTCCCGGCCCGGCTGTGAAGCAATGGAGCACGGAGCGCCTGGCCGATTCGGGGTGCGCACGAAGCATCGCGATGAAATCGGCATGTGCGTCGCGCTGATGCAGGAAGAGGTGCCGGCCCAGCTGCTCGCCCAGCGCAAGTTGCAGCTCGAACGCCCGACGCTGCTCATTGGGCGGCGAGAAATTCCGGAAGTAGTCAAGCCCGCATTCGCCCGCCGCGACGACCATCGGATCCGCCAGCAGATCGGCGAGCCGTCCCGCATCGCCATCCTTCAGCGTCGTCGCGTGGTGCGGGTGGGTACCGGCGGTCGCACGGAGACTTTCCGGATGACGGCGGCACACGGCAATCGCTTTCTCGGAGTCGTCGAGCGTGCTCCCCGTCACGATCATTGCCGCGACACCCGCCGCGCGACCGCGCTCGATCACCTGCGCACGATCGGCGTCGAAGCTGTCGTGCGCGAGATTGGCGCCGATGTCGATGAGGGTCAGCGATGTCACCAGAGACCGCCGCCGGTGGTCACGCGGCGCGAAGCGCCGTCGTCACGGGCTGTCGTGCCGCCCGCAATGCGGGCAGGAAGCCACCGATCATGCCGATCACGACGGCGATGATGAGGCCGTTCCCGACGAGCTCGGGAGTCACCGCAAAACTGAACACGATCTGGGTGAAGTTTGCACCCAGCGTCGAGACCGCCATGTTGTTAAAGAGCACGTAGGCAAGAACTGCGCCCACGAGGCCTCCCGCCAGAGCGAGTACGAGTGACTCGAGCATGATCGATACCACGACCGGCAGGCCCTCGAAGCCGATCGCGCGCAAGGTCGCAATCTCTCTCGCGCGCGCGCCGACAGCTGCGTACATCGTATTCAGCGCGGCGAAGGTCGCGCCGAGGGCCATGATGAAGGTGACGACGCCGGCAAGGGCCCCGATGGTCTGGCGGAACTGCTTGGTCTGCCCGCTGTAGTACTGCTGTTCCGACTCCACGTCGACGTTGAGCCGCGGATCCGCGGTCAGGTGGTCCTTCAGGGCAGCGAGGCCGGCAGCGTCTTCGAGTTGGACGCGGACGGCGCTGTATCCCTGGCGATTGAAAGTCGACTGCGCGACCTCGACGTCCGCCCACAGCTCGCTCTCGTTGGCGTCGCCCGACTCGAACACGCCGACCACCGTCCAGTTCGAGCCGCGCATGCGCAGCGTCTCCCCGAGCCCGGCGCCCTGGAATTGCCGGGTCACGCCGCGACCGACGATCAATTCGCGAAGTCCCGGCTCGAAGCGCCGGCCCTCGACGATCTTCAATTGCGGCCGCAGCGCGAAGGCGGCGGGCTCGACTCCGCGCACTGTGATGTTGGATCCGGTTTTCTCGCCGGCCTTCAGCAGCTCCGCGATGACGACCATTTCGGCGGAGGCGAGCGGTCGCTTGTCCTCGCCCTGGAGTATCCCGGGTGCCTGCTTGACGAGCGTTCCCTGGTCGCGCGTGAGGCCTGAATTGAGTTCTGCCTGAGAACCGCCGCGCATCACGAGCGCGACATCGGCGCGGCCGGTGGCCTGCAACGTCGACTGGAAGCCGGCCGCCATTGCGAGCAATGCCGTGAATACCGCAACGACTCCGGCGAGGCCGACCACGATCACGAGCGACTGCCCGAGGCGCTGCGGGATGCTCCGGAGACCCATCGATGTCACTGCCAGCGCCTGCTTGAGCATGATTCCGTCCTCCCTAGCGGCCGGCCAATGCATCGACAATGCTAAGCCGAGCCGCCCGCAATCCCGGCAGCAGGCCCACGGCGAGGCTCAGCAGCACGATGGCGGCCGCACCCGTGAGCCAGACCTGGAGATCCACGGCGACCGGAAGACTGCCGCCGGTCGCGTTCGTTATTGCGATGCCGAGCGGTGTCGCAATGGCCAGCCCGAGCAGCCCCCCGATCACGCAGAAGAACGCGGCCTCGGCTATCACGAAGGCAAGGACGCTGCCGTCGCTGAAGCCGAGCGTCTTCAGGATCGCGAGCTCGGGAATGCGCTCGCGCACGCTTTGGGCGATCGTGTTGCCGACGACGAGCAGGAGCGTGAAGAACACGGCGAACAGGATCCATCGCACAATGAGGCCGATATCGCCGATCTGCTTGAAGAAGCCCAAGTTGAAGTCCTTCTCGGTCTGGGTCTTCGTTTCGTCCGGCGAATTCTCGAACATCTGGTCGATCGTCGAGGCGACCTCGGCCGCCCGGTCGGGATCGGAAAGCCTTAGCGTGTAGGTTCCCGCGAATCCGGATCCGAACTGGTTGGCCTCGTCGAAGTAGGCGAAGTTGATGAATCCGACATTGGTGGCGCGCTGCCATTCCGCGTCCTTGCCGTCGTAGATTCCGACGAGGTCGAAGGCCCAATTCTTGCTGCCGTCGTCCTGGGGGAAGATGTTCGAGGCGATCGGGATCTTCTGCCCGATCTTCCAGCCATACTGGTTGGCGAGGCTGCGGCCGACGATCATTCCCGTGCGCGTCTCTTCGAACGCCTTCCACCCGGCGTCTGGCATGACGTACTCGGGATAGACGGCGCGCAGGCGCGTCGGGTCTGCTGCGAAGAAAATGAGCTGGGTATTCTCCTGCCAGACCGCGCCGAACCACTGCTGCCACATGACGTCCTCGACGCCCGGCACGGACTCGATCTGCGGCAGGAGCCGCATGGGAAGCGACTGGGTGAACGATACCCGCGCCTGCGTCACGAGCCGCGTGGCGCCGACGAAATCCGCGCCTGCCGCGAACAGCACGTTGACCGCCTGGAGCAGGCCAAACAGCAGGAAGGCCATGACCATGGACAAGAGCGTCAGCACCGTGCGCGTCTTCCTGCGCCCGAGATTGGCCAGCACGAATCCGGTGCGGGTCATGGCAGGCTCAGGCCGCGGCGGCCTGTTCGAGCAGCTGTCCCTTCTCCAGGTGCAGCGTGCGGCTTGCGAATTCGGCGGCTTTCGGGTCGTGCGTCACCATCACGATGGTCTTGCCGTGATCGCGGTTCAGCACCTGAAGCAAGCCGAGGATCTCATCGGCGGTCTTACGGTCGAGGTCGCCGGTTGGCTCGTCGCAGATCAAGAGATCGGGGTCCGAGACGAGTGCGCGTGCGATGGCGACTCGCTGCTCCTGGCCGCCGGAAAGCTCCTTCGGCTTGTGGCGCGCGCGGTCCGACAGGCTGACGACTTCCAGGGCGACTGCAACTGATTTTCGCCGCTGCGAGGCCGATAGATTGGTGAGCAGTAGCGGAAGCTCCACGTTGCGCTCGGCCGTCAGGACCGGCATCAGGTTGTAGAACTGGAACACGAAACCGACGTTCCGGGCGCGCCATTTTGCCAGCTGGCCACCCGAGAGCTTGTCGATGCGCTCGCCTCCCACGTGGATCTCGCCGGAGGTCGGCCCGTCGAGGCCACCGATCAAGTTCAAAAGCGTCGTCTTGCCGGAACCGGAAGGCCCCATCAAGGCGACGAAATCGCCCTTCGGGATGTCGATCGAAAGGCCGTGCAGCACCTCGACCGTCTGTTTCCCGCGAACGTAGGACTTGTGAACGTTGCGAACATTGACCATCGCGTCACTCATCGCCTGTCTCCCGCTCTACGACCGCGTCTCCATCCCTGAGGTTCTCAGGCGCCGTGACAATCACCGGGTCGCCCGCAGAAACGCCAGCCAGAACCTGGCGGCTCTCGCCCAACGATCCGCCAAGCGTAACGGCGCGCCGCTCGGCTCGCCCGTCACGCATCAGGAATACGACATCCTTGCCGCCATCCTGCCGAATCGCTTCGGCAGGCACCAGCACGCCGCGCGGTGGCGGAGGCGCATCGCCCACTGCGGCCTTCGACTCCAGGAATGCGACGCGCACGCCCATCTCCGGCACGATGCGCGAGTCCCTGGTTCCGAGCGCAATGCGAACCTTGACGGTCGCCTTCGAACGGTCGGCCGTTGGGACAATCGCGATCACCTCGGCGGGAATGCGCCAGTCGGGATACGCATTCAGGACCGCTTCGACACTTTGCCCCGGCTGCACGCGATTGATGTAGGCCTCGCTGACGTCGACCTGGATCTCGAGCGAATCCATGTCGACGATCGTGCCGATGCCGGTGCGGATTGAGCCTCCTCCCGCGGAGACCGGCGAGATCATTTCCCCGGGCTGCGCCGCCTTCACCGTCACGACCCCGGCAAAGGGTGCGCGAACGATGGTGTTGTCGAGCTGGACCTGGGCGGCCTGGAAGGATTCCTGGGCAACGCGGATCGCGCTTTTCTGGCTGGAGGCTCGCGCCCGCGAGACTTCGGCCTGCGTGCGGGCGGCGTCGAGCGCCGAGGCGCTCGTGAGCTTCAGGTTCTCGAGTTCCTGCTGGCGCTTGTACTCGCGTTCGGCGTTGGCGCTGGTGGCTTCGGCCTCGACCTGCTGCGCTTCTGCGGAAGCGACCTGCGCGCGCCGCAGCTCGACCTCGACGCGCGCCTCCGAATCGTCGAGCGTGGCGAGGATTTCACCGGCCTCGACACGCTGGCCTTCCTCGATGCGTACTTCCCGGACCTTGCCGGTGATCTTGGCCGACACCGTGGCCTGGCGGCGGGCCGTCACATAGCCGGTCGCGTCCAGCACGGAGGCACCGGCGCTCGTCGAGGGCATCGCTCGGGCCGCATCGACCGTCACTTCGATCGCCTCGTCCCGGTTGAAGAACCACAGGACCGCGGCGACGGCCACAACGACCGCCGCGCCGCTGGCAACCCAGAGGCGCAGGCGAGACGAGGATCCGTCGCCCGGCGCATCGCGATCGATGCGCAATTCCTTCAGCAGTTCGGATTTGTTCAAGCGTTCTTGTCGGTCAGGGGCCCCGGGGCCGCAAAGTCTGCCACAGACCCGGGTCTCGCCGCCGCCTTGACAAGCCTCAGTCGGCCCGCCAGCGGAATCCTGCGGCCGCGATGCCGAGGAAAAGCACCGTCATCGCCACGAGCCAGCCCAGCTGCGGCAGCACATTGGCGAGCCCCGCGCCGTCCAGCATGACGGCGCGCGCCGCGTCGAGCATCTGCGTGAGCGGCAGGGCCTTGGCCAGCTGTTGCAGCCACGCAGGTGCGCCCTCGAGTGGAAACCACACGCCTGAAAGCAGCATCATCGGCCAGGAAGCCAGGTTGATGGCACCGTTTGCGAGTTCCTCGCTCGCGATTCTCGCGGCCATCATGAAGCCGAAGGCGATCATCGAGAAGGCGCCGGTGATCGCAATGACGAGCAGCAGGAGGACGCTCCCTTCGTTCCGGAACGGGACGAACAGCGCGAGCGCTCCGTAGATCATCGCGGTCACGCTGATCGTCAGCATCAGGCGCGACAGGACCTGCGCGGCACCGAATTCGAAGGCCGTCACTGGCGTTGCCGACAAGCGCCGCAGGAAACCGCTCTTCCGATAGCGCACGACGACGTAACCGACGCCGAACAGGCAGCTGAACATCATGTTCATGCCGAGGACGCCCGGGAGCAGCCAGTCGACATAACGAACGGCCGCGCCAGAGACTGGCTGGCGCGAGGCGTCGCCGCCAGTGGACTCGAGCAAAAGTTTTTCGGCGAGGTAGCCCTTTGGTGAGTCCTCGTTGATCCAGTATCGTGGAGCGGCGCGAAGGTCGAGCAGGAGGTCCACCTGGTGACGCTCCACTTTGCGCACCGTCTCATCGATGGCACTGGCCTCGATGCGCACGAAATCGACATAGCGCGTGTCGAGGAAACGATGGATTGTTCCATTGAGCTCCGCATCAGCGGGCGCGATGACATCGACCTTGAAGAGGGCCCTGGGTTGGCCGCCGAAGATGACCGCGAAGGCAATGACCAGGGCGAGCGGAAACAGGAAATTGAAGACGAGCGTCGACCGGTCGCGCAGGAACTCGAGATTCCGCGCGTACCAGACGGCGAGGAGCCTCCTGACGATCACGCCCTCAGTTCCCTGCCGGTCAGCTCGAGAAACAGGTCCTCGAGGTTTCGTGGCCGGATTCGCAAGTGCTTCAGTGACACGCCGCGTTCCAGCAGGGCCCGCAAGGCGCCTTCGACGTCCGGCGTCGAGATCTCGACGCGCCCGCTCGCGACCAGGACGGCCAAGGGGAAGTCCGCCGGCTCACCGGGAAAATCCTCGCGAGGGAGCTCCAGTACGACGTCGTCGAAGTGCTCCTTCAGGAGCTGCGAAGGCGAGCCCTCTGCAATGATGCGGCCGCGATCCATGATCGCGATGACGTCGCAAAGGAAATACGCTTCCTCCATGTAGTGGGTCGTGAGGAGGACAGTGCGGCGCTCGGCCTTGATCGACCGGATCAGGTCCCAGAAATTGTGGCGGGCCTGGGGATCGAGCCCTGTCGTCGGCTCATCGAGGAAGAGAACCTGCGGGTCATTCGCGAGCGCGATCGCGAGCAACAGGCGCTGCGTCTGCCCGCCCGAGAGCTTGCGGTTATCCCGGTCCGCGACCTGCTCAAGGGCACAAGTCCGGATGAGGTCGTCCACTTCGCGCCGCCGCGGATAGAGCCGGCTGAAGAGCCTCAGCGTTTCGCGCACGGTCAGGAAATCCTGCAGTGCCGTTTTCTGGAACTGGATCCCGGCCTCGTCCCGGAAGCGCGCGCCAAGCGGCTCGCCGCGATATAGCACTTCGCCCGATGTCTGCTTCGTGACGCCTTCCATCATCTCGACGGTCGTCGTCTTGCCCGCGCCGTTCGGGCCGAGGAGCCCGAAACACTGCCCTTCTTCGATCGCAAACGACACGCCGTCCACGGCGCAGCCGCCAGGATAATGTTTCACGAGATCGCGGACTTCGACCACGGGAGGCATGGGTTGGCATGCTATATGATTGCGTGCGTGACGCCGAACCCGTTTCCGCACCTCCTGGCGCCGCTCGATCTCGGGTTCACGACGCTTCGCAATCGTGTGCTGATGGGTTCGATGCACACCGGTCTTGAGGACCGCGCCGGCGACTATCCGAAGCTCGCGGAATATTTCGCCGAACGCGCCCGCGGCGGCGTCGGGCTCATTGTCACCGGCGGCATCGCTCCGAACGCAGCGGGATGGACCAAGCCCTTCGCGGGCACGCTGAGCGGCCGCCGGCATCTTGCACGGCACCGGCTCGTCACCGAAGCCGTGCACGCAGGCGGTGGTCGCATCTGCCTGCAAATCCTTCATACGGGCCGCTACGCCTATCATCCGCTTGCCGTCGCGCCATCCCGGCTCAAGGCGCCGATCTCGAGTTTCACGCCGCGCGAGCTTTCAGACCGCGGCGTCGAGCGCCAGGTCTCGGCATTCGTCCGTTGTGCGGCGCTTGCTCAGGAGGCGGGTTACGACGGCGTCGAAGTCATGGGTTCCGAAGGTTATTTCATCAACCAGTTCCTCGTCGCGCGCACCAACCGCCGCGCAGACCGCTGGGGCGGGAGCTGGCCAAATCGCATGCGCCTGCCGCTCGAGATCCTGGCGAGGACACGCGCCGCCACCGGCCGCAATTTCATCATCATTTATCGGCTGTCGATGCTCGACCTGGTCGACGGGGGCTGCAGCTGGGAGGAAGTCGTCGAGCTGGCGCAGGCCGTCGAGCGCGCAGGCGCCACGATCATCAATACCGGCATCGGCTGGCACGAGGCCCGCATCCCGACCATCGCGACGATGGTGCCCCGTGCCGCATTCACCTGGGTCACGCGACGCCTCCGCGGCTCTGTTGCAGTTCCGCTGGTGACCAGCAACCGGATCAACGATCCGGCCGTCGCCGAACGCGTGCTGGCCGCCGGGGACGCCGATCTCGTGTCAATGGCGCGCCCGCTGCTTGCCGACCCGGACTTCGTCGTGAAAGCCGCAAGCGGGAGGGCCGACGAAATCAATACCTGTATCGCCTGCAACCAGGCCTGCCTGGACCTCGTGTTCGAGAACGAAGTGGCGACCTGCCTCGTAAACCCGCGCGCGGGCCGGGAAACAGAGCTCGTCTACCGTCCGGCGGAACGGCCACAACGGATCGCCGTCGTCGGTGCCGGACCCGCAGGCCTCGCCTGCGCGACGGTTGCCGGCCGGCGAGGCCATCGCGTAACGCTTTTCGAGTCCGCCGATCGCATCGGCGGGCAATTCAACATGGCGAAGGTCATTCCCGGCAAGGAAGAATTCAACGAGACGCTGCGATACTTCGGCCGTGAGCTCGAACTTGCGGGCGTGCGAGTCGTCCTCAAGCGCGCCGTGGGCGTCACGGAGTTGACGGGCGGGGACTTCGACGAAATCGTCCTCGCATCCGGTGTCGTGCCGCGTGTTCCATCGATTCCCGGGCTCGACCATCCAAAGGTCCTGAGCTATATCGACGTATTGCTTCTCGGCCGGCCCGTTGGCGCCTCCGTCGCAATTGTCGGTGCGGGCGGGATCGGATTCGACGTCGCCGAGTTCCTGAGTCACGATCCCGCCCATTCGCCATCGAGCCTCGACGTACCCGCCTTCATGAAGGAATGGGGCATCGACATGAGTCTCGAATCGCGTGGCGGTGTCGTGCCGGCGCCCGCACTCGAGTCGCCGCGGGAGATCTGGCTGCTGCAGAGGAAGTCCACGCCACCCGGACGCGATCTCGGCAAGACGACCGGCTGGGTGCACCGGCTCGCCCTCAAGCGGCGCGGCGTGCGCATGATGGCCGGAGTGAGTTACGAGCGCATTGACGACCGCGGCCTGGCGATCACGCAGGGCGGCGAATCGCGCCAGCTGGAAGTCGATCACGTGGTCATCTGCGCCGGCCAGGAACCGCGGCGCGATCTCGCCGCCGGGATCGAGGCCGCGGGCTATCGGGTCCGGTTTATCGGCGGATCGCACCTTGCGACCGAGCTCGACGCCAAGCGCGCAATCGATGAAGGGTCGCGCCTGGCGGCCGCGTTATGAGCACGCCTGCGGGCAATGAACGACAGCTTGGCCTGCTTGATGGCGCGCCGCCGGATCACGCCTGGCGCGTGCGCGCAAGCGAACGCGCCAGGCGGCTTGCCGTGCGCGTGTTGCCCGGCGGTCACGTCGAGATCGTCGTGCCACGCGGCACGCGCCCGCGCATGATCGAACAGTTCGTCTCGAGACACCGGCGCTGGATCGAGCGTGCCCTCGACCTGTACCGTCCGGCGGGGCCGGCGGCATCCGACGTGTTGCCGGAAGAGGTCAGATTTCCGGCGATCGGCCGTAACTACCGGGTCCGCTACGTCGAGACCGCGGCACCGCCGAGCCTCAGGCATGAGGACGGAGCGATTCGGATCGCGGGCCCGCTTGAACGTCCCGTGCTGCTCCGTCATGCCTTGCACCGCTTCACGATGAAGGAAGCTCATGCCACCCTCGGTCCGTGGCTTTCGCAGCTTTCGGCAGCGACCGGCCTGCGCTACGAGCGTTTCCAGATCCGGAGGCAGCGCACGCGCTGGGGCAGCTGCTCGCGAAGTGGCACGATCAGCCTGAATGCCTGCCTCCTGTTTCAGACGGAATCGGTAGCGCGTTACCTCCTGATCCACGAGCTCGCACACACGAAACACATGAATCACTCGCGGCGATTCTGGGGTCTCGTCGAGCAGCATGAGCCGCGCTGGCGGGAGCTGGACGCTGCGCTTACACGCGGATGGCGCGAAGTGCCTGCCTGGGCGCTTGGCTGAGCGCGCCTTGACGCAATCCGGCGGCGATGTCTCCCGCGCCGCGCCTTTCATTGTCCTCTGCATCGCGCTCCTCGCAGTTTCACACGGTGCGATCTTCGCGCGGCTTGCCGCGGCTCCGCCGCTTGCGATCGCAGCCTGGCGTGTCGGGCTCGCGCTGTTCGTCGTGCTGCCGCTTGCTATCACGGCTCCGGGGCCGGCAGCCGGAAACAGGCGGGCCATCGGCTTCGCAGCCGGTGCAGGCGCATTGCTCGCGCTCCATTTCGCGACCTGGATCGCCTCGCTCGATCACACGACGATTGCACGAAGCGTCCTCCTCGTCAGCACGTCGCCCATCTGGGTGGCGTTGCTGCAGTTTCTCGGGGGCCGCGGGCCACCGTCACGACTGACCGTGGCCGCACTCGCGCTGGCGATCGCGGGAGCCGCCGTCGTGAGCGGCAGCGGGCAGGGAGGCGACGGCGCGTTATTGGGCGACGCGCTCGCCGTCGCCGGCGGGATCGCAATGGCGGGCTACTTCCTGCTGTCGCGTGAAGCGCAATCCGCGCTCTCGTTTCGAAGTTATCTCGGCATCGCGTATGGCGTCGCAGGAGCCGTACTCTGGGTTTCGATCCTGTTGACGGACACGCAGGCGATCGGCTTTGACTCGCGAACCTGGTGGGCGCTTGCCGGCATGGCCGCTGTCTCGCAGCTCATCGGGCATAGCGGCTACAACTGGTCGCTCAGGCACCTCGATCCGCTCTTTGTCGCCCTCGTCTCGGTGGGTGAGCCGGTACTTGCTTCACTGCTGGGTTGGTGGCTGATCGGCGAGGCGCTGGACTGGCGCACGGGAGCGGGCGGCCTCCTGATCCTGGCCGGAATAGCGTTCGCGACCCTGGCCGCGCGTCCCCGCGTCTGACTGCGCCTTTCGTGCGGCGGCGCGCCGTTGCCGGCTTCGTAACAGGCGCCAGCCGAGCAGCAAGGCCGCGATTGCCGCATAGACGAGTGGCTCGCGGATATCCGCCTTTACCTGCCACCAGAAGTGCACGCAGCCGAGGATCGCAGCCGGGTACACGAGCCGGTGCAGTTTCTGCCAGCGGCGGCCGAGCCGGCGCATTGCACGCTGTGTCGAAGTCACGGCCAGGGGGATGAGGAGAAGGAATGCGGTGAAACCGGCCGTGATGTAGGGACGCTTCACCACGTCGGCCAGGAGCTGCGCCCAGTTGAAGGCCTGGTCGACGAACAGGTACCAGAGGAAGTGCTGGGCGACGTAGAAGAATGCGAACAGCCCGAGCATGCGGCGGAATAGTTGCAGCTTCGGCCAGCCGCCGATCACCCGGAGCGGGGTCACCGCAAGCGTGACAAGGAGAAGGCGCAGCCCCCAGATTCCGAGGGTGTCCTGGATTTCCTCGACGGGGTTCGCGCCGAGAGCGACTGCAGCCGCGGAATTCACATTGCCGGACTGCAGGGCCAGGATTCCGAGCGCGAGCCAGGCCGCGGGCAGGAGGCAAAGTACGAACACGATCGGCTTGGCATACCGACGTGCCAGGTAATCCGGGTTCATGACCGGTTAGAAGAAACGGGCGAGGTTCATGCCGCGGTAGAGCCCGGCCACCTCGTCCGCATATCCATTGAACTTGAGTGTCGGCTGGCGCGCGAGGAAATTGGCCGAGCCGATGCGACGTTCGCTCTTCTGGCTCCAGCGCGGATGGTCCACTTCGGGGTTTACGTTCGCGAAGAAGCCGTACTCGCGCGGCGCCGAAAGCGCCCAGGAGGTGCTTGGCATCTTCTCGGTGAAGCGGATGCGCACGATCGACTTGATGCTCTTGAATCCGTATTTCCAGGGAACGACGAGCCTGAGCGGCGCGCCATTCTGGTTCGGCAGCAGCTTGCCATAGAGACCGACGCCGAGGATCGCAAGCGGGTTCATGGCCTCGTCGATCCTGAGTCCCTCGACGTAGGGCCAGTCGAGTACCGGGTACCGTTGGCCCGGCATCTGTTTCGGGTCCGCGAGGGTCGTGAACTCGAGGTACTTTGCGCGCGAGGTCGGCTGGAATCGCTTGACCAGGTCAGCGAGCGGAAAACCGATCCAGGGGATGACCATCGACCAGGCCTCCACGCAGCGAAGGCGATAAATCCGCTCTTCGAATGGATGTGGGCGCAGCAGATCCTCGAGTGCCAACCGTCCGGGCTTCTGGCATTCCCCGTCGATCACGACGGACCAGGGCTTCGGGCGCAGGCGGTGCGCATTCGCTGCGGGGTCTTCCTTGCCGGTGCCGAACTCGTAGAAGTTGTTGTAGCCGGTGATCTCCGCGAATGAATTCGACTTTTCCGAAGTGGAAAAGCGCGCGTTCTTCTTGAACTGCAGTGGGCGCTCGACCAGGTTAACGGTCAGGACCTCCTGCGCGAGCGATTCCGGAGCCGTTGCGGCGATGCCTGCACCCGCAAGGCCGGTGAGGAAAGCCCGTCGCGACCGATAGACGGCTTCCGGCGTGATCTCGGACGGCGGGATGCGCGAACGGTGGCTCATGCCGATTGGACCGCTCCAGGGGTCAGTTTGTTACACCAGTCCTCGGTGCGGAATCCCAGTTTTTCTGCATGGCGGCGCAGCCTGGACCCGGCGTTGACGAGCACGGGTTCCTCGACGACGGCCAGGTGGTCGAAGTCCGACCGGGCATTCCCATAAGCGGCAAACTGTGCCCCCTGGAATCGCGCGCGCAGAGTTTCGACGCAGCGGCGTTTTTCCTCAGCACGACGGTTCTCTGTCACGAGCGCGCCATCGAGGCGGTCATCCCGCCACGCGACTTCGGTACAAATGGACTCATCGAAGCCGAGGCGGCGCCCGATGTCGGGCACATAGAGATCGACACTCGCGGAGAGCAGCACGAGACGGTCGCCGGCGGTGCGATGAAGTTCGATGGTGGCGAGCGACCTGGGGCAGAACTCCCGATCGCCAAGACTGGCAACGTATTCGCCGGTCCAGGATCGAACTTCATTCCGCGCCGCGCCCGCCATGCCAGCACGGATCAGCCCGGACTTGAGCCGGCCTCGATCGCAGCCAAGCGGATAGCGCAGAAGTGCGGCCAAGGCACGTACCCGGAATCCGGGCCGCGGATGCCGCCGCAGCCAGCCCCGCAGATAGGGAATAAAAGTGTCGTGCCGCGTGATCGTGCCGTCGAGGTCAAAGACCGCGATCCGCATCGCGGCGGCGCTCAGGCCGCGAGCTGGCGCAGGACGAAATGCAGGATGCCGCCGTTGTCCATGTATTCCCACTCCTTGGGAGTGTCCACACGGACATTGACCTTGAATCGCGCGACCTCCCCCGAACGGCTGGTCGCCTGCACGGTTGCCTCGCGGCTCCCGGCAGTGAGGCCCTCGAAGTCGTAGACCTCGGTCCCGTCGAGACTGAGGGAGCGCGCGGTCTGCCCGTCCTGGAAAGTAAGCGGGAAAACACCCATCCCGACGAGGTTCGCCCGATGGATGCGTTCAAAGGTCTCGGCGATCACCGCCCTGACGCCGAGCAGGCTCGTGCCCTTCGCCGCCCAATCGCGGGATGAGCCCGTGCCGTATTCCTTGCCCGCGACCACGACGAGTGGCACGCCGGCTGCCACGTACTTCATGGCGGCGTCATAGATCGGCATCCTGGCGCCGTCCGGCTGGTAGCAGGTGACTCCACCTTCGACACCGGGAACCATCAAGTTCTTGATCCGCGTATTCGCGAAGGTCCCGCGCATCATGACTTCGTGATTGCCGCGGCGGGAGCCATAGCTGTTGAAGTCGGCGGGCGCGACACCGTGTTTCTGCAGGTACTCGCCTGCCGGCGAATCCTTCCTGATGGCGCCCGCCGGCGAGATATGGTCGGTCGTGATCGAATCGCCGAACAATGCCAGGCAGCGCGCTCCGCGCACACGCGCAAGCCCGGGCGGCTTGCCGCTCATGCCGTCGAAGTAGGGCGGATTCTGGATATAGGTGCTGCGATCGTCCCAGAAGTAGGTCTCGGACTCCGGCACGTTGATTCCGCGCCAGCGTTCGTCGCCATGGAATACGTCGGCATAAGTCTTCGAGAACATGTCGGCGGAGACGCACCTTCCGACGAACTCCTGCACTTCACGGGCCGTCGGCCAGATGTCGCGGAGGTAAACAGGTTTTCCCGACTTGTCGCGCCCGATCGCATCGCGGGTGAGGTCGATGTCCACCGTTCCTGCGAGCGCGTAGGCGACGACGAGGGGCGGGGAGGCGAGAAAGTTCATGCGCACTTCCTGGTGCACGCGGCCCTCGAAATTCCGGTTGCCCGACAGCACGGATGCGACCGAGAGCTTGTTGTCGTTGACCGCCTTCGAGATCGGCGGGTTGAGCGGGCCGGAATTCCCGATGCAGGTCGTGCAGCCGTAACCAACGGTGTGGAAGCCGAGCGCCTCGAGATCGTCCGTGAGTTCCGAGCGCCGCAGGTAATCGGTGACGACCTTCGAGCCGGGCGCGAGCGAAGTCTTGACCCAGGGCGGCACCGAGAGGCCTCGCTCGCGGGCGTTACGCGCCACGAGACCCGCGCCAAGCATGACGGCGGGATTCGACGTGTTCGTGCAGGACGTGATCGCGGCGATGACGACGGCGCCGTCCTTCAACTCGAATTCTGCAGCGCCGTCCTTGACGGGTGTGGAACCGGCCGACTTCCATTTGTCCTGGTCGCGGGCGAAGGCCTCGCGATAGGCCTTCTGCATGTCGCCCAGCGACACGCGATCCTGTGGCCGCTTCGGCCCCGCGAGCGAGGGCTGCACTGTCCCGAGGTCGAGGTGCAGGACATCGGTGTAGAGCGGATCCGGTGCTCCGTCGTGCCGCCACATGCCCTGTTTCTGCGCGTACTCGCGCACGAGCGCGACCTGGCCTTCCGCGCGGCCCGTGAGACGCAGATAGTCGAGCGTGACGTCGTCGATCGGGAAGATGCCGCAGGTAGCGCCGTACTCCGGCGCCATGTTCGCGATCGTCGCACGGTCGGCCAGGGGCAGCTGGCCGAGTCCATCGCCGAAGAATTCCACGAACTTCTCGACGACGCCGCGCTTGCGCAGCATTTCCGTCACGGTGAGGACGAGATCGGTCGCGGTCGCGCCTTCGGCGAGGCGGCCCGCGAGCTTCACGCCGATGACCTCCGGGATCAGCATCGTGGAGGGCTGGCCGAGCATCGCGGCTTCCGCCTCGATGCCGCCCACGCCCCAGCCGAGGACACCGACGCCATTGATCATCGTCGTGTGCGAATCCGTGCCGACGACCGTGTCGGGATAGGCGAGACCCTTGTCGTCGGAATAAACGACGCGCGCGAGGTATTCGAGGTTGACCTGGTGAACGATGCCCGTGTCGGGCGGCACGACCGCAAAGTTGTCGAAGGCGGACTGGCCCCAGCGCAGGAAGGTATAGCGCTCCTTGTTCCGCTGGAATTCGAGCAAGGCGTTCAAGTTGAGTGCGTCGTGCGAACCGTAGTGGTCGACCATGACCGAGTGGTCGATGACGAGCTCGGCCGGGATCAGCGGGTTGATGCGGCCGGGATCGCCTCCGAGCTTTGCCATCGCATCCCGCATAGCGGCGAGGTCGACGATGGCCGGAACGCCGGTGAAGTCCTGCATGATGACGCGCGCCGGCGTGAAGGCGATCTCGCGCTGCGGAAGCTTTCGCGGGTCGGCCGTTGCGAGTGCGACGATATCGTCGCGCGTGACGCTCTTGCCGTCCTCGTGACGAAGCAGGTTCTCGAGCAGGATCTTCAGCGAGTAGGGGAGGCGTCCGACCGGGTGGCCTGCGAGCGCGTCGAGAGCGTAGTACTCGTAACTGCGGCCGCCGGCTTCGAGCTTGCGGCGGGCCTTGAAGCTGTCCTGCATGAATCCTCCAGCGGGTGCAGCTCCATTATAGCGGCCCCGCCGAGGCACTCCTCGCCGTCGTAGAAAGCGACATACTGACCGGGCGCAGCGCCGCGGAGCGGCTCGTCGAAGCGGACATCGATGCCGCCATTGACGAGTTCGACGCGGCAGCCCGCATCCGGCTGGCGGTAGCGCACCTTGGCCGTGCACTTGAACGAAACGTCAGGCGCCACGCCAGAGATCCAGTGCGGTTCCGTTGCGCGAAGGCCTGCGGAAAGAAGGGCGGGATGGTCGCTGCCCTGGACCACGACCAACACGTTTCGGACCAGGTCCTTGGCGGCGACGAACCAGGGGGCACCGCCGGCGCCGTGCAAGCCGCCTACGCCGAGACCACTGCGCTGGCCGAGCGTGTAGCGCTCGAGTCCGCGATGCCGGCCGATTACGACACCCTCCAGGGTCTCGATCGGGCCGGGTCGCGCCGGAAGCCATGTTCCAATAAATTCCCCGAAGGGGCGCTCACCGATGAAGCAGATCCCGGCCGAGTCCCGCTTGCCGGCGACCGGGAGGCCGCGATCACGCGCAATGGCGCGCACTTCGGGCTTCCGCAATCCACCGACGGGGAATTCGCAGAACGACAGCTGTGATGCGTCGAGCGAATGGAGGAAGTAGCTCTGGTCCTTGCCGCGGTCGACGCCGCGCAGCAGCCGGCCGCCTTGGCCGATGCGCGCGTAGTGGCCGGTTGCGAATCGCTCCGCGCCGAGGCGTCTCGCGTAGTCGAGGCCGACACCGAACTTGACTTCGCGATTGCAAGGGACGTCCGGATTGGGCGTGCGGCCGGCTTCGAGCTCGGCGAGGAAATGCGCGAACACGCGCTCGCGGTATTCCGCTGCGAAGCTCGCCTTGTGAATCGGGATTCCCAATTCTTCGGCGACGCCCCGCGCGTCCTGGAAATCCTCGGCAGTCGTGCAATAGCCCTCGTCGTCCTCGACCCAGTTCGACATGAAGAGGGCTTCGACCTGGTGGCCTGCATCCACGAGAAGCGCGGCAGAGACTGCGGAGTCCACGCCACCGGAGAGAGCGACGACAACGCGAGCCATGTTTCAGCCCGCGATCTTGCGCATCGCAGTGAAGTCCTGCGGCACATGGTTCAGCATTTCGATCGGATAGCGCGCGCCGCGGAGGTAATCATCCACGCAGAGCTGGACCAGCGGGCTTCGATGCTCGCCGGCCCGGGCGCGAAGCTGCTCCCGGTCGAGCCACAGGGTGCGGATGATGGCGCGATCCAGTTTCGCCTCCGGCGCGCGCTCGCCAACCCGACCCGCGAACGCGACGCGGAGTACCGTCCGGCCGACGGGCCCCTGCCAGAGATAGAGGCCCGTGACGTGATCCGGCAGGTATTCCCGCCCAGTCTCTTCCCGAGTCTCGCGAACCACGGCTTCGAAGAGTGATTCCCCATCCTCCAGATGCCCCGCGGGCTGGTTCAGCACGACGCGCCGCGCGGACCGCTCCTGGACCAGGAGAAAACGGCCTGCCTGCTCGGCGATGGCTGCGACAGTGAGGTCGACCTTCAGGGACATGAGCCGATTATAGCGGTGGCGCCGCAGGAACTCGGAGGTATAGGAAGCTGAAGGGGCGCGTCCCCTTCAGTGTCCGCTCAGAGATGCTGCTGGCGGGTCTCGGCTTCCGGCTCGCTCGCGATCCAGATTTCGTCGAAGTAATTCAGGTACCGGCGAGCGACGACAGGGTCGTTCATCTCGACGATGCCTTCCCACCGCGATGCCTGGAGGCGATAGACGAGTGCGCGATCGTCGGCGATCAGGAAGGCCGACTGGTTGTCGCGGCTCTCGGACTTTACGCGCCGGATCTCGATGTGGCTCGTGATGCGCCGGGCGAGGTGGACGAACTTGCTGCCTTCATAGACGACGCGCGAGGGATCGGCGAGCAGCACGCGCACCTTGGCGTAACTTTTTGCGAGCACAAGCTTCTTGACCGTCTCGAGGAACTGCGGCTGGTCGTATACGGCGGGCTCGAGATCCTGCGTATACATCGTGAGCAGGCGACGGGCCGCGAATGCCACCTGCTGCGTGGCGCCTCGTGCCTCGTCGAGTGTCCCGATGATAGAGCGCGTGCCAGTCACGCTCTGTCGCTGGGTCTGCACCACTGTCACTCCAGGACGAGCGACATCCTCACGTGCGGAATGCCTGCCTCGTCGAACTCATCGCCCTCGCTCGCGAACCCGAGCTTCTCGTAGAAGGGCACGGCCTGCACTTGTGCATGCAGGAATGGTTCGCGGATACCCAGGCGACGTGCCTCGTCGAGCAAGCGCCGCAGTATCAGGGTGCCGATGCCCCGGCCGCGCAGCCCGGTAATTACCGCGATGCGCCCGATCTTACCGGCGGGATTGAGGCGCCCGGTGCCAACTGGGTCACGGTTCAGGCGGGCGATAACGTGAACGCAGCTTGAATCCTCTCCATCCCATTCGTCAGATTCAGCCAACTGCTGCTCGATGATGAACACTTCGCGACGAATGCGCTCCAGGACTGGGCGATCCGCGTCCCAGCTGGCGGGCACACATTCCAATTGAGGTTCCGCCATGCGCGGCCGCGTCAGATGGACCGGGCGAGCGCCTCGGCCAGGCCGATATACGACGCCGGCGTGAGATCTTCGAGCCTGCGCCTCGTGTCCTCGGGCAGACCGAGCGTCGCGACAAAGGCGCGCAACTCCGCGGCGCCGACGCCGCGACCGCGCGTGAACTCCTTCAGTTTCTCGTAACCACCTGCGACCCCATGCGCACGCAGCGCCGTCTGGATCGCTTCGGCGAGCACTTCCCAATGCGCGTCGAGGTCCGCGGCGATGCGCGCAGCGTCCGGTTCGACGCGAGAGAGTCCCGCAAGCGCCGATCGCCATGCGAGGATGGAATGCGCAAAAGCGACTCCGAGGTTTCGCATGACGGTCGAGTCCGTGAGATCGCGCTGCCAGCGCGACACCGGAAGCTTCTCCGAGAAGTGGCGAAGCATCGCATTCGCAAGGCCGGCGTTGCCTTCCGCATTCTCGAATGCGATCGGATTCACCTTGTGCGGCATGGTCGATGAGCCCACCTCGCCGGCGACCGCATTCTGCGCGAAGTATCCGAGCGAAACGTATCCCCAGGTGTCGCGACAGAGGTCGATGAGTATCGTATTGGCGCGCGCCAGTGCGTCGCAGTACTCCGCGATCCAGTCATGTGGCTCGATCTGCGTCGTGTACTCGTTCGGAGTCAGGCCGAGGCTCTCGATGAATTTCCTCGACTGGGCCCGCCAGTCGACCGATGGATTGCCGGCGACATGCGCATTGAAGCCGCCGACTGCGCCATTGAACTTGCCCAAGACCTCGACACGCAGGAACGAATTGGATGAGCGGCGGAGCCGCGCAGTGACGTTCGCCATCTCCTTGCCAAGCGTGGTCGGCGACGCTGCCTGACCGTGCGTGCGCGAAAGCATGGCCAACGCAGCATGGCGGTTTGCCAGGACGGCGAGATGGTCTGCAACCGCCGCAATCGCCGGCAGCAGGATGCGCTCGCGCGCCTCCGAAAGAATGAGGGCGTAGGCGAGGTTGTTGATGTCCTCCGACGTGCAGGCGAAATGCACGAACTCGAGCTGCGCGGGATTCGCGCCCGCAGCCGCGAGTTGCTCGCGGACGTAGTACTCGACCGCCTTGACGTCGTGATTGGTCTGTCGCTCGAGGTCCTTGACGCGCGCTAGGCCAGCCATATCGACACCCCGGGATAGCGCATCGATTCGGGCGTTCACGGCGGCCGGGAGGCGGGCCAGCGAGGCAAAGCTGCCGGAAGCCGCGAGCTGGCGGACCCAGGCCGCCTCCACGCGAACTCGATGGCCGATGAGTGCCGCCTCGCTGAACAGTGCGGCGAGATCGGCGCATTTCTCGGCATAGCGTCCGTCGAGCGGCGACAGCGCGTGCAGGCGTGTGTCGGTCATGGGGCGAGGGCGCGAATGATAGAATGCGCATGTTACCCGTGAGCGCACAAGACCGCATCGAAAAGGACAGCCTCGGCGAAGTTCGCGTCGCCACGGACGCGCTTTGGGGCGCCCAGACGCAGCGCGCCCTGGACAATTTCCGGATTGGCCGGGAGGTCATGCCGGCCGAGCTGATCCGCGCCATCGCGCTCGTCAAGTGGGCAGCCGCCGGGACGAATGGCGAGCTGGGCGAGTTGCCGCAGCCGCTTGCCTCAGCGATCGCCGCCGCCGCGCTCGATATCGCGGAAGGCCGCCATGCCAACGAGTTCCCGCTCGGGGTGATGCAGACGGGCTCCGGCACCAGCACGAACATGAACGTCAACGAAGTGATCGCGCTGCTCGCCGGCCGCCAGCTCGGCGAGAAGGTTCATCCGAACGATCACGTCAATCGCTGTCAGAGCAGCAATGACGTGATCCCGACTTCGATCCATGTATCCGCAGCGATCGGCGTGCACTCGAGACTGCTACCGTCGCTTGCGAGACTCGCGGACGCCATCGGTGCCAAGGCGGCAGAGGTCGGAGCGCAGGTCAAGACGGGGCGTACGCACCTGATGGATGCGCTGCCGATCACGTTGGGCCAGGAGATGCGGGCCTGGAAGTCCCAGGTCGATGACGCCGCGGCCCGCATCGAAGGCGTCCGCCCGCGGCTGCATCGACTTGCGCTCGGCGCGACCGCAGTGGGTACCGGTGCGAACGCGCATCCCGAGTTCGCGGAGCGCGCGATCGCACGGCTCGCCGCGCAAACGGGACTTGGCTTCGTCGCCGCTCCCGACCGCTTCGCAAGCCTCGCGTCCCAGGACACGGCGGTCGAGCTGTCGGGCGCGCTGCGCGGGCTGGCAGTGGTGCTGCTCAAGATTTCCAATGACCTGCGCTGGATGAACTCGGGCCCGCTCGCCGGCCTTGGCGAGATCTCGCTGCCGGCACTTCAGCCGGGCTCGAGCATCATGCCGGCCAAGGTCAATCCGGTGATCCCGGAGGCGGTTGCGATGGCCGCGACCCGGGTCATGGCGCACGACGCGGCAGTCGGCATGGCGGGCGGGTCCGGCAATTTCCAGTTGAACGTCATGCTGCCCCTGATCGCCCACGCACTGCTCGACAGCATCATGCTTCTTGCCGACTCTGCGGCCGCGCTCGCGGAGCGCGCAATCCCGGGCATCACGGTTCACGCAGCGAAGATCTCGGAATCGCTCGCGCGGAATCCCATGCTTCTCACGGCGCTCGCGCCTCGCATCGGCTACGACCGCGCTGCGGCGATCGCAAAACGGGCGTCATCGGAATCGCGTCCGATCCTCGATATCGCGGTGGAGGAGACGGGCCTGCCGCGCGATGAACTCGCGGCGCTGCTCGATCCCGCGAGGCTCGCACGCGGCGAAGTTGCGGGAAAGTGAACGCTGCAGCCGCGATCGAGCTGCATCGACTGCCGACTGAACTCCTCCGGTCGGAACTGCGCAGCCGCATCGCGAGAATCCCGGCGGAAGACGGCGTGCCACGGATTGGACACTACGCAGGTGTCAATCTCGAAAAGCTGGAATCGATGCTGCCCGCGGCTACGACGCGGGCGGCTGTCCTGATCCCGATCATCGACCGCGGGGACGACCTCACCGTATTGCTTACGCTACGCGCGGATGACCTCAAGCATCACGCGGGACAGATCTCATTCCCGGGTGGGCGTCTCGAAACCGGCGATGCAGATTCGACCGCCGCGGCATTGCGGGAGACGGAAGAGGAAATCGGACTCCGGCGCGAATTCGTCGAGATCCTCGGGCTCCTGCCGGACCACGCGGTGATCACCGGCTACCGGGTGACTCCGGTTGTCGGGCTCGTGCGGCTCGGATTCGAACTGGTGCTCGATCCCATGGAAGTGGCCGGTACTTTCGAAGCGCCGCTCAGGCATCTGCTCGACCCTTCGACCCATGCATTGCAGCGTCGGCGCATCGCGGGCCAGGAAGTCGAAACCTACGACCTGCCCTGGGGCAGCTTCAATATCTGGGGCGCGACGGCCGGCATGCTGCTGACGCTGCGTGAAGTCCTGAACGCACCGCCGACCCATGGCAATTGACCGCCTGCTCGCGATCATGGCGCGGCTGCGCGACCCCGAGCGCGGCTGTCCCTGGGACCTCCAGCAGGACTTCAGGTCGATCGCGCCGCATACGCTCGAGGAAGCATACGAAGTCGCGGACGCAATCGAGCGTGACGACCTCGCCGCGCTTCGCGACGAGCTGGGCGATCTCCTGTTCCAGGTCGCCTTCCATGCGAGACTCGCGGGCGAAAGGGGCGAGTTCGATTTCGACGATGTGGTCGACGCGATCTGCGACAAGTTGACACGCCGTCATCCACACGTGTTCGGCGATGCCGTCGTGACGGATGCCGCGGAACAGACCCGGGCCTGGGAAGACTTGAAACGCAAGGAGCGCGCGGCTCGTGGCGAGGCGGGTGCGCTCGCCGGCGTGCCCGTCGCATTGCCAGCGCTCACGCGTGCGCGAAAACTGGGGTCCCGGGCCTCCGACGCCGGCTTCGACTGGCCGGATGCCACGGGTCCGCGTGCCAAAATCGACGAGGAACTCTCGGAACTCGACCGCGCGATTGGTGCGACGGACCCCGCAGCGCGCGAAGCGGAACTGGGCGACCTGCTATTTTCGATCGTCAATCTCGCTCGGCATCTCGAGGTGGACCCCGAGACCGCCCTGCGCCGCGCCAATGAACGGTTCGCGCGACGCTATCGGCACGTCGAGCTCGAACTCGCCCGCCTGGGCCACCCGGCAGCGGACGCATCTCCCGAACTGCTCGACCGCCTGTGGGCTGCCGCCAAGGCCGAAACCCCCTGATTCACGCCAATACGAGTCTTCGTTCGCCGTTCAGGACGCATTCATTTGAACCCTTCTAGATTGGCAACCGTGCCAATCAAGGAGGCGCAGCATGTCACGCAAAAATCGGGTCCTTGCAGCTGCCGCAGGTCTCGTCCTGGCATCGGGTGCGGCGGTTGCTGACAACGTCGGGGCGTATGACGCCCGCTACGACCGGAATGGCGAGTACGACTTCGCGCGCGTCGTGAACGTCGAGCCGCTGCGCCGGCAGGTTCGCGTCAGCGAACCGGTCCGCGAATGCTGGCAGGAGGAGAGCTACGCGTCGGAACGACCATTCTCGTCCAACCACGTCGGCGGCACGCTGCTCGGCAGCGCGATCGGGACGGTCATCGGCAACCAGATCGGGCATGGCCGCGGAAAGGACGTCGCGCGCGTCGCGGGCGCCCTAGTCGGCGGCGCGATCGGTCACAACGTATCGGTCGACCGCCAACGGCAGCAATACGGCAATCGGGGGCGCACCTACGAGCGCTGCGACGTGCGCTACCGGGACAGCTGGGAAGAGCGAATCGACGGCTATGAAGTGACTTACGAATACGCCGGGCGTGATTACGTGACCCGGATGCCCTACGACCCGGGTGACCGCATCCAGGTCCGTGTCGACGTCACCCCGACCGCGGGCTGATCGCCAGCGCCCGGGCTGCACGCGCGGCCCGGGCGCCGGCTTCCACTAGAATATGACGATGGCACGGAAGATCCGGCTCCTGTGGCTCTGCCTGGCAGTAGTACTCGCCGCCCTCCCATCGATGGACGCATTCGCGTCGAACGGCCATCGTGGCCAGGACGGCGACGATCGCTCGTTCGCGGATCGCGCAATCTCCCTGGACGAGGCGGTCGCCCAGGCGGAGCGGCGTTACAAGGCACGCGCCGTTCGCGCGGAAGAGAAGCGCCACGGCGACCGCATCGAGTACCACATCCGGCTCCTCGGCGAGGACGGCCGCGTGTTCGAGGTGCGCGTGGATGCCTCGTCCGGCCGCGAGGACTGACCGTGCGACTCCTGGTGCTGGAAGACGAGCCGGCACTCCGCGAAACGCTTGCACAGCAGTTCCGCGTTTCCGGTTTCACGATCGACGCCGCGGCCGACGGCGTCGAGGGCGAGTTCGCAGGTCTCGAGTACCCGATCGACGTCGCGGTCGTCGACCTCGGCCTTCCTGGCCGGTCCGGCCTCGAAGCCATTCGGGCCTGGCGCAAGGCCGGCAAGACTTTCCCGGTTCTCATCCTGACGGCCCGCGACAGCTGGCAAGAAAAGGTTGCCGGCCTTGACGCGGGCGCCGACGACTATGTGACGAAGCCATTCCGGTTCGAGGAAGTGCTCGCCCGCGTGCAAGCGCTCCTGCGACGCTCCGGCGGCTGGTCGCAGCCGCTACTGAAGTGCGGGGCCGTCGAGCTCGACACGCGCGCCCAGGAAGTGCGCGTCGGCGGCGCGGCGGTCGAGCTCACCGCATTCGAGTACCGGTTGCTCGAATACCTGATGTTGCGGGCGGGGCAGGTCGTGTCAAAGTCTGAGTTGACGGAAAAGCTCTACGAGCAGGACTTCGAGCGCGACAGCAACACGATCGAGGTCTTCATTGGCCGCCTGCGGCGCAAGCTCGATCCCGACAATCGCCATCAGCCAATCGAGACGCTGAGGGGACGCGGCTACCGGATATCCCGCGACTGAACGTGGCGCCCTCGGCTCCATCGCTGCAGTCGCGGTTGCTCCTTACCCTGGCGGTCCTGCTGCTCGTCGCCGCGGCCGCCGCGGCCTGGGCACTCGATGCGCTGTACCGCAATCTTGGACTGCGTGCGCTCGAGGACGTGCTCGATGCACAGGTCATCGCGCTGATCTCGACGGCGGAGATCGAGTTCGCGGGCCAGCTCGTCCCGCAGAATCTCGCCGAGCCGCGATTGGCGACCCCGGGTTCGGGTCTCTACGCGGAGATCGTCGGGTCGCAGGGAACATGGCGATCGCCTTCTGCAGTCGGCAGCGGCCTGAATCTTGCCGCCGAGCCGTTGCCGGGTGAACGCCGCATCGAACACGCAAAGCTGGCGGACGGCACGCGCGTGCTCGGACTGTCCCTCGGTGTCCGCTGGGATCCCGCGGAAGGCAAGTCCCGGGACTTCGTGATCCGCGCGGCGCAAAGCCTCGAACCGTGGTACCAGCAGGTCCTGCGGGTGCGAACGGGCCTCGTCACGGGCTTCATCCTGCTGGCGCTGCTCCTGCTCGGCGGCCTTGCGATCGCGCTACGGGTTTCCCTCGGTCCCTTGCGCCGCCTTGAAACCGAGATCGTCGACATCGAGGCGGGCCGGCGCGAGTCGCTCGGCACGGGCTGGCCGCGGGAGTTGTCCGGAGTCACCGGAAACCTGAATGCGCTCCTCATCGGGGAGCGCAAGCGGCTCGAGCGTTACCGCACGACGCTCGGAAACCTCGCGCATAGCCTCAAGACGCCGCTCGCCGCCCTGCGCGGCCTGATCGAACGCGGCGAATCGGATCCCCAGGCGCTCACACCGCAGCTCGAGCGCATGCAGTCGATCGTCCAGCACCAGCTGAAGCGCGCGGTCTTTGGCGGCAGCGGCGCGACGCTGATCGACCTTGGCGTGCAGGAACCCCTCGAACAACTGCGCTCCGCACTCCAGAAAGTTTATGCGGACAAGCCGATCAAGGCGACGATTGCGGTCGCTCCAGGCACTGCGTACCCGATCGACGCGGGCGACTTCCTCGAACTCGCGGGCAACCTGATGGACAACGCCTGCAAGTACTGCCGGTCCTCGCTGGCAGTCCGTGCTACACCCTGGACGGCTGCCGAATGGCGAAGGCCCGGTCTCGTGCTGGAGGTCGAGGATGACGGCAGTGGCATCCCGCCCGCCGAGCGCGCTCATGTGCTGGAGCGTGGTGTCCGGGCCGACGAAAGCGTGGCGGGGCAGGGCATCGGCCTCTCGGTCGCGCGCGAGATCGCCGCGGCGTATTCAGGCACGCTCGAAATCGGCGAGAGCCGCCTCGGCGGCGCGCGACTCTGCATCAGGCTGCCGGGGCGCTGAGGCGAGCCGCCCGGCCCCGCACGCTTATGATGGGCGGCCCGTAACCCATCCGCGGGCGGGGAGAACACATGTCAGCGCGCTTGACGGCCCTGTTGCTCACACTGTGCGCGAGCGCGTCGATAGCCCAGGACAAGCCGGAACCCGCGATCCAGGTGGAGCAGGTCGCCCCGGGTGTCCACGTCCTTTATGGGCAGGCAGGCAATATCGGCGTGTCCTCCGGCTCCGACGGGGTTTTCCTGATCGACGACCAGTATGCCGCGATGACTCCGAAAGTCCTGGAGGCGGTTGCTGGAATCCTTCCGGGCGCGCCCCGGTTCGTCTTGAACACGCATTGGCACACCGATCACACCGGTGGCAACGAGAATCTCGCGCAGCAAGGATCGGTCATCGTCGCTCACGACCAGGTGCGGGTGCGCATGGGTTCGGAGCAGTTCTCGGAGTTCTTTCAACGCAAGACGCCGGCATCTCCGGCGAAGGCACTGCCCGTCGTGACTTTCAACGACAGCGTCTCACTGCACCTCAATGGCGACGAACTGCGAGGCATCCATGCACCGCAGGCCCATACGGACGGGGATGTTTTCATCCATTTTCGCAAGGCCAACGTGATCCACACCGGCGATCTCATGTTCGCCGGCATGTATCCATTCATCGACCTCGAGTCCGGAGGATCCGTCGACGGAGTCATTGCCGCGGTGGACAGGATGCTGGCGCTCGCGGACGACGGTACCCGGATCATCCCGGGCCACGGCAGGGTAACCGATCGGGCGGGACTCACGGCCTACCGGGCGATGCTTGCGACGACCAGCGCCAGGATGCGCGAACTCGTCAAGGCCGGCAGGACCGAGGACCAGATCCTCGCGGCGAAGCCATTCGCGGATTTCGATGCGAGTCTGGCCTGGCCCTTCATCACTGTCGAGCGCTACATACGCATCCTGTTCCGGGACGCGTCGCGCGCGGTCAAGTGACGTCGAACTTGATGCCCTGCGCGAGCGGGAGATCACTCGAGTAGTTGATCGTGTTCGTCTGTCGGCGCATGTAGGTCTTCCAGGAATCGGAGCCGGCCTCGCGGCCGCCGCCGGTGTCCTTTTCGCCGCCGAACGCCCCGCCGATCTCGGCGCCTGACGTCCCGATGTTGACGTTTGCGATGCCGCAGTCGCTTCCCGCCGCTGACAGGAAACGCTCGGCATGCTGCAGCCGGTCCGTGAAAATCGCCGACGACAACCCGTAATCGGTGTCGTTGTGCATGGCGATCGCATCGTCCAGCGTCTTGAACGGGATCACGTAGAGTATTGGCGCGAAAGTTTCGTGCCGCACGACCGGCATGTCGTTGCGGGCACGAATAATCGTGGGTTCGACGAAGTAGCCCGGGCCCGGGAGGGTTCTGCCACCGCAGAGGATCTCACCGCCCTGGCCTTGCGCATCGGACAGTGCGGCCTCGAACTGGCGCACGGCCGAGGAGCCGACCAGCGGTCCCATCAGCGTCTTCGGATCGAGCGGGTTACCAATGCGAACCTGCTTGTAGCTCGCCACCAGCCGGCGTTCGACTTCGTCGACACGCGACTCCTGCACGAGGAGGCGGCGTGTCGTCGTGCAGCGCTGGCCGGCCGTGCCAACTGAACCGAAGAGCACCGCTGGCACGACGAGATCGAGGTTCGCGTACTCGTCGACGATGATCGCATTGTTGCCGCCGAGCTCGAGCAGGCTCCGCCCGAGTCGCGCGGCAATGCGCTCGCCGACCGTGCGGCCGACATGGGTCGATCCCGTGAAACTCATGAGCGCGACGCGCTTGTCATCCACGAAGCGGCTCGCAAGCGCGTTGTCCGCCGGGACGAATAGCTGGAAGATCGGCGGCAGGCCCTGCGCCCCGATGACCTCGTTGCAGATTCGCTGCACGGCGATGGCGCAAAGCGGCGTGTGGTGCGAGGGCTTCCAGACGCAGATGTCGCCGCAGACGGCGGCGAGGAAGGCGTTCCAGGACCAGACGGCGACGGGGAAGTTGAAGGCCGAGATGATCCCGATCACGCCGAGCGGATGCCATTGCTCGTACATGCGGTGACTCGGCCGCTCCGAATGCATCGAGAGGCCGTAGAGCATGCGCGACTGGCCGACGGCGAAGTCGGCGATGTCGATCATTTCCTGGACCTCGCCGTCGCCCTCGGCCTTGATCTTGCCCATTTCGAGGCTGACGAGGCTGCCGAGCAGGTCCTTCCTGGCGCGAAGCGCCTCACCCATGAGGCGGACGGCCTCGCCACGACGCGGTGCCGGCACATTGCGCCAGGCGGCGAAGGCGGCGGCGGCGCTCACCATGACGCGCTCGTAGTCGGCAGCGCCCGCGGCGCGGATCCGCGCGATGACTTCGCCCGTCGCCGGGTTGATCGAGTCGACGAGCGGGGCGTCGGATGCGGCATGCCATTCCTTGCCCGACCACGCGCCCGCATTGACGGCCTGGATGCCGAGGCCCGCGAGGATGCGGCTCGTCTCGCCCGAAATCTCGTCCTGCATCGGCTTTCTTTCGGTGTTCATCTCAGAGCTCCTGCGCGGCTCCGCTGCCGCCCTGCCTTGCCCTCGACCACGATCCGCGCCGAAATCGACTTGTCCGTGCCGTGGTACCACGCACCGAAACGGTTTGCGAGCACTTCAGGCAGCCGGAACTGCTCCTGGCGCACGAATCCCCGGTAAGCCTCCGGCCGTGAAAGGACGAGGTCAACGACCGCCGTGATGCCAGAGGCCGTCGTCACCTGGATCGCCGACCAGAGCCGGCCGAGGATCTCCTGCGGATAGATCTTGTTGACGTAATTCTCCTCGCGCAGTTCCCCATCCTGGCGGCCGCTGACGGCGACATAGACGATGACGACGTCCTGCAGCGTCTGCGGCACGGCGTTCTCGAGGATGCGCTTCAGCGTCGCGCGATCCTGATTCAACTTCAGGTCATTCATCAGGAGGCGCATCTGCTCGCAGTGCCCCGGATACCGGATCGTCTTGTAGTTCATCTGCTCGCAGCGCTCGCCATAGGTCTCGCCAAGGGAACCGAGTCCGCCGGACGTGTTGAACGCCTCGTAGAGCGTACCGTCGATCGCGATTTCCTCGAGACCCTCGAGCGGCGCGGCCTCGACGAGGCGCCGGTCCGCGATCGCGAAGCAGGGGTTTCCGTACTCGTTGATCAGGCCTTCGGTCGACCAGGTCAGCGAATACTTGAGCACGTTGTTGGGATGCTGGGGCAGGGCGCCAACGCGCATCCGGATGCTGCGGAGCTCGTCGAAATGGCTGACCAGTTCATTTGCGGCAATTGATATGAAGCCCGGGGCAAGGCCGCACTGCGGAACGAAGGCCGTGCTTGCGCCTTCGGCGGTTGCGCGCACGGCGCGCGTGACTTCGACGTCTTCCGTCAGGTCGAAATAGTGCAGCCCGGCCTCGCGCGCGACCTTCGCCACGCCCGGGTTGCAATGGAAGGGCAGCGACGAAATAACGGCATCGCAGGGGTGGTCGGCGACATGCCTGGCGAGCGAGGCGGTATTGCCCGCATCCAGGTCGTGGGCGATGAGGTTCCGCTTGCCGTGGGCCCGCACGACGGCGCGCGCGGTATCGACGCTGACGTCGGCGAGCTGAACCTGGTAGTCGCCGGCCTCCGCCAGCAGCCCCGAAATCAGCGCACCGATTTTTCCGGCGCCCAGAACGAGTACGCGATGCATCGAATATTCACCTGAAAAAGGGTGGCGCATTCTGCCCATTCCGCACTCCATAAACCACCCCTTGGAACGATAATTTTTGCACTGCAATCAATCCGTGTACGATGACCCGAACGATGAATATCGCGGTCGATACGGGCGGCTGGACACCGGACAGCTGGCAACGGCTGCCGGCGCTGCAACAGCCCGTTTACAAGGACTCCCCACGCCTGCAACGCGTGCTCGCGGAGCTGTCGCGCTTGCCGCCAATCGTCGTGTCGTGGGAGATCGACGCGCTCAAGGATGAGCTGGCAGCCGCGCAGCGCGGCGAGCGATTCCTGCTTCAGGGCGGAGATTGCGCAGAGAGTTTTTCGGACTGCGATTCGGACACGATCGCCCGCAAGCTCAAGATCCTCCTGCAGATGAGCGTCGTGTTGCTCCACGGCCTCAAGAAACCGGTGATCCGCGTCGGGCGCATCGCCGGGCAGTTCGCGAAGCCGCGTTCAGCCGACACCGAGACGCGGGATGGCGTGACGCTGCCGAGCTATCGCGGCGATCTCGTCAACCGCGCCGCATTCACCGCGGCGGATCGCGAGCCGGATCCGGAGCTGCTGCTTCGCGGCTACGAGCGCTCCGCGCTCACGCTCAATTTCGTGCGTGCCCTCGTCGACGGCGGCTTTGCCGACATGCATCACCCGGAATACTGGGACCTTGGCTTCCTGCAGCACGCGAAGCTTCGCGACGCTTACCGCAAGATCATCGATGCCATTTCGGATTCCCTCGATTTCTATGCGGCCATCGCCGGATCGCCCGTGCATGAGGCTTCGCAGGTCCGCTTCTACGCGAGCCATGAAGGCTTGCACCTGCTTTATGAGCAGGCACAGACGCGCTACCTCAAGCGCCGCCAGCGCTGGTACAACCTTTCGACTCACATGCCATGGATCGGGATGCGGACGGCGCGGCCTGGCGGTGCCCATGTCGAATATTTCCGCGGGATCGCGAACCCGATCGGCGTAAAGGTGGGCGAGGGGATGGACGCAGCGACGCTTCGCGAGCTCGTCCGGATCATGAATCCAGATAACGAACCGGGCCGGCTCACGTTGATCCATCGCTTCGGGGCGGGCCGCATCGAGCAGGCGCTGCCCGCATTGCTCCAGGCCGCGCGGGAGAGTGACCGGCAGGTGCTCTGGGTCTGCGACCCGATGCATGGCAATACGGAGACCACGCCCCAGGGCGTGAAGACGCGCCGCTTCGAGAACATCCTCGCGGAAGTCGAATCCGCGTTCCGTATCCACGAGGAAGCGGGATCGATACTGGGCGGCGTCCATTTCGAGCTGACGGGCGACGACGTCACGGAATGCACGGGCGGCGCCCGCGGGCTCGCGGACGGCGACCTCGCACGTGCGTATCACACGACCGTCGACCCGCGGCTCAATTACGAGCAGGCGCTGGAACTTGCGATGCTGATAGGTCGGCAACGTCCGCGGCTCTGATATCTCGGGATATCAGGAAGTTACGCATGGAATCTAACAAGTTACAAAAGCATAGCCTTCCACCACATTCGGGCGCACCCAAGGAATGGCGCGAAGTCCTGACGCCCGGGGCGATCGCCTTCGTCAACGAACTGGCCGACCGTTTCTCCGATCAGCGTGTCGCGCTGCTCGCACGCCGCGCGGCTCTGCAGCGGCAATTCGACGCGGGCGCCTTGCCCGATTTTCCCGACGAGACGCAGGAGCTTCGCGAATCCGATTGGCGCGTCGGCGCGATACCTGCCGACCTCCAGGACCGGCGCGTCGAGATCACCGGGCCGCCCGACCGCAAGATGGTCATCAATGCACTGAACTCCGGCGCGAATGTCTTCATGGCGGACTTCGAAGACTCGCTCTGTCCAACCTGGGGCAACCTCATTGAAGGGCAATGGAATCTGATGCAGGCGGTGCGGCGGTCGCTCGCCTTCACGACGCCGGAAGGAAAGCAATACCGGCTGAACGACAAGACCGCCGTGCTCATCGTGCGGCCGCGCGGTTGGCATCTCCCTGAGAAACACTGGTACCTCGGGGATGAACCGATCGCGGGTACTTTCGTCGATTTCGGACTCTTCCTGCATCACAACGCAGCAGAGCTGCTCCGTCGCAACACCGGTCCCTACTTTTATCTGCCGAAGCTCGAGAACCGCTTCGAAGCGAAACTCTGGGCGCAGGTCATCGAGCACGCCGAGAAATCCCTCGGCCTTGCCCACGGCACCGTCAAGGTGACTGTCCTCATCGAGACCATCACCGCGGCATTCGAGATCGACGAGATCCTGTACGAGCTTCGCGACTGGATCGTCGGCCTCAATTGCGGGCGCTGGGACTACATATTCAGTTTCATAAAAAAGTTCGGGCATCGCCCGGACTGCGTGCTGCCGGACCGTGGCTCGGTCACCATGACTGCGCATTTCCTGCGCTCGTACTCGCTGCTGGTCATCCAGCGCTGCCACCGTCGTGGCGCCTTTGCCATGGGCGGCATGGCAGCGCAGATCCCGATCAAGGGCGATCCTGACGCGAATGATCGCGCGCTCGCGCGCGTGCGCGCGGACAAGGAGAGGGAAGCGGGCGATGGCCATGACGGCACCTGGGTCGCGCATCCCGGCCTTGTCCCGATCGCCCGCGAAGTCTTCGACCAACTGATGCCCGGCCCAAACAACCTGTCGAAGTTCCGCGAGGACGTTTCCGTCAACGGCGCAGACCTGCTGCAGGTCCCGGACGGAAAGGTTTCGCGCGCAGGCCTCAGGCTCAACATCGACGTCGGCATCCGGTACCTCGCGGCCTGGCTCGGCGGCAACGGCTGCGTTCCCATTCACCACCTCATGGAGGACGCCGCGACGGCCGAAATCTCCCGTGCCCAGCTCTGGCAGTGGGTCCGGCATGGGGCTCCGCTCGAGGATGGGACGCCCGTCACGCTCGCGCTCGTGCGCTCGGAGGCAGAGTCCGCGCTGGCCGGAATCCGGAGCGAGGTCGGCAACGCCGCCTTCGCCGCGGGCCATTACGAGCGCGCCGCGGCGCACCTCGACCGGTTGACGGCCAACCAGGATTTCGAGCCGTTCCTGACCCTTAACGCCTATGAAGACATCGATTGATCGGGGAGCTTGCATGACATTTCAGTCCGCCGCGCAGATCGAACAAAACTGGAAAGACAGCCCGCGCTGGACGGGTGTCACGCGCGCCTACAAGGCGGCCGACGTCGTGCGCCTGCGCGGCAGCGTCCACGTCGAGCATTCGATCGCGCGCCTCGGTGCCGAAAAGCTCTGGCGCTATCTGCACGAACTTCCCTTCGTCAATGCCCTCGGCGCCCTGACCGGCAACCAGGCGATGCAGCAGGTGCGGGCCGGCCTCAAGGCAATCTACCTTTCCGGCTGGCAGGTCGCGGGCGACGCAAACCTCGCAGCGGAAATGTATCCCGACCAGTCCCTGTATCCCGCGGATTCAGTCCCGTCGGTCGTGCGCCGCATCAACAACACGCTTCAGCGCGCCGACCAGATCTGTCATGCGGAAGGCAGCGACAAGATCGACTGGCTGCAGCCGATCGTCGCCGACGCGGAGGCCGGGTTCGGAGGCGTGCTGAACGCGTTCGAGCTCATGAAGGCCATGATTACCGCGGGCGCGGCCGGCGTACATTTCGAGGACCAACTGTCGAGCGCGAAGAAGTGCGGTCACATGGGCGGCAAGGTGCTGGTGCCGACGCAGGAAGCGATCAACAAGCTGGTCGCTGCGCGGCTGGCTGCGGATATCTCCAGCGTACCGACCGTCATCGTCGCCCGTACCGATGCCGAATCGGCGACGCTCCTGACTGCCGACATCGACGATCGCGATCGCGCGTTCATTGCATCGAAGGAACGGACGAGCGAAGGATTCTTCCCAGCCAAGGCCGGCATTCCGCAGGCGATCGCTCGCGGCGTCGCCTACGCCCCGTATGCCGACCTCGTCTGGTGCGAGACCGGAACGCCGGACCTGCACGAGGCAAAGGAATTCGCGGAAGGCGTTCACCGCGTGCATCCGGGCAAGCTCCTCGCCTACAACTGCTCTCCGTCCTTCAATTGGCGCAAGAAGCTCGACGACGCAACTATCGCGAAGTTCCAGCGAGAGCTCGGGGCGATGGGCTACAAGTTCCAGTTCATTACGCTCGCGGGCTTCCACGCGCTCAACTTCTCGATGTTCGAGCTCGCGCGCGGCTACAAGGAATCGCAGATGAGCGCCTATGTCGCCCTGCAACAGGCGGAGTTCGCGGCAGAGCCGGTCGGCTATACCGCGACCAAGCACCAGCGCGAAGTCGGTGCCGGCTATTTCGACGACGTGACCCAGACCGTCACGGCGGGCACCTCGTCCATCACGGCCATGCGCGGGTCGACTGAAGAAGCTCAGTTCAAGGCGCGCTGAGCGCTTCGGGCCCTGCGTGCCGGGCGCGTCTTTCGATGCAAATTGCCGGCTCTGTCCGCGCCTCGCGGGCTTCCTCGATGAAGTCCGGGAGCAGCACCCGGACTATCACTGCCGCCCGGTCGCTCCTTTCGGCAGCGCGCGCCACCGCTTGCTCATCGTCGGACTCGCGCCGGGCATGCACGGTGCCAACCGCACGGCCCGGCCGTTTACGGGTGATCACGCCGGCATCCTCCTGTATCGAACGCTGCACAAGCAGGGATTCGCGACGCGGCCGGACTCCTTCGCCGCGAATGATGGCCTTCGCCTCAGGGACTGCCGAATCACGAACGCGGTGAAATGCCTGCCACCAGGGAACAAGCCGCTACCGGCCGAAGTCCGAACCTGCAACCGTTACCTTGAAAGCGAGCTTGCGGCCCTGCGGCCGGGCGCTGTGGTCGTGGCGCTCGGGTCGATTGCGCACACGGCCGTGTTGCGGGCCATCGGCCAGCGACCCACTTCATGCCGGTTTGTACATGGGGCTGAACACGAGCTGCCCAAAGGCTTGCGCCTGCTCGACTCGTATCACTGCAGCCGACTCAACACGAACACCAGCCGGCTGACCCCGGCGATGTTCGATCGCGTGTTTGCCCGCGCCCGCCACTTGCTTGACCGCTGAGGAACCCCACACCATGTCGCCTTGAGCGACTTCGACATCAAGTCATACGTAAAGAGCCTGCCGGGCCGGCCGGGCGTCTACCGCATGCTCGACGCCGACGCGACGATCATCTACGTCGGCAAGGCGCGGAACCTGAAGTCACGCGTCGGCAGCTACTTCCGCGCGGACCAGCTGCAGCCGAAGGTACAAGCCCTGGTGCGCGCAATCGCCGGCATCGAAGTGACGGTGACGAATTCCGACACCGAGGCACTCCTGCTCGAGCACAACCTGATCAAGCGCCACCGGCCGCGCTTCAACGTGATCCTGCGCGACGACAAGAGCTTTCCCTACGTCCACCTGTCGGCACACGAGTTTCCGAGGCTCTCGTTCTACCGCGGGTCGCGCCGGCTGCCCGGCCGGCTGTTCGGGCCTTACCCGTCGGCAAGCTCGGTCCACGAATCCCTGAACCAGCTGCACAAACTGTTCAGGCTTCGCAGCTGCAAGGACACTTTCTTCGCAAACCGGTCCCGGCCTTGCCTCGAGTACCAGATCGGCCGTTGCTCTGCGCCCTGCACAGCGCTCATCGACACGGCGACCTATGCCCGGGACGTCGAGTCTGCTGTCATGGTGCTGGACGGGCGCGCGCAGGACGTTACGGCACGGCTCGGCGAGGAGATGGACCACGCGGCGGAACGGCTCGACTTCGAGCGCGCTGCGGCTTTGCGCGACCAGTTGACCGCGCTGACGGATATCCAGTCACGCCAGGTTGTCACGCGGGCCCGCGGCGGCGCCGACACGGACGTACTGGCGGTCGCCGAGTCGGCAGGGGAGTTCTGTGTCGCGTTGATGTTCATCCGCGGCGGGCAAGTCCTCGGAACGACGACGTTTCACCCGCGCGCACCGATCAGCGAGTCTGCCGAAGTGCTTTCGGCATTCGTCGCCCAGCATTACCTCGAACGCGATCCCCCGGCGCGGATTTATCTTTCGCATCCGATCGAAGACGCTGAAACACTGGCGGACTCCCTGTCGGAGCGTTCCGGCCGGAAGGTCGGAATCGGACCGGCCCGGCGCGGATACCCGCAACGCTGGGTAAGGCTCACGATGCAGAACGCCGAGAACGCCCTGCGCATGCGGGAAGCTGCCCATTCGAGTCTCGCCGGGCAATTCGCGGAGCTTGGCAAGTTCCTGGGCGTCGGAAATCCCGTCGAGCGTATCGAATGCTTCGACGTCAGCCACACGCAAGGGGAGGCGACGAATGCATCCTGCGTGGTCCTCGGCCCAACCGGTCCGATCAAGGCCGAATATCGCCGTTACAACATCGAGGGCGTCGAGCAGGGAGACGACTATGGCGCGCTCCGCCAGGCGCTCGCGCGGCGATACCGCCGGCGCAAGCAGGAGGAATCCCCGCTCCCGGATCTCTTGTTGATCGACGGCGGCAAGGGACAGCTCGCCGAGGCCGCGCGCGTTCTGAAGGAACTCGAACTCGTGATTCCGGCGGTGGCCGCAGTCGCGAAAGGTGCGGATCGACGCGCCGGACAGGAGCGTATTTTCTTGTTGGGCCGCGACACGCCCTCTATACTCCCGCCGGATTCGAAGGCACTGCACCTGATTCAGCGCGCGCGGGACGAGGCACACCGGTTCGCGATCAGCGGACACCGCAGGAAGCGGGCACGGTCGCGCCAGACCTCGATGCTGGAATCAGTGGCAGGACTCGGGCCTGCGCGACGCCGGGCGCTGCTACGGCAGTTCGGAGGGCTGCAGGGCGTGTTACGCGCCGGAGTAGAGGACCTGGCCCGGGCGCCGGGAATCGGGCCCGCGCTGGCCCAGGTGATTTTCGAGCATCTGCATCCTGGAGCCTGATGAGCGGCCCTTACACCATCCCGAACCTGCTGACTGGACTGCGCATCGCGCTGATTCCGGCGATCGTGGTGCTCTTCTACCTGCCGTATCACTGGTCCGACATGGCCTGCGGCGTCATGTTCGCAGTGGTCGGAATCACGGACGCCTTCGACGGTTATCTCGCGCGAAAGCTTGGCCAGACTTCGCGACTGGGCGCCTTCCTCGACCCGGTCGCCGACAAGCTGATCGTCGCAACGGCGCTCGTGCTGATCGTCAGCAAGAACCCGGTCTGGTACGTGACGCTGACAGCGGCAATCATCATCGGCCGCGAGATCGGCGTGTCGGCACTTCGCGAATGGATGGCGGAGATCGGCGCGCGCCAGAAGATGAAGGTGACGCGTGTCGCGAAGTTCAAGACGATCGTGCAGATCGTCGGCCTCTCCATGATGTTGTTTCGCGAAGACCTTTTTGGTCTCCCGATCTACCAGTTCGGGCTGGGCCTCACCGTCATCGCCGCCGTGCTCACCCTGTGGTCAATGGCCGTCTACCTGCGCGGGGCGATGCCAGAATTGCGCGGCAGTCGATAAGATCGAAGGGAGGCGGGCCGGCAAACTTGACACCCCGGACACCCCTCCTAAAATGGCGGCCCCTGCGGGAATAGCTCAGTTGGTAGAGCGCAACCTTGCCAAGGTTGAGGTCGCGAGTTCGAGCCTCGTTTCCCGCTCCAGATCCTGACGAGACCCCGGGACGACCTTCCGGGGTTTCGTGTTTAATGCCCTCGAAGGCTAGGTGGCAGAGTGGTCATGCAGCGGCCTGCAAAGCCGTGTACGCCGGTTCGATTCCGACCCTAGCCTCCACATCGACTTTCTTCGCGCCTGCCCGCGCAAGTTCCATTACCGTCCAGCCCTCTGCGCAAGGCCGCGAACCGAGCCTATTTGCCGCGTTTCTTCCTTACCTCTCACCACTTTATGAAACTCGATCCTGATCGCGTCATGCGCGAACTTGTCCAGCCGTCGCCGACTCTTCCTCTACGCTTCACACCCTGCACGCCATATCTCTGCCTCACCTCATCACTTGTATTCCTTGTAGCTTTTCTCTTCCACGATCCGCGATCCCAGTTTCGCGTTGATCTGTCGCTTCATGGCGGCGCGCTCGTCGTTGATGAAGTAGACGGCACGCGCCAGTTCGATGAACTTCGCGTCGAATTGCCTGGCGCGCTCCTTGTCGCGGATGTCGTCCTCGATCACCCATAGTTTCTCGTTGATGCCTTTCAGTGCAGTCCATTCGGGGCTGATGTCCTGCTTGCCGTGAGACGAGGCGCGCCACGTGTCTTCCAGCAGCTTGAGTTCGACGCGGACGTTGGCGACCTTCGCCGCATCGGTCATGCGCTCGGACTTGATTTGCAGGATGGTGATCTTGTCGATAAGTTCGCCGGGAGATATGGGAACATGGATGTCGGTGGACATGGGGGAATCGTGTCAGGTTTGAGGTGTTAGGTGTGGCGAGCCTGAAACGCAAGGCGCTGCTTGCGCGGACTTTACATCCCGCTCGCCACACCATACACATCCGGGCACGGCTACGCCCAACCCCAATAGCCGATGCGGCGCCGGATCTTCAGTTTGCGCCACAGATTGAGCGGCTTCGGTCTGGGGTTGCGGGCGCCCTGCGCGATGAAATCGTCGACGGCCTGCAGGACGCGCTCGCTGGAGCGTCCATCGCGACAGGGGTGAATGGAATCGGCATACTTGCGCACTTCGCGCATCACCTCCGGCGGTCGGGCCAGTGCCCTCTCGATGGCCGGCTGCAGCTTTTCCGGCGCATCGATGTCGATGAGCTGCGGTCCCGGCCGGCGATTCCTGAACGTCACCACCGGCTTATAGGTCAGCAGGAATTCATTCAGGGCGGAGGACGTATCCGAAATCATCATGTCCACCTGCGCAAACAGATCGAGGATGTTGTCTTCAGTCGCAAACCGCAGGTGCTCGTTCTCAAGGCCGCGATACTTCGCTACAGTTGCGGCATCGGATTTCGGATGCAGCGTGACGATCCAGCGCCAGCGGCCGGTACCGGACATGGTCTTGATCGTGTCGTACAGGATGCCGGCGGCGCTCCACGATGGCGAGAAGGTGGAGTGATAGAGAATGGCCGGCTGCGCACGTAGCGGTGGCGGTTCGTCGGTGGCGTGGGCTCTCATGAAGGGATCGAGTTTCGGCCAGCCGGTCTCGCGAACCGCGAAATGCCCGACCCGCTGCGATTCCGCCTGAAACGCCTGCGTGTCGCGCGGGCCGGTGGTGCAGTACAGATCGAAAAAGCCGCGGATGTAGATGTGACGTGGCTTGCCCGCATCGAAGCCGTGAAAGACCTCGGTCTTTACGCCAGGAAAAAAGTGCGGCACCGCATTGCTGGATGTCAGGACAGCGCGCGGCGCGAACTGTTTTACCTCTCGCGTTTCGCGCAGCAGACGTTCGTCACCGTGCAGTTCCTCGCCGCCCGGGCCATCGAAGAACCAGGCGGCTGTATCGCCGCGTGCGCGGATCGCATCCTGCAGCGGACGCAGAATTGCAAGCGCGTAGCGTTCCGATCCATACAGGAGATAGTGCCGGGGCGTGCGGTTCATGATCGATTGGCTGTTCTCACGGAGATCTGTATCGCTCTGGTTGCAGCGCGACTGCGACTGCGATTGCGGCGCATCCGCCATCCCCTTCGCTCAGGGATCGAGACCGTACCGATTCAATAGTTGCGCCGCAACTTCCTGCGAGGCCGGATTTCGATTCATTTCGTAGTAGCGCAGTCGCTTGTAGACGGCATACGAGGCTGCGATGTGGGACACGATGTAGCCGCGCCAGCCGTCCAGGAAAGCGAGACGCAGGACGTAGTCCTGGAAGAACGCCGCGACGAAGACGAAAGGACAGAACCACATGCGGGTTGGTCGCCGGGCATCGAGCCAGTCGCGTGCCTTGAGTTCCGCATAGCGCAGGATCTTGATCTGCTTGTGGACCAGCGTCGGGTTGTTGAAGTGCGCAAAGGGTTCGCCGATGGTGATCGTCGGGCCGTTGAAGTGAAGCGATTCGTGCACGCGCACATCCGCCCACCGCGCACGTTGCCGATGGTAGATGCGTCCCAGGTGTTCGCCGACCATCGGCCGGTACCAGCGCATTGGCGCCCCCATGTACCAGGTCTGTCGGCGCAATACCGCTCCTGCATGTCCTGACTGCAGCAGTTGCGGCAACCGGATCCCGAGCTCGGCGATCAGTGCCGGGGTCAGTGCTTCATCCGAATCCAGCACCAGGATCCAGTCGTAAGTCGCCTGGGTGGTCGCGAAATTCCTTTGCGCGCCGAATCCCAGCCAGTCCTGGTGGATGACGCGAGCCCCGTGACGGGCGGCGACCTCCTGAGTGCCATCCGTACTGCCCGAATCAATCACCAGCTTTTCCGCTGCGAAGGGCACGCTGTCGAGGCACTTGCCGATTACGTGCGCCTCATTTCGCGCGATGACGACCAATGCGATGGGAATCTGAGCAGCACCTTGCATCATGTGAGTTTCACATATCCCGTGAGCGCAGCGATACACAGGCGGAGCGAGCCCGCTGTCAACGGGCTCGGCGTTCAAAGTACGCAAGGGAGAATTGCTGCCTGATTCTTCGATACTCAACGGCCGACCCCGTGATTGCGCCTGACACGCCGGGTCCCGGTTCGTCCCTACCTTCGGCGTGCCAGTGCCTCCAGCAGGCTGTGGAGTTTCCTGATTACTTCCTCCGGTGTGATCAGGTCCATGACACCCGGCTTTTCGATCTTGGCGGTCCAGGGCAGGCCGAGGGCAGGTTTGCCCATTAGGCGCTGCGAAGCAATGTCGTATTTATCCAGGCACCACTGGCGGCTCAGATAAGGACCGCTGCGGGCCAGGTTGGTGGCTGCATACAGGCCAACCACCGGCGTGCCGACCGTCGTTGCCATATGTGCCGGACCGGAGTCCGGCGCCAGCAGGGCCGTCGCTCTTTCCAGCGTCGCGAGCAGTTCGATCAGCGTGTCCTTGCCGATGGCGTTCTCGCACGGCTGATGCATGCGCTTTTGGATCTCCCGGCCCATGCGCTGCTCCAGTTCGCTGCGACCGCCGCACAGAATCACGCGCAGGCCGAGCGCCGCGACCGCATGATCTGCAACCTGCGCGTAATATTCGGCACGCCAGTTGCGCAATGGATGACTGGAGCATGGGCTGATGACCAGTGTCTGGACGCCGTCGGGAATGAGCCGGCGCGCATAGTCCCGCGCGGTGTCGGGTATCGGAATATCCCAGCGCAGCACCTTGTCGCAGACATTGAATCTCTCGGCAAAACCAAATAACGCATCCATGACGTGCTGGCGCTCGGCGGGCCGGATCCGCTTGGTCGTAAACAGCCACTGCAGCTCGCGTGCACGACGAAAATCGAATCCGAGCCGGATCTTCGCGGGGATGACGGTCGAAAGAATGCTCGCGCGAAACGCCAGTTGCATATGCATCAGGACGTCGAAGTGCCGACCGCTCATTGTGGCGCGCAGTGTCCGATAGGCCGTCAGCTTGTTGCCCTTTTCGACGGGGATGAATTCGATGTCCGGAATATGGCCCAGCAGTTTCGCTTCGACACGGCCGATGACCCAGGTAAAGCGTGTCTCCGGCCACGCCCGCTGCAGCGTCCGGATCACCGGCAGCACGTGGCAGGTATCGCCGATGGCCGACAGCCGCAGGATGCAGACGGAGCGCGGTGGCGTATCGAATGCGGATGGCATCGAAGGATCGACAACTACCGGCTATGAGCCGCAGCAGGCACGGCAGACAGAATTCGGGACAATGAGCAGTGTCCGGGAAGAATGGAGTAGAACATGTTTCTGGTTGTTGCCACAGCTCGGTGCCCAGCGCCCAGCGGTCCGTGCGCGTGATCGACGAGCAAGCCATTGCCGTTCCTGCCGGGCGCATCCTATACGACGCCTCATCATCGCGTAAGCCGCTCGCCGACAGGTTCACGCGCGATTAGCGGAGTGGCGCCTGTTGGCGTACATCATGCCGATCTGAATGCTCACAACAACGTGCTGGCGCGCCTGCATCGTTCGCTGGTCAAGATCCACGCCGGGCATGGCACCGCGTACGTCGATCGGCAATGGCCTGTGCTCTTGCAAGGATGCGCAGCGGGAAGTGAGCAATGAATGATGGTCCGTGAATGTCCGTGGTGTCTTCTGCTTCCCGGTCCCGAGTCACCAGTCACTTTTCACTTCTTCCGGTAGTAATCCGGATACTCGGGCGTCAGCCCCTTGAAGCGGCGGTGAATCCATAGATATTGTTCCGGGACGCGCCGAACGTGCTCCTCGATGAGCTCATTGAAGCGCTGTGCGTCGCCAACTGCGCTCTCACTCGGAAAACCTTCCAGCATGGGTTGAATGGCCATGCGGTAGCCTTGTGAGCCGGGCAATCGCTCGGGAAAGTAGGGCAGGACGGCAGCGCCTGTCATTCGCACCAGCCGCGAGGTGGCGGTATTGGTAGCCGCGGGAATACCGAAGAACGGCACCATCTCCGCGCCCTTCTTGCGGTAACTCTGATCGGGCGCATACCACACCGGTTCGTTGTTCTTCAGCGCTAGGATCAGGGTGCGGATGTCGTCGCGTGGAATCGCCCGCCGGGCGCGCCTGCCGCGATTGCGCACCAGGAAGTTTTCCAGCACGGCATTGCTGGTCGGCCGATACATGATGCTGGCAGCGACACGTGCCACCAGTGCACGGGCACCGATCTCAAGGGTAGTGAAATGCGCACTCAACAGGATCGCGCCACGACCATGCGCCAGAGCCGCCTGCAGGTGTTCCTCGCCTTCGAGGCGCGTGAGTTTGCGAACACGCTCGTCACTGCTCCACCAGCTGATTGCAGTCTCGAACAGACCGGCGCCGACGCTGCGAAAATGCTCGCGCAGAATGCGCTGGCGCTCGCCGGCCGGCATCTGGGGGAAGCACAGCTCGAGATTGCGCCGGGCAATCCGCACGAAATTCAGCGGCAGCACCAGCAACAGGTCGCCGATGCGCCGCCCCAGCCAGAGCAGCAGCGGATACGGCAGTGGTTCGAACAGTCGCAATAGTCCGAGCGCGAGCCAGGTGGGCCAGTAGCGGGCGTGGAGGAGTTGGGCGAGCGGCATGCTTGGCGTCGTGAGTTGAAGAGCCTGGACATGGGGACGTGCAAGGACGTCAGTGATATCGCACGGTCATTCTGACGTCCTCGCGCCTTGGCGTCCTCTCGTACTCACTGGCGTCCGATGGCGCTGGTCATGGAGACGTACTTCTCGCCGCAGCTCCGCGGCCATCACTCCCCGTTCTCCGTCACCCACTCGGTGCGGAAGAACCGGCTGTTGATCTCCAGCGCGGCGCCGATCGCGGCGGGATCCGCGCGGCGGTGCTCCTGCAGGTGCCAGCGCTGGTCCACGACGCTGGTATCGTGGCGCCGCACGGAGATGGCGTGATCGGGCAGGACGATCGCGAAATCGCCATAGCCGCTCATGACGAGCACGTCGCGTCCCCCCGGCTCGAACAGGTCCCGGCCAACGCTGTGGTCGGAGGCTGGGTTGCGGCAGCCGAGGTAGCGGTCCATCAGCGTGGCCATCACGTCCATGTGGCTCGTGCGGTGCCCATGTCGGCCCGCGGTGACGCCCGACGCGTGCAGGACGAACGGCACCTGGGCCTGCCAGCGGCTGAAGTTGCCGTTGTGGCCCCAGTAGTTGAGGCCGTTCTCGTTGAACTCCTGGCCGTGGTCGCCGGTGATGATCACGACCGATTCCTCCAGTAGGCCATCGTTCTCGAGCCGCTCGATCACCTGCCCGACGAGGCTGTCGACGTAGTGCACCGAGTTGAAGTAACGGTTGCGCGTCGGGACCGGGTCGGTGTCCTTGCCGAGCGTCAAGTAGTTGGCCGGCCCGTTGATGGTCGGCTGGAGGGGCTGCTGGTAGTCGGGCGGCAACGCGAAGGCGTGTGGCGAATCATAGAACAGGAAGGAAAAGAATGGCTCCTCGAGCTTGCGCGTGTCGAGAAACGCGAGAAAGTCCCGCGTGAGGTCATAGTCCCACTCCGCGGCGCCGCTGCCGTCGGACGTCAGGCGTACGCCGGGCACCTCGGTGAACACGGTCTTGTCGAGCTCCGGGCTGTAGAGCGGCGTGCTGCGGAACACCTCGATCCGGTACTGCTGCTGGAGCAGCGCGGAAATGACCGCCGGCCCGCGCCGCTCGCCGAGCGCGCTGTGCCAGTAGGTGCCGGGCAGGCCGTAGAACAGCGTGAAGATGCCGGTGCGGGTCGCATTGGCCCCGCTCCAATGGTCCTCGAAGGTCGCCGCGCCGCCGGCAAAGCGATGGATGTTGGGCGTTATTTCCGGCGTCAGTGCGTCGAAGCGCCAGGAGTCGATCACGATCATGACGATGTTCGGCCGCTGTGGCGGGGCCGGGCAGTCGAGCGGCTCGCGCGGGTAGTGAAACTGGCCCGAGCCGGGCTCAGACGCTATCGATTCCACGGTCGGCACATGTACGCCGACCCTGCGCAGGAATCGCTTGGCGGTCATCGGTTTGTTCAATGGCAGCAGGGCGGTCTGCCGCGTCAGGGGTGCGAACCCCACGGCTGCCGCCCAGGCGTGGGTCAGGTGGTAGGCGACGCAGCAGGTGGCCAGCACCACCACGAGCGGCCTGCCCGCGGCCAGGCGTGGGCGTTCCTCGACCTGCCGCCAGGCCAGGCGGGCGACCCAGGCCTGCCAGAACACCACCACCATGGCGATGCTGGCGGCCAGCAGCCACATGCGCACCGGAAACACGAAAGTGGCTGCGGCAGCCCCACCCGTGAGCAGTTCGAGTACGGCACTGTTGATATGGAAGCGGTACAGCTGGAAGACCTGCGTGTCCGCAAGCAGGCTCAGGAGCAGGAGGGTGGACAGGCCGACGCCGAGCGGGATCACCAGCCTCGGCCGCGGCAGGATCGCAGCCACCAGCAGGACGGGCAGCAGCAGGATCGCGGCAAGCGAACTGAGGTGGCCGAGCATCATCACGCCGCGGAACAGCAGCGTGCCTGCGCTTCCGGCCGGCTCGGCCATCGCCAGGAAACGGAGTCCGATCACGAGGCTGCCGAGGGTGGTGGCTGCGATCAACCAGCCCCACCAGCGAGCCAGCAGGCGGCGCATCGACTTGTCTTGCATGGGGTGCGACGGAGGTCGCCAAACGATGCGGGCACTCTGTCACATCTCCGGGCTGGCCCACAACCCCTGCGCGGCACAGCGCGTCGCAGGCCATGGGTCACCGGACCGAGGGCATCCACCACATCGCGCTGGTCGGCCACGCGGGGGTTCTGGCCGACGCGCTGCTAATCGGCGCCAAGGCGATCCCCGCGAAGGGAGGGGTGAGCGTTCCGGGTGACGGCAGAAGAAGCCCCGCAGAGCGAGAGCTGGCGATCGAGGCCCTTCGGAAGCTGATCAACGGTGATGTGCGTTCGCAGGCGAAGCGCAACGTCACACAGGCGAAGACTTTCAGCGAGCGACTCGAGGCCGCCATCGCTCGTTACCACACAAACGCACTCACAACGGCGCAGGTCCTTGAGGAACTGATTCACCTGGCGAAGGACATCCGAGCCGCTCGACTACGTGGCGAGGAATAAGATCTCAGCGACGAGGAAATCGCCTTCTACGACGCGCTGGCCGAGGATGAGGGGGTATCCACCGAAGCGTTTTGCCATTTAACCGCGTTAAAGCAGCGAGTTACCTGAAGTGTGCGGGGCTGACCCCAGCCTCCATCACGACTACATTCACGCTCCGATTGGCGTACTCGCGCATTGGCGTTCTGCTGACAGCGGGTCAGCAACTTCAAGCAGTCATGACTGTCGATCAGGTATGGACGATACGAACGAACGCGCGCGGTCGCTGTTTGAATACAGCTTTCAGGTGGGCAAGCTCGAGTTGAACGTCGCCGGAGTGCTCGCGGCGGTGCTCACGCTGGTCGTCGTCTGGGCACTTTCGAGGCTGATGCAAAAGGGGTTCACGCGTTACGCGATGAGCCACCAGCCAGCGCTCCGTCCAGCGATCTATACGGTCTCGCGCCTCGCCAGGTACGTGCTGGTGGTGATCGGTGTGCTGGTCGCTGCAGGACTGATGGGAGTTCCACTGACCCAGTTTGCCGTGCTGGCCGGCGCCGTCGGCGTCGGACTCGGCTTTGGCCTGCAGGCGATTTTCAGCAATTTCGTGTCAGGGCTGATCCTCTTGTTCGATCGCAGCCTCAAGGTAGGCGACTTCGTGGAGCTGGAATCCGGCGTTCGCGGTGAAGTGGGCGATATCGGCATTCGCGCAACCCGCATCATGACGAACGACAACATCGACATCCTGGTGCCGAATGCCGAGTTCGTCACCGGCCGTGTCGTCAACTGGACGCTCGGCGATAACATGATCCGGCTGCACGTGCCATTCGGCGTCGACTACGGTGTCGACAAGGACCTCGTGAAAATGGCCGCGCTCGAAGCGGCTGCGGAGGTGCCATTCACCCTCGCGGGTCAGGATCGGCGCAAACCTCAGGTCTGGCTGGTGGAATTTGCTGAGAGCAGCCTCAATTTCGAACTGGTCGTGTGGCTCACCGCGGAAGCGACCAAACGACCCGGGGCGGTTAAGGCCGCCTATACCTGGGCGCTGGACAACGCGCTGCGCCGAAACGGCATTGGCATTCCATTCCCGACCACCGATCTCAACGTCCGCAGCCTGTTCGGCCTGGAGGGTCGCGATGCATTGCGCGCGATGCAGGGCAAGATTCCAAAGCCTGACGGTGATGCCGATTCGTCCATGCCCGCCGTAGCCCCGAGCCTCGCCTGCAACGACGCGCTGGAAGAAGTGGAGTCACAGATCGCCGAGAGCCGGTCGAAGGGCGGACGGCGCACCGTTTCAGGTCAGGCTCGTCCGCTGTAGGAATCAGACCGTCTGAAACTTTTTGTCCCGCAATGATGCGGCGAAGCCGTTCATGACTTCGTTGACCTTCGGCCAGCTCGGAAGCTTTTTCATCCGGCTGAGCCAGCGCTGCACATTCGGGTAGCCGTTGAAAGTACAACCAATCAACTCTCCCGCCGTGACCAAGCAGGCTCCAAAATAGTCGGCGATGGAGATCCTGTTGTTGGCGACATAGTCGTTCGGACCCAACATGTTCTGGTCAAGAATTCCAAGCCACGTTCTTGCCTTGTCCTTACCCCATGCAATCGTGCCCTGTTGCTGCTCTTCGGTCGGGCGCTTGTGGTGCGGAAAGACCTGCGGGTACAGGAATCCGTAACCGAAGTCCCGATAGAACTGAGTGTTGAACCAGTCCATCGCCTCATCCACCTTCGCCCGCTGCCTCGCGTCTTTTGGGTATTCGGGGGCGTCGAACCTGCTCGCCAGGTACTTGAGAATTGCGGAGCTCTCCGCCATGCGGAAATCGCCTTCTTCGAGCACAGGTACCAGGCAGCACGGATTCTTCGCGATGAATTCGGACCCGCGGTGTTCGCCTTTCATCAGGTCCACGAGCCGCTCGCTGACCGGCATTTTCTTTTCTGCGATGAGCAGGCTGACCGGACGACAGGCAGTCGATACGGGATTCATGTAGAGCGTGACGGGCAGGGCGTTCATTGATCCTCCGACGTTTCTTTCATCTCGAACACACGTCCCTGAGGTTTCTAAACCAGGACCTTTACAATCCGCTTTAGAAGTTCCTCAAGAGAAATGAGTGTCAGCAGCAATGGCACCAGCGGAAGCAATGCCGCAACGACGAGCTGGGCCACGGCGCCTCGCGTGATCGGCACGACGCTCATGCCGCGGACCTTGTCATAACTGTTCCCGAGATCGGCCAGCGACTGGATGTCGGAGCTGCCGACAAGCGTCTCGCCTTTGGGCTGGGCTCCGCGGATCCACTTGTCGGCGAATTCGTCAGCGTACTGCCTGGAGAGCTGGGCGTACTCGCGGAGACCCAGCCGCTTGGCGGCTGCCAGTGGGGGCAAGAAGACCAGCAACGGTCCAACGATCACGAAGACTACGACTGTCGCGAACATGACGATTTCGACATAGAAGGAAGTCAGGACCCCGCCTTCGTACAGGATGGTGTTGGCCAACGCTCCTGCCAGTGTTGCGCCCTGGGCAAACACGAGCGGCGCGAAGGCGCGCGTCATACCCGCCAGGAAACCAATGCCGCCATTGCCATCAGGATGGAGCGGCTGGTAGGCGAGTGGGAGACGGGAGACCTGCCAGAGAAACCGCGTCCAGACGATGAAACGGAAGTACCACCTGAGAAGGATGAACTGGTAAATCGGAAGACTGACAAAAAAGTACCACCAGCCCGCTAGCTTCGGCTGCACGCGGCCCGCGTCGGGAATCGCATACCAGGTCGGCACATCGAGAGCCATGTAGTAACGCCAGACGACGAAGATGCCAACACCGTAGACGCTGGCGATCAGCAGCAATTCGGCGGTGACGGAATTACGCAACCGCGCGGCATTTTCCAGGGCCCGGTTGAAGCCCGCGCGTACTGCATCGTGCACGAGACCTTGCGTAACAAACTGCCCGACAACGACTCGCATCCGCTGGTGAACGATGATTTCGGCCGCAATAAGGATGGGCAATGACAGGAGGAAGCGGACATGCGCGTCCACGTCAAAGAGGAATGGGACTTTGACCGAGCTTCCGACAGCGACTCCGTCCAAGAGCGCCAGCACCAGGAGGGGCAGCCATGCAATCAAGGCAATAACCATGATCCGACGGTGCAGGAGTTCGAGCGTGTCGCCGGAAAGCCTGGCACGCCGGAAGAGCTGGTAAAGAGGGCCTCCCAAGACGAGCGAGAAGTCGCTGGAAGCCGCCGATGCACTATAGTTCGCCTGCTCGCGCATCGTGTCGCTCCCTTCGTGGCCCCGCTGCGCGGGATGCGCCTGGACGGCGGAGTTTAACTCCGCGTTGGGGGACAGTGTAGGAGCCGACGCAATGATGAAAGTGGGTTCGATGCTGGCATCGATCTCGATAGCGCTGACAGGGTGCGCCGTTGTCGGCCCTGCGAGCGTGAGGAATGACCGATTCGACTATACCGCCGCCATCGGCGACTCCTGGAAGCAGCAGACGCTGCTCAACATCGTGAAGCTCCGCTACATGGACCAGCCGGTCTTCCTCGACGTGGCGTCCGTCGTGGCGGGGTATTCGCTGCAGACAGGCGTGTCCGTCGGCGGCGTGTTTCCATCCGGCGGAGGAGCCGACGTCGGCTCCGTCGGAGGGCAGGCCATTTATACGGAAAGGCCAACCATCACCTATGTTCCGCTGACGGGCGAAGCGTTCCTGCGCGGACTGATTACGCCGATCGACCCGAAGAACATCTTCTTCATGCTGCAGTCGGGCTACGCAGCGGACTTTGTCCTTGGCCTGACGGTCGAGTCGTTGAATGGCCTTCGCAATCGTTCGAGCGCTGGCGGCATCATCCGCGAAGCGGATCCTGAATTCGTACGCGCACTGGGCTTGTTGCGGGACGTTCAAGCAGCCGGCGCGTTTGGAATGCGCGTGGAGGAAGACAAGGACAAGGGCCGAACGGCCGTCGTATTTTTCAAACGCGACGACGTCTCTGCTGAAACCGCAGAGAAGGCTGCCGAGGCTCGCCGCCTTCTGAAACTGCCTGCGGATCAGACGAAGTTTTCCCTGATTTATTCGCCCGTCAAGGGTCTGGATAACGAGCTGGCCGTCAACAGTCGGTCGATGCTCCAGATCATGGGCGCGTTTGCGAGCTACATGGACGTGCCCGAGGCGCACGTTAAGGACGGCAGTGCAACGCCCGGACTCCAAGGACCCGAACACGGGACGGGTGTGCGAATCCACAGTGGCACGGACAAGCCGGCGGACTCGTTTGTCGCGGTGCGCTACCGCGATCACTGGTACTGGATCGAGCAGGGCGACTGGCAAACCAAGCGTGCGCTCGCCGCCGTCATGTTCTTCTTTACTCTGACAGACACGGGGCCGGCCGAGCAGCTCCCGCTGATCACGATTCCGGCGCAGTAACATCATGGTCACCGCGCCCCGGTGGCGGAACGGGTAGACGCTACGGACTTAAAATCCGTTGGCCGCAAGGCCATGCAGGTTCGATTCCTGCCCGGGGCACCATAAATCAACAGGGTGGCCGATAACGGCGAGAAGAACGGCTCGAACTCATGTAGTATGCACCAGTCTGGTGATTCCCTAGTTCTGTCTTGCCTGGCTCGATGCGCCGCTCCGGCGCGCCTTCTGACCCGGTCCAGCCACCACGAAACGCATCGCCGAACCAGCAGGTGGATAACCGCTTGCTGCAATATCCCTTATGTGAGTAATCCAAGTGACCAAGCTTTTTGTCGGCAACCTTCCTTTCTCCGCGACCGAGCAGTCGGTGCGTGCGCTATTCGAACCGCACGGTACGATCGATTCGCTCGCCCTCATCAATGACCGCGACACGGGTCGTCCCCGCGGTTTCGGCTTCATCGAGATGCCGAGTGCAGATGCTTCCAAGGCCATGCAGGCCCTGAACGGCAAGGACTTCGAAGGCCGCGCCCTCAAGGTGAATGAGGCCCAGTCGAAGGAGCGCAGTGGCGGCGGTGGCGGCTACGGGAACGGCGGCGGTAATCGCTACTGATCCGAAAGGCGGACCAGCGACAGGCCATGGTGGGAGCCGATGACTACGGCAATCATCATTGGCCTGTCGGCGGTCGCGCTCTATCTCGTCAAGCGTCTGTTAGGCGCGCGGACCGAGATCTCCGAATTGCTGCTGCAGAATGGGCGGCTCAGGCGGCGACTTGAGCGGGGCGCCCGCTAGACTAATCCGAAGCTCGCGAGGATGAACCCATGCGCATCGTGTCCCGCACCGCCCGTTCAGTCCGCGAACAGGAACGCGAAAAGTCGATGCGCAAGCGTGAGGCCGCCGGGACACTGGCGGCCGCGTTCCCGCGCAGTGAACAGATCCGTATCCATCTTCAGTTCGCTTCGAGGGACGGCCCGGAGCCCGCGGCGCGAACTCACGCGCTCTATCCCTCGGCGCACGCGTATTTCGAGTTTGCCTGCCCGCACGGAGACTGTGACGGCAGCATCGACCTGAACGCCGTCGCAATTCCGTTGCTACGCAGCTCCGGTACCCAGGCCGATGGCACCCTGTATTGTCCGGGGACGCGCGCGGACGGGGGAGGCCCGCGTCCTCTCTGCAACCAACGCGTCGACTACTGGATTGTCGCCCGCTATCAGCCGCTTACCCGGGCCGCGATATCGTAAGTGCGGGTCGGTGGGACAGTGGCGGCTGTCGGGGCCGCTACCGTACGCTAGGCCGTGATGACGAAGACAGTTCGCGATGTACTCGGCGACCCTGAGTCTTGGCCAAACTATCGACTAGTCGGTACCCGCATGCCGCTGCTCCGCGGCGCAACAATTGTTGGCGCGCGCGAATCGGAGCCAGACGAGCTCAGGCTGGTAATTGACGCACGCGGTCACGTACTTCACTCGACTTTCGTCATCGCAGATCGCGACGTGCGCCAGCGGCTGCTAGAAATCCTTTAGCCTGGATCGTCTCTGGAAGACTGCCTCAATCACTCTGTGTAGGGACCAAATTGGCACATCGCGGCGGCGGCTGGTCGGGTACGGTCGGATCGGCTACTCCTCGAGCTGAACAATTCTTGCCCGCCAATCGTCTGGCTTGGCGGGATTGCCACCGCTCCGAAGTCGCGCCTCAACAAGCAATTCTGAGCAGCGTGATCATTTGAAGGTCATTGTCGTCGAGCGGTATTTTGTCTCCCGTTGGGTAGACGAGTCATATTCGTACCTCGCTCGAATAGCGTCATCGCAGGTTCGGAGCTTATTCCTGGGTATGTACCGTCACGCGACACCACAATCCAAGCCGAGGCAGAGAAGGGCAGGCAATCAGGGACTTACGTATGAGTGTCATGTGTCGTGTTGCATCGCAGTACCTCGTTGTAATCAGTTTGTAATTTCCTGCGACTACGTTCCGATGGCCTAACGCCTTACGAATAGCAGGTGCGCCATGAACGAACGACCGTTTAACGTTCTCTTTCTATGCAGCGGAAACTCCGCCCGCAGCATCATCGCCGAGAGCCTGATCAATCACAGGGGTCAAGGCCATTTCGTCGGCTTCAGTGCCGGCAGCGGCGCAAGGGGAACAGTGCATCCGATGGCGCTCGAACTTCTGAAGGACATGCAGGTTCCGACCGTGGGCCTTCGCAGCAAGAGCTGGGACGAATTCGCGGCGCCCGACGCGCCGGAGATGGATTTCGTATTCACCGTGTGTGACGAGGCGGCAGGTGAAGTGTGCCCGGTCTGGCCAGGCCAACCGATTACCGCCCATTGGGGCATTGCAGATCCCGCCTCGGTGCAAGGTACGGAGAAGGAACAGCGGGCGGCTTTCCGGATCGCCCTCACTGAGCTGGACAGCCGGATAATGAACTTCATAAACCTGCCCATCCGCACGCTTGACCGCATCAAGCTGCAGGAGCACGTGCACGCGATTGGTACGACCAGATCCGCCGAGGCGGTTGCCTAGTTCCGCGCGGCGCTCGATACTTCCCGCCTGCGGCACTACATTCCCCGGGGGGAGGTTGCGATGCTGATGGGCCATTGCCACTGCGGGTCGATCCGCTACGAAGTCCACGGCGAACCAATGTACAGCGCTCTGTGTCATTGCAGCGATTGCCGGCGAAGCGCGGGCGCGCCCGTCGTTAGCTGGACCGCATTTCCTGAAGCCAGTCTCAAAGTCATTCAGGGCAAGCCGAAGGTTTACAAGTCGTCCGCGCATGGACGTCGGCACTTCTGCCCGGACTGCGGCACGGGACTTTTCTATTTCAATTCGGTGAATCTGCCCGGGATCGCGGATCTTCAGACTGCGACACTCGACGATCCGGCTGCCATCGCGCCGAGGATTCACGTCCAGACGGCGGAACGGATCGCCTGGATGGAGCAGGCGCACGAACTGCCAGTGTTCGCGCGCTATCCAACCAAGGACTAGGCCCGCAAGTCAGTGCGGGTAAATGCCGAGCGGCTCGACGACCTGCCAACCGTTTCCTTGGTCGATGTACTCCGCACGCGCCTCGAATTTCTGCGGCTCGCCAGCCCTGGTCGGTCCTTGCCAGCTCCAGGCGACATCGCCGCTGAAGGTCACGATGCCTTCGAACTCCACGACGGCGGATTTCATCTTGTCGCCGAGCGGCTGGATCGAGGCGGATTTCTGGCGGAATTCGACGAGCGTTGCCTTGCCTTCAATGTTGGGGTTCGCGTTGATCTTTGCCAGGATGAAGGGACCCATGTCACTCGTATCCGGCGAATCGCCGGGAACCGCGGTCGGGGAGGGCGCCATCGAGTTTGATTCGCTCGTGGCCGGCGCGGCCACCGTCTCGCTGGCGCTTTTATCACCGCCACAGGCGCTCATGAGGGCAACGGCGACAAGGAGCGCGAGTCTGGCCGTCTTCATGCCGCGAGTATACGGACCACCAGTCTGTGATCCCTCCCGGGGCCATATCAGGGGCCTTCTGGTATAGTCCGCCCGACCTGAGAGGCCGGTGAATATTCCCATTGCAACCGATTAATTTTTCAGGCATTTCTGCGCGAGACATCCACGTGTGGCGCGGCGACCGCGAGGTTCTCGCGGGCGTCGGTCTCGAGGCCGCTTCGGGCGATTGTGTCCATGTCCTGGGTCCGAACGGCTCCGGCAAAACGACCCTGCTACGCGTCATTGCGGGTCTGCTGACGCCAGAGCAAGGGACTGTCGAGTGGAACGGCCGTTCGACGCGTACACATCGTGACGAATGGTGCGCAAGCTTCAGCTACCTTGGCCACAGCGAAGGGCTCAAGCCCGAACTGACCGCGCGCGAGAACCTGGCCTTTGACGCAGGCCTTCGGCGGCGGCTGCGCGCCGGCGAGATAGTTACGGCCCTCATCACGGTTGGCCTCGCGGACGCGCACGACCAGCCGGCAGCATTTCTTTCCGCGGGGCAGCGCAGGCGGCTCGCGATGGCGCGCGTCATGCTCGCGGCGACACCCCTGTGGATCCTCGATGAGCCCTACACCAATCTCGATCAGGATGGCGCTAAGCTCGTGTCCGCCGTCATTGGCCGTCACCTGGACGGCGGCGGCGTTGCGCTCATTGCCGCGCACCAGCCACCCGCCATACCGAACCATGTTCCTCGTCGGGTCGAGCTCGGGTGATGAACCGCACCGGCATTTTCGATGGAGCGCTACTGGCTTACCGCCGCGACCTGCTCCTGGCCATGCGCCATTGGGGCCAGGTTGCGCAGCCGCTTATCTTCTTCGTGATGGTCACGACGCTTTTTCCGCTCGCGCTGGGTCCGGACCTCGCCGAACTGCGCCAGGTCGCAGGCGGCACCCTGTGGGTTGCCGCACTCCTGGCGTCCCTGCTCGGGCTCGAACTCCTGTTTCGCGCCGATCACGCCGATGGCACGCTGGAGCAGATGATCCTTTCAGGACAGCCGCTTGCAGTACTCGCGCTCGCCAAGGGTCTTGCGCATTGGACGGTATGTGGCCTGCCGCTCGTACTGCTGTCGCCGTTCGTCGCGGCGAGCCTTGGCATGCCTTTCGAAGCGGTCGGCACCCTCATGTTGTCGCTTGCCCTCGGCACTGGCGTCCTGAGCGCGCTCGGCTCGATCGCTTCGGCCCTGACTTTGGGTCTACGGCGCGGCAGCCTGCTGCTCGGCCTGCTCGTGCTCCCGCTTGCGATGCCTGCGCTCATTTTCGGGGCACGGGCGATCGACTTGTCGATCCATGCCGACAGCGCCCGCGGGCCTTTGCTGCTGCTCGCTGCCATGCTGGTGCTGGCGCTGACACTGGCCCCACTCGCGGTTGCCGCCGCGCTCCGGATCAGCGCGGAATAAACCCATGAACTGGACCTGGTTTCACAAGCTCGCATCACCCCCGCATGCCTACCGGATTGCGGCACGGCTGGCACCCTGGTTCGGCTGGCCGGCATTCCTGCTGATCGCCGCCGGTCTTTACGGCGGCTTGGTCCTCGCGCCGGCCGACTACCAGCAGGGCGACGCTTTCCGGATCGTCTACGTCCATGCGCCGAGCGCCTGGCTGTCGATGTTCGTGTACGGGACGATGGCGGTCGCGGCCGCAATCGGGCTCATCTGGAGAATCAAGCTCGCTCACGCCGTTGCGGCGTCCTCGGCACCGATCGGCGCTTCCTTCACTTTTCTCGCGCTCGCCACGGGCGCAATCTGGGGCAAACCCATGTGGGGCACCTGGTGGGTGTGGGATGCGCGGCTGACATCTGAACTACTGCTGCTATTCCTTTACGCAGGTGTCATGTCGCTGCGCGCCTCCATCGACGATCGCGACCGCGCCGATCGCGCCTCGGCGTTGCTCGCGATCGTCGGCGTCGTGAACCTTCCGATCATTCACTACTCGGTGTACTGGTGGAACACACTGCACCAGGAATCGACGCTCACGAAGATTGCAAAGCCCTCGATGGCCGGCGACATGCTCTGGCCCCTGCTGACCATGCTGCTCGGCTTTACGCTTTACTTCGGGGCGGTGCTCTTGATCCGGCTGCGCGCCGAGATCCTGCGGCGCGAGCGTGATGCATCATGGCTCAGGGCGGAGATAGGCCGATGATTGATTTCTTCAACATGGGTGGCTACGGCGCCTTCGTGTGGCCCTGTTTCACGCTTGCCGCCATCGTGCTCGTCTGGAATGTATCCGCTGCCCGGCGGCTGCATGCTGCCGCACGCGAGCGGGCGTTGCGACGCACGGGCGTAGGGGAGGGCGGGTGATGGCGCCGCGTCGCAAGAGGCTCCTCGCGGTCGTTGCGATCCTCGCCGGCGTCGGCGCGGCGACGGCGCTCGCGATGCTCGCGTTCGAGGACAACCTCCTCTATTTCTATAACCCGTCTCAGGTGCTCGCCGGCGATGCGCCGAGCGGGCGTACTTTCCGGATTGGCGGCATGGTCACCGAAGGAAGCTTGAAGCGCACGGAAGGCACGCTCGAAGTCCGTTTCGTCGTGACGGATTACCAGCACTCGATTCCTGTCCGGTACGAAGGCCTGCTCCCGGACTTGTTCCGCGAAGGCCAAGGCGTCATTGCCCATGGGAAGTTGTCGGCGGCAGGCGAGTTCGAGGCGGACGAAGTGCTCGCGAAGCACGACGAGAACTACATGCCGCCGGAGGTCGCGGAGTCGCTGCACACCCCGACGCCGGCGCGGGTGTCCGAGTGATACCAGAACTTGGCCATTTCGCATTGATTCTCGCGCTGCTGCTATCGGTCGCGCAGGCAGTGTTCGGCCTCGCGGGGGGAGCACGCTCAAACACGGCCTGGATGGCAGCCAGCCGCTCGGCTGTCGTCGGCCAGTTCGTCTTTACCGCGCTCGCCTTCGGCACACTTGCCTGGGCCTTTATCCAGCGCGATTTCTCGGTGCTGTATGTCGCGACCAACTCGCATTCGGAGCTGCCGCTCTTCTACCGCGTCGCGGCGGTGTGGGGCGCACATGAAGGCTCGCTCCTGCTCTGGTCACTCTGCCTCGCGGCCTGGACGCTCGCCGTCGCGGCAGGAAGCAAGGCGCTCGAGGCGCCGTTCCGCAGCCGCGTCCTCGGTTTCCTGGGGCTGATCAGCATCGGGTTCCAGCTCTTCATGCTGACGACGTCGAATCCCTTCAAGCGACTGATCCCGGCGGCTTCCGAAGGCCTCGACTTGAATCCGCTCCTGCAGGATTTCGCGCTCGCCGTGCACCCGCCGATCCTGTATCTCGGCTACGTCGGCTTTTCGGTCGCATTCGCGTTTGCCTGCGCGACGCTGCTCGAAGGCCGTCTCGATGCAGCCTGGGCGCGCTGGACGCGTCCATGGACACTCGCTGCGTGGCTCTTCCTGACGATTGGCATCGCACTCGGAAGCTGGTGGGCCTACTACGAGCTTGGCTGGGGCGGGTGGTGGTTCTGGGACCCGGTCGAGAATGCGTCCTTCATGCCCTGGCTTGCGGGCACGGCACTGATTCATTCGCTTGCCGTCACCGAGAAGCGCGGCTTGTTCAAGAGCTGGACGCTGCTGCTCGCGGTATCCGCATTCTCGCTCTCGCTGCTCGGCACCTTCCTGGTGCGCTCGGGCGTGCTGATCTCGGTGCACGCGTTTGCCACCGACCCGAAGCGCGGAATATTCATCCTTGCGTTCCTGACGATCGTGATCGGTGGCGCGTTGCTGCTCTTCGCCTGGCGCGCACCACGCCTTCGTTCGTCTGCGGCCTTTGAGCCGACGTCGCGTGAAAGTTTCCTGCTGCTGAACAATGCATTCCTCATCGCGGCCCTCAGCCTGATCCTCCTTGGAACCCTGTACCCCCTGTTCATCGACGCGCTCGAGCTCGGCAAGGTCACAGTCGGGGCGCCGTGGTTCAACCTCATGTTCCTGGTGCCGATGTTGCCGCTCCTCGCACTTCTCGGCGTCGGCATGCACGCCGCATGGAAGCGCGGCCTGCTGGGTACGGCGAAGTATCGGCTTTATGCAATTGCCGGCATTGGAATCGCCGGTTCGCTGCTGGTCGGCGGCGCGGCCTACGGCGACATCCGCCCCATGACGACGCTCGGATTCGCGCTGGCGCTGTGGGTGATGCTGTCGTCTCTGGCGATGCCCTGGGCGCGCATCCGTGCTCGCCAGCCGCTGCCCGCGGCGGCACTCGGCATGGTCATCGCGCATTTCGGCGTCGGGCTCACGACGCTCGGCATCACGGGCGTGCAGTCGTTCAAGGTCGAGAAGGATTTCGCCCTTGGTGTTGGTGAATCCGCGCAGATCGCGGGTTACGACTTCAAGCTCGCGGCGCTGCGCGACGTTCAGGGCATGAACTTCATCGGCGTCGAGGCTGACGTCGTCGTTTCCCGGGAAGGCAGCCCTGTCACTGTCCTTCATCCGCAGAAGCGCTTGTATAACTCGGGCGGAAACCCGATGACGGAGGCGGGAATCGAAGTCGGCGCCGCGCGAGACCTCTTCGCGGCACTCGGCGACCAGCTTGGCCAGGGTCGCTGGAGCATGCGGCTTCAGTACAAGCCGCTCATTCGTTATATCTGGCTTGGCGCAATCCTGATCGCTCTCGGCGGCCTCGTCGCGGCGCTCGATCGACGCTACCGTGCACCCGTGCAAGCGCGGGCCGGTGAGGCCGTGGTTCCGGTCGCGCAATGAAGTTTCCCGTTCGATTCCTCGTGCCGGCGATCGCATTCGCGGTCCTCGTCGCCTTCTTCTTCGTCGGTCTGCAGCGCGAGCCCGGAAGGATTCCGTCACCGTTTATCGGCAAGCCCGCGCCGACTTTCTCTTTGGAATCGCTCGGGGATCCAGCGTGGAAAGTCGGAACGGCGGATTTCAGCGGCCGGCCCTGGTTGCTCAATGTCTGGGCGACCTGGTGCGTCGGTTGCCGCGACGAGCACGAGGCGCTGCTCGCCATTGCGCGCCAGAATCGCGTGCCGATCATGGGGCTCAACTGGCGTGACGACCGCGCGCTCGCCTTACGCTGGCTGGCGCAGCTTGGCAATCCGTACGTTTCAGTTGCCTACGATCCCGAAGGGCGCACCGCGATCGACTGGGGCGTTTATGGCGCACCGGAAACCTTTCTCATTGACTCCGGCGGTCGTGTGGTCAAGAAGCACATCGGGCCGCTGACGATGGAGGCCTGGGAAAGCGAATTCCTGCCCTTGCTGACATTTGCGGAGGGCAGGAAGTGAAACGCATCGCGGTGCTCGCCGCCATGCTCGTGCTGGGGCCGCTGGCCTTTGCCGTGGATTCTGGGCAGCGATTCGAGGCTCCGGCCGAGCAGGCTCGCTACGAGCGCTTGATTCGTGACCTGCGCTGCCTGGTTTGCCGAAGCGAGAGCATCGCCGACTCCAATGCGACGCTCGCGATCGACCTCAGGCGCGAAGTCGAGACGCTCATGCGGGCAGGGCGTAGCGATGATGAGATCTACGGCTTCATGACCGAGCGTTACGGCGATTTCGTCCTTTTGCGTCCTCCGGTCGCGCCGCGGACCTGGTTGCTCTGGGCCGGACCGGCCCTTTTCCTCGCGGGCGGTCTTGGCATCGTCTTCGTAATCGTGCGGCGCCGCGCCAGCGCAGCGCACACGAATCCGGCGACGCTGGACGAAGAACCAGATCGCCCGTGACCGCATTCGTTGCGATCTGCGCGATCTTGCTCGCCGCCGCCATCGTCCTGCTCGGGTGGCCACTGCTCACTTCCCGTGGCGATGGTGATTCACCGACTCGCGCCCGGGTCACGGCGATCGTCGTTGCGGTCGTTCTGCCCGTCGCGGCGTCCCTGATCTATTACTGGGCAAGCAACTGGAATTGGGACGCTCCGCCGCAGGAGCAGGCCGTCTCGGAACCTGACCTGAAGCGTGTCGCAGCCCAACTCCAGGATCGGTTGGCACGCCAACCGGACGACATCGAAGGCTGGAAGCTCCTCGGCCGCTCCGCCACGGTGCTCGGTGACTTTCCGCTCGCGCGCGGCGCCTTTGGCGAAGCGTACACGCGCACCCAGGGACGCGACCCCGAAGCGGTCGTGGGTTATGCAGAATCGCTCGTGCTCATTGATGAGCACGAGATCGACGGCCATGCGGCGGAGCTCTTTGAGCAAGCCCTCGAGATGGCACCGGACAATCCGCGCGCACTCTGGTACGGCGGCATCACGGCGTACCGGCGCGGCGACCTCGCACTCGCGCAGCAGCGCTGGGTCGAACTACAGAACCATGAGTTGCCAAACGAGTTGCGACAAGTGCTGGCGGAACGACTCGCGGAGCTCGAGCAGTCGCAAGGCAAGCCGGTCGCGAAGGCCGGCGCGCCCGCCGCCGCGGGATCGATCGAGATCTCGATTGCGATAGATTCTGCACTCGCAGCACGTGTGTCACCGAATTCAACCGTCTTCGTGATTGCCCGCCGCGGAGAAGGCGGTCCGCCGCTCGCAGTGCAGCGCCATCCGGCCGGCGCCTGGCCGCTTTCAGTCCGCCTGAGCGATGCGGACGCCATGCTGCCCGGCATCTCGCTTTCGAGTGGTGGTCCGTTGACGCTTGTCGCGCGAGTTTCGGGGAGCGGACAGCCGATCGCCGCCGCCGGGGACCTCTTTGGTGAGGTCGGTTATGATTTCGGTTCGGCCCATCCGGCAAGCATCACGATAGACCGGATCGTTCCGTAATCCAGCGGCCGGAGGATTGCCATGGGGCCGGCCGTCGTCAGTTACCGCTTCAGGCACATGCCGTCGGCCTTCCGTTACTTTCCGAGGGCCGTATTTGGGCGTCGAGGTGCGCTGGTGCCCGAGGGCCAGTCCGTACCGCGGCTCGAGGGTAGCGTTGAATCGGTAAGCGCAGACGCGCGGCACCTCGCGCGCTACCGCGAGATCTGCGGCTTTGCCGACGACAGCAGCCTGCCGGTTACCTACCCGCACGTGCTCGCGATGCCGCTTCAATACGCGGTGCTGACGCACCCGCGATTCGCCGTGCGCATCATGGGGCTCATTCACATCGCCAACGAGATCGAGCAGGCGAGGGAGCTGCCGACTGAACAGGAGTTCGGGCTGCGCAGCTGGATCGAGGGCCACCGCGACGCCGATCGCGGACACGAATTTGATATATACACCGCGGTCGAAGACGACCTCGGGACCGCCTGGCTCGAAAAATCCACGCTGCTTGCGCGCAGGCCGCCCACGGGCAAGCTGGCGTCCCGCGGAGCACGCCAGTCGCTGCGCTACGAGAAGCCAGTCGAATCCGACCAGACGTCGCATACAGACTTCGACGTCCCTCGCTCGATTGGAAGGCGCTACGGCTGGCTCTCGGGCGACCTCAATCCGATTCATCTCGCAGATCGCGGCGCGAAGCTCTTCGGATTCGAGCGCGCGGTCGCACACGGCATGTGGTCGATGGCCCGGACGCTTGCCGCGCTCGGAATCGAAGCGCTGGCGCCGCCAGTCCAGGTGCTGGTTGAGTTCAAGTTCCCGCTCTTCATGCCCTGCATCGCCTCGCTCGAACACTGGCCCCGCGATGGCCGCCGGGTGTTCGTCCTGAAGGATGCGGAAAGCGAGCGGCCACACCTCGCGGGTTCGACTCGGAGCGGTTGACCGGATGTTCGCGGGATTGATGCGAGCGGTGCTCCGCGCCAGGCCCGGCGAGGAGCAGGCGGTCGGACTCGCCTTCGCCTATTTCTTCATGCTGATGTGCGCCTATTACCTGCTTCGCCCGCTGCGGGACGCGCTGCCGGCAAATACCGGGCTCAACAACCTCGCGTGGCTCTATACGGCGACCTTCGCTGTCATGGTGCTCCTGACGCCACTTTTTGGCGGCCTCGCATCGCGCGTACGCAAGCAAGTGCTGCTGCCAGTCGCGTATCTCTTCTTTGCTTCCAATCTCCTCGTCTTCTATGTCTGGTTCAAGTTCGACCCCAACTCCAAGCCACTATCCGTCGCTTTCTATGTCTGGCTTTCCGTTTTCAACATGTTCGTCGTCTCCATCTTCTGGAGCTTCATGGCGGACGTGTTCCGGGATGAGGAGGCAAAGCGCCTATTTGGTCCGATCGCCGCGGGCGGAGGAGCCGGCGCAATTCTCGGACCGCTGCTCACGAAACTCATCGCACCCTGGATCGGCGTCGATGCCGTCGTCGGCTTGTCCATGCTGTTATTGCTCGGCACCTTGCCCTGTATGCGCGCTCTGACGCGCTGGGCGGAACTCCGCCACGGCAATTTCCTGCTGCTCAAGGACGATCCGGCGGCGAAGATTGGCGGCGGCGCACTGGATGGCGTCCGCCTCGTTGCCCGCTCGCCGTATCTTCTCGGTATCTTCGCGATCCTCGGCTTCGGCTCGATCGCCGGCACTTTCATGTATTTCGAGCTGCAACACTACGTGGCCGCGGCCTTTCCCGACTTGACCGCGCGCACGAACTACTACGCGAACCTGGATATCTGGGTGAATGGCCTTGCCTGGTTCTTCCAGGCCTTCGTCGTCGCGAATTTGATCCGGTTCCTGGGATTGACCCGCGCGCTCATGACGATGCCTGTCATCGCTCTTGCGTCATTTGCGTGGCTGGCCGCGAGCCCGGTCCTGCTCCTGCTGTCGGCAACCCAGGTCGTGCGTCGCGCCGGCGAATTCGGGCTCGGCAAGCCATGCCGTGAAGTGCTGTTCACGGTCGTCGACCCGGCAACGAAGTACAAGGCCAAGAATTTCATGGATACGACGCTGCAGCGGACGGCTGACACCACAGGGGCGTGGAGTCACGTCCTGCTGCAGTCGCTTGGCGTGACGCTCGCCGGGTTTGCCGCAATCTGCGCGGTTGGCATGCTGCTGGTCGCCTGGATCGCCGCCGCGCTCGGGCGTGAGTTCCAGCGCAAGGCGCAGGGCACTTCGTGAACGACTGGCAGTCCAATCGCCGGTCACCGAATGGAGCCCGCCCATGCAGCATCATCACGACCGGATATCGCGACGCGACGTGCTGTGGCTGATCGGTGCCCTCGCCGCCGGCCCGACGACTGCACTTGCGGCCGCTGATCCAATGCGGCGGCCCATCCCCAGGACCGGTGAATTGCTGCCCGCGCTCGGGCTCGGCACCTGGCAGGTGCTCGACGTCCCGCCAAAGGGCGCGGACTATGACGCCGCGGTCGCGGCCGTGCGTAGCTTTATCGACTCCGGCGGCCGGTTGATCGACAGCTCTCCGATGTACGGGCGGTCTGAAGAACGGGTAGGCGACATTCTCGCTGCGATTCGACCCGCCGAGCGGCCGTTCCTCGCGACCAAGATCTGGACGACTGGCCGCGCGGCAGGCGAGGCGCAGCTCGCCGATTCGCACCGTTTCATGCGCGTGAAGACGCTCGACCTCGTGCAGGTCCACAACCTCCAGGACCTCGACACGCATCTGGCGACGCTCCGTGCCGCGAAGGAGGCGGGCACGGTTCGCTATGTCGGCGTGACGCATTACGTCGCGAGCGCGCATGCGGAGCTGGAGCGCGTGATCAGGCGCGAGAAACCCGATTTCCTTCAGATCAACTATTCGCTTGCAGAGCCGGAGGCGGGCAGGAGTCTCCTGCCGCTTGCACGCGAGTTAGGCGTCGCAGTGCTGGTCAACCGCCCGTTCACGAAAGGCTCGATGATCGACCGCGCCGCAGGTCAGGCCCTGCCGCCGGTGGCTGCCGAGCTAGGCTGTCGTAGCGCCGCCCAGCTGTTCGTGAAATGGGTGATCGGGGACCCGGCGGTCACGGTAGTCCTCACGGGCACGCGAAATCCACGCCATGCCGCGGAGAATCTCGAAGCGGCTTCCGGGCGCTTGCCGGACGACGCGCAGCGCAAGTCGATTGCGGCCTGGTTTGCGGCTCTGTGAGGCTAGGGTGCTCTCCCTAGCGGCGATCGGGATACTTCTGCGCCAAGTCAACCGATAGACCGCCAGGAGTCTGAAATGATCGACAACGTCAACCAGTTCATTGGAACGCTCGCTCACACGGAGCTCGCCCGGACCGCCCGCCGCTCTGCGCGCACGATCTGGAACGCGCATCGCGCCGCGCTCAAGACGACCCGCGTCGAGGCAGGCAAGGTGCTCTTCCTCGCAATCGACGAGGGCCAGAAACTCGCGACCCGCGTGAAGCCGACGGCCACGAAGTCGGTCACGAAGAAGTCGACGCGCCGCAGCACGCGCCGCGCCGCCTGAGTCCTTCCTTGCCGCTGGTGTACGATGGCCCCAGCCGTCGTACACCAGCCGCATGTCCAGTCACCCCAAGTCCGCACCCGGCCGGCGCACCCGGCAGAGAATCCTCGACACAACGCTCGCGCTCTATAACGAGCGTGGCGAACCGCAAGTTTCCACATCGCTGATTGCGACCGAACTCGGCATCAGCGCCGGAAACCTTCACTACCACTTCCGCCGCAAGGACCAGCTGAGCGCTGCGCTGCTTGACCAGTTCGTCGCTGAATTCGATGCCTTGCTGCCGCCTCCCGGCTGGCGCGCCGACAACGTTGAAGACGTCTGGCTGCTGCTGCATGTCCTGCTCGAGACACTCTGGCGCTACCGGTTCCTGTTCCGCGACTTGAGCGGAATCATGGCCCGCGACAAGCGTGCCGGGCAGCGGCTCGCGACAGTCTTCGAGCGAGCAGTGACCGCCTCGCGCGGTATTTGTCTCGGGCTCGTGGAGCGCGGGCTCATGACGGCGACGGGTGCGGAAATCGAGGCACTGGGGGAAAACATCGCGGTCGTGTCGTTGTACTGGCTCTCATTCGAGTCCGCGCGGCATCCGCGCAGCACCCCCGCGACCGCGGGCATGTCTCGGGGGGTCTACCAAGTCCTGATGCTGGTGGGGCCTTTTCTCCAGGGCGAGAGCCGGTTCCACCTCGAAAAGCTGGCTCGGGAATACCTCGCGAAGAAGCCGGACGATCGGGTATACCGGTAACAAGGCGGTCTTCCTTGACGGCGTTCTACGAGCGAACCGCCGATCGGGAGACCAGCAGCAGCACCTTGGATTTCGCCAGCGCGTTGACGATTTCTTCGCCCCACATGGCGGCGCCGTCGATGTTGCGCACGTCCATCTACAGCCGCGCGCCGGCAGAGCGGAGTTTCGCGGTCAGCTCAAGGACCTTGTCATCGTCCTGGCGGGAGTAGCTTACGGAGACGTTTTCCGGTTCTGCCATGCGCATTCCTGAGATCAAGCGGCGAGCTCGTTCATCGTCCACCCGGCTCAGGAGGAGGGCAGCGATCTCCGGGCGCGCGCAGCACTCGAAACGCGGATTCCCGGTTCATTGCCGATCCCGGGATACATAGGTTATTTAACATAATATACATTATGCGAACTCAGACATCCGAGGATTGGCCCGTGCTTTAGACCACTACAACACCGCGTTTAGTTTTCGGTGGTCTGTTTGCCATGCAGGAACTTGATCAAGTCCTTCAGGTCCGGGGCCGTCTGGAATTGCCGCCCCGGTCCGAGGACTTCGTCCCATGGCGCTTTCGAATCAATAAATAGCTGCGCGCGAATTTCGAGTTGGTCATCGCCCTCGAGCAAACCTGCTGGAATCCAGATATAGCCGGTGTCGCGCAAAGGATTCGGAACCGGCGAACCGCAGCGCGAACAGAACCAGGACCTGAAGCCCGTGGACCTCGTCCACTGCGTAACCAGGGATTCGCCCGCGAGCCACCGGAACTTGTCGGCGGCTACGATTAGCCCGGTGTTCGACGCCGAACCGCCCTGCTTCCGACACAGCGAACAGTGACACTGATATAGCTTCGGATACGCGCCGCAAACGTCGAACCGGACTTCGCCGCAGAGGCAGGATCCAATCATCCGGTCGGCCATCGCCATAGCTAGCCTACGCCGACCAACATGGCAGCGCCAAAGGCCGGCACGACCTCAGCAAAGCGCGGCCCCCGATAATCGCGATAAGGCCCGCCGCAACGATCCAGCCGCCATGGTCGGCTGCGAGCCAGCCGCACATCGTTCCGAACGCCGCGATAAGCGGAAACGTGCGGATTCCCCCGATCGTGGACTCCGCGCGCTCGCGCTGCAGTCCGATCAGGAGACCGAGCCGGAGCGAGATTCCAATCTGCGCGAAGAGTTTCGAAGCCATGTCGGCAAGCCTATCGCAAAGAAAAAAGGGTTGGCACGCGAAGTGCCAACCCTTTAAGAACAAACCTAAGCTTGCCGCCTATTGAGTCTTCGAGCCGGCGGCTGCCGAGACGATCGCGTCCTTCTGAGCTTGTGTAATCCGACCCTCCTTTCTCCAGCCTTCCGCAAGCCTGGTGACGGCGTCGACAAACTGGCGGTCATTCTGGGCCGCAGCCGCCACGTCGGCTATGAGGTCGGACATGGTGCTTCCGCCGTCGAGGAGCTGACTCGGCACACCCGTGTCGATGCCGCCGAAAGCGATTCTCGGGGTGAAGTCCGAATTGGCCTGGCTATCCAAATCGTTGGCAACGCCATCCAGGTCGGAATCCGGGAACCAGCCGATGTCGAGGAACAGCTCGTGCGTGAGGTCATGCGGCGCTGATACGTCGTGCGTCAGGTCCGGATTGATCGACGGCTCCATCAAGAGGTTGCGGCTAGCAACGGAGTCGTAGTGAGAGACCGACGATCCACCCACGAGGGGGTTCGGCGCATACAGTCGCGCCCTGCCCTCCGGATCCGCGCCCGCGCGGACGTTTGGATCGACGATGAGGCGCGCCGTTACGCCATTGGCGAGCTCGCCGACGATCGCCAAGCCATCGGCCCGCGTCAAACTCACTGCCGGTATAGTCACGAACGCGCCATTGATTCCGTCATCCGCCATTCCGGGCGGTGCACCGGCAGCATTCGCCACATTGTTGTAGATGATGACGGCACTGGCGCCAGCGTTGGTGGCGTTCCTGGCCTTCAATGCGAAGCCGCAGGTGCCTCGCTCGATCAACGCGATGTTGCCGGCGATCGCCGGCACGTTCGTGAATGCGGTGCAACCATCGGTTGTCGCAGGACCTGCCGTATTCGCGGCGTCCTGAGCCGCAACCACCGGATCGGTGACATTTGGACTACCGACTGACGGGCCAAATGCCGCGGTGCCGAACTGATAGGTTCGGGCTATTGCCGGCGGTGACAGAACATCGACTTGCGGGCTACCGAAGTCCAAGACGTCCGGCACGGCCTCCGTGACCGTGTCGCCGCTCCATACTAAATTGCCGAAATTGATTGCGGACGCGGCCACGTCCTTTTTCTTCATGTCGGGCCAGGTGAGTCCAAACGTCCTGTCAAACAAGTACCTGGCGTAAATGTCGGTGAACTGGACACCTCCAAACGATACGCCCGTGGTCCTGTCATAGAACGTCTGGAAGTTCAGGCCGTGCGCGAATTCGTGCAGCAGCACGACCAGCAGGTCCGGATTGGCCCCGTGCTGGTTGTTCAGGCCAAGGTAGAAATTGAAGTTGCTGCTGAACTGGGCATTGATGTCATTGCCGGCCGGGTCGAGATCCACACCCGCACGCTTGTTGGCGAGGGCCGCGCCATACCACGTCGCGGGAAACTCAGCGCCCGGATGTTGCCCAATGCCGCTGAAGTCGCGGGATGCTGAAATAGCACCCGCGCTTCCCAGGATTCCCGGTCCCAGCGGATTGAATGCGGCCTGTATGCGGATCACGACGTTGCTGTCGAGGGTTTCGCCCCAGATGTCCGCGGCGCGCTGGAATGCGATCAGCCGCTGTTCTCCGAGCGTTTTGCCCGTGTTGCCGCCCACCGCAGTCGTGGGCGTTGGGTCATTGAACCCCTCCCCCGGCCCGTCGAGATTGACGATGACAATGGTTGCGTCGGCTGTAGCCTGGCCATAGGCCATGACTCCCAGCATCAGGCTCAGGGCGAGCGCGCCGAGCTTCGTAGAATATTCCTTGCTCATGTTTGCACCCTCCCTATGTGGTTGCATCAGCGACGAGCCCGAGGAACGCGGCGCCTTCTTCAAAAGTGAAGACGCAGCGGGTTTCAAGGCTGCCGTCGGCCCTCGGCCGCGCCAGGACAACCCCTCCGAACTCGCCGTCGAGCTTCGCGGTGATTCCGCCGGTATCGCCGGCGGTGCTGGTCATCGCAGCCGCAACCGGGCGCTTGGTCATGGCCCTGAGGTCCCCGACCAGCTTTTCGATTTCCGCGGTATTTGGCTTGCGGAACTTTCCGGTCACGCTATCGACCGCGATATCCCGGGTCGCCTTGAACTTCACGCTATTGTCGGCGGCATCTGCCGCTCCCACACCGAGTGAGAGCGCAAGCGCGCAACTTGCCATTCCCAACAGGGCATGTCGCATGGAAGTGTCCTCCGATGATTGATTCCGTTAGGAGAGCGGGCCTTCTACACCGACTCTCCTCCTGCTCCCTGTTTCCTCGCCCCCCTTTCATGAGGACGCGGACGGCACGCTACGCCCGGGCGTCATCCGAGTCTGTCGGACAAAGTCCTAAGATTGAATCCATAATCGTCGAAGCCTGGCTGAAAGGTCACTGCATGCGCGTCTCGTCCACCTTCTATCTTTCACTGATCGTGCTGTTGGTCCTTGCCCTCGAGTACTTGTATTTGGGCGACGTCCTCGAATATCGGCGCGCCACGGCGTTCACCGAACCGTGGCGACTCCTGACCGGACACTACGTCCACCTTTCTCTCGTACATGCCCTGCTGAACGGCGTGGCATTGCTTCTGCTCGGCCGGCTGTTTGCCAATCGCCTGCGCCCGGTCGAACTGTGGACGCTCCTGGCGGCGACGCCAGTTGTCGTATCACTGTTGTTCTGGATGCTGATGCCGGAACTTCACTGGTACCGGGGCCTTTCCGGCGTCCTGCACTCGATCTACTTTGCCGGCTGTGTGGCTTGGATCGCCGAGACGACCGGTCGCGCACGCTGGCTCCCGATCGCGGCCCTGATCGGCGGCACGCTCAAGGTGCTCATCGAGCAACCCTGGGACTCCAGTTTCCCGACGCACGAGTGGCTACGCGTCGCGGTCGTTCCCCAGGCGCACTTGATCGGCGCGGTCGTCGGCACGTCCGCAGGCCTCTGGATCAAACATGTCCGGCGCCCCGCGAGGTAATGACGTATAAAGGAGACTATGAGTCGCCGCTCGTGAACGCCGGTACCCCGATTTCAACCAGTCTCGCGGCAGCACTTCGTGCCTATGACGTGGCGTTCGGACACCCCGTGCCGGTCGAAATCATCGACAAATACGTCGACCGCTGCGGACCCTTGCTGCTGGAGATACGGCAGGCCGTAGCGCTTCGGCAGCCGGTTCAGGCCTGGCTGGCGCGCTCAAAGGCACTCTCTAGCCCGCCCTGAGCCTGATTTCGCCACGGCGCCATGCGCCGGCGCACCACAGCAGGCCGAGAAGGGCCAGCAACAGCAAATCCACGGCGCCGCCGCCACCGCCTCCCCCGCCGCCGGGCGGCGGGTTGACGACGGCGTCGTTGTCGTCGATCTCGACGTCGATCGTCGCCGAGCCCTCGAGTGTCGCGCCACCGGCGACGTTCGAAAGCGTGACGCGGAATTCTTCGTCTCCTTCGTTCTGCGTGTCGTTCGCGACCGGGATCGTGATCGTGCGATCGGTCATGTCGCCGGACGCCCAGTTGAGCGTGCCGTTCGTCGTCGTGTAATCGTTCCCTGCGGTCGCTGACAGGTCGGTCGTCGCGAAATCGATGCTGACGGCGCCGGCCGTGCCGCCGTTCCGGCGCACGATCACTCGCGCGTCGGCGCCGTTCTCGGCGACTTGCGCCGTCGTGCCTGCGTAGGCGATGCGTCCGGCATTCTGGGCGAGCGTCGCCGCATGGTCGCGCAGCACGAACAACCCATTGCTGATGTCGCTGATGACCACAGTGCCGGAGGGAAAGAACGGGTAGACGCCCCAGGCCCCGTCGGTGCCTGCGCTGTTGTTCGCCGGTGCGAGGAAGGTGTCGAAACTCGCGACCTCGAGCAGCTCCTCCGGATCGCTCACGTCGAATACGACGAGTCCGCGGCGGTAATGGGAAACGTAAAGGAAACTGCCCTTGGTGTAACCATTGTGGTCGGTCGTCGTATCAGGCCCCTGGTAACTCCCGACGATGAAGGGATTCCGCAAGTCATCGACGTTCATCGTGTAGATCTGCGTGAACAGGCCGCGGAAAAGCTCCTCGGTTTCGTCGTGCACGAAGATGTGCCGCTGATCGGCGGTCGGCCAGCCGGAGTGCGTGTAGCTCGCGTCCGAATAGGTCGTCGAAGACAGCTGGATTGGCGCGGCCTTATCGGTGACGTCCCAGAGGTCGACCGTGTTCTCGTTGAAGTCGACATAGACCTCGCAGGGATTGTGGCCGACGCCGCATTGTGCAGCGCGCGCGTCCGTAATGAGCAGGCTCGTCGCGTCGTGGACGTACTCCGTTCCGGACGGCGCGGCTGCGATAAATTGCGGCTGCGCCGGATTCGCGAGGCTGTATACGCGCCAGGCGCCGCTGCCGATATCGCTGCCGGCGAGGTACAGGAAGGCCTCCGCGCCGGGAAGCGCCATGTTGGTCGCATAGTCGATGTTGGAAATGTAGGCCGTGTGCTGCGAGCCCGTGTCCGAGAGCGTCGTCACAAGAGCCGCGGTCGCGGGCAGCCCGCTGAGATCGATGACCTGCAAGCCGGAGTTCGGCGCCTCCGTCGTGATATAGGAAAATGCGCGGAAGCGATTGCTGCCGGCGTCGAACGACTGGTAGATCTTCACCTCGCGCCAGGGCGACGAGTTGCCCGGAATCGTCACGACCTGGCGCGGGTTGACCGGGTCCGTCACATCGACGACGCCCGTGCCGTTGCCGAGCCCGATCACGGCATACTCGCGCCCGTCGTTCTGGTCCACGAATCCCCAGACGTTCGCCGCCGACTGCGGCTGGCTTGTGAACTGGTTCAGAGAAATCTGCGACTGGAAGTCCACGTTGCGGCAGGGGAACTGTCCCGCGAAGCCCTGCACGCAGTTGGCGGCCGCGATTGCGGTCGCCTGCAGTGCGGGCGCCGGGCTGTCGTCCACGATTCCCTGCTCTGCGGACGCAAGGTCGGCGGACCACTTGAAGCCGAGATGCATCATCGCCTGGCGATAGCGCGGATCGGCGCCGACAAGGATCGTCGGATGTGCCTCGGGATCCCGCTCTTCGAAATGACCGCCCGGCTCGTAGCCGCCCTGTGCATGGATGAGACCGAACAGGTAACTTTCCGGATCGATGCCGGTCACGTCGTAGATGCCTTCCGCCACCTTGATGGTGTTTCCCGGCCTTGCCTGTTCGAGCGCGTACTGGATGCTCCGGCAAGGTTCATGGTGCTCGAGGCAGTCGGACACGTTCTCGCCGTCCGGGCCGACGAATCGAGCGCCCACGGTGTCGTCGTGCGAGCCGGCCGGAACCGCGAGAACGATGAGGCCGACGAGCGTAGCGGCCGGCAGGGGCAGCTGGCGATGCTTCACGTGGTGCCCTCGACAAGTATGAAAGTGCCTGTAGACGCGCTCTGCCGAATGGCCTTGGCGACGCGATAGCCGTCGGAGTCATACCAGGCTTTCGCCTGTTCGTAGCTTGGGAATTCCAGAAGCACGATCCTGTTTGCGGGCGTCGCACCCTCGAGCATTTCCGACCGCCCTCCCCTCGCGATGAATCGTCCGCCGAAAGGAGCGATCGAGCCCGGCGTCAGCTTGATGTATTCCGCGTAGCGAGTCGCGTCCTTCACGTCAATGTTCGCGATGACGTAGGCCCTCATGCAGCGCATCCGGTCGTTGCCAGGTCCATGGGTACCCCCTAGGCTTTCTTGTAGCACAGCAATTCGCGAGCCGCAGCCTGCCGTGACAAAGGCGACGATCGAACTTGTGACTGGCGACGGTTACCGACTCGCGGCGAACGTGCATGAACCGCGCGGCGCTCACCGCGGCGCGGTCGTCGTCGTGCCGGCCATGGCCGTCGAACAGGATTTCTATTCGCCCTTCGCGTCCTGGCTCGCCGAGCACGGATGGAAGGTCCTGACATTCGACCTGCGTGGAATCGGGGCATCGGCACCGCGGACGCTTCGAGGCTTTGAAGCGGACATCCTCCTATGGGCACGGCTCGACTGCGCAGCGGCCCTCGCCTGCGCACGTTCGCTCGCCTACGGCCGTCCGCTGATCTGGATCGGTCACAGCCTCGGCGGCCAGATACTCGCGATGACGCCGGGCGTCGAATCGGTTTCGGGCGCCGTCACCGTCGCGAGCGGGGTCGGCTACTGGCGCGAGAACGCGTATCCGCTGCGTCGTTATTCCTGGTGGTTGTGGCACGTCATCGCTCCACTCGCGAATGCGCTCTTCGGTTACTTCCCGGGGAAACGCCTGCGGATGGTTGGCGACTTGCCGCGGGGCGTGATGGAACAGTGGTCGCGCTGGTGCCGGAATCCCGAGTATGCGGTCGGCGTTGAAGGCGAGCCGGTCCGTGAATCCTATCGCCGGCTCGACTCGCCCCTTCTCTCACTTTCCTTCTCCGACGACGAATACATGTCGGAGCGCAACGTCACCGTACTGCACGCGTTCTACGAGAGAGCGGAGCGCGACATGCGCCGATATTCGCCGGCTGACTTCGGCCTCGCTCGCATCGGGCACTTCGGGTTTTTCCGCGAAGCCACGGGCGACAAACTGTGGCCGGTCGTGCTGAACTGGATGAACGGCCTCGGCTGAGAAATCAGGTTCGACTGACGGGATACTGCAGTACTGGATCCAGCGCAATCGAAAATTGCGCTCCTGTCGGGCGCTGCCCGGGCGCCGCGTGGAGACAAAACTCGGGCGTTGGTCCGAGGGTCATGCGCCGGCCCCAGAGGCATCCGCCCCCATCGACCTTTGGCGCCAGCGTGGATTCGAAATCCCGGTAGCTCGTTCCCGGCGGTTTCGACAACCAGTGGGCATGGGTCACCTCATTCAGCGACCCGAGCCGGAGGCCATAGAGGCCGGCCGTGCCATCGGCAGCCATAGCAGCGATTCGATCGTGCGGACGTTGCCTTGCCTGGCTGATTGCCGCGCCGTTCAGTACATCGAGAGCCGCGGAGTTCTCGAGCAAGTGCCAGTCTTCGTATCCCGCCACGCCGCCGAGCCAGGGGATCGTGGCGAGCCGGAATACCCGTAATCCGACGAGGCCCGCAATTGCGGCATTCCAGAGCACCGCGTGAAACTCGCTGTGCGCGGCTTCGTACTCCCGCGCCACGACACCCGGACGCGGGACATGCCAGAAGACGTAGGCGAGCAACCTACATCAAGCCTTTCTGGCGCTTCTTCTCGCGCTTCAGCGCGCGCTTCTCGTCCTTCGTGTGCTGCGGCTTCTTCTTGTCTTCGCGTTTCTTGTCCATGCCCTTGCTCATCAGTCGATCCTCAGTTGCTGGAACCGTTGGTAGACATTCTGCCACTCCCGTCAGGGCAGGCGAAGTGACTGCCAGGCGCGTAGCCGCCATGTGCCGCCATCCTGGCCATAGACCGCGAGATATCGGGCCTGGAACTCGAGCGGCGTCGTGCCGGCCATCACCCGGACCCGCGCCAGTCCCTGCACGGCAGCGGATTCCGCTCCGGCTTGAATCACCCGGCGTTCGACGGGTTCCATGGCGACGTAGCGCATGCGGCCGATGGCAATCGACGCCATCAGTTATCTTCGGGCTTCAGCACGGCGTCCGACGCGGTGGCGCCGTCCGCAGCTCGCGCGAACTCGAGCGTGAATCCTTTGTCGGCACCGTCGCTCACCCGGACGCTCAGGCGCCCGTCCGCTGCACGCCGGTATTCGATCCGGCGGGGGAAATCGTGGGCCGGATTTTCGAACACGAATTCTCGGCCCTCGCATATGGTCAGGCGAAACGCCACGGGCAGATCGTTGTGCGTGACTTTCGAAAGGTAGAAGACGCCTTCTCCCATTTCGACCAGGCGCAGTTCCTCCGCACCCTGGATCGAGCTATCGAATTTCGAGCTCTCGATGCCGGTTCCCTCGAAGGTCTTCTGCCCGACCGCCCTCCACGATTCGTGAAAGGCCTTCTTGCTGCCGTCCGCGACCCAATCGCCCAGCAGCCAATGCAGCGATTCGAGCGAGTTGCAGGATCCTGGCTCTGCCGCCATGCACGGCACGGCCAACGCGAGGCAGAGGACACCGAGCATATGTTTTGCCATCAATCGGTTCTCCGTCAGCAAGTTAGACGAGCACTCGCCATGTATCATATCCAGATGATCGAAACTTCCCCGGGCCGGCGTCTACGCGAAGCCGTCGACGCCGAGAGGCCGCTTCAGGTAGCCGGAACGATCAATGCCTACTCCGCCCTCCTCGCCGGAAAATCCGGCTTCCGTGCGATCTATCTTTCCGGTGCCGGTGTCGCGAATGCCTCGTTTGGACTCCCGGATCTTGGCATCACGAGCCTGAATGACGTCTGCGAGGACGCTCGCCGCATTTGCGGCGCAACGGAGTTGCCCCTCCTCGTGGATGCCGATACAGGCTTCGGCGCTGCATTCTCCATCGCGCGCACGACCCGTGAGCTGACTCGCGCGGGCGCAGCGGGCATGCAACTCGAGGACCAGGTGCAGGCCAAGCGCTGCGGCCATCGGCCGGGCAAGGAACTCGTGGCGGCCGACGAGATGGCCGACCGCGTCCGCGCCGCGGTCGACGCGCGCAGTGACTCCGCTTTCGTCGTGATGGCGCGCACCGACGCGCATGCCGTCGAGGGCCAGCAGGCCGCCATCGACCGGGCCGCCGCCTACGTCGCGGCCGGAGCCGACATGATTTTTGCCGAGGCCCTGACTACGCTGGACGAATACCGCGGGTTCACGCAGGCCCTCAAGGTGCCGGTGCTCGCAAACATCACGGAGTTCGGGCGCACACCACTGTTCACGGCGGCAGAACTGGGAACCGCTGGAGTACGGCTCGTGCTCTATCCGCTGTCGGCATTTCGCGCCATGAGCCGCGCTGCGCTCGACGTGTATGACGCCATCCGCAAGTATGGGACCCAGCGCGCGACAACTGACCAGATGCAGACGCGCGAAGAACTGTACGAGGTGCTTGGCTATCACGAGTACGAGCGCAAGCTCGACGAGCTTTTCAGCCGCGACCGGGAGCGGAAGGCATGAGCGACAGCGGAGGTCCCGCAGGCAGCTTCAAGCCCAAGAAGTCCGTTGCCCTGTCCGGCGTCGTCGCGGGCAACACCGCGATCTGTACCGTCGGGCGCAGCGGAAACGACCTGCATTACCGGGGATACGACATCCTCGACATTGCCGACAATTGCGATTTCGAGGAGATCGCCTATCTGCTGATCCACGGAAAGTTGCCGAATCCGGCCGAACTCGCGGTCTACAAGCGTGGCCTGCGCGGCATGCGCGGCCTGAGCTCCAGATTGCGCGCCGTACTCGAGCTCCTTCCGCCGACCACGCATCCGATGGACGTTCTGCGTACGGGCGTATCGGAACTTGGCTGCGAGTCGCCGGAGAATCTTGCGCACGACGCCGCGGGGGCGCGGAAGATCGGGGACCGGCTGGTCGCTTCGGTCGGATCGATGCTCTGCTACTGGTATCACTACTCGAATTCGGGCCGGCGCATCGAGGTCGAGACCGGCGACGATTCCGCCGGCGGTCATTTCCTCCGGATGCTGCACGGCGAGGTGCCGCGTGCAAGCTGGGTGCGCGCGATGCACACCTCGCTCATTCTCTATGCCGAGCACGAGTTCAACGCTTCAACCTTCACCGCGCGTGTCATTGCGGGTACGGGATCCGACATGTATTCCTGCATCGCGGGCGCCATCGGCGCACTGCGTGGGCCGAAGCATGGCGGCGCGAATGAATTCGCGCTCGAAATCCAGCAGCGCTACCGCGATCCCGATGAAGCGGAGGCCGACATCCGCAAGCGCGTCGCTGCCAGGGAAGTGGTGATCGGCTTCGGTCACCCTGTCTATACGGTTTCGGATCCGCGCAATGCCGTCATCAAGCGGGTGGCCGCGGGCCTCGCCGCCGAAGAGGGCGACGACGGCCTGTTCCGTATTGCGGAGCGGATCGAATCCGTCATGTGGGAAATCAAGCGCATGTTCCCGAACCTCGACTGGTTCAGCGCCGTCGCTTATCACCTGATGGGCGTTCCGACCGCGATGTTCACTCCGCTCTTCGTGATGTCGCGGACGACCGGATGGGCGGCACACGTCATCGAGCAGCGCGAGGACGGCAAGATCATCCGCCCGAGCGCGAACTACACCGGGCCGGAACCGCGCAAGGTTCCGCCGGCCGACCAGAGGTAAATGACTCGCCATGAGTCGCCACGACATCCGTTCGGCTGAGCGGCCTGCGCCGGATCGCGTTCTCGTCGACATCGCGACGTACGCCCGCGACGCCCAGATCACGAGCGAAGTGGCCTACGAGACTGCGCGTTACTGCCTGATGGACACGCTCGCATGCGGGTTCCAGGCGCTTGCCTTCCCCGCCTGCACCCGCATGCTGGGTCCCGTCGTGCCGGGCGCCACGATGGCGGGCGGCGCGCGTGTGCCCGGCACGAGTTACGAGCTCGATCCCGTCCAGGCCGCCTTCAATATCGGGGCGATGATCCGCTGGCTGGATTTCAACGACACCTGGCTTGCCGCGGAATGGGGCCATCCCTCGGACAATCTGGGCGGCATTCTCGCAGTCGCCGACTGGCAGGCACGCAAGGCCACCGCCGAGGGCCGCTCGCCGCCCACCGTTCGCAACGTGCTGACGGCGATGATCAAGGCGCATGAAATCCAGGGCGTTACGGCGCTCGAGAACGCCTACAACCGAGTCGGCCTCGACCACGTGATCCTCGTGCGCGTCGCAACGACCGCGGTCGCCTGCGGAATGCTCGGCGGCACGCCCGACCAGGTGGTGAATGCGGTCTCCAACGCCTGGATCGACGGGGGTGCGCTTCGCACCTACCGCCACGCGCCCAACACGGGCTCCCGCAAGAGCTGGGCCGCTGGAGATGCGACCAGCCGCGGCGTACGCCATGCGCTCATCGCACTCACCGGCGAGATGGGCTATCCGTCGGCGCTGTCGGCGCCGACGTGGGGTTTCTACGATGTTCTCTTCCGGGGGAATCGGTTCGCCTACAAGCAGGGTTTCGGCAGCTACGTGATGGAGAATGTGCTGTTCAAGATCAGCTATCCGGCGGAATTCCACGCGCAGACTGCCGTCGAGTGCGCGATGCGCCTCCACCCGTTGGTACGCGATCGCCTCGACGACATCGAGCGGATCGTCATCGAGACGCAGGAACCGGGCGTGCGCATCATCGACAAGACCGGCCCGCTCGCGAATCCGGCCGACCGCGATCACTGCCTTCAGTACATGGTCGCCGTACCGCTGGTCTTCGGCCGCCTGACGGCCGCGGACTACGAGGACTTCATTGCGAACGATCCGCGCATCGACTCGCTGCGCGCGCGGATGGAAGTCCACGAGAATCCACAGTTCACGTCGGACTACTACGCGGCGGACAAGCGCTTCATCGGCAACGCGATCCAGGTCGTCTTCCGGGATGGAACGAGCACAGAGCGGATCCAGGTTGATACGCCCATCGGGCACCGCCGGCGGCGCGCCGAGGGTTACCCCCTGCTCGTCGAAAAATTCCGCGCGTCGCTCCCGCGCATCTTCCCCGAGAAGCAGCGCCACCTCATCGAAGCCTTGTTTGCCGATCCGGCCAGGCTCGACGCCACTCCGGTGGACGACTTCGTCGCCCACCTCGTCCGCAACTGAAGGCGGGCGCCGGCGTCAGTCGCCGAAGATCGTGAGTTGGCTGGCGTCGGTGGACTTCCGGCGGCGTGACGTGCGGGCCTGACCCGCCTTGCGGCCCCGGGCAGGCCGGGTCGACCCTGCGAGATCCGCGATGTAGCCCGCCAGCGCCTGAAGGGCAGGCCGGCGCAGGGAGTAGTGGATAAACCGGCCTTCAGGACGGGCCTCCAGGACCCCGGTCCGGCTGAGTTCCTTCAGATGGAAGGAAAGGGTCGACGCCGGGCAACGGAGCGAACGGGCGATTTCGCCGGCCACAAGCCCTTCCGGGCCCGCATCGGACACCCGGTCGAGGATCTGGAGCCGGGTCGCCTGTGCCAGGGCCGCCAGAATGGGCACCTGCTTCTCGGCTTGGGGTTCAGTCATCGGCCCTGCCTCGGACTACTATCCTGGAACAATAGAACAGAATTTCTTGACATAGCGCAACAATCCGGGCCGGCGGCCCTTCCCTGGCGTAGAAATCGCGCTATATTCACGTCGTATCGGTTTGATGTTACGGGGAACTTCGAGCTGATACGCGGTGTTCAGGAACTGGGAATAGCTACCTTTCCATTGAACTAGAAACTAAAGCAATCCAACGAGGGAGCTAGGAACGCCGTGAGTACAGCCGCCTGGGAGAGTTTGCATAAGGCCACGCTCGAGCTGGCCAAGTCGACCGCGCTGAAGCAGCGCCTCACCGACGCCTTCTCGCGTCACCTGCTCGACCTGTCTGCCAGCGAATTGCCAGCCGAGGTCCGCCAGGACTTCGAGACCCTGCGCCAGTCCATGACCCGGATACGGCCGCAGCATGGCGAGTGCCCGGTTGCCACGACGGTCCGCAAGATGTCGATCGGCGAGGCAGACGCCTGCGCCGCGCGAATCGTGTCGCTCCTTGACACGCTGCATCGGACGGCAGCCAGTGCGCTGACCAAGGCGAACGGGCAGGGTCACGCTCGCGGGACCGGCGACACCAGCTCTTCGAGGATTCCGACGCTGATCAGCGTCAATCGAGCTTGAATTCGATCACGTCCCAGCGCGTCGTATCTTCGTGACGCGCCTGGCGGCGGATCGCATCGGCCATCTCCCGGCCGTTCCACGGCACGACTTCATCGGCCATCTCCCGCAGTTTCGCGGGCACCGGCTCGGTTGTTCCGAAGGGTTCCAGCACGACCAGTGGCTTGTTGCAGGACTGGGCATAGAGGCACTGGTATTCGATCATGACGGGGTCGCGCAGGTAGAGCGAGGACAGGACGACGACGACCTCCGCGTCGGTCATCTGGCGCCTGAGGTCCTCGCGTATCGCCTCATTTTCCTTGCTGCGCGGCGGCTTCTCGGGCGTCGCGAGGTTGGAATAGAAGTAATTGGGCTGGCTTTCCAGGTATTCGAAGACACGGAAGTAGGATTCGTCCGGCTCATAAACATGAGTGACGAACAGCCGGATGGGATTTCCTTCCGTCACGTCTGCAATCCCTCCCACTGCCCAATGCCTAGAATACGTCTTTTGGCGAACCCCGGAAACCGGCGCCACTGATGCGACTGCTCGTCTACAACATCCGCTACGCAACCGGCACCGGGCCGGCATTCCACCTGCCGGTACCGGGCGCAGGTTACCTGCGCAGCAGCCGCCAGATCCTCGAGCGCATCACCGATTTCATCGCCGAGCGCGATCCCGACGTCGTGGGGTTGATCGAGGTCGACACCGGTTCGATCCGCAGCGGCATGATCAACCAGGCCGAGTTCATTGCGAGCCACCTTTCGCACTTCTCGACTTACCAATGCAAGTACGGCGAGGACTCGCTCAATCAGTTCATGCCGATCGTCCGCAAGCAGGCGAACGCCTTCCTTGCGGCGCCTCGAGTCCACGGCGAACGCTTTCACTACTTCGAGACCGGCATCAAGAAGCTCATCATCGAACTCGAGCTGGAAAACGTTGCCGTATTCCTGGTCCATCTGTCGCTCAAGTTTCGCCATCGCCACTACCAGCTCCGTCACCTGCACCAGCTCGTTCGCAAGCAGACGAAGCCGGTCATCGTGGCCGGCGACTTCAATACTTTCTGGGGCGAACACGAGATCTACCTCTTCATGCAGGCCGCGGGTCTCAAGAGCGCCAACATCGCGAGCCTTCCCTCCTACCCGAGCCGCTGGCCGCGCAAGGAACTCGATTTCATCCTCTATGGCCAGGGCATTGTGCCGAAGGGCTTCGACATCCCGGCGGTTCCGCTCTCGGACCACCTTCCGCTCGTTTTCGATTTCGAGGTCGATCCGGATTTCGCGCGCGCGCCCGTCAACAGGGCCGCAGCCGGGGCATGAGGCTGCGCGGGAGCGCATAATTGGCAGTCGTCCCCACAGGTGTCGAGAACGATGTCGAGCCCTTCCCAGCACTGGCGTATCGAAACTGACGCCGACCGGATCGCCTGGCTGACCTTCGACCTTCAGGGAAGCAGTACCAACACGCTTGGCAGCGCGGCCATGCGGGAATTGAACGATCTGGTGTCACAGGTCGAAACCTCGGGCGCGCGCGCGGTCGTGATCCAATCCGGGAAGGATGGAGGCTTCGTCGCCGGGGCCGACATCACCGATTTCAGTGCGCTTACGGACCTCGAGCAGGCCTACCGCCTCGTGCGGACCGGACAGCAAGTCTTCGACCGGATCGAGGCGCTGCCAATGCCCACGGTTGCCGCGATACATGGATTCGCACTCGGGGGTGGCCTTGAACTCGCGCTCGCCTGTGATTACCGGGTTGGCGCCGACGACGGAAAGCTGAGCCTCGGGCTGCCCGAGGTGATGCTCGGTATCCACCCGGGATTTGGCGGAACCGTGCGGACTCCGCGGTTGATAGGCGCGCCCGCCGCGCTCGATCTCATGCTGACGGGGAAATCGCTACGCGCCGAAAAGGCACTGAGGCTTGGCCTCCTCGACCGCCTCGTGCCGCGCGATAAACTCGCCGACGCTGCGCGCGAGATCTCACTTGCGGCGCCAACGCGACGCCGCGCCTCGTTTGGCCAGCGTGTCCTCGCCTGGCCTCTCGTGCGCTCATTCGTCGCAGCACAAGCCCGCAAGCAAGTTGCGAGGCGTGCAAGGCCGGAGCACTATCCGGCGCCCTACGCCATCCTCGAACTGTTCGCCCGCCATGGCGCCTCGGGCCAGGCGGCATTTGAAGCCGAGGCGCGTTCGATCGCGAAACTGTTCATCAGCGAGCAGTCTCGGAACCTCGTGCGCGTCTTCTTCCTCCAGAACCGGATGAAGGCCCTGGGTGGCAAGTCAGCACGCAAGGTCTCCCACGTCCACGTCGTCGGTGCGGGGGTCATGGGAGGAGACATCGCCGCCTGGTGCGCATCGCGCGGACTCACGGTCACGCTGCAGGACCGCGAGATGAAGTACGTCGAGCCCGCGCTCGCCCGCGCGCGCGCGTTTTTCGGCAAGCGTGCCCGCGACCCGAAGAAGTCGGCCGAGATGGCGGCCCGCCTCACGCCCGATGTCGAGGGTGCCGGGATTCCCCGCGCCGACGTCGTCATCGAGGCGATCTTCGAGAATGCCGACGCAAAGCGGGAGCTGTACGCGAAGCTCGAGCCGCGCATGAAGCAGGGCGCGACCCTAGCCACCAATACGTCGAGCATCGTCCTCGAAGACCTCGCACGCGGGCTTGCAGACCCCGGCCGCCTCGTCGGGCTGCACTTCTTCAATCCGGTGGCGAAGATGATGCTGGTCGAGATCATCCGCTCAGCCGCGACGCGCGCCGAAATCGTGGAGGACGCACTCGCCTTCACGCGCCGGCTCGACAAGCTGCCCCTGCCCTGCCGCAGCTCACCCGGCTTTGTCGTGAACCGGGTACTCATGCCCTACATGACGGAGGCCATGCTCGCGGCGGATGAAGGCATACCGCTTGCGCTTATCGACCGCGCAGCCGTCGAGTTCGGCATGCCGATGGGACCGATCGAGCTTGCGGACACCGTGGGCCTCGACGTCGCCTCGCACGTTGGAAAGATCCTCGCGACGGCATTCGGACTTCCGGTGCCGCGTGGCACGGCGGAGCTCCTTGCCGCCGGCCACGTCGGCCGCAAGTCGGGACGCGGCTACTACGAGTGGCGGGACGGAAAGCCCGTGAAGCCGCCGACCAGCGGACGTGCGCCTGACGACCTCGTCGACCGGCTCATTCTCCAGTACCTCAACGAGGCCGTCGCGTGCCTGCGCGAGCGCGTCGTCGACGATGCGGACCTGCTCGACGCGGGGATGATCTTCGGCACGGGCTTTGCTCCATTCCGGGGCGGACCGTTGCACTACGCTCGCGCGCGCGGCGTGGCCCGTATCGTCGCGCGGCTCGAAGAACTTGCGCTGGCGCACGGTTCGCGATTCCGGCCAGATGAAGGCTGGTCCGCGCTCCGCGCGGCTCGATGAAGCTATGATAGGCTCCGCGCGCGCATGGGGCGGCCGTTGCCGACCCGGATGCACCTAACGAAATGTCAGAGAAGCCCGTTGAACTCGATGTCCTTCGAAGCTTCAGTCCGCTGGACGGACTGAAGCGCGAGAACCTTCACGCACTGTCCCGCAAGACACGGCTTCAGGAGCTCGACTCAGGCCGCGTGCTTTTCAAGGAAGGCGAATCCGACAAGCGCACGATTTACCTCGTCGGGGGCGAGCTCGAGTTGCGCGTGGGCGACCGCACGGTATCGATGCTCCGTGCCGGAACACCCGAGGCGCGCATTGCGATCGCACCGGGGCAGCCGCGGCGCTTCACGGGACGCGCACTCTCCGACATCACGTACGTTGCGATCGATTCCGACCTGCTCGACGTCATGATCACCTGGGACCAGACCGGCTCCTACGAAGTCAGCGAAATCGCCGGTGGCGGCAGTGGCGAGAGTGACGACTGGATGACTGTGCTCCTCCAGACCAAGGCCTTTCACCGCATTCCGCCCGCCAATCTCCAGGCGCTCTTCATGCGCATGCAGCACGTCGCCTGCCGCGCCAACGAGGTCGTCATCAAGCAGGGCGACGACGGGGACTATTTCTACGTGATCACGAAGGGCTCCGCCGTGGTCACGCGCGAAACGCCCATGAACCGCGACGGCCTCAAGCTGGCGGAGCTCCGCGTTGGCGAGTCCTTCGGCGAAGAGGCGCTCATTTCGGACGCCAAGCGAAATGCGACCATCACGATGCAGACCGACGGCGCCCTAGTGCGGCTCGGCAAGGACGACTTCAAGGAGCTCCTGAACGAGCCATTGCTGCACTGGGTAGAGTTGGCCCACGCGCGCGAGCTGGTCGAGCGCGGTGCCAAGTGGCTGGACGTGAGGCTGCCGAGCGAGTTCGAGACCTTCCATCTCGACGACGCGTTGAACGTGCCGCTCTATTTCATCCGATTGAAGGTGAAGACGCTCGACTCGAAGACGCCCTATGTCGCGGTCTGCGATACCGGCCGGCGAAGTTCCGCGGCGGCCTTCCTGCTCTCTGAAAGGGGATTCGATGCCTATTGCCTCCAGGGAGGCATGCAGGCCAACCAGCTCGGCCCCGAGTAGGGCCTACATCGTATGCGTCGCCTTGTCGCCGCCGAGGGCGCCGGCGAGGTAGGACTCGATCTTCTTCTGCGTCGTGCCGCGGTCCTGCTCGCTGAACTGCACGCCGATGCCCGCCGTGCGCTTGCCCTGCGCGCCTTTCGGCGTCAGCCAGATGACCCGGCCCGCGACCGGCAGCTTCTCCTCCTCGCCCATGAGGTTCAGGAGCATGAAGACTTCGTCGCCCAGGCGGTAGCTGCTATTCGTCGGGATGAATAGTCCGCCGTTCTTTACGAAGGGCATGTACGCAAGATAGAGCGCGCTCTTGTCCTTGATCGTAAGGGTCAGGAGACCCGGCTTGGTCGATGGCGCCCGCAATTTCAATCCGTTCACTCCCCCGCCTTAACCCGCCGGACGGCCGACCAGGGCCGTGAGCGAGACCGACAGCCCCTCGAACAGAAGCTGCGTGTTCAGTGAGCCGCCCACCAATCGCCGCGCTTCGCGCAGTTGATCGAGCAGGCCGTAGCCCGCCCGTATCTTCGATTCCAGACCGGGCGGCCGCAACCATGGTAATCGATTATTGTTAACCAGATCACTAGTCAAGGCAGCATCCTTCAAGCTGCGCGTTAGCCAGGATTCGAGCCAGACCAGGCGCGCTTCGGGAGAGTTCCGGGCGCATTCCTCGGCAAAAGCGACCAGGTTGAGCCGGTCGCCGGCGGCGGCCTGCATGGCCTCTTCCATCTCGGCATTGAGACCGCCGAGGCCTGCCTCGGCGTAATCGGCGGCCAGAAACGGCGATCCACCGGCGAGTCGCAGGAGCGCCGTCCAATCTTCCTTCCGCGTCAATTTGCCTAACCATTCCAGGCCTTCGGCTTCCGCAGGGAGCGGCGGCCGCAGCCGCATGCAGCGGCTGAGAATCGTTTTTGGCACGCGATCAATCCGGCTCGCCGCGAGCACGATATACGTATCGGGAGCCGGCTCCTCGAGTGTCTTCAGCAGGGCATTGAATGCCTTCGCGCTCATCGCCTCCGCCGGCGCGATGACTGTGGCCTTTGCGCCGCCGCGATAGCTGCGCATGGATAGCGCCTCCGACAAGGTGCGCATCTGGTCGATGCCGATTTCCTTTTTGTCGGGGAGGACTCCGATCCAGCGGTAGTCCGGATGGCTGCCGGCGAGGAACAGCCGGCAATCCACGCACTCACCACACGGACCCGCACCGCGCGCGCGGCAGAGCAGTCGCGCCGCGATCCAGGCCCCGAGCTCGGACTGCCCGGCGCCCGGCGACCCCGCGAGCAGCACGCCGTGCGGCATGCGATTCTGCTCAAGTAGCGTCACGACTCGCTCGCGCACCGGTGCAAGCCACGTGACGCCGGCGCGCTCGAGCATTGGCCCCGATTCCGGAGCGAGTGCGACATCGTCCTCGAGTTCAGTGTCTGCCATTCCCTAGTGCCTCGCAGCTGCCAGAGCGGCGTCGAGCAAACTGGCAACCTCGGATGCAACAGCCTCCGCCGGGAGCGTCGCATCGATGATGCGCACGCGCCGCGGTTCGCGCACAGCGATCGCGAGGTAAGCAGTTCGGACACGCTCGAAAAAGGCGGCGTCCTCGGCCTCGATGCGATCCTGACCTGCGCCCCGGCCGGACAGGCGCGCGTGAGTGACCGCGGCCGGCGCGTCGAATACAAGTGTCAGGTCCGGCGCGAGTCCCGGGTGAGCAATCTCCGCCAGCTGGCGAATCCAGGCGGGTTTCACGCCACGGCCACCACCCTGGTAGGCCTCGGACGTGTCGGTGAACCGGTCACAGAGTATCCAGCGGCCTTCGGCGAGCGCCGGACGAATCACTTCCGCAACGTGGCTCGCCCGCGCGGCAAACAAGATGAGGAGTTCCGCCGTCGCGCCCACCGGCCCGTGCAGCGGATCGAGCACTAGCACGCGCAACTTTTCGGCGAGTGCCGTACCGCCTGGCTCGCGAGTGACGAGAGGCTCGATGCCCCGGCTTCGCAAGTGTTCCGCGGCATGGGCAATCTGGGTGGACTTGCCGACGCCCTCCACGCCCTCGAATGTAATGAACCGGCCGGTCACGGGTTCAGCGTACCTGAACGCGGTTGCCGCGGCGCAGGTTGGCGATGTGTCGCGAGACGTTCGCATTGTGCGCGACGAGCGAATCCGCGAAGTAATGCCGGCCATCGCCGAGACCGGTCGCGACGAAATACAGCGCGCCCGTCTTGGCGGGCTGCGTTGCCGCCTCGAGCGCTGCGCGCCCGGGCAGCGCGATGGGCGTCGGTGGAAGCCCGGCCCGCGTGTAGCTGTTGTACGGCGTATCGTCCAGGAGATCCTGCCGGCGCAGGTTGCCGTCGAATTTCTCGCCCATGCCGTAAATCACCGACGGGTCGGTTTGCAGTCGCATGCCCTTGCGCAATCGGTTGACGAAGACGCCTGCGATCAATGGTCGCTCGTTGGCGGCGGCGGTTTCCTTTTCGACCAACGAAGCGAGGATCAGCGCTTGGTAGGCCGAATCAATCGGCAGGTTCTTTGCGCGACCAGCCCAGGCAGCCTGCAACTCGCGCTTCATACGCGCATGTGCCTGCAACAACAGTTCGCGATCCGACGTGCCACGTGGGAAACGATATGTGTCCGGAAAGAAAAGTCCTTCAGGACTCTCGTCCCTGAGGCCGAGGCGCGCGAGCAAAGCCGTGTCGGCAAGGCCCCGAAGTTCGGACTTGATCTCGACATGCGACTGGATCGCGGAAAGTCCCTGGCGGAAGGTCCAACCCTCCGGAACCGTCAACGAATGCAGGACCACGTCCCCCGCGACGAACTGGGCGAGGAGCATTGCGGGCGTAGTGCCCGGCGAAAGCCGGTACTCGCCCGCTTTCACTCGCGTGGCCAGGTCTTCGCTCTTTGCGTATCGGAGCCAGGCTCCCGGCCGTTCCAACAAGCCTTCCTTTTCAAGCTCCCTCGCGACGGCACGGAGCGGCGCCCCGTGTCGCACTTCAAAGGTCACCGGATTCCGGAGTGCGGTTATCGGCTCGTTCAACCATTGCCGTTCGTACAAGCGCCAGCCGAGCCAGATTGCGATCGCCGCAATGGTGAGTAGCGCGAACCACCGGAGCGGCCGATTTACTGCCGAGCGAGCCACGCGTTGAAGTCTCCGGTATCCGGGTCGATCCTGACCTGCCGCGAGTCAAGTTCCCGCACCGGCCAGGCTCCGACGAGCGCGTTCGTCAAGACAAGCGCCGACGCAGCGTCCAAGTCTTCCCGGGTGACGGCTCGTTCCGAAGCCGGTTCGCCCTGCTCTTCCAGCCAATGACGGAATGCGCGGCGCATCACGCCTGCGACTCCGCATTCATCGAGCATGGGCGTGACCCAGCGACCCTCGATCCGTGCAAACAGGTTGGCTTGCGTGGCCGAAATCACGTGATCGCCGTCATCGAGCATGAGGCCCTCATCCAGGACGCCATCATCCCATTCCGCCCGCGCGAGCACCTGCTCGAGCCGGTTGAGATGCTTGATGCCGGCGAGCGCCTTGTTCCGGCCGCAGCGCGTGCGGCACCAACCAAGCTTCACGCCTGCCGTCCAGGACGATGCCGGCCAGTTCGGCCAGGCCGAAGCCGCCACGACCCGCGTGGGCCGGGACTCTCGCGGCGGCCGATAGCCACGCTCGCCCGTTCCGCGCGTCAGGATAAGCTTGACAACCGCGAGCGGCACATCGACTGCCTCGGTGATTTCCGAGCGGATTCTTTCGAGATCCGGCGCCGGGAATCCGAGCCGGCGGGCGCCAGTGGCGAGGCGCTCGAAATGCCAGTCGATGAAGCGCGGCCGTCCGTTTACCACGGCAATCGTCTCGAAGAGACCGTCGCCGTACTGCAGCCCGCGGTCCGCCGGGTCGATCCGCCCGGCCGCTTGCCCGTTGACAAGGATGCGCATCAGCCGGCGTTCCCCAGTGCGCGCAGCAGCCCACGGGCTTTTGCACGGGTCTCGTCGAGTTCACGAGCAGGATCAGAGTCCGCGACGATGCCGGCGCCCGCACGCAATTCCAGTTCGCCGGCGTGCAGCGTGATGGTCCGGATGAGGATATTGAGGTCGAGACTGCCATCGCCCGCGAGGTAGCCCATCGCTCCGGTATAGGCCCCGCGCCCGACGCCTTCAAGTTCACCGATCAGTTCCATGCAGCGCACCTTCGGACAGCCGGTTATCGTCCCGCCCGGGAACAGCGCGCGAACGACGTCGCCCGGTTCTACGTCGTCGCGGAGCGTCCCGCTGACATTCGAAACGATGTGGTGCACGTGGGCATAGCTCTCGACGACCATGAACTCGTCGACTCGGACGCTGCCTGCCACGCACAGCCGGCCGAGATCGTTGCGCTCGAGGTCTATCAGCATCACATGCTCGGCCTGCTCCTTGGGGCTGCCGGTCAGTTCGGCGATCGCGGCGGCATCGCCGCCTGACAATCGCGGGCGTGTGCCTGCGATGGGCCGGGTGTCGATGTGCCGGCCCTGGACGCGCACCAGCCGTTCCGGAGAGCTTGAAAGCAGGGTAAAGCCCGGCAGAGCCGCGATCCCGGCAAACGCACCGGGATTCAGCGCCCTCAGGCGTCGATATAGCCCGGCAGCGTCGAGACCGTCAGGCATGGGCGCATACCAGCGACGCGCGAGATTGGCCTGATAAATGTCCCCGGCCGCAATGTGCGCGAGAGCGCGCCGGCAAGCCTCGAGATAGATGGCCGGATCATCTTCGGCGACCGTGACGATCGCTGGAGCTTGGGCGGGCTCGCTCTCCGGCGCCGCGCACTGGTAATCCTCGGCGAGCTGCCGCGCAGCCTCTTTGGCCCCGGATTCCGCAACAATCACGGATTGGCCCGTCTGGTGGTCGTGCAGGAGCGCAGCACGCATGCGCCAGGCACAGGCGACGATCTCGAGTGGGGACGGCGGCAGGACAAGCGTCGGCTCCACTTCAGCGGCAAGTTCATAGCCAAGGTAGAGGAACCAGCCGCCTGCAAATGGCCACGCTGGCGTCGCTGTGGGCGCCGACTCGCTGCGCCACCAATCGTTCAGGCGTTCGCAGAAAGCCGCTCCCGAGCCCGGACCCGAGAGCCGGCCATCGCCGCCGAGTTGAAGTTGTTCGCCGGGAGCGGCGAGCAGGATGCTGTGGCGTCCGAGCGCACTGCCGGTCGCGGCGCTGTCGAGGTAGGCCGGGTAACGATCGGGATGCCGGGAATGCAGCGTGAGCATGCGCTCCGATGCGTCGGAATACGCAGGCAGCTCGCGAATCAGGGGCGCCCGACGCCGCATGGCGGGGACTGCTTCCGCTTCAGCGCAACGCGCGGAAGATCAGCGTGCCGTTGGTGCCGCCGAAGCCAAACGAATTGCTGACGACGGTCTCGATCTTCATCTGCCGCGCCGTGTGCGGCACATAGTCGAGGTCGCAGCCCTCGCCCGGATGGTCGAGATTGATCGTCGGTGGCGCCACCTGGTCGCGGATCGCAAGCACGCTGAAAATCGCCTCGACGACACCCGCCGCACCGAGCAGGTGGCCGGTCATGGATTTCGTCGAACTGACGGCAAGCATTGCCGAGTGCGCGCCGAACGCGTTCTTCATCGCGATGGTCTCGGCGACGTCGCCGAGAGGCGTCGAGGTGGCGTGTGCATTGACGTACTGCACCTCGTCGGCATTGATGCCGGCGTCGCGCAGGCTGTTCTCCATTGACAGGCGCGCACCCGCACCGTCGTCGGGTGGCGCGGTGATGTGGTACGCGTCGCCACTCATGCCGAAGCCGATGAGCTCGGCATAGACCCGGGCGCCGCGGGCTTTCGCGTGGCCATATTCCTCGAGCACCATACCGCCAGCGCCGTCGCCCATCACGAAGCCATCGCGGTCGCGGTCCCAGGGACGGCTCGCCTTCGCGGGTTCGTCATTCCGTGTCGACAGTGCGCGCGCCTGGCAGAAGCCGCCGACCGCGGTCGGGGTCTGGGCCATCTCCGAGCCGCCCGCGACGACCGCGTCCGCGTCGCCGTACTGGATCGTCCGCATGCCGATGCCGACCGCATGAGTCGACGTGGTGCAAGCGGTGATCACTGCAAGGTTGGGACCGGTGATGCCGTAAATGATCGACAGGTGCCCCGAGATCATGTTGACGATGCTTGCGGGGATGTAGAACGGCGAGATTTTCTTGGGCGTCTTCGTTTCGAGGTACTTCGCGTAGTTGTCCTCGATCGTCGCGAGGCCCCCGATGCCGGCCCCGAAGACGAGTCCGACCCGCGCGCGATTGGCGTCCGTGATCTCGAGGCCGGAGTCGGCGATAGCCTGCACGCCGGCCGCAACGCCGTATTGCATGAAGAGGTCCATGCGCCGCGCTTCCTTGGCGGGCATGTACTTCGTGACGTCGAAATCCGGAATGCTCCCGGCGATCGTGCAGGGAAAACCGGTGGTGTCGAAACGGGTGATCGGTCCGATTCCGCTCTTGCCTGCGAGCGCGGCGGCCCAGCTTTCGGCGACCGTATTGCCGAGCGGCGAGACCATGCCGAGACCGGTGACGACGACGCGCCGCTTGCTCAAGGCATCAACCTCAGGCTGGGGTGGGGCCGCCATGACGCAACGAGCCCCGGCCGCGGGGCCGGGGCTCGCGCGCTAGTGACCTCAGGTCTTGGACTGGTGCTGGCCGATGTAGTCGATCGCCTGCTGCACCGTGGTGATCTTTTCTGCATCCTCGTCAGGAATCTCGGTCTCGAATTCCTCTTCGAGCGCCATCACGAGTTCGACGGTGTCCAGTGAGTCGGCACCCAGATCGTCCACGAATGACGCGTCGCTGGTGACTTCTTCGTCCTTCACCCCGAGCTGCTCGGCGACGATCTTCTTTACCCGTTCTTCGACTGTGCTCATCGGTTTGATGTCCCTCACCTTGTGATGCCCATGGGCACTCGCCGGCCCCGGGGGTCGCCATTCTATGCCACGGACCCCCCACTGGCTACCAGAAACGTTTCTTAGACGCTGTTTCACATGGCATTTTCATGCCATGTGCATGCCGCCGTTGACGTTCAGCGTCTCGCCGGTGATCCAGCCGGCGCCCGGGCCCGCGAGGAAACAAACGGCATTCGCGATGTCTTGCGGCTGGCCGAGCCGGCCGAGCGGAATCTGGCCCGCCAGGGATTCCCGCTGGGCGTTGGGCAGCGCCTTCGTCATGTCGGTGTCGATGAACCCGGGCGCGACCACATTGACCGTGATGCCGCGTGAGGCGACTTCGCGCGCCAACGAACGCGTGAATCCGCCGATTCCCGCCTTGGCCGCACAGTAGTTGGCCTGGCCGGGATTGCCGATCAGCCCGACGACCGAGGCAATGTTGATGATCCTGCCCTTGCGCGCCTTCATCATGCCCCGGAGCACGGCCTTGCTGAGCCGGAACACAGAGCCGAGATTTGTCGAAATGACCGCATCCCAATCCTCGGGCTTCATCCGCAAAAGGAGCGTGTCCCGGGTGATGCCGGCGTTGTTGACGAGGATGGTCACGGCCCCTTCGCGGCCCTCGACGTCTGCGATCGCAGCTTCACAGGCCGCGCCATCGCCGACGTCGAGTGCGATGCCGCGGCCACTTGCGCCTGCGGATTTCAGGGATGCCTCGATCGTCGCGACGCCCGAGGCGCCGGTCGCCGTGCCGACGACTGTCGCGCCCTGGGCCGCAAGCGCGAGCGCGATCGCGTGACCGATGCCGCGCGACGCCCCGGTCACGAGCGCGATCTCTCCGTCGAGTGAGCCGGTCGTCATGTTGATTCGCTCCCTGTTGCAGCGGCAAGCGCGGCATCCAGTGTCTCGGGCGATTCGATCGAATGCAGCACGAGGTCACGTCCACCGGGTGCCCGACGCGCGAGTCCCAGCAGGACCTTGCCGGGCCCGCATTCGAAAAGCTGAGTCGCGCCCTCCCCGATCATCTCGGCCACGATAGCGGACCAACGTACCGGATTGAACAACTGGCGGTAGAGTCCATCGCGGATTGAGTCGGCATCAGTGTAATTCCCCGCGTTGAAGGAGCGCACGCGAATGGCGGGCGACTCGATCGCAAGCGACCGCAGGCGTTCGCGCATCTCTTCCGCGGCCGGCTTCATGAGCGCGCTATGGGATGGCACCGAAACCGGCAGCAAGACAGCGCGCTTGGCACCTCGCGCCTTGCAGGCCTCCATCGCCCTGGCAACCGCCCGGGCTTCGCCCGCGATCACGAGCTGTCCCGGTGAATTGTAGTTGACGGGCTGAACGACGCTGCCCTGGGCCGCTTCGGCGCAGGCCGCTTCGATCTGTGCGTCGTCGAGCCCGAGAATGGCGGCCATTGCGCCAGTCCCTGCAGGCACCGCACGCTGCATGGCCTCGCCGCGAAAGCGCACGAGCGCGATCGCCGCGGGGAAGTCGATGGCGCCTGCCGCGACCAGGGCGCTGTACTCGCCGAGGCTGTGTCCCGCAACCACCGCAGGGGCCGCGCCGCCACGGCGGATCCAGGCTCGCCAGGTGGCGATCCCTGCGGCCAGCATCGCCGGCTGGGTGCGCTCGGTCTCGGACAGCCGATCCTCAGGCCCTCGCTGGCACAGCGCCCAGAGGTCGTATCCGAGCGTCGAAGATGCCTCTGCGAACGTGTCGAGAACGACGGGCTCGGCCGCGCCCAGCGCGGCCAGCATGCCCACCGACTGTGAGCCCTGGCCCGGGAACATCAACGCCAAGGACAAGGGAACCTCCGTATCCGTCGGCAGCCGCGATTATAGGTTGAGCGTGGCGTCACCAACCCGCCCTTCCGGGCGGGTCCCGGGAACCGACCTGTTATCATCGGGTTCATGCAGGAGAGGCGCAGCATGTTGATTTCACGCCCCGAATCGGGCTTCACGCTGATCGAGATCATGGTGGTGCTCGTGATCATCGCCATCATGACGGCGCTCATCGCCCCGCAGATTATCGGCCGCGTGGACGAGGCGCGCGTAACCGCGGCGAAGCAGGACATCCGGACGCTCGGCACCGCGCTCGACTTTTACAAGATGGACAACTTCCGCTATCCGACATCGAATCAGGGCCTCGAGGCGCTGATCAAGAAACCGGACGATGCGCCGCTGCCCAACTGGCGCGCCGGGGGCTACCTGAAGGCAACCACCGTGCCCACGGACCCCTGGGGCAACGAATACCGCTATTTCCAGCCCGGCCAATCGGGCGCCGACTATGACCTCATTTCCCTGGGCGCGGACGGCGAACCTGGCGGCGAAGACGCCGATGCCGACATCGGCAGCGCGAAACTCGAGTGACGGCCTGAAGGTCTGCGGCGATGCACATCGCCCGTTCGTGCCGCACCGAACGCGGCATGACGCTGATCGAGATCCTGGTCGTCGTCGTCATCATCGGTATCCTGGCGATCATCGCGACGCTCTCCATCAGTCTGCTCGGCGAGGATCGTGAACTCGAGCGCGAGAGTGGACGCCTCAGCGATGCCATTGCGCTCCTGCAGGAACAGTCCCAGCTCGAGGGCCGCGACTACGGAATATCGCTCGAGCCGACCCGCTACGAATTCATGCGTTTCGACAATTTTGAACAACGCTGGACTGCGGTCGAGGGCGATGCGGCGCTCGCCCCGCGGGAACTGCCGCCCGAGCTCGTCATCGAGCTCGTCATCGAGGGCCGCCCGATCCTGCTACGCCGCGTGCCGATGGAGGAAGCGCGCCTGCCGCAGCTCATCGCCTGGGGCAGCGGCGACATGACGCCTTATCGCCTGACGTTCAGGCGCAAGGGCGGCGGACGGGTCACACTGGTCGGCAGCCTCGAGGGATTCATTGAAATCGAGCGCGGCGATGAAGATCGCTAGGTCCCGCGGCTTCACGCTGGTCGAGGTGGTCGTCGCGCTCGCGATCGTCGCGATCGGGATGCTCGCAGTCTTCAAGTCGATCGGCGACACCGTCAACAACGTGACTGAGCTCCGCGACCGCAGTTTCGCGACCTGGATTGCCGACAACCGGATCACGGAAATACGCATCTCCGGCGAGATGCCCTCCGTCGAAGAGACTGCCGGCGAAGTCGAATTCGGCGGCCGGCGCTGGCACTGGGTGACGAAGGTTTCGCAGACCCAGGTGAAGGGCCTGCGACGCATCGATGTCAGCGTGCGACGCGACGGCGACGACGAAAAATCCACGCTCGCCAACCTCGCCGGTTTCGTAGGGGCGACCGCGACGGCGGCACCGCCGTCGAATCCTGACTGGTACATGGGTTTCGGTGGCGGTCCAGGTGAAGAGGATGAAGGCGCAGGCGAAGGCGACGAGGACGAAACCGACCCAGGTGACGACGAATGATCACCCGCAGGCGGCAACGGGGCTTCACGCTGCTGGAGATCATGATTGCGACCGTGATCCTCGCGGTCATGGGTCTCATGGCCTTTCGCGCCGTCAGCGAGGCCCGGGTCGCCGTCGAAAACGCGGGCGGCCACCTGGAACGCTTGCGCCTGGTGCAGCGCGCGGTGCAGATCATGGACACGGATTTCAGGACGCTCACGCGCCGGCCCGTGCGTGAGAGCATCGGCGACGGCCAGCGCGCGGCGCTCCTGCGCGACCCCAACTCGATCTCCCTCGTCGAGCTCTCGCATGGCGGCTGGCCGAACGGGGCCGGCACGCCGCGTGGCACGGTCCAGCGCGTCATCTATCGGGTCGAGGACAACAAGCTCATTCGCGAGCACTGGAACGTCATGGACGCGACGCTCGCGACGCCGCCCGTCAAGCGCGAGCTGCTCACCGAAGTCGAGCGGGTGGATGTTCGTTACCTCACGTCCGGCCGCGAATGGATCGCTGAATGGCCGCAATTCGGAGGTACCGGACAACGCGAGCTTTATTCGCGCCCACTCGCCGTCGAAATCACGCTCGTGCTCTCCGACTATGGCGAGATTCGCCGCCTGATCGAGACGCCGGGATGAGGCAACGCGGCGTCGCATTGATCACGGCCATCGTGCTCGTTGCGATCGCGACCATGCTCGCCGTGCGCATCGGCACGCGCGCCGCTCTCGACCTGCGCCGCACGGCCGGCCTCCTCGCGCTCGACCAGGGCTGGCACGTCGCGCTCGGCGCGGAAGCCTGGGCCATTGAGGTGCTTCGCGACGATTTGGAAGACTCCCAGGAAACGGACCATCCCGGCGAAGCCTGGGCGCAGCCGCTGCCGCCGCTTCCCGTCGACGGCGGCGAGGTCCGCGGTGCGCTGGAGGACATGCAGGGCCGCTTCAATCTCAACAATCTGGTAACGAGCGACCGCATTGCAAACCCAACTGCCATCAAGCAATTCGAGACGCTACTCCTCCAAGTCGGCGCGCAACCGCGCTGGGCGAACATCATGGCGGACTGGATCGACGAAGGCACGGTCCAGCAGTATCCGGAAGGTGCGGAGGATGGAACCTATCTTTCCCAGAACCCGCCCTACCGCGCGGCCAACGTGCTCGTCACGACGACGACGGAAATGATGGCGCTGCCGGGGATGACGCGGGAAGAATTCGAGCGCATCCGGCCTTATGTCGCAGCGCTGCCGGTCGGCACACCGATCAATCTCTGCACCGCGAAGCCCCAGGTACTCGTGGCACTCGTTGCTGGCGAAACTGACTTCGGCGACGAGAAGCTGCTCGAATCGAACCGGCGTGACGGCTGTTATCCGACGAAGGACATCGTCAAAGACCTCGATACAGCCGGTTGGCAGGATATCCGTGAATCAGTCTCCGAAACTTCCGACTGGTTCCGCGCTACGACGGCCGTGCGTATTGGCACCTCGGAACTCACGCTGTACAGTCTGATCGAGCGGAACGGCACCACCGGCATCCGGACCGTCCTGCGCTCGACCGGCACCGAGTAATCGAATGAATCAGTTCCTAGTACTGCGGCTCGCGAATCCGATCAGCTGGGTCATTACCGGCACGGACGGCGGCCGCCTGGGCCCGGTCTCGACGGGCGTACTCGCAGACGCGGCGCCTGTCGCCGCCGAGCGACAGTTGGTCGTCATCGCTCCGGGGTCGAGCATCACGCTCGCGCGCCCTGAACTTCCGGTCAGATCCGGCGCGAAGCTCGCGCAAGTCGTCCCCTACGCGATGGAAGAATCCCTCGCGGGCGAGGTCGAGCAGTTTCATTTCGCGATCGGCGCGACCGACGAGGGGGGCAGTACGCAGGTGGCCGCGCTCAGGCGCGAAGAAATGCGCAGCTGGCTCGACGCGCTCGCGAGCGCCGGGCTCGAACCCCAGACCGTCGTGCCGGACACGCTTTGCATTCCCGCGAATCCCGCAAAGATCGTCGCCGTGATCGACTCGGGGCAACTCCTCGTGCGTGCGCCGGGAAGTCTGCCGATCGCACTCGACGCCGAGCCGCTCACGGAATCATTCACGCTTGCGGGACTCGAGGGCGACGATCGCCACGTACAGCTTTTCGTTTCGCAGCACGACTGGCAGCACTCGCGCGAGATGATCGAGGCATTGCGGGAAGTGACCGGCAGCCTCGACCTCCAGATCCTCCCGGACGGTGCCCTGCCGCTGCTCGCATCGACGGCCGTGCGACCCGACACGCTCTCGCTGATGCAGGGCGAGTTCGCTCGCCGCACGGGCTGGCGTGTCGAATGGCAGCGCTGGCGTGTTGCGGCCTTCCTTGCGGTCACGGCCCTCGCGCTGCACATTGGCGTGCGCGGCTACGATCTGGTCCGGCTGCAAACCGAACAGCAACGGCTGGATTCGGCGATGGAACAGGCCGCACGAATCGCCCTGCCGGACGTCGAGCGAATCCAGGATCCGCGCATGCAGGTCGAGCAGCGCCTCTCAGGCGCAGGCGCCGCGGACCCCGACGGCCTCCTCACCCAGCTCGCCGCCGTCAGCGGAGCGCTCGCAAGTGCACCGGGGCCCAGGATCGAGTCGCTGGGCTGGCGTGATCATGCGCTCGAGCTGCAGGTGGTCGCGCCCAATACGGACTCGATCGCCCGTTTCACTCAAGGCATCAACGAGCGCGGCCTGACCGCGGAAGTTGCCTCCACGACCAACAGCGAGCAAGGCATCCAGGCCCAGGTGCGTGTCGCCGCCGGAGCCCCGAAATGAATCTGCGTAACTGGTACGCGGGGCTCGGCGAGCGGGATCGGCAAATCGTCCTCTGGGGCGGCTGCGCGGCGGCCGTGCTGGTACTGGCGGGGCTCATCTGGCAGCTCGGCGCCTCCGTCGCAGTAGCCGAGGTGCGCGTCGCGCGCCGCCGCGAGGACCTTGCCTGGATCGAGGCCGTGACGCCCCAGATACAGGCAGCTCCCTCCGCTCGTCCGGGTGAGTCGCTCACGATCGCGATCGATCGCATGGCGCGGGAAGGCGGACTCGCCGAAAAGCTCGCCTCCGTCGAGCCCGCCTCGAATGGCGCGTTCCGCGCGCGCTTCTCGGGAGCGTCGTTCGATTCCCTGGCTTTGTTGCTCGCCCGCCTGCAGAAAGAGCGCGGTGTGCAGGCCGAGACGGCAAGCGTCACGGCCACGGGCGAGACGGGACTCGTCGACGCAACGCTCGTCGTTCGCGGCCCCTAGGCGCATCTTGAAACGCGTTGCGTTCATTGCGGCAGGCCTTGCCGCATTCCTCGTGTTCCTGGTCGCGATGGTGCCTGCGACGCAGATCGCCCGCCGCATGCCGGCCGGGATGGCGCTCAGCGGAGTCGGCGGCACCATCTGGTCCGGCAGCGCCCGATCGCTGACCTTCAATGGCCGCCCGCTCGGCGCGACCGAGTGGTCCTGCAGCCCGTGGCGACTCTTGCTGCTCGAGTGGTCGTGTCGGCTGACCCTCCGTCCACCGGGCGGCGAGGTTTCCGGCGACGTCTCGGGTGATTTCGGCAATGAGATGGAAGCGAACTCGATCACGGGACGGCTGCCCATCTCGGCCTTCGAGGGTCTCGTGACGCCTCGCGGCTGGACCGGCGACCTGGAGCTCGACGTCGACGCAGTCCGCATTGTCGACCGACGGCCTGCCTCCGCTGCAGGAACGCTTTACGTCCGGTCGTTGCGCGCACCGGGAGCGAACGGCCAGTTGCTGGGTGACTTCGAACTGGTCGTTGGCGAGGGCACGGTCGGCACGGAGGCCCTCAACGGACGCTTGCGCGATCTTGGCGGCCCGCTGCACGTCCGCGGCGCCGTCGAGCTCGGACAGGACGGGCGATATCTCCTCAGTGGGGACGCGGCACCGGGGCCCGGCGCGGGCCCTGCAATTTTCGACACGCTCGGCTTCCTCGGGCCGCCCGACAGCCAGGGCCGCAGGCCGTTTACGATCGAAGGCAGTTTCTAGAGTTCGCGCCACGCATCGAGTAACGGGAAGTACAACCCGACACGGAGCGGCCGGTCTGGCTCCATCAAACGGAGCGCACGCGCATAGCGCTCGAGCTGTCCGCGGTAGCGCTCGAGCTCGCGGTCGAGGAATGACTCGCGGTCCCCGCCTTCGTGAGCACTAGTCTTCCAGTCGACGACCCAGCGCGTGCCTGCCTGGTCGACGAACGTGCGATCGATGCGCAGGCTGTGCGCGGCGCCGTCGATCATCGCAGTCAGTGCAAGCTCGGCGCGGCCTTCGAGCGCCGATGGATCGAGCAGCCGCGCCGCCAGCTCGCTCTGCGAGACTGCAGACATGGCGCGCTGGATGCGATCGAGTGCCTCCGGAACATGTGCCGCATCAATGCCGAGGCCCTGAAGTTGCCGTCTCCAGCGCGCTTCGGCCATCTCGCCGCTTTCCTGTCGCGCGCCCTGCTCTGCCATGCGCTGCAATTCCGCGTGCACGACCTGGCCGACTGCCTGCGCAATCGCGCCGGCCCAGTCGAACTCAGGACGGACTGAGCCTTCCTGCTCGCCCGAAATGCGGAGCATCGGCGCGAGCCGCAGCTGCTCGGGCTCTGGCGCGCGGAACCCCGCGATGAGGCGCCGCGCTGGCGGCGCCGTGAGACGGGGCCGGCCATCAGGTTTTTGCGCCCCACCTTCCTCCTCCTGCGGCCGCGCCGCGAGAACTTGCTCAAAATGTGGTGACAGCACCGGCCACAGGAATCCAAGCAGGCTTGCGGATCGCGGAAGACGCAGCACAGTCCCATCCGCGGTTGGCCGGACGCTCGCGGTGCCGACCAGGTGCAATTGCCGCCGCGCGCGTGTCGCCGCAACGTAGGCCAGCCGGCCGAGTTCAAGGGCCTCGCGCTCTGAGCCGAGCTTCCGCATCCAGCGCTCCAGCGCATCCACGTTGCCGTCGCCTTCATCCGAGTCCGTGCGACTCGCCAGGACGATGCCGCGCTCACCGGGGCCGGTTGCGACCGTCGACCAGTACAGGAGCGGCCGCTCGCTCCCGCGCGCGGCTCGCTGCAGGTCCGGCAGGATCACGATATCGAACTCGAGTCCTTTCGCGCGGTGGATGGTCATGACCTGCACGCGCGCGCGCTCGCTGCCGACCGGCGAGGCCATGACGCCCGCGATCGCGGCCTCGATCGCCGTTGCAGGCGGCAGGCAACCCGCCTCGAGTTCGAGACGGTCGAGTGCGCCGAACAGCAATTCCGCATTCGCAAGGTCCGACTCGTCCTCGATCGTGGCGGGGGCGTCGAGCGCGAGCCAGGCGGACTTCAACCAGCTGCCGAGCGAGCGATCGCTACGACCGGCGATGGCGGCGTCGAGCACGGCGCCGAGCCGCCCCGCTCGATCCGCCGAATCGGCTGGCAGCCGCCGAGGCTGATGCAGGCGCTCGCGAATCGTCGCCTGTCCAGCGCCGTCGGTGAGCCGCAACAGGTCGGCAAGCGCCAATCCGCACCAGGGCGCGCGCAGCACGGCGAGCCAGGCCGTGCGGTCGCCGTCGTGAAGCATCGCCCGGACCAGCGCGACCAGGTCGCGCATGGCAGGCCGGTCAAGCAGCGATTCGAGTTCGACGCCCCGATACTCGATTCCCGCTTCGCGCAGGCCGGCCAGTATCGGAGGCAGTGACGGTCGCCCGCGTACCAGGATTGCGATCGTCGGATTTCCAGGGGATGCGATCGCGTCCCTCGCGATCGCCGTAACCTCCGCAGCCATTGCGCGTTCGTCGGCGTCGAGCAAAGCATGCACCCGCACGCCGTCGCCGGCCTCTCCCGGCTTGGCGGCCGTGGCTGGCGAATAGCGGACGGCGCCGCGCTCGAAATCGTCCACCGGAGGCAGGAGCGCTGCAAATGTCAGGTTGACCCAGTCGACGATGTCCGCGCTCGAACGGAAATTCCGGCCAAGGCGTTCCGCAGTGAGCGCGACGCCGCCGACACCCTGGCGCTGCGCCTGCAGGAAGAGCGTGACGTCGGCCTCGCGGAACGCATAGATGGACTGCATTGGATCGCCGACGCAGAAGAGGCTTCGCCCGTCTCCCGTCTGCCAGCCGGCGACGAGAAGCTCGAGCAGGCGCGCCTGCGACGGCGAAGTGTCCTGGTACTCGTCGACGAGCAGGTGGCGGATCCGGTAATCCAGCGCAAGTGCGAGTTCGGTCGGCGCCGAGTCGTCGCCGAGCGCATCGCGCGCTGCCGCCGCCACCGCCGAATGGTCGAGGCTGTCCCGTTCGGAGAAAATTGCGAGCAGTTCCGCGACTGCATGCGGCAGCACCGAGGACAGCGCGTCAATGCGCTCCCATTGAGTGTTGGTGAGCGCCACAGGCGGTAGAACGCGCAAGCGCCCAAGCGCCGGGACGAGTCCCTCGTTTGCGGCGAGCGAAGCAAGGATAACCTTCATCTCGCGTTTGAGTGGCGCCCAAGCAGGTCCATCGTCTCCTTTGAGAAAGCCCTGCTCCGCACCGACCTGCTTTCGCAACGCAGGTTTCTTTTCGCTCTTCAGCAGCATTTCCACGAGCGCGCCCCAAGACGACGCAGATTCGGCTGATGGTGGAGGTAATGCCGTGAACGGCGCAAGTATTGACGCCGTGCTCACTGGTGCGCCGGCTGCAACGGCTGCGCGGCAGGCCGCGAACAAAGGCTGCCAGTCGACGCCCGACAATGCACGCGAGACCGCGGCCAGTTCCGATTCAAGCGCCTGCCGGAGCAGCCGGTCGATCTCGCCGCGAAGCGCGGGGCCGGAGGACCCGCGCATCAGCTTCGGCAGCCAGAGTTCGCGGGCGCCCAGCATGCCCTCGATCAGTTCTGCGAGCTGCCGCGGCTCGTGATTGAGCGAGCGCGCGAGTCGCAGGAGACCCGCCGCAACCGGCGCATCCTCGTCGAGCATCGCGACCGCACGCCGTGCCGCTTCCCGGTACAGCGCACGAGCGTCGTCCACCAGCGCCGCCGAAGTGCCGATTCTCGCGGCGAGCGGCAGGCGACGTGCGAGCCAGTGATTCAGGCCGTCGATCGTCTGCACATGCAGCCGTGCGGGGTTGTGCTCGAGGCCCCAGCCGAGTGCACGGCTTCGCTCGAGAGCGGCCGAGGCATGCCGGTGCAGGTCACCTGTCCGCTCGTCAGCATCCACGGGCAATGGCTCGCCCGCCCTCCTGAGTGCATCGACGATGCGATGCCGCATCTCGGCGGCCGCCTTGCGGGTGAACGTGATCGCGACGATCTGCTCCGGCCGCTCGACGTCGGCGAGGAGGCGGAGGTATCGCAGTGTCAGGAGCGTCGTCTTTCCCGAACCCGCGGGCGCCTGGACGATGAAGGAGCCCGTGGGCAGGACTGCGCGCCTGCGCGCCTCGCGGTCGCGTGCGAGTGAGTCACTCGCCATCGGACTCGCCCTCTTCGGCATCCTCGCGAGAAGCGGGCTCGACGCGACAGAGCGCGGCCAGGTGGCAGTACCGGCAGGTTTCGGCAGCGAGTTTCGGGTCGACCTCGGCGCGGCCCATGGCGAAATCTCCCGCCAGCCGTTCGAGCCACGCGCGCCAGTGCGCGGTGATTTCCTCCCACGCAAAGCCGTTCTGCCTGTCCTCGGTCAACCTGAACTTCGCTGCGGGCTCGACGCCTGCGATCGCCGCGCCGTTCCGCCCGACGCCGACGTACTTCGCGCGCGCGGCCCCGACGCCGGCAAAAGCGATGCCGGTCGGATGATCCGGGTGCAAGACCGCATATAGCGGCAGTTGAGGCGCATCCATCCTTGCGCCCCGCCAGGCAGAGTCCTGCACCTTCCCGGTCTTGTAATCGATGACGATGAGATCTTCGCCGATACGGTCGACTCGATCGACGCGAAGACAGAGTTCAAGTCCGGCGATCGAGAGCGTGAACGAGCGCTCGGTTTCGGCAATGGTGAACGACGGGCGCGCGAGATCGAGTTCCAGCAGCCGGTCGATGGCACGCTGCTGCCATTCGCGTTCGAGCGCAATCGTGGGAGGAGCGACGCCCGCAGGCGCAGAGCCAACCATCGCCACATCGACGGCCTGTGCGACGAGACTCGCGCGCGACCTGCCGTCCAGCGCCGCGAGCGCCGGCTGGCCTCCAAGCCGGCTCCACAGGTCCTGAAGCGCGCGATGCAGCACGACGCCTCGCAGGCGCCTGTCGAAGCCAGCCTGCGGTTCTTCGAGCGGCGACGCGCCGAGACGCAGTTCAGCGAAGGCCCGGAAGGCGCATTGCGCCTGCAACTCGAGGAGCCGGGCGCCGCCTCCTGCCTGGCGCGCAGCCAATGGCGGCAGCGGCATTTCCGGCACCGGTTCGAGCCGCGAAGCGTCGAACACCCGCCGTTCGCGCGGTGGCGGCAGAGACCGCACTGCGAGCTCGGTCGTAGCGGCAGGCAGCAGCGGTGTACCGTCCACTTCCGTGTCGTTCTCGAACTGGGGCCAGGACAGCACGAGCGCGCTGGCTGATTCGCGCCAGCGCCCCATGATCGCCTGTGCCTCCGTAACGCAGCTTTCGGGCGTGACGCCCGGCATGCCGATTTGCCGCTGGACCTCGATCGGCAGCAGCGGATCCACCACGACCGGACGCGGCCAGACGGTCGCCGTCAATCCGGCGACCCAGAGGCTGTCGAAGCGCACGCCCGGATCCTCGTAAGCGTCCAGCACGAAAACCGCAGGCTCGCCGCTCTCGGGCTGAAAGGGCGCCGCCGACAGCCGGCGGAGTTCCGCAAGCGCGGTGAAAGCGTCAAGGTCCGGCGCGACTGCGGACAACGACGCGAGTTCCCGGAGGAGTTCCTGGTACCGGCGCGCCGCCTGAAACTCGCGGCTGCCGAGTTCCGCCTCGCCGGGCCATCCCCAGGCCGCGAGACAGGCAGCAAAAGCCTCGGCCCAGGCGCCGGCACTTCGCCGCCTCGGGCCGTCGAGCGCGGCGACGGCAGCGAGGATCGCGGACGCGAGTACTGCGGCTCCGGCGCGCGCGGCGCGATCGGCCAATCGCGGTCCGCGAACCTGGATCGATCCTTGCAACTCGCGCAAGGACAAGTCAGCGGCAACGCGCGCACCGCGTTCGCTGTCCGCACCTCGGACATGCGAGCTCCGAAGGAGACGACTCGCGGCCGTCCAGTCGACGGCGCCCATAGCGCAGGCGATTGCCGCGAGCGCTGCATCGACCACCGGCTGCAGCGCGAGCGGATGGCCGCCGGCCAGGTCGAAGACCCGCTCCGTGCGGCCGACGCCCGGCAGTTCGAATTCAGGCTGGAGGGCTGCAGCGAGTGCGCGCTCGAGAGCGCCGCGATTGGCATCGAGGTCGGGTACGATCACCGCGTGGATGCCGCCTGGCAAAAGCGCTACGCGCTCGCGCAGCCACGCGAGCATCGAATGTCGCTCGGATTCCGGATCGGGCGCCTCGAGATGGAAGCAGGAGCCGGGCTCTGACGAAACGTCGAGCCGCTCGACCACGCGCCCCGCGGCAGACAGCGCCGCAAACAGTTTCCCTTCCGCGGGCGTGAGCCGGCGGAAACCGGCGAGCAGGATTGGAGGACCGGCGGCCGGCAGCGCTGCGGCCTCGACCAGGAGGCGCGCGAGGTCGCCTGCGTCGCAAATCTGATTGCTGCACAATTCAGCCTCGACCGATCGTGCCCAACCGAGGAAGGCCTGCTGGTCACGCGTCAGCGGCCAGCGCGGGACGGCCACGAGGTCTCCGCCATGTGCGCGAAGCCTCAACCAGCTCATGCGAGCGCGGGCGCCCAGATCCCCCGGATCCAGCAGCCCAGGTGCCTCGCGCTCGACATGGCGCCGCCAAAGCCAGCGCACCGCAACCGGCGGCAGGATCCCCGGCATGTCCGGGCGATCGGCGGATATCTGCTGCCATTGAAGCGCGAGCCACGCGTCGAGCGGCAAGACGTTGGCGGAGGGCCAGACCTTGCTCCCGATTTCGACCTGCGCGCGATCATGCAGACGCCGCAGGATCCGCGCCTGGCGCAGGCCAGGAGTCAGCAGGAGGCCGCCGGCCTCCAGGTGGGCGATGCAACGCGCGTTCAGGCTCACTCGGCATTTCCCCCGGCTTCGGAGGGAGCATGGGCTCGGGCCTGGCTCACGAGACGATCCCGCGGGAAATCAGCTTGCCTCGGCGGGCGGCAATCCACCCGGCCACTCGCTCGCGCGATGGCAGGCGACCTGCCGCCCCGAGTCTGCCTGAATCAATGGCGGCCGCTCGGCTCGGCACAATGGCAGTGCGTGCGGGCAGCGCGCGGCAAACGCGCAGCCACCCAAGGGCGTTCCGTCAACGACGGCGGGACGCGCGCGCGCGACGCGCCGGAGAAACCTCGCGCGCGCGCCCGCATCGATTGCGGGCACCGCATCAAGCAGCTCGCGCGTGTACGGATGCAGCGGCGCATTCGCGATATCACGGCGAGAGCCAGTTTCGACGATGCGGCCGCGGTACATGACCATCACCCGCTCGCAAAGGCGCGCGACGACCGCCAGGTTGTGGCTGATGAAGAGGCTCGCGAGCCCACGCTCGACGCGGATGCGCTCGAGCAGGTCCACGATCTGGCGCTGGATGGTGACATCGAGCGCGCTCACGGGCTCGTCGCAGACGACGAAACGCGGATCCACGATGAGCGCCCGCGCGATGACCGCCCGTTGCAGCTGCCCGCCGCTCAGCTGGTGCGGATAGCGCCGCGCGAGTTCGCCCGCAATGCCGACCTCCTCGAGTCGCAGGAGCGCCTTCCTCGCGCGGTCCGCGGACGTCGAGCCGCTCTCGAGCGCACGCAAGGGCTCGGCGACACTCTCGGTGATCGTCATGCGCGGGTCGAGGCTGGCGTGCGGGTCCTGGAAGACGCACTGCAATTCGCGCCGCAATGGGCGGAACGCGCGTTGGCTGAGTGTGTCAATGCGCTGCCCGCGCCAGCGCACCTCGCCCGCCGAGAGCGGCACGAGCCGGAGTATCGAGCGCCCGAGTGTCGTCTTGCCGCAGCCGGACTCGCCGACGAGGCCAAGCATCTCGTGCTCCCCGATCGCAAAGTCCACGCCGTCGACCGCGGCGGGTTCGAGCGACGCCCCGCCCGGCCGACGGTAGCGGACCGTCACGCCTTGAAGCTCAAGCAAGCTCATCGCAGGTCCGCCAGCGTTGGCACCGCCGCGAGCAGGCCGGCACTGTAAAAATGCTTCGGGCCGCGCAGGAATTCCGCGGCCGGCGCCATCTCGACGAACCTGCCCGCATGCATGACGGCGATCCGGTCAGCGAGCGAGGCGACGACGCCGAGGTCGTGCGTCACGAGCAGCAGCGCCATGCCGAACTCGCGACAGAGCCCGGCGAGGAGCGCGAGGATTTCCGCCTGCACGGTCACGTCGAGCGCGGTCGTCGGTTCGTCCGCAAAGAGGAGGCGCGGGCGCGCGGCGAGCGCAAGGGCGATTGCGACGCGCTGGCGCATGCCGCCGGAGAGTTCATGCGGGTACTCGCGGAGCCTCCGCCCGGCATCAGGCAAATGGACGCAGTCGAGCAAGCGCCGCGATTCGGCCCGCGCCGCCTCGCTCGCGAGGTCCCGTGTTGCGCTCGCGACTTCCGCGAGCTGATCGCCGATCCGGCGGTGTGGCGTCAGGCTGCCTCCGGCATCCTGGAATACGAATCCGATGCCGCGGCCGCGCACCGCGGCCGCTCGGTTGCCGGGGCCGATCAGCTCCACACCGTCGAAGCGCACCGAGCCCGTGGCACTGCCATTCGCCGCGAGCAAGCCCGTGCAGGCGTGGAGAAGCTGGCTCTTGCCCGAACCGGATTCGCCGACGATCGAGACGCTCTCGCGTGCAGCGATCGACAGGTCGACGCTGTCGACAGCGCGGACCGGTGGCGCCGCCACGAAGTCGACCGTCAGCGCACGGATTTCAAGCAGGGCCTTCACCGGTCCCTCGGATCGAGGGCGTCGCGCAGGCCGTCGCCCAGGAAGTTGAAGCCGAAGACGACGAGCATCAGGCAGGTCGCCGGAACCGCAAGCATCCACGGCGCCGTTTCCATTTCCGCAGCTCCGTCCGCAATCAGGTTCCCGAGGCTCGCGAGCGGCTCCTGGATGCCGATCCCCAGAAAGCTCAGGAAGCTTTCGACGAGGATCACCTGCGGCAAGGTCAGGGTCGCGTAAACGATGACCGGTCCCATGAGGTTCGGCACGATGTGACGCCCGACGATTCTGAGCGTCCCCGAACCGCCGACGATCGCAGCATCGACGAATTCGCGTTCGCGAAGCGCGAGCGCCTGGCCCCGGACGATGCGCGCCATGGTAAGCCAGCTGAAAGCGCCGATCGCGACGAGCAGGATCAACGGGCCGCGGCCGAACACGACCGTCAGGATGATCACGAAGAAGACCTGTGGCAGCGAATACAGTACATCGACGAACCGCATCATCAGCGCGTCGGTGCGTCCGCGCCGGAATCCTGCGATTGCGCCCCAGGCGACGCCGATGACGAGGCTCACGAGCGTGGCCGCGAGCGCGATCACGAGCGAAACCCGAAGGCCGTGCAACGTCCGCACCAGGAGGTCCCGGCCGAGCCGATCCGTGCCGAGCCAGTGCCCGGCCGCCTCGAAAGGCGGCGCCGCCATGTGGGACCAGTCGATCTCGTCCTCGCGATAATCGAGAAACGAGGGGCCCACGATAGCGGCGAATGCGAGGACGCCCAGCAGCGCGGCGGACGCCATCGCAAGCCGGTCCTTGCGCAATGCGGCGAGCGCCTCGCTCCAGATGCCGCCGCTCACAGCTTCCGCTCCCGGCCGATGCGCGGATCGAGAGAGTCGTAGACGAGATCTGCAATCAGGTTGAGCGCGATCATCAGCGCGGCGTAGACAATGACCATGCCCATGACGAGCGTGTAGTCGCGGTTGAGCGCGCCTTGCACGAGATGGCGGCCCATCCCCGGCAGCCCGAACAGCGTCTCGACCACCAGGGAACCGGCAAGAACCGAAGCAGCGGCTGGACCGGCATAGCTGACCACCGGCAGCAGTGCGGCCGGCAAGGCATGACGCAAGATGACCGTGCGCTCGGCGAGGCCCCGCGCGCGCGCCGCGCGTATCCAGGGCGCGCGCAGGATTTCGAGCAGGCTCCCGCGCATGAGGCGCGCGACATAAGCGATGACCGGGAGCGAAAGTGCGACGACGGGAAGAATCAGGTCGGATGGCCGGCCAGGAACCCAGCCTGCCACCGGAAGCCAATGCAGCCAGATACCGAAAACGAGCGCGAGGAAGGGCGCGATCACGAAGACCGGAATCGAAATTCCGGCGACAGCGAATGCCATGACGATGCGATCCGGGGCGCGGCCACGATTGAGCGCTGACCAGATTCCGGCCGGAATGCCGATTGCGAGGGCAAGGAGCATCGCTGCGAAGCCGAGCACCAGGCTGACGGGCAGCCCGTCGGCAATCAGCTCTCCGACCGTAAAGTCCCGGAACTTGAACGATGGCCCGAAATCGCCGTGCAGCAGGCCGCGCACGTAACGGCCAAACTGAAGGTGAATGGGCTGGTCGAGTCCATAGGCCGCTTCGAGATTCGCGCGGATCTCCGGCGGCAGCGATTGTTCCTCGTCAAACGGACCGCCCGGTGCAAGTCGCGTCAAAAGGAAAGAAAGCGCGACGATGAGCGCAAGCGTTGGTATCGCGCCCAGGAGGCGCCGCAGGACGAAAACGATCTTGGACATCCCGCGGCCTTTGTAGCGCATGGCAGTGGCGGACTGCAGCAGTAATGAGGCGCACCAGGCGATTTCCAACGGCGTGATTCGGCCGGCGTCTGCGAACTTGCATTAATTACAGTCCGTAAGTTATTGAATAATAGAATTATGTCGAGCCAGGTGCCTGCGAATCCGATACCATTCGGCGCAGGCAGTGGAGTTTTGTGAATGCGAAGAATCCTGGTCGGCGTCAAGCGGGTCATCGACTACAACGTACGCGTGCGGGTTCGACCCGACGGTTCAGGCGTCGTCACCGACGGCGTCAAGATGAGCGCCAATCCCTTCGACTCCATCGCGCTCGAGGAGGCACTGCGCTTGCGCGAGCGCGGTGAGGCCGACGAAATCGTCGCAGTCAGCGTTGGGCCGGCGGAATCGCAACAACAGCTTCGCGATGCGCTCGCAATGGGCGCCGATCGCGCAATCCTCGTGAAGGCGGATGGTTCAATCGAGCCGCCGGCGGTCGCGCGAGTCCTACTCGAGCTCGTCAAGCGCGAAAGCCCGCGTCTGGTGATCCTCGGCAAGCAGGCGATCGACGACGACTGCAACCAGACCGGCCAGATGCTCGCCGCGTTCTGGAACCGGCCACAGGCGACCTTTGCTTCGAAGATCGAGATCCAGGGAGAAGTGGCGCGCGTGACGCGCGAAGTCGACGCCGGCCTTGAGATGATCGAGGTAGACCTCCCGGCGGTTTGCACGACGGATCTCAGGCTCAACGAGCCGCGCTACATCAAGTTGCCCGACATCATGAAGGCGAAGAAGAAGCCGCTCGACATCGTCGAGCTCGCCTCGCTCGGCGTTGACGCCGCGCCCGTGCTGAAGGTGCTGAAGCACGAACCACCGCCACAGCGGCAGAAAGGCATCATGCTGAAGGATGCCGCCGAGCTCGTCGCAGCGCTCAAGCAGAAGGGCCTTGCCTGATGAACCGCGTGTTGATCGTGGCCGAACATCTGGATGGCAAGCTGAATGCCGCCGTGGCCAAGTGCGTCTCCTGCGCCGCGTCGATCCCGGACGCAGAGATCAGCATCGCCGTCCTCGCGAAGGATGGGACCGAAGTTTCCGCGGCGGCGGCCGCCATACATGGCGTCAAGCGCGTGCTGCTCGTCAAGAATCCAGCCAACGAGCCCGCGCTCGCCGCCGTGCTCGCGCCGCAAATAGCAAGACTCGCGGAAGGCCACGGCTTCGTGCTGGGCCCCTCGACGACATACGGCAAGGACCTGATGCCCCGGGTCGCCGCCCTGCTCGGCGCGCCGCAAGTGAGTGATGTCATGGCGGTCGAGTCGGCGACGCGGTTCCGGCGGCCCGTGTATGCCGGCAATGCCATCGCGACTGTCGAGGCGCCCGCAGGCCGGCAGATCGTCGCTACGGTCCGGGTCGCATCCTGGCCGGCGGCGCCCCAGGGCGGCGCAGCGCCTGTCGAATCGCCGGCGCTCGACGTGCCGCTGCCGGCTTCAACCCGCTTCGTTTCGGTTTCCGCCGCCCGGAGCGACCGGCCGGACCTGCAGACCGCCGCGCGCGTCGTGTCGGGCGGACGTGCGCTCGGCAGCGCAGAAAACTTCAGACTGATCCAGGGTCTCGCCGATCGCCTCGGTGCCGCGATCGGCGCATCGCGCGCCGCTGTCGACGCGGGCTATGCCCCGAACGAGATGCAGGTGGGACAGACGGGCAAGATCATCTCGCCCGAGCTTTACGTCGCAATCGGGATCAGCGGCGCAATCCAGCACCTGACCGGAATCAAGGATGCCCGCACCATCGTCGCGATCAACAAGGACGCGGAAGCACCGATTTTCGAGGTTGCGGACTACGGCCTGGTCGGCGACCTTTTCACACTGGTGCCGGAGATCGAGAAGCTGCTGTAGTCGCGTACAGCAGCCAGACCGAGAGAGCCAGGATCACGAGCCAGGTCCCCGCTGTCCCGTAGAAGCGCCCGAACGACCGGCCGGGGCTCTGCGACAGGCCGAAGGCATGCAGCACTCGGCTCACGACCAGCAGGATTCCCGCGCCGTGCACGGCCACCTCCGGCAGCCCGGTAATGTCCGCGAGCACCAGGAGCAGCGCCGCAAGCGGCACGTACTCCGTGAAGTTCGCCTGGACGCGAACGGCCTGCTGCATGCCCTCCTCCGTGCCGTGGCCGAGCCCCACACGGAAACGCCGGCGCGCCAGCACGACCTGCGCGGAGAGCGCGATCAGAAGCAGGCCGAGCAGGCCCGCGTACAGGAAAGAGACCGAGCCGATCACTTCAACGACGAGAGCACGTGTTCGGCACTCGAGACTTTGAACTCGCCGGGCGCCTCGACGTGAACCTGCTTAACGACGCCGTCGTCGATCACGAGCGCGAATCGCTGGCCGCGCATGCCCATGCCGTAGCCTCTCGCGTCAAGCTCGAGACCGAGCGCGCGCGAAAAATCACCGTTGCCGTCCGCCGCCATGACGATTGCATCGCCGACGCCGGCCGATTTTCCCCAGGCACTCATGACGAACACGTCGTTGACGGCGAGACAGACGATCTTGCCGACGCCCTTGGCGCGCAGCTCCGCCGCCTTCTCGATAAACCCCGGCAGGTGCTTTGCACTGCAGGTCGGCGTGAAGGCGCCGGGCACCGAGAACAGGACGACCCGACCTTTTCCGAGGAGGTCCGCAGCGTCCACATTCGCCGGTCCATCCGGACCCATCACCTTCAACTTGCCTTCGGGAATCCGGTCTCCAGCCTTGATCGTCATCTTGTCGTTCCTTCCGTGAGTGTGGTCAGTTCGCGGTCCGCGCGGTGGATTGCCGGCTGCCTGGAAAATCGCCGGCCTTGACCAGCATCCCGGGAACGGCGTGCCCTACGTGCTGCTCGACCCAGCGCGCGGTTTCGATTGCGCGCCCGAGATCGACGCCGGTCTCGATGCGCATCCGGCCAAGCATGTAGAGGAGATCCTCGGTCGGAATATTGCCGGTCGCCGCCGGCGCAAAGGGGCAGCCGCCAAGCCCACCGAGGCTCGCATCGAGCACTCCAGCGCCCGCCATCACCGCTGCGTAGGCATTGGCGATGCCTGTGTTCCGCGTATTGTGGAAGTGCCCCCGCAGGGTCAGGCCGGGCAGCGCCTGCGAGACGCGGCCGAAGACATCGGTCACCTGGCCCGGCACGCCGACGCCAATGGTGTCCGCAATCGCGATCTCGAACGGCGCGCCGTCCGCAAGTTCGCGGGCGATCGAAACGACGCGCTCCGGCGCCACCTCACCCTCGAACGGGCAACCGAAGGCGCCAGAGATGGTGACCTGCGCGCGGATCCCGGCGGCATGCGCGGCGGCCGCGATTTCGCGCCAGATCCGGATGGATTCCGCGCTGGTGACACCCTGGTTGCGGCGATTGAACTCGTCGGTCGTGAACACCACCATGCCGATCTCGCGACAGCCCACGGCCGCGGCGCGGTCGAAGCCCGCGCGGTTCAGTACGAGGCCGATATAGCTCACGTCGTCGCGACGCGGCAGCGCCTTCATGACGGCCTCGGCATCGGCCATCTGCGGGACGCGGCGCGGATTGACGAAACTCGCGACCTCGATGCGCCGGATGCCGGCGTCGACGGCGCGGCGGATGAATTCCAGCTTGACGGCCGTGGAGACGGCGGCGGCCTCGTTCTGCAGGCCGTCGCGCGGGCCGACTTCGACGATCCCGATGCGTTGCGGCGATGACATCACCGCGAATTGTATACGCAAAAGGCCGCGGCGATTTCTCGCCGCGGCCCTAGTGTGACGTCCTTGACCCGCGTCAGCCCGTCGTCGCGGACCAGAGATCCGCAACACCGCGGATCTTGCCGTTCGCTGCCGCAGCAGCCTTGAATGCGTTCTTCGCCTCGGAAGACTTCTTGCTGTTTGCGAGTGATATGCCCAGCAGCATCTGCAGGTCTTCCGGCCGGCGCAGCTTTCCCTTGTCCAGGCCGCGCTTTGCGGCCTCGGAGGCCTTCGGATAGTTCTTGAGAGTGAAGTACGAGGTCGCGAGCTTGGCTTCCGGCTCGCCGGCCTGAATGGCCTTCGCCTCGGCTTCCTGCTGCGCCAGGGACGACTTGACGCGCTCAACCTGCGACTTCGCATCGGCGAGCAGCCGGTTGTTGCGGTCGTCCTTCTTGATGGTGCCGGCTGCCATGCCCTTCTCCATCATGGCGACCGCCTCGCCCGGGCTCGAAAGGTCGAGCGCCGTTTCAGCGAATTTCGCGTAATGGTCGCCGGACAGGAGCCCCTTCGAAGCGCCCAGGCGATAGACGTTGATCATGATCACCGGGTCTCTCGCGGACTCGACTTCGTAGGCGCTCGCGAGCTGCTTGAAGACGCTCGCCTTGGGTGAAACCGCCATCAGGCGATGCAGCGTTTCCATCCGCTTGGCGTCGTTCTTGGTCTCAAAATACGCGGAGTTCAGCATCTCGAGCAAGGCACCGTTCTTCGCACCCCGACCGCCCTTGCTGTTGGCGGCAATTGCCTGCTCGAGGGTGGTCGTGGCCCTTCCGTAGTCGCGGATCTGCATCTGCGAGGTCGCGAGCAGCGTCAGGTCGTCCGCCGTGAGCGCACCCTGGGCGCGGAGCTTGTCGAAGGTCGCGATAGCGTTCCGGTAGTCGCGCAGCGCATAGTGCGTCGTCGCCTTCAGGCGCAGCTTGCGCGTCAGGTCGGCTCCCGTGACGCGCCCCGTCGCCAGGCGCTCATCCACCGTCTGCAACACGAGCTTGTGGTCCTTGGCGCCGCTCGCGGCCCAGATCATGAGCTCGTTGATGCCCTGCTCTTCCTGGGGCGACAGCGGAGCCTTGGCCTTGGCTTCTTTCAACAGGCGAATCGCTTCGCTGTAATTGCCTTTCTGGCCGGCCGCCTGCGCCTGCTGCGCCTTGTCCGCCAGTTCCTTGCGCCATCCGCCCTGGGTTTGGGCCACGGCATCACCCGGCATCGCGACGAACGCGAGCCCGGCGATCGCAAGCGTCATGAAAGCGGCAAGCGCGCCGGACCGGATGATTGACGATTTCGACATCATTATTCTCCTGCTCAACCGGCCGCCGGGGCCGTATCGCTGCGCGATGTGCGCGCAAGCCACAATCCTGCAATTCGTCCCAGGTAACTACCCGCCGGCGCGGCCGCCTTGGCGGACTCGAAAGCCGCGCGCGCTTCATCGCGCTTGCCGAGTTCGAGGAGCGCCGCGCCGAGCAGCAGGTTCGCGTCATCGAGTCGCGCGACCCCGCCCTTGGTGATGCCGCGGCGGACCGCTTCGACAGCCTGGGCGTAGTCGCCAGTGCTGTAGAAACCGAGCCCTACCTTGACGTCCACTTCGCCCTTGGGATTCTTCGCCGCAGCCGCGGCCTCACCGGGCAGGGTCTTCTTGTCCGATGCGATGGCCGTCTTCGCCTGGCTGAGGAGCTGTTGGGGCGATCCTGCCGCGGGGACGACGCCTTCCTTCATGCCGCGCTCGAGCGAGCGCGCCGCCTCGCCGGGGCTGCCCGCGTTGAGCGCCGTCTCGGCGTAATTGAGGTAGCCGCCAACCGTCTCGAGACCGCCTTTCGGGTCGCTGACTGCAACGCGATACGCATTCAGCATTACGGTGCGGTCGTCCTTGGACTGCGACTGGTAGATGGCGACGATGCGGGAGTAATACTCCTTGTCAGGGTAAATGCCGACGAGCGCCTCGAGGTTCGCCAGCCGCGACGCATTATCTTTCAAGGCAATGAAGCATTTGTCGCGCAGCTGAAACCACAATTCCTTGGGCGGCTGGTTCTTGCTCACGGTCGAGTCGATTGCCTTGCCGAGATACTGGCAACCTTCGGCGTCCTTGCCGGCCTGAAGGTACAGGCGTCCCAGGGTCTCGAATTCCTCGGGCTCGACGTCGGGCGTCCCATCCACGAATTTCTGGAAATGTTCGAGCGTCTTTACCTTGTCCTGCTTCGCGCTGTAATGCGCTGCGAGCTGGCGGTGCATCGTGCCGACGTTTTCCGGTTCCGCGTAGCCTTTGGCAAGGAAGTCCTCGATTGCTGCCGCGAAAGCATCCTGGTCACCGACGCCTTGCGTCGCCTGGAGCCTCCAGGTCGCGATCGCCTTGAGGTCGTCGCGCGTCGGCGCGGGCAACGCCTCGAGCGAAGGCAGTGCGGCGATGACATCAGCCCACTTCTTCGCGTTGACTGCCGTCTGTACGGGCCCCGCAAGCTTGCGGAATTCCTTGCTGTAGTCGGCCTTCGGCGCCTCGGCCTCGGCGGCTTCAGCCGCGGCAGCGCGTTCCTTGCGCGACTTGGGCTGGGGACTTGGACTTGGCTGCGCGCTGCTTGGCTGGGGCTGCTGGTACTGGGCGATTGCGGCTGGCGCGAGTGCCACCACCAGGGCGAGCGAAACACCCGATGCAGCCAATGTGCCTAGCCACGATTTCCGAACTGTCATAAGCCTTCCCTCACCAACGGCAAATCGCCGCCTTCGTCGCGTGGGGCGCGGTTATACCCCAAAACCCGCCCGGCTGTCTGCACGCCGCCTGTACTGATGGACTGCCGAGCGGCCCCCCGGTTCCTGCATCGAAAATAGATCAGGCGGTTCAGCCGCCATTCAGCGATTCCCGACGATGAAAAAGGCCCGCCATTGGCGGGCCCTTTTCTACTTCCGGATCCCGCCGAGGCTACTAGCCGCCGGGGGGTGGAGGTTCTGCGATGAACCCGACCTTTCGCATGCCCCCCCGCTGCAGCACCGCAAGCGTATCGGCGACCGCCTCGTAACGCGCCCGCTTGTCAGCCCGGATATGGACCTCGGGTTGCGGATCCTTCACGGCCTCCGCCAGCACGTAGTTCAAGAGCGCGCTGCGATCGACGCTGCTCTCGTTCCAGTAGATCGAGCCGTCGAAATCGATCGAGAGATTGATGTTCTCCGGCTTCGTTTCAGTCGGACGGTTCACTTCCTTCGGCAGGTCGATCTTCACTGCCTGCGTCATCACCGGCACCGTGATGATCATGATGATCAGCAGCACCAGCATGACGTCCACGAGGGGAATGACGTTGGGCTCGACCATCGGTTCGCCTTCGTCCTTGCCGACTGCAATCGCCATCGCTTACTTCCCGGGCATGCGCGAGCCGGACAGCAGCGCCGCCTGGACGTCGTGGGCGAAGTAATTGGCGCGTTCCATGAGGTTTTTATTGCCGCGCAGGAGGCCGTTGAATCCGAGCACCGCCGGAACCGCGACCGCAAGGCCCATCGCCGTCATGATCAACGCCTCGCCGATCGGGCCTGCGACCTTGTCGAGGGACGCCTGGCCGGCGATCGAGATGCTGATCAGCGCGTTATAGATGCCCCAGACCGTGCCGAACAGCCCTACGAACGGCGAAGTTGCGCCGACCGACGCAAGCACGACCATGCCGCTCTGCAGGCTCGACTGAAGCATGTCGGTTCGCCTGTCGATGTGCGACTCGACCCAGTCGGCGAGCTCGATGTTGCTCGAGACGTCGCGCCCCGCGTTCTTGCGGTGTTGTTCAACCGCCTGGAGGCCATCCTGTGCGATGTCGCGGAAGGGGTTGACCTTGCCCTTCAGCTTGGCGACGCCTTCGCTCATGGACCCGGCGGTCCAGAATTGCTTCTCGGCCTCTGCCGCTACCTTGCGGAGCATGCGCTGGTCGAGCCACTTGTTGATCATGACGAGCCATGACCAAAGCGACATGACGATCAGGATGACGAAAACGGCCTTGCCGACATAGTCGCTCGTCGTCCAGAGCGCCTCGATGCCGTACGGGTTGTCGGTTACTGCGGTGGTTTCATCAGCCATTCTGCGATCCTTCTAACTGAATACAATTTCCGAAAAGCCGACGCCGCTTGCTGCGGACTGGCGTCTTTCCGGTCCCTGACAATTCGTGCCGCATCACTCCAGCTTGAACTGGATGGGCAAGGTCGCCTGCGCGTCGACCGGCTGGCCATCGCGCTTGCCCGGATCGAACGGCAGGCGGCGCAGCACGCATTCTGCTGCCGCATCGAGCCGTGGAAAACCGCTGCTCTGGGCGACGGAGAATGCGCCGGCCTTGCCATCTGCGCCAATCGTGATCGTGACGACCACGCGGCCTTCCTCGCTCAGGCGGCGCGACGCGGACGGATAGCAGGCCGCGATGGCGGCGCTGACGCGATCGCCTCGCGCCTTGATGCGCGGCGGCGTGATCTGCACCTGGCGGGAGGGCGTCTGCGGTTGTGCGCGCGGCGTTTCCTGGACCTTGGCCGTGATCGCGCTGCTCGGACCCTCGAAGGCCGGCAAGTCGATCAGCGGCGGCGGCACGACGGGCGGAGGCACGTCCACGGGAGGCGGCGGCGGCGGCTCGTCCATGTCTTCCGGTGGCGGCGGCGGAGGTGGCAGATCAACGATTGAATAATCCTCGAGGATCTGGATGGGAGAGCGAACCAGACCGGCCCTGAGCGCCAGGAAAAAGATCACATGAAGTACGACGATGCCGACGAACACCGCCGTCGTGCGTGAACGCCCCGCGGAATAGGTATTAGCCATACCGGACCTGTCTTACCCCTCGTCCGTTCTAGCCGGTCGCATGCCCAAATTCCGGGCCGCGGCCCCTGCCAATTTCTTCTCGGCGAACCTATTGGCCCACCCGATTCCCGGCTACGGCCACCTTAGCGGTTGGCCGTAGCGACTGCAAGCGCCGGCCGCCGCTGGTTTAGCGACCGCTGCTTGAGCATAGCAAACACCGGCCGGCGGCAGCCGCATCAGTCCAATTCAAAGACGATTGGCAACAGCGCAATCGCTTCGACAGCACGTCCATCGCGCCGCCCGGGAACGAATTCCAGCCGCCGGATCACGCAACCCATGGCAGTGTCGAGGCGCGAAAATCCCGAGCTTTTCTGGATCGTCCAGGAAGTCGCCCGCCCCGAGGCGTCGATGACCAGCCGGGCCACCGTACGACCCTCTTCCTCGAGTCGGCGCGCGGTAGTCGGGTAGCAGGAATTGATCATCGCGGCGAGTCGGTTGTCGCGCGTGCGAAGAATCGGGCCTGTCACTTTGACGGGAGCCACCGGACCGCTCCCCGCACCGGATGGCACTTGATTGTCGGCTTCGGATCGCAGTGGCAAGACGTCCTCGAAAACCGGAATCGGCAGAATTGGCTCGGCCTCCGGCGTTGGATCGAAGCCAGGCGGACCCTCGGGAACCGGCTCGACGACGGGATCGATCGGTGGCTTCGGTGGAATCACCGTGATGGTTGGCGGCGAAGGCTTTGGTCCAATGAGCTGCGGCCCGAGCCCGCTTGCGGCCAGCCCGAAGACCGCGACGTGCAGTCCAGCGGTCACCGCCAGGATGACCGTTTGACGTGAAGTTCGTGCGGCATACGTCGCCGACATATGTCACCTCCGGTCCGGGTTCATGCCTCCCTAAACGCCCAGGTCTCGCCATTCGGGTTGGACAGGCGCCAAGCAAGTCGGGGGACAGGCAGGTCAGGTGCCGGTGGCGGCTGCCTTGCGCTCGCGCACGACGATCACGGTCACTCCGGAAAGCGTCAGCAGGCCGCCGAAGACCATCCGCCAGTCGAGAACGTCTCCGAGCAGAAGCACGGAGAAGAGGACGCTGAAGAGCGGCGTCAGCACCGTTACAGGCGCGACGCTCGAGACCGGGTAGCGGCGTATCAGGGCGAAGTAGGCGGTGTGCGCGACGAGGCTCGCCATCACGGCCGAGTAGAGCAATGCACCCCAACCGATCAAACCGGCGATCCGGAGGCTTTCCAGTTGGCCTTCTTCGAGCAGCATCGACAAGGGCAACAGAATCGGGACGCTGCCCCAGGCGAGCCAGGCCTGGAGTTCCAGCGGCTCGAGTTCATGGACGCGCTTGATCGCGACCAGCCCGACGGCCCCGATGAACGCCGCGATGACGATCAGCAGCAGTCCGGACCAGGATTGAAAGACCTCGGGGCTGAAGCCGATCAGGACGACGCCCACGAACGCCATCCCGATGCCAAACCAGCGTCGCCAATGGATGCGTTCGCCGAGGAGCGCGATCGACAGCAAGGTCGCGAACGGCACGCCGAGCTGACCGGCGATTGCGACCGACGACATGTTCCCCGAGAGCGCGACACCCGAGTACATGAGTGCGAACTGGAGCCCGCCGCTGCAGGTCGCAGCCAGGAGCAGCCAGCGCATCTCACCGCGCCGGACCCGGAGCCAGGGCCAGACGACGAGGCCGACGATCAGGAATCGCAGGAATGTCAGGAACACGGGCGGGAAGCGATCGGCGCTCAACTTGACGGCAACGATGTTGAATCCCCAGATCGCGTTGATCAGGACGAGCTGCCAGAGGTGTCTGCGCTGGACTTCAGTCAAGCGGGCACAACGAGCTCGGGAGCCGGTGGCCGAAGGTTGTAGTGTGAAGCCATCGCGTGGCCGTACGCGCCCGCGTTCGCGATCAGGAGGACGTCGCCCTCCTCGCAGCGCGGCAACTCACGATCGCGGCCGAGTTCGTCGCCGCTTTCGCAGATGGGACCCACGACCGTACAGGTCTGCATCACGGGTTCGTCGAGCCGAGTCAGATTCACGATCTCGTGCCGCGCGCCATACAGCGCCGGCCTGATGAGCGAGTTCATGCCGGTTGCCACTCCGACGTAGCGCTTGTCGCCCTTGCCCTTGGTCTGCGTCACCCGCGCGAGCAGGACGCCCGCGGTCGCAACGAGGAAGCGGCCGGGCTCGAGCCAGAGTTCGAATGATGGATGCGCAGCCTTGAAATTGCCGAGTGAGCGATCAAGAGAATGAAGGTCTGCGGGCGCCTGTCCCGGCTCCTCAGGAACGCCGATGCCGCCACCAAGATTCAGGATGCGGGCATGCGGGAAATCAGTCGCGCATCCGGCAAGAATTCGCGCCGGCTCGAGCCAACCCTCGAGATCGAAGTTGCCGCTGCCGCCGTGCGCGTGGAGACCGACGACACGGGCGCCAGCATCGGCGACTGCTGCGGCGAGCTCCTGAAATTCTTCCGGCGGCACGCCGAACTTGGAGTGGTGCCCTCCAGTCCGCACTTTCTCGTGATGCCCGAAACCGCTCGTGGCGTCGAGGCGCAGGAATATCTCGCGTCCGGCGAACAACTCGCGCCAGGCGCGCAGCACATAAAGGTTGTCGACCGTGACCCGAAATCCGCAATCGATCGCCCATCGGTATTCGCCGCGCGGCGCGAAGTTCGGCGTGAAAAGGACGCGTTCGCGATCGACGCCAGGCACTGCTTCGAGGACTCGTTCGATCTCGGCACCCGAAACACACTCGAACCCGCAGCCGGCCGAATCGACCGCGCGAAGGATTTCAGGATGGGGATTGGCCTTCAGGGCATACAGGATCCGGGAAACGGAATGTATGTCACGCAAAGCGCGCGCGTTCGCATGGATCGTCGCGATGTCGTAGACGTATGCGCAATCGCGCTCGCCGAGCAGCGCAATGAGTTCATGGCGCCGCGCGCGCCACCACGGCATTTCCGGATTCCGGCTCACCTGCCGATTCTCTGTTGCCGGCGCGGCAAAACAAAAGGCCGCAGTCCCGGCGGATTGCGGCCTTTCACCGGCACCGCCCACTGCGGTGCGCCTGGCTCAAGCTTCGTCGACGTCGTTGAACTCTTCGAGCTCGCGCTGGAGGCGCTTCTCGGCGAGGACGTCTTCCACCCTGCTCCAGGCTGACTGCTGCACAGGACGCTTCGGACCTTTCGGCCGGCGCTCGACGACGATCAGCCGGTCGAGGTCGCCATCCTGCTCGGCGGTTTCACCGAGGAACTCGTCCTCGAGATCGAACGATTCGTCATTGCGCTCTTTCATTCCAGGGAATTCCTAGAGAAAACAATGAGTTTCGCAACAAACCCCACACGCGCAGGGCTGCGCAATATATACGAAAAGCGGCGTTTTTCAACCCTGCCCGGCCGGGACGGCCGAGCCAGCGTCAGGGATGGGCCTTCAGCCGCCCTCGCAGGCGTTCAGGCACTCGCTGTATTTGTCGTCGCAGGCCTGGAGCTTGTCCGAATCGCCATCCGCGCTTTGCATGCATTCGTCCGACTTGACGTCGCATTGCTCGATGCATTTCTCATCCGCCATTGGCCGGATGGACGATTGGGGGCTGTCTTGCAAAGGCATGAGCAGGTTGTCGGCGAACGCCGGAGTTCCTGCGACCAGGCTTGAAAGCGCAATGGCCAGCCAGGGACGTCTCCACATGCTCATTCTTCCTCGCTCCTTCCGGCAGCCCATATCTATACGGCACGGGGCGCTGGACCGCAATCCGTGGGATAACCCTGCCTTGGAAGGGCTGAATGCCGCCTGAACGGCGCTAAAACGGCTCAGGCCAGCCAGCCACCATCGACGGTCAGGCAGGTGCCGGTCGTGTAGGTGGCGGCATCGGACACGAAGTAGAGCACGGCGCCCGCCATCTCCTCGGGTTGGGCGATGCGGCCCATAGGCACGAGGCGCTCCATCGCTGCGCGCAGTTTCTCGTTTTCGTGGATGGCGGCGGCGAACTTCGTCTCAACCAGTCCCGGTACGAGCGCGTTGACGCGTATACCCTGCCGGGCCCATTCCTTCGCGAGTCCCTGCGTCATGTTCACGATGGCGGCCTTGGTCAACGAGTAGCAGGCCTGTCCGTCCATCGGCCTGAAAGCATTGACCGAAGCGACATTGACGATTGCCCCCTTACCTTGCGCAAGCATTCGCCGCGCGGCTTCGACCGATGTCCAGAAGTAGCCGCGGATGTTGACGTCGACGGTTTTCTGCCAGGCCGCGAGTTCCATGTCGATCGAGGGGCCGTAGTACGGATTGGTGGCCGCGTTGTTGACCAGGATGTCGATGCGGCCGTGGCGCGCGTCGATTTCGGCGAGCAACGCGGTAATCTGCGCCGGCTCACCGATGTGGCAGGCATGAGCCGAAGCCTTGCCGCCTGCTGCACGAATCTCGGCAGCGACCGCCTCGCAACCCGGTAGCCGGCGACTCGCGACAACAACCGCGGCCCCGTGGCGCGCGAGTGCAAGCGCGATTGATCGTCCGATTCCCCGGCTGGCGCCGGTAACGAGCGCTACCCGTCCAGTGAGGTCGAAATCGTCGGCCGCCAAGTCCGCGCTCCTCGCCGCGGTTCGCGCGGCCTGGAGAATCCTAGCATTCCGGCGCCGTGCGAACGGCCGTTACAATCGACGCGGCGACCCCGCCCCGCCCTGGACCGACTCATGTTGATTCCCCGCCGTGACCTCGACTTTCAGCTGTTCGAGGTTCTTGACTCAGCCGCGCTATGCGGCTTCGACCGCTTTGCCTCGCACGACCGGGATGTCTTCGATGACGTACTCGACACCGCCTACCGCGTCGCGGAGGATCGATTTGCTCCATTTGCCGCCGCAAGCGATGTCAACGAGCCGCGAGTCGTCGACGGACGCGCCTGGACCATTCCTGAGACGCGATCAGCGCTCACCGCGTACAACGATGCCTCGTTCACGGCTGCTGCTTTCGACGTCGAGGACGGCGGGCTGCAACTCCCACTCGTTGTTGCAAAGGCCTGCACCGCAGTCTTTTCGAGCGCCAATGTCGCTTTTCACTCTTACGCCGCGCTGACGGCCGGCGCAGCGGACCTCCTCGTCAGCTTCGGCAACGCCGGCCAGCGCCGGCGCTTCGTGCGGCCGATGCTCGAAGGCCGCTTTATGGGGACGATGTGCCTCTCCGAGCCTCACGCCGGCTCGTCGCTCGCAGACATCCGCTGCCAGGCGCTCCGGCAAGACGACGGCAGCTACCGGCTTACGGGCACGAAGATGTGGATCTCGGGCGGAGACCACGAGCTTTCGGAAACCATCGTTCACCTCGTGCTCGCGAGGCTGCCGGACGCCCCGGCCGGCGTCCGTGGAATCTCCTTGTTTGTCGTGCCCCGTGATCGCGTGCGCGACGATGCTTCCGTCGGCGAGTCGAACGACGTGCGCCTTGCGGGGCTCAATCACAAGATGGGCTGGCGCGGTACTACGAATGCCGTGCTTGCGTTTGGCGAGCAGGGCGCATGCCGCGCGGAACTCGTCGGCGAGGAACACCGCGGCCTCGAGTACATGTTCCGCATGATGAATGCGGCACGCATCGGCGTCGGCATGAATGCAGTCGCGCTCGGTTACGCGGCCTATATGGAGGCCGTCGCGTACGCCCGCGAGCGCCCGCAGGGACGCCCGGTCGCTACCCGGGATCCGGCCACGCCGCCGGTCGCGAACTTCCGGCATGCGGACGTGCGGCGCATGCTGCTCGCGCAGAAGTCCTGGGTCGAAGGCGGCCTCGCGCTCGTCCTTTATTGCGCGCGGCTTGCCGACGAGGCGCGCTGCGCGGGCAGCGACGCCGAACGCGAGCGAATGCACGGGCTCCTCGAGCTCCTGACACCCGTCGCCAAGTCCTGGCCATCGGAATACTGCCTCGAAGCCAACAAGCTCGCGATCCAGGTTCACGGCGGTTACGGCTATACGCGCGACTATCCGGTCGAGCGCCTCTACCGCGACAACCGCCTGAACCACATCCATGAAGGCACTCACGGAATCCACGGACTCGACCTTCTCGGCCGCAAGGTACCCATGCACGGCGGTGCGGCAATGCGGGAGCTCTTCGCGCGCATGGCAGCGACGATCGATGCGTCTCGCCAATCGCCCGCACTCGAGCCACATGGCGCCTCCCTCGCCACGGCAATCGCGGACATCGGCCAGACCACGCTGCGGCTGACGGAAGCCCTGCGCACGAATCCTGAACTCGCGCTAGCGAACGCCACCCTCTATCTCGACAGCCTCGGCCACGTCGTCGTCGCCTGGCGCTGGCTCGTCCAGGCCTTGGCCGCCGAAGGCGCCCTGCCCTCGGCGTCCGAAGTTGACCGGGACTTCTACGCCGGCAAGCTGGCCGCCTGCTGCTACTTCTTTCGCTATGAGCTGCCGCGAATTGAACCGACGCTAAAGCTGCTGCGCTCGCTCGACGACACCGCGCTCACGATTCCCGACGCCGCGTTCTAGATGCGGAGCAAGTCAGAGGGGACAGTCACCTTTTCCTTCGGTCCTTCGGGAAAAGGTGACTGTCCCCTCTAACTTGCAACTTGTCTACGACGCGAGCGGCCTGTACGGCATGCCGAGATCCCGGGCCACGGCTTCGTGCGTAATCGAACCCTCGTGCACGTTCAGCCCCGCCGCGAATCCTGCATCCCTGGCAAGCGCCTTCTGCCAGCCATTGTCCGCAAGTGAGCGAACGTAGGGCAGCGTCGCGTTCGTGAGCGCAAAGGTTGACGTGCGCGGCACCGCGCCCGGCATGTTGGTGACGCAGTAATGCACGACCCCGTCGACGAGATACGTGGGATCCGCGTGCGTCGTCGGCTTGCTCGTCTCGAAGCAACCGCCCTGGTCGATCGAGATGTCGACGAGCACGGCGCCCTTTTCCATGCGACCGACCATCGCCCTCGTGACCAGCTTGGGCGCCGCCGCTCCCGTCACGAGCACGGCCCCGATCACGAGTTCGGCCTGGATCACAAGCCGCTCGACGGCTTCGATCGTCGAGTAGGCCGTCTCAATCTGGCTGCCGAACTGCACGTCGAGCTCACGCAGGCGGCGGAGCGATCGGTCGACAACGGTGACCTGCGCGCCAAGGCCTACTGCCATCTGGGTCGCATTGGTTCCCGCGACGCCGCCGCCCAGGATGACGACACGCGCGGGCGCGACGCCCGGTACGCCGCCGAGCAATACGCCGAGGCCTCCGTTTGCTTTCTGCAGCGCGGTTGCACCGACCTGGATCGACATGCGGCCGGCGACTTCGCTCATGGGCGTCAGAAGCGGCAGAGACCGGTCCGGCGCCGTGACCGTTTCGTAGGCGATGGCCGTCACGCCCGATTTCGCCAGTGCCTTCGCCTGCTCCGCGTCGGCCGCGAGGTGCAGGTAGGTGAACAGGATCTGGCCGCGGCGCAGCTGCGCGCACTCCGGCAACAGGGGTTCCTTTACCTTGACGACCATGTCGGCCCTCGCAAAGACTGATTTCGCGTCGGGCAGCACGCTTGCGCCTGCGGCGCGGTAGGCCTCGTCGCTGATGCCGATTCCTGCGCCCGCGTTCGTCTCCACCATGACTTCATGGCCGTGCGTCGCCAGTTCACGCACGCCCGCCGGCACCAGACCCACCCGGTACTCGTGAACCTTGATCTCTTTCGGACAACCGATATTCACCCGACCCCCTAGTGCCACCCGAGTGGCGAATGCGACGCGCCGCGGCGCCGGCGGCAGGCCGCGCGATTATCCGCTTAGAATACCCTCGATGGCCACGGCACACGAACCGGCCCGGCTTGTGACCCATCCTGCGCAGCTCACGCAAGCGCTGGAACTGCAGCGCAAGTCCTTTGCCTCGGAACCCAATCCCTCCGTCGAGATCCGGCGCGACGGCCTCGACCGGCTGCGGCGGATGCTACGCGAGCACGCGGCCGGCATTCGCGACGCAATCGCCGCGGACTTCGGCGTACGAGCAAGCGAAGAAACCGAGCTCCTCGAGCAGTTCACGAGTCTGGAGGGGATTTCGCATGCTCGCCGGAACCTCCGAAGCTGGATGCGCGCCGAGCGCCGCTCGGTTGCGTGGTGGAGCCTGCCGGGCCGCGCGCGTCTCATGCGACAGCCCCTTGGGGTCGTCGGCATCATCGTGCCCTGGAACTATCCGCTCTACCTCGCCGTGTCGCCGCTGACCGCGGCTCTCGCCGCCGGCAACCGCGCGATGCTCAAGTTGTCCGAGCACACGCCGCGCTTCGGCGCATTCTTCGAGGCGATCGTCGCGCGGGCATTTCCGGCCGAGGAAGTCGTCGCATTCAACGGCGACCCTTCCGTTGCCAAGGCATTTGCCGCCCTGCCCTTCGACCACCTGCTGTTCACCGGCTCGACGCAGGTCGGCCGCGAAGTGATGAAGGCCGCAAGCGCAAACCTCACGCCCGTCACGCTCGAGCTCGGCGGCAAGTCGCCTGCCATCGTCACTGCCGGATTCGATCTCGAGGAAACCGCGCGGCGAATCATGTACGGCAAGTTGATCAATGCGGGCCAGACCTGCGTCGCGCCGGACTATGCGCTCGTGCCAAATGCGCTCGTGAACCGGTTCATCGAAGCCTGCCGCGCGGCCACGCATGCGTTCTACCCGGTGCTGGCGACCAATCCACAATACACATCGATTGCCAGCGACCGGCAATTCCGCCGGCTCGCCGCGTATATCGACGATGCCCGCAATTTTGGCGCCTCGATCCACCGGCTTCACGACGAGCCGACCGACGTCGAGCGCCGGCGACTCGCGCCGGTCGCGCTGTCCGACGTTTCCGATTCCATGCGTGTCATGACGGAGGAGATCTTCGGCCCGATCCTTCCCGTCGTCGGCTACGGCTCGATCGACGAAGCGATTGCCTATGTGAATGCGAGGCCTCGGCCGCTTGCGCTCTACTACTTTGGCGCAACTGACCGCGATCTCGAAGCCGTGCTCGCCCGCACGGTGTCAGGGGGCGTGACCGTCAATAACACGGCCTTCCACGTCGTGCAGGAGGACCTGCCATTCGGAGGAGTCGGCCCGAGCGGCATGGGCCATTATCACGGGCAGGCGGGCTTCGACACGTTCTCCAAGCTGAAGCCGGTCTTTATCGACGGCCGCTGGAGCGCTTCGTCCCTGTTGCAGCCGCCCTATGGCCGCAAGTTCCGCGCGATCCTCAAGCTGCTGAACCGGTGACCGGCGCCTGGGACCTTCCCTCGACGTTCATGCATCGGGTGTCGGCGCTTCTCTCGGACATCGATGCGTACGGCCACGTCAACAACGCCGTCTACCTGCGCTGGCTCGACGAGACCGCCTGGGCGCATTCGACGGCGCTCGGCGTACCGCCCGAGCATTGCGTCAGGGTCCGTCGCGGCATGGTCGTCTGGCGCAGCCAGCTCCACTACCTGTCGCCGGCCATTGCCGGCGACGCACTCGAAGTCGGCACCTGGCTCGTGTTCAAGGATGGCCGGCTGCGCGTGGACCGGAGATTCCAGATCCGAAGGCCGTCTGATGGCAGGACGCTGCTTCGCGGCTTGATCCACTACGTCTGCGCCGATCTCGACAGCGGCCGTCCCCGGCGCATGCCGCCGGAGTTCGCGACGCGGTACAGGCCGCTTCCCGAGGTCCAGGCTGCGCTCGCGCATGAAAACCATCGTCGATTCGCGCCCGGAGTCGAGCCGCGCGAGACCTGAATTCCCTCAGCCGAGCAAGGCCCGCGCGTGGTGACGCAGGTGGTCTTCCATGAAGGTCGAGATGAAATAGTAGCCGTGGTCATAGCCTGGCTGGCGGCGCAGCGTCAGCGGATAACCCACATCCTTGCAGGCCTGCTCGAGGCGTTCGGGCATCAATTGCTGCTCGAGGAACTGGTCCGCGAGGCCCTGGTCGACGAGCAGGGGCGGCCTGCCGTTCACCGACGGCAAGCTGCGAATCAACTCGCAGGCATCGTAGTCGCGCCAACGCCCGCTATCTGGGCCGAGATAACCCGTGAATGCCTTCTGGCCCCAGGGGCAATGCATTGGTGCGGCAATCGGCGCGAACGCAGAGATCGAGCGATAGCGGTCCGGGTTCTTGAGCGCGATCGTCAGCGCGCCGTGTCCGCCCATCGAATGCCCGAAGATGCCCTGACGCTTCGGGTCGACCGGAAAATTCTGCTCGACGAGCGCGGCAAGCTCCCGCGTGACGTAGGAGTACATCCGGTAGTGCCGCGACCACGGCTCTTCGGAGGCGTCGAGATAGAAGCCAGCCCCTGCGCCGAAGTCCCAGGAATCGCTTTCCCCCGGCAGCGACAGGCCACGCGGGCTCGTATCAGGCGCGACCAGCGCAAGCCCGAGTTCGGCCGCGACACGCTGCGCGCCCGCCTTGATCATGAAAGTCTCTTCGGTGCAGGTGAGTCCGGCGAGATACCAGAGCACTGGCACCCGCCGCCGCTCGGCCTGCGGCGGCAAGTAGACCGCAAACTTCATCGCGCAGCCGGTTTCCTGCGCGTCGTGGCGGTGAAAGCTCACGGCGCCGCCGAAGGCGCCGTGGCGGGAAATCAGCTCCAGCGCCGCGGTCATCGGATCAACACAGCCCTCCGGCGCGGCGCCGGCCGATCACTTCTTCTTCCGGGCTTTCGGCTTCGGCTTTCTCGCCGCCTTTTTTGCCGGCTTCTTCGCGGCGGCCTTCGTTGCCGGTGCGGCCTTGAACTTTGCCGCCTCCTCCGAGCCGCGCGTCGCATTCCCTGCGCTGTACGAGTGCTTGCCCGTCCCCGCGAGCTGACCGCGGTCGACGATCAGGTACTCGTTGCGTATCGGCCGCCTCTCGAAATAACACTCCAGGATTTCGCGAGTCCCGGCCGCATACCGCGCCTGCGCCGACAGCGACGACCCCGAGATGTGGGGCGTCATGCCTTCATGCGGCATGGTCCGCCACGGGTGGTTTCGCGGCGCCGGCTGCGGGAACCACACGTCGCCCGCGTAGCCCGCGAGCTGACCACTCTTCAGGGCGCGGACGATGGCGTCGCGATCGCAGATCTTCCCGCGGGCCGTGTTCACGATGTATGCGCCCCGCTTCATCTTCGCGATCAGCGCGTCGTTGAACATGCCTTCCGTCTCCGGATGCAGCGGGCAGTTGATCGTGACGACGTCGCAAACGCGAACCATCGATTCGACGTTCTGGTGAAACGTCACTCCGAGCTCCTGCTCCACCGATTCCGGCAGGCGGTGCCGGTCGGTGTAGTGCAGCTTGACATCGAACGGCTTCATGCGGCGCAGGACCGCGAGCCCGATGCGGCCCGAAGCGACCGTGCCGACATTCATGCCTTCCACGTCGTACGACCGCTCGACGCAGTCGGCGATGTTCCAGCCGCCTTTCACGACCCAGTCGTGCGAGGGGATGTAATTGCGCACGAGCGACAGGATCATCATCACGACGTGCTCGGACACGCTGATGCTGTTGCAGTACGTGACTTCCGCGACGGTGATCCCGCGGTTCATCGCCGCCTGCAGGTCCGTGTGGTCGGAGCCGATGCCCGCCGTGACGATCATCTTCAGCTTCGGGGCGCTCGCGATCAGGTCCGCGGTCGCGTATGCAGGCCAGAACGGCTGGGAAATCAGGATCTCGGCATCAACGATTTCCTTCGCCAGGCGGCTGTTCGGGCCGTCCTTGTCCGAGGTCACGACCAGCTTGTGCCCGCGCGACTCGAGGAACTTGCGGAGGCCCAGCTCGCCGGAAACGCTGCCGAGCAATGCGCCCGGCTTGAAGTCGATCCCCTGGGGCGTCGGCAATGACTGGCCGCCGGGGTAATGCGTGAGTCTCGGCAGGTCGTCACGCGCATATTTCTTCGGATACCCGGTCACCGGGTCGTCGTACAGCACACAGACTACTTTGCTCATCGCTTTTTCCTTGCTTCAGGCAGCCAACACGCCTTTCGCCTTCGCGGTGTGAGTGGCGATAGCGTCCATCAATGCGGGATTCAGGCAGTCATAGGGCTCGAGGCCGAGTTCCTTCAGCCGCGCGCGCACGGCGCCCATCTCGTCGGGCTTCGCGCTGCCGGTCTCGATGATCGAAGACACGAAAGCCGCGAACTCCGGTGCAGCCCAGCCCTTGTCCTTGGACAGCTCGACGTGCACGAAGTCGAAGCCGTAGAAGGGATGGTTCTTGTTCTCGATGCGCCCGTACAGGTGAACGCCGCAGCCCGTGCAGGCATAGCGTTGGATGGTCGCGCCCGGGTCGACGATCTTGAGCTTGTTGCCGTTGGCGGTGACGGAAAGCTTGTCGCGGCCGACGACCGCAACGACCGAGAACGCCGCGCCTTCGGGCTTCCAGCACTTGCTGCAGCCACAGGCGTGATTGAAGGCGACATCGCTTGCGAGCGTTACCTCGACCGGCGCGCTCGTGCACTTGCAGCTGAGCTTGCCCCCCTTGAAGCCTTTCGCTCCCGGCTTGACGCCGTTGTCTACGGACGGATGGATCTTGACAGCCATGGTGGTTCCCCTCGGTTCGGATTCAGAACGTCACGACGCTTCGGATGGACTCGCCCTTGTGCATGAGGTCAAAGGCGTCGTTGATCTTGGGCAGCGGCATCACGTGCGTGATCAGGTCGTCGATGTTGATCTTCCCTTCCATGTACCAGTCGACGATCTTCGGCACGTCGGTTCGGCCGCGCGCCCCGCCGAACGCCGTGCCTTTCCACACGCGGCCGGTCACGAGCTGGAACGGGCGGGTCTTGATCTCCTGTCCCGCACCGGCAACGCCGATGATCACCGATACGCCCCAGCCACGGTGGCAGCACTCGAGCGCCTGGCGCATCAGGTCCACGTTGCCCACGCATTCGAAGCTGTAGTCCGCACCTCCATCGGTCAATGCGACGAGGTGCGCGACGATGTCGCCGTCGTGTTCTTTTGGATTCACAAAGTCGGTCATGCCGAAGCGCTCGGCAAGCGCCTTGCGGCGCGGGTTGATGTCGACGCCGACGATCTTGTTGGCGCCGGCGATGCGCGCGCCCTGGATGACGTTGAGCCCGATGCCTCCCAGGCCGAATACGACGACATTCGCGCCCGGCTCGACCTTCGCCGTATTGATCACCGCGCCGATGCCGGTCGTCACGCCGCAGCCGATGTAGCAGACCTTTTCGAACGGCGCGTCCTCGCGGATCTTCGCAAGCGCGATCTCCGGCAGCACCGAGTAGTTCGAAAATGTCGAACAGCCCATGTAGTGATGAACTACCTTTCCTCCGATCGAAAAGCGGCTGCTGCCGTCCGGCATCACGCCCTTGCCCTGGGTTGCGCGGATGGCCGTGCACAGATTGGTCTTGCGCGAGGTACAGGACTTGCACTCGCGGCATTCGGGCGTATAGAGCGGGATGACATGGTCGCCCTTCCTGAGCGACTTCACGCCGGCGCCGATATCGACGACGACGCCGGCCCCTTCGTGACCGAATATGACCGGGAACAGGCCCTCGGGATCCGCCCCGGAGCGCGTGAATTCGTCGGTGTGGCAGATGCCGGTCGCCTTGATCTCGACCAGCACTTCGCCGGCCTTCGGGCCGTCGAGCTCGACATCGACGACCTCGAGCGGCTTGCCGGCCGCCCAGGCGATTGCAGCACGCGTCTTCATCGTGACCCTTCCCCCTTCAGCCCATGTGCAGGCCGCCATTCAGCGAGAAGTCCGCACCGGTCGCAAATGCCGCGTCCTCCGACGCGAGCCAGGCGACCATCGATGCGATCTCCTCCGCCGTGCCGAGCCTTCCGACTGGAATCGTCTTCACGATTGCCTCGAGTACCTCGGGCTTGATGGCGCGAACCATGTCCGTTCCGATGTAACCCGGCGAGATCGTGTTGACCGTGATGCCTTTGGACGCAACTTCCTGCGCGAGCGCCATCGTGAATCCGTGGATGCCCGCCTTCGCCGTCGAGTAGTTGGTCTGGCCGAACTGGCCTTTCTGCCCGTTCACGGACGAGATATTGATGATGCGGCCCCAGCTGCGCTCCAACATCCCGTCGATGACCTGCTTCGTGACGTGAAACAGGCTGTTGAGGTTCGTATCAATGACATTGTGCCAGCGCTCGAAAGTCATCTTGCGGAAAGTGCCGTCGGCCGTGACTCCCGCATTGTTGACGAGCACGTCGACCGGTCCGAGCTCATTGCGGACCCTTTCAAATGCCGCGCGCGTGGACTCCCAGTCCGCGACATTTCCTTCCGAAGCATGGACTTCGAATCCCTGCGCCCGCATGTCCGCAATCCACTTGTCCTTGCGCTGGGAACCCGGCCCGCAGCCCGCCACGACGCGGAATCCCTCCCGACACAAGCGCCTGCAGATCGGCGTGCCGATACCGCCCATCCCGCCCGTCACGTAAGCGAGTTTTCCCGCCATGGTCCCCTCCAGGATGGACTAGTTTACAAGGTCTATACTGCGCCCGCTGACGCCGGGCCAGCCAATGCCCGGTTACAGGGAGAAAATCAAGATGACAACGATAAAGTTCGGGTCACTCGGGCTTGCGGCCTGCGTGTGCCTGACGCTGGGGGGCACGGCCATCGCGCAGGATAAGGCTGCCGATCGCTATACCTACGTAACCTATAGTGTTTGCGACCTGGCGCAGCAGGAACGCGCGGACGAGATCTTCGAGCAGGTACAGAAAGGCGTGTTCGAGTCGGCAGTTGCTGACGGCACGATCCAGGGCTATGGCTGGCTCAAGCACCATACGGGCGGCAAGTGGCGGCGAGCAACTTACTTCGGCGCGAACAGCGTACAGGCCGTGCTCGACGCGCAGAAGAAAACCGGTGACCAGATGGACGCGAAGAACAAGAAGCTCGGCGACGAGTTCTCGAAGATCTGCAATTCCCACGATGATTACATCTGGCGAACGGTTGCCGGCAATGTCGGCGCCGTGGCCCGCGGCGGCGCGGCATTCTCGGTCTATTACGTCTGCGACCAGAACCGCGAGGACCAGGCGGACGCGCTGGTGACCCAGGTGTTTGGGCCCATCTACGACAAGATGGTGGCTGACGGGAAGCTCAAGTCCTGGGGCTGGAACGAGCACATCGTCGGCGGCCAGTACCGCCGGCTGGCGACGATCAGCGCAGCCGACGTGCCGGCGCTGATGACGGCCCGCGCGGCGATTGTCGAGGTGTTTATCGACAATCCGCTCGGCAAGACCTTCACCGAAATCTGCGGCGATCACACGGACTACATGTGGGAGATCACCTCCCAGAGCCCGTAAGCGCAGGGAACTCCAGTTCGAAAGTCGCGGGACCCGGTTCGTGGCCGACACGCCCGGGTCCCGCGGCCTGCCTCTACGCTGCGCGTGCGCTGCGGGACTTCGGCGACGGATTCGTCGCTATCCTGCTTGCTGTCTACCTGATCGAGCTGGGACTCGGCCCGCTCGAAATCGGCGTCATCGCGACCGCCGCGTTGCTCGGCTCCTCGCTCCTGACACTTGCCATCGGCCTGCTCGGCCGTCCGGGCACGCTACGTACGCTGCTGATCGGGGCGTCCGCACTGATGACCGCGACCGGTATCGCGTTCGCGGCCGCCAGCGACTACGTATGGCTGTTACTCATCGCCTTCGTCGGCACGATCAATCCCTCGGCCGGCAACGTGAGCATCTTCGTTCCCATGGAGCACGCGCTGCTCGCAGGCATCGCGCCGGCGAATCGTCGTACGCGCATGTTTGCGGCATACGGCCTGACCGGCGCCATAGCGGCCGCCGTCGGATCGCTCGCCGCCGGCAGCCCTGATTTCCTGACGGCGCTCGGCTGGTCGCGCATCGATGCCCTGAAAGCGATGTTCCTTCTCTATGCGGCTATCGGCATCGCCGGAGGGTTCATGTACCGACTGGTGCCGGCGAGCGCCGACTCCGCTGAATCGCGACCGCGATTCTCCCTCGCGGAATCGAAGCCAGTCGTGTTGAAGCTCGCCGGCCTGTTCAGCATCGACGCCTTTGCCGGCGGGTTTGCCGTGCAATCGCTGCTGGCGCTCTGGCTATTCCAGAAATTCGACATGTCGCTCGCCGCCGCCGGCGCCTTCTTCTTCTGGTCGGGCCTCCTGGCCGCCCTATCCTATCCCGCGGCGGCCTGGCTCGCGCGCCGCATCGGGCTAATCAACACCATGGTCTATACGCACATCCCGTCGAGCTTGTGTCTCATCGGCGCGGCGCTCGTGCCGGATCTCGAGGCGGCCCTTGCGCTCCTGCTCGCCCGCTCGGCACTGTCGCAGATGGATGTGCCAACGCGATCGTCCTACGTCATGGCCGTCGTGACTCCGCCCGAGCGCGCAGCCGCTGCGAGCGTCACCTCCGTGCCGCGCGGCCTCGCGTCGGCAGCGAGCCCGGCGCTGGCGGGCGCCCTGTTCGCCGCAGGCCATGCGGCCCTGCCATTCATCATCTGCGGCGCGTTGAAAATCCTCTACGATCTTTTGCTTTTGTGGACGTTCCGGCACGTCAAGCCGCCCGAAGAGACGGCCACTTGAGCAAGCGGAATGCGGATTGATTGGTCGGAGCGGCGAGATTTGAACTCGCGACCCCTTGCACCCAATGAGATTCAATTAGGCGCACACAGTCAAGTCCGATTTGATCTCGTGTTGGCCGTTTGGCAACGAGCAAAATTCGGCGCCTCACTACACAATCAAATGACGTTGATTAACCTTCCTTGTCACTTAAGCGTTCGAGGATTTCCGGTGACAGCGCGCCAAACTTAAATTTTCCCTTTGATGGCTTGACCGCCTGTTTCATCTCCTCCGGAAAACTATTCAAAAGCATTCGAAGTACCCGGTCACTGGCTGCCATAACTTGCGAGTCTGAAAAATGGGTAAACGCCACAAAAGCCGACGGAAACTCCGTCAAAGCACTTGCAAGCTCCTCACCTGATCGCACCCCAATTGATTTAAGCCCTCTGGAGAGTTCTGGTGGCACGAGCAGCCGGTCGCGCGCCACTTCGACGCCGAAGTTTCGCTCGCTCAGCTTTAACCAAGGTGCTGATTCAATTTTGATCACAACTGCTATTTACCATACGATCCCCGCGCCGGCCATAACAGCACGTCACCATTGCGACACGCACTACAGAAACCCCAGCTCCCATAGATACTTGTCCACATAAGTCGCCGATAACTGTCCGTATCCAGGTTCCGGGCCGACATACCCAGCAATTGGCAAGTTGCTTCCCCACGCCCTTCCCCAGCTGTTCCTAATTACAAAATAACCGCCAGTTGGCTCTTCGGAGTCCGGCTCAAATCCCGTCACGCATACTGCGTGGCCGGCGCTGACAGCAGAGCCGGGAGGCGGATCAATCACGTATCCGAACAATTTTCCGACGCGCGTCGACCAGTTATCTGTACTTGTAATAGGGTCGCTGAATACTGGGAGTGTGACTGCAACCGCACGACCTCCACTAAGTGCGGACAACACTTTCTTAGCCTTTCCTTTTGAAATTTGGTGCGTAAATTCGTGCTGCACTGGTCGATGTGCGTATCCGAGCGCTAATGCAATTGCTGCCGGCGTTGGAGCATGCGGCGTATTTGCCTGAGAGGGGTTACCCACAATTGGCATCGGGTTGTACGCGCAACTCACATTTGAGCAGGTGCCCGCCTGCATGAGTGCATCAAGGCCGAATTTCACATGGGAAGGTTCGATTGAAGTGTTGGGATCTCCGGTTGCGGTCTTTATAGCCCAATGCAGTAACTGCTCCGAAAGTTCGTGAGACATTCCTTGCTGCTGACACAACAATTGCTCCCGCAATGCAACTACTGCAAAGGAGACACACGTCTCTCTATTTCCTTGGTTCTTGGGCGGCCAAGGACGACATAGCTCTACGTGTGTCGAATCGAACCCAACCGGGCTTGCTTTAGGCGCGACCGCTTCAAAAATTGAACCAGCAGGTGGTGGCATCTCTACAACGGAATCTAAATGCCACAACGCTTCTTCCGGAGGAGCCGCGCCCTTGTGAAAATGACTTTGTTCATCCAGCGAAAGTGCCTCTTCATCCATCGCAGCGATACCGCCTGCGGTGTTTGCACTTTCAACACGCGCGGCGTAACTGACGACTCGCGTATCGATTTCTCCTAGTTCTGCGACAACGGGAAAACTTTCAAGGAGACTCGAAATGATTTCGGGTCGTCGAGCGCCGCTGATATGAAGCACTTGAACCGGACGAGGTTCAAGCTGATATGCGTGCGCAAAGACTTCTAGGAAACTAGTGCCGCGACCTCGTTCCATCATTGGCGGACTTCACCGTTTCTTTGGTGGTTGTGGAGGTCGCGACTTGAGACTAGATGGTAGTTCATCCGAAGCTACATATCCGCCGTGTTCGACAACCGAGCCAGCAGCCAATACAGAACCATTCGCACCGTTAAGTAGCATGTACCCGAGAGCAGAACCGCCCATGTGAAACAACGGCATTCCGCCGAGTCCGGTAATTATGTTCTTCTTGAAAAGATATCCGCCCCCAGTAGTTTCGAGTCTGATAAGCAAAACATGTGCATTTTTGACGCGAATCTGATTGTCGATCGCCAAGTCATTTGCGAGTGCAACTAGCGGGATTAGTCCACCCGGCGCTTCCGGAGTAGTTAGGGACGTCGCAAAGCTGTCGTAGAGTTCTGCTGCCGATTTCCATCTGACCTCACGATCCTTCAGCATTGCGGTCTCGTTCGCCAACTGCAGTTTTTTTGACGGATCTTTTTCGCTTGCCAATAACTTTTCAATTTCTGTCAAGCGTACCGTCGACTGCTTCCGTGCCAACTCAACTTTGGCGCGCAACTCAACCAGCGCATTCATTTGCGCTACCAGTTCATCGACAGCATCCTTTTGTGCGGCAGGCATGTATGTCAGCGGTACAGTCACAATCTTGCCTTTTTCCTCCAGCGCTCCAGCTAGCGCGTATACCGCGACCGTTTCGTCGATGGCAACGTCGAGTCCTGCCGTTTCATAGTCTGTCTTGAAGAAACCAAGGATTTTGGAGAATGCATCCAATCCAGCTGAGACCAAAGCCGGCGCAGCCGCCCCCCCCGCCGCAGGAGGTAATTCTCCCTGAACGTCCTCCGCTGGTAGTGACGAACGCAGTGCCTGCTCAATCAGACCCTTTCGAAATCGAAATGATATGAGACGCTGAAACGAGGCAAAACTTCGTGCTGGTATAAGCACCGTTTCCGCGCTTGTCATCTTGGGGGCGATAACCTCGGCAATGTTAAATGCGGCGACTCGAACGGCTTTGTTGGCGAGGAGGAGTGCCTCAACAGTTCCGGTCTTTTCCTTGAGCGTTATTGCGCCAGAATATGTGCCCCCCTTCACGTCTCCGATTTCTTCAGCAATCTTTTTTGACGTTTCTGACTTGGCGAGTTGCTCTTGCGCCGCAGCTAGTTGCTGAGCTTTCTGAAGCTCCGCGAGCCGCGTATCGACTGGTTCTGCAAGGCTCTCTAATTGGCGCTGAGCCTGGAGACGTTCAATTTCCGCTTTCAGGCGTTCAGTTTCAGCGCGAAGTCTTGCAGTTTCCTGATTGAGATCATCAGTCGAAGTGGGCACTTGAGCCATGGCATGTCCTCCAAGTCCCGCAACAAAAGCGCCAGCCACAAGGCATGCAAATATTCTTCGAGACTTCATTGCCCCTCCCCTTGGGTCCGAGACTCAGCCCATTAGGGGGACTTGAAGTAGCGAGCCTGGAACGTAAGGATCATGAATTAACAAGTCTTGTCAGTGTCATTCATCCGTTTGGTGACGCTGTCGCCGGCAGGTTGACATCATTCCGTTATCAATCAAGTAATCCTGCGCCTGCATAGTCAGCACGCGCAAATCAATTTCAAATTGCAACGGCCGGAGAGTATGCGGGCACGACCGGGATTACCGGCGTGAACGCGCCCAATTAGCGTTGTACCCCAACCTGTACCCCGGCTGAGGGGTATGTTCGAGGGGGCCAACGTAGATGATTGAATTGATTGGTCGGAGCGGCGAGATTTGAACTCGCGACCCCTTGCACCCCATGCAAGTGCGCTACCAGGCTGCGCCACGCTCCGACGTTGATAATGATAGCCGATCCGGCGGCCGCCAGAATCAGCGACGCAGGATGCGGAGCAGTTCCTCGAGTTCGGCGCGCACCTGGCGGATCACCTGGCGGGCCTGCGTGTTGTCCTCGCGAGCCTCGTCGCCCTCGAGGCGATTGCGCGCACCGCCGATCGTGAAGCCCTCGTCATAGAGGAGGCTGCGTATCTGGCGGATCGTGATGACGTCCTGGCGCTGGTAGTAGCGCCGGTTGCCGCGGCGCTTGACAGGCTTCAGCTGCGGGAATTCCTGCTCCCAGTAACGGAGCACGTGCGGCTTGACGCCGCAAAGATCGCTGACTTCACCGATAGTGAAGTAGCGCTTTGCCGGGATCGCCGGCAGGTCCTTGTTGTTACTTGCTTCCAGCATAGGCTTCGACGCGGGCTTTCAGCTTTTGTCCTGGACGGAACGTCACGACGCGGCGCGCGGAAATCGGGATTTCCTCGCCGGTCTTGGGATTCCTTCCCGGACGCTGGTTCTTGTCGCGCAGGTCGAAATTGCCGAAGCCCGACAGTTTCACCTGCTCGCCGGTTGCAAGCGCCGCACGGATCTCTTCGAAAAAGAGATCGACGAGCTCCCGCGCTTCGCGCTTGTTCAAGCCAAGCTGGTTGAACAAGGCTTCGGCGATTTCCGCCTTTGTAAGTGCCATTCCGACTATTCCCGGATCCCCGCCTTCAGGTCACCCTTGACGCGCCCGATGACCGCGGCCACCACGGCATCAGCTTCCCCGTCAGTAAGGGTGCGAGAAGTTTCCTGTAAAATCAAGCCTAAAGCGATACTTTTTCGACCGGCTTCTACCCCCTTTCCCCGGTAGACGTCGAATATGTGCAGTTCGCGCAGCAGGCCTTTTGCGGCCAAATTAACACTTTCCCGGACTTCGTCCAGCGTCACGGACTCGGCCACTACGATGGCCAGGTCGCGGCGGATCGCCGGGAACTTTGAAATCTCGGCAAATACAGGGACTTCCGAGCGGAAGCTCGGGTCGATTGCGACCTCGAAAATCCAGGGCGGATCGCGGATCTCGAGCTTGCGCGCGACCTCCGGCTGCAGTTGACCGATCCAGCCGACTCGCAGATTGCGGTCGAAAATTGCGGCGCTGCGTCCCGGATGGAGGCAATCATGCGCTGCTGCGACGTAACTTATTGCACCCTGACGGCCTGTCAATGCGAACAGCGCCTCGACGTCTGACTTGATGTCGTAGAAATCGGCCGCGCGCTTTTCGACTCCCCACTGCTCAGGAAAAACGGGACCTGCGACGAGCCCTGCGATGGCCTGGCTCTCCACGAGCTCGCCTTCCGCGATCTCGAAACGCGTGCCGACTTCAAAGAGCCGCACGCGGTCCTGCTGCCGACGCAAGTTGAAGCGAAGCGCCTCTACGAGGCCGGGCCAAAGCGAAACGCGCATCTCGCCGAGTTCCGCCGACATCGGATTTTCGAGCGCGAGCGCCGCCTGCTTTGGAAACATCAACCGCTGCAGGCGCGGATCCACGAAGCTGTACGTGATCGCTTCCTGGTAACCGCGGTCAACGAGCATGAGCCGCAAGCGTTCGCGCGTAATCGCGCGCTCCGTTGCCGGCTGCGGGCGCTGCGGCATACGCGCATCGCTGCGTGGGATGTTGTCGTATCCGTGAATTCGGCCGACTTCCTCGATGAGGTCTTGCTCGATCGCAATGTCAAAGCGATGGCTCGGCGGAATGACGCCGAGAACGTCGCCTGCGCCCGCGACCTGCATGCCGAGGCGCCGCAGGATGTCCTCGATCTCGGTGCGCGGGATCTGGACACCGAGGAGGCTCGTCACCCGCTCCGGGCGCAGCGTGACACCGGGGCGCTTCGGCTGGTGGGCATCGACTTGGGTCAATACCGCGGGTCCCGGCCGGCCGCCGGCTATCTCGACCAGGAGCTGCGTTGCCCGCTCGATCGCACGCTCCTGGCCGCGTGGATCGACGCCGCGCTCGAAGCGCTGGGCGGCATCGGTGACGAGGCCGTAGCGGCGCGCGACGCCCGCGATCGCGTCCGGGGGGAAGAATGCGCCTTCGAGGAAGACATCTGCCGTATCGACAGCGACTCCGCTTTTCTCCCCGCCCATGACGCCGGCGAGGCCCACTGGCCCCTCCGCATCGGCGATGATCAGCGTGTCCGCGGTGAGTTCGATGTCGCGGCCGTCGAGCAGCTTCAGGCGCTCGCCAGATCGCGAGCCTCGCACCTCGATGTGCTGGCGCAGGCGGCGCAGGTCGTAGGCATGCAGCGGCTGGCCCAGTTCGAGCATGACGTAGTTTGTGACGTCGACGACGGGCCGGATCGGGCGCAGCCCTGCGCGCCGCAGGCGCTCGCGCATCCAGAGCGGCGTGCGCGCAGCCGGATTGACGCCCTGGATTACCCTGCCGGCGAATCTTGGGCAGCCTGCAGGAGACTCGAGCTTGACCGCGAATTTCTCCCGCGTTGCCGGCGGCACCGGTTCCGTCTGCGGATGTGTCAGCTTGCGGGACAGGATGGCGGCGACTTCCCGCGCGACTCCGATCACCGACAGCACGTCGCCCCGGTTCGGCGTGACGTTCAGCGTCAGGATCGTGTCGTCGAGCAGGAGCGCATCACGAAGGGGCGAGCCCGTCACCAGCTCGTCCGGCAGCTCGAGGATGCCTTCGTGCTCATCGGAGAGCCCGAGTTCGCGCGCCGAGCACAACATGCCCGCCGATTCGACTCCGCGAAGCTTTGCCTTGCGGATCACGTCGCCGGCCGAAAGCCTCGCGCCTTCCAGCGCCAGCGGCGCCTTCATGCCGGTGCGCACGTTGGGCGCTCCGCATACGATCTGCAGCAGGGCCGCACCGCCGGCCGCGACCTGGCAGACGGTCAGCTTGTCAGCGTCCGGATGGCGCTCCACTGACAGGACTTCGCCGACGACGACGCCCTGGAAATCGCCGGCCGCAGGCTCGATCGACTCGACCTCGATCCCGCCCATCGTGAGCCGTGATGCAAGCGTTGCGGCGTCCGTGCCGGCATCCACCCATTCGCTGAGCCAGGACAGGCTGATACGCATGATCAGCCCCGGTTGAACTGCGCGAGGAAGCGCAGGTCGTTCTCGAAGAACATTCGCAAGTCATTGACGGCATAGCGCAGCATCGCGAGCCGTTCGATGCCCATGCCGAAGGCATATCCCTGCCAGCGCTCCGGGTCAATGCCGCAGGCGGTCAGCACGTTCGGGTGCACCATGCCGCAGCCGAGGATCTCGAGCCAGCCGGTCTGCTTGCAGATGCGGCAGCCCGCACCGTCGCAGAGCACGCACTGGATATCGACCTCGGCGGATGGTTCGGTGAACGGGAAGTACGAGGGCCGGAACCGGAGGCCGCGCGGCTTCTCGAAGAACTGCTCGGCGAAAGACGCAAGCACGCCTTTCAAGTTTGCAAGGCTGATGTCCTCGTCGAGGACAAGTCCTTCCACCTGGTGGAACATCGGCGAATGCGTCACGTCCGAATCGCGGCGATAGACCGGGCCCGGGGCGATGAGGCGGATCGGCACGCCCTGGAGCTTCATCGCGCGGATCTGGACTGGCGAGGTGTGCGTGCGAAGCAATCGCCCGTCGCCGAAATAGAAAGTATCGTGCATCGCCCGCGCCGGGTGGTTGGCGGGGATGTTGAGCGCCTCGAAGTTGTGGAAATCGTCCTCGACCTCCGGGCCTTCCGCGACGCCGAATCCGGCCCTGCGGAATATCGCCTCGATCCGCAGGCGAGTGCGCGTCACCGGATGCAGACCGCCGGCCAATTGTCCGCGGCCTGGCAGCGTCACGTCGATGGCGCCGGATGCCAGGTCGCGCTCGAGCAGGGCCGCATCGAGTTCCGCGCGGCGCGCATCGAGGGCCGCCGTGATTCGCTCCTTCGCCTGGTTGATCGTGGCGCCGGCGCTCCTGCGCTCCGCGGCAGGCAGGGCACCGAGACCCTTGAGGAGCTCGGTCACCGAGCCCTTGCGGCCGAGTACGGCCACGCGCACCGAATCGAGCGCGGAGAGATCCGCGCTTGATCCGATGTCGGCGAGCGTCCGCGCGACCAGCGACTCCAGGTCCTTCACCCGACTCTCCGCGATCGCGTTACTTGGCGGCCAGTGCGGCCTTCGCTTTCTCCGCGATCGCGCCAAACGCGGCAATGTCGTGCACCGCGAGGTCGGCGAGCGCCTTGCGGTCGATCTCGATGCCGGCTGCCTGGACTCCCGCGATGAATCGGCTGTACGAGAGCCCGAGGCCCCTCGCCGCCGCGTTGATTCGCTGGATCCAGAGCGCACGGTAATCGCGTTTCTTGAGGCGCCGTCCCACGTATGCGTACTGGCCGGCCTTGATGACCGCCTGTTTCGCGACGCGATAGACCTTGCGCCGGGCGTTGTAGTAGCCCTTCGCCTTCTTCAGGACTTTCTTGTGCCGGCGTCCCGCGGTGACGCCACGCTTTACTCTTGCCATGTCACATCTCTTTTTTCAGATTCAATAAGAAGGAATCAGGCGTGGGGCAGCAGCCGCACGAGGCGGCCGACATCGGTCTCGTGGACCATGGTCGAGCCTCTCAGCTGACGCTTACGCTTCTTCGTCATCTTGGTGAGGATGTGGCGGCGATTCGCCTGGCCGCGCTTGAAGCCCTTCGCTGTCTTGCGAAAACGCTTCGCCGCGGCCCGGTTGGTTTTCAACTTGGGCATCGGTCATCTCCTTTTATAACCTCTTCACGCCGCTTACGCGGGCTGGAGGCGTATCGGCGGTTACCCGCCGGTCACTTCTTCTTGGGAGAGATCACCATGGTGATCTGGCGCCCTTCCATCGCAGCATGTTGTTCGATCGCGCCGTAATCGGCGAGGTCGATCACCAGTCTGTCGAGGAGTCGGCGCCCGATCTCCGTGTGGGCCATCTCCCGGCCGCGGAACCGCATGGTTACCTTGGCCTTGTCACCCGCCGTCAGGAACTTGATCAGATTACGCAGCTTGACCTGGTAATCCGCCGTTTCCGTACCCGGCCGGAATTTCACTTCCTTGAGCTGGATCTGCTTCTGCTTGCGCTTCGCCGAGTGAGCTTTCTTGTTCTGCTCGAACAGGTACTTTCCGAAGTCCATGATCCGGCAGACAGGGGGCTCGGCATTCGGCGAAACCTCCACGAGATCCAGCTCCTCAGCGGCGGCCTTTGCGAGCGCCTCGCTTCGGCTCAGGACGCCGACCTGGCTTCCGTCGGCGCCTATCACGCGTAACTGCGGCGCAAGGATCTCCTCGTTGCGCCTTACGCGTTTGGTTGTCGAAATACTCAATCCTCCAAATAATTAAGGCCGCGGCTCGCCACATCCCGGGCGATCCGAGCGGCCACCTCTTCCAGGGGCATGGCACCCAGATCCTTCCCGGAGCGCGTGCGCACGGCCAACTGCCTGGACTCTACTTCCCGATCGCCTGCGACCAGGAGATAAGGAACACGCTTCAGCGTGTGGTCGCGGATTTTATAGCCGACCTTCTCGTTCCGCAAGTCAATTTCGGCGCGAAGCCCCTGATTTTTAAGGAATTCGGTGGCGTCGCGCGCAAAATCTGCCTGCTTTTCGCTGATATTCATCACGACCGCGTGGACCGGCGCGAGCCAGGCGGGCAGCTTGCCCGCGTAATGCTCGAGCAGGATTCCGAAGAAGCGCTCGAGCGACCCGAAGATCGCGCGATGCAGCATGACCGGCGTGCGTTTCTGACTGTGCTCATCGATGTAGTACGCACCGAGCCGGCCCGGCAGGTTCAGGTCGACTTGCCAGGTCCCGCACTGCCAGTCTCGGCCGATCGCATCCTTCAGGACGAACTCGAGCTTCGGGCCGTAGAAAGCGCCCTCCCCGGGGTTGAACTCGTACTCGATGCCCGCGGCCCGCGTCCCGGCCTTGAGCGCTTCCTCTGCGCGCGTCCAGGTGGCGTCGTCGCCGACCCGTCGCGCGGGCCGATCGGCGAAATTCACCCGCACGTCGTTGAATCCAAAGTCGCGGTAGATCGACATCATGAGCTCGATGCCGCGCACGGTTTCGTCCGTGATCTGGTCCTCGGTGACAAAGACGTGCGCATCGTCCTGCGTAAACGCCCGCACGCGAAGTAATCCGTGCAGCGCACCCGACGGTTCGTAGCGGTGAACCTTGCCGAACTCCGCATAGCGGATCGGGAGTTCCTTGTAGCTGTGCAGGCCCTGGCGGAACACCTGCACATGGCCCGGGCAGTTCATCGGCTTGATGGCGTAGACGCGCTCATCCGGCGTCTTCGTCAGGAACATGTTCTCGCCGAACTTCTCGACGTGGCCTGACTGCACCCAGAGCTCGCGGTCCATGATCTCGGGACTGCTGATTTCATCGTAGCCGGCAGCCGTCTGCCGCTCGCGCATGTAAGCGATGAGCTGCTGAAAAATCGTCCAGCCGTTCGGATGCCAGAAAACTGCGCCGGGCGCTTCTTCCTGGAAGTGGAACAGGTCGAGCTCGCGACCGATCCGCCGGTGGTCGCGCTTCTCCGCCTCTTCGAGACGGTGCAGGTAATCCTTCAGCTGCTTTTCGTCGGCCCAGGCCGTGCCATAAATGCGCTGAAGCATTTCGTTCCGTGAATCGCCGCGCCAGTAGGCACCCGCGACTTTCGTCAGCTTGAATGCACCGAGCTTGCCGGTGGACGGCACGTGGGGCCCCCGGCAAAGATCTTCCCAGTCGCCCTGGCCGTAAAGCGAGATCTCCTCGCCGGCGGGTATCGCCGCGATGATCTCGGCCTTGTAGTGCTCGCCGATCGACTTGAAGTGCGCAACAGCCGCGTCGCGCGGCAGCAGGCGCCGCCGCACAGGCTGGTCGGCCTTCACGATATCCCGCATCTTCGCCTCGAACTTCTCGAGGTCCTCCGGCGTGAAGGGTCGCTCGAAGGCAAAGTCGTAGTAGAAGCCGTCTTCGATGACCGGCCCGATCGTGACCTGCGCTTTCGGATAGATCGCCTGGACCGCCTGTGCCAGCAAGTGCGCGGTCGAGTGCCGGAGGATCTCGAGCCCTTCTGGATCCTTCGACGTAACAATTCGGATCTTCGCGTCGCCAGCAATCATGTGCGAAGTGTCAACCAGCTTGCCGTCAACGACGCCGGCGAGGGCCGCCCGCGCGAGTCCCTTGCCTATGGCGGCCGCAACCTCGGCAACGGTAACCGGGCGGTCGAAGGACCGCTCGCTGCCATCGGCAAGGGTGATTACCGGCATTGCGTTTCATCCGCTGACACGGCGGTAATGTTAGTGGATTCCCCGTGCGGACGCGCAACGGCGCCTGTTAGTCTCCCGTCTTCATGCGGGAGGGGATGGAAATGAAATTCGCGATCTTGCTTGCGTGCCTGTCAGCGACGGCCACACCCGCGTCGTCCGATGAGCTGCCACTCGCGGATGCAGGCCGCATCGAACAGCGCATCCAGGCACTGGCAAGATTCGGCGCCAACCCGAATGGCGGCGTCAGTCGCGTGGCATTCGGCGCCGCGGACCTCGCAGGCCGTGAATACGTCAAGGGTCTCATGCGCGACGCGGGCCTCGCGGTTCGGGTCGACGCGGCGGGCAACATCATCGGGCGCATTGAGGGAACCGGTTCCGCATTGCCCGTGATCATCCTGGGCTCGCACATCGATTCGGTGCCGGAAGGTGGCAATTACGACGGCGACGTCGGTGTCATCGGCGCGATCGAGGCCGCAACCCTCCTCCGCGAGCGTGGAATCGCCACGCATCATCCGCTCGAGATCGTGAGTTTTACCGATGAGGAAGGCGGTACCGTCGGAAGCAAGGCGATGGCTGGCAAGATCGGCAGAGATGCGCTCGGCCTGATGAGTCAAAGCGGCCTGACGGTCGGCGACGGGATTCGCGCCGTTGGCGGCGATCCAGACAGACTCGACACAGCACGGCGCGAGCCGGGCGACATCGAGGCCTACCTGGAATTGCACATCGAGCAGGGTGCGATTCTCGACGAGGCCGGCGTCGACATTGGCGTCGTGGAGGGCATCGTCGGAATCCGCTGGTGGGACGTCACGATCGAGGGTGCGGCAAACCATGCCGGAACGACCCCGATGGACCGCCGTCGCGACGCGCTACTGTCCGCCGCCGAACTGGTCTTGGCCGTCAACCGCGTTGCTGCGACGACTCCAGGCACTCAGGTCGCGACTGTCGGCAAGATTCGCGCCGAGCCCGGCGCGCCCAACGTCATTCCGGGCCGGGTCGTCATGAGCCTCGAGATCCGGGACCTGGCGGAAGCGAAAATGGAATCCGTCTATCGGTCGATCGCCTCCGAAGCCGCGAAAATTGCACAGGCGCGAGAGACTCCCGTCAACTTCGTCGAAGTCGACATTGCGCTGAAGCCGGCACCCACGGATGCGCGGTTACGCGGACTCATCGCACGATCGGCAGCGGACCTGGGTCTGTCGCATCGCGTGATGCCGAGCGGGGCCGGCCACGACGCGCAGGAGATCGCGAACGTCACACCGATCGGCATGATTTTCGTGCCGAGCAAGGGCGGAATCAGCCACTCGCCCAGGGAATTCACGGCGCCCGCCGACATGGCGAACGGAGTCAACGTGCTGCTGCGAACGATGCTCGCCATCGATGGCGGAGCGCTCACGAAATGAGCGTGGTGGGCGCGACAGGGATCGAACCTGTGACCCCTACCATGTCAAGGTAGTGCTCTACCGCTGAGCTACGCGCCCGAAAAGAGGCGGAATGTTAGTGGATTCCCCTCAGAAAGTGTAGGTCGTCCTCAGGTAAAAGAACGCGCCGTTAAAGGTGATCGGCTGCAGCACGTCGTACGGCAGGTTCCCGAAGAAATTGAGGTCCGCGCTCGACAAGTCCGGATATTCGTCCAGGACGTTGTTTGCGCCAATCGCGACGGAAAACTGCTTCGTCACCGCGAATTCGACGTCGAGGTCAATGCCCCACTCGGAACCATAGGTCTGCTCCGGCTCGAACCCGCCGCCGAAGTTGAAAACGTGCGTCGCTTCGCCGTAGCGAGTCGCCCGGCCAAGGAGCGACCAGTGCTCGCTGGTCCCCGGTCAACGACGAATTTGGATGCTCCACTCAGGTCCTGAGCCAATTCCATGCGTGCTCGCGAAGCTGCCCTGGTTGATTGCGAGCGACACGCTGTCGAGACTATTCATGTAAAGCAAGGGCTTGCCGACTTCCACGGCGCCGAAAGTCTCGGCATATGGAACAGTCAGGTTACGGACTTCTACGCCGGCCTTCAGAATTTTTATCCGGACCGGTTCGCCGAGCGGCACCTCGAGCTGGTTGAACGTCGCACGATCGACGTTCGTCCAGATGTTTCCGTAATTGCCGTCGTCCGTCTGGATATTGCCGTAAACAATCCCTTCCGCATGGCGCGCCTGATCATGCGGGATTGCGACTACTTCTGCCGGCAATTCACGCCCGACCTGCTCGAAGGTGATGACGCCCGCGGCCAGCCTCGCCGCCGTAAATGCGTAGACGTCACGCCCGTGGAAGGTGAACGACTTCTCCGAATTCTTGCGCCGGTTGACCGCCTCGTCGATCTCGCGCACGGCCTCGACTCCAAGCCGCGGCGCGACGAAGGTCAGCGTTCCATTGTCCGGCGTCACGAAGTAGTGGCCCGACTTTGTCTTCAGCACGATCGACTTGCGATCGGTGCCGACTCCCGGGTCCACGACCGACACGAAGACGGTGCCGGCAGGCCAGTACTCGGCGGTCTGCACCAGCCTCAGGGCGCCCTGCCAGATGTTGAACGGCTCAATGTGGTGCGTGAGGTCGTAGATGTGGATGTCGGGCGACACGCCAACCGCGACACCTCTCATCGAAGCGACGGCTCCGTCGCGCGTGCCGAAATCGGATTGCAGGACGAGGATCGGCTGCGCCGCATGTGCCGTCAGCGACAGCATCGCGACCAGAATCAGACCCCAAGGCTTCGCACGCCGCATGTTCAGGTTCCCAGCCAACGGTTTCTAGCCAGCGAGCCGGTCCGCCTCCGCTCCAAGCGCGCTGTTGCGGATTGCGGCGATCTCGTCGCGCACCAGCGCCGCCTTCTCGAACTCGAGGTTGCGTGCCAGGCGATACATCTCCGCCTCGAGCTTGCGGATCTGCTGCATTGCCTGCTCGGGCGTCAGGCGAACGGCCCGGCGGCGCGCCGACTCGCCGGGCCCGACTGAACGGGCGCCTTCCATGATGTCCTTGATGGCCTTGCGGATCGACTGCGGCACGATGCCGTGCTCCGCGTTGTAGGCGAGCTGCTTCTCCCGGCGCCGGTTCATTTCGGCGATAGCCCGTTCCATCGAACCTGTCATCCGGTCCGCATAGAGGATCGCTGAACCATGCTCGTTGCGGGCAGCTCGTCCCACCGTCTGGATCAGTGATCCTTCGGACCGCAGGAAACCCTCCTTGTCGGCGTCCAGGATCGCGACCAGCGACACCTCCGGCAGGTCGAGCCCTTCGCGCAGCAGGTTGATACCGACCAGCACGTCGAACTTCGCCAGTCGCAGGTCGCGAATGATCTCGACGCGCTCGACCGTTTCGATGTCGGAGTGCAGGTACCGTACCTTGACGCCGTGCTCGTCAAGATACTCGGTCAGATCTTCGGCCATGCGCTTGGTGAGCGTCGTCACCAGCACGCGCTCCTTGCGCTCGGCGCGCAAGCGAATTTCCGACAGCAAGTCGTCCACCTGCGTCGCGACCGGCCGCACCTCGACCACAGGGTCCACGAGTCCGGTCGGCCGCACGACCTGCTCGACAACCTGGCCTGACTTCGCCAGTTCCCGCTCCGCCGGTGTCGCCGACACGTAAATCGTCTGCGGCTGCACCTGTTCGAACTCGTCGAATCGCAGCGGCCGGTTGTCGAGCGCCGACGGCAGCCGAAAGCCGTACTCGACGAGCGTTTCCTTGCGCGAGCGGTCGCCGCGGTACATACCCTGTAGCTGCGGGATGGTCTGGTGACTTTCGTCGATCACCAGCAGTGAATTGCGCGGCAGGTAATCGAATAGGCACGGTGGCGGCTCGCCGGGCTCGCGGCCCGACAGGTAGCGGGAGTAGTTCTCGATGCCGGCGCAGTACCCAAGTTCCGCGATCATCTCGAGATCGAAAAGGGTCCGTTGTTCCAGGCGCTGTGACTCGACCAGCTTGTTGGCCGCGCGCAGTTCCGCGAGGCGTCTGCGCAGTTCGACCTTGATTTCGTCGACCGCGGCCAGGAGTCGCTCTCGCGGCGTCACGTAATGCGTCGACGGGAAGACCGTCAGGCGCGGCACTTTTCTCAGCACTTCTCCCGTCAGCGGATCGAAGAACGCGAGCGACTCGATCTCCTCGTCGAAGAACTGCACGCGCACGGCGTCCCGCTCCGACTCCGCAGGGAAGATGTCGACCACGTCGCCCCGCACGCGAAACGTGCCCTGGCGCAGGTCCAGTTCGTTTCGCGTGTACTGCATGTCGGCGAGCCGCCGCAGCAACTGGCGATGATCCATGCGGTCGCCGCGGACGAGGTGCAACACCATCTTGAGGTAGGATTCTGGATCGCCGAGGCCGTAGATGGCTGAGACCGTCGCTACGATGATCGAATCGGGACGCTCCAGCAGAGCCTTCGTGGCGGACAGCCTCATCTGCTCGATGTGCTCGTTGATCGACGCGTCCTTCTCGATATAGGTATCGGAGGACGGCACATAGGCTTCCGGCTGGTAGTAGTCGTAATAGGAGACGAAGTACTCGACAGAGTTGCGTGGGAAATACGTCTTGAACTCGCCGTATAGCTGCGCGGCGAGGGTCTTGTTGTGGACGAGGACGAGCGTCGGTCGCTGAATCTTCTGGATTACGTTCGCGATCGAGTACGTCTTTCCGGAGCCGGTCACTCCCAGCAGGGTCTGGTGCGCAAGGCCCGACTGGATGCCGTCGATGAGCGTGGCGATCGCCGCCGGCTGGTCGCCGGCCGGCTGGTATTCCGCCTGGAGCTCAAAGGGCCTCGGTTCGCTCACGCCTGCCTCGAATTGCAACGCAAAATGCCTTCCCGTACCTTAGCCGTGTTCGCGGCCATCCGGTACTCCCAGTGACCATCCGACTCGCAAAGCGCGTCCAGCGCATCAAGCCCTCGCCCACGCTCGCGGTCACCGCGCGGGCCGCGCGACTGAAAGCCGAGGGCAAGGACATCATTGGCCTTGGCGCCGGCGAGCCGGATTTCGACACGCCCGTCCACATCGCGGATGCGGGCGTTGCCGCAATCCGTGGCGGCCACACGCGTTACACGAGCGTCGAGGGCACGAACGAGCTCAAGGATGCCATCATCGCCAAGTTCCGCCGGGACAACGGGCTCGAATACAGCCGGGCCCAGGTCCTCGTTTCGAGCGGCGCCAAGCAAACCGTATTCAACCTTTGCTGCGCCCTGCTCGATCCGGGCGACGAAGCGATCATCCCGGCACCCTACTGGGTGTCGTACCCGGACATGGTCCTGGTGGCGGACGGCACCCCGGTCTCCGTGTTTGCGGGCATCGACGCCGGATTCAAGATCACGGCGGCGCAGCTCGAATCGGCACTGACGCCGCGGACGCGACTCTTCATCCTGAACAGCCCGAGCAATCCGACGGGCGCGGCGTATTCGAAGGCGGAGCTGCAGGCTTTCGGCGCCATACTCGAGCGCCATCCCGAGGTCGTCATCGGCACGGACGACATGTACGAGCACATCTGGTGGGGACCGGAGCCGTTTACGAGCTTCGTCACCGCCAATCCGAAGCTGTACGACCGCACCGTCACGATCAACGGGTGCTCCAAGAGCTATGCGATGACGGGTTGGCGCATCGGATATTGCGGCGGACCCGCGGAGGTCATTGCAGCGATGGCGACCATCCAGGGCCAGAGCACCTCGAATGCTTCATCGATCTCGCAGAAGGCCGCGACGGTCGCGCTGAATGCCCCGCAGGATTGCGTCGCGGAGATGAATCGCGCATTCAAGTCGCGACATGATTTCGTCGTCGCCGGACTTGCTGCCCTTCCCGGCGTGAAATGCATTCCAGGCTGGGGCACCTTCTATGCTTTCGCCAACGTCGAGCAGGCGATGAAGAACGTGGGCACCGCCGACGACAATTCATTCGCCGAATTCCTGATCAACGAGACCGGTGTCGCCGTCGTGCCGGGCTCCGCCTTCGGCGCGCCAGGCCACGTGCGGCTGTCGTTTGCGGCTGCGACCGAAACGCTGAAGGACGCGCTCGGTCGCATGCAACGCGTGCTTGCGGGCGCAAAGGCCCGCTTGCGTGCCTGAGCGTCGATAACCGCCGAAATTCCCTGCTGTTTTGTTGACTTGGGCCCGGCCTTGGCCGACAATCGCGCGCCCTGAAAAGCCGCTTCCCCGATAGCTCAGTTGGTAGAGCAACGGACTGTTAATCCGTGTGTCGTTGGTTCGAGCCCAACTCGGGGAGCCATCAAATCAATTGGTTACGATTACGCGCGCAACCATCTACAAAGTGGTGCTACGCAAGTGCTGCCGCCTATCCGATATTCGTAAATTATTCCTTGGTCCCCGCGAGATTGCGGACGATTTCCACAAGGTGTGTGCGCACAACTACGTGACGCGCGATGGCGTCATGCAATCACGAGAAGCGTTCCAATGACCCCCACCATTACCGCCTTTGAACGGTCGCCCGATGGCGGCAAGGGACTGGCGCGTGACACGCGCGTTCGCTGGGCGCTTGAAGAAGTGGGCCAACCCTACGAGGTTCGCCTTGTTTCGTTCGATGCGATGAAGGGACCCGCGCACCGCACGCTTCATCCATTCGGGCAGATTCCGACGTATGAGGAAGGCGACCTCACCCTGTTCGAGACGGGGGCGATCGTGTTCCATATCGCGGAGCTCCATGCGGGCCTGCTGCCAGACGATGCGCATGCCCGGGCGCGCGCCATCACATGGATGTTTGCCGCGCTCAACACGGTGGAGCCGCCGATCCTGGAGCGTGAGACTGCAAGGCTCCTGGAGCGCGACAAGACCTGGTACGCGCAGCGCCTGCCTGCCGTCGAGGATCGAATCCGTAACCGGCTGAACGACCTTTCCGGTCGCCTTGGCAATGCCGACTGGCTTGATGGTGCGTTCAGCGCGGGCGACCTTCTGATGGTGTCGGTGCTGCTCAGGCTGAAGTCATCGGGTATGCTGAACGAATATCCGAACCTCGCCGCCTATGTCGCCCGCTGCGAAGCGCGGCCTGCTTACAAGCGCGCATTCGACGCTCAATTAGCAGTCAATACCGGCAAGCCACCGACCGGCTGATAATCCGTGGGTCGTTGGTTCGAGTCCAACTCGGGGAGCCACCTATCTACTTGGACGTGAGGCTGGAGACTCCAGCCGGCGCCTTCTGCGTGCGCCTGCCGAGCGCGAGTGCGTTTCCCGCGACCAATACCGCGAGCCCGAGAATTGCCGGCAGGCTCCACTGATAGTCCTCGAACAGCGTCGAAACCGTCAGTGCCACTACGGGGAACAACACGCTCGTGTAAGCGGCACGTGCTGCGCCGATCCGTTTCAAGAGCGCCAGATACAGCCCGAATGCCAGCGAAGTTCCCGCAAGCGACAGGTAGAGCAGCGAGAGGACGTAGGGCCAGCGCGGATCGAACGCCAATGGCGTGCCGCGAATGGCGGCGATCACGGCAAGGCCGATTGCGCCGTACGCCATGCCGTATGCGTTGACAGTCACGACCGGCAGCCCGCCCTGCGTGTTGCGCATGGCGGCCATGTTCCCGAGCGAGGCGACATAGGTGGCGCCGAGAGCAAGCAGCGCGCCTTTCGCAATTCCGCGATCGCGCAGCGCCGCCTGGAGTTCGGGCAGGAAGAGCAGCGCGACGCCGAGGACACCGACGCCGGCGGCGACCAGCACGGGCCTTTCGATCGGCGAACCGAAAACCATCCGGCTGTTCACCAGGTTGAAAAATATGATCGACGTGAAAAGCACCGCCACGAGCCCGCTCGTGAGGTATTGCGTCGAGAGATACGTCATCCAGTAATTGAGGCAAAAGAGCGTTGCGCCCTGCAGCGCGACGAAGCGGTGATCGCGCCAGGAGAGCCTGAGGGGACTTCCAGTCGCCCGCGCAAAGATGAAGACGCAGATCGCCGCGAGCCCAAACCGGTAGACGAGCGAAATTTCGGGCGCGACTACCCCCAGCTGGAACTTGATCGTGTACCAGGTCGTGCCCCAGATCAGCACGACGAGTGCATAGACGATGGGGGTCGGCATGGCCCGACGCTAGGGTCTTTTGCGAGTCGGATCAATTACTAAAGCTAATCCATTCATTAAATACCGCAGGTGAGGCTGGCCCGGAAAGCCGCTATCATGGATAACGGCCGCCGCGGCAGAATAAGGGGACCGCCGCATGGGTTTGACCGTCGCGTTGTTCGCGACACTAGCGCTCGCTGTATCCGCGGAAGTCCCGCAGGATGCGGCTGGCTGGCGCGCCCAGTCCGACGCGCTTTACACGCAAGGCGCCTTTCGCGCGGCGCTCGATGCCGCCGAGAGAGCGCGCCTACTCGAACCTTCCGATCCCTGGGCCCGGCTGGCCTGGATTCGCGCCCTGGCGGCGATCGACACCGAAGCCGCACGCCGCGCGATGCCGGGACTCCAGGATCCGGCGGCACTGAAGGCTTTTCCGGACGACGAACGTGCGCGCCTCGAGACTGCATTTGGCTACCTCTGCCTAGATCTCGGCATCGAGCCGCTTGCGGCCATGTACTTCGCCGACGTGCCGGCGACGACCGCGAGCCATCCCAAGGCGCAGGCGGGCCTCGCGATACTTGCGGTTCGCCGCGGAAACTCGCGGCAGGCGCTTGTTCACTTCGTAGCCGCCCGCACCACGATTCGCCTCGATCCCTCGCTCGCCGAACTCGAGCGCGACGCGCGCTATGACGTCGTCCTGCACGAATTCGTGACGGCGCGCGACTTGCGAGACGCGAACGCCGCCGGGCGTGCCTATTCCGTGCTCGACGAATTGCGGCCCAACCATCCGTCAACCTTGCGGGCGCGCGCGGACCTCGCAAACCTCCGCGGCGACCAGCCGGCGCGTGAACGCGCGCTCCGCGAACTTCTGGCCGTCGACCCGAAAGCTTCCGGTGCCGCAAGCGAGCTCGTCGATGCGCTGCTTTCACTGAACCGCCCTTACGACGCCTATGTCGTCGCCCGTGACATGGCGCCGGAGCGGCTCGCGGGTGACGCCGACCTGCAGGCGATTGAGCGTGACTGGGTCGCACACTTCGAGGCGGCACTCGACTCGAGCTGGCGAAATGGACAGGCAGACCACGACAAGCGCGACCTGCCGCGAGTTCAGGTCGCATGGGCCGCGAGCCATCAGCGTTGGGGTCGCGTGCGACTCCTCGGCGAAGTCGCTTACCCCGAGTCCGACCGGGTCCCGGCCGGCGAGCCCTTTGGCACTTCCACCGCCCTGCCGACGCTGTCGGAATCACAGTCCGACAAGGGCATCGCGGCGCTCGCGCAGTGGGCGCCCCGGAACGGCATCGCCCTGGAATTCGGGACGACGCCGACATCGTTTGAGGTCAGCAGCCTGGTCGGCGCCCTGCGCTTCCAGAACGACTCGCACGAAAGCCACTGGATCTACGGCATCGATCGCAACTCGGTCGAAGACTCCCTCCTGTCCTATGCCGGCACGATCGACCCAGTGAGCGGGCAGGCCTGGGGCGGTGTCATACGTAACCGCGCTTATATCGGCGGCCGTTTCGGCGACGAAGCCTTCAGCCTGTTCGGTTTGCTGGCGGGCGCCGTGTTCGACGGACATCGCGTCGACAGCAACACGGAGTGGCGCGCCGACGCGGGTTTCCTCCAGCAGGCCGCCTCGGGCGATGGTTGGGTGGCGCGCGTGGGCGGCGCAGTGGAAGCCACCACCTTCGCGGCCAATCGGTCTCACTTCACGCTCGGCCACGGCGGCTACTTCAGCCCGGACAAGTTCCTTTCGGTCGGACCTGTGTTCGAGTTGCGCGGACACCGCGACGAGCGGAGTTTCAGCATCGAGGGCGCAGTGACCTGGCAGGAGGTGCGCGAATCGGGCAGTGAGTATTTCCCGACTGACGCGCCACTACAGGCGGCGAGCGGCGATCCGCGATACGCGGCCGACTCGCGCGAGGGCGTCGGGGTGCGCATCGCAGCATCGGTCGAATGGCGCGTCACGGCGCGTGCGGTCGCGGGAGTACGCCTCGAGGGAATCCGCGGCGAAGATGCCCACGAGGTCCGGCTGCAGGTCTACACGCGACGCTGGAACAGCGCGATTTCGGAACCGGTCCAGCAACCGCCCGTGTCCTTGCGGACCGGCGAGTTCTATATCCTGAACTGATTGCTGCTCAGGCGCGGCTCTTGAGGCCCGCGGTCAATCCCTCGAGGTACTTGGCGAAACGATCGCCGAGCTCGGGGTGACGCAGCCCATATTCGACTGTCGCCTCGAGATATCCGAGCTTGCTGCCGCAGTCGTAGCGCTTGCCGCTGAAGCGGTACGCATACACCGGCTCGTCGCCTAGCAGCGCGGCGATGCCGTCGGTCAGCTGGATCTCGCCGCCCGCACCGCGTCCGACATTCTTCAGCCGCTCGAAGATCGAGCCGCTCAGGAGATAGCGCCCGACGACCGCGAGATCAGAAGGCGCATCGGCCGGTTTCGGCTTCTCGACGATTCGGCGGATACGCGCCAACTCGCCAGTTGATTCCTCGGTTGCCACGATTCCGTAGCTGCCGGTCTGGCTGCGCGCTACCTGCTGCACTCCGATTATGCTTCCGCCCGTCTTCAGGTAACGGTCGCGCATCTGTGCGAGCACCGGCTCGTCCGCATCGATCAGGTCGTCCGCGAGGTGTACGTAGAAAGGCTCGTTGCCGACGACGGCATGCGCGCAAAGCACGGCGTGGCCGAGGCCGAGCGGCGCCGGCTGGCGTATGTAAATGCAGGTGGCGTCCGAGGGCAGGATGCCCCTTAGCAAGTCCACCAGGTCTTTCTTACCCTGTTCCGCGAGGGCCGCCTCGAGCCCGGGGTCATTGTCGAAATGGTCCTCGATTGAGCGCTTGGAGCTGCCGGTGATGAAAACCAGGAGCCGGGCACCGGCAGCAAGGGCCTCGTCTGCCGCGTACTGGATCAGCGGCTTGTCGACGATGGGCAGCATTTCCTTCGGGCTCGCCTTGGTGGCGGGAAGGAAGCGCGTCCCGCGTCCGGCTACCGGAAATACCGCGAATCGGATCGGGGCGGGTCGGCTCACTGGGGGTCCTTCGGTTCCGGATTGCTGACGCGGCAATGATACCGGAGCCGCCGTGAGCCGACCCGCGCCTTCAGTTGGCGTTCTTCAGCCCGGGGACTTGGCAGCCTCGAACTTCAGGTTCGCCTTGTTCTGGTCGACGAGCTTCTTTCCAAGACCCTTGACCTTCGCGAGGTCGTCTGCAGTCTTGAATGGCCCGTTCTTCTCGCGGTAGCTGACGATCGCCTCTGCCTTCGCCATTCCGATTCCCTGCAGTTCGCGGGCCAGCGTCTTGGCATCCGCCGTGTTGACGTCGACGGGCCCGGCGATGGCGATCGGCGCGAGCAGCGTAGCGGCCACGAAAGCCGCACTCAGTCCTTTGATCAGCATGACTTCACTCCCTTTTCTCGCGCGCGGCGACCATCGCCGCGCCCGGGGAGTGAATTTAGGTGCGCGGGCCACTGCGCGCCTCTCGGCTATCGCGCGCGTTCGGCTGCAAATGAATCGAACGGAGCGTCCCGTCCCCGCGACGACGACGACTATTGCCCGGGGGCGCCTTCAAGGCCGGCAACGAGGTCGAAACGCAGCAGTGGCCGCTGGCTATCCCAGGTCTTGCAACCCGGGCATTGCCAGAAGTGGTCGATGCTCGAGAAGCCGCAGTTCGCGCAGCGGTAGCGTGGCGTCCGTGCCGCGAGCCGGCGCAGTACGGCCGCGATGTCGGCGACGGCTCGCGCGTCGAGTGCGGCCGGATCGCGCCCGATCGCCCGCACGAGCCCCGCAATGGCGTCGTCCTGGGCGAGGCAAGCTCGAACCCGCTCTTCGAGGGGCGCAAAATCGAGCGCATCCGCCATGATCGAGGCAATGGCAATCGCATTGACCGCGTCGGCGCGACCGGCGACCACGCGCGCGACGACTCCCTCCCCCTCGCTTCCCACAGCACGGGCAAGCCGCACGAGTCTCGGTATCGCTTCGATCGCGAGCGCGGCGTCATGCGCGAGGACCGCGCCGAGCAAGCGCTCCGCGAGCGCGTAGTCGCCTTGCTCGATTGCAATATCAACACGCACGAGGGCGCCGCGCGGAAAGCGCCGGACTTCCGCGCGGGCGGCGCGCAGGTGGCCGCGGGCCTCGTCGAGCGCACCGCGCCCACGGGCGGCCTCCGCGAGCTCACAGTAGTAATGCGCGATCGCACTCTCCTGCGGTGCCCGGCCGGCCTTCTCGAGCTCGCGAAAAACCTCGATCGCGCGCAGCCACTCCTGCTCCTGCTCATAGATGCGCATCAGCTTTCGCATCGCCGCCATGCGGTGCGCGCCGGATGCTGCGAGCGGCTCGAGGATCTTCTCCGCGCGATCGAGCATGCCGGCCTTCAGGTAGTCCTGGGCAAGTGCAAAGCCTGCCTGCTCGCGCTGGTTTGGCTCGAGTGTCTCGCGCGTTGCGATGTTCTGGTGGATCCTGATCGCGCGGTCCACTTCGCCGCGACGGCGATAAAGGCTGCCTAGCGCGAAATGGGTTTCGACCGTGTCGTCGTCGAGCTCGGCCGCACGAAGGAACGCCTCGAGCGCACGATCTGGCTGCTCGTTGACCAGGAAGTTTACGCCCGCGAGGTAATTGCCGCGCAGCCGCTCCTCACCGATGGCGCTCGGCCGAGGCTTGCGGGAGGCGTAGAAGCCGATCGCCCCGCCGAGGAACAGGACTCCGAGAAGGATCCAGATCGACTCCGGATTCATAGTTCAGCAGCCGCACCGGCGGGCGGCACCTGCCGGCCTAGTTCCGGATCGGGTGGGACTGTCCCGCATTGACACGCTCGCGCAGATCCTTGCCCGGCTTGAAATGCGGAACGTACTTGCCGGCGAGCGCGACGGCTTCGCCGGTCTTGGGATTGCGCCCCTGCCGCGGCGGGCGGAAATGCAGCGAGAAGCTGCCAAAACCGCGAATCTCGATGCGCTCGCCGCCGGCGAGCGCATCGCTCATGATTTCGAGCATTTGCTTGACGGCCAGCTCGATGTCCTTGGCCGGCAGGTGCTTCTGCTTGGCGGAGATGATCTCTATCAATTCTGATTTTGTCATGGCTCCCGTCCTCAACGCCGGAACGCCGCCCATCCCCGGCGGCGCCCCGGACCGGCTTACTGTCCGGAGATCTGCTCTTTCAGCAGGTCGCCGAGCGAGGTTCCGGTCGCCGAATCGCTGCCGCGATACTGCTGCACCGCTTCGGCCTCTTCCTCGGCCTCGATCGCCTTGACCGACAGCACGATCGCGCGGCTCTTCCGGTCGACGCCCACGAAGCGCGCCTCGATCTCGTCACCGACCTTGAGCACCGTGCGTGCGTCCTCGACGCGCTCACGCGCGAGCTCCGACGCTCTGAGGCTCCCCTCGATTCCGTCTCCCAGGTCGATGATCGCGCCGCGCGCGTCAACGTCCTTCACCGTACCCTTGACGATGCTGCCTTTCGGATGGTCGGCGAGATACGCCGAGATCGGGTCCTTGGCGAGCTGCTTGATGCCGAGCGATATGCGCTCGCGCTCGGGATCGATGGACAGCACCATTGCCTCGACCGTCTGCGCCTTCTGGTAGTCGCGCACCGCCTCTTCTCCCGGGCGGTCCCAGGAGATGTCGGACAAGTGCACGAGGCCGTCGATGCCGCCTGACAAGCCGATGAAGATGCCGAAGTCCGTGATGGACTTGATCTGGCCGGAGACACGGTCGCCGCGATTGAAGCTTTCCGCAAATTCGCGCCACGGGTTCGGCTTGCACTGCTTGAGCCCGAGCGAGATGCGGCGGCGCTCCTCGTCGATGTCGAGGACCATGACCTCGACCTCTTCACCGACGTGCACCACCTTGGCAGGGTTCACGTTCTTGTTGGTCCAGTCCATCTCCGAGACGTGGACCAGGCCCTCGACGCCTTCCTCGATTTCCACGAAGCAGCCGTAGTCGGCAATGTTCGTGACCTTGCCGAAGAGGCGCGTGTTCGGCGGATAGCGGCGCGCAATGTTCTGCCACGGGTCGGCGCCGAGCTGCTTGATGCCGAGAGAAACGCGCTGGCGCTCGCGGTCGAACTTGAGGATGCGGACGTCGATCTCGTCGCCGACTTTCACGATCTCGGACGGATGCTTGACGCGCTTCCACGCCATGTCGGTGATGTGCAGCAAGCCGTCGATTCCACCAAGGTCGACGAATGCGCCATAGTCGGTCAGGTTCTTGACCGCGCCCTTGACGACGTCGCCTTCCTTGAGGTTGTCGAGGAGCTGCGAGCGCTCCGCGCTGTATTCCTGTTCGACGACTGCGCGCCGCGACACCACGACGTTGTTGCGGCGCTGGTCGAGCTTGATGACCTTGAATTCGAGTTCCTTGCCCTCGAGGTAGCTCGGGTCGCGCACCGGGCGCACATCCACGAGCGAACCGGGCAGGAAGGCGCGCACGTTATCGAGCTCCACGGTAAAGCCGCCCTTGACGCGACCGTTGATCACGCCCTTGACGATCTCGCCCTTGGTGAAAGCCTCTTCGAGGCGGGTCCAGGTGCGCGCACGCTTGGCCTTCTCGCGCGACAGGCGCGTTTCGCCGGAGCCGTCCTCGACGGCATCGAGCGCGACCTCGACTTCCTGGCCGACGGTGACATCGATTTCACCATTCTCATTGCGGAATTGATCCGCGGGTATCACCGCTTCGGACTTCAGCCCGACGCTGACGATGACCACGTCTGCATTCACGTCTACAACGATGCCGGTCAGGATCTGGCCGGGCCTGAACTGCTGGTTCGCGAGACTCTGCTCGAAAAGTTGCTGGAAAGATTCGGTCATTGGGTCTTCCGGGCCGCGGGGCCCACTTGGGTTTACCTGCCGTACGGCATCCTGCCGATCCGGGTCCTGCTCACCGCGGCCAGGCATCCTGCCCCGCCGTCCTCGCCGGCCTCAGCCGGCTTTTCAACGCCCGCGCGCCGCATCCGGAAACCGCTCGCGCGCGAGTTCAATGACCCGCCCGACGACCTCCTCGATGGTCAACGCAGTCGAATCCACGACGACCGCCTCCGGAACTGCGACCAGCGGGGCCACGGCTCTCGTGGAATCCCGCCTGTCCCGCTCGGCGATCTCCGCGGAAAGGGCGGCAAGGCTACCACTCAACCCCTTTCCTTTCAACTGCTTATGGCGTCTCCGGGCTCTTTCCTCGGGGCTCGCGGTCAGGAAGATCTTGAGGCCGGCATCGCGGAAAACGATCGATCCCATGTCGCGCCCGTCGGCCACGAGTCCAGGGTGGCGCGCAAAGGCCCGCTGGCGGCCCAGCAAGGCCGATCGCACGGGCTGCCAGGCGGCGACCCGCGAGGCCGCCTCGCCGGTCGCCTCCGCGCGCAATTCCAGCGTGACGTCCTCGCCCTGAAGGTGCACTCGCTCTCCTCCGGCGCGGTCCATGCCGAACTTCACGTCGAGGCTCACCGCAACCTCTGTGTGGCCCGCGACGTCGTCGACCGCGAGCCCGGCCCGCATGCCGCCAAGGGCCACCAGGCGGTACAGGGCGCCGCTGTCGAGGAGATGCCATCCGAAATGGGTTGCAACTTGGCGGGCGATCGTGCCCTTGCCGGAGCCACTCGGGCCGTCGATCGCGATGACCGGAACCTGACTCACTTCTTCTCCGTGATGTCGAGCCCGACGGAGCGGGCCGTTTCCGCAAAGCCCGGAAACGACGTCGCGACATTCTGCACGTCGCGAATGGCGATCGGGGACTGCGCACAGGCGCCCAGAACCGCGAACGACATTGCGACCCGATGATCGCCCCGGCTGCCGACGCTGCCTCCGCCGATCTCCCCGCCGCGTACGCGCAAGCCATCAGGAAGCCGATCCAGGTTGACTCCGATGGCTGCAAGGCCCTCTGCCATGGCAGCGAGACGATCACTTTCCTTTACGCGAAGCTCGGCAGCGCCGGTTACGATCGTTTCGCCCTTCGCCACCGCTGCGGCCGCGAAAAGTACGGGAAATTCGTCCATTGCTGCGGGAATGAGCGCTGCGGGCACGACGATCCCGTGAAGCGCGCTTCGATGCACTTCAATGTCCGCGCGCGGCTCGCCGGTCGCGGAGGCATGCGGCCGAACGCGGATGTCGCCACCCATCAGGCGCAAGATGTCGATCAATGCAGTCCGCGTCGGGTTGATTCCAGTGTCGCGGACGACGAGCGTACCGCCGCCCGCAATCAGGCCCGCGACGATAAAAAAAGCGGCCGACGAGAAGTCTCCAGGGACGTCGATCCGGATCGCCCTGAGTTTCGCGGGACCGTCGACGGCGACCGCACTCCCCACGCGCGTGACGGGCACTCCAAACGCTTCGAGCATGCGTTCGGTGTGGTCGCGCGACACGGCCGGTTCACTCACGCTTGTCCTTCCCTTCGCCGCAAGCCCGGCGAGCAACAGGGCCGACTTGACCTGTGCGCTCGCGAGCTCGAGCCGATGTTCAATACCTTTCAGGGAGCGCCCACCGCCAATTGCGATGGGCGGCTTGCCCTCATTCGTGCGGACGTCCGCCCCCATGCGTCGCAAGGGCGCGGCGACCCGCTCCATCGGGCGCTGCATCAGCGATGCATCCCCGATCAGGATCGAGTCATGGGCCTGGCCGGCCAATATTCCAGACAGGAGGCGCATCGACGTGCCTGAGTTGCCGAGGTCGAGCGCTTTCAAAGGCGCCCGCAGGCCGCGCAGTCCGGCGCCGTGGATGCGGAGTTCACCGGGCGCCGGCCTCTCGATGCGCACGCCGAGTGATTCGAGCGCGGCGAGTGTCGCGAGACAATCCTCGCTTTCGAGAAATCCGGCAATCTCGGTGACGCCCTCCGCGATGGCGCCCAGCATCGCCGCACGATGCGAGATCGACTTGTCTCCGGGAACCCTGACTTCACCAGCGACCCGGCCGCCGGGATTCGAAGTGAAGCTGGCGGGCGACGCAGTCACGTTCGGTCGGCGAGCGCCGTCGACATCGACGTGAGCAAGCGCTCGATTTGCCCTGCCGTGCCGGTCGTGATGCGCAGGTGATTCAACAAGCGATAGTTGCCGACCGGACGAACAATCACGCCCTGACGCAAAAGCGCCTCATCGACCGGCGCAGCCGGGCGTCCGAGATCTGCAAGAACGAAATTGCCTGCCGAGGGCGGAACGCCGATGCCCAGCGTCGACAGCCCGGAACGCAACCGGTCGATGCCGGCCCGATTGAGTGCAAGCGTCGCCTCGAGGTGCGCGCGGTCGTCCAGGGCCGCAGCGGCGGCCGCGAGGGCCGGCACGGAAACGTTGAAAGGCTGCCGGATGCGATTGAGGATGTCACCGATGTCGGGGTGCGAAAGGGCATAGCCAATGCGAAGTCCCGCGAGTCCATAGGCCTTGGAAAACGTACGCGTGATGACGAGATTGGGATGCCGGGCGAGCCATCGCGTGCCATCCGGAACGCCGGTCGCCGCCGAATACTCGTGATAGGCCTCATCGAGAACGATGATGACGTTGGCCGGAATCGCGTGCAGCAGGGCATCGAGTTCCGATTCGTCGAGCCAGGTGCCCGTCGGATTGTTGGGGTTTGCCAGAAACAGCATGCGCGTGCGCTCGACGACCGCTGCGACGAGCGCTGCCGGGTCATGTCCCAGGGGCTGGTCATGACCGGGCGGATGCGCCGGCGCAACGCGGGCAATCGCGCCGGAAGCCTGTACCGCATTCGGATACACGGCGAATGCATATTGCGAGTACACAGCCTCTGTCCCTGGCGTCAGGAATGCCTCGGCAAGCAGCACGAGGATGTCGTTCGAGCCGTTCCCGAGCGTGACCTGCCCGAGCTCGAGTCCATGCCTGCTCGCGATCCTCGAGCGAAGGGCGTGCCCGCTGCCGTCGGGGTACATGCCGACGCTTCCAAGCGCGCTCGCAAGGGCGGCGCGCGCCAGTGGCCCCGGACCCAGGGGGTTCTCGTTCGAGGCGAGCTTGATGCTGTCCTTGATTCCGAGTTCGCGTTCGAGCGTCTCCGGCGGCTTGCCAGGCACGTAAGGCGAGAGCCGGCGCACACCAGGTGCCGCGAGCGATTCGAAGCGATTTGCCGGACTCACGCTACATCGCCCGCGCGTTCAACACGCCGTGTATCGAGCCGATCTTCTCGACGAGGCCCGCCGGCACCTTGCCGTCGATGTCGATCAGCGTATACGCGACTTCGCCCTTCGACTTGTTGAGCAGGTCCGCGATGTTGAGCCCTGCTTCGGCGAGCCGCGTCGAGATCTGCCCGACCATGTTGGGGACATTGCTGTTCGCGATCGCGATGCGCGAACACTCCGGCATGCGCGGCAGCGACGCTTCGGGAAAATTCACCGAGTGCCGGATGTTGCCGTGCTCGAGGTAGTCCTTGAGCGTGTCTGCAACCATCATGGCGCAATTGTCCTCGGCCTCGCTCGTCGAGGCGCCGAGATGCGGCAATGCGACGACACCGGGCACGTTACGCGTGACCTCCGACGGAAAGTCGCAGACGTAGGCACCGAGCTTGCCGGAGCGCAGCGCGGCGACGATCGCGGCTTCGTCGACGATTACCGCGCGCGCGAAATTCAGCACGGTGCCGCCATCCGGCATGAGCTTGATGCGCTTCGCATTCACCAGCCCGCGAGTGGAGTCACTCAATGGGACATGGACTGTCACGGCATGGGAGCGCGAAAAGAGGTCCTCGAGGCTCAGGGCCTGTTCGACGCCGGACGACAATTGCCAGGCGCGCTGGACGGTGATCTGCGGGTCGTAGCCCAGCACATGCATGCCGAGCAGGTGCGCCGCGTTCGCGACTTCGACGCCGATCGCGCCCAGGCCGACGACGCCCAGCGTACGCCCCGGAAGCTCGTGCCCTATAAAACGTTTCTTGCCCTGTTCGACCGCGGATTCGAGCTCCTCGCCGGAAAGCCCGAGCGACCGCACGAAGTCGAGTGCGGGGCCGATGTGCCGGGCGCCGAGGAACAACCCGGCGAGCACGAGCTCCTTGACCGCGTTTGCGTTTGCACCGGGTGCCGTGAACACCGGAACGCCGCGCTGTGAGAGGAGCGAAACCGGGATGTTGTTCGTGCCGGCACCGGCGCGTCCGACCGCCAGCACGCTCGCCGGGATTTCCATGGCGTGCATGTCCGCAGACCGGACCAGGATCGCGTCGGGACGGCCAATCTCGGCCGCGATCTCGTACCGGTCCCGCGGCAGGCGTTCGAGGCCCTTGGGCGAGATGCTGTTGAGCACCCTGACCTTGAACCGCATCAACCGTACCGCCGCTCGAATTCGCGCATGAACTCCACGAGAGCAGCGACACCCTCCATGGGCATGGCGTTATAGATGCTTGCGCGCATGCCGCCCACGGCGCGATGACCTGCAAGATTCGTGAGGCCGGCATTGTCCGACTCAGCCAGGAAAGCCTTCTCGAGCTCCGGCTTCGCCAGCCGGAACGGCACGTTCATCCAGGAACGGCAGTGGGGCGTCACAGGATTGGAATAGAAAGCCGAAGCGTCGATCGCGGCGTACAGTGCATCCGCCTTCGCGCGATTGCGCTTCGCCATGGCGGCAAGTCCGCCTTCGCGCTTGAGCCACTTGAACACGAGGCCCGCAAAATACCAGCCAAAAGTCGGCGGCGTATTGAGCATCGATCCCGCGTCGGCAACCGCACGATAGTCGAAAACCATCGGCGTTCCGTCACGGGCCCGGCCGAGCAGTTCATCGCGAACCATGACGACGGTGATGCCGGAAGGCCCGATGTTCTTCTGGGCACCCGCGTAAATGATCCCGAATCGGCCGACGTCGAGTGGACGCGACAGGATCGTGGACGACATGTCCGCGACGAGCGGAACCCCGCCGGTGTCCGGGACATAGGGGAACTCGACGCCGCCAATGGTTTCGTTTGGCGTGTAGTGCAGATAGGCCGAATTCGGCGCGGGCTTGAGTGCGGCAGGCTCGGGCACGGTCGAATAACCCGACGTGGCCTCATCCGCCGCAATGCCGACCGACACGAAGCGCCGTGCTTCCTTGATGGCGCGCTCTGACCAGTGGCCCGTATTCACGTAGGCCGCCGGCGCACCGGGCTCAGCAAGGTTCAACGGTACGGCGGCGAACTGGGCCGTTGCGCCGCCCTGCATGAAAAGCACGCGATAGCCTGGTGGAATGGCGAGCAGTTCGCGGAGGTCCGCCTCAGCCTGTTCGGCAACTGCAATGAAGGCGCGGCTGCGATGGCTTATCTCCATCACCGACGCGCCACCCTGCCAGTCGAGCAGTTCGTCGCGCGCCTGCTCCAGCACGGGCAGCGGCAAGGCCGCGGGTCCCGCGGAAAAATTATGGACGCGCACGCGACATCCGCTCCGGCTTCAGCCGGTTCCTTCGCCGCTCTGTGAATCATCCCCTGCGATGCGTTCGAGTCCGACGAGTTTCTCGCCTTCCTCGAGGCGCATGATACGAACGCCCTGCGTATTGCGGCCGAGGACCGGAATGTCGCTGACCGGCACGCGCACGAGTGTCCCGCTCGAGTTGATCAGCATCACCTCGTCGTCGCTGCGAACCTGGCGAGCGCCCACCAGCGATCCATTGCGATCGCTGGTTTGCAGCGCGATGACGCCCTGCCCCGCGCGGCCGTGGCGCGGGAAATCGTCCATTTCCGTCAGCTTCCCATAGCCCCGTTCCGAAACCGTAAGGACGGGGCCCTCGCCCAGCACGATCAGCGACGTGACGCGCTGTCCATCCGCGAGCTTGATACCGCGTACGCCGGCTGCTTCGCGGCCCATTGCGCGAACCTGGTCCTCGTCAAACCGGATCGCCTTGCCGTCGGTCGTCGTCAGCAGGATTTCGCGCTGCCCATCCGTCAACGCGACGCCGACCAGACAATCGGATTGGTCGAGCGATACCGCGATGATCCCGTTGGCCCGGGGCCGCGAGAAAGCCGGGAGCGGCGTCTTCTTGACGGTGCCCAGGGCAGTGGCCATGAACACGAAATGCGACTCGTCGAAATCGCGGATCGCGAGCACCGCCGTGATGCGTTCGCCCTCCGCAAGCTGCAGCAAATTGACGATCGGCTTGCCGCGCGAGCCGCGGCTTGCGAGCGGCAGCTGGTAAACCTTGAGCCAGTAGCACTGGCCTCCGTCCGAAAAGCACAGCAACGTGTCGTGGCTGTGCGCGATGAAGAGCTTGTCGACGAAGTCCTCGTCCTTCATCGTCGTCGCCATCTTGCCCTTGCCGCCGCGACGCTGTGCCTCGTAATCCGTCACTGGCTGCGTCTTCGCATAGCCCGCGTGCGAGAGCGTCACGACCAGGTCCTGGCGCTCGATGAGGTCCTCGATCGTGACATCCGACTGGTCCGTCACGATCTGGGTGCGGCGCGCGTCCCCATACGACTCTTTCATCGCCGCGAGTTCCTCACGGATCACCGCGAGCAGCCGATCCGGGCGGGCCAGGATTTCCCCGAGGTCGCGGATCAGGTCGAGGAGCTCGTTGAACTCCGTGACGATCTTGTCCTGTTCGAGCCCGGTCAGCCGGTGCAGCCGGAGGTCGAGGATCGCCTGCGCCTGGACTTCCGACAGCCGGTAATGATCGCCATGCAGGCCGAGCTCATCCGCAATGCCCTCGGGTCGGGTCGGCACATTCCCGGCGCGCGCGAGCATTGCCGGCACCGCGCCCGGGCCCCAGGTCCTCGCCTGGAGGGCAGCACGAGCTTCCGGCGGCGATGGCGAAGCTTTGATCAGGGCGATCACCTCGTCGATGTTCGCGAGCGCGACCGCGAGGCCCTCGAGAATGTGGGCGCGATCGCGCGCCTTGCCGATATCGTGGATCGTGCGCCGCGTCACGACCTCGCGGCGGTGGCGCAGGAATGCGTCGAGCATCTCCCTGAGCGAGAGGAGCTTCGGCTGCCCGTCCAGCAGCGCGACCATGTTGACGCCGAAGACTGCTTCCATCGGAGTCAGCTTGAAAAGCTGGTTGAGGACGAGCTCGCTGTTCTCTCCGCGCTTCAGCTCGATGACGACGCGCAACCCGTCCTTGTCCGACTCGTCGCGCAGCTCGGAGATGCCCTCGATTTCCTTGCTGCGCACCAGGTCGGCGATGCGCTCGAGCAGGCGCGCCTTGTTGACCTGGTACGGCAGCTCCGTCACGACGATCGCCTCGCGGCCGCGCTCGTCGATTTGCTCGACCGAAGTGCGCGCGCGCACGGACAGACGGCCGCGGCCCGTCTTGTAAGCGGCGACGATCTCCGCTGCGCCATTGATGATGCCCGCGGTCGGAAAATCCGGGCCCGGCACGAGGCGCATCAACTCGGCGAGCCCGAGGTCCGGGTCGTCGACCAGCGCGATGCAGGCGTCGATGATCTCGTTGAGGTTGTGCGGCGGGATGTTCGTCGCCATGCCGACGGCAATGCCCGACGAGCCATTGACCAGGAGGTTCGGGATGCGCGCAGGCAGCACCGCCGGCTCGTGCTCGCTGTTGTCGTAGTTGGGCGAGAAATCGACGGTTTCCTTGTCGATGTCCGCGAGAAGCTCGTGTGCGATGCGCGACATGCGCACCTCGGTGTAGCGCATGGCCGCTGCGGCATCGCCATCGACCGACCCGAAATTACCCTGTCCGTCGACGAGCAGGTAGCGCATCGAGAACGACTGGGCCATTCGCACGATCGTGTCGTAAACGGCCGCGTCGCCGTGCGGATGGTACTTGCCGATCACGTCGCCCACGACGCGCGCAGACTTCTTGTACGGCTTGTTCCAGTCATTTCCGAGTTCGCGCATCGCGTAAAGGACGCGCCGGTGAACGGGCTTCAATCCGTCGCGGACATCCGGGAGCGCGCGGCCCACGATCACGCTCATGGCGTAATCGAGGTAGGACTTGCGCATCTCGTCTTCGAGGTTTACGTGCAGGACTTCGCGCGCGATCTCGCTCATGCGGATTTCGTCGTCTTTTTACGGCCCGAGGAAGCCGTGAATTTTACCACAGCGCGTATACTTCCCGGATGCAAAACGGCCCGAATGTCGATCCTGCGGAGATCGCCAAATTCGACTCTGCGGCGCCGCGCTGGTGGGACCCGGACGGCGAGTTCAGGCCCCTGCACGACCTCAATCCCGCCCGGCTCGACTACATCGATGCGCGCGCCGGACTTGCGGGTTTTCGCGTGCTCGACGTCGGTTGCGGGGGCGGCCTTTTGGCCGAGGGGATGGCGCGACGCGGTGCCCAGGTAACTGGCATAGACCTGGCGCCGGAAGCGCTTCGAGTCGCGCGTCTGCATGCGCTCGAGTCCGGGACGGCGGTCGAATACCGGCATGTCGCGGTCGAGGTCCTGGCCGAATCGAGTCCGGCGGGCTATGACCTCGTGACCTGCCTCGAAATGCTCGAACACGTGCCGGACCCGGCGGCAATCCTCGGGTCCCTCGCCCGGCTCGTGCGGCCCGGCGGACACCTGATCTGCTCAACCATCAATCGCAACGTCAAGGCGTTCGCGCTCGCCATCGTGGGTGCCGAGTACCTGCTCCGCCTGCTGCCGATGGGCACCCACCAATACGCCCGCATGATCCGGCCCTCGGAGCTTTCACGCTGGGCCCGCACAGGCGGACTCGAGCTCGCGGATCTTGCCGGGCTCGAATACGATCCGGCCAGCCGAAAGGCGCGCATCAGCAATGACGTATCGGTCAACTATCTGGCGCATTACCGGCGACGCATGTCGGCTGTCCCCGCATGACCGGCCGCCGCGAGCTGCGCGGTGTGCTGTTCGACCTCGACGGAACGCTGCTCGACACGGCCCGGGACATGGCGGAAGCGCTGAATCGCGTGCGCGTTGCCGAGGGACTCGAGGTGCTGCCTTTCGAACGCATCCGGCCGCTCGTCTCGCACGGTGCTCCGCGACTGATCCGACTCGCGTTCGGCGAGGCAGACGCTGACCGTTACGAAGCGCTGCGGTACCGATTTCTGGAGTTCTATCGCGCAGCGCTCGCGGTTCACACGCGCCTGTTTACCGAGTTCGACCGCGTGCTGGCGTCGATCGAGCAAGCGGGACTGCGTTGGGGCGTCGTCACGAACAAGCCCGGCTGGCTGACTGCGCCCCTGCTGGCCCAGCTGGGGCTCGATTCACGCTGCGGATGCATCGTGAGTGGAGACACGCTTGCGGAGCGCAAGCCGCACCCGCTGCCCTTGCTGCACGCGGCGGGACTGCTCGGGCTTGAACCCCGGGAATGCGCGTACGTGGGCGATACGGAGCGCGACGTGCAGGCTGCCCGCAACGCGGGCATGATTCCTCTGGTGGCCGGCTTCGGCTACCTCGGTGACGGAGAGGATCCCGCCGCCTGGCTGCCCGAGGCTGTTTTTGCAAGACCTGAAGACCTGATCGATTGGCTTGGGCTCAACTAATGGCGCTCGACCTGACAGCTTTGGTCGTCATCCTGTTCGCGATTGCCGCGGCGCTTGGCGCCGGCTGGTGGATGGGAAGACGCCGCGCGGCCGCCATCGAGGCGGAACGAACCGTCGCGCTCGATCGGGCCATGGAACAGCTCGACCGGCGCTTCGACGATCTCGCGGGGCGGCAGCTGCGCGAGAACATCGACAATTTCCTGCGCCTGGCAAAGGAAAATCTCGGCCAGCACCAGCTACAGGCACAAGGCACGCTGAAGGAACGCGAGCAGGCGATCGAAACCCTTGTAAAGCCAATCCAGGAATCGCTCGCCAAAACGTCCGAGGCCTTGCGCGAAATCGAAGTTGAGCGCCAACGCGACTTCGGCAGCCTGCGCCAACACCTCGCCGACATGCGCGAGTCCCACGTGGCGCTGCAGCGCGAAACGCGCAACCTCGTCCAGGCTCTCAGCAAGCCGCAGGTGCGAGGCCAATGGGGCGAGGTTGCGCTGCGCCGGCTCGTCGAACTTGCGGGCATGACGTCGCACTGTGATTTCGAAGAGCAGGTGCACGTGATCGGCGAGGACGGCGCCCTGCGCCCGGACATGGTCATTCGCATGCCCGAGGACCGCAACGTCGTCGTCGACGTCAAGACTCCGCTCGACGCATACCTGCTGGCCGTGGAGGCGGTCACGGACGAAGCTCGCAGCGCAGCGCTCAAGCGACATGCTCAGCACGTTGCTGAACGCGTCCGACTTCTATCGTCCAAGAAATACGCCGCGCAGTTCGAGAACGCGCCGCAGTTCGTCGTGCTATTCCTGCCTGGTGACCAGTTCCTCGCCGCGGCACTCGACCAGCAGCCGGACCTGCTGGAAGCAGCCATGGCTAGCGGCGTAATCCTCGCGACGCCATCCAGCTTCATGGCTCTGCTGAAGGCGGTGGAGTACGGGTGGCAGAACAAGCGCCTCGCCGCGAATGCCGAGCGCATCCGCGGCCTCGCGGAGGAGCTGTATGGCCGCCTGAGCACATTCCGCAATCACCTTGCGCGAATCGGTGGCGCCCTCGAGTCGAGCGTGCGTGCCTACAACGATGCGGTGGGTTCCCTCGAGCGCATGGTGTTGCCGAGCGCCCGCAAGTTTACGGAGCTCGGCGTTCGCGGCGACAAGCCAATCGAGGAACTTGGCGAAGTCGAACTTGGAGTGCGTATTGTCAGCAGCACGGCGCAGCTCATCCCTCCCGAAGAGCATTGACGAGCGACCGACAGGCTCAGGCCGTGACGAAGAATTCCGAGGCGCGCGCCTACGCGCCGGTACCTGAGTCCCATGCCGGCCGCGTGATCGTCGTGACCGGCGCGGGCGACGGCATCGGCCAGGCCGTGGCGATTGCGCTCGCCCGGCAAGGTGCGACCGTTGCGCTCCTCGGACGCACGCAGCGCAAGCTCGTGCGCACTTATGACCGCATCGTCGAGGCCGGCTGCCCGAAGCCCGCGCTGCTGCCATTCAATCTCGAAACGGCAGCGTCCCCGGAATACGACGCACTCTTCGAGGCACTCGATCGCGAGTTCGGCAGGCTCGATGGCCTGGCTCACGTCGCCGGGTTGCTTGGCGACCTGAGTCCCATCGACCAGTACGACGTTCCCACCTGGTGCAAGGTGCTGCACGTCAACCTGACGGCCGCCTTCCTGGTCACGCAATCATTGCTGCCACTGCTGCGGCGCTCTGAGGACGCCACCATCGTGTTCACCTCGAGCACGATCGCGCGCGGCGGCCGCGCCTACTGGGGCGCTTACGCCGCCTCAAAGTTTGGCGTCGAAGGCCTCATGCAGGTTCTGGCACACGAGATGGCGGGCACGACCCACATCCGGGTCAACAGCCTCAATCCGGGACCCGTGCGCACCGCGATGCGACGCCAGGCGTTTCCGGCCGAGGACCCCGATCAGCTGCCCCAGCCGGCGGACATCGTCGCTTCCTATCTTTACCTGCTGGGACCCGCAAGCCAGGGCGTCAACGGCGAAGCCCTCGACTGCCAGTGAAGCGGATCGCCGCGGTTTCCCGAAGTGCCTTCAATTCGCCGTCCGTGAGCTGGCGGCTGCGTCCACGTGCAAGCACGCGATCCATCGAGATCGGCCCCAAGCGTGTACGCAGGATGCGATTGGCCTCGAGGCCGCAAGCTTCGAAAATCAACCGGAGCTCGCGCGGCCGCAGCCCCGTAACCTGCACTTGCAGCCAGCGATTGCTGCCTTCACCGCCAGCGGGCGTCACCGCCGCAATCTCACCCTTCGCCGCGACGGAGCCGGCGTGTTCCTTGAGCAGGGCATCGATGCCCGCCTCATCGAACCCGCCTCGAACGCGCACGCTGTATTCACTCGAAATGGCGACATCCCGCCGGGTAAGCGCGGCGGCAAGCTCCCCGTCGGTCACGAAGAGCTCGAGGCCTCCATCGCGGGCCGCGAGCGGACTGATCGGAATCCAGCGCCGGCCGCTTGCTTTAGGCAGCCGTTCCATCGAGCTTGGCGCGGTCCCGCCGCTGCCCGCCCGAACGTCCTCCTGCGCAGGACGGTGGTAGACAATGCCCTGGTGCGGCGCATCTGCTCCGCGCCCGAGGCGTAGCCGCCTGCCATCAAGACGAATGTCGTCACGTTCCCCGACCGCCTGTCCGGGGGATGCGGGCTTGCCATTGACCGTTATTCGGCCGGCCGTGATCCATGCTTCGACCTGGCGGCGGGATCCGACACCGCGGGCGGCGAGGACTTTCTGGATTCTTTCGCGCATCGACTATCCGGATCGCGGCCGCGCCGCGCCGGCTCAGCTCACTGCGTCTGCGTCGTTTGCGGCCGTGAGGCCCGCTGCGGCCGCCTGCATCGTGACGGGACCGTCGAACTCGAGCTGGATGCCGACGTCGTCCATGTCGCGAAGCGCCGCAAGCGACGGCAGTTCATCGAGACTCTTGAGTCCAAAGTAGTCCAGGAACTCGCGCGTCGTGCCGAGCAGTTCCGGGTGACCTGGCACTTCGCGGTGGCCGACCACGCGGATCCAGCCACGCTCGGTCAGAGTCCGCACGATGTTCGGGTTGACCGTCACGCCGCGCACGTCCTCAATCTCGCCGCGCGTAATGGGCTGGCGATAGGCGATCAGTGCGAGTGTTTCGAGCAGCGCGCGGGAATACCGGGTCGGCCGCTCCTGCCAGAGCTTCGACAGCCGACCCGAAAACTGGCTACGGACCTGCAAGCGCCATCCGCTCGCAACTTCGACCAGTTCCATCGGCCGCCCTTCGCAATCATTCGCGAGAGCCGCAAGTGCCTTGCGGATTTCGGCCGACTCGGGACGCTCGTGCTCGTCGAATATCTCCCGCAACTGCTCGACTCCAAGTGGCTGTCCATGGGCGAGCAGCGCGGCCTCGATGATGCCTTTCAGTTGTCCGGTATCCATTGATTGCCTCGTCACGCGGTCGTGATTTGCACGTCTTCAATCGGTAAGGCATCAGGGTCAGGATCGACGCGCCGCACGTGCAGCGGCTGGTAGGGCTCCGCCTGCACGATCTCCACGAGTTGCTCGCGCAGGAGCTCGAGGATCGCTGCAAAGGTCACGGTCACGCCCAACCGGCCTTCCTCGGGCCGGAACAATCGGATGAATTCGACGAGCCCGACTCCCTCCAGCAACATGAGCACATCCGACATGCGCTGCCTGACCGAAAGCGTTTCGCGCTGCACGTGCAGGCTTGCGAACATCGTGGCCCGCTGCACCACGTCCTTGAATGCGACCAGCATCTCCTGCAGCGCGACTTCGGGCAGCATCCGCACGACCTGCCGGTGGGTCAGCTCGGCGACCGCCGGATGAACGTCGCGATCGAGTCGCGGCAGACTGTCGATGTCTTCGGCTGCGCGCTTGTAGCGCTCGTATTCCTGGAGCCGCCGCACCAGCTCGGCGCGCGGGTCGTCCTCTTCCTCTCCGCCTTCCGAAAGCCGCGGCAGGAGCATCCGGGACTTGATTTCGGCAAGCATGGCGGCCATCAGCAGGTATTCGCCGGCAAGCTCGAGATCCAGCTCCTGCATCAGCTGGATGTACTCCATGTACTGGCGCGTGATGTCTGCAATCGGGATGTCGAGAATGTTGAGATTCTGACGGCGAATCAGGTACAGGAGCAGGTCGAGCGGGCCTTCGAACGCCTCCAGGAACACCTCGAGTGCCTGGGGCGGGATATAAAGGTCCCGCGGCATTTCCGTGACCGGCTCGCCATCCACGATCGCGAACGGCATCTCGCCCTGCTGCGGCGGCATTTCTCCTGCTGCGTGCTCGCCGTCATTCGCTGCGGGACGGTTGGCTAGCTCGGTCACCGGTACTCCAGCCGCACGGCTTCGCGGACCTCGGACATTGTCGCACGCGCGGCATCACGCGCGCGTTCGCAGCCTTCGGCAACGATTCCCCGGACGAGGTCCGAATTCTTTTCGTACTCGCGAGCACGCTGACGGATGACTTCGAGCTCCTTCAATACGGACTCGATCAAAGGCTTCTTGCAGTCGAGACAGCCGATACCGGCCGACCGGCAACCCGCCTGCACCCATTCCTTCGTCTTCTGGTCAGAGTAAATCTTGTGGAGATCCCAGACAGGGCATTTGTCAGGATCGCCAGGGTCGATGCGGCGCACGCGCGCGGGATCCGTCTGCATCGCCTTGAGCTTCTTCTGCACGCTTTCCGGGTCCTCGCGCAACCCGATCGTGTTGCCGTAGGACTTCGACATTTTCCGGCCATCGAGGCCGGGCACTTTCGGAGTCCTCGTGAGGAGCGCAGAAGGTTCCGGTAGGATCGCGCGGCCCCCGCCTTCCAGGTAGCCGAGAAGTCGCTCACGGTCCGCAACGGTGAGACGCGCTCCTGATTCGACCATGGCGCGGGCCCGCGCCAGCGCGTCCGCGTCACCTTGTTCCTGGAACTTCCGCCGGAGCTCGTCGTACTGCGCGGCGTTGCGGGCACCCAAGCGCTTCACGGCGCCCTCGACTTTCTCCTCGAAATCCGTCTCGCGCCCGTAGATATTATTGAAGCGTCGCGCGATCTCGCGGGTGATTTCGACGTGCGCGACCTGGTCCTCGCCAACGGGCACGTACTCGGGCCGGTACATGAGGATGTCCGCGCTCTGCAGCAGCGGGTATCCAAGAAAGCCGTAGGTGCTGAGGTCCTTGTCCTTCAACTGCTCCATCTGGTCCTTGTACGTCGGCACCCTTTCCAGCCATGAAACCGGCGTCACCATGGAAAGGATGAGGTGCAGTTCGGCATGCTCGGGCACGCGCGATTGCACGAAGATCGTGCAGGCGCTCGGATTGAGGCCGGCTGCCAGCCAGTCGATGAGCACCTCGTTCGTGTTGGACTTCAGGTCCGCGGTGTTCTCGTAATCCGTGGTCAGCGCATGCCAGTCGGCAACGAAGAAATAGCACTCATAGCGGTACTGCAGCTCGACCCAGTTCGCGAGCGCCCCGTGGTAATTGCCGAGGTGGAGCTGGCCCGTTGGCCGCATGCCCGAAACGACGCGCTGATTCTGACCTGGCTTGGCCGACATCACGCGACTCTAGCCGACCTGAAGCCCGAACGCGGCGATCAGGATGTCCTGCAAAATTGCGATCGGGCGGCTGACTAGCGGAGCCAGCAATCCTGTCGCCAGCAGACCCAACACTATGAAAAGCCCGAATGGCGCAATTCGTTCGAGCATGGCGCTGAATGGTCCGGGCGGCAGGAGATTAGTCAACAGCTGGCCGCCGTCGAGCGGCGGTATCGGTAGCAAGTTGAACACGGCGAGCATGACGTTGATAAATATGCCGATGGCTGCCATGGACTCCAACCAAAGTCCGGGAATCCCGAGCTCGAACCGTTGCGCAAGCATCATCAGGAAAGCCCAGAAGATTGCCATAGCGATGTTTGCCGCTGGTCCCGCCGCAGAGACCCAAACCATATTGCCCCGCGGATTGCGCATATACCGCGAATTCACGGGAACGGGCTTTGCCCATCCGAACAGGAATCCACCGAGCCACAGCATGAGCGCGGGGACGAGCACCGTGCCAATCGGATCGATGTGGCGAATCGGATTGAGGCTCAGGCGCCCCTGCGCCTCGGCGGTCCGGTCCCCGAAGTACTTCGCAACCCAGCCATGCGCGACTTCATGGACTGTTATTGCGAAGACGATGGGGACTGCGGCGATCGAAACTTTCGTCAGGAACGAAGCAGGGTCCATGAATCGTCCAATGCTGCGGCAGGCTAAACTTCCCAGTAGCGCCGGCGATTATACGATGTGAGACCCGCTACCGTTCATTGGAAGGGCCGCGGATCTCCCTTGCCCGCCCGCAGCAACTTCGCCGCGTCTCCGGTCAGGTCGACGATCGTGCTGGGCTCGAGCCCGCAGTTGCCGGCATCCAGTATCAGGTCGATGGCATGTCCGACTCGTTCTTCTATGTCGCCGCCATCCGTCAGTGGCGCTTCTTCGCCCGGCAACTGTAACGTCGTGCTCATGATGGGCTCTTCGTACTCGTGGAGCAGCGCGCTTACGACCGCATGATCCGGTACGCGAATCCCAATTGTCTTGCGACGCGCCTCGAGGAGGCGCCGCGGCACCTGTCGCGTCGCGCGAAGGACGAACACATAGGGTCCCGGGGTAAAGCTCCGGAGCAGGCGGTATTGCCAGTTCTCGACGACTGCGAATCGTGCGATCTCCGACAGGTCGCGGCAGACGACCGTAAAGAAATGCCCCTTCCGAATCTGTCGCAACGTCTGGATGCGCTCCATCGCATTCTTGGCGCCCAGGGCGCAGCCCAGCGCATAACAGGAATCCGTCGGGTAGGCGATCACCCCACCGTCGCGGAGGCAGTCTGACGCCATGCGCAATACCCGCTGCTGCGGGCTGGACGGGTGGAGTTCAATTCGTTGAGCCACAGTACATTATGAACCGGGCGCAAGCCGCTGCCGGTTCCGCTATGATTGGCGCCCTTTTTCGTCGGTTTCACGAATGCAGCTTCTGTTCGATTTCCTGCCGGTCATCGCGTTCTTTGTCGCTTACAAGTTCGCCGACATCTACGTTGCCACGTTGGTTATCATCGTTGCGACCGTGCTGCAGATGTCAATCCATTGGCTGCGGACGCGGAGCGTCAACCGAATGCACCTGGTTTCCGCGGGATTCGTCCTGGTATTCGGCGGTCTGACCCTCTTGATCCGTGACCCGCAGTTCATCATGTGGAAACCGACTGTCGTCAACTGGCTTTTCGCAGCCGCATTCCTTGCAAGCCTGTGGCGCCGCGTCAGCGAGCGTCCGTTGATCCAGCGTATGTTGACTGCGACAGGCGCCGAGTTACAGCTCAGCCCTGCGATGTGGCGCCGGCTCAACTGGATGTGGGTCGGTTTCTTCTTGATCATGGGAGCGGCGAACCTTGCCGTGTTCAACAACTTCGACGAAGACACCTGGGTCAACTTCAAGCTCTTCGGAATGTTCGGCTTGACGCTCGTCTTCATCGTCGCGCAGGGCTTCTGGATCGCGACCCAGGCGCAAGGCAATGACAAGCCCGCGAGTTGAACGAATCAAGGCAATGCTCGAACAGGCATTCACGGCCGCCCGCGTCTCGGTGCAGGATGACAGCGCAAAGCACGCCGGCCACGCGGGCGCCCGCGACGGTGCGGGGCACTTTCTCGTGCGCGTCGAGTCTCAGGACTTCACCGGACGCAGCCGCCTCGAGCGCCATCGTCTGGTCTACGAGGCGCTCGCTGATATGCTGCCGCGCGAGATCCACGCACTCAACATCGAAGCAGTTTCACCCGAAGACGACTCTCCATCGAGGACAAAATGAGACAAACGCAGATTTTCGTCATTTCCACGCTCGGCATGCTGCTGGCGATCGGTTGCACCAAGGCTGAAACGCCGGTTGATCCCGCCGCCAAGCCGGTCGCCGTGGTCAACGGCGCGCCGATCTCGCGCGACGTCTGGAACCTGTACGTCAAGACGCGCCATGGCGGCAAGACGCCTGGCGACCTCACGGCCGACGAGCAGAAAGAGGCGCTTGATGAGTTGATTGGCATGTACACCGGCGCGCAGGAAGCCGAAAAACAGAAGCTGGGCGCGGGCGAGCCCAACGCCCGGCTCGAACTGGTCGGCAAGAGCGCAATGGCGGAGCTGCTCTTCAAGAAGTACACGGAAGGCGCCGAGCCAACCGAGGCGGAGCTCAAGGCGGAATACGAGGCCCGCATCGCAGAAGCTCCGAAGCAGGAGTTTCACGCACGCCACATCCTCGTGGAAGACGAGGTGAAGGCGAAGGAATTGATCGCGCAGCTCGACAAGGGTGCGAGCTTTGAACAACTCGCGAAGGACAATTCAAAGGATGGGTCTGCAACTGAAGGCGGCGACCTCGGCTGGTTCAACCCCAACCAGATGGTCAAGCCTTTCTCCGATGCGGTGCAGCAGCTCGAGATCGGAAAGTACACGGCGACACCGGTCAAGTCCGAGTTCGGCTGGCATGTGATCAAGCTCGAGGAAAAGCGTGCAACGACGCCGCCGCCCTTCGACGCGGTGAAGGCCCAGCTCGGTCCGATGGTCAATCAGAAGAAGTTCGAGACGCACCTGAAGGAGCTGGTCAAGGCGGCCAAGGTCGAGCGCTCGCCCTGAACCCGGGCTAGCTAGCCCGCCGGTCGGAATTGCCGCGAGTAGGTCCGGTTCATGGGATTGATGGCGGGTGCGGCGATTCGGGGCTGCACCAGCCGCCTGGTTACGTAGAAGTAAACGGGCAGCAGCGGATAGTCGTTGAGCATCAACGACTCCGCCTGCTGCAGCGTGACGCGCCTTTTTGCCGGGTCGCCTTCGTTCGCCGCTGCGTAAAGCAGGCTCGCGTATTCGGCGTTGACCCAGCGACCGAAATTCTGCGGGCTGTCCTTGGTCATCGTATCGAGAAATGTTGACGCATCGTTGTAATCCGCCGTCCAGCCGACGCGCACGACGTCCCACTGGGCCGGGTCGGCGCGGGCCGCGAGATACGCCTTGAACTCCATCTGGTTCAGCTCGACTTCGACGCCGAGCTGTTCCTTCCACATCGCTGCGATGGCAATGCAGACCTTCTGCACGAGCTCGTTTTCGTTGTATAGCATTCGCAGCCGCAGCGGGCGCGCGGCCGAGTAGCCCGCCTTTGAATACAGCTCGCGCGCACGCGAGACGCGCTGCTCAGGTGAAGCTTCGCGCCAGTCGTAGTGCGCAGGCTCATAGTTCCACGTGTCGTCCGGAACCAGGGAGTACGCGGAAACCTGGCCGGCGCGCGTGACGGACTCCACGATGGCCTGCCGATCGACGGCAAGTGACAACGCCTCGCGCAATCCTCGCTTGCCGCGCAATGGTCCACGATCGGTATTGAACGTGAAATAGATGGTGGCGAGCGTCGCGCGGTATTGCAGACCTGAATCCGGCTTTGCCAGCAACTCCTGAAACCTCTGTTCCGGTACCGAATAGGTGACGTCCAGCTCACCTGCGCGAAAGCGCATGAACTCAGCGTTCTCGTCCGGCACGAATACATACCGAACTTGGTCAAATGCTACCGATGCCAAATCCCAGTAGTGAGGATTACGCGCAAGAAAAAGACTGCCGCCGGGCGTGAACTCCGCGAGAACATACGGACCGTTCGACACCGTCGCGCCGGGCTTTGAAAAGCCGCCGGATGGGGCAGATGACGAGGAGTGAACGGGCGAAGCGACTGTGTTGGTAAGTATGTCCGGAAAGTACGGTAAGGCGTGCGTGAGACGGATCTCGAGCGTGTAATCATCGACTGCGCGAACGCCGAGCGTCTCGGCGGGCATTTCTCCTTGAAGGATTGCCGGGGCATTCTCGATTGAGCGCAGAAGGTCGGCAGCGCCGGACACCGTCGCGGGATCGAGCGCACGCCGGAAACCTTTGACGAAATCGGCAGCAACGACAGGGTCGCCATTCGACCATCGAGCTTCCCGACGCAACTGGAACACGTAGACTTTGCCGCCTTCCGCGATCCGCCAGGACGTGGCGGCCGCAGGAATAACTTCGCCATCCGGTTTGCTGGAAGTGAGGCCCTCGTACAGGTCCCGCAGTACGTCGTAAGAAAAGGCGTCTTCCGCACGCTGAGGGTCGAGCGAGCCAGGCTGGCCAGCCAAGCCACGCGTCAGCAGGAGCGGTGCAGTCTTGCCAGCGGCCTCATCTTGCCCGCAAGACGCCACTGCGGTGGCAGCCAAGGTGACGATGATTGCCGCAGAAGCACGTCTCCGGGCGGCGCCAGGCATGAATTTCCGCCGATACATCAATTAGGCCTCACACGCGTGCCTACGCGCCCGTGGAAGCTTACGACAGCGAGAGGAACCTGACTGAGAGGTGGCGCCTTGAATTGGTGCCGGGGAGCGAAGCGCGACCCAGACGGCTCCTATGTGCCGTCGGGTTTGTCGAACAGAATCCTTTTAGTCCGCAAAGCTGGGAGATCTCAACAATCGCTCAACAAGACCGGCACCAAGCGATCACTTATGTTCGCCCAGTTCCGAGCTAGCCCTCAGCGCGTCCAGTTCCCAGCGACCCGTCCTGCTTGCCGGTGCCAAGTGAACCCTCGGCGCGACCGGTTCCCAGGGAGCCATCGACACGACCTGTTCCCAGCGATCCGTCAACTCGACCGGTGCCAAGCGAACCCTCGGCGCGACCGGTTCCAAGGGAACCAGCTGGCTTTCCGGTGCCTAGCGAGCCATCCACCTTGCCGGTACCGAGTGATCCATCAGCCCAACCGGTTCCCAATGAACCGTCGGTACGTCCCGTACCCAGCGAGCCCTCAGCGCGTCCAGTTCCCAGCGACCCGTCCTGCTTGCCGGTGCCAAGTGAACCCTCGGCGCGACCGGTTCCCAGGGAGCCATCGACACGACCTGTTCCCAGCGATCCGTCAACTCGACCGGT